>Ga0208462_1000008_pt1 | contig 545076 bp, 514 predicted proteins | sample AD_SCU001_MetaG_FD_184452 | JGI IMG/M metagenome (GOLD analysis project Ga0208462, IMG submission 184452) | Active sludge microbial communities of municipal wastewater-treating anaerobic digesters from China - AD_SCU001_MetaG (SPAdes) (version 2) | ecosystem: Engineered > Bioreactor >...
TACCCGGCCGGATCTGTCCCGCAGCGAGGACCTGGCCGGAGGGGTCGACGGCTGCAGGATGTCCTTCCGGGTCCAGGATCGTCACCAGCTGCTCGTGTCCGGGCATCCTCCTGTGATGTCCCGGGAGACCATCCGAAGGCCCTGGCCGTTCCGACCGGAGATCCAGCGCCGCCGGTGCCCCTGGGAGAGCCGATCGCCGGCCGGTGCGGGTGATCTATCCAGCCGGATCCGTCCCGCAGCGAGGACCTGGCCGGTGTGATCGACGGCTGCAGGGCGCCCTTCCAGGTCCCAAATTACCAATAGATAGTGAAGAAATATTTCATTGACATCTTGGCTGGCTTTGTTATTCTGACATTGCCTAAATTCTAAACCGGGAGCCCTCCGTTATGGGTTTTTGTGTTTGTGGCGTAGACATCAATCTGGTCATGGACGCGGGTAGCAGTAATGCCCCGGCGCTTGTTTAGAGCGTAGGCCGTCCATGGCCTTTTTGCGTCTATGGAGGAATGAATATGGATCGGAAGGGAAAGGAACAAGGAAATTTGGTTCGTATTGAAGACGTCCACGATTACCTCTATCGGGCCGCCTGGAAACTCCAGGGTGTGTCAGGACTATTTAAATTAGAAACAAACAATCTACAATTAGACAATGCGGAAGCATATGGCATCGGCTTTCTATTGGAACAGTTAGCTGATGATATTTTGGGTTATGCTAAAATTGTGGACGAATACACTACCCATAATCTATTGCCTCGCGGGAATGGGTGAAGAAAATGAAAAAAGATAATGATAATTATTTTGAGTGTATGCTTCAAATGTCTGGATCTGAAACAATAGAAATGGTCGAGAAAATTATACAATCTGGTGATGAGCTTGGAATAAAAATGGTAAAGACAAACGTAATTGTAGCCATGCATCGTCTCGGAATACAAATTAATAAAACAAATATACACTCGGATACCAATAATAATAACGGTCAATTCAAAAATCGCGATATTCTTATAAACAGACAAGTATTATGGGAAGAGATTGGACCTCTTATTGATGAATTAGATACTGAGTTGTGGTGGGCTTTGAGACACTCAAAAAGGTATTCTGAAGAATCATGGCTTGATGAAAATGTCAGGCTTCGCATACGATGGACAATTGATAAAATTAAAGATGCAAATAATATTATTCAGAAAATAATAAGTGTATTTGAAAGAACGCATAAAATTAGAGAAAAAGCTTCTGTCAACCGTGATAAAAAACGGATTGAACATCTTTCGATTATTTATGGAGGTATGAATAAACCAACTTCCTCGAGAAAAGATGATTGTTTCTTGTCTGACAAGTTTCTCTTGTGGAAAGAAAAGCAAGGGGAGCGCCCTGATGGTGGGCATTGAGAGCAGAACAGCAAGATCCTGAAAAGGTAAAATAAGATGGTGGATCATGAAGAGAAATTGGTAGCTGCGGAGAAAAAGATCCAGGAGTTGGAGGAGAAAATTCAAAAGCTCCTGATAGAAAACAGGAGCCTGAAGGCCAGAATGGCCGAAGTAGAAAGGCGTGTCGGGATCAACCCGGATGCCTCGTTTAACGAGCGCGTGATGGCAGAGGCGAAGAGGATCTATGCCGAGTACGGGAACCGTCCATATCAGCGTCGGAAATACACAAAGAAGAAGAAAGGCGAGGCCTGCCCGGGCAGTTGAAGTGGCCGCGAAAGTGAATTCCCAACGTGGAGGTAGCTCCGGGGAAGATCTCCCCCCAAAGGAAAGATTACGGCTGCAGGGCGCCTTTCCAGTTCCAGGATCGTCACCAGCTGCTCGTATCCGGGCATCCTCCAGTGATGTCACGGGAGACCAGCCGGAGGCCCTGGCCGTTCTGACCGGGGATCCGGCGCTGCCGGTGCCCCTGGGAGAGCCGATCGCCGGCCGGTGCGGGTGATCTTACCCGGCCGGATCTGTCCCGCAGCGACGACCTGGCCGGTGTGATCGACGGCTACAATAAATATCAGTGGTGTTGTAGGCAGGAGTGCGGGGAAAAAGGTGAACAAGAAACCAGAGCAAAGGAAATTTAGAGTGATCCAGGGCGACCTTCAGTCTTCGGAAGGACGCGTGATATCCCCTGCGCCAAGCGGGCCACGATTAACTTACACAACGGGGGTGGTCCCGATATTCGGGGGTGGCCATCCCATTAACCCAAAAAGGAAAGGAGAATGAGGTATGGGAATCGTAAGGTATGAAGATGTCCTGGGCTATTGTTTTGATCGTGGGCAAGTCATATGCGAGGAGTGCGCAACGGATGAACAAAAGAACAAAGCACAAGAAAGTGATTTTATAATCGAAATCCCAGATGACGAGATTTATTTCTGCGACCGGTGTAAGAAGCGGCTCTAAGTGATCACAAACTAGATCGATCAGTGCTGCGAGGGGTCCGGGTGTGTCAGCAAGTCCATACCCGGACCCACATTTTTCAGGCGGGTAAGGGGGAGTATTTGACGCTCCGGAATTTGTACCGTGGTACAAAGATTCCTTTCGGCCTTCGCCGCTTCTTGAATTGCGTGATCATCAGTTCCATCTGTCCTCCTGAGGGGTGCCCCAGGGTAAGTCTATCCGTCAGATCTGGATGATATAAGTGGCGTCCCATCCGGGAGGGTTCCTCCCCGGATGGCGTATTCATTCAGAGGACCCTTGTCGCCTTTGATGAATGCCTGAATTGCATAATCAAGGTCGGTCGGCGGCAGCACGGCTTTTTCCAAGGTCTCCACTCTCTTCGCGAGACGGGCGTTTTCCTGTTTCAGGTCTTGAATCCGTTTCTCCATGGCCGTCAGTCGCTGTTCAAGGGTTGCCATCTGATCTACCTCTTAGAGCAGTCGTTTTACTATACGAGCGCAAAGGCTGGGATGCCCTCGGCTACGAAAGCTGGCGGGAATGCGTGGTCAAGGAGTTTTCAAACAGTCAGGCGTATCTCTACCGCCAACTGGAAGCCGCCAAGACAGAAAAGGTAATTTCGCCAATTGGCGAAAAAGAAATTCCCGAGAGCCAGCTTCGCCCCCTTACCCGCCTGAAAGATGATCCCGAAAAACAGCGTGTAGCATGGACCCGCGCCGTCGAGACCGCCCCCGAGGGAAAGGTCACGGTTGCAGGGCGCCTTTCCAGGTCCAGGATCGTCACCAGCTGCTCGCGCCCGGGCATCTTCCGAAAGCGGTAAAATGGCGGTAAAAAGAAGAAACAAAAAAGAGAAGGGGGTCAGGCTTATTGCCTAACCCCCTGATTTTTCTGGTGGAGCTGAGGGGAGTCGAACCCCTGACCTCTTGAATGCCATTCAAGCGCTCTCCCAACTGAGCTACAACCCCACGTTTCCAAGAGGCGAGGACCCTAACATAGCGTTTCCGGCATTGTCAATACAATTCTCTTGACTTTGCCTACCCCCGCGGATAATCTCGCCGCCGTGCCGGAGTGGTGAAACTGGTAGACGCAGGGGACTCAAAATCCCCCTTTCCTTGTGAAAGTGTCGGTTCGATTCCGACCTCCGGCACCAAATGAAATCAAGGGGTTCCACAGTTTCAAAGAGCTGTCGAACCCTTTTTCTTTTGCCTCAATCTTGACATCTCTCCCCATTCTCTCCCCACTTTTTAACATTGAAAGATCATTTGCTGTCAGTGTCATTGCTCGTCCTATCCTCGGGAAACGCCCTGTCTACGTGGGTTGCAGCGGATATGTAAAAAAGCCAGGGAGCGACTTGTCACACACCCCCTGGCCTTCAGAATCAGCCGTGGTTAAACGATCTGCCCGCGGAACGATACTTCATCTGTGACGGCGTTGGCAACCCCTTGCACCCTGAATGCCGACAACTCCGCCTTCATGGCGCGGATCTGCAAGGCCAACAGGGAATCCATTACCCTGGGCGCGTTCATGATCAGATATTCCAGCATGGCAAACACCTGTTCACAGAATGCGAAGTCCGGTGACTTCTTCGGGTCCTCTCCTCGGGGCACCATGCCCGCCTTCTTCATCTCCAACCACAGGCGGCCCATCTCCTCCATCTTCTCGCTGTTCATCACGTCTTGGAGGGCGTAGGGCTTCCCGTACCACGTCCCGCCGAAGTTCCGGGCCTCCACCATGTCGTCGACTATCCGGCTCTTCTCCCTGGCCAACTCGGCCTTCAGTTCCCGGACCCTCCGCGCCAGTTTCCCCACTGGCATTTCATGATTCCTTTTCTGCATCATTTTGCCCTCACCTCCTTCGACATGACCAATCCTTCGTCCTGGGGGGAGAAAATTTCGGGGATATTATAATTCTCAATACGCTGTGGCTCTGAAGGGGCGTTTTGTCGTCTTGCTGTGCGTCCTCTCAGCAGCCTTTCCCCGATAGCTCGTCGCTGCTCCTCTGAAAGGAGTCGCTTCGGCTGTTTTTCCTTGGATTCCAGATAGGGCATGAAGGGGTGAAGGGGGCAACGGGTCACTCGGCAGTCTTCCTTGCCGTCTACGAAGTGCCCGCAGCAGTCGTAACACTTGGCTAGGATGGCTTCCCTTGCGGTCAGCCTGTTGCCGTCCAGGTGCTTGATCAATTCCTTTCTGCCCTGGGCGGACTTTCCATGTTCCCTGATTTCCTCTGCCGGTGACAGCTTGTCATTTCGCATCGCCGTCACCTCCTCCGTCCAGGACGTCCAGGAGGCGTTCCAACTGCTCGTCAACCTCCCGCTCCCATTCCTTGATGGCCTCGATGAACTTTTCCCACTCTTCCGGATCGATCTTCTCTTCCAGATCCGCAAGCTCTTCATCGGTGACCGGCGGGAATTTTCCGAGCACGTCTTCTAAGTCGTCCAGCTTCTTCCCTGCCGCTTGCAACGCTTGATCCTGCAACACCTCCAACCGCTCTTGACTCTGCTCGTTCATACTAAACCCCCATAGACGAAAAAAGCCATCGGATGTGCCTAGGCTCCAAAGAAGCCTCCTGGGGCGTTGCCGTATCCCAGCATCCGATGGCAATTTTGCGTTATGGCACCAACAAAAATAGTCACTGACGGGTGACCTTCCGCTTTGGTTTTTAGGCAGGTTCAGGATACCTCAGCGGGGGGAAAAGTCAAGGGGGGAGTTGTGGGGCGGGTTGAAACTGGGTGGTTTCCGACCACCTTGCCAGTCAGAAATATTTACATTAAAGCTTGACTCTGTTGAATTATTTTGGTTCCGTTTCTGTGGTTGTCAGTCATGTCATAGGGGGGAACCGTGGTAAGGGCGACAATCCGTCAGGTCCAACATTTTATCTTATATCTGCCTTCCTTTAAGCCTTCAGTCTTCCTTACGCTCAGCAACGCCAATATCCGAACCAATCTTCAGGATTACAAATGTTATTTAAACTCAGGATCTTGATTTCAGATCATTAAGAAGGGAGGGAGAATCGCATGGCTTGGTCAAATGATATGATCCAGAAAGTATGGGAAAAGGGGAGAATTGTTCCTAACAATGATCATAATGTATACAGAAAAGATGAATGTAATGCATGGATAAGGAGGCAATCTTATGGCAACCGCAATTCACAATATGGATGGGAAATTGATCATATTTCACCCGGTGGACCTGACACTTTGTCTAACCTACGTCCTCTCCAATGGCAGAATAATGTAGACAAGAGTGATGGCCGTTTGAAGTGTAATGTGACGTCATCTGGGACCGATAATGTTAATAATTGAAATCAATTAACGTCAGGTTAATACTATGAAACCAAACGTAGCTAGTCGTCTTGGAACTGACACACCACTGCCAAGAGATCTGATTACAGGGATTAAGAAAGGTGAGATCAAGATCCCGAAATTTCAACGCCAGTTTATATGGAATGAGGAGCAGGCATTGAACCTGCTGGATAGTATTGCCAGTAACTATCCGGTCGGTAGCCTTCTGTTTTGGAAGACAGTGAACAAACTGGCAGCTGAGCGAAATATCGGCGACTTTCAATTGCCGGAGACAGATGATCTGACCCCAACAGATTATGTACTAGATGGACAACAAAGGTTAACCGTTATCTACTCCTGCCTGGGAGCACCCGAAAGTGATCCTGGCTTTCAGGCCGCTTATGATTTAGAAAATGAGACATTCATAAGAAAGCCTGATCGTCATCAATCCCATATTTTTCCACTTCGCATTCTCTTTGATACAACAAAATTGCTGAATTTCCGGGCTGGGCTTGTGAGCCATCCAATGGGTGAACAACTGCAACAGCGTCTAGATCAACTAATTGACATTTTCACAAATTATCGAATTCCTGTCGTTATACTGAAGGACCTAACTGTAGAGGAGGTTTGCCCAATATTCGAAAGAATTAATAGTTCCGGTACCAGACTATCAACATATGACCTCATGGTAGCAGCTACTTGGTCTAAGGAGTTTGATCTTAATGATGAGGCAGATATAATTGCTGATAGTCTTAGACCAAAGAGTTTTGGAGATATCGAGGGAGACACGGTGCTGAAGTGCCTTGCAGCTGTTCACTTCAGGGGTATTAAACGTGATCAAGTCTTATCTCTTCGCAATCTCAAACGAAATACGATGGATGAGCTCGTTGTAACGGCCAAGGAGGCTCTCCTAAAAACTGTTGACCTTCTAACTACGGAGTTCAAAGTATATAGTTGGGATTTCTTACCGTATGAAGCATTTGCGATAATACTTACATATATATTTGCAAAGCGTAAAGGTTTAAATCAACAAAATATTGAAAGAACACGGCAATGGTTTTGGCAAAGTGCATTTTCAGAACGGTATAGAGGAGCGTCCGAACACTTTGTTTCAAAAGATCTTGAGGCCATTGATGAGTTTATAATTAATGGAGGGTTACCTGATGCGAGTTTTGGGTCAATTATTAGTGTTGAAACTCTCCCTAAAGTTGTTTTCCGCAGTAACAACTCAAGATCACGAGCATTTATTTTAATGCTTGCCCTAAACGCCCCACGCAATCTTACTAACGGTGCGTTAATAGATACAGCCGACGCATTATCTATATTTAACAAAAAAGAGTTTCACCATATTTATCCTAAAGCATTCCTATTTAGAGAAGATTCAATAGAAAATGTGAATTCGTTGGTTAATATATGCATGCTTGCTGCATCAGAAAACAAGAGAATTAGCGATCAATCTCCATTCGAATACCTTCCAAAACTTATTTATGAACATGGACAGCAAGCTTCTAATATATTTAAGTCAAATCTGTTACCCAGTCCGGAAGAGGTTGATTACTCAAAGTTGACATTTGAAGAATTCTTGCAGAAAAGGGCTTACATATTACATGAACGTATAAATAAGTTGTGTACAGGAGATGCAAGCACTTAGCAGCTGGAAATATTTTAATTTGAGAGCGATGTGTAATGCTCTTCAGCACTTCCCTGAAAGCCCGGCAGGCCCTTGGGCTGAAGGATTGTGACTTGATCGGTGAGCAAGTGCAGGACGCCAAAAGCTTCAACGAGTGGTACTGTCACCTGTTTACATATATACTTATACCCCTTCATAAAAGGGATTTCGTTGATCAACTTAATAACCCAAAGAAACTGGATGACCACACCCAATAAGTTCAACACTATCTTCCGAAAGGAGACAATTTCTTTTGACAACCGATAGTACGCCATCACATAAGGCGATCCTAAAGAAGTATGAGTCGTGTTCGGAAGAAGTGAAAAAGTATTTTATGCATCTGTTGAGTCTCGTTAAAAACCACCCTTATGAAGTGTCGCTAGCTTATCTTTTTCTTCATACTGAGAAGGCACATAATAGAATATTATACTGCGGTGTTGTTAAACTTCATAGGGCTGAATCAAATATTGCCGATATTATTATAAATAAGCAGCATCTAACAAGGAGTGGGTTTCTCGACCTATATAATAATGTCTTTGGAAAATCCCTTGATACTTCAACTCTTTCGAAGATCAAAGAAGCAGAAAAAATACGTGACAAAGTTATCCATGGTAAGAGTGTCAAGGATGCAGATATACGCCAAGCAATAATTGACGTACTCGATTATGCTGAAGCATTGAATGCCGAACTATTCGAGTTGGCTGGATTCAAACCATTTGGAGACTTGAGAGGTTTTAAAGGGAGAGGTCAGTCTCTTGACAAGAATACGACAAGGTGGCTTATGAAGGGTATTGGCTTCACTGTTGCATAATAACTGACAATATTAAGTGGGAAAGCACATGAATAACATTTATAAGTATATGCTATTTTTTTTGTTATTGTTAGTGATTATCGCGATTCCACAAATATCTTTTGCGGCAAAGGGATATGTTGTTTATTATAAATTTGGATGTAGTTATTACATAGTTGAAACAAATAATGGATATGCGATTCTTGAATGGTTTGGCGGTACAGATCCAAGCGAAGGTGATATTATTGTCGGCAACTTTGAATCCTATGGAATGAAAACATTGTATGATGTTACAAGTGATTCAGAAACAAGAGCATGGGTGGAGGATTATTGGTTATCAAAAACCAGTGTTATTGAGAAATATTTAGAGCATTGTGATTAATTAACTGAAAACGTCCTCCCTAATGCATGACATACTAATTCATATTGCTGGGCAACAAAGATTGTTGAGTATTAAGGGATATATTAATATTTGGAGTTGACCAATGGAAACAATCAAGATTAACAATGATAATGTAAAAATAATTCTCAGCAAACAGTTGTACGAAAAATCCGCCGTATTTTCTGCCATGTATAAACTAACAGGTCGATGCATAGCCCAAATAAGCCCTTTGGGCGAGTATGATGTTGAAGTAACACTTTCCCCTCAAACGGGCTCTGGCTATTCTGTTGAAGATATTAAAGGCTTAGCTGAGAGCTTTCTTAATGATATCATTGATCAACAGTTGCGGCTTGACCTTGAAAAGCAATATGGTCGGTTGCGAGAACTGATAGTAGAGCATGCATTTACTCCGATTAAAAATCTAGACCAAAGACTTAATGATATATGATGCAAAAGCCAAAGGCATATACGATATTTCCATTTTCGTTTTCAAGAACGAGTAATAATGAATATCTTCTTGTTAACGAAGTTGGTGAATTTCTATTCCTCAACGATGAAGAATTCCACGCCTTTGTGAATCAACGCTTAGATAAGAAATCTAATGTATTCCTAGATCTAAAGGGAAAGCATTTTGCAACAGATACAGATGTTGCTCCGATTGTAGATCTTCTTGCTACTAAATATAGAACAAAAAAAGCCTTTCTTCGAAATTTTACTGTTCTTCACATGGTAGTTATTACGGCAAGATGTAATCACCGTTGTCGTTATTGTCACGCGTCTAGTGAAAGTGAAGATGCCCTTGGTTGGGATATGGCGTTGGACGTTGCTAGAAAAGTCGTTGATACTATCTTTCAATCTCCATCTCCTACAATCAAGATTGAATTTCAAGGGGGAGAGCCATTATTAAATTGGAAGGCTGTTCGTGAGATAGTGTTATATTCGGAAAAATTGAATAAGAAAATGAAGAAGTCGCTCGAATTTGTCATTTGTACGAATCTTACTCTAGTAGATCGAGAGAAATTGGCCTTTATTAAAGAACACGGTATTCTCATCTCAACATCTCTTGATGGTCCAAGGGATCTGCATGACAAAAACAGAGTTCTACGAATTGGAAAAAGTAGTTATGCTCTTTTCATAGATAAACTGAACCTAACAAGAAGTGTTCTTGGCCATGAAAATGTATCAGCACTTATGACGACTTCTGTTGAAAGCCTCACAAGAATGAGGGATGTTATTGATGAGTACATACGATTAGGATTCAATGGTATGTTTCTACGAGCCTTGAACCCTTTCGGATATGCGAAGAAAGATATAACAACATATAGTTGCGACGATTTTATCAAGGCTTACAAGGAAGCACTCTCATACATCTTACAAGTTAATCAGGAAGGAACTTACTTCGAGGAATACTATACATCATTACTTTTAACCAGAATACTAACACCGTATTGCACGGGATTTATGGACTTACAATCGCCATCCGGCGCAGGGATTTGTGGAGCAATATATGACCGTAATGGAGATGTTTATCCCTCAGATGAAGGCCGAATGCTTGCCAAAATGGGAGACAGAAGATTTAAACTTGGCAACGTTATGCGTGATAGTTATTTGAAAATATTCGGTGGTGATGTTCTCAGAGAACTAACAAAAAGTTCATGTGTTGAAACCATGCCGGGTTGTGTGTCGTGTGTTTATAGAAGTTATTGCGGTGCTGATCCGGTAAGAAATTACGTAGAAAGCGGACATATTATAGGGAACAGGCCCCAAAGCTTTTTCTGCTCCAAAAATATAGCCATATTCGACTATCTATTTCAGCTACTTAGGAAAAACAATGAGAATGTGATTAATGTATTCTGGTCTTGGATTACGAAGAAACCATTACTGGATTTGAAACATGTGGAATTGCCAAGGGAAAGCTCTTAATCTACAAGAACCGATAATAGGAAAAGTAGTAATTGACCGATATCAGTTGCTATCGAGGCGTACATGTATCGTCGTAAGGGAAAAGCCTCGATTCGGTAGCAGTTTGTTCTATTCTGCCATAATTACTAGTTTGAAGAATGTGTCCGAATCAGGCATGCGATCCCCCTGTATTTATGGTATTGACGGAAGCGATCTTAGAAAACTTCAAGATGGCGATGTCGTTCTGCTGGAACCAAATGGCAGCATTAATATGCTGTACGAGATTCATGCCTACGATAATGCTCTTCTGGCTACAGAGAGATGTAACTGCCGCTGCATAATGTGCCCGCAGCCCCCAAGATCCGACAAGCCAGGTCTTCAAGAATTAAACATGAAGCTTATTAAGCTCATGGATCGAAAAAACACAAGATCATTATGTATTACCGGTGGCGAGCCCACACTACTTGACGCAGGCTTCATAAGACTTGTTGAAGAATGCAAAGAAAGACTTCCGGATACTCCACTGGCTGTACTTACTAATGGAAAAAATTTTCAGGAGTTTGAATTCACAAAAGGGGTTGTCAATGTCGGGCACCCAGATATAACATTTTGTATTGCGTTATATGCGGATGAGGACAATTTACATGATGATATTGTTGGAGTTCCTGGTAGCTTTTATCAGACGATAAAAGGTATAACAAATCTTGCTCGTTTCAATCAGAAGATAGAAATAAGAAATGTCATCAGTGCCTTGAACTACAAGAGATTAAGACAATCATCTGAATTCATCTATAGAAATTTTCCATTTTCTGTACATGTGGCCCTAATGGGTATGGAAATCACCGGGAGAGCATTGGAAAATATATCTCAAGTGTGGATTGATCCAATAGATTATATATCAGATCTCAGAGAGGCGGTCAAAGTACTCGCAAGGGCGGGGATGAATGTATCCATTTACAATCTGCCGCTGTGCCTCCTACCCAAAGAATTGTGGAGATATAGCAGGAGGTCAATATCATCTTGGAAAAACAAATACATATCAGAATGTAACTCATGCAAAGAGCGGGATAATTGTGCTGGATTTTTTGGAACATCAGGAAATTTCATAAGCAAGGGGATCCTAGCATTAACCTAATATTAAAACCTCTTGACTTTCAATGCACCTGGGTGTTTAGAGATCACCATACATATGCTTACACAGCGGGAAGGAGAGATGCCTATGAAAAAATTTCTAATGAAATTGGGAGTTATGATCGTTGGCGCCCTCGCGATTCTCGGTTTGAATTTTAAGGATGCCAACGCTTTTGTGGTTAACAATGGTCAAATATCGGAAAGTACGCCTCTCTATCTTCAGGATTCGGGGAGCATATTGAATCAATCAAACACAAACTGGCATAACTCACATTCTTCACACTGGTCACACGAATCACACCGGTCACATTATTCACATTATTCAAGTAGGTAATAAATAAGTAAATCAGCGGATTATGAAGCCTCGGAGATTATCTCTGGGGCTTTCTATTTAGTCTAAAATTATGCCATCTATCGAATGATCTCAAGTATTTTCCTTTGTAGCTCTATCTCTTCAACCCCCAACTCGTTAGCAATATGCTCAAACACCCCGCCCCGCTCCAAGACGAACCTCCGCGCCAACTCCTGATCCTCCCGGTCCTGGCGTGTCTGGGGCTCCTTTCTCAGGGCCTCCACCGTGTCAAACAGGATAACCAACCATAGGCCCACCTCGCCGTGCAGGGAAGGCTCCCGGCGGATGGTCTCCATGAGCTCGGCCCTCTGGATGGTCGGCCGCCTGGATCGGTGAAATTGACGTGAGGGGTGTTTCATTGATCTTCAAGAAAGGGCCGTGATGAAAAGTTTCAGGGCCTAGAATCAATTTTCAGGTGCCGGGACGACTCAACTACCCGTCCAGGAGGAGAAAACCATTTCTAGCGTCTAAAATGACCGTCCATGTTTCTGGTCCATGACAAAATTTTAACGAGCACCTTGGTTGATGCACCTTGACTGAAATGCCGGTTTCAGTTTCAATCGTCTCGGATCCGTTTCGCCTGGACGTACCTCCTTCATGGTCCCGGTCTCCCTTTCTGAAACGCGATTTAGAGAGCCCGGCCATGCGGGAACATGGTCCGGGCTTTCGCTTGTCTGACCGCCTCTAGGGCCCCAGGGGGATCAATACGGAGGAATATGCTCCCTGACTTTCGTGGGGGTGAGCATCATCAGGGCGCAATGGTTGGCAACGTCGCCGCTCGTTTTGCTTGCCTTGTCTATGGCCCAACAGGCCCGGTCCCACGCCCGAAGCTCCACCCAAACCGACTCTTCCAAGATACGATCCAGGCTATTCTTGATTTCGGCCTTGATGGCAGTGACTTTCGGCGTAACGAGCAAAGATATCTTCCTGCGGGCTTCATCCCGGTCTTTCTCCAAGCGCAACAGGGTATCTTCCAGGTCTTCCACGATCCGCTCGTAGCCACTGGCACGTGAAGCAATTTCCCCCTCCTTAGAAACCGCATCCACAAACATCTGTTCGCTGTCATTGTCGATGATCTCACTCACATTGAGAAGCCGGGTCTGATCCAACTTTTTCCTTTCCGCAGCATGACGCTCCTTACATGCGGAGATCTTCTCCCTGCACCGGGCCATCCGGCCCTCGATTAAATCAAGCTCACCGATGGCGCTCTGGACCTCGCCGTCGAGGCTCTTGCTCAACAGCTTCACAAGCTGTTCAATCCGCTGCTCCACTAAAGTTTCCACGTCCGTCGTTTTCGTACCCATTGAAAGCCCCTTTCTTCCTGGTGATCGCTGTTGATTATAAATTCATCTTCTGAATGTAAGCCTTGTGCGCCTCCGGATGCTTCCGAATGATCGCCTTCATGGCCTCCGTCCGGCTGCAATTCGTGGCGACAACGGTTTCCGCAACCAGGGTTATGAAATCTTTTCCACCCTGTTCCGTTCTTGACTCCTTCAGTGCGGCCAACATTCTTGCCATTGTCCTGTCTTCCTCGGTCTCGGCAGGTGTCGCCAATGCCGGGGTGGCCTTCCGAACCGTCGCGTACTGTTCGACACTGACGCCGGACTCCACAAGGGCCTTGAACCTCTTGCCGTCCTCCTCGCCGAAATGGCGCATTGCCAGCCCCATGATCCGCTGCCGTTCGGTCTTGCCCGCTTCGGTACCGGTGATCGATGTTTCCGCTACCTGCTCCGCCTTGATTGAGATTCCTCCCTTAGCGCCGCTCCCTGTGGCAAAGGCAAGGGCCGTATTGACAGCCGCTTCGATGTTGCCTGTCCGGTCGGCCAATCCCGCCTCAACGGCCTGTTTCCCGATGAACACCCGCCCGTCCGCCATGTTGTCCAGGACCGCCTGCACATCCGTCCGGCGGTTCCTGGCCACGGCATCCACGAACAGGCTGTAGTAGTGGTTCAATTGAGATTCGATCTTGTCCCTGGCCTCCTGGGAAAGGGGCTCCGCATCGTTCCCCAGGGCCTTATACCGGCCTGCGGAAATGAAGGTCCTTTTCAGGCCCATTTGCCGGTCACTCTCCGACCAGTCGTAATGGACCATCAGGACCCCGATGCTTCCCACCTGGGCCGTGTTCTCGACGATGACCGTCCGGGCCGCGCTGCCGATCCAGTAGGCCGCGCTGGCCATTATGCCGTTTCCGAACGCCACAACCGGCTTGACGGCATCGGCATTCCGGACCGCCTCTTCCAGGGATTCAACGCTGCTCACTGTTCCCCCGGGGGAGTCGATGGACAGGACAATGGCCTTCACTTCCGCGTCGGCCTGGGCGGTCTTCAGGGAATGGATGATTCCCGCAGCCGATGCGCCCCCGTAGATCATGGACATGAAGGACGCCCGTTTCGTGATCGTGCCGTTGACGGGGATTACTGCTGCCCCGTTCAACATCGTGTAAGGCTTCTCGTCGGCACCCGGCCCGGAAGTTACGTATCGGGCCGCCTCGGCGGGCAGATCCTTGCGGTCCCGGATATCCAGGTAACTTCGGACGAGCATGTCCAGGCTGTCCGGAAGGATTCCCCAAATCTGACCATTGCTGAAATCGGTGGCTTCCATGTTATCCCTGCACTCCTTCGTTGAGGGTGATCAACTCCGCCCAGAGGTCGACGCACGGCGCCGCATTCCGCCAAGAGAATCTGATAGGAGGGCACAGCCCCATCAGGTCCACCCGGAGCAAGGCCAACTGCTTTTCGTCGTCCTCGGTGAGAAACGGCTTCATCCGGATCCGTTTCACTTCCTCCAAAATCTCCCGCGTTCGGATGACAGGGTCCCTGATAAGCTCTGCAATGTCGCTGTTGATCATGGTCGTGTTACCTCCTCACCGGTTAAGATCGAACCGGATGTGCTCGCCGTTCCGAAGCCTCCGGAGGTAGCGGTCATATGCCCCCGGATCAGATTTCATCGCAGCCAAGACAGATTCGCTCTTGCCCATGCCTCGGCTGAAATTATCGGCCACGATCTTTTCAAACGCCCGCTCACTCTTCAGTCCCACGGCATCGAAGAGATCCGCCGTGCGATCCGGACCGCCCGCTTTCACACGCTCAGCGAATTCCAAGTAAAGAAGGGGATTTCGTTCCTTGGCCCGCCTCATTGCCTCAATGCGATCGCATCCCTCCTGGGCCGCAATCAACAGGACCGCCGATTCGAAAGTTGCTGCGTTTTCCATCTTGCACCTCCGTTTAGTTTCCTTTGGGGGGCACCCGGCCGGCGGGGGCTTCAACCGACCGGGCAGCCCGGAAAGGATCAGTTAGAATTACGGGTGAGAGAATACAGGGGAGGGCCGGGAGTTGTCGAATCAGTGAGTCCCACAGGGGCACATACAGACACAGATAATCTTAGCCCATGCCAATCTCTTCTCGAAAACGGGAGACCTGGCGCTGTCTGAATGTCTCAACACTCTCGGGTGTAATCCTAATGTCTGATTTGACGCGGAATCCTTCGAGCTCGCCATTTTCGAGAAGTCGATAAACACTGCGCCTGCTGCAAGCCAGGATTTCAGCAACTTCATCTATTCGAAGATTCCGTTTCATCGCTTCATTCCCCTCCCTGTCCGCTTACTACTGCTGGCCTTCTTCTCCCTGGTGCTTGATACCTGCGGCGTCCATCGGCCTGTCCTACTGAACCGATCCAGCAAGTGATAAACCTCGTACCGCAAGACGGATGACATTTCCCGCCGGTCCAAACCGAAGAGCAACGGCGGCAACTTGTTGGACCACGCCAGGAGGGCCGTCTTCAATTCGATGTTCCTGGAACTCCACTCGGATTGAACCTCGTCCCGGCTGATCAAAGCTCCTGTCTCCCGGGCCAAAGCCACTTCAGCCGAAGCCGCCTTGGCGAGACGAAAGCGGAGATCCGCAGCAGCCTTTTGCTCACCCAGGCTGCCCGGCTCTTCCACCTTCCGGCCATACTTCTCGAGGAACCGATCAAGTTCCGACCGTTCAAAGGCTCCATCCGGAAGCTGCCTGAGGTGTCCCTTTTTGATATGGTATGAAAGCATGCGCCGGGAACTGCCGACATAGAGGGCAGCCGCCTGCATTCCATCGATCCGCTCCGGCGGTTTCTCCGCTTCACCGTCGACCGGCGAGGGGCTTAATTCCCTTTCCAAGCGTTCCATGAGCTTCATTTCTGAGGGCTTCAGCGGCTTGCCTGCGCGAATCATCTCAATCAGATTTTGATAGGCTCGCACCCGGGCCAACTTTCCGGCTTTCATGAGGCGATCAATCGTTTTCTCGTCCATCTGATGCTCCGATGAAAAAATTTAAGTTACATTGAATTTTCAACTTTGAACGCAGACGACCTTCGGGCTCCCCTGACCCCTGCTTAAGGCCCCCCTTCGAAAGGACCCATTGAAAATGATGCATAACACCATGTTTTCATTCATATATTGTCAGGCTTCCCGCTTCACATCAGAAAACTGTGTCAGCTTCTTGTTGAACATCAGGGAGACTTTGCCCGTCGGCCCCTGTCTGTTTTTCGCAATTGTCAGGTTGACGGTCTCTTCGCTTTCGTTTGCCGAGAGGAATACAATCACATCTGCGTCCTGTTCGATGGCACCTGATTCTCTCAGATCCGCCAATGTAGGGCGTTTGTCTTTCCGGGACTCGACTGCCCGGTTAAGCTGTGCGGCAGAAACCACAGGCACGTCCAATTCCTTGGCCAGCACTTTCAGGGATCGTGATACCTCTGCAACCTCCGCTTCCCGGGTGGCCCATCGTTGAGACGGCCGGACAAGCTGCAAGTAATCGACAGTAACCAGGGCAAGACCACTTTCCGCCTTGATGCGACGTGCACGTGCCATGAGGCGATCAATGGGCAACCCGGCTGTGTCGTCGATGGTTATGGGCAGCTTGGCCAGGGCGTCGGTCGCATGAGCAATCCGGGGCCATTCGGTTTCCTTCAGGTAGCCCCTGGAAAGCCGGTATCCGTCAATCTTTGCCTCGGCAGACAAAAAGCGGAGAGAGACTTCATCTTTTGGCATTTCCAGGCTGTTGATGAGGACGGGACCGCCTGTACCCGCAACAGTCCGGGCTATTCCACCAAGCAGGGCGGACTTGCCCGTTCCGGGACGTCCGGCGAAGCTGTAGGAACACCCTCGCTTCAATCCACCTGTGAGAGTGTCCAGGCTGACGAGCCCTGTTGACAGGCCGGGCAGGGCATCTCCGTGCTGATGACGTTCTTCGATATCCCTGAAGGTCTTCTTTATGAGGGTCCGGATATCCATGCCCGTGGATCCGGCCCCTGCTGATGAAGCGGCTAAGATTTCTTTCTGTGAGAAGGCAATCAGAGCATCTAGGCCGTCACCGTTCAGGTCATGTGCACGGGCTATGATCCTGCGGGCAGCCTCAACAAGTTTTCGCGTGGCCGCCTTCTCGTGGACGATGCGGGCATAGTGGGCCACATTCGCCGCCGATGGCGACGAATCCATGAGTTCGGCCAGATATGCGGGTCCTCCTACTCCCTCGATATGCCCCCTGTTCCGAAGTTCATCCGCCAGGAGAATCAGATCCGGCGGTTGCCCCCGGTCCTGCAGGGCAATGACAGCGGCCAGAATCCGCCTGTGTGCCTCCGCATCGAAGTCACCGGGCGTCACAACATCCAGGACAGCAGGTAGAGCATTCCGGTCCAGGAGTATGGCGCCGATCACGGCACGCTCGGCTTCAAGTGAACGAATCTCCGGATGCTCAGGCATCGGTCACCTCCGCACACAAGATGCACACGGAACCTTGCATGTCGGACGAAAGCACAGTCCGTTTGCATGCCGGGCAGGTGACGGAATGAACTGTGTTGCTGTTGTCTGTTCGTTGTTCGCTCTGACCGGGAATCTCGTCTTCCCACCTCCGGCCGTTGAGCCATGTTGCAGGCATTGGCCATTCCGGGCAGAACTGGCCTGTGTTCCGGAGGTGCTCTTTATGGGCAATCTGGCTTTGAAGAGCATCCATAATGGTTTGCACCGTCACTTTTCCCTTCTTCATGAGCTTATTCCAAGCATCGAGGGCTCGTTTTCTTCCCTGCCTGTTGGGGTAGTGTCTGTAAAAGTCCTCGAACGAATTGTCCGGTTGTCCGGACAATGTTGTTTTATGGATAGGAAAGGAAAGGAGAGGGGCATTGCATTTAGCATGCTCGGTGCAATGCTCGGTTATGCTACGAGCATCGACACGTTCCCAACGGGCTTGGGCAGCCCTTCTTGCCTTTTCCGTCCGGGCTACAGCACCGGCAGCCCAATGGTTGTGCTCTTCCCAATCATGAATCTTGAAACCCTTCTCCGTTCGTTCGATGAAGCAAAGGTCCAGGAGGGCTGTAACCAAAGCAGAAGGATCTCCGTTCCATCCGGAGATGATTTCCAGGTCTTCCGGACTGCAACAGGAGAAATCCCCCGATGGTCTGTGACGGGCCGCATAGGTCCAGATTTTTAAAAGCCCCACGACTCCATCCGATCCCAACAAACGGGTAAGTTTAACCGTCTTAATGTTCTCGAAAAATGCCGTGGAGAGCCGGAAATCCGTGTTCATGATGAATGGCCCCTACAATCGGACCCCCGTTCTTTCACAGCCTGTTCCATCCATCTCGCAATCTCCCGGAGGCGGGCTTCCTCCTGATCATTGTCGGCATTGATGCGAAACTCTGCTAGCCGAAGGGTTTCAGGGTCTAGGACGATCAACAGGGAAGGTGAATTCATGGCCGATCAACCTCCGACCGCCTGGGACCGGTTTTCAAGCCACCTGATAAAGCTGTCGACGGGGTAACAAATTTTCCGTCCACAACGCACCCGCCCCTCGGGGCCTCTTCCGGCGCTGTCGAGGTTCGCCAAATATTTCTGGTTGATGATCCCGCCTGTGAATTTTTCAACTTCGGTGCGGCTGACCCAAGCGGACGGCCAAGTTCTCTTCAACGACTGAAAGGACGGTGTTTCCATGAAATGCCTCCAAAAGGTTTTTTGTTTGCTCTTTTGGTGGCAAATTAATCGATGATTTAATATCAGGTAAGTAAAGAGAAGGGCGGGATGCTTATTTTATACGTGTGAAATAAGGGTAGTGTTGTTATTTGTTACGTATGAAATAAGGTGGTGGTTCTTATTTCATACACGACAGAGCTTACCACCAAATGGCCTTACCGCTTAGAATATTATTCATTTTCTGTTTTGCCTTTCGATAATCTGATGTTAAAGAAACGCGTTTGAGCTCATCATATTGACATTTCTTATCCTTGCTATTTGAGCAGTTACCACGACAATTTGGTTCAAGTTCTCTGCATATTTGCTTGTAGGTTAAACCTTGCTTCTTAAGGTCATATACTGCCAGATACCTTTTTAATTCGTCCTTGCGAAAACGATTACTTAAGAATTCTTTTTTAATAATGGATGAAAAATTACTTTTGTATTTTTCTATACTATAATGTTCATATGGTCTAATCAGTAATAATATGTCGCCATGTCCATCTTCTATATAATGAGTGAAGTATTCTATAAATCCTTTAATCGTTGGATTTTCTGTTGCGTTGATGTATCTGCGTTCTGCGTCTTGAAGATCATATTGAACAATCTTCTTGTAATAATCAACAGGCTTTGTTCTTACAGGCCATCGCCGAATAATCCCGTGTTGTCCTGCATTTTCGAGTTCTTTTCCGTTAATTTTTGTGTATTTCTTCCAGTAATCATCAAAGTCAATTTTAAATACGTCACCATGTTTGAAATATAATGTAATAAGAGGATTTTCCTCTATGCATTGATCTGATTTAATTGGTCTACAAATCTCAGGTAATCGATTTGAGAAATTTATATCACCTATCCCTGAAAACCGAGCCAAGATACGGCGAGCCTGGGGATCTTTTTCTTCCGGGAATTGGGATCTGACCCATTGGCATAGTTCCAAATAACCGTCTATCCGCATGATGTATTCCCACTTTAAGCGAGCAATTTCTTTGGGATCTATCATTGTCTGTCTGCCCCATGCATATGATATGACTCTTGGAAAGTGACGGCGGCCAGGGGCGCCGCCGTTCGGCCCAGGTGATCAGCCCGGGCCTATCCCCTTTTACAGAAACACCCTGTAGCTGACATTCAGCGCCTTACCGAGACGCTTAGCCATTTCCTTCCCAATGGGACGCTTGCCGTTTTCCATCTCGCTGATATGCCGCTGAGGAATGCCGGTCTGTTCGGCAAGCTGGATCTGCGTCATGCCTTCCCGGTACCTCGCCCCGGCCAGTGCCTTTCCGATCAACTGCTTTTCGGAGTCGTTGGGGAATGCATCCCGCCACGGAACGGAATCCGATGCATCCACAAATCCAAGCGGTTTCATGGCCTCAATGGCTTTTTTCAGGTTCCCGGCGGGACCGATGAACCGCAATTCGATTTTTTCAATAGGGTGCTTTTTCGTGTGTGCCAGCATAAATCACCTCCACAAGCTTGACTTCCTTGTCTCTGACCTCCCATTTCGCCACATACGTGGGTTTCCCCTTCTTCAGGTGGCAGTGATGGCGGCTGCTTTCCAGCCGTCCATAGTTCGGCCAATTTCCCCGGACCGGACCTTGTATCTCGATTTCACGCATCAGGGTGATCAAGATTTCCCTGACTCTTTGGGGCAGGTGGTCAATCTGTTTTCTTGCCTGCCGTGACAGCTTCACCGTCCATGTCATGGTTCACCAATATACTAATCTTTGGTATAATGCAATCCCGTCTATTTGGGGAAGTCCACTATCTGCCCGGCCTGATCCTCTTTCTTCTGTGCCGCGCTATCAATGGCCCTTTCAAGGTTTGTTGTTGCATTGAATAGGGTACCCTTCGCAAGGTGCGCGTATCGTTCCGTCATTTGAATGACAGAATGGCCCATGAGTGACTTTAAAACGTAAAGGTCAGTCCCTGCCTCAACATGCCAGCTTGCGAAGGTGTGCCTCAGGGTATGGGCAACAACCTTCTGTCTCGGATCCGTGATGCCTTCATTGAAACCCAATTCCTCCACGACCTCGAAAAATGCTTTGGGCATCTCATTCAGTCGGTCCCCGTTCCTCTTGGAGAATACATAGTCGGCCGGACCTCCTCGATCTCTGGCCTTGAACATGGCCTTTACCTTGTCGGTCATGAAAGCGGCACGACCTTCAACACCCTTGGGGTCCATGACGGTGATGATGCCCCGATCAAGGTCAATGTGCCCCCATTTCAGAGCAGCCATTTCCCCCACGCGCAAACCGGTGTGTAGGCTCAACAACGCCATGTCATGAGCTATGTGTGATCTAGTCTGCAACGCATTCAGGAGGGCTTCAGCTTCGTTGTGGTTCAGAAAGCGAATCCTCCTGTTGTCGATCTTGGGAATCTTGACGCTCTTTGTGGGGGAGTCGCCGGAAACGATCCCGTCCCGCCTTGCCATGTTCCAAGTCTGGCGCACGGTAGCTAAGACGTATTGCAGTGTGCGAGGGGATTTCCCGCCATCGAGGATCTTCTTTTTCATCTTCTCGATGGCGAAGGGCTTGATGTCCTTCATTGGGATCTTCCCTATGACGGGCTTGATCCAGTTCTTGAAATGCTCTGCCTCCTTCCGGGTCGTGCCTTTCTTCTTTCCAACCTTGGATATGGGAGAATAGACGTTTTCAAAGTATTGCCCGAAGGTGGTGTTTTCCTTTTCGGCCTGCTCCTGTGCTGTCTTTTCTTCTTCCCGACGCTTCTTCTCAATCTCCCGCTTTTCTGAAATGCGGGTGGGAGCCTCCTTCTTGCCGTGCTTGGCTGCGCCTTTCAGCCGTTCCAGGACAAGCGCCGCCTTTTCCTCTGTCCAGTACTGATTATCCTCGGGGTCCCGTTCGCTCGTCCATCCGATCCCCTCTTCAACACGCTTCCCGTCCCTCTGATACCGGATTGCCAGATAGCGGTCTTTCTTGACGCCATGCTTCCTCGTTGGATGTTCGTAATAACGGACACCCTTGAACTTTGAGCCAATCCACTTCGCAGTCATTGCACCCCCCAGAGACTTACTGTATAAGGACAGCGAACGGGGATGGGGTGGAGACAAAATTCAATCTTTGGCTTCGGATGCTCTTTGAAATCCCCCGCCATTCTCTCCCCATTTTTAAAATCCATTTTGTCCGCAGATGTTGAAATCCCCCGACTTTCTCTCCCCATTCTCTCCCCACTTTGGGGCTGAAATGGTGTTTTTTTAAAGGTGGTCATGTGAAACTAAATATGCCACAAAAATCTGTGATGTCAAGTAGTTTGTATGGTAAAGGGCAACTAAAGGAAATGACGAAAAAGGGACTCAAAATCCCCCTTCCCTCGCGGAAGTGTCGGTTCGATTCCGACCTCCGGCACCAGAATGAAAACAAGGGCTTGAATGGTTAAGAAAATCCATTGAGCCCTTTTTTTATTGATGAGGATCATCTTGCCTCTCGCATGATAGCCTGTATTTATTGCCGAATTCGATTTCCCGATTCAGATTTATTCTATCGATTGCCGAAACAATGCCGTTTCTGATATTAATAGAGGGCTGCACCAGGGAACAGAGAACAAGACTCTCTTACATAAAGGGTCTTGAAACTCAAATGAATGGAAAGATATCAGACGGAGATACGGATAACCCGGATCATGCTTTTCATCCAATCTTGATGTGGCTTCGAAAAAAGATACCGGACGGATTCCAGGAAAATGAACATGCAAGTCGCCTGATTGTATCAATCGGTCGACGATGATGCATGGTAAAGGAAAAACCATACCGTGACGAACGTACGTCGCATATTGGTGCAATTGATCAAGATATGCGTGCTTCTGGGCATCATCTGGCTGGCCTTTGAGCTTTATGATCATTTTAGACCTGCAAACGGCTATAACCTGGAGGCACAAGGGCATTATTATACTTTCCATTTTCCCGATTCAATCCGAAGGGAAATTGGGAGAATCGGCAATGAGGAAGTCAAAGAAAATTTTCGCTGTTTTTCTGAAAGAAACTCCATTCTGACGGTTGTTTTGAAAAATCGGGATGATAGGGACATCAGTAAGATTTACATAGAAGTTCCTTTTAAAGGTCATTCCCAGATCGTCAAGAATGAGAAAGAGGTTTCTTCGTCGGATTTCAACGGACGTATTCTTGTCGGTCCAATGCAGGCGGGAGCCGAAACGAGAGTCATCGTCTGGACGGAGTCCTGGAAAGATGCGCCCAAGGGAAGGTATGACAAGAGGTACAGAGTTACTCATCCGGATGGGGTTTTCTATATTGATTTTCCGATCGAGGTAAGAGGGTTCCTTGCAACAATCATTGATTACGGCATCGCGAATATGTTCATCCTGACGTCCGTATTTCTTCTCATTTTGACCTCATTCACCATTATCATCATGCTGATTATGAGAAGAGACTGAAATGGAACGGGCTGTTCGACGGGAGAGGCCGGAGATAGAAACGGCCGGGACAGATGGTGTAAGATCATAAATAGAGGATCGGGGAAAAGGGATGCGAAAAACTTGGATGAAGGTCGGTGTAATGGTCGTTTCAACGCTTTTCTTCATGATATGGGTCCTGGAGATGGATGCCTGGGCCCGGGCCGGCGGCGGCCGGTCCATGGGCAGTCGCGGATCCCGCTCCTACAGCTCGCCAAGCCGGACATCCACGTCCCCGCAGGCGACGCAGCCAGCCAGCCGGGCGTACACAACCCCCCAGACGACGCAGCAGGCGAGCCCCATGCCGAATCCTGCCGCGCAGCCACGCCCCAGCTTCTGGCGAACCTTCGGTGCGGGAGCCCTCGGCGGCATTCTGGGCGGCATGCTCTTCAGCAGCTTCGGCCACGGAGCGGGCGGAATGGCCCGGGGCATAGGCGGAAGCGGCATCGGGCTGTTCGATATCCTGTTGATTGGAGCGCTTCTCTACGGGATCTATTGGTTCATCAAGCGAAGGAAACAGAGGGAAGCGACGGCGGCCGCCTATTCTTCCACCAGTGCTTCGACCTGGCAGGAGCCGCCCCTTTCCTTTGAGACGGTCGCCAAGACGGGAGTGGTGGCCGCGGATGACCTCGCGGCCGGCCTGGCTCATATCCGCAGCATGGATCCCTCCTTCGACGAGAAGCGTTTCAACGAATTCTGCACGGACCATTTCTTCCGCGTCCAGGGGGCCTGGGCGAACCGGGACATGACGGGCATCCGTGCACTCCTGACGGACGGGATGTACGGCCTCATGCAGGCGGATGCCGAGAAGCTCCGGGCGGAGAAGAAGCTCAACCGGCTCGACAATATCGCGGTGAGGTCCGTGGAGATCACCGAGGCCTGGCAGGAGCAGGGGCAGGATTTCGTGACGGTGCGGTTCCTGGCCAATCTCCTGGACTATACGACCAGCGAGTCCGGAGATCTGATCTCCGGCAGCAAAACGGAGCCAGTCAAATTTGAGGAGTTCTGGACATACACGCGGCCCGTGGGCGGCGGTTCCTGGCAGCTTTCGGGCATCAACCAGGCGGATTAGGCGTCCTGTTGCCGGCGGAATTGCCGGTTGCGGAGGGGTTGTCGAACGAAGACGGATCGATGCGGCACTGGCAAACGGGGGTGTTCCCGAGAGGGGCACCCCCGCTGTCGTTGCGGACGTTCCGGGCTGCCCGCCCCGTCTTCCGCCCGCGAGTCTTCTATCCCGCGCCGGCATCGCACAGGGGTCCGTATACCCTCATTTCTGGCATTTTGCGCAGAACCAGGTCCCCCTGCCGCCCAATGCGATTCGCTCGATGCCGGACCCGCAGCGGGGACAAGGCATCCCTTCCCGGCCATACACGCAAAGGTGATGCTGGAATTCCCCGGCGTCTCCGTGAAGGTCGCGCCAATCCGACACGGATGTGCCGCGGCAGCGGACCGCCAGATTCAGAATCCGCCTTGTTTCGCGGCCGATGGTCTCCCATTCTTTCCGTGTCACCTCCGATGCCGGCCTCCTCGGGTCCACTGCCGCAGAATGGAGAATCTCGCAGGCGTAGATGTTTCCCATACCCGGAAACACCGCCTGATCGAGGAGGAACACCTTTGTTGCCAGGCGCCTTTTCCGGGCGGCCTGCTGAAAGGCGGATGGATCCGGGTTCTTCAGGAGATCCGGCCCGGATGGGCGGTGACGGTCCGGCTGCTCCAGGGTCAGCGTGGCGAACCGCCGCGGATCGACCCCGATGACTTCGCAGTCTTCCAGGACCAGCCGGAACCTTGTATGGGCGGGCAACTCCGCACCCTCCGCCATGTCATTCCGGAAAAGACGGCCCGTCATCCGGAGATGGAGCCGCAGGACGGATCCATCGTCAAGGGCGATCTCCAGGAATTTTCCCTGTCGACAAACGTTGTCAATCTTCCGTCCCTCCAGATTCGGGGCGGGTCCAAGTTTCGCATCGTGAATGGCGAGGACCCGGAGCCTCTTTCCCCTGATTTCTCGAAGCAGCTGGCGGCGCAGCGTCTCCACTTCCGGCAGTTCGGGCATGATCAGACTCCCTGCGAATTCAAGGGCATGTAAAGCCGGGAGGAACCTCCGGTCAAGCGAAAAGAAAAAGTAAGACAAAGGCGCCTTTTTTATTGACAAGACGTCGCCCTTGGCCTTATGAGACGCAATAGAAAACGCCCATGATAACGGGGTTTTCCGGGGTTGAATGGAACGACGGCCGGAGCGGAATTTCCGGTCGAGGAACGCAAAAAAATGAAGGCTCGGCAAGCCGGAGGCGTCGGACGATGGAAATCGAGTCCCTTTTCAGCGAAGAAATGGAGCCCCCAGGCCTGCTCAACGGCCTGACAGGTTTGGAGAAAGCCGCCCATGACCTGATTGTTCCCCACGATCCGGCCGTTTCACCGCCTCCCCCCATCCCGGTCCGTCCCGACCGGCATCCTTCCCGTTTTACAGACAGCCGCCGCTCCCAGGCCTTCCGAAAGCGCTTCTATTCGGGCGTTTCCCGGGAAGAATGGCAGGACTGGCGCTGGCAGCTGAAAAACCGAATCAGCGATTACGAGACCCTGGGGCTGATGATCTGGCTTTCCGAGGAAGAGCGGAGCGCCATGACCTACGCGGCGGGACCCCGTCCGGTGGCCATCACCCCTTACTATGCCAGCCTGCTGGATGCGATGGATGTTTCGCATCCCTTGCGCCGCTCGATGATTCCCGTGATGCAGGAGTGTTTCCGGGTGGACGGGGAAAAGGAAGATCCCCTGGATGAGGAAAAGGACAGCCCGGTGCCCGGCCTGGTTCATCGATATCCGGATCGCGTCCTCTTTCTCGTGACGGGGACCTGTGCGGCCTACTGCCGGTATTGCACGCGGTCCCGCATAATCGGGCGGTCCGGTGCCGAGAGCAGCCTGAGAATGCACTGGGAGAAGGCGATCGATTACATCGCATCACACCCCGCCATCCGGGACGTCCTGCTGTCAGGCGGCGATCCCCTGACGCTCCACGACCGGAAGATTGAGTGGCTTCTTTCCAGGCTCAGCAGGATTCCGCACGTGGAAATGCTCCGGATCGGCACGAAAGTCCCCGTTACCCTCCCGCAACGGATCACGCCGGAACTGGTAAAGATCCTCAAAAGGTATCACCCGCTCTGGCTCAGCATCCACGTCACCCACCCCGACGAGCTGACGCCGGAGATGCGCCAGGCCTGCATGCGCCTGGCCGACGGGGGGATTCCCCTGGGCAGCCAGACGGTGCTCCTGGCGGGTGTCAACGATTCCGTGGAGGTGATGCGGCGGCTCTTCCAGGGCCTGCTCAAGATCCGCGTCAGGCCCTACTACCTGTACCAGTGCGATCCCATCCCGGGATCGGCCCACTTCCGGACGCCGGTCATCCGGGGCATCGAAATCATCGAGGGCCTGCGGGGCCACACAACCGGATACGCCGTTCCGACCTTCGTCATCGATGCCCCCGGCGGGGGCGGCAAGATCCCCCTCCTGCCGGAATACGTGGTCGGCCGCGACGGTCCGGATCTTCTCATCCGTAACTATGAAGGGAAGGTCTTCCGTTACCCGGACGGCGGTCCCGTCCATCATGAAGTCCATTAAGGCCGCAGCCCGTGACGCATCGTGAAACAGGACTGACCGTCGGCCTTGTCTACGACCTCCGCGACGACTACCTGGCGGAGGGCTATTCCGAAGAGGAAACGGCGGAATTCGACCGGGCGGAGACGATCGACGCCATCGAGGCGACGCTCCGTTCCCTGTCGTACCGGACGGATCGGATCGGCCACGCGCGCTCCCTCGTCGGACGGCTCGCCGCGGGAGCGCGGTGGGATCTCGTTTTCAACATCGCCGAGGGCCTTCGGGGCTATGGCCGGGAGAGCCTTGTGCCGGCCCTGCTGGAGGCTTACGGCATTCCATATGTCTTTTCCGATCCCCTCGTTCTCTCCCTGACCCTCCACAAGGGCATGTGCAAGCGAGTCGTCCGCGACCTCGCCATCCCGACGCCGGATTTCGCCGTCGTGGAGAAGGAAGCGGACATCGCCGCCGTCGGCCTCCCCTTTCCGCTCTTCGTCAAGCCGGTGGCGGAAGGGACGGGCAAGGGCATCACGGGGGAGTCCGTGATTCATTCCCCCGGTGCGCTGGAGAGGATCTGCCGCCGCCTGCTCGGTGCCTACGGCCAGCCCGTCCTCGTGGAACGGTTCCTCCCGGGGCGCGAATTCACCGTGGGCGTTGTCGGCACCGGGGAGGAGGCGGAGACCGTCGGGGTCATGGAGGTTCTTCTCCTGGCAGAAGCGGAAAAGGAGGTCTACTCCTACATCAACAAGGAATACTGCGAGCGCCTGGTTCGTTACCGCCTGGCCGACGACGGCGAGGCCCGGCGGGCCGCGGCGGTGGCCCTGGCTGCGTGGCGCGGGCTGGGCTGCCGCGACGGGGGGCGGGTGGACATCCGTTCGGACGAGCGGGGAGAGCCGCACTTCATGGAGGTGAATCCGCTGGCGGGCCTCCACCCGGAGCACTCGGACCTCCCGATTCTCTGCACCCTCGGCGGGATTTCCTACCGGGACCTCCTCGGTCGGATCATGGACTCGGCCCTGCGGCGCACCGCGGCGGGAAACGGCGGACCCGGACCATGACCGTGGCCGTGCTGCATGGGTCTGTTTCCGACGGTTCCGGAATGGACGAGCAGGATGTGCTGGTGGAGGTGGAGACCGTCTGCCGGGCCCTCGCGTCACTCGGGCATCGGCCCGTCCCCGTTCCCCTCTCGATGGACCTCGAAGCGGCCCTGGAAGCGCTCCGCCGTCTCCGGCCCCGCTTCGCCTTCAACCTCGTCGAGTCGGTGGCGGGGAAGGGCTGTCTCATCGCGCTCGGCCCGCTGGTCCTGGACGTGCTGGGCATCCCGTTCACCGGGGCCTCCGCCGACGCGACCTACCTGACGTCGAACAAGCTCCTGGCCAAGCGGATCATGCTCCTCGAGGGGATCGACACGCCGTCCTGGTTTCCGATGGAAGGCGGCCTTTCCGGTCCCATCGAACCGGGCCGATACATCGTCAAGTCCGTCTGGGAGCACGCATCCATCGGAATCGACGAAGGCTCGGTTCTGTTCGCGGACGGGGATGCGGGGCTTCGGGAGGCTCTCCGACTTCGCCGGGACGCAACCGGCGGGGCCTGCTTTGCCGAGGTTTACATCGAAGGACGCGAATTCAATCTCTCCCTGCTGGCGGACGGAAAAGGACCCCGGGTCCTTCCCCCGGCGGAGATCCTCTTCGACGCCTTTCCCCCCGGCAAGCTGCGCCTGGTGGACTACCGGGCCAAGTGGGACGCCGATTCCTTCGAGTACCGGCAGACCCCGAGACGTTTCCACTTTCCGGGAGAGGACGCGGACCTCCTGTCCTCCCTGGAGAGAATAGCCCTTCGGTGCTGGGATGTTTTCCGGTTGCACGGGTACGGGCGGGTGGATTTCCGGGTGGATGAAGACGGCCGACCCTGGGTGCTGGAGGTGAACACGAATCCCTGCCTGTCGCCGGACGCGGGATTCCTCGCGTCGGCCGCTGAGGCGGGGTTCGGTCTTACCGAGGTGGTGTCCCGGATCTGTGCGGATCTTCCGTAGCCTTCGGGCAGTCGCCGATCCTCCGTCCCTCGATCCGCTGGGTTACGGAAAGTGTTTTCCCTTTCTTCCCGAGGATCTTCCCCTTCATTACGCCCGTCAGCGTCTCTCCGCGGAAGAGAACCCGTCCCTTTCCCGTCATCGATCCCGTGTCCATCTCGCACCGTACGCTCCACGTGAGGGCGTCGCCCTCCAGGCTCGACCGGAGGAGGCGGCACTGCCGGTCCCGCTCGGGCTCACGGGGAATGGGATCCTTTCCGGTCAGGCAACGCCGGTAGACGTGGGGACGGGACAGGCCGGGGGCGAGCCCCTGGATTTCCATGGTGGCGGTCATTTCCCAGAGGCCGGACGGGAAGGCCGCCTCGGCCGACGCGGGGGAAGTGCAAAAAAAAGGCAGAAGAGCCGTCATGACGAAGATCATCCGGATCATGGCGATCCTTCCGCCTGTGTGGCCTATCGCTGCGAATCCCCGCCGCGGCTGAGCCACAGCAGGTAGTGCTCGGCGTCCTTGTTCTTGAACGTGACGGCCATTTTCATGTCCTCGAGGGCCTGCTCGTGCCTGCCGATCTTTTCATTGCACAGGCCCCGGTAGACGTAGCTTCCCGCTTCCTCGGCATAGCCGGGGTCGATGTCGAGGGCCTGGTCGAAATCCCGGACGGCGACATCATACTGCTCGAGCTTGTAGGCGGCGAAACCCCGGTTGTGGAAGGCCCGGCCGTTGCCCGGGTCGATCTTGACGGCCTGGGTGAAGGCTTCGATGGCGCCGGTGAAGTCGTCCTTCATCAGGGCGGAAAGACCCCGGAGTCTCCACTCCTCGCCCGGTGAGTCCGTCTCCTTGGATTTGCTCCGGACAGGGGCCGCACTGGCGGCGGGCTGTGCGGGGGCTTTCTCTTTCTTTGCTCCACGACCGAACGATAGCTTCAACGCTGCCATATCCTTCCTCCTTCGATCAAAGGTACCTGTCAGGGACCATGATATGCTTCCGGGTGCTGCTCCAGCCTTTCGGGATCTGTCTTACTTTGTATTGGAGCACATGTGCGGCCCGGATTTCGAGAACCGAACTCCCGACCGGGCGAAATGCCGATATCCATCTCGTGTCGCTCGCTCTTTTCATAACCCGTTCCCCATGGATATTCAAGCAGATTGTGCAGTTACACGGCAAAGGGGGCGCGGCGTTTGACAAGATCACTTCCGCTTACTAACTTCTCGCGTATACAATGCAGGTCGATGCATCGGTAAGCTCCAGTCGGACAAAAACGCATTTCAAGCCGGCCCAAGGAAAGAAGCCATGAATAAAAGCAAGGAAGGGATATCACGCCGGAGCTTTTTCAAAGCGGGGGCGGGACTCGCCGCTACAGCGGGAATTGCGGTTCCACGGGCGGCGGAGGCCCGGAGCAGGGAAGGGCGGCTGGCAACCCTGATCGACCTGAACCTCTGTGACGGATGTCCGGATCGTGCCTTGCCCGCCTGCATCACCGCCTGCAAATCCGCCCGGAACGGCCAGGTTCCGAAGCCGGTCGAACCCATTCCCTCGCCGTTCCCGGTCGGGGGCAAGGGGATCGAGGACTGGTCGAAAAAGCAGGACGTCCACGACCGGCTCACTCCCTACAACCGGATCTTCGTCCAGAAAGCGGAGGTGGAGGTCGAGGGAGCAAAAAGGACCCTCTTCATCCCGCGCCGCTGCATGCACTGCGACAATCCCGCCTGCGCCACCATCTGTCCCTTCTCGGCCAACCACAAGTATGAAAGCGGGGCCGTCGTCATCGACCCGGACCTTTGTTTCGGCGGCGCCAAGTGCCGCACGGTCTGCCCGTGGGAGATCCCCCAGCGCCAGTCGGGGGTGGGAATCTATCTCCATGTCCTGCCGACGCTGGCCGGCAACGGCGTGATGTTCAAGTGCGACCTCTGCGTAGACCGCCTGAAGGACGGCGGCCTGCCCGCCTGCGTCGAGTCGTGTCCCCGGCAGGCCTTGCTGATCGGGCCGCGGGAGAAGATTTTCAGCCTTGCGGATGAGCGTGCCCGGAGTACCGGCGGCTTTCTCTACGGCAAGAAGGAAAATGGAGGAACATCGACCCTCTATGTCTCGCCGGTTCCATTCGATGTGCTGGACCGGGCTGTTGTGACGGGAAAGGGAAGGCCCGGCTTCAAGCCGGTGAAGCGGCGGATGGAAGAGACCGACGGCCTGGGCCGGGCGGTCCTCGTCTCGCCGGTGGCCGGCGCGGCGGCGGGCATTGCCGGGGCTCTCGGTTATCTTTCCAGAAGGAAGAAACGTGTGAAAGCGGAGGAAAATCAGGATGGCTGAGCGAATCCTTGAAGAACGGAACCGGGCTGTCCGCCACGGCCTCGTGGAATTATTGGAGCACTGGACGATCGCCCTCTCGGGACTCCTGCTTCTGCTTTCCGGCATGTTCGAACTGCCGCTCGCCGGCCGCTATGCCATCGACAAGCTGCCCGGCATGGCCTGGTCCGGTGATTTCATTTCTTCCCTGAGCATCCATTACGTGGCATCCGTCGTCTTCATTGCAGCGGCGGTCTTTCACGTCGTTTACCACGGAATCCGCGGGGATTTCGCTCTCCTGCCCCGCAGGGGGGACCTGAAGGCTTCCTGGCAGGTGATCCTGAGTTTCTTCGGCAAGGGGGAGGAGCCGCCCTTTCACAAGTACCTGCCGGAGCAGCGCCTTGCCTACCTGGGCATGGCCGTGATCATTGCAGGCCTCATCATCTCAGGGCTGGTGAAAACCTACAAGAACCTCTATGCCCCGGACATGTCCCTGACGATTCTTCTGTGGGCCACATGGACACACAACGTTTTTTTCATGCTGTTCATCCTGGCGTTTCTGGCCCACATCGGTGCCATCCTTCTCAAGCCCAACCGTCCCATGTTCCGCGGCATCCTGACGGGAAAGATCCGCCTTGACTATGCCCGGCACCGCCATCCCCTCTGGATCGCGGAGCTGGAGCCGTCCCGGCCCGTGGAGCCCGCGGCCGCGGCCGCGCCTCTCCCCGCGGAGCCACCGGAGGATGAACCGGAAGCGGAATCCCTGCCCGGCACGAAAGAAACGATGGAATCAACGCCTCCACCTGTTTCACAGCCGGAATCCGGTGACAGCGGGCGGAATCCCTGATCGAAAACCTCCAAACGGAACCTGTTTTCCCGCCCTTTGCATTCATGGATTGTCAGGGACCGGCAAATGTGCTATCACCACACCCGTTGATTGCGGATCGCCTTGCACGCAGAACCCGTCCGTGATCGCCACCGCCTGATTCTCCAGGCACTCCGAAGAACACAGCAGGATACTCCATGAAGACGATCAGGAAGGTCTTGATTGCCAACCGGGGGGAGATTGCTCTCCGAATCATGAACACTCTCAAGGAGATGGGCATCGAGGCCATCGCCGTTTACGAAAAGCCGGATTACGATGCCTATTTCCTGCGGTTTGCCGACCGGGCCATCAAGATCAGCGACGAGCCGGGCAAGGGGTATTTGAATATCGAGCGGATCATCGACGCGGCCCTGAAAAGCGGGGCCGATGCCGTTCACCCAGGCTACGGTTTCCTGGCGGAAAACCCGAATCTGGCCGCCGCCTGCGAGCGGGCGGGCATCCTGTTCATCGGTCCGCCGCCCTCCGTCATCCGGGACCTGGGTGACAAGGTCCTGGCGCGGGAGACCATGTCCGGGGCCGGAATCCCCATCATCCCGGGGACAAACAGCTTTTCTGCCGGCGAGGCGGGTATTGAGGAAGCCCTGGCGTTTGCCAGGAGATGCGGGTTTCCCATCATCCTGAAGGCGACGGCCGGCGGGGGAGGCCGCGGGGTGCGGCGGATCGAGAGTGAGGAGGAACTCAGGAGGGAAATGCCCCTCGCACGGGCGGAAGCGCTCCTGGCCTTTCACGACGACCGCATCTACGCGGAGAAGTGCATCGTCCACCCCCGCCACATCGAGGTTCAGATCCTCGCCGACACCCATGGAAACGTCATTCACCTGGGCACCCGGGACTGCTCCATCCAGCGCCGTCACCAGAAGCTTCTGGAAGTGGCCCCGGCGGAACTGCCCGCCGAGGTGACGGCGGCTATCCAGGAAGCGGCCGTGAAGGCTGCCAGGACGGCCGGTTACGTCAACGCCGGCACGGTGGAATTCCTTGTGGACTCCAAAACCAGCGAGTTCTGGTTCATGGAGGTCAACACCCGCCTCCAGGTTGAGCACACGGTCAGCGAGATGATCACTGGGGAAGACATCGTCCAGCACCAGATCCGGATCGCCGAGGGCCATCCCCTGGGACTGAAGCAGGAGGACATCCAGATCAACGGGATTGCCATCGAGGTGCGCATCAACGCGGAAGATCCCAAGAACAGCTTCCTGCCGGAGGGCGGGAAGATGATCGAGATCTACGAATCGCCCGGAGGTCCGGGACTCCGGGTGGACGGGGCCATCTACAAGGGATACCGGGTCCCCACGGTGTACGACTCGCTCCTGGTGAAGCTGATCGTCCGGGGATACCGGTGGGACCAGACGGTGCAGCGGCTGAAGCGGGCCTTGAAGGACTTCACCATCGTCTGGCCCAAGACGACGATCCCCCTGTACCTGGCCATCTGCGACGAGCCCGATTTCCTGGCGCGGAAGTTTGACACATCCTACCTGGATACCCATCCGTCCATTTTCCGCTATCCCGACCATGACCACTACATCCTGGAAGAGGCGGTCTACAAGACGATTGTCCCCGTCGACGAGCACGGCCAGGCTGTGATCACGGACGACCGGGAGCGGAAGGAGCGGACGCGCCGCCTGTTGGAGAAGCGGATCCTGACGACCCAGGAAATCGAGGAGCTCAAGCGGGAGGGGATCATCAAGTCGTCCATCAAGGGGAAGGTGAACCGCGTCCTCGTGGACGTCGGGGACGAGGTCTGCGTGGGAGACATCCTGATCGACCTGGAGGCGATGAAGATGCACACCCACGTCATTGCCGATCTGGACGGCCGGGTGTCGGATGTTCTGGTGGAGCCGGGTGATTCCGTCGACGTGGGTGACACCATGATCGTGGTGTGCACGGTGGAGGCCTGAAGGAGAATACCGGGCGGGAGATCCGGCGAAAGAGGGTTGCCTGTCTCCCTGAGGCGGGATGAAAGACAGCGGATGGCCGATTCCAGGTGTCGGCCGCAAGGGAAGGAGCGGCGGCGGGCATCAGGAAGCCGTCAGTGCATGATGAATTCCTCCCCCTGCCATTCCCCCTCGAAGGAGGAGCCGCTGGCCAGGGTCAGTGTTCCCTTTCCGAAGAAATCCCCATCCTTCCAGATACCCGTATACCTCGATCCATCGACGAAGTGCAGGGTTCCCTGCCCGTGGCAGACGTCATGATCCCATTCGCCGTCGTATTTTTTCCCGTCGGCGAAGATCATCCTGCCCTTGCCCGATTTCTGTCCTGCCAGCCACTCCCCGTCATAGCGTCCGCCATCCGCCAGGGTTTCCAGCCCCTCGCCGTGGCGTTTCCCTTTTTCCCAGCGGCCTTCATAACGACCGCCATCGGGCAGGGTCTCCGTTCCCGTCCCGTGGGGCATGCCTTCCAGCCACTCCCCGTCATAAATCCTGCCGTCCGGGAGAATCATCCAGCCGGTCCCGTTGGGCAGACCATCCTCCCACTGGCCGTTGTAAACGGCCTCGTCGGGCCAGGTGTACTTCCCGGAGCCCGAAAAGCGACCCGGACGGAACGAGCCCGTGTAGCGTCCTCCATCGGGGAACATGATGGTCCCCTCGCCCTCCCGGGGGGATTCCTCCCAGGCGAGCGAAACGCTTTCTCCGTCCTCGATCTTCTTTAGGTACTGGTTCATGGATCTTGCCTGTTATGCCGTCCGAAAGGATCCTGCCGCATGGCGGATCATTTCCTGGTGATGAATTTCCCGTCCTTGAACTCGCCCTGCAGGCGGCGCCCGTCCGCCATGGTCATGGTCCCCTCGCCATGGGGGCGCCCGTTTGCAAGTTGTCCCACGTACTTTCTGCCGTCCACCATCGTCATGACGCCGAGCCCGTGATACTTGTTTTCCTTGAATTCGCCTTCGTAGCGGTCTCCATTGGGAAACGTCAGGATTCCCTTCCCGTTGAAGAGGCCGTCGGCGAAGCGGCCGATGTATTTCCGGCCATCCGGCAGGATGAGGGTTCCCATGCCGTTGAATTTTCCCTTTTCAAACTGTCCTTCATAACGCATTCCGTCCGGAAAGATGTCCGTCCCCTGGCCGTGGCAGCGGTCGTCGCGCCATTCTCCCATGTAGGTGCGCCCGGCGGGATACGTCATCATCCCCAGTCCTTCTTTCCGGTCGTTGCGCCATCCGCCCATGTAAACGGCTCCGTCGGCGTAGCGGAGAAGCCCGACGCCATCCCTGAAGCCGACGCGCCATTCCCCCATGTAGCTTTGCCCGTCCGGATGGTTCGCGATTCCCCGTCCGTGGGGACGGTTCCCTTCCAGGTCGCCCGTGTACAGGCTTCCGTCGGGGAGTTCCAGCGCCTGGGTTCCCGGAGCCGGCGGCGCCTGTGCCATGGCCGCCTCGTCCAGGTCTCCGAACAGGTCGCTGGGTGCCTCGACGGGCGGGGGCGCGGGCGCTTCCTCCATTTCGACGGTGGGTCTGGCCTTCCGGCGACCCTTCGCCGCCCGGGGTCGAACAGGCTCCTCCTCCGGTTCAGAAGGCAGTACTTCTTCCCGCTTTTCGACACGGGGAGCCGCTTCAATCCGCCGTTCTTCCTCTTCCACCCCGGCTTTCGCAGCTTCCTTCGCTGCCCTCCCTGTCTTCTTCACTGGTGCTGCCATGGCTTGCTCCGCTTCTTCCGGTGTTTCTTCGCCGGGGGGCTCGGCCGCTTCGAACTCCAGCGGCTCCGGCATCGTTTCCGCTCCGGTTTCCGGCCGCAAATCCTCGATGGTGGCCCTGGATTCGGCGGGTCTCTCCTCCTTGATGGCCGCGGGCGGCTCTTCCGGGGGCACCGCTTCCTCCTCCGCTTCGATTGCCTCCAGGGGGGCGGGATATTCCTCGACGGTCCGTACTTCCTTCTCCAGTACTTTCTCCTGAAAGGCCGTTTCCTCAACCCGCGGAGCCGGCTCTTCCGGAGGAGCCGGTTCTTCCGAAAATTCCGCGGCCGGAGGTTCTCCCGCAGGCTTTTCCAATTCTTCCAAAGGCCCGGGCGAGACGGCGGGCTCGGCAGCGGCGGCCTCAGGGGCGGCCACGGCCGGCTCGAGGGCGGGCGGGGCCTCCTCTGTGGCGGGTGCTGCCGTTTCGATCTCCTTGACTTCTGAAACAGCCTCGATTACGGCACGTTCAGAAAGCACCGGCTCTTCCGGCTTTCCGTTTTCTATGGCCTCCACCGGTTCAAGAATTGCCTCGGGTACGGATGAAATGTCCGGTTCCTCGGGAGGTGGCGCGGCGGCAGGGGCTTCCTTCCCAATGGCTTCATCCAGGGCGGGCGCGGCCTGTTTCTCCCCGGCCGTCTCGATTGTCTCCACTTCGGCAGGCGGCTCTTCGGTGGCGCGTTTCGACTTCCTCGGCGGTTTCTTAGGAAGGGGTTCCTCTTCCGGTGGCATTTCCGCCTCTTCCGGAGGCTGTGGGACGCCAACTTCCGCGAATTCCTTGATCGGCGCTTCATCAGGGGGTGGAGGCGGCTCTTCAGCCGGAGCCGCCGCCTCTTCAACGGCAGGCCCCTCTTCCACTTCCGCTTCCCGGGCGGCTTCGATCTCGGCAGGTACGGGCGGTTCCGGCTCAACCGGCGCTTCGGCCTGTGCCGCCCGCACAGGCTCCGGCTCGGATGGGATCACCGGTTCCTCCACGAGCCGGGCCGAAGCCGGGGCTTCCTCGCGAAGCGTTTCCGGCTCCTTTTCGGGGGCGGCCGGTTCCGCCTGGGGTTCATCGACAGCCTCCGGAACGGCGGGTGGTTCTTCCACCTGGCGGACGCCCGCCGACCAGGTCCCTTCCACGACCGATCCGTCAGGCCGGGTCAACCGCCCCGGACCTTCCGGCAGGCCATCCGTCCAGGAGCCCTCATACCGGCTGCCGTCCGGCCAGGTAAAAACGCCCGTTCCATCGAAACGGCCGTTCCGGAACCCGCCGTTGTACGTGCTTCCGTCGCCCAGTACAGCCGTGCCGTCTCCGTCGAAGCCGGTGGAGGACCAGGTCACCTGGTAGGGATATTCCGGGGATGTTCCCCGCTGAAGTGTTTTCCACATGGCTGATTCGATCATGTCCCGGGTTGGATTTTCGGGTTTGCCTGCAATGAAAGAGAATATCGCGGCGCATGTTAGCGGATAGGTCCGGCCGTTTCAAGTGGAACTTCATGAACGTTCTGTCATGCCGTTTTAAAGCCTTCACCGGGCGTCTATCAGGGCTTCCAGGAAAGAGTTGCCGTCCGGCCTGGAAGGAAGCTGTTTCGGGTTGGTACTTTCCCTTGTTGGATGACTTGAAGACAGAGGAGTGGGCATATCTCTCGACCTGCCGGGAGACCACATGAAATGCCGTTCCGACTTTTGGTATCAACGGAACACTGCTGAAATTGCGTGGACGTTCCCGGTTCCTTCCGTTCACGGTCTCCCGATCCGGTGGGCAAGTATTCATTGTACCGATTCCTTTCCGTGTTGTATGGTTTTTCAAACGGCGGTCCCAATTCTGCTGCCGGTTCCGCAATCAAGGAGAGGGAGGGGTTATGGAGGAAGGCGTCCGCTGGGTGAAGACCCATTGTGCGAGGATGGACCACGGCGGCTGCGCGCTGCTCGTGGGCGTGAAAGGAAACGAGATCGTCCAGATCAAGGGAGACCCCGAGGGGTACCTGAACCGCGGGTACACTTGCTTCAAGGGCCGGGTTTCGGCGGACCGGCTGACCCACCCCGACCGTCTCCGGCATCCCCTGAAACGGGTCGGAGAGCGGGGTGAGGGGAAATGGCAGCGCATCTCCTGGGACCAGGCCCTGGAGGAGACGGCGGAGAATCTTCTCCGGATCAAGGAGAAACACGGCGCCCGGGCCGTCGGATTCGGCGTCGGCATGCCCAAGGGACTGGAGCACTTTGTCCTGATCCGTCTGGCCAATCTCTTCGGCTCCCCCAACGTCATTGCCTCCCAGGACGTATGCCACGCCCCCCGGGAGATCACGGGGATCCACACCTGCGGTTTCTATCCCGTGGCGGACCTGCACCACCCGTCCAAGCTTCTTTTCCTCTGGGGAAGCAACCCCACGGCCACCAACGAGGAGGGACAGATCGTCAGCCTGCTCCACAACCAGGTGAAGAACGGCGCCAGGCTGATCGTAGTCGATCCCCGCCGGATCGAGCTCGCCGAAAAGGCGGACCTCTGGCTGCAGATCCGGCCGGGCACAGCCCAGGCCCTGGCGCTTTCCATCATGAACGTGATCTGCGAAGAATCCCTCTATGACCGGGAATTCGTGGAGAAATACACCCACGGCTTCGATGATCTCCGCGAACACCTGAAGGCCTACCCCCCCGAGAAAATGGCGGAGGTCACCTGGGTGCCCGCCGACAAGATCCGCCAGGCCGCCCGGATGTACGCGGAGGCGAAACCGGCGGCCCTGCAGTGGGGAAACGCCATCGAGCATGACGTCAACGCCTTCGACGCTGTCCGGTCGCTCGCCTGCCTGATGGCCATCTGCGGGAACCTGGAAATCCCCGGCGGCAACGTCCATGCCCGGGATCCTAAAATCATGGGGCTGGCGCAGTTTGTCCGGGCGGACCTCATCCCGGACAAGCGAAAGGACATGATCAGCGCCCACCACCGGGTGATCCCCCGTCTCATGACCATCGCCCCGGCCTTTTTCCGCCGGGCGGTCCTGGAGGGGGTTCCCTACCCCGTCCGGGGATACTACGGAATGTGCACGAATCCGCTGGTCAACTGGGCGGACAGCCGGCTGACCCACGAGGCCTTCCGGAGTCTCGACTTCATGGCCGTCGCGGAGATCTTCATGACGCCAACGGCCGCCATGGCGGACATTGTCCTTCCCGTGGCGCACCAGTACGAGATGAACGACATCGGGCATTACGGCATCGGACACGGCATGATCCTCGCCCGCCCCAAGATCGTCGAGCCCCCGGAGGAGTGCTGGCCCGACATGAAGATCATGACCGAGCTGGGGAAGCGCGTCTCGCCGCCGGACTTGTGGCCTGAGGATCACGAGCAGTTCCTGGAAGACCTTGTCCGCCCGGCGGGACTGACGTACCGCGAATTTGTCGAAAAGGGGTACCTGAAGGGACCGGAGATCGCACGCTCCTATGAAGCGAAAGGCTTCCCGACGCCGACGGGAAAGGTGGAGCTGCGCCTCAGCACGGCGGAAAAGTTCGGCCTGAAAGCGCTGCCGGAGTTTTCCGGACTTCCGGAGGAGGATGATCCCGAGTTTCCGCTGATCCTTATCAGCGCCAAGAGCCAATACTATCTCCTTTCGGCCTACCGCTGGGTCAAGCGGCTCCGGGACAAGCATCCCCATCCGACGCTGGAGATCCATCCCGACACAGCGGCCCGGTTTGACATCCGGGACGGCGACGACGTCGTCATCGAGACGAAACACGGAACGGTGACCCAGAAGGCCCTCGTGACCGATATCATCCATCCCCGGGTCGTCAGTGCCTCCCTGGGGTGGTGGTTTCCCGAAGGGGACCCGGCAGGCCAGTACGACTGGCAGTCGGCCAACTTCAACATGCTCACCTCCATCGGGAAGCTGGGAAAGGAATACGGCACGCCAAACCTGAAAAACATGCCCTGCCGGATCCGCCGGAAGGCATAGGTTTGCATCAAGGCATCACTGCGACTGCGAGTCAAGGAGCCCGGCGGAGCGATTCGTCGGGCTTTTCCTGTTTCCTTCACCCCACACCCCGGATGGACGTTCCTGTCCCATCTGCGGGAGAAAAACCCGCATCACCCTTGCATCCTGTAAGACGCCTTCCGAGTCCGGTCCTCCGGAGGCGCGGGAAAATGAATCGTTGTGCAGATTCCCACTCATGCTATATGTTATTTATAACGGAGACAGGTGTCCTGCCGACGGTTCCGCAATCAAGGAGAGGGAGGAGTTATGGAGGAAGGCGTCCGCTGGGTGAAGACCCATTGTGCGAGGATGGACCACGGCGGCTGCGCGCTGCTCGTGGGCGTAAAGGGAAACGAGATCGTCCAGGTGAAGGGCGATCCGGAAGGATTCCTGAGCCGGGGCTACATTTGCCCCAAAGGCGTGGCCTCGCCGGACCGGCTGACCCACCCGGACCGGCTGCGGTATCCCATGAAACGAAAGGGAGGCCGTGGTGAGGGGAAGTGGGAGCGCATTTCCTGGGAGGAGGCCCTGGAGACGGTCTCCGCCGGCCTGCTGAAGATCAGGGAAGAGCACGGACCAAGGGCCGTGGCCTTCGGTGTGGGCATGCCCAAGGGGCTGGAGCACTTCGTCCTCATCCGGCTGGCGAACCTTTTCGGATCCCCGAACGTCATCGCCTCCCAGGATGTGTGCCACGCCCCCCGGGAGATCACGGGACTTCACACATGCGGTTTCTATCCCGTGGCGGACTTCCACCATAAGAGCGCCCTGGCGGTTCTCTGGGGGAGCAACATCACCTCCACCAACGAGGAGGGGGAGATCTGCAAGCTTCTCCTGGACCAGGTAAAGGACGGCACGGAACTGATTGTCATCGACCCGCGCCGCATCGAGCTGGCGAAGAAAGCCAAATTCTGGCTCCCGATCCGGCCGGGAACGGACCCGGCTCTGGCCCTGGCTTTCCTGAATGTCATCATCGGAGAGGGTCTCTACGACAAGGAGTTCGTGGCGCAGTGGACCGAGGGATTCGCCGATCTGGCGGAGCAGGTGAAGAAATACACCCCCGAGGCCGTCTCCGCCATCACCGGCGTCGAGGCGGGCCTCATCCGCGAGGCCGCCCGGGCCTACGCCGCCGCCAGGCCGGCGGTGATCCAGTGGGGGAACCCGCTGGAGCACACGGTCCATACCTTCGACGCCACCCGGGCCCTGATCTGCCTCATGGCCGTGACGGGCAACCTGGACGTCCCCGGCGGCAACGTGGAGGCCCACGACCCCCGGATCATGGGCCTGGGACCATTCGTCCGGGCGGACCTCATCCCGGACAAGCGCAAGGACATGATCAGCGCCCACCACCGGGTGATCCCGCGGCTCATGACCATTGCCCCGGCCTTCTTCCGGAAGGCCGTCCTGGAGGACGTTCCCTACCCCGTGAAGGGGTTCTACGGGATGTGCTCCAACCCCATGCTGTCCTACGCCGACAGCCGCCTCACCTGTGAGGCCTTCCGAAAGCTTGACTTCGTTGCCGTGGCGGATGTCTTCATGACCCCGACGGCGGCCATGGCGGACGTGGTCCTGCCGGCGGCCACCACCTTCGAGATCAACGACATCGGCCATTACGGCATCGGCCACGGCTACATCCTGGCGCGGCCCAAGATCGTGGAGCCCCCGGAAGAGTGCTGGCCCGACATGAAGATCATGAATGAACTGGGCAAGCGGGTGAGCGATCCCGCGCTGTGGCATGACGATTACGAGCAGTTCCTGGAGGACGTGGTGAAGCCCGCGGGGCTGACCTATGCCCAGTTCGTGGAGAAGGGGTATCTGAAAGGACCGGACCGGTTCGGCTCCTGGAAGGAGAAGGGCTTCAAGACTCCCACGGGGAAGGTGGAGCTGAAGCTCAGCGTGGCGGAGAAGTTCCGCCTCGCGGCCCTGCCGGAGTGGAAGGGTCTGCCGGAAGAGGAGGATCCGGAGTATCCCCTTGTCCTGACGAGCGCCAAGAGCGGGAACTACCTCCATTCCTCCTACCGGTGGGTGGAGAAGATCCGGAAGCGGGAGCCCCGGCCCCTCGCCGAGGTCCACCCGGAGACGGCGGCGCTCTACGGCCTGGCCGACGGCGACCCGGTGGTTATCGAGACAAAGTACGGACGGGTGGAGCAGTGGGCCCGCCTGACGGACGCCCTGATGCCGGGGGTGGTCTGCGCCGCCCACGGCTGGTGGTTCCCCGAGGCGGACCCGGCTGCCCAGTACGATTGGCAGTCGGCCAACTTCAACATGCTCACCTCCGTCGGGAAGCTGGGGAAGGAATACGGTACGCCGAACCTGAAAAGCATGCCCTGCCGGATCCGCAGGAAGGCTTGAACGGGGAGGGGACCAGCCGGTCCAGATTGCCGGGGCTGATGGGATCGATTCGATACATGGGATGAAAGCCCCGGCGCCGTGACGGCCAGTGGAGCGATATCCGGCGGGCGGTTTTCCCCGGGCCGGCGGGCCCGGGGAAAACCCCTGCAAATCGTTCCGGTCTCCGGAGGCTCAGTCGAAGGCCATCTTTGTCTTCCAGACTTCCCAGACCCGGCCCACCAGGTCCGGACCCGGCTTCAGGGTCATTTTACCGGGTTTCCAGCCCGAGGGCGTCGCTTCCGTGCCCTTCGATTTCCGGACAATCTGGAACGCCTGGATCTGGCGGAGGGACTCGAGGATGTTCCGGCCCACCGGCGGCGTCAGGACCTCGAAGCCCTGGATGATCCCGTCGGGATCGATGATGAACCTGCCCCGGGCCTCGACTCCCGCGTCCTCCAGGTAGACGCCGTATACGCTTCCCACCTTGCCCCCGCCGTCGGAGAGCATGGGGAAGGGAACGCCGCCCTTGACCATCTTGCTGAGCTCGTGGTCGTTCCACATCTTGTGCACGAAGACGCTGTCGACGCTCATGGAGAGAATCTCCACGCCCAGCTTTTTGAACTCCGGGTATTTCTCGGCGACCGCCGAGATCTCCGTTGCTCAGACGAATGTGAAGTCGCCCGGATAGAAGCAGAGGACGACCCACTTTCCGAGATAGTCCGAGAGTTTCACCTCGATGAACTTGCCCTTCTGGTATGCCGGTGCCGTGAAATCCGGCGCCTTCTTGCCGACCGTCACCATCTGCTTCACCTCCTTCTGCCGGGGTTGGGGGGGAGCATCTCCGGTTGCCTCGATCACTGCTTCGCCCACGGGGCCCCCCGTGGGCCGGGCACAGCCGACCTTCATCTCTTTTGCCATGGGAACCTCCTTTCCGGATTGATGTGGGTTGCCTTGTCTATCCTCACCCTTTTCGGGAGTCGCGACGGGTCACCGGAGCCGGCAGGGCGTGCAGCAAGTGGAAGGGACCGCCGCCATGCGGGGTGTTTGCCGGGGAACGCACGTCGATCCTCGCAAAGCACGGATTATCCTATTCGTGATATTCATGACATTTCGATTTCCGGATGTCAACGGCCCTTCGGAGGAATGGCCTTGACAATGGAGTCCAACCGGATAGTTTAACCTTGGAATCTCCCGGCAGGCTTTCCGGCCCGGGATCAAAACAGCAGGATTGCAGAGGAGCCGTGGACGTGGCACGTGGAAAAGCCGGTGCAGGGAAAAGGATCGCAACACCCAACGAGGCCATCCTGGAGAGCATCTCCGACGGCGTCTTCACCGTGGACATGGACTGGCGCATCTCCTCCTTCAACCGGGCCGCCGAGGAGATCACCGGTGTTTCCCGCCGGGAGGCCATCGGACGGCCCTGCTCGGAGGTGTTCCGGTCCAGCATGTGCGGGGAAGACTGCGCGCTTCAGAAAACGCTGAAAACCGGCAGGCCAGTCATCGGAAAATCCGGGTACATCATTGATGCGGAGGGGAACCGCATCCCAATCAGCGTCTCCACGGCGGTGCTCAAGGACGCGGACGGCCGGGTGATCGGGGGCGCCGAGACCTTCCGGGACCTCTCCGAGGTGGAGGCCCTGCGCCAGGAGCTGGCGGGCCGGGTGCGGGTCGGCGACCTCGTGAGCCGGAGCCCCCTGATGCAGCGGGTCTTTGAGGTTATGCCGGCCGTCGCGGCAAGCCCGAGCACGGTCCTGGTGCTTGGCGAAACGGGAACGGGCAAGGAACTGATCGCCCGGACGATCCACGACCTGAGCCCCCGACGGGAAGGTCCCTTCATTGCTGTGAACTGCGGGGCCCTGCCGGATACGCTTCTTGAATCCGAGCTGTTCGGTTACAAGGCCGGCGCCTTCACGGGGGCGGGCAAGGACAAGCCGGGCCGCTTCGCCCTGGCGAAGGGCGGGAGCATTTTTCTCGACGAGATCGGGGAAATCAGCCCGGCACTCCAGGTGCGGCTGCTGCGCGTCCTTCAGGAGAAGACCTATGAGCCGCTGGGGGGAACGCGAACCGAGACGGTGGATGCGCGGGTGATCGTCGCCACCAATCGGGACCTGGCGGAACGGGTGCGAACAGGGGGCTTCCGGGAAGACCTCTACTACCGGATCAACGTGGTACGGGTGGAACTCCCACCGCTCCGCAGGCGCAAGGAGGACATCCCGCTTCTGGCGGATCAGTTCATCCAGCGTTTCAACCGCCTGCAGGGCAGGTCCATCCGGGGGATCAGCGCCGAGGCCGTCGCCCTGCTCATGGCCCACGACTGGCCGGGCAACATCCGGGAGCTCGAAAATGTGATCGAGCGGGCGTTTATCCTTTGTCGGGAAGGGCTCATCGGAATCGGCCATCTCCCCGACGAACTGACGTCCCGCGGCGCCTCCACGAGCGCGGATACAGACGTCCGCTCCGCCCACGAACTCCTCGATATCCAGGCGATCCGGGCGGCGCTGGAGCGGAACGGGTACAACCGCCTCGCGGCGGCGCGGGATCTCGGCGTCCACAAGACCACCTTCTTCAGAAAGCTTAAGAAACTGCGAATTTCCCTTCCGAAACAAGACGGCCGCTCCTCCCGGGCTGCCAAAGAGAAGCCCTGACGCAACTGTACATTCTCCGTACAGTATCATGTCTGATACTCCATAGTCCTTCCGTTTCATCCCGTTCGAGAATAAATATAAATAAAGTCAATTGAATGATGGTCTTCTGCCCCCATGCATGGGGTTGGTACAAAGAATGCAATTCATCGTGACAAAAGGGAAAGCGAGGCTCCGCATGAACGTGGCTTTTTCCTGCTGGAACAATCGAGTCGCTCCGGTCTTCGACAGTGCAGGGCAGATCCTGATCGTGCAGGTCGAGTCGGGAAGGATCGTCCGGGAAGAGCAGCAGATCCTTCCTGGGGACCTTCCGGTTCAAAAGGCATTGCGTCTTGCGGAGCTGGGAATCGGCACGCTGGTATGCGGCGCAATTTCCAGGCCTCTCCACGGAATGGTAAATGCCTACGGGATTCGGGTGATTCCCTTCGTGGCGGGCGACCTGCAGGAGGTTGTCCAGGCGTGGATCCGGGGCGGACTGAAGGGAGACGCATTTGCCATGCCGGGCTGTTCCGGGAGGGGGCGAGGCCGGTTCGGGCGGATGGACGGCGCATCCAGGGAGGATTGCACCATGAATGGAAGAGGCGGAGGAAGAGGCCAGGGCGGTGGTCGCGGAATGGGCGGCGCGGCCGGAACGGGACAGGGTTTGGGCCGCATGGGGGGCCGGAAGATGGCCGGACCGGCGGGCGAGTGTGTCTGTCCCCAGTGCGGACACCGGGAACCCCACCAGCGGGGCGTGCCCTGCTTTGAACGACAGTGCCCGGAATGCGGCACCACGATGACAAGAGCATGATGAAACCATAGGAAGGAGGACATAAACATGCCAAGAGGAGATGGTACGGGACCCAGGGGCCTGGGTGCCATGAGCGGACGCGCAGCCGGACTCTGCGCGGGATTCGGCGCTCCCGGGTACATGAACCCGATGGCCGGGCGGGGCGGCGGATTCGGAATGGGGTCTGGCCGCGGACGTGGTTTCGGTGGAGGCGGCCGTGGATGGAGAAACCGGTTTTTCGCCACCGGCCTGCCGGGCTGGATGCGGTTCGGCGGGTATGGAGCGCCGTCTGGCTATCCGATGTTCGGCTCCGCTCCCGATCCCGAGATGGAAAGGCAGGCCCTGCGGAATCAGGCCGATGCCATGGAGTCGGAGCTGAACCTGATCCGCAGGCGTCTCGCCGAAATGGAGAGCGGGACGGCGGCCTGACAGCGGACCCAGGCGGCAGAGACGGATCGGCCGTACCGGCTGATGAGCCGGTGCGGCCGGCGTAACGGATGCCGCCGCATGCATGGAGGAGCCATTCGTGAAGATCGCATTTTCCACATCGGGGGATGATCTCGGCGCACCACTGGACGCGCGTTTCGGCCGGACCCCGAAATTTCTCATTTATGACCTGGATACAAACACCTTCACGGTGATCGACAACCGGAAAACCATGGATTCCGCCCAGGGCGCGGGCATCCAGTCTGCACAGGCCGTGGCCCGCTCGGGCGCGGGGGCCGTCGTAACCGGGAACTGCGGCCCCAAGGCCTTTCGCGTGCTTTCCGCGGCGGGAATCCGGATTTACACCGCCGGTGCCTCGACCGTCCGGGAAGCCCTGGATCTGTACCGTGCCGGAGGCCTGACCGAGGCGGACGCCGCCAACGTCGAGGGACACTGGTCGTGAGGGGCGGCGCCGGGGAAGGCCGTTCAGGGTTCCGGGCCGGAAGAGGCGGGAACGGCCGCCGGGAATGTCATATCGGGAAGACGCCGGGGGGTGCGGAATGATTCTGGCCATTGCATCCGGAAAGGGCGGTACCGGCAAGACAACGGTGGCGGTCAATGCGGCCAGGGTTCTCGGTTCGGAGGTGCTTCTCCTGGACTGCGACGTGGAGGAGCCGAACGCCCATCTCTTTCTGCCGGGATCTGTCAGCGAGGCGGAACCCGTCAGCATCCCGGTTCCCGAAGTGGATGAATCCCTGTGCGACGGCTGTGGTGAATGCGGATCCTTCTGCGAGTACCACGCCATCGTTTCCTTCGGAACGCTGCCCCTGGTCTTTCCCGAGATGTGCCACGGCTGTGGCGGCTGCATGATGGTGTGCCCTCCGAGGGCGCTCCGGGAAGTCGACCGCCGGATCGGCGTGATCGAGACGATCCGGGCCGGCAACATCACCCTGATCCAGGGGCGCCTCGATATCGGCGTGGCCATGGCGCCCCCTCTCATCCGGGCGGTGAAGGCCCGCATGAAAGACGGTCTACCCGCGATCCTGGACGCGCCGCCAGGAACGTCCTGTCCCGTGATCGCCACGCTCCGGGACGTCGACTTCGTCGTCCTGGTCACGGAGCCGACCCCGTTCGGACTTCACGACTTGAAACTTGCCGTGGAGACGGTTCGGGAACTCGGGATTCCCTTTGGCGTCGTGATCAACCGGGTCGGGGTCGGTGACGGCCGGGTGCATGCCTATTGCGCGGAGGAGAACATCCCGGTCCTCTTGGAGATACCGGACGACCGGCGCATTGCCGAGGCGTATTCCCGGGGGGAGCTTGTCGTCGAGGCGCTTCCGGAATACCGGGAACGCTTCCTCGGGCTTGTCGGAAACGTCATGCGACGGATTGCGGACAGGAGGGGTTGAGTCATGCCTACCTATGAGTACGAGTGCGAGCGGTGCGGCATCCGTTTTGAGCAGAGACAGGGGATCAGCGAGGCGCCCCTCGTGGAATGCCCGGAGTGCCGCGGCAGTGTAAAGAGGCTTATCAGCGGCGGCGCCGGCTTCATCATGAAAGGGGGCGGCTCGGCGCGGGGACAGGGACGGGGGGATGGATGCTCCCTGGACCGGACAGGCAGGACCTGTTGCGGGAGGGCCGATCGCTGCGGCGATTCGCCGTGCTCGGGCGGATCATGAGCGATAGCAAGTATCACTATGTCTACGGGCCCGTCCCGTCGCGCCGACTCGGCCGTTCCCTGGGGGTCGATCTCGTTCCCTTCAAGGTCTGTACCTTCGACTGCGTCTATTGCCAGTTGGGACGGACGACGAACAGGACCCTGGCAAGGGACGTGCACGTGCCGGTTGATGCCGTCCTGGCGGAACTGGACGGGAAGCTGGCGGGAGGAGACATTCCGGACTACATCACACTGGCCGGATCGGGGGAGCCGACGCTGCACTCCGGCATCGGACGGGTGATCGAACAAATCCACCGGCGCACGACGGTTCCCGTGGCGGTTCTGACCAACGGCTCCCTGCTGTGGATGAGGGACGTGCAGGACGATCTCATGTCGGCGGACCTTGTGCTCCCGTCGCTGGACGCCGGGGACGAGAGGATGTTTCGCATCGTGAACCGTCCGCACGAAGGCATATCCTTCGAGTGCATGGTGGACGGCATGGCGGAGTTCACCCGGAGATTCCCGGGGGAGGTGTGGCTGGAGATCCTGCTCCTGGCCGGTCTGACGGGTGTTCCTGCGGAGGCGAAAAAGATCGCGGCCCTGGTCTCGCTCATCGGGCCTTCGAGGGTGCAGCTCAACACGGTGGTCCGTCCGCCCGCGGATCCCTCCGCCCTTTCGGTTCCCTCCGATGAGATGGCGGTCCTGAAGCATTTCTTCCCGGAGCCGGTCGGCATCATCTGTGACTATGCGGAGAAGAACCGGGCTGTTTCGCATCCGGCGGTCAGGGATGAGGACATCCTGGCCCTGCTCCGGAGAAGGCCCTGCACGGTCGAGGGCATTGCATCGGGGCTGGGTGTTCACGCGGTCGAGGTCCTCAAGCGGATCGACGCCCTGATCGCGGCGGGAACAATCCGCTGGGTTGTCTCCGACGGGAGAAGCGTGTACGCGAAGGCCGATTCCTGAATGCCGGATACGGCAGGGCGGTCCGCATCGGGACGGGTGTTGCGGACACGGTCCGATGCTCCGGTTTGGAAAGCAGTCGGGTCCTCTCCTGCTGCTGATGCTGGGAGGAGTTCCGGGGAAGGATAGGGATCATGAAGGAGATCGTGATCATCAGTGGCAAGGGAGGAACCGGCAAAACCAGCCTGGCCGCATCGTTCGCCGTGCTGGCGGACCGGCCGGTCATCGCGGACTGTGACGTGGACGCGGCGGATCTGCATCTGGTACTCTCGCCGTCGGTGAAAGAGCGGCACGCGTTTTACAGCGGTCGCGAGGCGGTCATCCGGCCGGAGGACTGCATCGGCTGTGGCATCTGTCTCGACGATTGCCGCTTTGAGGCCGTGATGAGAACGGAAGACTCCTCCGGCCGATCCGTGTTTGCCATCGATCCGGTGTCCTGTGAAGGATGCGGGGTCTGCGTCCGGTTTTGCCCGACGTCAGCCATCGATTTTCCGGAGCGGCTCTGTGGGGAGTGGATGATCTCCGAGACCCGCTGCGGCCCGATGGTGCACGCCCGGCTCGGCATCGCCGCGGAAAATTCGGGGAAGCTCGTTACGACGGTTCGTCAGGAGGCCCGCCGCATCGCGGAGGAGGAAAACCGGTCCCTGATCCTGGTGGACGGTCCCCCGGGGATCGGCTGTCCCGTCATTGCGTCCCTGACGGGGGCGACGGAGGTGCTGGCCGTGACGGAGCCGACCGTCTCGGGAGAGCACGACCTGGAGCGGCTGCTTTCGCTGACCCGTCATTTCGCCATCCCGGCGGTGGTCTGCGTGAACAAGTGGGACCTGAATACGGCGATGACGGAGCGGATCGAGGAGAAGGCGAGAGGGATGGGGGCCCGGGTCTCCGGCCGCATCCGGTACGACCGCTCCGTGACCACGGCCCAGCTTCAGGAGAGGGCCGTCGTGGAGATCGACGCCTCCTGTGTCGAGGACATTCGAAGAATCTGGGCAGACATTGCAGGGTAGGGGGAGAAGCCATGAGCCAACCGATTGAAATCACCATCCTCGTCGACAACCGGGCGGCCCCCGGACTGATGGCGGAGCACGGCCTCTCGCTCTGGATCGAGACGGGGGAGCGGCGCATCCTCTTCGATACGGGGCAGGGTGCGGCCCTGGTGCCCAACGCCTGGGCCCTTGGCGTCGATCTGGCCGGAACGGATATGCTGGTCCTGAGCCACGGGCACTATGACCACGTGGGGGGAATTCCCCAGGTCCTGCGAAGGGCCAGGAAGCTTGTAATATATTGTCATCCGGGTGTCGTTCTGCCCCGGTACGCCATTCGGGACGGAGCGGCAAGGGCGATCCACATGCCGAAGGACTCCTCGTCGGCCCTGGACCGATTCCCCCTGGAACGTCTTCACTGGATCCAGAACCCCGTGTCTCTTCCGGGAGATGTTGGTCTTACGGGCCCGGTGCCACGGGAGTCCGGATTCGAGGACACGGGGGGTGCGTTCTTCCTCGATCGTGAAGGCCGGCAGGCGGATCCGATCGAAGACGACCTCGCCCTGTGGATCCGGACGGACGAGGGGCTGGTTGTGTGCGTCGGCTGCTGCCACGCGGGACTCCTGAACACCCTGAACCGGGTGCAGAAACTGAACGGCGGAATGCGGATCCGGGCCGTCATCGGAGGATTGCACCTGCTCCATGCCGGCCGCGAACGCCTCGACCGCACCGTGGCTGCACTCCTCTCGCTGGATCCGGATCTGGTGATCCCCTGCCACTGCACCGGCGAACACGCGTCCGCCGTCCTGCTCGAAGCCCTGGGCAGCAAGGGCAGGCCAGGATCCGCGGGAATGCGATGCCGGTTTGAGTCCTGAAGAGATGTTTCTCTTGCAGAGCGCGGTCCTGTGTGGGATGATCCAATAATACAAACGGATAGATCCAGTTCACTCCATTCTGTTTCAAAAGAGATTTTCATTCACCGGTTACCATCCCTTTCAACCCTGAGCGAATTGTACGGAATCAGCAATTGAAAACCTTTCCTCGTGCGAAACGGGCTGAATGCCGTCCGTCGCAGGCAGGAAGAAAAAGGAGGCGGCGCACACCCATCCATAAATGAAAGGGGGGAAAACAGATGCAACTCTACATCATTCTCATGAATCTCACGGATCAGGGGATTCGCACCGTGAAGGATTCGACCCAGTTGATTGCAGAGGCAAAGAACGCCTTTGAAAAGAAAGGGGGAGTCGTGAAGGGCGTTTATCTGACCATGGGGCAATGGGATTACCTGGCCATTTGCGAGGCCCCCAGCGATGAGATCGCTGTCGATTTCATCCTGGGGCTTGGTGCCACAGGCAATGTCAGGACCCACACAATCAAGGCGTTCCTGCCGGAAGTGGTCAGTGAATTCAAGTTCAGCTTCTGAAAACTCGTGTCTGTGCAAAAGACCATGGTTTTCGGGAATGCCGGGGATGAAGATCTGCCGAGGCTCTGTGCGCCGCTCTCGACCGTCCGATCGTCCTCTGCCGTTCCGCCTGCCGCAAGGGATCTACGTTATGCGGATCAATCCATGGATGTCGTCGAGAGCGCGGTCCAGGTCGAAGCCGAACCGGGCAGCTGCTTCCCCGAGTGGCAGGAACAGAGCCTGGCAGTAGATGCAGGCGCCGGTCTCCTGTTCCAGCCTCTTGAACACGGCTTCCGTTTCCCGGTACCGGCTGATGATGTCGAGAATGACCGTCTCCGGCGTGATGGCCGTCGTTTCGTCTTTCATGCCGTATCCTTTGCGCGATGGTTTTCGGGAGAAGCTTCCAGCACGTGTCGCAGTGCCTGCGGGATGTGCCGGATCAGTTCCCCGATCTGGGTTGCCGGTGTGGGCCTTGCGAGCCGTCCGGCCAGGCGGTTTGTCCTCATGGCGGCTGGGGCTGCGTACCGGATGCTCATTCCCGAATCGATGAGAACGGACACAAGACCGGTCAGGGTGTCGCCCGTTCCGCCCATGGCCTCCATCGCTTCTTCGGCGTGACTGTCGACCGTCTCCAGGATTCCCTTTTCATCGGCCAGGTAATCCCTGGCCCCCTTGACAAGGAGATGCCGGGCCGCGTTGCCGTGCCGGTATGCCCGGGCGATCAGGTCGGGAACGCGGTTTTCCTCGTGGAGGATGAACCCCCTGGTGTAGAAAGGGTGGGGCGCCTCCTCGTCCGCCAGAAAGGCGAGCTCTCCCACGTCGGGCGTGAAGAGGTCGAAGATGGATGCCCGGCCGCTCATTTTGGCCACGTACATGAATCCAGCGTCGGCGATCAGCGTCGGCCGGGGGCTCATGGCTTCCAGGATGCCCTCCAGCCTGTTGTGCCAGTGAACAATGGGCTGCAGGTAGTGAAAAACGATGGTCCGGAAGGAGTTCCCGGGCAAGGCTGCGGTCATGTGCTGATAGAGACGGCGGCTTCCCTTGCCGGTTCCCGTATCGCCGGCGAGACAGACAAACGGCCCCGGTCTTCCCAGGGTATCCGCCGCAACTGCGGCGGCGGCGACGAGGGCGGGCGTTCCCCGGTTCACGTCGATCGTCACGGAGCCGATTTGAAGCCGTTCGCCGTCCATAACGGCCGTCCCTTCCGTGAGGGGGAAGGCGTCCGAGGGAACCGTTCCCATTATGCAGAGCATAGGCGCTTGACCTCCTCGAAGGCGAGCTGGAGCGCGTAACCGCAGAGCGTGTGCCCGATGTCCCGCGGATTTGGCGCATCGGCAAGTTTCTGTCCCACCATGGAAGCGGCCAGATAGGGAACATCGGGGCATCCGCCCCCGGACACGTTGACGATTGTGCCGTTTTCCCTGTCCACGGTGAGTTTCATGTTGGCAGCCCGGACCATGAGGTACCTGCCGAAATCCTTGACTTGAAAAATATTCACCGGCTCCAGGAGGGGACCGGTCACGGGTACCGTTTTCAGGGGCGGCAGTTTCGCCGCTTCGAGAATTCTGAGAATCTGCAGCTCCTCGATCAGGGGGAACTCGATCACCAGGTCGCACCCCTGCCGGACCTCCGGCGGGGGGCCCATGACGCGGATCTCCCACCCGCCCTTTTTCAGCAGGGTCTCCGCCTGGATGACCTCACCGGTGTTTTCAAACACGAGAATCCCCCGGTCCACCCGGTTGTCGGGGCCGGGGGATTCTTTTCGTGTCTGCTTTCCTTTCCAAAATGGAAAGAGGGCCACGGCGATCAGCCTTTTTTGATGGTGATGCTGTACGCGCCGCGGTCCTCGCTGATTCCGGCGACCGTCCATCCCTTGCCTGCCGCCGCCCGGGAAACGTTTTCCTTCGAGGCGTCGCTGTCGACCAGGACGGTCATCTCGGTCGAGGTCCCCGCCTTGATCTCGTCAAGGGTCATCAGGACGGGCTGGGGGCATGAAAGACCGCGGGCATCTACTGTTTTCGACATGTTTTCCTCCTTTTCAGGCAATCCTTTTTCTCATGGTGAAGCCGATGAACAGGCACACGGCAAGGCCGATGATGACCGCCGGCACTCCGTAAGGGCCGACGCCGGTGGGAGAGCTGGCCAGGCCGAAATTGTGGGCGATCGCGGCGCCGACGATCATTCCGACGACGAAAACGGCGGCGTCGCCGTCTCCCTCGCCGGCCAGGAAAAGCTGACGTCCCGGGCACCCGCCGGCCAGGCAGAACGCCAGGCCCGACAGGGCCATCCCGGCGAAGTTCCACAGGTGCATGGTATGGGCGACGGGCTGTCCCTCAAATCCCGGCTTGAACTGGCCGACGATGAGATTGACGACAAAAGCGGTTGCGATCAGGGCGATGAACCCCGACAGGAGATGCGTCTGCCGGAAGAGAACAAAATCACGAATGGCGCCCATCGTACAGAAACGGCTCCGCTGGGCGAGAATACCGATCACGAGGCCGATGCCGAGAGATACGGCCAGGGGCGCATGCATGGCTCCCGGACCCTTTGCGCTGTAGAAAAGAACCCCGCTTTTTGCTTCGCCGGGGACCTGGGGAAAGATCAGCAGCAGGCACAGCAGTCCGATCATGACGAGGGGAAGCATCCAGCCCGCCGTGTGGTGGGTCTGCTGGGTGCGGCCCAGGTTGTAGCCGCCTTTCAGGAACAGGGTGCCGATCCCGATGCCGACGGCGAGGCCCGCCAGGCCGAGAACGGCGTTCCAGTCGCCGCCGGCCAGACGCAGGGCCGCCCGCCAGGGGCATCCCAGAAATACCAGCGCCCCGATCATGGCGAACATGCCGAGGACGAACCGGACGATCGGCGCCGATCCCAGGCGGGGGCGAAATTCCTTGAACAGATACGCGGCAATGAGTGCCCCGAGAACGAAGCCGATGATCTCCGGGCGGATGTACTGCACCACGTCGGCCCGATGGAGGCCGAGCGCCCCGGCGATGTCTCGCTCGAAGCAGGCGACGCAGACGCCCATGTTGCCTGGGTTACCCCATTTCTGCAGGAGCGGAGCCAGTATGCCGATGAGGATGCCGACACCAATGATGCCCCACCGCCCCGCGAACAAATTCTTGATTCCGTTCACAAGCGATTCTCCTTTTCCATCTGATTTGTGCTGGGTTGGGTTGTGATGCCGCCCCGCAGGGTCATGCCGGAGGCGGATTCCACGGTTCCGGCATACCCGACTGCAGCGCGGCAGCCCGTCGATCCGATGCTCAGGGCATCGTCAACGGCGAGCTAAGGCGGAAGGCCACCCGAACGAGTGGTCGTGATTTTCTGGAAATGATCGGATGGGGTTGGATTTCGAAGATCCAATCAGGCCTCCCTGCCGTGCCTTGCCGCATTCCCCGCGGCATGACCGGGCAGGGGGCCGACCGGTTATGGGCGGAAAAGCGGAGGAGTGGCGTTTTCGGAGAACCGCCCGGGTTCTCTTTCAGCGCCTCAAATTAACGGGGTGAAAAACAATGGATGTTGCATCGATTTCTCTTTTCTGGGTGTTACGGCCTGCATTCTCCTTGAAAACCGATCCGGCGTACCTTCCTGCCGGCCGTGTTTCCGGTGGCGGAGAAATAGCACAAAAGGCGCGTAATGGAACCCCTTTCCCCTTCTCCGCTATGCCGCCGGGAAGGGGATCTCGCCCAGGGCCATCCGGCACAGGTCGGTCACGTAGATTTTCGTCAGTCCCCTGGCCGCCGCGGGCTTGCGGAGCACCCGGTCGCACATGGGGCAGAGGGTCACGATCGCCTCCGCCCCGAAGGCGACCGCGTCGTCGATATTCCGGGTGGCGATCTCCCGGGCCAGGTCCGGGTATACGCGGGCGAACGCCCCGGTGCAGCAGAGCGCCTCCTCCCGGTCGTACCGGCGGGCCACCCGCTCCACCCCGATCAACTCGAAGATCTCGTCCAGGAACGCGTCCTTGGCCGGGGTATACCGGGAGGCACAGGGTCGCTGGTAGGCGACCTTTTTGCCGAGGGGCGTGATCCGGTCCCGGTGGTCCCGAAGGAAGTTCCTCATGTACTCGTACAGGTGCATGTACCGGAACGGCGCCGTGATGCCGTAGTCCCGGATCTTCGCGTCCACCATCGCGTAGCAGTCGTCGTGGAGAAACACGATGTCCTTTCCCAGGGCTGCCAGGTTGTCGATGAACCGGCGGGCTTGCCGTTCCACCGGGCTTTCCTGGCCGATGTGGACGTAGCCGACGTAACAGAAATAATCGCCCCCCTTGACGAGGGTCAGCCCCTTGAACAACTCTCCGTCCAGCGCCCCGGGCGGGAGGCTGCCCTCCATGACGCAGATGGACAGGGCCGGCTTGTCGGCGTCTCCCGGGATCACCGATGCCGGGAGGGTCCCCGCGAGGGCGAACATCTGTCCTGTCTCCGGCGGTGCCGGGAAGGCCTTCCTTTCTTCCATGGCCCGCAGGATCAGGTCGAACGGGTCGGCCCCGGTGGGGCAGTATTCACGGCAGGCGCAGCAGGTGACGCAGCGGTGCAGGATCTCCGCGTCCCTGCCGTCCATCAGGGCCTGAATGTTCGCCGCCGCCTTCTCACGGTCGTACTCGACGTACAGGCACCGGGCCAGGCAGTCGCCGCACAGATCGCACTTTGAAGCATCCCACATGAATTCTTCTCCTTTTCCCATGCCGCAGGGACGGTCTTGACGTCCCGGCGGCTTCAGCCATCGCCCGGCGGCCCGGCGGGGCAATCCGCCGGGCCGCATCCCGCGGTTTTCTTTCTCGGGAGATACTTCCTGCCGTTACGCCGTGAACGTGAGCTTCGTTCCCGACATGTTCAGGATGAAGGCTTCCTTCATCTCCTTCTCCATCTCCATGATGGCCTTCCGGCCCGTGCAGTGGGTGGGGATGACGTAGGCGGGGTTGATCTTCTTCAGCTCCTCCGTGGTCCGGCCGATGATGGGCTCGAAGAGGGGGCCGCTCAGGTGGAAGCCCCCCATGACCACATGGACGGGCTCCACGCCTGTTACCTCCCGGGCATAGAGGACCGTGTTGACGATGCCCGAGTGGGCGCAGCCGGAGAGGATCACCAGCCCTTTGCCCTTCACGTTCATGACGACGGAGGTATCGTCCTCGATGGCGTCCCATTTCTCCTCGCCTCCCTCCTGGCAGAAGGCGATGGGGAACCCCTTCTCGAAGTCCGTCCGCCGGGGGACCTCGCCCAGGAACAGGATGTCCCCGTCCAGGAGGGGCCGCGGCTCCTTCGACTCCACGACCTTCAGCCCCGCCTTTTCGACGGTTTCACGGTCGAACTTCGGGAAGTGGATCTTGAACTCCGGTGCGATCTTCAGGTAGCGGGGCTTTTTAAAGACCGATGGGTGGACCGTCAGCTCGAGCCCCTTCTTCCCGATCATGGCCGTCATCTCATGGAATCCCCCCGTATGATCCGAGTGCCCGTGGGAGAGGGTAATGGCCTCCACCTGGGACAGGTCGGCCCCCAGGACACGGGCGTTGTGGGCTGCCCCGATCTCGGAGAAGCCGAAGTCGAACAGGAGCGTCCGGGTCCGGTCTCCCGTCGTGGTCTTCACCAGGGCGGAGAAACCATGCTCCGCCAGGATGGAGCTCTTGAACTCCATGTCCTTGAGGGCCGTGGCGCGGCTCACCACCGCGGTGTTGTCCATGGCGGTGATTTCGATGTAGTTGTCCTGGAGGGTGAGGATCTCCACCCGGTCCACTTCGTTGATGGGGATGGTCTTGCTCATCGGATGCTTCTCCTTTTCCAAATGATGATATCGCGGGGACGGATACGATGCCTCCATCCCGTTTTGCGAAACAGCAGGATTCCGAGACGATCAGCCGGGGGACCCGCTTCAGGCGGGCTTGTCCTCCGGCAGGGTCTCGCCCAGGGCAAGGCGGCACAGGTCGCTGATCATGTAGTTGGCCATGCCGGCCCCTTTGGCTTTTTTGCTCAGGGTCCGAAAGCACATGGGACAGAGGTACAGCATGGCCTCGGCGCCATGGTCCTTTGCGTCGGCGATGTTCCGGTCCCGGAAGGGCTCGAAGTTCTTGCCCCGGGGGAAGAGCTTCAGGTTCGGTCCTGCCAGCTCGACGCCGCAGCAGATGGCGTCGATCCCGTCGTACTGCCGTTTCACCCGCTCCACGCCGATGATGTCCAGGATTTCATCCAGGAAGGGGTCCTTTTCCGGGGTGTACCGGGAGGCGCAGGGCCGCTGGTAGGCGACCTTCATGTTCAGGGGCTTCACATCCCCTCTGTGCTCCTTCAGGTAGTCGCGGAGGTACTCGAAGATGGACACGGGGCGGAAGGGGAGCGTGACGCCGAACTCCGGGGCCATGCCCTTCAGGACGGCGTAGCAGTCGTCGTGAACAAAAACGATTTCCTTCGCTCCGGAGAGGGCGAGGTTGTCCACGAGAGCCTGGAGCCTGTCCCGCATGATGGACTCGTCCCCCATGTGGGCGAAGAGGACATTACAGAAATAATGGCGCCCCTTCAGAAGGGGAATCCCTTCAAAGAGCCTTCCATGGAGGGCCCAGGGCATGCTGCCTTCCATGACGCAGAGGGACATGACCCGTTCGGCGGGAGCGATGGCCTTGGGCGTTCCCTCCGCCTTGAAGCGGTCGGCCATCTGGGCCTTCAGGGCGGGATCGGTGAAGTTCCCCGCCTCCTCCATCTTCCGGAGGATCAGGTCGAAAGGCCTCGCATCCCGGGGGCAGTATTCGTTGCAGGCGATGCAGGTGACGCAGTCGTAAAGCCAATCGGCCTTTCCCTCTTCCACAAGTTTCCGGAACGCCGCCGATCCGCTTTCCTGGTCGAAGGGCAGGTAATGGCACCGCGCCAGGCAGTCTCCGCAGAAATCGCACCGATCTTCATGAAACATGGTTGCCTTCCTCCTTTTCTATTCCATGGCGTTTCAGCTTTTCGCTGTCACTATGACTCTCCGTTTGCCGCTGGCACGAAACGCCGGTCCGACCGGAGGGTGGCGGCGTTTTCGGCCCTGTTCTCCAGCCAGCCCGTCTTCTCCGGGGACCTGACGTCGAAGGCCGGCACGTAGGGCTTGATGTCCAGGAGCGGTGTCCCGTCGACCATGTCGACATCCTCGATATGGAGGATGTTTTCCTCGACCCGGACCAGCCGGACGACCGACAGGCCGATGGCGTTGGGGCGCCGGGGTGCCCGCGTCGAGAAGACGCCCCGGATCCGGTTGTCCAGAAAGGGCTTCACATGGAGATTGTATCCTTCGGAGAGGTGGAATGCGTAAACCAGGTGGATGTATGAAAAGCCTTCGAGGTCTTTCAGGCCCTCCCGATAGGCCGGATCGATCACGGCCCGCCCGGGGATCCCTTTTGCGCCAGTCGGCTGGATGGGCATGTCGGCGAGGTCGGAAAACGGTGAATGGATAATTCCAATAGGTCTGTATGCCAGAAGGTCCGCCATGGATCATGAATCCTTCATCGTTATCATGGGAGTACCCGCTTCACGTCGTTCTTCCTCGCTTCTGCGAGGCTCCGGAGGGCCCTGCGAAGGGTTCTCACGGCCAGGAGTGCGCAGTGGCGGGAGTCTTCCGGCAGTCCGCCCAGGTGTTCCAGGACGGCCTCCGGGTCGATCCGTACGCACTCCCAGAGCGTTTTCCCCGTCACCATCAGGGTTACGGCGGAGGCAGAGGCGATGGCCGGCGTGCAGCCGTCCGTCCGGAAGGACGCGCCGGTGACCCGCCCGTCGGTTACAAGCAGGAATATCTCCACGGTGTCTCCGCAGGGGCCTGTATATCTGGCATACCCGTCGGGATCCGCCAGGGATCCATAGTTTCGGGGACTCGTCCCGTAGTCGAGGACCCGGTCGGAAAAATCCGTTTCGTGCCCCTCATGCCCGGCGATCGGGAAGAGGGGACCTTTTCCCGGCATGGCTGAAGTCATCGTCTAGAAGCCGCGGCCCTCCTTCAGTGATCACACAGGTTGATTCCCGTTGCCAGGCTTCCCGCCAGCCAGGCCTCGGCGAGCCGCTCCGGCTCCTCCGACGGGGCGCCGACGACGACCTGGATTCCCTTGGACGCGAACAGGTTCTGTGCCCGCGCTCCCATCCCGCCCGCGATGATCACGTTTGCCCCCTGCTCCTGCAGCCATGCAGGCAGAACGCCCGGTTCGTGGGGAGGCGGTTCGAGGTCCGTGCGGCGGACAACGATTCTCTGGTCCCGGTCGGCCTCCAGAAGGGCGAAGGTGTCGCAGTGGCCGAAGTGGGCGCAGAGCCGGCCTCCGCTTATGGGAATGGCGATGGTGATGTTTGCGCTCATGAAAACTCCTTTCCTTGCCGCTCCATCAATGGAGCCGGGTTTTTTCCTTCAGGTCGAGAAGCAGCCCGATGATCGGCTGGAAGGCCACGGCCGCTTCGGTTCCGCTGTAATGGTAGACGAAAGGCGTGCCGCTGTCGGAGGCCTCGACGATCCTCGGATCGATGGGAATGCGGCCGAGGAAGGGGACACCCATGGATCTGGCCATGTTCTCCCCGCCTCCCCGTTTGAAGATGTCGATGACGGTCTTGCAGTTGGGACAGACAAACCCGCTCATGTTTTCGATCACCCCCAGGACGGGCACCTTCACTTTCCGGCAGAAGTCGATGGATTTGCGGACGTCCGACAGGGAGAGATCCTGGGGAGTCGTGACGATGAGGGCCCCGCTGCTGTCCGGGATGAGCTGGGCCACCGAGAGGGGCTCATCCCCGGTTCCCGGGGGGAAATCGATGATCATGTAATCCAGGTCGCCCCAATCGACATCGGCCAGGAGCTGCTTGATGACGCCCATCTTCAGCGGGCCTCGCCAGATGACGGCGGAGTCCTGTTCGGGCAGGAGGAAGCCGAGAGAAACAACCTTGAGGTTCTCCCCATAAACGGCAGGCGACAGTCTGGCGCCCGGGGTCATCGGCGGCGGTCCCTCGATGTGCAAAAGCCTGGGAATGCTGGGTCCATGAAAATCCACATCCAGCAGCCCCACCTTTTTTCCCTCCAGTGCCAGAGCCACGGCCACGTTTGCGGCCACGGTGCTCTTCCCGACGCCGCCCTTTCCCGACAGAACCATGACCTTGTGGCGGATCCGCATCATCTGCTTCCGCAGCCGCTCGTCCATGTCATTCGATGCCTGCTTTTCGGTGATTTGTTTTTCGCTTCCCCCGCAATTCTGCATGCTGCTGTGTCCTCCTTCGGTTTGTATCCTTACTTTCATCCTGTGGCGGCGGATTTCTCCCTGCCGGCCGATGCGCCTCCTTGCTCCCTCTGTCTGCCGTTTTTGTCAACCCTGTTTTCGATTCTGCATGCCAGCGGTCCCGTCCGGCGGGACCTCCCCCGCCGTGGACAGCGCGGGGGAGGCTTGAGGAGGAAGGATGCTGCGAAATCGGAAGAGGGACACAAGGATGACGGTCATGAATCCGGCTTCTCAGCGCAAACGCGTCGGCTTCGGCATGGCGCATCACGTTTCCCGGTTGCAGATCGGCATCCGGGAAGGCGGTAACACTCCCGGTCCAGCCTGTCCTCTCGGAAGGCGTTGACGACCTCTTCCACGGGCCCCCGGACAAAGGAGACCAGCCGAATGCCTGAGGCCTCGACCCGGTGAGCAATGGATCTCGAAAGGGCGCCGCAGATCAGGACTTCGATCCCGAGATCCTTGAGGTGATCCGCGCGGTGGAGCGGAGAGAGACCCTTCGGGAATTCCATCCGTTGAACCCGGTCGCCCCCGGGCAGGCTCTCTATCAAAACGATCTCATCAGCCGCGTCGAAAACGGTGGCGACGCGGCCGTTCCAGAACGGAACGGCAATCTTCATGGTCTTTCCTCGCAGGTCTCTTATCAGCAATTGTGCCAGAGGCGACCGGAACAGGATAAAAGATTGGAATAACTTGAAAGGCGGTGCATGGGGGAAAACAAGTACCCTGGAATGGGTCGCGTTTCTGCAACCCATTCCAGGGCGGTTCATTGCGGATCTGCACTCATGGAACGGTCAGGAGCGCTCCGGACCGGCGGGCTGAATGCCTGTAGAGGCTTCCTGTCTACTTTTCAACCGGTGCCGCGGGGTCGGCCATCCACTCCTGGGTTGAGCCGTCATACAGGCGGATGTTGCGATAGCCGAGGAGTTCCCTCAGGAGGAAGGCCCAGGTGGGGCAGCACTGTCCCACGTCGCAATAGGTGACGACCTTCCTGGATAGATCCTTGCCGATGGCGGCCTCCGCGATGGCGGCCAGCTCCTCGCGGGTCTTGAACGTCCCGTCCGCGTTGAAGGCGCAGGACGTGGGCATGTTGATCGCTCCCGGGATGTGGCCTGCCCGGGGGATGCAGTCGAGTTTCTTCCTTCCGGAGAAGATTTCCGGCTCCCGGACATCAAGAAGAAGGACCTGTCCCATGTGGGTCTTTACATATTCCTTGTCGGCAATGAAATCGTGCCGGAGTTTTGCCGTGAAGGGTTTCGGTACGGGCTTCCCGGGCACGGTCGTCAGTTTCCTCTTCTCCCGGATCCAGGCATCGATTCCTCCGTTCAGAAGCGCCACGTTCGAAATCCCGGCATACTGGAGTGTGCAGGCCACCCGGGCGCTCTGGTAGCTTTCCACGGGGGAGGCGACACTGCCCGTGACGACCACGAGGGAGTCCGTGCCGATGCCGACCTCGGAGATCATTTCCTGTAGATCGTCCAGTTCCGGGACCTCAGAGTACAGCTCCCCCTTTTTATAGGCCCAGGCGCGGAAAAACGAACTGACGGCCTTCGGGATATGGCCCGCTTTGTAATCCTCGACTTTTCTCACGTCCAGAATGATCAGCCGCGGGTTGTCCAGGTTGGCTTGAAGCCACTCCGTCGAGACGATCGGCGGGATGTCCCGTGCTTCCGCTGGAGCGGTGAATGCAAGCAGAAGGAAGACCAGCGGAAGGGCTCTTAAAAAAATTCTCCTGTTCATGATCCTCCTCCTTTCCTGGGTGAAACACCCCATACATAGACTAACACATTATGTGCCACAGTTCCATCCCGTCCCCGGAAGCCCGCAGCAGGCGGAAGAGCGGGTTGAGTGCCGGTCGCAGCTCCAGCCTGTTCAGGCAATGACTCCGCCGTGAGTTGCATTTATGCAACCCGGCCGTCCGACCCCGGACGATCGGGAGGGTGGATATCGAGTGCCCGCATCTTCCGGAAGAGGGTGCTCTTGTGAATGCCGAGCTGCCTCGCCGATTTGATCCGGCTCCATCCGTTCCGTTGGAGGACGCTCATGAGAAATGCCGCCTCCATCTGTTTCATCGACAGGGGCTCCGCGGGTACCCCCGTGAGCCCTCCCGTTTCCCGGGCCCAGAGAAATTCAGGCAGGTGCTGAAACAGGATCGGACCCTCCTTGCAGAGGATGAAGGACCGCTCGATGATGTTCTCCAACTCCCGGATGTTGCCCGGGAAACCATGGGACATCAGGCAGGCCGTTGCTTCGTCTGACAGGCCCGGGATGTCCCTGTTCTGAAGGGCGTTCATCTGGCGGATGAAGTGGTCCGCCAGGAGAGGAAGGTCTTCCATCCGCTCGCGGAGGGGCGGCAGGACCAGGCGTACGACGTTGATCCGGTAATAAAGATCCTCCCGGAACTTCCCCTCCCGGACCAGGTCCTCCAGCCTCCGGTTAGTCGCGGCGATCATCCGGGCATCCGCCGGGACAGCCTCCACCGATCCGAGGGGCTCGTACATCTTTTCCTGGAGCACCCGGAGCAGCCGGATCTGCATTGCCGGGGAGATGTCGCCGATTTCGTCCAGGAACAGGGTTCCCTTCTCTGCTCTCCGGAAGCGCCCGGGCTTGTCCCGCCTGGCGTCTGTGAATGCACCCGCCTTGTAGCCGAACAGCTCCGACTCCAGGAGGGTGTCCGGCAGGGCGCCGCAGTTGACCGCGACGAAAGGCCCGTTTTTCCGGGGGCTCAGGTTGTGGATGGCCCGGGCGAAAAGCTCCTTTCCCGTTCCGCTCTCGCCCTCCAGGAGGACCGTGCTGCCGCTCGCGGCCACGTCGGGGAGGATGTCGAACAGGCGCTGCATTTGCGGATTTTTGGAAAGAATGTCTTCGCAGGAGTATTTCCCCCGGATCTTCTTCCTCAGGTCTTCTTCCACGCTGGTGTCGCGAAAGGTCTCAACGGCACCGATGGTGTTCCCGGCCTCGTCCTTCAGGATGGCCGTCGAAATGCTGATGGGAATCCGGCGGCCCGCCGCGGTGATGATCCGGATCGTCCGGTTGATGATGGGCCTTCCGGTTTCCCGGGTCTGCTTGAGAAGGCAGTTTTTTTCACAGATGTCAGCCTTCAGGACCTCCCTGCAGAGCTGACCGACGGCCTCCTGGCGCGAAACCCCGGTGATCTGTTCGGCCGCCCGGTTAAAGCTGGTGATCCTCCAGTCGTGATCCACCGTGAAGACACCATCGGCGATGGAGTCGAGAATGATGTTTCCGGCCCTGGCCGTTGCGAAGATCGGTTTCATGAGCATGCCGTTTCGAGAGGAGTGCTTCCATCATAAGGAATCTCCATATGGTTTTCAACCGCTGATGCTTTTGCTGCGGCTTTTTCCGGTTTGATTTTCGGATGGGAGAAACGCGTGCGACCGGTGCGGGACGGAGTTTATCGCCGGGAATGGTGCAGGTGGCGGGGGATAAGAAAAATCTGTCCGGGACGGCGTCCGAAGCGTCGTCCCGGACGGCTGGGAGTTATTTCGCCTGCCCGGGAATCTTCATCTGAAACTTCACGTGGCAGTCGAGGCAGTACACTTTAGACGGACCATGGGCCTTGTGGCAGACGGTGCAGGCGATATCCCCCAGGTGGGACTTGTGGGGGTTCCGGTCCTTGAAGTCCTTGGGTTCCGTTTTCTGGGCCAGTTTCTCCATCGGACCATGGCAGGTCAGGCAGCGGGCGTTTTCCACCGTGTCGTCCGGTTTTGGCAACGCCTTGCCGTGGCAGCTGGCGCATGCCACACCCTTGTCGGCATGGAGCTTCGCCGTGTATTCCTCCTTGGCCAGCGTACTGTAAATCTCCTTAAGCAGGTCCATATCCTCCCGGGTCGGGGCTCCCCAGCTTCCCTTCACGCCGACCAGTCCGAAGCTCTTTCCGGGCGTCCAGGCGTGGCATGTCAGGCAGTCGAGGCTGCCCTTCGGGGGGATGTGGCCGGTGTGAATCTTGACGGAGAAGGGACGCTTCTTCGCCTCGCCGCTCATGTCGGGGGAGTGGCACGCAAGGCAGGCCGCCAGGTCTTTTCCCGTCACGGGGGGGTGGGTCTTTCCGACGACGGCCTTCAGGTCCGCGTGGCAGGAGCTGCATGAGACTCCGGCTTTTTTTGCCGCCCCGTCGGCGTTTCCCGCGGGCAGGGCGAGAAGGATCGCCAGGAGTGCCGGCAACAGGAACAGCAGATAATATTTCTTCTTCATGGGTGACCTTCCTTGGGAAAGGGGAGCCCGCGGGGAATCCCCGTGCGGGCTCCCCTGCAAGGGGGTTCGTTTACGCCTTGACGGCATTCACACCGGCCACGCGGCCGAAGGACACGCAGTCGGCAATGGCGTTGCTTCCGAGTCGGTTCGAGCCGTGGACGCCGCCGGCCACTTCGCCGGCCGCAAGGAGCTTCGGGATCACGGCGCCGAAGACGTCGATGACCTGGGCCATCGGGTTGATCCGGATGCCTCCCATGCAGTGGTGGACGGCGGGCCATTGGGCGACGGAATAGAAGGGGCCCTCCACCAGGGGGATCATGACTTTCGTCATGGACTTGTTGAAGTCGGGGTCTTTTCCCGTTTCGATGTACTTGTTGTGGTCATTGACAGTCTTCTCCAGGGCGTCCGCCGGGATGCCGAGCTTGCCTGCCATCTCGCGGATGGAGGCGGCCTCGATGAACCGGCCTTTCTTCAGGCCCGCGTCCACTTCCTCGTAGGAGCCGCCCATCTTGAGGACCATGGCGCGGTTGAAGATGCTCCAGGTGGGCTTCATGCTGGCGCCCATGTTGATCTGCGCGAAGGCGCAGACATCGCGCCGCTCCAGCTCGTTGACGAAGCGCTTGCCCAGCTTGTTGACGTAGACGATGCCGTATCCCGGGCCGTTGAAGGGATACACCGCCGGGGTGTCGAGGATGCTCGTCTCGGGTTCTGCGAAGGGGTAAAGCTGGATGAAGTTCATCTGGAGGGTGTCGGCGCCGATGGCCTGGGCGAAGCGGATCATCTCGCCCGTCGCCCCCGGGTGGTTGGTACAGCCGAAGGCGGCCACCAACCGTGGGTTGTGGGCCATCCGCATCTTGAGGTCCCGGCTGAATCCGCCGGAGGCGAGGATGAGGGCCTTGGCGGCCTTGATGTTCAGGGTCCGCCGTCCGCGCTTGACTTCCACGCCGAGGACCGGGCTCTTCGGATCGGCGTCCTTCCGCCAGATCCAGGTAACTTCGGAATTAAGGACCATCTTGGCTCCCCGCTTCTCGGCGATTTTCCGGAGCGCCTCGGTGTATTCACGCCCTACGCCGGCGACGGCCGAGTGGGTCCGATAGGCGGTGTGCCCGCCGGCCCGGGTGACCGTCGGACGAATTTTCGCTCCGCCCTCGTCGATCATCCAGTTCAGGGCGTCGGCGGCGCCGTTGGCCATGACCGCGACCAGTTCGGGAATGTTGTAGTAGTCGCCCCCCTTGAGGGTGTCGTTGATGTGCTGCTGCGGGCTGTCCTCACCCAGGTTCAGCTTCTGGCGATAATGGAATTCGCTGTCCCAGGCCGCATAGACGCCGCCGTTGATGATGGAGTTTCCGCCGTAGGTGGGCATCTTCTCCAGGACGACGACCTTCGCGCCCTTTCCCGCAGCCTCTGCCGCCGCCGCCAGTCCGGCGAAGCCGGAGCCGATGATGACCACATCCCACGTTTCGTCCCACTTGGTCGGGAGTTTCTTGATCATTGCTTCCGCCGAACCGGGGACTCCCATGTTGAGGGCGAGGCCGCTGGCCGCCGCCGCACCCATCGCAACGGCACCCTTGAGAACCGAACGCCTGCTTACGCCCTTGGTCCCTGTCGCTTCCGTGTCTTCACGCTTCATCATTCGCTTACCTCCTTGCATAGACATGGGGTGGTTCTTTTTACCCTGTGGAGCCGGTCACTCGACCGCATTCCACCGCCGATTCCCACCATGAATCGGGGCGGATCGACGCAGTGGCGTCTCGATCCGCTGCCTGTCTTGTTGTTTCGTATGGGTTCCGGTGTGCCTCCTTTCCGTGTCTGGTCAGGGTTTCCTATTTTAAAAAGGGTTGAGGGATTCGCAACAGAATCTCCCGCGCCCGTTTCAACTGCGCTTCGATCCAGGGAAGGATGCCCCCGGCGAAGGCCCGGACGTCCCGGTCCTGTCCCTGTTCCGCCTCCTTCCGGTAAAGGCGCTCGCTCTTTTCATGTTCGTCGATCATGAGGCTGACATACTGGCGGTCAAAGCCCGCCCCCTGCTCCCGGGAGAGATAATCCAGCGTCCGGCCCTGCAGCGGATCGAGCATGATGTCGATGGAAATCCCTTTTTTCTGTGCCAGGGAGATGAGCTTGTCCTGAATGTTCTGATTCTCCAGGATCATGTCTTTCCCGAAGTTCCGGATGTCTCCTCCTGCGGCCTGCATCCGGGCGAGGTCTCCCAGCGATATCTGCCAGAGGCTGTCTTTTGCCGCCTGCAGGAGAAACGAGCGGTCCGGCTCCGGGAAAGGATTGCCCCGATCCTGGGCGAAGGCGATGCCGAATATCATGAGGACCGGAAGCATGCCGTAAATGATCCATCTTGCCGTTCCGACGATCTTCATCGTTCTTCCTTTCCAAAGGCCCGGCGGCCGGAAGGAGGCGTCTCCTTCCGTCAGTACGGGGCTGAATGCGACCGGTGTGACTTCCAGTTCTCCGTGAATGCCCGGGCCAGTTCCGGTGAGTCCATGATCAGGAGGTTTTCGCCGTTCATCTCGTCGGAAGACGTGGAGAAGTTCATCGACCCCGTGATGACCGTCCGGCCGTCGATGACGATCACCCGGTCGTTGGCGGTGGCGTGTGCGCCGTCCAGGAAGACGGGGACGCCTGCCTGGACCAGCTGCACGGCCGGTGTCAAGCCTTCCTGGCGCTCCGATTTGTCGAGAATGACCTGAATCCGGACGCCCCGCTCATGGGCGTCCAGGAGGGACCGGGTCATGGAGGGACTCAGGAGGGTGTGGGCCTGGACCAGGATCTCCGAGCGGGCGCCGTCCAGGACCTGAATGATCCCCGCTGTGGCGCCTCCCCGGGGGCTGAAAAAAACTCGGACCGGCGTGTCCTTTCTGAGGATCAGCTCCGCCGCGATGGCTGTCCCGGGACCGGCAATGCATGCGATGACAAGGAAAAGCAGGGGTTTCCGCAGGTGAGAGCGGCGAGGGGCCGGTCTTGGATAGCGGCTCATGCGAAACATGGCACGTCCCAGGAGCGAAACGGCATAAATCCGTTCCGGCAGGATTGTGATCGGTGGTGGACGAAAAACCCAGGAGACGCTTCGAAAGAAACCGGAAACCGCCTTTGAAGTTCCGACACGCTTGACGCGCGAAATTTATACTACATTTTCAAAGACAATGGCAGATTTTTTTCGGTTCCTCCGGATCGCCGCTGTTGCCGGCCGGGAGCCGGGTCCACGTTCCGTGCCGGCCGCATCTCTTTCAGGCTTTTCGACCCTGCGGGAATCAGAATGCCGGAACCGCCGCCGGCGGACAATGGGGACAACCCCTACTTTTGCCGGGGAGAAGCCCCGATACGGGTCGCCCCCGGTATCCGGAAAGTTGTGAATCCCGGCGTTTGACACGGGAGAACCGGTTTGTTAATATCACCTCACATTGATCAACCACCGTGAGGGCCCTGCCATGCGATGGCTTTTCAAACCGTTTTCGATCTGCCTGCCCTTGATTTTTTTTACGGCCCTGGCCGCCCATGCCGCCCAGACAAGCTCCTGCGTGACCTGCCACACCAGTCCGTCGATCATGAAGTCCATGGTCAAGCCCCCCTCTCTGGAAGCCGCGGGGGAGGGGTGAGCGGGAGCGCCTCCGCCGGTCAAGGCGGAAGAATATTATAAAGGGTACGTGGTGGATAAGAACCTCGTCGGGAAGGACGTCCACCTGAAGCTTCCCTGCAAAGTCTGCCATCAGGGGGATGACAGCATTGTATCCAAGGACAGGGCGCACAAGGGCCTCGTCAGGAAACCCTCCGACAACCTTCAGAAGTGCGCCATGTGTCACCGGAAGATCACGGAGACCTATGCCAAATCCCTTCACTACACCTCGGCGGGCCAGCGGGAAGGAGTCAAGCCGCGCTTCTCTCCAGCGGAGTTTAAGGTCTTCGAGGAAAAAGTTTTTGAGAAGTCCTGCCGGAGTTGCCATGCCTCCTGCGGTGACTGCCACGTCAAGTCGCCGCCTGTTTCCGGGATCAGCCTGGGATTGATTAAAGGCCACAAGTTCGTGAAGAAGGACGAGGGAAGGACCTGTGCGTTTTGCCACGGGGGCCGGGTGTATCCCGAGTTTACCGGCGAGTTCGGAGGCTCGCCGGATGTGCACTACCAGAAGGGGATGATGTGCATGGAGTGCCACAAGAAGGCGGAAATGCACGGCGACGGGACTGCGTACAGGAGCAAGCAGGAGGTGAAGGATCGGCCGGCCTGCACGAACTGCCACAAGCCGGCGAAGAGTCCCAGGTTGTACGTCCAGGCGTCACATGAGGGGCACAGCGACAAGGTGACCTGCTACGGCTGCCATTCCTCCGGACAATACAGGGACTGCAGCGATTGCCACGACGGTCACTCCAAGTCGTCATCCGCCTTCCGGCTGGGCCTTAGCCCCCGGGACCCGAAACGCCTGACGACCCTGCGGCTGATTCCCACCGTCCGCAACACATTTGCTCCAGCCGGCATCAAGATGGAGCATTTCGACGCGCTTCCCAACTACTGGGACAGCCCGGTCCACAACATCCGGAAGCGGACGGACCGGACCCGGAACTGCGACGCCTGCCACGTGGAGAAGGCGGGCTTCCTGACGAAGGAGCAACTGATCAAAGATGGCTCCCTGGCCAACCAGGGACTGATCTGTCCGATCAGGCCGATCAAGCAGTAAAAATTGCATAAGGAGGATGACCGATGAAGAGAAGGAGCGTGCTGTTGGCCGTCGTGATGGCTGCCCTGCTGCTGCCCCTGGCGGCCTGGGCCCAGGTTCTGGATCCCATCGTAACAACCGACTGGCTGGAGAAGAACCTGGCAAACCCGAAACTGGTGATGCTGGACCTCCGGAAGGTTGAGGAATACAAGGCCGGCCATATTCCCGGGGCGGTCAATGCCTTTTACGGGACCTGGGCGATCAAGAAGGGGGAGCTCCTGAATGAGCTGCCGCCGCCGGATGATCTGGCGGATGCAATCGGCGGAGCCGGGATCGGGCCGGACTCCTGGGTCGTCCTGATTGGAAAGACCGCGGCGATGCCCGACCGGTTCGACATGACCCGGGTGGCCTGGACCCTGAAGTACATGGGCGTCGACCGGGTGGCGATCCTGGACGGCGGGCAGGACAAGTGGGCAAAAGAGAAAAAGGCGCTTTCCCAGGACATGGTGAGGCCTAAGGCGAAGTCCTTCAAGGCAAAGGTGAACAAGGGGCTCTTCGTCTCCAAGGCGTATGTCGCGGACAAGCTGGGGAAGGCCGTGATCGTCGACGTCCGCGGCCCTGCGTTTTTTGAAGGAAAGGAAAAACTGCCCTTCGTTCCTAAGCCGGGGCGCATCAAGGGCGCCGTGAACCTGCCCGTGGCAGCGATCTTCACGCCGGAGGGGCTCTACAAGCCGAAAGATACCCTGGCCGCTCTTGCCTCGAAAACCGCGGGGCTGGATCTCGACCGGGAGATCATCCTCTATTGCGACACCGGCAAGACCTGCACGTCCTGGGCCTTTGTCATGTCAACCATGCTGGGCTACAAGGATGTGAAGATCTATGACGGCTCCTTCATGGAATGGTCGAAGGATCCTTCCGCTCCCATGGAGCCGTAAACTCGCTGTAGAAAAGCCCGTCCGCCCCGGCCGGGACGGACGGGCCTTTCAACCCCCGATCATGGGAGCGGATCCGCCGTTCGCGCCGCTCTCCCCGTTTGATGGAATGGGAACCGGATCATGAAGCAGCCGACCGCATTCCAGGTATCTCCTGTCACGGCCGTCCTCCTGTTCTGTGCACTGGTGTTCATTCTGACCGCGGCCCCCCCGGCGTGCGCCCGGATGCATCCGGACGTCTGGCTGAGAAACGAGCAGGGCGACCGGATCACCCCCTCCGAGAATCGGGCGGACGCCTACAGTCCGAAGCGGACCTGCGGAGCCTGCCACAACTACGACACGATCACCTCGGGGTACCATTTCCAGCAGGGCTTCGACGAGATGAGCGACCGCCACGATCCGAAGAGGCCCTGGATCCTCTCCCCGGGCATGTTCGGGAACTGGTCTCCCTTCGCCGCCGCCGGACGGGTCGCCCGGAAGGCGAACGGCAGTGCACGGGAGATCGACCTGTCCACGTACGACTGGATCGGCGGTTACGGGAAGCGGAACCGGAAGGCCGGCGTCGAGTCCGTGGCCTGCGGCTGGTGCCATCCCGGAGGCGGTCCCCTCGAGTACGGACGCCGTGCCGACGGACGCCGCAACCTGACGGCGAGTCATATCGAGGCGGAGCGGTCCGCGAAGGCCCCTCTCGACGGTGACTACTCTTCCCACCTGACACCGGACGGCCGGAGCCATTTCCGCGAGAGCGGCGTCCTGGAGGCGGACTGCCTGATCTGTCACCGGAAAAACTACCGGTTCGACGACCGGATCGAGCAGATCAACCGCCGGAACTACCGCTGGGCCGCCACGGCGGGCGGCGGCCTCGGGAAGGTAAGCGGTTCCGTCTTCGCGTATGCCGCCCCCGGGGCGGGACCGGAATCAAAGGCCTTTCTCCAGGGAACATGGAACTTCACGAAACGGCCCGTTACGGATTATTCCTGGGGCGACGGGCGTCTGTTCACAAAGGACGGCCGTCTTCGAGGATCCGTCCTTTCCCGGGCGGTAGAGCGGGACAACTGCCTGGCCTGTCACCGCGATGGAGACGCCAAGAACACCGGAACGATCAACCATGCTTCCCATGACGTTCACGCCGCGGCGGGTCTCCGCTGCACCGACTGCCATCCCCTGGCGGGGAAATCCAGGACGGAGCGGCTCCGGCACCAGATCGCCAAGGGATGGAATCCGGCGGTGTCCGTCCGGAACGACCTGGACGGGCGGGACATGAAAACCTGCGCCGCATGCCATTATGAAGGGAAGTACAGGCCTTCCCGGTCTGGAATGCCCACGGCGGCCAGGGATCCGCAAGGCACGCACGAGAAAAAGTTTCCCCGGGGCTCCTTCCATCTTTCCCTCATCGCCTGTACGGGATGCCATGCCGCGGAGCGGCCCGCCCGGGGACTGGCGATGCTCGACATGAGCACCGGCCGGGAGTCCGGGTTCACGGCGGACGCGTTCGACCTTGCCCTCGTCCCGGCGGACTATGGAAGACAGGCCCGGACGCCATGGCTTCCCTGGCAGGCCAGGGGCCGGTCTGGCGGGGTGTCCCGCGAGAAATACCTGTCTCATGTTCCGAAAATGAAGGTTTGGTTCGGCGAGCGGACGAAGAATGGGGAGATCCGCCCGATTCCCCTTCGGCACGTACGCCGGGCAGCCGGCGAGGTTCGGGGCCTGACGATCCTTTCGGTGAGCGGTGTGGACGAGAAAAAGGTTCGTCTCCCCGCCGTCGTGTCCGATGCGGACATCCTCGGGATGCTCCAGGTGCTGCAGAAGAAGGGATTCCGGAACGTGGTCTTCGTCTCCGACCGGGTCTACCGTCTCGAGGGAAAGGGGATCGCGGCGGAGCCCCCGGCCGATGCGGTGAAGTCCTATCCGGTGGAGCACGGCATCGCGCCCCTTAAGCAGGGGAAGACCCTCGGTGCGAAGGGCTGCGCCCAGTGCCATGATGATGCGGCCCCTTTCTTTTCGAAAATGCAGTTGAAGAACCCGAGGGGGTTCCTCAAGGATGATTATCCGAACCTGAAGGAGCCGAACGCGGCTCCCCAGATGAGCGAATGGGGGTTGACCCGTGTCCCGTCCTACTGATCCCGGCTGCCGTACATTCCGGATGCTCCTTGCCAGGCTCAAGGGATTCGGCTTCTTCGGCATGATCGTCTGCTTCGTTCTGCTGACGGTTGGAACCGCCGCCGCCTCCCAGGATGCCGGAAGCGGCCCGTCGGCCGTCGGCCCGACGGACCTGAATCGCCTCCTCGGGGAGGGAGGAGCAACGGTGCTGAATGTCATGAGCCGGATTGAGTGCCTGGACAGCCGGATCCCCGGGTCGGTCTGCCTCTCCACCGGGGATCCGGCGGAACAGCTGGCAAGGATCGCACCGGACCGGAGCCGTCCGCTGGTTCTCTACTGCGGGATTCCTGGTTGTTCCCAATGGGAACCGTTCCTGGAGGCGGCGCGGTCCCTCGGGTACAAGAAGGCCTCGATGCTCAAGGGCGGCATGGAGGCCTGGAAAGAGGCGGGCTTTGCCGTCGAGTCTCCCTCGCGGATTCCCCGGAAGCCCATGCCCGCGATCCGGCCCGCCGCGCTCAAGGGCTGGCTGGAGCAGAAGCGGCCCCTTACGGTCCTCGACATCCGGACCCCCGGTGCGTATGAGAAAAACCACATCGGCGAAGCCGTCCATATCCCCCTCGAGGCGCTTCACGAGCGCTATCCGGAAATCCCCCTCGACAGACCGGTTCTCGTCGTGGACGACCAGGGCGAGCGGTCTTTTCTCGCGGCGTCGTACCTGCGGAGAAAAGGGCTCGATGCATGGCGCCTCTTCGGAGGGATGCGGCAGTGGCAGGCGTTTCTCGAACAGGAATCGAAATCCCGGGGCAGAAAATAGGTTGAACGATGGAACGATTATTTTGCTGGTTGCGGCGACACGGCGCGGGCCTGTTCGCGGCGGTTGCATGCCTGGCCCTTTTCTTGACGGCAGGACCCGGGTACGCCCTGGTTTCGTCCTCGACCTGCCTGGGCTGCCATAGCGGCGAGCCGTTCAAATCCCGATATGCTGCATCGGCCCACGGAGCGAACAGTTGCACAAGCTGCCACCGGGGGATCTCCGACACGCGCCGCCACATGCGGGGCGAGGAGAGGCCGACACCCGTGGCCTGCGGCGACTGCCACGGGGAAGTCACCCGGGCGTTCGGGAAGAACGTTCATTTCCTCCGGGAGAATTTCCAGTGTGCCGACTGCCATGGGGAGATTCACGGGCTCCGGAAAACAGAGGGGAGTGTCAAGAAGGCCATCGTCGAAAACTGCTCGCGATGCCACAGCCGGGATGAATACGTCTCCGCAGGACACGCCGAGGCCGTTCTGAAGGGCAACGAAGACGCCGCCTCCTGTGCCGACTGCCACGGCCTCCACGACACACGGGCCTTTCATGCGGCCGGCGGCACGCACCCGAAGGAGGCACGGACGCATTACACGGAGCGGTGCGTGAAGTGCCATGCCGATCCGGACCTGGTGAAGCGGAACAGGCTGAGGTCGAATGTCGTCGCCTCTTACGAGCAGACCTATCACGGCAAGGTCCGCGACGCCGGCTATCCATCCCGGGTCGCGGGATGCGCCGACTGCCACAGGGGGCACGACATCCTTCCCAAGACGGACCCCAAATCCAGTCTCCATCCTGCGAACCTTACGAAGAGCTGCGGCGACTGCCACCGGGGATTCCACCCCCGCTTTACGTCCTACATCGCCCATCCGGACTACCATGACAGGGAGAATTACCCCGCCCTCTACTGGGCCTTCATCTTCATGGAGATCCTGCTGGGAGGGGTGTTCATCTTTTTCTGGACCCATACCGCCCTGTGGTGGCGGAAGGTCTACTGGGAGAAGCACCGGCGGGAAAAGGAGGGCCTTCTGCCGGAACAGTGCTTCCCGGGAGCCGACGGTCATGTCCAGATCCAGCGCTTCCGTCCCTGGGAGAGGCTGATGCACGTGGTCCTGATCATCTCGTTCTTCACGCTGATCCTGACAGGGTTCCCCATCAAGTACCCCTCCGTGGCCTGGTCGAAATTCCTGCTTGGACTGTGGGGAGGCAACGAGGTGGCCGGATTCTTCCACCGGCTGGCGGCCTTTGTCCTCATCGTCATGGTGACGATCGTGGCGATCAAGGGCCTGATATACTTCTTCCCCAGAGGGCAGGGCGCGAAGGGCCTCGTCGGCCGCATCTTCGGTCCCGAGTCGCTGGTTCCCAATCTCAAGGACATCCGGGACATCCGGGACATGTTCCTCTGGTTTTTCAACCGGGGGCCCATGCCGAAGTTCGAGCGCTGGACCTACTGGGAGAAGTTCGACTTCTGGGCGGTCTTCTGGGGCATGTTCGCCATCGGCGTCTCGGGTCTTCTGCTGTGGAAGACGGAATGGTCCTCCTGGATCGTTCCCGGCTGGGTTCTGAACGTGGCGACCCTGGTCCACTCCGAGGAGGCGCTCCTGGCGGCCCTGTTCATCTTCACGGTCCACTTCTTCAACACGCATTTCATCCCGACGAAGTTCCCGCTGGACCGGCTCATTTTCTCTGGAACCTATACCCTGGACGAAATGAAGGAGCAGCGTCCCCTGGAGTATGAGCGGGTCGTGGCGGAAGGGAGGCTCGATGGCCTCAAGCGGGAGCATCCCGGCCTGCCCGTAAAGCTCTTCGCCGCCATCTTCGGCCTGGGGAGCCTGCTCTTGGGCCTTCTTCTCACTGCGCTCATCGTCTGGGCAATGCTGGCGCCCTGAATAGGTGCGGCGTGACCGGACGGACCCCGTTCCGGAAAGGAGGGAACCGCCGTGGAATTCGAGCATATCCTGCTGGAAAAATGGGATTCCGTATCCGTTCTCCGCATGAACCGGCCGCAGTCCCTCAATGCCCTGAGCACGGGCCACCTGACGGACATCGTGAAAGGGCTGGAGATCTGCGCCGAAGACGACGCGGTGCGCTGCGTGGTTCTGACGGGGCAGGGGCGCGCCTTCTGCTCCGGCGGGGACATCGGTGAATTCAGGGATTCACTGGACACGAACCCCTCGGAGCCCCTCCGGCAAATCATCAAGCTTCTGAACATCGCCATCCTGGCCATCCGGACGATGCACAAACCCGTCCTCGCCGCCATAAACGGGGCCGCCGGGGGAGCCGGCATCAGCCTGGCAGCCGCCTGCGACCTGCGCCTCTGCGCGGCCTCGGCCCGGTTCCGGCAGGCCTACACGAGCCTGGGGCTGGTCCCCGACGGGGCCTGGGCGCTCCTGGTCCCGCTCCTGATCGGATTTTCCCGGGCCAACGAGCTGATTTTCCTCGACACGGTCTTCGACGCCCGGCAGGCCCTGGAGTGGGGGCTCGTTAACCGCGTCGTGGAAGACCCGGAGTTGGAGCGGGAAGTCCATGAACTTTCCGGCCGCCTCGCCCGGGGTGCCACGACGGCGTTCGCCATCGCCAAGGAGAATATGAACCACTCCATGATGGACCTCCTGGAACGGCAGCTGGAGCGGGAGCGGTCCGGGATGATCCGGGCGGGTAAGACCCGCGACTACCAGGAAGGGGCCCGGGCGTTTTTCGCCAAGCGGCTGCCTGAATTCAGCGGAAAATGAGACGCCGGCGGGGATTTCACCCGGCAGCCGGAGAAGCCGCTTCACCGATAAAGACGGGTATATCGACAGGCGGACGGAAAAGACGGGCCGCGCCCGTTTGCGCGTCTCGTCTCTTGCCTTGCCATTCCGTCGATGATAAAAAGGAGCCATTCCCGACGGCGCTGCCGGACAGGACGGGCGGACGGTCGGGTAGTTACATCTACACCGGAGGTCCGCCCATTGGGCATCAGAAACAACCCTGTCTGGTCCTTTTTCTCTTCCGTTCGTCTCACCCTGGTCCTTCTGGCCGTCCTGGCCGTTCTCGCCGTGATCGGAACGCTGGTGCCGCAGCAGGAGTCCGCCCAAGAGCTGGCCCGGCGGCTGTCTCCGGGAGCGATTCGCATTCTCGATGCCCTGCAGGTTTTTGACCTTTATCACTCCGTGTGGTTCCTGCTCGCCATGGGTCTCCTGACGGCCAACCTCGTCGTCTGTTCCGTCAACCGCTTCCCTGCCTCCTGGCGGCGCTTCAAGGCGGAGCCGCCCGCGGCGGAAGGGCTGTTCCGCGATGTGCCTCCGGAGCGGACGGCCTATGTCAAAGGAGGGCGGGACGAGGCGGTTGCAAGGGCCGAAGGCGCGCTCCGCGGGCGATACCGCGACATCCGCCGGTCGGAGACATCCAGGGGCGTCGTCCTCCAGGGACAGAAGGGGCGGATCACCCATCTGGGCGTGTACGCCGTCCACCTGGGCGTCCTCCTCATCGTGGCGGGGGGGGTGGCGGGCTCCCTCTTCGGATTTGACGCCTATGTGCACATCGGCGAAGGGGAAACGGCCGTGGCCGCCGACCTGGCGGGTGGAAAGGGGCAGCACAAGCTCGGATTCGGGATCCGGTGTGACCGTTTCCTCATTGAGACCTACGAAAACGGCATGCCCAAGACCTACCGGTCCGACCTGACCTTCCTGAAGGAGGGACAACCGGCCTTCCAGGGTGCACTTCTGGTAAACCACCCCCTGACCTTCGAGGGGATCCGCTTCTACCAGTCGAGCTACGGCCAGTCCGCCGACGGAAAGGCCCGCCTGTCCTTTACCCGGAAGGGAGGGGACCGGAAAGATCTGGCCGTTACGCTCGGGGAGTCCTTCGACCTGCCGGACGGGGATGGGACGGTCCAGGTTCTGCGGGTCGAGGAGAACATGATGCAGATGGGGCCGGCAATGAAGCTCGGCGTCCGGTCCGACCGGGGCGCGGTCCAGTTCTGGGTCTTTCAGGAAATCGTGAAGATCCGGGAGGGGAACCCGGGGCTCTTCGAACAGGTGCCTCTTTTCAACCCGGGATTGTTCTCCCCCTATGTCTTCTCGCTTCAGGGCATCGAGGCTCGATATTACACGGTTCTGAAGGCCGCGACCGATCCGGGGGTTCCCCTGGTGGCGCTGGGCGGCCTGGTCCTTGTGGCGGGACTGATGGTTGTCTTCCTGGTGGATCACCGCCGTGTCTGGATGCTCGTGGAGGAGAACAGGGGAAAGCACCGGATCTCCATTGCGGGGCGAAGCCTGCGGACGTCCGCGGGACTGGACCGCGAACTGGCCGGTCTGGTCGGGGCGCTCCGGGGGAAGGAGGACAAGCCGCAATGATCAGCTCGAAGATCCTGGCCTGGGTTACATTTCTGTATTTCGCCTCCTTCACGGGATACCTGATCGGCATCGTCCGCGGACGGGACGGATGGGGGAAAGCGGCTTCCTGGACCCTGGTGGCGGGACTGCTGGCTCACACGGCAGCCCTGCTCCTCCGGTGGAGGGAGTCCTACGAGATGGGGATGGGGCATGCCCCCCTTTCGAATCTCTATGAGTCTCTCGTGTTTTTTTCATGGGCGGTGGCCTTTCTGTACCTCCTGGTGGAGTGGCGGACGCGGAACCGCACGACCGGTGTGTTCGTGGTTCCCGTCGCCTTTCTGCTGATGGCCTACGCCTCCATTTCACCGGGAATCAGCGACCGGATCCAGCCCCTGATCCCGGCCCTCCAGAGCAACTGGCTCACGAGCCACGTCATCACGTGTTTCATGGGATATGCCGCCTTTACGGTGGCCTTCGGCCTGGCGATCCTGTACCTGATCAAGCTCCGGCGGGGAAATCCGGGCGCGGGTTCCTCCCGTTTCGTCTCGCACATTCCGGACGAGGACGACCTGGAGGAGCTGCTCTACCAGAGTGTGCTGCTGGGATTCGTGTTCCTGACCCTGGGGATCGCCACCGGGTCCATCTGGGCACACTACGCCTGGGGAGCCTACTGGAGCTGGGACCCCAAGGAGACATGGTCTCTCGTCACCTGGGTCGTCTATGCCGCCCTTCTTCATGCCCGGTTCATCCGGGGTTGGAGGGGGAAACGACTGGCCGTCCTTGCCCTGGTGGGATTCGCGGCGATGCTGTTCACGTATCTGGGGGTGAATTATCTGCCCAGCCTCCACGCCTACATGTGACGGGTTATTGAAAATTGCCCGCCTGCTTCGTTCCCCTCGTCATTCTGTTCAGGAGTGACGGATTTCAAATCCGCTCCTCTTTCCGTCTTTCTTTTTCTTTCCCTCCGAACCGAATCCCCTTTCCTTGTGCATTCAGCGCATCGGCGCAGGGGGCTGCCACGGGGGCTCCCGCCGTCGCGAAAACGTTTCCGCTCTTCGCCTTCTGAAACGGAAGAGCCTGGGGTCCGGAAACGTTTTCGAATTGCTCCTCTGGGAACCCCCGGTCGCGCCCCCGCGAACCTTTAAACATAGGGACACTTCCCCTATTTTTTCGTCACGAACAGGCAAGGCGCGTTGTTCCCGAATCAAAATAATAAGGGAAGTGTCCCTGTATTTCCTATTTCTTTTCTTTTTGTACCGAGCCGAATTCCCTTTCCTTTCACATTCAACGCATCGGCGCAGGGGGCTGCCACGGGGGCTCCCGCCGTCGCGAAAACGTTTCCTCTCTTCGCCTTCTGAAACCGATGAGCCTCGGATCCGGAAACGTTTTCGAATTGCTCCTCTGGGAACCCCCGGTCGCGCCCCCGCGAACGTCGGTCGGGGAGAGGGGGCTTCCCGGAGCGCGAATAGCGGCTTTTTCGGGGCACCCTGCCGTCGCAGCGCAGCGCCCGCAAAGTCATCTGTCTGAGCACCGCCAGGTGCGAGTTATGACTTTGCAGCGGAGCGAGACGATGCAGGGTCGAAAAAACGCTTCTGAGCGCGAGGGAAGTCCCCCTCCCGCCATTCGACCATCCATTGGCGGCTGGTTCTGTTTAAAAAAAAGGAAAAAGGAAGAGGAGCGGATTTGAAATCCGTCGCTCTATCTCCCCAAAGAAGAGCCCCCCTCCTTCGAAAAGGAGGGGGGCTCGGGGAGGGGTGTGGCATTGCATGCCCGCCGGAGGGCGGGTGGGGTGGTTGGATTCTGCCTAGGCGATGTCCATCGGGGTCGCCATGGGATCCACCCAGCCTTTTTCGATCTTCCGGGGGATCTTCTTTCCTTTAGCCTTCTCTTCTTTCCGTTTCATGGTTCCTTCTCCTTTCCTCTCTGCCTGTTCGCATTTTTTAACCGGCCACGTCGCCGGCCTTATTTCCCAATCATGTGGGGAAAGCACGTAGGGTCCACCCACAGGCCGCCTCGCTTGACGGCCCTGCTGTACTTCTCCCGGATGGTTCTTCTCTGGGTTTCTTTTCTCATCATGTCCCGGCCCCTTGCCTCTCTCTTTTTTTTCAATTGCAGAGTAACCGGTCCGGCGTGTCTGCGCCATCGGGAGAGCTCCGAAATCGGATGAGGAAGGGGTGGGAATCTTGTCTCGGTCAGGGAGAAAAATCCGGATCGGTGTCCGTCCGATGAGAACCCGACTGGGTCCCCGCGATGCGGGCCGGACGCCGGGGGGGGGCATGGGCAGGCACGCCCGGAAGGGCTTCCGGCCGATCCCCCGCGGGGACGCGGCCGGATCCCGGCACCTTCAGCCGACGAGCTTGTTCTGGACGGCGTAGAGGGTGATCTCGGCGTTGTTCTTCATTCTCATTTTCTCGAGGATGTGGGTTCGATACGTGCTGATCGTCTTCACGCTGAGGAAAAGTTCATCGGCGATGGCGGAAACGGTCTTGCCCGAGGCGATCATGAGCATCACCTGGTACTCCCGGTCCGACAGGAGTTCATGGGGCGGTCGGGTCATGTCGGTGCCGAGAAACTCTGTGAGGCGCTCCCCAAGGGTGGCACTGATGTATTTCCCTCCCTCCGCAACCTTCCGGATGGCCGAGATCAACTCGTTGGGCGCGCTGGCCTTGGTCAGGTAGCCCGAGGCGCCTGCCCGGAGGGCCCTGATGGCGTACTGTTCCTCGGGATACATGCTCAGGATCAAAACGGGCAGCTTCGGCTTCTCGTCCTTCAGGTCTTTCAGGACTTCCAGTCCGCTGCGGCCGGGCATTGAAATGTCCAGGAGGACCACGTCGTGCTCCTTCTTCCGGACGCAGGCCATGACCTCCTGCCCGTTTCCCGCCTCGTCGGTCACCTCCATGTCGGGCGTCTCCGACAGGACCTGCTTGAAACCGGCCCTCACAATGGGATGATCGTCGGCAATGAGGATGCGGATTTTCTTCATGGTGTATCTCCTCTGTTCTCATAAGGAATTCGAACCTTGACGGTTGTTCCCTTCCCTTTTTGCCCATTGATGGCCACGTCCCCTCCCCAGTACAAAACCCGCTCGCGGATCCCCAGGAGGCCGAAGGAATCGGGTTTGGCCATCTGCTCCTCCGTGATTCCCCTCCCGTTGTCCTTCACGGTCAGCCGGACCTCCCCGTTGACCAGCTTCAGCGATACCTGGACTCGCTTGGCCTCTGCATGGCGCCAGATGTTTGTCAGGGTCTCCTGGAAGATGCGGAAGACCGCTGTGGACAGATCCGGATTCAACTGCATGTCCTCGGGCTCCACCTTGACGCGGCAGTGAATCCCCGTCCGCTTGGTGAACTCGCTCGCCTGCCACTCGATCGCAACCGGGAGTCCCAGGTGGTCCAGCATGCCCGGGCGGAGGTCCATGTAGATCCGCTTCAAGGTCTTCATGGTCATGTCCACGAGGCTCGACATGGCGTCGATCCGCTCCCTGATCTCGCGCTGATCTTCAGGAACCTTGCGGTTCAACAGGACAATGTCCGTGTTGAGGGCCGTGAGCAACTGCCCCAGCTCGTCGTGGAGCTCCCGGGCGATGCGGGTCCTTTCCTTTTCCCGGACCGACTGCAGGTGGGCGGACAGGTTCCTCATCTGCTGGCGCGACCGTTCCAGCTCCGCCTCGGCCCGCTTTCGCTCGGTGATGTCCTCGTAGGTGATGACGATCCGCTTTTCCTGAAGGCTCTCCCCCGTCCGGGAGGCGCTGACCAGGCAGTCGATATCGGTCCCGTCCTTCTTGCGGCAGGGGAACTCGACGCTGACGGTCCGCTTTTTTTCGAGCGTGTTGTAGAGGATCTCCGCGATGGCTTCGTAATCCGCATCGGTCCGGTACAGGATGCGGCTGCTCATGCCGACGATGTCCCTGGCCCTCCAGCCGAAGACGGCCTGGACGCCGTCGTTGGCGAAGATCACCCGGCGATCCTGAAGACCGATCACGGCGTGGGGAATGGCTTCCAGGATCGAGGCCTCCAGGGCCTCCAGCTTCGCGAGCTTGTCCCGGGCCGCACTCTGTTCCGTAATGTCCATGGAGTTGCCCAGAACGGCCCGCCGCCCCCGGTAGAGGATGAAGGTGACCGTTTCCATGATCCACCGGATCCGGCCATCTTTCGTAATGATCCGGAATTCGTGGGGCGATTTCCGGTCACCGTGAAGCATCTGGTGCGAATTTTCCCTCACCTTGAAGCGGTCTTCCGGGTGAACGAGCTGCATCGAGTTCATACCCGTCAGCTCCTTCTGGCTGTACCCGGCGTAGCCGGCGGCGTTCTCGTTGACGAACTGGAAGACCCCGTCCTGAACGACGTAGACCCCCGCCTGGGAGCTGTCGGCCATGGTCCGGTAGGCCTCCTCGGCGAGCTTGCGGTCCGTAATGTCCTCGAAGGTGATGACGATGTTTTTTTCCTTGAGGCTCTCGCCGATGCGCGAGGCGGTGATGAGACACTCGATGTGACGGCCGTCCTTGCGGCGGCAGGGGAATTCGGTGCTGTGGGTGCGCTGGTTCTCCAGAGTGGAATAGAGCTCCTGGGCGATGGAGTCCCAGTCCCCGTCGCTGCGGTACAAGACCCGGGTTGTGGCGCCGATCAACTCCTCCGCCTTCCAGCCGAAGACCTGCTCGACCCCGTCGTTCGCGAAAATGATGCGGCGGTTTTTCAGGCCGATCACGGCGTGGGGGATGGCCTCGAGGATGGACGCCTCCAGGGCCTCCAACTCAGCCAGCTTGTCCCTGGCCTCGATCTGCTCGGTGATGTCCATCGAGTTGCCCAGGACGGCCCGCTTTCCCTTGAAGCGGATCGAGGTGATGACCTCGGTGATCCATCGGACGTCGCCGCTCTTGGTAATGGTGCGGAATTCGTACGATGAGGTCCGGTTCCCGCGGAGCATCTGGATCGCCGCCTGGCGGACCCGTTCCCGGTCCTCCGGGTGGACCAGGCTCATGGACTCCATGCCGAGGAGGTCTTCCCGCGGGTATCCCCAATAGTCCGCCGCATGCTGGTTGACGAACCGGAATTTGCCGTCCTGGACGACGTAGATACCCGCCCGGGACGTGTGCTCCAGGGTCCGGTAGAGCCCCTCCACCAGGAGACGGTCCGGTCCCGACGGGGCCAGTTTGTCGAGTTTCCTCCGCAACTGCCCGATCTTGCGAACCAGTTGTTCCTTGGTATTCGTCTCTTCTGCCACGCCGGTTCCTCCCAGGTACAGGAAATGTCGGACGAATTCTCGTGGATTAGTAACAGGTTTGCCCCTGCTGTGCAAGGTTCGAGTCACAGTTCCGGCAGTCCTGCCCCGTTTCCCGGCCTCCCATTTTCACCTTGACAAGCAAAGGCCTTCTTTCCTACATACCCAAAAAAGCGCGGATCCACCGCGCGGGACGGATGCCGAGGAAGAGGGGTGGAAAGCCCCCGCTGCCCCGCAGCCGTGAAGGGAACGAAAGCCCGAAACGCCACTGCCGCGGATCAACCGCGGTGGGAAGGCGGGCAAGTAGGCCGCCCGAAGCCGGAATACCGGTCCGTCCCCATGACCTCGAGGGAGGCAACCCGTGGAAGACACCCTCCACAAAATCGTTACGCCGGCCCGGCTGCTCCGGGTGACGATCCTTTTTTCCCTGGCATTCGTCTTCGTTGTCGTGATCGCAATCCTCGTCGGTCCGTCGGAGATCGCCCCCCTTGAGATCCTGAGGAGCATTTTCCGGGATCGGCAAGGGGCGGACGCGGCCGCCGATCCGGGACGGACGATCCTGTTTTCGATCCGCATCCCCCGGATCCTCTTCGCCGGGATCGTGGGAGCCGCTCTGTCAACGGCGGGCGTCGTCTACCAGGCACTCCTCCGCAATCCCCTGGCGGATCCTTACATCCTGGGCGTTTCCGGCGGCGCCTCCGCCGGAGCCGTCGCGGGCATTCTTCTCGGCGCCTCCACTGTCCCTTTCGGCACACCGCTCCTGGCCTTCACCGGGGCACTGGCCGCCACGTTCCTGGTCTTCGGCACGGCGCGGAAAAACGCCTCCCTCTCCTCCAACACGCTCATCCTGGCGGGGGTCATCGTCAATGCCTTCACCTCTGCCCTGGTCTTTTTCTTCCTGTCCATCAGCAGCTCGAGCGAGGTGCACAACGTGGTCTTCTGGATCATGGGAGACCTCGGAATCGCGTCGGAGAAGGACATCGGCCTCGTCGCCCTGGTTCTCCTGGCCGCGTTCATCCTGATTTACGCCCACGCGCGCTCCCTGAACCTCCTGGTCGTCGGCGAGGAGACGGCCCTTCGTCTCGGCGTCTCCGTCGAGAGTACGAAGAAGATCCTCCTGGCGGCGGCCTCCGTCCTGACGGCGGCGGCCGTCTCGTTCTGCGGAACGATCGGCTTCGTGGGACTCATCATCCCCCACATGATGCGCATGCTTCTGGGTGCGGATCACCGCCTGCTCCTCCCTGCGTCCCTGCTTTTCGGGGGGGCGTTCCTGATCGCGGCGGACACCCTTTCCCGCACCCTGCTTGCCCCGTCGGAGATGCCGGTGGGGGTCGTCACTGCTTTCTGCGGCGCCCCGTTCTTCATTTACCTGCTGAGGAAAAGGAGCGCCTGATGTACGCCGTTCGCGTGGAAAAGGTGAGTTACCGTTACGAGAGGACGTGGGTGCTCCGAGATCTCTCCCTGGACGTGCAGCGTGGAGCCTTCCTCGGGATTCTCGGTCCCAACGGCTCCGGCAAGACGACGCTTCTGAACCTGGTCGACGGGATCCTTGCCCCCCTGGAAGGGAGGGTTCTCCTGGAGGGGACCGATGCGTCGTCTCTGGACCGGAACGAACTGGCCCGGATGGTTGCGGTGGTTCCCCAGGATTCTCCCCTGATCTTTCCCTTCACGGTTCAGGAGATCGTCCTCATGGGACGCGCTCCCCATCTGGGACGGTGGCGGTTCGAGGGAAAACGCGATTTCAAGATCGCCCGGGACGCCATGGAGAAAACGGGCACCCTCCCGCTGGCGGGACGCCCCATGAGCGCGCTCAGCGGGGGGGAGCGGCAGCGGGTCTTCATCGCCCGCGCCCTGGCCCAGGAGCCGCGGATCCTCCTGCTTGACGAACCGACGTCCAATCTCGACATCCGTCATCAGAGCGAATTTTTCAGTCTGGTGGCGGAGTTGAACCGGACACAGGGACTGACGGTGATTGCCGTCAGCCACGACATCAACCTGGCCTCCCTCTACTGCCGGCGGATCATCCTCCTGAAGGACGGGACCGTCCACGGCGAGGGAAGCCCCGAAGAAATCATCTCGGAGGAAAGCATCCGGAACGTCTTCGGGGTGCCCGTCCGGGTGGATCGCCACCCGCAGACGGGAAAGCCCCGGATTACACCCATCTGCAACATGCCCCCGGAGCGAGGAAGCCGGTCGAATGCCGGCGCTGCCCCGCAACTGTAAGCGGAACGAAATCTGCAGAAGGCCACGGATCCGGACCAGCCCGCCCCATACCGGGGAACCGGGCTGATCCAGGGGGATCGGGAAGGCGCAGAGAGTAGGATTGAAGGAAGCCGCGAGCCAGGACACTCGACCGGGGGAACATCATTCCGATTCCCGAGGGGGAAGAAAGGAGTATTCATGAAGCGCGTCATCTGTTTCCTTGTCGTATTCCTGTTCGTTTTCATCTCCATTCCCGTTGCCGCCCCGCCATCCATTGCCGCCGCCCCGCCGGACCAGCCGTCCGACCGACCGGCCGTCATGGAAGAGATCGTGGTCACGGCCACGCGCAGCGCCGAAGAGGCCCGGAACATTCCCTCGGCCGTCACGGTGATCACGGAAAAGGACATCCAGAACTCCGGGGCTACCAGCCTGGTGGAGGTCCTGGAGAAAGTGGAGGGGATCCAGGTCCGGTCGTACAGCGGGAACTCGCCCCAGTCGATCGTGGACCTGCGCGGGTTCGGAGGGGACAACCCCTTCGGGAAAACCCTGGTCCTCCTGGACGGGCAGCGCCTGAACCGCCCGGACATGTCCTCGGTGAACTGGTTCCAGGTCCCCCTGTCCAGCATCGAGCGCGTCGAGGTGGTCCGGGGGGCGAGCTCCGTCCTCTACGGCGACGGCGCCGTGGCGGGCGTCATCAACATCATCACGAAGAAAGGAACACCCGGGACGCGGGCCTACGCCTCCGTGACGGCGGGCAGTCACGGCCTCCACAACGAGAAAGCGGGAGTCTCCGGCAAAGCGGGATCTGTCTCCTATTCCGTCCAGGGGGAGAATTTCTTCAGCCTCGGATACCGCAGGCACTCGACCCTTTCCTCGCAGAGTGCCGGTGCAAACCTTCGCTACGACGCGACGGACGCCCTCTCTGCTTCCCTGGGGGTCTCCTTCAACCGCTCCGATTATGAACTCCCGGGAAATCTCACCAGGATGGAAATGGCCTCGGACCGGCAGCAGGCCGAGCCGGCCCGCCCCGCCTACTGGACCTCAGGCGGCTACGGGGACGACGCGCTGGACAAGCACACGAACGTGAACCTGAAGATCGAGTCCCTCCTCGGCTCCTTCGGGCGCCTGGAGATGATCGCCTCCTACGGCAAAAAGGAACTGGATGCCAACATGGCCTCCTGGGCCCTCTACACCAACACGGAATCGGAAACGTACGGATTCACGCCGAAATACATTCTGGAGCACTCGTTTTTCGGTTTTTCCAACAAGCTGACCACCGGTGTGGACATCTATCGGGAGCCCTACGTCAAAAAGTTTTACAGCAGCCGGGAGCGAACGGACAGAACGGCCATCGCGGACCTGTACAAGAACAGCTTTGCCTTTTACATCCGGGATGAATTCAGCATCCTCAAAAACCTGATCCTGAGCGCCGGTTACCGCAACGAACGGGCCGTAATCGGGGGAGACTACAACAACCACACCGTTCCCGCTCAGAGCTTCACGAACAGGGAAAAGATCCATCACGGTGAGGCCTATGAGGGCGGCCTGACCTGGCTGATCGGCAAGAAATCGAGTGTCTTCGCCAAATACGCAACGGTCTTCCGCTTCCCGTTCCTGGACGAACAGGCCTCCTACAACGGCTTCGGCGGCATTCCCTTCTTCGCGGACATCGAGAAGGAAACAGGCCGGAGCTACGAAGCGGGAACCCAGTTCTTCCCACTGGACAACCTCAAGATCGCCCTCTCGGTCTTCCGCATCGACATGGAGAACGAGATTGCCTGGAACAGCCTGACCTTCCGCAACGAAAACCTTGACCCGACCCGCCACGACGGCGCGGAGGCGTCCTTCTCCTGGCAGGCCGTAACATTCGCCCGGCTGTACGGGAATTTCACCTACCACCGGGCGACCTTCGAGGCGGGGGAATTCAACGGCAGGGAGGTCCCCCTTGTCCCGAGACGCATGGCCCGGCTGGGCGTCGAATTCAGCCTGCCGTACGCCGTGACGGTAAAGCCCGAGGTGCGTTATGTCGGCGACAGCTACATGAGCGGCGACAACAACAACGACGGCGACAAGCTCGAATCCCACACGGTGTTCGACCTGTATGCGTTCTACCGGCCGGAATTCAAGGGCTTGAAGCTGACGGTCTTCCTCGGTGTGGAAAACCTGCTGAACGCTACGTATTCCTCCATCGGCGTGGAGGAAACGGCCTGGACCCCCCGGGTGTACTATCCCATGCCGGAGCGCACCATCAAGGGAGGCCTGACCGTCGAGTTCTGACGTAAGACCAGGCGGGCCGGGGGGCGGACCCCCTCCCTCCCCGGCCCCATCCCATATCCCGGTCTTTTCCCCGCCCGAGCGACCGGTTCCCCGTCCCCCCGCCATCGCCCGTTGACAAACCTCCTCCCTTGGCGTATTGCAGCTTTCATTCCGGCAGCAAATCTCAATACGTCCAGTACATGGGAAGAACCGTCATGGCATCGGAAACGAGATGGATCTGGGTGGACACAACGGAAAAACGGCAGGAGGCCGGCCGCGACATCGCCTCCTCTCCCTGGATTGCCCTGGACACGGAGTATGACTCCTTCCGCTATTTCCGGGACAAGCTCTGCCTCATCCAGGTCAAGACGCCCGCCATGACCTACCTGGTAGACCCCCTGGACGGCACGCCCCCGGAATATCTCGCCTCGCCCTTTGCAAGCCGCCAGATCCTGAAAGTATTCCACGCCGGAGACAACGACATCCGCCTTCTCCACCGCGATTTCGGATTCACCTTCCGGAACGTCTTTGACACGTACCGGGCGGCAACGCTCCTGGGACACCCGAACCTCTCCCTGGCGGCCCTGGTTGAGGACTGCCTCGGGATCCCCTTTCCGAAGCGCAAGAAGGTCCAGCGGTCCATCTGGGACATCCGGCCCCTGACGGAGGAGCAGCTCACCTATGCTGCGGAGGACACGCGGCATCTGATTCCCCTCTACCGGAAGCTGGAAGCCGATATCCGGGAGAAGGGCCTCCAGGAGGAGGCCAAGCGCTCTTTCCGGGAAATCGCCGCCGCCCGCTGGCAGGAGCGGCCTTTCCGTCCCGATGGGTATCGCAGGATTCAGGGGGTCTGGGAGCTGACCGAGCCGGAGCGGGAACGGTTGAAACGGCTGTATTCCTGGCGCTGGTGGAAAGCGAAGCAGATGGACCGCTCGCCCTTCATGCTCATTTCCTCGCAGGAGATGATCGCTCTGGCCGGACTGGAGAATGCATCCATCGAGACGCTGAGAAAAAGCGGGATCCTGTCTCCGGAGCGAACAGGCCGGTACGGAGCCGAGCTGGTGAAAGCCCTCCGGGAGCCGTGATGAGAGCCGGCAAGAACCGCGGGAACGAAACGCGATTTCTCACCCGAAAAATCAACTCAACGGATTTCAAATCCGCTCCTCTTTCCGTCTTTCTTTTTCTTTCCCGCCAAGCGAATCCCCTTTCCTTGTGCATTCAGCGCATCGGCGCAGGGGGCTGCCACGGGGGCTCCCGCCGTCGCGAAAACGTTTCCGCTCTTCGCCTTCTGAAACGGAAGAGCCTGGGGTCCGGAAACGTTTTCCAATTGCTCCTCTGGGAACCCCCGGTCGCGCCCCCGCGAACATTGGTCGGGGAGGGGGGCTTCCCGGAGCGCGAATAGCGGCTTTTTCGGGGTACCCTGCCGTCGCAGCGCAGCGCCCGCAAAGTCATCTGTCTGAGCGCCCTTGGGCGCGAGTTATGACTTTGCAGCGGAGCGAGACGATGCAGGGTCGAAAAAACGCTTCTGAGCGCGAGGGAAGTATCCCTCCCGCCATCCGACCATCAATTGGCGGCTGGTCCTGTTTAATAAGAAAGAAAGGGAAAAAGGAAGAGGAGCGGATTTGAAATCCGTACCCCTGCTTATGAGACCGTTCCTCTTGAGAAATGAATAGTCCTACGCTAATCTGCCCTCGGCGGTCGGCGGTGTCGCCCCCGGCCGCGGATTGACGGACAAGGCGTTCCCGGCAGTCTTTGCGACGACCGCGGAACGCACCCCGGCCATGAACGGGGCGCCCGTGCAGCGTCCCCTCCAGGATGCGGAAAGGACATAGTGGATTATGGACAGGATGCATGTTCTCCGGCCGGATGATGTTTCGCTCACGGTTCCACCCCGTCCGGCCTTTCTTCCCGTTGTCATGGCCTTTGCCGAGAAATCGGCTCTCTCCTTCGGCCTCGCCGGGGAGGAGGCCCTGTCCCTGACCCTGGCGTCCGAGGAGGTCTTTTCCCACCTGACCGGGCCGGGGGCTGCCGGAGAGGACGTGCGGCTCACCTGTCGGGGCGGGATTTATTACGCGGAGGTGGAGTTCTCCTTCCGGACGCGCTTCTTCAACATGAGGGCCTTCAACCTGACCTCGTCGATTCCCTGCGACGGGGAGGAACTGCCCGCGGAAGCGGGTCTCCTGATCGCCGCCAGGATGGTGGACAAAATCCGGGCGCGCTACGGGGAAGACCGATTGGAGATTACCTTTCGGAAGGATAAGGTTTACCCGGAAACCGCACCCGGTGACATTCCCCTTCCCAGGCCTTTGACCGCTCCGGTCTTGAAAACACCCGACGCGGAGACGCTGAAGCTGTTTTCCCGGCTCCTGCTGCGCCATACACCGGAAGGGATCTGTCCCCGCGACTTTCTGATTCCTGGGAAACTGGCCGATATGGTGGCGTCGGGCGAATATGGAGTCGTTGTGGCGGAGGACGCGAGAGGACCCCTGGGAGGGGGGATTGCCTGGCGACGGGAGGGGTCGGGGCTGGTGGAGTTTTTCGGCCCCTGCCTGTTCGGCCAGCCGCAGGGATCGGAGGCGGGACGCCTCCTCGTCGAGGCATGCATCGCCGCCATTGCGAAATCGGACGTTTCAGGGATGTACAGCCGCCTCCCGTCGCCGTTTCTGCCGGTGGAGTATTTCGAGATCCTGGGGTCGCTGATCGACACCACTGCGGATGGAGAAGTCGAGACCCCGGTTTATTACCGTCAGATCCGGGAGGATGAAGGAGGCGTTTCCTGGGTCCATCCACTCCTGGAGGCGTTTCTGAAGGAGTCCTGCGAGCGGCTGGCTTTTGCTCGGGAGGTCCGGCAGACCCATGAAGAGGGCGAGGCGTCTTATCCGTTTTCCGTCCTGTCCGCCACCTTCGACCGGTCCCGGGGACGGGCCGTGCTTCGGCCTGTCTGGTGGGGGCGGGATGCCGCCACCAACCTGGAGGAGCACGTTCGCAGCATTTTGCGGGAGATCCCGGGGATTGCACTCTTCTTCGAGATCGATCTCGGCCGTGCCTGGCAGGCGCCCTTTACCCCCCTGCTTCTCGACGCCGGATTCCGTCCCCGGGTGATGCTTCCCGCGGGCGGCCGGGGAGACGTGGTCCTCTTTCAGTACGCGGCGGGAGGCGGTCGTCCATGAGTCCTCTCTCTCTGGAGAGCCTGCTGCCGCCCTACATCCGGAGCTTCGAGCCCTATGTGCCCAGCCGGCCAGACGCGGAGTTGATGCGGCTTTACGGCTGTTCCCGGCTCTTTCGCCTGAACAACAACGAGAACGCTCTGGGACCCCCGCCGGCGGCGCAGGAAGTGATCCGCCGTTTTGTCCCGCCCCGGGCCGCCCTTTATCCCAGTGGCGATTCCTTCTATCTGCGGCGGAAGCTGTCGGACCGCTTCAGCATGGATCCGGAGCGGTTTCTCGTCGGAAACGGCGCCAACGAGGTTATTGCCTTCGTCATCAAGGCCTTCTGCGAGGCCGGCGACAACATCGTCACGGCGGACCGCACGTTTGCCGTCTACGAGTGGGTGGCCACCTTTTCGGGTCTGGAGGCGCGTCTCGTGCCGCTCCGGGATTATGCCTTCGACGACCGGGGCATGCTGGAGCGGATGGACGGCCGGACCAAGATCTTCTTTATCTGCAATCCCAACAATCCGACGGGGACCTGCTGGGGAAGGGACCGGCTCCGGCGCTTCCTGGAGGCCGTCGACGGCCGGGCGATCGTGGTCGTCGATGAGGCATATTGCGAGTTCGTCGAGGGGGAGGATTATCCCGACGGCATGTCCCTCCTGGATGAATACCCCCACCTCGTCGTGTTCCGGACCTTTTCCAAGATGTACGGGCTGGCGGGCCTGCGGATCGGCTATCTGGCCGGGTCGTTGCCGGTGGTGGATGCCGTTCGACGCGCCTGTGTCGTCTATTCCGTCAACGCAGTGGCCCAGGAGGCCGCTGTGGCGGCCCTGGACGACGGGAATCACGTCCTGGAAAGCCGGCGGCTGGTCCGGGAGAGCCGCGCTTATCTGGAGGAGGAACTGGCCGTCCGGGGCCTGCCGTTCGTTTCCGGGGAGGGAAACTTCGTCATGATCCGTCTCCCCATGAGCGACACCCTGGCCTACCGGAAGCTGATGACACGCGGGGTCATGGTCCGCACCATGACGGGATTCCGCTTCCCCAACTTCATCCGCGTCACCCTGTCCGTCCGGGAGGCCATGGAGGCCTTTGTGTCGGCCCTCGATGAAATCCTCAAGCGACGATAAGCGGTGCGGCGGCCCTTCGCCCGTCAGGGCTCGATGCCGGCCCGATGGCGGATCATTTCCGCGGCGATGCTGACGGCGATCTCCTCCGGCGTCTCGGCGCCGATGGGAATCCCGACGGGGGCTCGAACCCTCGCCAGATCCCGTTCCGCGTATCCTTCCTCCCGCAGGGCGGCGAAGATGGCGTCCCGCTTCCTCCTGCTGCTGATCATGCCGATGTACCCGGCGGCGGTCCGCAGGGCCTGGCGAAGAACGTCCCGGTCGAAGGCATGGCCCCGGGTCATGATGACGAGGAACCCCCCGGACCCGACTTCCAGGCCTTCCAGGGCGTGATCCCAGGCATCGAGCACGACGATCCGGTCCGCCCCGGGGAAACGCTCCCGGTTGGCGAATTCCGCCCGGTCGTCGAGGACGACGGTCCGGAAGCCTGTCATTTCCAGGAGCGGGGCCAGGGACCGGGCGATGTGGCCGGCCCCGAACAGATGGACTGTTTCCCCGCCGTACAGCGATTCCACCAGGAACCGCCCGCCCGCGACGGTCAGGAGTCGCGTTTCCGCCGATCCGGTATCCGATGGCACCCGTGCGCAGAGACCTCCCTCCGGCTCCGGAGGACCGAGGACGGATCCATCCTCCCGGATGAGCCACTGGGCGATGCGCCCCCCTGCCGTCCCTCCGGGGAGTCTGGTGATGAACCTAGCCCTGCCGCGACCATCGAGAACGGTGGCGGCTTCCCGGTAGAGTGAAAGCGCGTCCGGATCCGCCGCTTCCAGGCGATAGACCATCATCTCCGCCGTACCGCCGCACATCATTCCTGGATCGCCCGCCTTTTCCACTTCGAGAACAAAGGTCTCCAGGACGGCTTCGCCGGTCTCAAGGACGCTCCGGGCGATTTCCTCGACCCTGGCCTCCAGGACACCTCCGCCTACGGTTCCGCTCGGACGGCCGGCGGATGGGACGATCATGCGCGTCCCCGCGGCTCGCGGCGCCGAGCCGCGGGTGGAGACGATCTGGGCCACGGCGCAGCCGGTACCGGCGACCAGGAGATCGCGGATGCAGCGAAACGGGGTTCTCATGGATGTGCCTCCCGTCGGGGCGTCGGCATCAGCGGGCCGTCACTTCAGCCCGGTCCCGAAGGATAAATTCCAGGATCGTCTTCGCCTTGTCGGTGTACAGCCGGAGGCCCGGAACGTTCGGCTCGTGAAGGGTCTTCTGCATCATCAGGCCGTCGTCGTCGAACCAGCGGGGCAGAACACCCCCGAAGAAATAGCCGCAGCCGCGCAGGGTCCGAACGGCGAATCCGATCCCCGGGTCCGTCAGGCGGAGGTAGACCTGGAATACCGTCGCTCCGCCGCCGGCATGGAGTTTCTCTTTTCCCTTCACGATTTCCCGGAGGTCCGATCCGATGGCCTGGATCGTCAGGCGGGCCAGGTTCGCCCCCTCGAAGGCAACGGATTGCACGTCCGACGGACCTTCCGGCGGGACGTCCGCGGTGGCGTTCCGGTACGTGTGGGGTGCGTCGTGGGCCTCCCGATGAAGCCCCCGGAGAATTTCTGCATATGGATCCGGAAGGCGGATCGCCTGCCCCCTGGTTTGATAGAGCCTGAATGTAAGGACCGCGCCGACCCGGCCGGAGGCGCTCTTCTCCTTCTCGTAGGAGGCGGCGGGCATCAGGTCCAGCTCGATCCCGGTCTCGCTGTAACCGGACGCCGTGCAGGTCTTCTGCATGAATACGTGGTTGGCCACCGCCTCCCCCCATACCGCGGCGATGCCGAGCCGGGGGATCAGTGTCTCGTGGGTGTACCGGGCGATCCGGTCGTTCAGCCCCCGGCCCCGGTATTCCGCCAGAACCATCCCGTGCCCGGCCTCGTAGATGCCCGCGAACGGCGCCGACGTCCGGAAAAGGCCCCAGTGGCCCGCCACGGGACCCTGCTTCTCCCGGCAGACCACGTGGTACATCGCCCCTGTTTCCTGCTGGCGCAGGAGGGCCCGCGGATCATAGATCTCCCGGATCGGGTAGGCATCCCCGTAGGTGGCCCGGTACAGGGCGACCGTGCCGTCCGCGTCTTCCGGCTTCATCAGGCGGACTTCAAAGATGTTTTCCGGCTGGCTCATGGTCTCCTCTCCGGCGGTCTCCCGAAATGTGTAGGCGAATTCCGGCAGCGGGTAAAGGGGGAATGTCTGTCTCCGGCCGGGCACCCGGGGCGCAGCACGGTTGCAGGGCCGGGCTTACAGGATCAGCACCCAGAGGGCGACGAAGGCGATCCGGTAGATGCCAAAGGCAATGAAGGTGTGCGTCTGGATGAAGGAGAGGAGGAACTTGATGCTGAGGAGTGCCACGACGAATGAAGTCACAAAGCCGACGGCCAGGAACCCCATCTGGTCCATGGAGAAGGCGGAGCCGCTCTTGAGGAGGTCGTAGGCTGTAGCGGCCAGCATGGTGGGCACCGCCAGGAGAAAGGAAAACTCGACGATGGTTTTCCGCCGCAGGCCCAGGGACAGCCCGCCGATGATCGTGGCAGCGGAGCGGGATACCCCAGGGATCATGGCGACGGACTGAAACAGGCCGATCAGCAGGGCCTGCCGGTAGGTGATGCCGGAAACGTCCTCCACCGCGTCCTCCCGCTCCCGGTGCAGGTATTCGAAGGCGATGATGAAGATTCCTCCCAGAAACAGGGACCATAAAACCACGTTCGGCGAACCGAGGAGGAACTGCTTGACCAGCCGGTAGAGGGTGAAGCCCAGGATTCCCGTGGGCAGGAAGGCGACGATCAGCTTTTTGATCGTCTCGACGTCAATGAGCAGGCGCCGCCAGTACAGGGCCACGACGGAGAGGATGGCGCCGACCTGGATGGCAATCTCGAAACTTTTGAGGAACTCCGTATGGCTGAGCCCCATCAACTGGGAGGCGAGGATCAGGTGTCCCGTGGACGAGATGGGCAGGAATTCGGAGACGCCTTCCACGATTCCCAGAATCAGAGCAGTCAGCCAGTCCATCCTGTTACCTCTTTCCGGCGGACCTGCCGGGACGCTCCAGCAGGGTTGCCATTTCTTCCATTCCTTCCAGGAGCCTCGGCGAGAGGCGGTACAGGGTTTCCCCCACCACGTGCACGCGTCCGTTCCGCACGGCCGGCAGGGCCTTCCACCGGCGGAGCAGCTTTGAGCCGGCGCCGGTCATGGATCCGCGGCCGATGAAGATCACGTCGGGGGACCGTCGGAATACCTCCTCTACGCTGAGCTTCGGATAGGGGGACTTCGTCCCGGCGGCGATGTTCCGCACGCCCAGGACGCTCAAGGCGTCGTCGATGACGGTGCCGGGTCCTGCAACCATCAGAGGCTCCGGCTGGATTACGAATAGCGCCGTCCGGATGTCTCCTTTCCTCGCCCCGGCCCGCGACGAAAACCGGCGCAGCGCGTCTTCGATGGCGGCGGCGCGCTTTTCCGCGGCCGCTTCCGCTCCGACGGCAGGCCCGAATTCCCGCAGGGCCTGCGGCAGTTGCGCCAGGCGCTTGGCCCGGAAAACATAAACGGCGATGCCGAGGCGGACCAGCCGGTCGTGGATCTCCCGCGGCGTCCCCTCGTCGGTCATGACCACCAGGTCGGGACGGAGGGCGACGACGGCCTCCAGGGACGGGTTGGTGTAGCCTCCCACCTGCGGCTTCTTCCCGGCTGCCGGCGGCCAATCGCAGAAACGGGTGACGCCGGCCACCCGGTCGCCCAGGCCCAGTTCGAAGAGGATCTCCGTCAGGTTCGGCGCCAGCGATACGATCCGCTGCGGTGGATTCGCCCTCGCCGGGGAAGGGGAAGCGCAGACCCATGCCAAAAGGACGGCGAGCACGATCCCGAGAGAGGCGATCCCCGGGGACCGCTTTATGGGGGAAGGATTTTGGTTCATGAGGGCGGCGGCTCTTGACATGGGAAGACGGTCCGTGTTTAGCATCCGTCATCCGATCCTGCAAGGGTGATCTGCTCCTTTACGAAACGGAAGCGAGAGTGCTAATGGCTTCATCCTCCCATCCCTGGCCCGCCCTGAAAGGCCGATATCCCTTCCGTCTCGGGACAACATCCTACATCGTGCCGGCCCCGATCCTGCCCAACATTCGCTTCCTGGCCCCCCTGGTGGACGAGGTGGAGATCGTCCTTTTCGAGAGCGGCCGGGAGGACAACCTGCCCGCTCCCGCCGAGATCGCCGAGATGGGCGCCCTGGGGGAGGAACAGGACCTGACGTACAACATCCACCTGCCCACGGGCCTGTCCCTGGGAACCGCTGACAGGGCGGAGCGCCATCGCGCCTGCGAGACAATTCTTCGTTTCTGCGACCGGACCCAGCCGCTCGGGCCATCCGTCTGGGTCCTCCACCTGGAGGAGGGGGGGATGGACGGCCCCGCTTCCCTGGAGGGATGGCGGGAGCGCCTGCGGACGTCGATCCGGGACCTGATTGGTGGAGGGCTGGACCCGTCGCGGACGGTCGTGGAGAACCTGGGCTATCCCCTCGAGTGGATCCGGCCGCTGGTGGAGGAGTCCGGCCTCTCCTGGTGCCTGGATGTGGGCCATATGCTGGCCGCCGGGGAAGACCTCACTGCGGCGTTCGATGCAATGAAGCAGGGAGTGGAGATGATCCACCTGCACGGCCTCATGGAGGGACGGGACCACCGGAGCGCCGCCGCCGTGCCGGAGGAGGCGTGGAGGACGCTCCGGCCTTATCTGGCGGAGTACCGGGGGGGGCTTTCCGTGGAGGTCTTTTCCGAGGAGGATCTGCGAACCTCCCTGCTGGCCCTTGAGGAGAGGCTCTGATGGCGGAAATCATCCTGGTCACGGGGGGGAGCCGAAGCGGCAAGAGCCGTTATGCCCAGGAACTGGCCGAATCCATGGCGGGGAAGCGGGCCTTTGTCGCCACCTGCCCCGTCGTCGACGAGGAGATGGCCGAGCGGATCCGGCGCCATCAGCGGGCCAGGGGGGCCGGCTGGATTACCATCGAGGAGACCGTGGATCTTCCCGGAGCCCTTCGCCGGGCCGCCGGCAGCGGCGTCGTCCTGGTGGACTGCCTGACCCTCTGGGTGAACAACCTGCTGTACGAGGAGACGCTCCGGTCCGCCCGGGAGGACGGTACGGAGGGGCCGGCCGGGGCCTCCGGTATGTCGGAAGACGAAATGGAGGCGCGGTCCCGGGACGTGCTCCGGGCCTGTGCGGACATTCCCGGGACGGTGATCTTCGTGACCAACGAGGTCGGCATGGGGATCGTTCCTGAAAACGCCCTGTCCCGGCGTTTCCGGGATCTGGCCGGACGGTGCAACCAGGTCATTGCCGGAGGTGCGGACAGGGTGGTTCTGATGGTAAGCGGGATTGCCGCGACGATCAAAGGCGGCGATTTGCGGCGGAACGAATGAAGTCGCGCCCGGCCGGCGCGGCGGGTTTCCCTTGACGACTTTCCCTGATGACTTTATAGCGTGCCCATGACGATCCTCGAACAGACGCTTTCCCGCATCGCTCCCGCCGATCCGGAGGCACGCGCCCGGGCCCGGCGGCGCCTCGAACAGCTGACGATGCCCCACTGGGCCCTGGGCCGGTTGATGGACCTGGCGGAGGACCTGGCGGGCATGACAGGCCGGATGCCTCCCCACGTGGCCGGGAAGACGGTGGTCACCATGGCGGCGGACCACGGCGTCGCCTCCTCCGGTGTGAGCCTGTACCCCCGGGAGGTGACGGTCCAGATGGTGCGCAACTTCGTCGGGGGCGGGGCGGCCATCAACGTCCTGGCCCGCCTGGCGGGGGCGCGGGTCGTGGTGGTCGACATGGGAGTCGACGGCGACCTGGGAGACCTGGCCCGGGAGGGACGGATTCTCTCACGGAGGGTGGGCTCCGGTACGCAGGACATCTCCCGGGGGCCCGCCATGAGCCGGGATCAGGCGGTCCGCTCCCTGGAGGAAGGCATCGGCGTGGCCCTGGAGCTGGCGGAAGAGACGGACGTCTTCGCCACCGGCGACATGGGCATCGGCAATACGACGCCGAGCAGTGCCCTGGTTTCCGTCTTCAGCGGCGCCGACGCCGCCGAGGCGACCGGCCGGGGGACGGGGATCGGCGATGAACAGCTTGCCCGCAAGGTAGCGGTCGTCCGGCAGGCCATCGAGGCGAACCGGCCCGATCCCGCGGACCCGGTGGGTGTCCTTGCGGCGGTGGGCGGCTTCGAGATCGGGGGCATCGCCGGGCTGATCCTCGGCGCGGCGTCGCGGCGGAAACCGGTCCTGGTGGACGGATTCATCTCCACGGCGGGAGCCCTGGTCGCGGCCAGGCTGGCGCCCGTATCCACGCAGTACATGATCGCCTCCCACCGGAGCATGGAGCAGGGACACCGCATCGCCCTCCAGGCCCTCGGGAAGCGTCCCCTCCTGGACCTGGACCTGAGGCTCGGGGAGGGAACCGGGGCGGCCCTGGCCATGAACCTGGTGGAAGCGGCCGTCCGCATCCTTACCGAAATGGCCACCTTCGAGGAGGCGGCTGTTTCCCGGTCTCCGGCATGAAGCCCCTGCTGACTGCCTTTCGCTTCCTGACGATCCTGCCCCTGGGACGGAGTTCCGACAGGCCCGAGGATCTCGCCGGCAGCGTCCTGTTCTTCCCCCTGGTCGGCCTCTTCATCGGTATTGCGGCCCTGGCCGCGGACAGCCTGGCAATGGCCTTCCTGCCTTCTCTGCCGGCGGCGGTCTGCACGGTCCTTGTCCTGATCGTGTTTTCCGGGGGCCTTCACATGGACGGCCTGGCGGATACGGCGGACGGCTTCGGAAGCGCCCGGCCGCGGGACAAAGTCCTGGAGATCATGCGGGACAGCCGGATCGGCACCATGGGCGTCGTGGCCGTCGTGGCGGCGATCCTGATGAAGGTGGCCTTTCTGGACGCCGTTCCCGTATCCTTGAGGGCTCAGGCGGTCCTGTTGATGCCCGTCGCCGGCCGCGCCGCCCTGCTCTGGTCCATGGCCTGGCTGCCCTATGCACGTCCGGAAGGGGGACTGGCCACTGCTTTCCGCCGGAAAGGGTCGTCGGTGAACGCTATCTGGGCCCTGGTTTTCCTTCTGGCCTGCGGGGCCGGAGTGGGGGGGTGGCCCGGTGCGGCGGCGGCGGGGGCGGTCCTGGTCGTCATCGCCGGATGGCTCATGGTCTGTCGGCGGAAGATCGGGGGCTTCACGGGGGATACCCTGGGGGCGTCGTGTGAAATTGCGGAGATCGTGCCGGCCGTTGTACTGGCCCTGTGGCCGGCCTTGAACCTTTCCTGAAGCCCCCGGAGCGGTCGTGCCTCTCCACCGGGGGGTGCTTGCGTGCGGTGACGAAACAGCGAGGGAGGAAATCGGCGGATGAAAATCAAGTTTCTCGGAGCCGCCCGGACGGTGACGGGCTCCTGTTTTCTGGTCGAGGCGATGGGACACCGCTTCGTCGTGGATTGCGGCCTTCACCAGGGAAACCGCGACATCGAGTCGCGAAACTGGAAAGTGGACGGATACGATCCGCGAACGATCGAATTCGCCCTGATCACCCACGCCCATATGGACCACTCGGGACTCCTGCCCCGGCTGGTCCAGGCGGGATTTCGAGGATCCGTTTACATGACCCCACCGACGAAAGAACTGCTGGAGGTCATGCTCCTCGACAGCGCCCACATCCAGGAGACGGAAGCCCAGTGGCAGAACAGGAAGCGCCTCCGCCACGGGGAGAAGCGGGTGGCGCCGCTGTATACCCGTCAGGATGCGGAGAATTCCTTCTCCCGTTTCCAGGCCGTTCCCTATGACCGGCCCTTCGAGCCATTCCCGGGGCTCCGGCTCGTGTTCCGGGACGCCGGGCACATCCTGGGCGCGGCCATGATCGAAATGGAGATCGAAGAGGAGGGGAAGCCGTCGAAGCTCGTGTTTTCCGGTGACATCGGACGGCCTTCCCAGCTCATGATGCACGATCCATCCGTGATCGGCCGGGCGGATTTCCTGTTTGTCGAGTCGACCTACGGCAACCGGGACCACAAGAACGAGGAGGAAAGTCTCGACGAACTGGCGGAGGCCGTCGCCTACAGCTTCGAGCGCGGCGAAAAGGTGATCGTTCCGGCCTTTGCCGTGGAGCGGACCCAGGAGATCCTCTACTGTATCCACCTGCTGGCGAAGAGCGGGCGCCTCCCGAAGGGCATCCCCGTTTACGTGGACAGCCCGCTGGCAATCCGGGCGACGGAGATCTTCAACCGGAATGCCTCCTATTTCGACGAGGAGTCGCAGAAGATGCTGGAGCGCGGAGAAAATCCCCTGGCCGTTCCGAACCTTTACCTGACGGAGACCACCGAGGCGTCCATGGCCATCAATACGCAGGAGGGCCCCGCCATCGTCATCTCCGCCAGTGGCATGGCCGACGCTGGACGGATCAAGCACCACCTGCGGCACAATCTGTGGCGGGAGGGAGCGAGCGTCGTCTTCGTGGGATTCCAGGCCCAGGGGACGACGGGCCGCCGCATCGTCGACGGGGCGGATAAGGTCCGCCTGCTCGGGGAAGACGTAGCCGTGCGGGCCAGGGTATTCACGATCAACGGATTTTCCGCCCACGCCGGACAGTCCCAGCTTCTGGAGTGGCTCTCCCACTTCGAGGGCGGGGGGATGGAGATCTTTCTTGTCCACGGGGAATACGGTGCCCAGCAGGTCCTGGCGGAGAAGATCCGCGAGCGGTTCGGCATCCGGGCGCACATTCCCGATTACCTGGACGAAGTGACCCTCGTTCCGGGCGAGGCGGTCGAGGCCCGGGTATCACCGGAGGCGGCCGTGCCGAAGGTGGACTGGGAGATGCTGATGGCCGAGCTGGAAACGACGGTGGCGCGCCTCCGGGAATCCAGGCCGGTCCTGGAGTCTGCGAACTGGGGGGAGCAGGCGGACCTGCGGGACCGCATTGCCGAGTTGAACAGGGTCCTGGGGACTGCCCTTCCCGGGCGGTGAGACGTTGGACGGTACATCCGGAAGGCAGGGGAAGTGCACGACGACGAGTTCTTCATGGCCCTGGCCCTGGAAGAGGCCCTTCTGGCGGAAGTGGAGGGTGAGGTCCCCGTCGGCGCCGTAGTGGCAATCGGGGAAAAACCCGTCAGCCGGGCGCACAACCGGCCGCTGGGTCTCAAGGATCCGACCGCCCATGCAGAGATCCTGGCCATCCGCGCCGCCTCCGAGGTCCTGGGGAACTATCGCCTGCCGGAGGCCACCCTCTACGTCACGCTGGAGCCCTGCGTAATGTGCGTGGGGGCCATTGTTCATGCCCGGGTCCGCCGGATCGCCTTCGGTGCCGCCGACCCGAAGGGGGGAGCCATCGTATCCCGATGGCGGCTCTTCGATGACGGGTCTTTCAATCATCGGCCCGAAGTGACGGGGGGCGTCCTGCAGGCGCGATGCAGCGAAATTTTGAGTGGATTTTTCCGCGGGAAAAGGGTAAAAAACCACCACATTTCGGAACAGCCGAAACATGATTGAGCGGAGAGATACCGAAGTGGTCGTAACGGGATCGACTCGAAATCGATTTGGGGGCCAAAAGCTCCCACGGGGGTTCGAATCCCCCTCTCTCCGCCATTTCTTCATCCCGTATCCGTGAGAAGGCCTCGCCACGAGCAAGCCCCCGTTCCGCGGACAAAGCCGGTTCCGATCTTTCAGCGGAGAGATGCCTGAGTGGCCGAAAGGGCACGACTGGAAATCGTGTGTATGCCTCAAAAAGGCGTACCGGGGGTTCGAATCCCCCTCTCTCCGCCATTTCTTTTTTTCCTGCCGGTGGCCGACCATGCGCCGTAGTCTCCGCCGCGGGACCCCTTCCCCTGAAGCATTGCCGTCCATGTCGCCGGCGTCGTCCTTCCCCGGCGGGTCGGGATCTCCCTTTGGAAAAAGGCTTCTTGCCGTGGCCGTCATGCTTGCGATTCTCCGGATCGCAACGGTGGCGGCCGCCGATGCGGGCCCTCTCCGGCGGGTGACCTTCCTGCCCCAGTGGTTTCCACAGGCCCAGTTCGCCGGCTATTTCGTGGCGATGGAAAAGGGATTCTATCGAAACCACGGTCTCGATCTGATTCTGCTTCGGGGTGGTCCCGGGGGCTCCCCCGAAGAGGCCTTTCGACAGGGAAAAGCGGACTTCGCGACGCTGTTCCTGGCGGAGGGGATCCGCCTGCGTGCCGGGGGACTGAAGATCGTTCATGTCGCCCAGATCGTCCGGCGTTCCGGTATCCTGCTGGTGGCAAGGAAATCCAGCGGGATCCTCAAGCCTTCGGATTTTGAAGGGAAAAAGGTCAGCCTGTGGGAGCATTCCCGGACCCAGCCGATGGCCTTTTTCCGGAAGTACGGTGTTCATCCGGACGTGGTGCGACAGACCTTCACACCGAACCTGTTCCTGCGGGGCGGTGTCGATGCCGTTTCCGCCATGGTGTACAACGAGTATCACACCCTGCTGAGCGCGGGCCTCAATGAGGAGGAGCTCTCGGTTTTTGCCATGGCCGATCATGGCCTGAGCTTTCCCGAAGACGGGATCTGGTGCCGAGAAGAACTTTGTGCACGGACCCCTGAGATATGCCGGGCCTTTGCCGCGGCGACCCTGGAAGGCTGGTCGTATGCCTTCGAACATCCCGAAGAGGCGCTGGACATCGTCATGAAATACGTGGATGAGGCGAAGATCAACGAAAGCAGGGCCCACCAGCGCTGGATGCTCGCCCGGATGAAGGACCTCATCCTGCCGCACGGGACCTCCCGGTCTTCCGGGCGGCTGGACCGGGCGGATTACAACCGGGTGGCCCGGGCTCTTGCCGATGCCGGAATCATCCGAGCCATTCCCGATTACGGAGACGTTCATGTCCAGGACCCCGGGCAAGAATAGGCGTCGGGGGCTTGCCTACCGGCTCTCCCTCACAATCCTTGCCGGCACGGCCGTCATCTTTCTGGCGGCCTTCGGGTACAGCTATTTCTATTCCCGCCAACTGGCGCTGCACTATGTGGAGGAGAACGCCCGGTACCTGACCCAGTCCGTGGTCAACCGGATCGAGCTGTACGTCCAGGGCATCGAGAAGACCCCCCTGTTCATGGCGGCCATGCTGGAAAAGAAGGCCATGAGCAAGGTTGAACTGGACGACCAGATCCGTTCCATGCTGGAGGCCAATCCGGACATCTTCAGCTCTGCCGTCGCCTTTGAACCGTATGCCTTCGACCCCGTCCGGAAGTACTATGCCCCCTTTTACTACCGGGAAGGCCGCTTCCTGAAGCGCCGGGACCTGGGAAACGAGACCTACCGGTACGACCAGTGGGACTGGTACCAGATTCCCCGGGAGATGAGGGAGGACGGCTGGAGCGAGCCGTATTTCGACGAGGGCGGCGCGGGGATCATGATGTCAACCTTTTCCGCCCCGTTCTTCCAGAGGCCCGGGGGAAGGAGCAAATTCAGGGGGGTCGTCACGGCGGACATCTCTCTGGGCTGGCTGGTGGAGGTCGTGTCCCGCGTCTCCATCACCCCCTCCGGGTACGCCTTCCTGCTGTCCCGCAACGGCGTCTTCATGAGCCACCCGGAACGGAAGTTGATCCTGCGGGAGAGCATCTTTAGCATCGCCGAGGAAAAGGGCGATGCGGCACTCCGGGATGTGGGACGCCGCATGGTCCGGGGGGAGAGCGGGTTTATGCAGGCTCCGGGCAGCTTCACGCCGGAGACGTCATGGCTTTATTATGCTCCCCTTCCATCCACGGGGTGGTCCATCGGGGTCGTCATCCCCGAGCGGGAACTGTTTTCGGGCGTTCATCGCCTCACCCTGGTCGTTACGGCCATTGCCGGGATCGGGTTGACCGCTCTGCTCCTCCTGGTGGTCGGTGTCTCCCGCAACATCACGCGTCCCGTCCGGGAGCTGGCCGCCCGGACCGGCGCCATCTCCCGGGGAGACTTGGACGTCCCCCTGCCGCCCATGCACGCGCGGGACGAGGTGGGGGAGTTGACGTCTTCGTTCGAGGAGATGCGCCTGTCCCTGAAGGAATACATCCGCAATCTCAGGGAGACGACTGCCGCGAAGGAGCGCCTGGAGAGCGAACTCCTGATCGCCCGGAATATCCAGATGAGCTTTGTACCGAAGCGATCTCCGATTTTCCCGGCCGGCGCAGGTTTCGAGATATACGGAGCCCTGGAGCCGGCACAGGAGGTCGGGGGTGACCTGTATAGTTTCTTTCCCATCGACGAGGAGCACCTGTTCTTCGCCATCGGCGATGTGTCGGGTAAGGGGATCCCGGCGGCCCTGTTCATGGCCGTCACGATTACCCTGATGAAGGGAATCGCCCGGCGAAGCACGGACCCCGCGGACATCCTGGGGCAGATCAACGCGGAGTTGTGTGATGAAAACGATTCCCTGTTGTTTGTCACGGTGTTCTGCGGGATTCTGAATGTCAGGACGGGGGAGCTGCGATATTCTAATGCCGGGCACAACCCGCCGGTTCTGTGCTCCCGGGGGTGTGACGCTTCCTGGCTTGACGTTCCGGAAGGGATTGTGCTGGGCGTCTCCGAAGAGGCTGCCTACCGGATGGAGCGCGTCTGCCTCGGCCCGGGCGACCAGATCATCCTTTATACGGACGGTGTGACCGAGGCGATGAATCAGGAGAAACGCTTTTACGGTGACGCCCGGCTGCTCGGGACCGTGGCGGAAAGGGAGGATTCGGACCCGGCAGGGCTCGTCGCGCGGATTGTCGAATCGGTACATGGATTTGCCGGTGCCGAACCCCAATCGGACGACATCACGGTCTTGGCGGTCCGCTGGACGGGTCCGCCCGCCTCCGGCGGCATCGATTCCGGGAGCGGAGGGGCCGGATCATAGGACAACGAGGTATCGGCTGGCGATCGGGCGGTTGGTTGTCTATCCGGGAAACTTCGCGTCCAGGAGTCGTGCCCCCATAAGGCCCAGAACGGAACTGCACACCAGCATCGCGGCTGCCAGGACCAGAAGCGTCGCCGCCGTTCCGGTCGAATCGAGCGGGAGAAGATAAGCGATCGGCGGAGGCGCCAGGGAGATCGCTCCGAACAGGACGCCGACCACGATCTTCTTCCTGAGGAGAGGCGTGTCGACCCTGCGGAACCGAACCCGGGCGTCGATAATGCCCGAGACCAGGGCGGCGGCGATCGTGACGGGAAGGCAGACGGCCATGATCCGGACGGATGCCGCCAGGTCCGCCTGCAGTGGTCCCCGGACCGGGAGCAGGAGCGCCGTCATGACAACCAGAAGAAAAGCCAGGGCCTGCGGGGCGTGGACGATCACGGGATGCATATGAAGATCCAGGATGCGCCGCCTCGACTCGGAGATCGGATGCCGGTAAGGCTCGAACATCTTGCGGGGAACGCCGCAGGCAGGGCAGACGTCGCGGAGTTCTTTCTCTTCTGCGATGAAGCCGCAGGCCTTGCAGCGCAGCCATGCCTTCATGACGTCACCAAGAGAATCCGCTGATGATTTGATCCGTGTCGTCGGCGGCGAAGGGGATCGGCCTCAGAACTCCCGGAACGCTTCTTCTTTTGTTTCGCAGAGTTTGAAGATAGAACCGAAGCCGGAAATGCGGAAGACGTCCTTGACGGGTCCCTGAAGAGAGGTGAATACCAGGCGCCCGTCCTTCCCTTTCAGGGTTTTGGCGAAAGCCAGAATGCTCCGGAGACCGGCGCTCGATATATAATCCAGGGCATGCAGGTCCAGCAGGAAATAGCGGTATCCCTCCCCGGAGAGACGGGTTAATTCCTTCTCGAAATCGGCCGCCGTCACCGCGTCGATCCTGCCTTTGGGTGTGACGGTCATGATGTCCCGCTCCACGGTAATGGTGTCTCGTTCAACAGTGGTTGTGATTTCCATGGTTCCTCCATCGCCGTGCGTTACGTCTTGTGAGCCGTTCTTTTCTCACAGTTGTTTCGTCGTGTCAAAAAAAATGCGGGCATCGAATTACTTTTCATATCCAGACAGTCTATGTGGGAGGGGCTGTCTCCGAAGTTCCCCGGCCTGGATTTCATGTGTCTACCCGACGAAACTCTTGACATTCGTATTTCCGCTGCCGTATGATCCAACGCTCTGCAGATGGAGCAATCGGTTGTTCCTTCCGAGAGGGAACACGCATTCTACAGCATTCGGAACGGATAGCCGGGTCCCGTGCAACGGCGGACTGTGAACCCCGTCAGGTCCGGAAGGAAGCAGCGGTATCAGAAACCGTCGTGTGCCGCGGGTCAACCTGGCTATCCTTTTATTATCTCTGGTAAAGACACCTGTGGATTACCTCGTCCTGGCCAGGAAATGGCGACCTCAGCGGTTTGAAGATGTGGTCGGGCAGGAGCCGGTCGTACGAACGCTCCGGAATGCCATTCGCAACCAGCGGCTGGCTCACGCATTCGTGTTCAGCGGTCCCCGGGGGGTGGGAAAGACGACCGTCGCCCGCATCCTGGCCAAGGCGGTGAACTGCGAGCATGGCCCGACGGAGACGCCCTGCAATGAATGCGTCCATTGCCGTGAGATCCGGGACGGCGTTTCACTGGACGTCCGGGAAATCGACGGCGCCTCCAACCGCGGTATCGACGAAGTCAGGGAACTGAGGGAAAATGTCAAGTTTGCCCCCGTATCCTGCAGGCACAAGATCTACATCATCGACGAAGTGCACATGCTTACACGGGAGGCCTTCAATGCTCTCCTGAAGACCCTGGAAGAACCTCCCGGCCACACCCTGTTCATCTTTGCCACCACCGAAACCTCCAAGATCCCGGCCACCATCCTTTCCCGCTGCCAGTGTCACGACTTCCGCCGCGCCTCCATCGGCCGGATCGCGGAAAACCTGAAGGCCATTGCCGGGGCGGAGGGCGTTTGCCTGAGCGACCAGGCCCTGCGGTGGATCGCCGAGGCGGCCGACGGCAGCATCCGGGACGGACAGAGCATCTTCGACCAGGTCATCGCCTATGCCGGGCTGTCCATCGAGGACGGCCAGGTGGAGGAACTGCTCGGGTTCACCGAGCGGAAATTCCTTCCGCAGCTTTCCGCGGCGGTTTTCCGGAGAGATGCGGGTGCCTGCCTCCGGCTGCTTCATGAAGGCTACTATGCGGGGATGGATATGGCCAGGTTCTTCGGTGCCCTCCTGGATCACTTCCGGAGCCTGCTCCTGGTGAAGGTCCTGGGGGAGGAGACGGAGGTCCTGGAATTGAGCCGGGAGGAAAAAGCCCACCTGGCCGGGCAGGTTAAGGACGTCGGCCGGGAAGACCTCCAGCGTTATGTGGACATCTTGCTGGCTGAGGAGGAAAACGTCCGGAAGACCGGCAATCCGCGCCTGACCATGGAGACGATCCTGGTCCGAATGGCCTGCCTGGAGCCGTTGTTGCCCATCGAACAGGTGCTGAACAGGCTGGAGCGCATGGAATCGCGCTTGTCCGGCGGTCCGCAGGAGGGCGGAGGGGGGAACGGGACGGTGACCGGCCGGAGGGAGACGGTGGCCGCCGGCGAATTGGAGCGGAGGTCTTCCGAGGCGGTTTCGGCGGCCCCCGTGACGCCGGAGTCAGGGACACAGAGCCATCCGTATTCCGGAGCCGCACCGGCGGACGGGGATCCGGCAGCGCTTTGGGAAGGACTGAAGCAGTATATCAAGAACCAGAGCTATCCGCTGTGGTCGAAAATCGAATCCGGCCGGGTGCGGAACGTCGAGGACCAGCGGCTCGTGATCGGCTTCCCGACGGATTACGTCTTTCTGGAAGACCTTGAACTCCAGAAGAACCGCCTGCAGGAGTTGGCAGGCACCTATTTCGGCGGACAGCTCACGGTGCACCTGGAACCGGTAGCCCCGGAGGGATCCGGAGCCAACGGTGGCAGAGAGCGGGAGGAAATCGACGCAAGAAACCGGAAAAGGCAGGAAGCCCTGCACTCGCCGATCCTGCAAAAAGCCCTGGATCTTTTTGATGGCGCAGAAGTGCGCGAAATCATATCGAAATAATCGACCGCAACGGCGGTATAGGAGCATGCATGTCCAACAATTTCGGCAACATCGTGAAGCAGGCGAAGAAAATCCAGGAAAAAATGGCCAAACTCCAGGAAGAGCTTGCCCTGAGAACCGTGGAGGCCAGCGCCGGCGGAGGCATGGTTACGGTGGTCGTGAACGGCCGGAACGAACTGTTGTCCATCCGGATCGAGCGGGACGTCGTCAATCCGGACGACCTGGAAATGCTGCAGGATCTCATCCTGGCCGCCGTCAACGAGGGGATGCGGAAATCCCAGGAGATGATGGCGACAGAGATGTCCAAGATCACGGGCGGCTTCAATATCCCGGGGATGGCCTGAGCGGGAACGTCCATGAACGGTTATGCGCCTCCCATCCGCCGCCTGATCGAGGAGCTGTCCCGCTTCCCCGGCATCGGAGAAAAGACGGCCACCCGCCTGGCCACTTTCATTATCCGCGGATCCCGCGAAGACGCCCAGAGGCTGGCCGAGAGCATCGTTGACGTCAAGCGGAAGATCCACCTGTGTTCCGTCTGTTTTCACCTCTCCGAGGGAGACGTCTGTCCCATCTGCGCCGATTCTTCTCGGGACCGGGGCACTGTCTGTGTCGTCGAGGAACCGGATGCGCTGATCGCCATCGAGGAGAGCCAGAGCTACCGAGGCACGTATCACGTCCTGCACGGGGCACTGGCGCCCCTGGACGGAGTCGGGCCGGAACAGCTCCGTCTCCAGGAATTGCTTGACCGTATCGTCCGGGGAGGGGTCCGGGAGGTGATCCTGGCGACCAATCCCAACGTCCAGGGTGAATCGACAGCCCTTCTGATCACGAAAATGCTCCGTCAGACGGACGTGACGATCACCCGGATCGCCCAGGGGGTTCCCGTCGGTGGCGAACTGAAATACGCGGACCGGATGACGTTGGGGAAAGCCCTGGAATTTCGAAGGGGGATGTAGGTCGGCGATGGCACAGGTCCGCGAGATTCCATGCCGGGAAATCACGGAGGCGGTCCGCCGCCTGTTCATGGAGGCCAACACGGAGCTTCCCGCGGATCTCCTCAAGACGGTCCGGGATGCTCGGGAGCGGGAGACCTCATCCGTGGCCTGTTCGATTCTCGACCGAATCCTGGAAAATGCCGATGTGGCCTGTCGGGAAAAACTGCCTCTCTGCCAGGACACGGGACTGGCTATTGTCTTTGCAGAAATCGGGCAGGACGTACACGTAGTGGATGGCGATTTCCCGTCGGCTGTCCGGGAAGGCGTTCGGCAGGCCTACCGGGACGGGTACCTGAGAAAATCGGTCTGCGATCCCCTTTCCAGGGTCAATACGGGTGACAATACACCGGCGATTCTCCACACGGAGATTGTGCCGGGGCACCGGATCCGGATCATTGCCATGCCGAAAGGAGGGGGAAGCGAGAACATGAGCGGCGTTTCCATGCTTCTCCCGGCAGCGGGATGGGAGGGAATCCGTCAGCATGTACTGCAGAAGGTGGCGGAGGGAGCGGCCAATGCCTGCGCCCCGGTGCTGGTAGGGGTCGGAATCGGAGGCGCAATGGAAACGGCTATTGTCCTTGCCCGGAGGGCCCTGTTGAGGACCATCGGAGAGCCGAACGGCTCGGATGAGCGCCTCCGCGACCTGGAGCGGGGCCTCCTGGCGGACATCAATGCACTGGGGATCGGGCCCCAGGGGCTCGGCGGCAGAACCACCGCCCTAGCCGTTCATGTGGAAATGGCGCCCTGTCACATCGCGTCGCTGCCCGTCGCCTTCCAGCTTCAATGCCACGCGGTGAGACACCGGGAGGCGATTCTCTGATGGCGTCGGCATCCGTCATATCGCTCTCGACTCCCCTGACCGCCGGGGTGTGCAGTCGGCTTTCAGCCGGGGATCGGATCCTGTTGAGCGGGTCTGTACTGACCGCAAGGGATGCCGCCCATCATCGTTTCGTGGAGGCCTTGCGAAGGGGGGATCCTCTTCCCGTCTCCCTGGATGAGGAAACGATTTTCTACGCGGCCCCGACGCCGACACCGCCCGGAAGAACCATCGGATCCATCGGACCCACGACGAGCGGCCGCATGGATCCGTATACACCGGCTTTGCTGGAAGCCGGTCTCCGGGGAATGATCGGGAAGGGAAGGCGCTCCCGGGAGGTCGTGGAAGCCATCCGGAAACGGCAGGGGGTTTATTTTGCAGCCACCGGTGGCATTGCCGCCGTAACGTCACAGTGTGTCCGGAGCGTTTCTCTGGTGGCTTATGAAGACCTGGGGCCGGAAGCGGTGCTCCGACTCGAGATTGAAGACTTTCCCCTGGTTGTCGTAAACGATGCCTTGGGAGGGGATCTCTATGAAATGGTTCGATCGGCTTCCCGGGCGGGTGAGTAAAAATGTCTTGACAAAACGAGCACCAGAGAATAGTCTCCGTAATTCGCGTTTGACAGGTGAATGACGCGGATTTCCCCGGGAGCCGGGCAATTTGGAAGTTCTCTTTGAAAATCTGTTAGTTGTATTGGCTGGCGTAGCTCAATGGTAGAGCAGCTGATTTGTAATCAGCCGGTTGCGGGTTCAAATCCCATCGCCAGCTCCAGATAGCATAAGATATTGGAGGGGTTCCCGAGCGGTCAAAGGGAGCAGACTGTAAATCTGCCGGCGGAGCCTACGGAGGTTCGAACCCTCCCCCCTCCACCATTTCGTTCTCAAAGCGGGAGTAGCTCAGTGGCTAGAGCGTCAGCCTTCCAAGCTGAGGGTCGCGGGTTCGAATCCCGTTTCCCGCTCCATGCCATAAAGGAAGGCGGCTGCGGATCGACCGTCCGTCCAGGATGGGAAAAGGGATCCGGTGCTGCCGGATGACGATTGCCCACGTAGCTCAGTCGGTAGAGCACATCCTTGGTAAGGATGAGGTCACCAGTTCAATCCTGGTCGTGGGCTCCAGATTTTCCAGAAAGCCGGATCGATTATGCGAAACATCATTACGTTGGCCTGCACCGATTGCAAGCAGAGGAATTATACCACCACGAAAAACAAGAGGACCATGCAGAACCGTCTTGAACTCAAGAAATATTGCAAGTTCTGCCAGACGCATACGGTCCATCGCGAGACAAAGTAGGTGGTTTGCATTGTCGGATGTTCGGGAAAGGCCAGTAGCTCTAATGGATAGAGCGCCGGACTCCAAATCCGGATGCTGGGGGTTCGAGTCCCTCCTGGCCTGCCATTTCTTGTGTCCCTGTTTAGCGAGCGGTCTGGCAGGAGCCTTTCATGGATAAAGTGAAGGAGGCTTTCGAGAAGGTCAAGGTTTTCCTTGCGGAGGCCAAGGCGGAGTTCAAGAAGGTTACATGGCCGACCCCGAAGCAGGCATTGGCATCCACTTCTGTCGTGCTTGTGGTAGTGGTTGTCATGTCCCTGTTTCTCGGGCTGGTGGATTTCGGCCTGGTCAAAGTCCTGCGGCTCATATTGGGTTGAATTCGATGGCGTTCCGCTGGTACGTAGTCCATACTTACTCTGGTTACGAGAACAGGGTGAAGCATTCCCTCCAGGAGCGGATCCAGGCGGCGAACATGCAGGATTCGTTTGCGGATATCCTCATTCCGGAGGAGGATATCGTAGAGTTGATCTCGGGAGAAAAGCGGACCTCCAAAAGAAAATTCTTCCCCGGCTATATTCTGGTCCAGATGGAGCTCAATGACCAGACCTGGCATATTGTCAAGGAGACGCCGAAAGTAACCGGTTTCATCGGCAGCAAGGACAAGCCGTCTCCCATTCCCGACAGCGACGTCGAGCTTCTGCGCACCCGCATCGACGAGGGCACATTGAAGCCGAAGCCGAAATTCAAGTTCGAGGAAGGGGATCATGTGCGGATCATTGACGGGCCGTTCACGAACTTCGACGGCGTGATCGATGAAGTGAAGCCGGAGAAGGGGAAACTGAGAGTCATCGTCAGCATTTTCGGGCGTTCTACCCCGGTGGAACTCGATTTCGTCCAGGTGGTGCAGAGCTGATTCGCCCGTTCCCGGAGGCCCGATGCCTGCCGGGTATTTCACAGGAAGAGGTTTCCACATGGCAAAAAAGGTCATCGCAAACATCAAACTGCAGATCAAGGCCGGGAAGGCGACGCCGTCTCCGCCCATCGGTCCGGCCCTCGGCCAGCACGGGGTCAACATCATGGAGTTCTGCAAGGCGTACAACGCCATGACCCAGCACCAGGAGGGCATGGTTGTGCCGGTGATCATTACGGTTTATGCCGACCGGTCCTTCACATTCATAACCAAGACGCCCCCGGCTTCCGTTCTCCTGAAACAGGCAGCGAAAATCGCCAAGGGATCCAACAACCCCAGGAAAGAAAAAGTGGGCGCGGTGACAGAGAAGCAAGTCCGGGAAATCGCGGAGTTAAAGTTCAACGACTTGAATGCTGTCAACATGGAGGGAGCCGTTCGCATCATCGAGGGAACAGCAAAATCCATGGGTATCGACATCAAGGGTTAGAATCGTTCACGAGGTTACGGTCATGCCGAGCAAAGGGAAAAGCTATCAGGAAGTGAAAAAGAAGGTCACCCCGGGGACGCGTTACGCCCTGAAGGAGGCGGTTGAAATCCTTGTTGGCACCACCCGCGCCAAATTCGACGAAACGGTGGATGCCGCCATTCGCCTGGGAGTAAACCCTGCCCACGCCGACCAGATGGTTCGCGGAAGCGTTGTTCTGCCGAACGGCCTGGGGAAAACGGTGCGGGTTCTCGTTTTTGCCAAGGGAGAAAAAGAAAAGGAAGCCGCCGATGCCGGTGCGGATGTAGTCGGATCGGACGACATCGTTGAGAAAATCAAGGGCGGCTGGCTGGAGTTCGATCGGGTGATTGCCACACCGGACATGATGGGAAGCGTCGGAAAACTCGGCAAGATCCTCGGTCCCAGGGGGCTCATGCCCAATCCGAAAGTCGGTACGGTGACGTTTGACGTCGGAAGGACGGTGAAGGAGCTGAAAGCGGGGAAGGTCGAGTTCCGGGTGGAAAAGGCCGGAATCGTTCATACTCCCGTGGGAAAGGTTTCCTTCGGGCCGGAAAAACTGATGGAGAACATTCAGGCCGTTATCGAAACGATCATCAAGCTGAAACCTGCATCAAGCAAAGGGACCTACCTGAAGAGCATATCCCTTTCCACCACCATGGGTCCCGGGATCAAGGTGGATCCTCAGGATGTTAAGGCAACATAATCACTGACCGGTCAAGAAACAGTCGGAGACAGCAGGCACAGGAGATGTTTAATCGGGCTATGCCCGGCCTGCCGAGACGAGGTTCAAGTGTTCCGTGCAGGATGACCGAATGGTCATGCTGGTCCATTTTTCCTGTATGATGATACGTGTCTCCGACTTTCCTGAGGAAGTGAAGAAAATCGCTTCCCGGGCGTAGGTGACTTTGAGAGGAAAGGAGGTTGGAGATTGGATCGGAAAACGAAGGAGCAGGTGGTCGCCTCCCTTCACGAACAGTTGAAGGAGGCCAAACTCGCCGTCCTCGCCGGCTACAAAGGGATGAACGTGGCGAAAATGACGGAATTGAGGAACGCCCTGCGAAAAACCAACTCGGATGTACAGGTGATCAAGAACACCTTGTGGCGCATTGCGGCCAGGGGAACCCCTTTCAGCGCCCTGGAAGGGGAGGTCAAGGGACCCCTTGTCATGACCCTGAATGCCGGCGATGCCGTTGAATGCACCAAGGTGCTTGTTGAATTCGCGAAGAAGAATGCCGAGTTGGAACTCCGGACGGGCATGCTGGAAGGCAAGGTCCTGACGGCTCAGCAGATCGGCGCCATCTCGGAACTGCCCAGCCGGGAAGTTCTGCAGGCGAAGCTGCTGTCCGTCATGATCGGCGTCCAGACAGGCCTGGTGACGGCGCTGAGCGGCGTGTCCCGCGGACTGGTCCAGGTTCTGGCGGCATACCGGGACAAGAAGGAAAGTGCTTCGTAAACAAAGAAACCTCGCATCATACAGGAAGGAAGGTTGAACATGTCGAACATCACCAAGGAAGACGTAATCAAGTTCATCGAGAATATGACCGTTCTGGAGCTTTCCGAAATGGTCAAGGAACTGGAGAGCCGGCTTGGCGTCTCAGCTGCCGCGCCTGTTGCCGTGGCCGTGGCCGCCGGTCCCGCCGCGGCGGCAGCCCCTGCCGAGGAGAAGACGGAATTTGACGTAATCCTGACCGGCTTTGGAGATCAGAAGATCCAGGTCATCAAGGAAGTCCGCGCTATTACAGGGCTCGGCCTGAAGGAAGCCAAGGATCTCGTGGAAGGAGTGCCCAAGCCTGTCAAGGAGGCGGTCTCCAAGGATGAAGCGGCGGACATCAAAGCCAAAATCGAGAAAGTCGGCGGTACCGTGGAAGTGAAGTAGCAGGAAACCTGACTGTGACGGGGGTTACAGGTTTCCTGCGCCCCCGTTTTTCAGCCTGCCACCCTGGAACACGGACTTCTGAAAGGGAATTATGGGAGCATTCAGAAAGAGTTTCGGCCGGATCAGGAAGATCCTCGACATTCCGAACCTGATCGATATCCAGCTGCGGTCGTATGACAAGTTCCTGCAATGGGATGTCGAACCGGACCAGAGGAAAAACTTCGGCCTTCAAGGCGCATTCCGGAGCGTCTTTCCCATTTCCGACTTCAGCGGGAAATGCACTCTTGAATTCGTCAGCTACAAGATCGGGCAGGCTCGATACGACATGAACGAGTGCGTCCAGAAGGGCATGACGTATGCGGCGCCCCTGAAAATCGTTGTCCAACTCCGGGTGTTTGACGTGGATCGCAGCAGCGACAACAGAGCGATCCGGGACATCAAGGAGCAGGAGATCTACTTCGGCGAGATCCCTCTCATGACGAGGAATGGCACGTTCATCGTCAACGGCACGGAGCGCGTGATCGTCAGCCAGCTCCATCGCTCGCCGGGTATCTTTTTTGATCATGACAAGGGAAAGACGCTGGCCAGCGGAAAGCTGATATACTCCGCACGGCTCATTCCGATTCGCGGATCCTGGCTTGACCTGGAGTTCGATTCCAAGGACATCCTGTACGTCCGCATCGACCGTCGCCGGAAAATGCCCGTCACCATTCTGCTGAAAGCCATGGGGAATTCCACGGATTTCCTGTTGAACTACTTTTACAGTGTGGAAACGGTACACCTGGAAGGCCAGGATCTGTTCATCGACGTGGACGAATCCCTGATCGGGGAAAAGGTGCTGGAGGATATCAAGGATCCGAAAAGCGGTGATGTCATCGTCAAAAGAGGGAGGAAGCTCAACAAGCAGCTGATCAGAAAGATGACCGAGGCCGGAATCCTGAGAATCCCGGCCGAAGAAGCGGATATGCTGGGCCGGATCCTGGCCTCGAATGTCCTCGATCCCCAATCGGAGGAGGTCCTGCTCAAGTGCAATGAGGAACTGACGAGCCAGGGACTGGAGCTGCTCCGGGATAAGGGAGTACAGGATGTCCGTCTGATTCACCTGGATGAGGACACGACGTCTGCCTCCATCCGGGATACCCTGATCATGGACCGGATCGACTCGGCTGAAGACGCGATCATCGAAATCTACAGAAGGCTGCGTCCCAGCAATCCGCCGACCCCCGAAACGGCGTTCAAATTTTTCCGCAGCCTCTTTTTCGAAGCGGAAACGTACGACCTGTCGGATGTCGGCAGGGCGAAAATGAACTATAAGCTCGGCCTGGATGTGCCGACGGATGTGGCCGTTCTCCGGAACGAGGACATCCTGGCAGCCGTAAAATACCTGATCGACCTGAAAAACGGGGTTCAGGACCGAAGCGTGGACGACATCGACCACCTGGGAAACCGGCGAGTCCGTTCGGTGGGGGAACTGATCGAAAACCAGTACCGGATCGGTCTTGTCCGGATGGAGAGGGCCATCAAGGAAAAGATGAGCCTCCAGGACATCGAGACCATGATGCCCCACGACCTCGTCAACGCCAAGCCGGTCTCGGCCGTGGTGAACGAATTCTTCGGCAGCAGCCAGCTGTCGCAGTTCATGGACCAGACGAATCCCCTCTCCGAGATCACGCACAAGCGCCGCCTGTCCGCCCTGGGGCCCGGCGGTCTGACGAGGGAGCGAGCGGGGTTCGAGGTGCGGGACGTTCACCCGACGCATTATGGGCGGATCTGTCCGGTGGAGACGCCGGAAGGGCCGAACATCGGCCTCATCGTTTCGCTCAGCACCTATGCCCGGGTCAATGAATTCGGCTTCATCGAGACCCCCTATCGTCTCGTCGATGAAGGGAAGGTGCAGGAGGACGTCAAGTTCCTGACGGCCATCGAAGAGGAAAGCCGGATCATTGCCCCGTCCGACGTCAATCTGGACACGCAGGGAAATTTCCAGGATGATCTGATCTCTGCCCGGAAGGGTGGGAACTACATGGCGGTGGCCGCCTCCGACGTGACGATGATGGACGTCTCACCAAACCAGCTGGTCAGTGTCGCCGCGGCCCTGATCCCGTTCCTGGAGCATGACGACGCCAACCGCGCCCTCATGGGGTCGAACATGCAGCGTCAGGCGGTTCCGCTGATGCAGCCGGAAGTGCCCCTCGTGGGGACCGGCATGGAGTCCGTCGTCGCACGGGACTCTGGTGCCGTTGTAGCGGCCCGCCGGCCCGGAACGGTCGAGAGCGTGGATGCCTCCCGCATCGTGATCCGCTGCAGCGTCCACGATCAGGATGAAACGGACACGGGCGTCGACATCTACAATCTCACCAAGTATCAGCGCTCCAACCAGGACACCTGCTTCAACCAGAAGCCTATTGTCCATCCGGGAGACGAAGTCCGGGCGGGCGACATCATCGCCGACGGACCAGCAACGGACAACGGTGAACTCGCCCTGGGCCGGAACGTGATGGTGGCCTTCATGTCCTGGGGAGGCTACAACTATGAAGACTCGATCCTGGTGAGTGAGCGGATCGTCAAGGAAGACGTCTACACATCGATCCACATTGAGGAATTCGAGACGATGGCCCGGGACACGAAGCTGGGCAAGGAGGAGATTACCCGGGACATCCCGAATGTCGGTGAAGAGGCACTGAAAAACCTCGATGACAGCGGGATCGTGAGAATGGGTGTCTCCGTCAAGCCGGGGGATATTCTGGTCGGAAAGATCACCCCCAAGGGTGAGACCCAGCTGTCTCCGGAAGAGAAGCTCCTGCGCGCCATTTTCGGAGAAAAGGCGAGCGATGTCCGGGACACTTCCCTCCGTGTTCCGCCGGGCGTGGAAGGGACCGTCATCGACGCCAAGATTTTCTCCCGGAAGGGAGCGGAGAGGGATTCCCGGTCCCAGTACATCGAGGAAGAGGCCGTGCGTGGAATCCTCAAGGACCGGGATGACGAGATCCGGATCATCACGGAAAACGTGAGAGGCAAGATCGCTTCGATGCTGGAGGGAAAGACAGCCGGCTCTAAGATCGTGGATCCGAAAAAGAAGAAAATCGTCCTCAAGAAGGGGGAAGCCGTCACCAAGGAATTCCTGGAGAGTACTCCCTTCAGCCTCTGGAAGGGGATCACCCTGCCGGAAGATGAAGAGACGGAGCGCAAGGTCGGAGTCCTGATGGCGAATCTGGAGCGCAAGATCGACCTCGTAGAAGCCTATTTCGCGGACAAGATCGAAAGGCTCAAGGCCGGTGACGAACTGCCGCCGGGTGTGATCAAGATGGTCAAGGTGTATGTGGCCATCAAGCGAAAACTGTCGGTCGGTGACAAGATGGCCGGCCGACACGGCAACAAGGGCGTTCTTTCACGCATCCTTCCAGAAGAAGACATGCCCTTCTTCATGGACGGGACACCCGTAGACATCATCCTGAATCCCCTGGGCGTGCCGTCCCGCATGAACGTAGGCCAGATTCTGGAAACGCATCTGGGCTGGGCGGCCAAGGGGTTGGGAGAGAAGGTCTATGACCTCTACCGGAGCAAGGCCCCCGCCGATGAACTCAAACGGGAAATGAAGACGATCTATTCCACCCCCGAGTTCGAGCGGTTCGTGGACGGAGCCACCGACGAGGAGATCAGCCAGTTCGCAGCCCGGCTCCGCAAGGGCATTGCCGTCTCCACACCGGTTTTTGACGGGGCCGAGGAAGTCGAAATCCGCGACATGCTGAAGTCGGCAAACCTTCCCGAAAAGGGGCAGACTCTTCTGTTTGACGGCCGCACCGGGGAACCCTTTGACCAGGAAATCACCGTCGGCATGATCTACATGCTCAAGCTCCACCACCTGGTCGACAACAAGATCCATGCCCGTTCCATCGGTCCGTATTCTCTGGTCACCCAACAGCCTCTGGGCGGGAAGGCCCAGTTCGGCGGCCAGCGCCTGGGGGAAATGGAAGTCTGGGCCATGGAGGCTTACGGCGGTTCCTACTCACTTCAGGAGTTCCTGACGGTCAAGTCCGACGATGTGGCCGGCCGGACCCGGATCTACGAGGCGATCGTAAAGGGCGAGCATACGCTGGAACCGGGGCTTCCCGAATCGTTCAATGTCCTCGTGAAGGAGTTGCAGAGTCTCTGCCTCGACGTGGATTTGATCGAGGAAGAGTGAAGGGGCCGGTCCCCCAACAGGCAGACGGAGGAATATTAATCCGTGGAAGACGTGTTCAGCTATTTCGAAAAACCGAAGGATCCCATCCGCTTCAGCGCGATCCGCATGCGCATCGCTTCTCCCGAGAAGATTCTTTCCTGGTCCAAGGGGGAAGTGAAAAAGCCGGAGACGATCAATTATCGGACATTCAAACCGGAACGGGACGGCCTGTTCTGTGCGAAAATCTTCGGTCCCGTGAAGGATTACGAGTGCCTGTGCGGGCGTTACAAGCGCATGAAGCATCGGGGCGTCGTCTGTGAAAAGTGCGGCGTCGAGGTTATTCAGTCGAAGGTCCGCCGCGAGCGCATGGGTCACATCACCCTGGCGACGCCGGTGGCCCATATCTGGTTCCTGAAGAGCCTGCCCAGCCGGATCGGCAACATCCTGGACATGACCCTCAAGGAACTGGAGAAGGTTCTCTACTTCGAATCCTGGATCGTCCTGGATCCGAAAAACACACCTCTCAAGAGGAAGGAGCTTCTCGACGAAGAGGAGTATTTCCGGAGGTGTGAGGAATTCGGAGCGGAATCCTTCGTTGCGGGAATCGGAGCGGAAGCGGTCCGGAAACTGCTGGAGGAAATCGACCTGGAGCAGCTTTACGAAGAGCTCCGGGATGAACTGAAGACGTCCGTCTCCGACACGAAGAAAAAGAAGCTCGTCAAGCGGCTGAAGGTGGTGGAGGCCCTCCGCAAGTCGGGCAACCGGCCCGAATGGATGGTCCTGACCGTGCTGCCGGTGATTCCTCCGGATCTGCGGCCCCTGGTGCCGCTTGATGGGGGACGGTTCGCCACGTCGGATCTGAACGATCTGTACCGCCGGGTCATCAACCGGAACAACCGGCTGAAGCGGCTCCAGGAGCTCAACGCCCCGGAAATCATCATCCGCAACGAGAAGAGAATGCTCCAGGAAGCCGTGGACGTTCTGTTCGACAATGGCCGGAGAGGCAGGGCGATCACCGGGACAAACAAGCGGCCGCTGCGTTCCCTATCGGATATGCTCAAGGGGAAGCAGGGCCGGTTTCGCCAGAACCTGCTTGGGAAGCGGGTTGATTATTCTGGCCGTTCGGTCATCACCGTCGGACCGGATCTGAGGCTTCACCAGTGCGGCCTGCCCAAGAAAATGGCCCTCGAACTGTTCAAGCCTTTTGTCTACAACCGGCTGATGGATCGAGGTTACGTGACCACCGTCAAGAGTGCCAAGAAGATGGTGGAGCGGGAATCCGCAGAGGTCTGGGATGCCCTGGACGAAGTCGTTCGGGAATATCCCGTCATGTTGAATCGGGCGCCCACCCTTCACCGGCTCGGCATTCAGGCGTTCGAGCCTGTCCTCATCGAGGGAAAGGCCATCCAGCTGCATCCGCTTGTCTGCACTGCCTTCAACGCGGACTTCGACGGAGACCAGATGGCCGTCCACGTACCTCTTTCCATCGAGGCCCAGACGGAAGCCCGGGTCCTCATGATGTCGACGAACAACATTCTATCCCCGGCCAACGGCAAGCCCATCATCATCCCGAGCCAGGATATCGTTCTGGGGATTTATTACCTGACGCGGGACCGGTCCGGGATCAAGGGAGAGGGAATGACCTTTTCCGGACCCGAAGAAGTGCGCTGCGCCCTCGATGCCGGCGAGATCGACCTCCAGGCAAAAATCCGGGTCCGACTGGAGGGCGTGCTGAAGGAAACAACGGCGGGACGCATCATCCTCTTTGAGATCATACCCAAGGAAATTCCCTTCGATCTCATCAACAAGGTGATGAACAAGAAGGAACTGGCGAACTTGATCGACCACTGCTACCGCACCCTGGGCGACAAGACGACGGTCCTTCTGGCGGACCGCCTGAAAGACCTCGGGTTCAAGTACGCCACCAGTTCGGGATGCTCCATTGCGATTCACAACATGGTGATCCCAGCCAACAAGCGGGAAATCGTGGCCAAGGCCGACAAGGAAGTCCTCAAGATCCAGAAGCAGTATATGGACGGATTGATCACGGACGGGGAGCGCTACAACAAGGTCATCGACATCTGGGCACAGGCGACCGAACGGGTCGCCTCAGAAATGATGGGCGGGATTGAAAAGGAGATCCTTGATGGCAAGGAGGGGGCCAGGAAAAAGGCCGAGAGCTTCAATCCGATCTACATGATGGCCGATTCCGGAGCCCGCGGAAGCGCCGTCCAGATCAGGCAGCTGGCCGGAATGCGCGGCTTGATGGCCAAACCCTCCGGAGAAATCCTCGAGACTCCCATTACGGCCAACTTCCGGGAGGGACTGACGGTTCTCCAGTACTTCATATCCACCCACGGTGCCCGGAAAGGCCTTGCCGACACGGCCCTCAAGACGGCCAACTCGGGCTACCTCACCCGGAGGCTCGTGGACGTTGCCCAGGATTGCATCATCACGGAGACGGACTGTGGAACCATTGACGGCATCTTCGTCTCCGCCCTGATGGAAGGGGGCGAGATCATTGAGACTGCCGGCGAGCGCGTTCTGGGCCGCGTGACCCTGGAAGAAGTCAAGGATCCCTTCACCAGCGAGGTCATCATTCCGGCCAATCAGGCGATCGACGAAGCCCTGGCCGAGAAGATCGACAACGCCGGGATCGAGAGAGTCAAAATCCGTTCCGTTCTCACCTGCAAATCCGTCTACGGGGTTTGTGCCATGTGTTACGGTCGCGATCTTGCCCACGGCCATCTGGCGAACATCGGCGAAGCGGTCGGAATCATCGCTGCTCAGTCCATCGGTGAACCGGGAACGCAGTTGACCATGCGGACCTTCCACATCGGTGGAACAGCCAAATTCGAGGAACACTCCACATTGGAGGCCCGGCACGACGGAACGATCCGCTTTGAAGATCTTCACGTAGTCGATCCGGACCAGGGCGAAGAGGTTAAAAAGGCGCGGCGCGCAGACCTGGTGGTTATGAACCGGAACGGGGAAATCCATGTCGTGGACGATCAGGGAAGGGCCAGGGGCCGCTATCCTGTTCCCTATGGTGCCCATCTCAAGGTGAGGGAGGGCGATAAGGTCTTCGGCCCGGGCAAGGATCCCAAAACCGGAGTGGAGAAGCAGCCGACTCTGATCGCCGAGTGGGATCCGTTCTCGATTCCAATTCTTTCCGAGGTGGAAGGGGCCGTAAAATTCGGCGATATCATCGAAGGGAAGACCATGCAGGAGCAGGTCGACGAAGTGACCGGCCTGTCCCGCAAGGTGATCGTCGAATTCAAGGGCATGGATTTGAGGCCGAGAATATCCATCAAGGACAAGAAGGGAAAAACCGCGAAAGTGCCAGGCACCAGTGCCGTTGCGCGTCATCTCCTCTCCGTCGGTGTGAACATCGTCGTCAACGAGGGAGATCTGGTACGGGCCGGGGACATCCTCGCGAAGATCCCCCGGGAGACCACCAAGACAAAGGATATTACGGGCGGTCTTCCCCGCGTCGCCGAGCTGTTCGAGGCCCGCAAACCAAAGGAATACGCCGTCATCAGTGAGATCGACGGAGTGGTGGTGTACGGAAAGGATGCCAAAGGGAAACGGAAGGTGATCATCACCCCCGACATCGGGGAGGAGAAGGAATACCTGATCCCGAAGGGCAAGCATGTCAGCGTCCAGGAAGGGGACCGGATCAAGGCCGGTGAAGCTCTCATGGACGGTGTCCAGAATCCGCACGACCTTCTCACCATCAAGGGAGAGAAGGAACTGGCCCGCTACTTGGTGGATGAAGTGCAGGAAGTGTATCGCCTCCAGGGAGTCAAGATCAACGACAAGCACATGGAGATCATCGTCCGCCAGATGCTACGGCGTGTCCGGATCAACGATCCGGGCGATACCACCTTCATCGCGGACGAGCAGGTGGAGCGGTTCCGTTTCCAGGAGGAGAACGCCAGGGTTCTGGCGGAGGGTGGCCGTCCGGCGACAGGGGAGGCCCTGCTCCTGGGAATCACCAAGGCCTCCCTGTCCACCCAGAGCTTCATATCGGCGGCATCCTTCCAGGAAACAACGCGGGTGCTTACCGAGGCCGCCCTGGCGGGAAAGGTCGATTACCTGAGAGGACTCAAGGAAAACGTGATCATGGGCAGGTTGATTCCGGCGGGTACGGGGCTCGGAATCTACAGGAAGCTCGGGATCAAGACAGCGGAAGAGCTTCCCGGACCTGAAAACCAGGATGGAGAAGCCGCGGAAGGTGAGAAAGTGCTTGACATAGAGGTCGTCAGTTGATATTGAGGCGATCTTTTTGAACGGCCCGCAAATCCAGGGTCATCAACCATTCGAGAGGGAAGCATGCCGACGATCAACCAGCTGATCCGAAAGGGAAGGACCGAGCTGAAGAAAAAATCGAATTCCCCTGCCCTTGCCGGCTCTCCCCAGAGGCGGGGCGTATGCGTCCGGGTGTATACCACAACGCCGAAGAAGCCGAATTCCGCTCTTCGCAAAGTGGCGAGGGTTCGCCTGACGGGCGGTTATGAAGTGACATCCTATATCCCCGGTGTCGGTCACAACCTCCAGGAGCATTCCGTGGTTCTGGTCCGGGGGGGGAGGGTCAAGGACCTGCCCGGTGTCCGCTATCACATTGTCCGGGGTACTCTTGATGCGGTTGGTGTTCAGGACCGCAGACAGGGAAGATCGAAGTACGGATCCAAGAAACCCAGCTAACACGGGGACTGTTTCATGCCGAGAAGAAGAGAAGTAACCAAGAGGGAGATCCTGCCGGATCCGAAATTCCATAACCGGCTGGTGGCAAAATTTGTCAACAGTCTGATGAAACGGGGTAAGAAGAGTACGGCGGAATCCATTCTTTACGGAGCTTTCGATATTATTGAAAAGCGTATCAAAGACGCTCCTCCGGTCGAAGTCTTCGAGAAGGCAGTCAACAACGTGAAGCCGATGATCGAAGTGAAATCGAGGAGAGTCGGCGGCTCCACGTACCAGGTCCCGACGGAAGTGCCGGCAAACCGGCGCCTCGCGTTGGGAATCCGCTGGCTGATTTCCAACGCCAGAGACCGTGCCGAGAAAACCATGCGCGAGAAGCTGGCGGCGGAGCTGATCGACGCGGCAAACAACCGCGGATCAGCCATCAAGAAGCGCGAAGCGGTCCACAAGATGGCCGAAGCCAACAAGGCCTTTGCCCACTACCGGTTCTGACGGAGCGCCGTGAGATCAGGTAAGGGCAAGCAGGCATGAAGGATAAGAAAGATCATTAGGGCATCCGGAAAAAATAAATCGAACCATTCAGAGCATAAGGAGGTACAGCGAGATGGCTAAGAAGAAATTCGAAAGGACGAAACCGCATGTCAATGTCGGCACCATCGGGCACGTTGACCACGGCAAGACGACGCTCACCGCGGCGATGACGAAGCATCTCGCGCGGAAGGGATTCGCTGAATTTCGGCCCTTTGATTCCATCGACAATGCTCCTGAAGAGAAAGAGCGGGGAGTGACCATCAACGTCGCCCACGTGGAGTACGAAACGGCGAAGCGGCATTATGCCCATGTCGACTGTCCCGGCCACGCGGATTATATCAAGAACATGATTTCCGGCGCCGCCCACATGGATGGAGCCATTCTCGTGGTCGCAGCCTCCGACGGCCCGATGCCCCAGACCCGGGAACACATCCTCCTGGCCCGCCAGGTGCGTGTCCCCTGCATCGTCGTGTACCTGAACAAGGTGGACCTGGTGGACGACCCCGAACTGCTGGACCTCGTCGAGCTGGAGCTGAGAGAGCTCCTCTCCAATTACGAGTTCCCCGGGGACGAGATTCCCATCATCCGCGGATCCGCTCTGAAAGCGCTGGAGTCCGATGACATCGATTCCGAAGACGTCAAGTCGATCTGGGAGTTGATGGATGCAGTCGACAACTACATTCCGGAACCGGTGCGGGATACGGACAAGCCCTTCCTGATGCCCATCGGTGACGTCTTTTCGATCTCCGGGCGTGGTACGGTCGTCACAGGCCGTGTGGACCGCGGGATCATCCATACGGGTGATGAAGTCGAGATCGTCGGAATTCGTCCGACCTTCAAGACCGTCTGCACGGGTGTTGAAATGTTCCGCAAGACCCTGGATGAGGGGCGGGCGGGCGATGATATCGGTGTTCTCCTTCGCGGTACAAAGCGCGAGGATGTGGAGCGGGGCCAGGTCGTTGCCAAGCCCAGTTCCATCACGCCGCACACCAAATTCAACGCCGCCGTGTACGTCCTGACGAAGGAAGAGGGTGGAAGGCATACCCCCTTCTTCAGTGGATACCGTCCCCAGTTCTATTTCCGCACCACCGATGTGACGGGTGTTGCCACCCTGCCGGAAGGCGTGGAGATGGTCATGCCCGGGGACAACGTCAACATCGAAGTCCAGTTGATCACCCCCATCGCCATGGAAGAGCAGCTCCGATTCGCCATCAGGGAAGGCGGAAGGACGGTCGGCGCGGGCGTGGTGAGCAAGATCATTGAATAAGTGAAGGATCACGAAGCGGCAATGAAAGACCAGAAAATTCGCATTCGTCTGAAGGCGTACGATTACAAGCTGCTGGACCGGTCTGTAGGCGATATCGTGGAAACCGCGAAGAGGACGGGTGCCCGGGTTGCGGGTCCGATTCCCCTTCCCACGGACATCCACAAATTCTGCGTCAACCGGTCGCCCCACGTAGACAAGAAGTCACGGGAGCAGTTTGAAATCCGGACGCATAAACGGCTGATAGACATCATCGAGCCGACCCAGTCCACGGTGGATGCCCTCATGAAACTGGACCTATCTGCCGGTGTGGACGTGGAGATCAAACTGTAACTGTCCGAAACCGAAGGCGCGATCAACGCATTGTTTCGGCAGCGGAAGACTGGGATGGACATGAGTGCAGGACTGATTGGCAAGAAGCTGGGCATGACCCAGATTTTTTCGGAGGATGGCGTTGCTGTTCCAGTGACGGTCATCGAGGTGACACCGTCTGTGGTCGTCCAGAAGAAGACCATCGAGAAGGATGGCTATGAGGCCGTTCAGCTGGGATTCGACCGGGTGAAGCAGAACCGTCTGACGAAACCGCTGCAGGGACATTTCAGGGCGGCGGACCGCGGATATTTCAGGGTTCTCAGGGAATTCAGGTCATTCCCGGAGCCCTGCGAGATAGGCCAGGAACTGAAAGCGGATCTCTTCTCTGCCGGGGATCACGTCGACATCGTAGGAACGACGAAAGGCAAGGGTTTCGCGGGTGTCATAAAGCGCCACGGATTCGGTGGAGGAAGGGCAACCCACGGTTCCATGTTTCACCGGGCTCCGGGTTCCATCGGGGCCAGTGCCGATCCGTCCCGTGTATTCAAGGGGACGCGTCTTCCAGGCCGGATGGGTGGAATTCAGAAAACCGTCCTGAACCTGATCGTTGTTGCGGTTCGACCTGACAAGAATCTTCTGCTTGTGAAGGGACCTGTTCCAGGAAGTCGGAAGGGTTATATTCTGATCAAGAAATCGAAAAAAATGGCGAGCTAGCCGGGTCCGGGGTGAAACCATGCCGCTGGTGAATGTATACAATATAGAATTTAAGAAGGTCTCGGAAATCGAGCTGGATGACGTCGTTTTCGGAGCGGATGTCAACGAAGCTCTTCTTCATGAAGTGGTCAGGATGCAGATGGCGGCGCGGAGAAGCGGCACGGCATCGACGAAGGAACGAAGCGATGTCCACGGCAGCAGCCGCAAGCTGTGGCGCCAGAAGGGAACAGGCAGGGCGCGAGTGGGAAACATCCGTTCTCCCCTGTGGCGGAAAGGCGGTGTCGTTTTTGGACCCCATCCACGGGATTATTCCTTCAAGATGCCCAAGAAGATGCGCCGATCAGCACTGCGGTCCGCGTTGAGCCTGAAAATCAGGGAAGAAAAAATCATCGTTCTGAGTGATTTCCCCCTGGATGAGATCAAGACGAAAAAGTTCCAGGCGGTTGTTGATCGTCTCGGTCTGAAGACGGCCCTGTTTGTTCTGGACCAGGCCAACGCAGTCCTTGAAAAATCGTCCCGGAACATCCCGGAGATCAAGATGATCCGTTCGGAAGGCCTGAATGTTTACGATATCCTGAAATACCAGCATCTTGTTCTGCTGGAGCCTTCCGTGAAGAAGATAGAGGGGGCGCTGCTTTCATAATGGAACACTATGAGATCGTAAAGAAGACCATCCTGACGGAGAAGAGCACCGTCGCAAAGGACGAGGCCAACAAGTATGTTTTTGAAGTAGATCCGAGAGCAAACAAGATCGAGATCGGCCAGGCCATTGAGAAATTGTTCAAAGTGAAGGTTCTGGACGTCAACATCATGAATATTCAGGGAAAAAGCAAGAGAACCGGTAGGATTATGGGCAGGCGGAAATCCTGGAAGAAGGCGGTTGTTACTCTGGCCCCGGGCAGTCGCATCGAACTGTACGAAGGGGTATAGGGGGAGAGGAACGGAAGCATGGGAATCGTTAAATACAAACCCACGTCACCCGGGAGGAGGTTCCAGACCTGCTCGGATTTCCGTGAAATCACGGCCTCGGATCCGGACAAGTCTCTTTTGAAGCCGCTGCCGAGGACGGGAGGAAGAAATAACAAAGGGCGGATGACGAGTCGAAACGTCGGAGGACGGCACAAAAGACGTTACCGCCTCGTCGATTTCCGGAGGGACAAAACGGATATTCCCGCGAAGGTAGCGACGATCGAGTACGACCCGAACCGTTCTTCGCGAATCGCCCTTCTGAAGTATGTTGACGGCGAGAAGCGATACATTCTGGCACCCGATAAGCTTCAGGTCGGCGATACGGTGGTCAGCAGTGAAAAGGCAGACGTGAAGCCCGGCAACACAGTTATTCTGAAAAACGTTCCCCTGGGTTCCCTGATCCATAACATTGAATTGAAGACCGGTCGAGGCGGGCAGTTGATTCGATCCGCGGGGACATACGGTCAGCTGATGGCGAAGGAAGGCGGATATGCACAGGTCCGTCTGCCTTCAGGAGAAGTCAGGAAGATCCGCCTTGAATGCAGAGCGACCATCGGACAGGTGGGGAACACGGATCACGAGAACATCAGCATTGGAAAGGCGGGCCGTTCCCGTTGGGCTGGCCGGCGCCCGCATACTCGTGGAGTGGTGATGAATCCGATCGATCATCCCATGGGCGGCGGGGAAGGCAAGTCTTCCGGCGGCCGACATCCCTGTACCCCTTGGGGAATACCGACAAAGGGGCACAAGACGAGAAAAAACAAGCAAACGGATAAGTACATCGTCAAGAAAAGGGGTTAGCGAGCGGTGGCACGATCAATCAAGAAGGGTCCCTACGTCGAGGAGAGCCTGATTCGGAAAGTCCGGCAGGTGGAGGCTTCGGCAAGCAAGGCGGTGATCAAGACATGGTCGCGCCGGTCCACGATCACACCCGAATTTATTGGCCAGACATTCGCCGTTCACAACGGGAAGAAGTTTATCCCCGTTTTCGTGACGGAGAATATGGTGGGGCACAAATTGGGAGAGTTTGCCCCGAGCCGGACATTTTACAACCATGCCGGGGACCGGAAATCGAAAGTGAAGAAGTGAGCGCTGCCGGTCGTTGCCGGTTGTCGGGAGTGAGCAATACATGGAAGCGAAAGCATCTGCAAAATACGTTCGAATATCGCCACAAAAAGCACGGCTGGTTGTGGATCTGATCCGCGACAAGAATGTGGAAGAGGCTCGCAAAATTCTCAAGTTTGCGCGGAAAAACGCCGCCGGCATGGTCGATAAAGTTCTCAATTCCGCATTTGCGAATGCGAGGCAGAACCCGAACATCGACGAGAACGTTCTGTACGTAAAGAAGATTTTCGTAGACCAGGGACCTTCCCTGAAACGGTGGCGAGCCAGAGCCCAGGGCAGGGCGGCCGGGATCAAGAAACGGATGAGCCACATTACCGTCGTCCTCGACGAGAGATAGAGAGTAAGGAGGTGACCCTTTGGGGCAGAAGGTAAACCCGATCGGCTTCAGGCTGGGAGGAATCAAGACATGGCGTTCGCAGTGGTATGCCGATAAACATTATCACAACCTCCTTCATGAGGACATCCGGATCCGGACCTTCCTGAAAAAGAAACTATATCAGGCAGGTGTGTCGAGAATCGAGATCGAACGTGCGGCAAGCAAGGCGAAGGTGAATATTTTTGCGGCCCGCCCCGGTATCATTATCGGGAAAAAGGGAGCCGAGGTAGAAAAACTCAAAAAAGATCTGCAGCAGCTCTCTAAGAGCGAGGTGATTGTAAATATCCTTGAAGTCCGGAAACCGGAAGTCGATGCGCAGCTCGTCGCGGAAAACATTGCTCTTCAGCTTGAGCGTCGCGTCGCGTTCCGGCGGGCCATGAAAAAATGTGTGACAGGAGCTCTCAAGTTCGGGGCCAAAGGAATCCGCGTCATGTGCGCCGGACGGCTCGGAGGGGCGGAAATGGCCCGCTCCGAGTGGTACAGGGAAGGAAGGGTGCCCCTGCACACGCTGCGGGCAGACATTGACTGGGGCTTCGCCGAGGCCAGGACCGCATATGGTCAAATCGGTGTCAAAGTACTGATTTTCAATGGTGAAGTGTTGCCGGCGAGAAAAGAACAGCCGAAGGTTTAAGAAACACGTTCCTTCGGGCAAGCGCGAAAGAAAAGGAAGTACTGAGAGACCGGGCGGTACAGGGAGAGAATCAAGATGTTAATGCCGAAACGGGTAAAATACAGGAAGCTCCAGCGGGGTCGGATGTCGGGAAAAGCAACCCGCGGAAGTTCTGTGGCCTTTGGAGAGTTCGGTCTTCAGGCTACGGAATGCGGTTGGATTACAGCCCGACAGATCGAGTCGGCTCGTATAGCAATGACACGCCACGTGAAGAGAGGCGGAAAGATCTGGATCCGGATATTTCCTCACAAGTCCATCACCAAAAAGCCGGCAGAAACCCGAATGGGAAAAGGCAAGGGAGCACCGGAGGATTGGGTTGCAGTGGTCAAGCCCGGTACGGTGCTCTATGAGATGGAGGGTGTTGCCGATGACGTGGCCCGGGAGGCATTCCGGCTGGCGGCTCACAAGCTTCCTATCGGTACGCGGTTCCTGACGAGGGAGTTATCAAGTGAAAAATAGGAATTTCAAGGACTTGTCGGTTGACGAGTTGAAGCATAAGGAGAAGGACCTCCGGGAGGAGCAATTTCGCCTTCGGATGCGCCATGCGGCCGGACAGCTCGAGTCGCCTGCGTCGCTGGTCCATGTCAGGAAAAACATCGCCCGGATCAAGACGGTTTTGAGGGAGAAGGAGGCGATCGGATAGCATGGGGGAGCGGGATAACAAGAGGACCATTCAGGGGGTCGTCGTCAGCAACAAGATGGACAAGACGATCGTCGTCCGTTCCGAAAGGCTGGTCAAGCATCCGGTCTTTCAAAAGTACATTCGGAAGTATGCCCAGTACATGGCCCATGACGAAAAGAGCGAGTGCGGAATCGGAGACCGGGTACTGATCGTGGAATCCAGGCCGTTGAGCCGGAGGAAACGGTGGCGCATGCGGGAAGTCCTTGAGAAGGCCAAGTAGTTGCGACCGGCAGGAAGCGGAATGAAGTCCAGCGGGGTGAAGTCATGATTCAGATGCAGACAATCCTCAATGTCGCCGATAATTCGGGAGCCAAAAAGGTTGCCTGTGTTAAGGTGCTTGGAGGCTCGCGGAGGAGATATGCCCGGGTGGGGGATGTCATCGTCGTCTCCGTGAAGGAGGCTCTTCCGAACTCCAAAGTGAAGAAGGGCGATGTAATGAAGGCGGTGGTGGTGAGGACCGTGAAGGAGGTCCGGCGACAGGACGGTTCCTATTTGAAATTCGATGATAATTCCGCCGTTCTGATTTCAAACCAGATGGAGCCCATCGGCACCCGTATTTTCGGACCTGTCGCTCGAGAGCTCAGGGCCAAGCAGTTCATGAAAATCATATCGCTGGCTCCGGAAGTTCTTTGAAGCGGCTCCGTATGCACATTCTGGGGATCGATCGATGCAAGATATGCTGTTGAAGAAGGGTGACATGGTGAAGGTTATTGCCGGAAAGGAAAAAGGAAAAACCGGCAAAATCCTGAAGACGATCGGCGAAAAAGATCGGGTCGTTGTCGAGAAAGTGAATCTGGTAAAAAGGCACAAGAGACCCGATGCGAAGGGCAAGGGCGGGATCCTGGAGAAGGAAAGCTCCATCCATGCCTCCAACGTGATGCTCCTCTGCAGCAAGTGCAACACGGGTGTTCGAATCGGACACCAGATCCTGGAGGATGGAAAGAAAGTCCGTATCTGCCGAAAATGCCAAGAGATATTGGATGCATAGGGTCATAGCGATGGCAAGACTGAAAACACATTATGACAAGCAAGTGATCCCGGCTCTGATGAAGGAGTTCGGATACCGGAACAGGATGCAGGTTCCGAAGATTGAAAAAATCATCGTGAACATGGGGCTCGGCGAGGCGATCCAGAATGTGAAGATTCTGGAGAGTGCATCCCAGGAGATTGCGCTCATCACCGGCCAGAAGCCCATTATCACAAAGGCCAAAAAATCGATCGCCACATTCAAGCTGCGGCAGGGGATGTCCATTGGCTGCTGTGTGACGCTCCGCAGCGAGCGAATGTATGAGTTTTTCGACCGGCTTGTCAACGTGGCGCTTCCCAGGGTTCGCGACTTCCGCGGGATTTCTCAGAAATCATTCGACGGGAGAGGGAACTTTGCAATGGGGTTGAAAGAGCAGATCATTTTCCCGGAAATCGATTACGACAAGATCGATAAGATCAAGGGAATGAATATCGTCATCGTGACGAGCGCCAAGTCGGACGATGAGGCAAGATACCTGTTGAAGCTCATGGGAATGCCCTTCAGAAACTGAGAAAAACCATTAGAGTAGTTCGGGAGGATCGGCGTGGCGAAGAAGTCCCTGCTTGCCAAGGCAAAGCGGAAGTTGAAGTTTTCAGTCCGGCAGTATAACCGTTGTCCCATTTGCGGAAGACCACGGGCGTACTACCGCAAATTCGACATGTGCAGGATTTGTCTACGGAACCTCTCCCTAAAAGGCGATGTCCCGGGCGTAATCAAATCCAGCTGGTAACCCAGTATTCGAGGAGTCTTCAAGATGGGGATGACGGATCCGATTGCGGATATGCTGACCCGGATCAGGAATGCCAACCGGGTTCATTTCAAGAGTGTTGATGTCCGGCTCAGCCGGATCAACCTGGATATCGCCAAGGTGTTGAAGCGGTCCGGATTCATTGGCGGATTCGATGTGAAGAAGGACAGTAAAGGGATGGAATTCCTGCGGGTGTATCTCAGGTATCCGGATCCCAGAAAGACAGTCATCACAGGTATACAGAGGGTAAGCAAGCCAGGCAGAAGGGTTTATGTAGGCTGTGAAAAGATCCCGAAGGTTCTGAATGGCTACGGCATCGCGATTCTGTCCACGTCCAAGGGCCTCATGACCGATCGGGAGGCGAGGGAACAGAACGTTGGCGGTGAAGTTATCTGCAGCGTCTGGTAAAAAGCGCAGCGGAAAGCAAGGTGCAGGAGAACGCATTCCATGTCCAGGATTGGTAAGAAACCAATAGAGATTCCCAACGGAGTGAAGATCCATCAGGAGGGAAGCACGGTCCGGGTGGACGGTCCGAAAGGGGGCCTCTCGGCATCGATTCCCAGCGGAGTTCGGATGGTCGTGGAGGACAATCAGATCACAATCCAGAGAAATTCCGACAATCGCTTTGACCGATCCTTCCACGGATTGACGAGAACGCTCGTTGCCAACATGGTGAAGGGTGTCAGTGCGGGCTTTGAGAGGAAGCTGGAGATTGCAGGGGTCGGCTACCGGGCCGAGATGGTTGACAACAACCGGTTGAAGCTCGTTGTTGGTTACTCCACACCCCTGGAATATGCGATTCCGGAAGGAATCAGCGTGAAAATAGACAAGCAGGTGAACCTGCTCGTCATGGGGATCGACAAGCAGCTGGTCGGCCGCGTAGCAGCAGAGATCCGGGCGCTCCGAAAGCCGGAGCCCTACAAGGGAAAAGGGATCCGGTATGTCGGTGAGACCGTACGCAGGAAAGTTGGGAAATCCATCGGCTCCAAGTAAACGCCGAGGCGCCGCGACAGAGAGGTGAACCATTGTCGTCCAAGAGGATTCAGCGGGTCAAGGATAAGCGGAAGAAGAGGGTTCGGGCCAAGATTTTCGGCACGGGTGCCAGGCCCAGGCTTTCCGTGTTCCGCAGTTCGAAGCACATATACGTGCAGGCCATCAACGATCAGGAAGGCAGAACGCTGGTGGAGGCCTCCACTCTGCACGCGGATCTTCGTGGCCGCGTGAAGGACCTGAAAAAGCAGGACGCAGCCCGGGAGGTCGGCAAGCTTGTGGCAAGCCGCCTTGTTGATCTGGGTGTCCGGCAGGTCATATTCGATAGGGGGGCTTATCTCTTTCATGGCCGGGTAAAAGCCCTGGCCGATGCGGCGCGGGAGGCCGGTCTGGATTTCTAATATGAGCCGAGAGTTTGAAGGAAGGAAGGGGTCCTTGGAGAAGAGAGGCATGGAGGAGTCGGAGTTCCTCGACCGCGTCATTACCATCAACCGTACGGCGAAGGTCGTCAAGGGCGGCAGAAGGTTTCGCTTCAGCGCCATTGTTGTGGTTGGCGATGGCAAAGGCTCGGTGGGAGCCGGCCTCGGAAAGGCGCACGAAGTGCCGGAAGCGATTCGCAAGGGGATGGAGCAGGCGAAGAAGAGCATGGTTCCCGTTGCAGTTATCGGGGGGACGATTCCCTACGAGGTCATTGGTCAGTTTGGAGCGGGAAAGGTTTTGCTCAAGCCCGCCTCCGCGGGGACCGGGTTAATCGCCGGCGGTGCCGTGAGGGCCGTCCTTGAGTGTGCCGGAGTGCACAACATTCTGACGAAATGCCTGGGGTCCCACAACCCGCACAATCTGGTGAAGGCCACGCTGGAGGGGCTCACGCGATTGAAGCGGCCGGAGGAAATTGCGGCTCTTAGGGGAAAGTCCTGAGGAACCGGGGGATACAGCCGTGGATAAGAAACTGAAGATTACGCAGGTCAAGAGCTATATAGGACGGCCAGAGGCCCATCGCAAGGTTCTCAAGGGAATCGGGCTGGGAAAGATGAACAAGACCGTCGTCCTGGAGGACACACCGGCCATTCGTGGAATGGTACAAAAGGTGATCCACTTGGTCTCGGTGGAAGAAATCGAGGTTCGCAACTCATGAATCTTGGATCATTGAAACCCTCCGAGGGTTCGCGAAAGAAAAAGAAACGCGTCGGCCGGGGCGAAGGGTCCGGTCACGGTGGGACATCCTGCCGGGGGCACAAAGGACAGAATGCGCGCTCCGGAAGCAGCAGGAATCCGGGATTTGAAGGCGGCCAGATGCCTCTGTACCGCAGACTTCCCAAAAGGGGATTCCGGAATCCGTTCCGCAAGGACATCGCGATCATCAACATCGGCCAGTTGAACCGCTTTCCCGAGGGATCGATCATTGATGAAGCGATCCTGATCCAGAACGGTCTCGTTCATCACGCCGGTGATGGGATCAAGGTTCTCGGGAAAGGAACGCTTGACCGGCCCCTGTCAGTGAAACTCGATATGGTCAGTCGGGGGGCCAGGGAGAAGATTCTTGCCGCCGGCGGCTCCGTCGTCGAGGGGGCCTGAACTTGATAGGCGGGTTATCAAACATCCCGAAGATCCCGGAGCTCCAGAAAAGGATCCTCATCAGCTTTTTGCTGTTGTCGGTTTACCGGATCGGGGCCCACGTTCCAACCCCCGGCATCGATTCTGTGGCGCTGGCCGCTTTTTTCGAGCAAGCTAGGGGATCTCTCCTGGGGCTCTTTGACATGTTTGCGGGAGGAGCGCTGAGCAATTTCTCCGTGTTCTCCCTGGGCATTATGCCCTACATCAGTTCCTCCATCATACTACAGCTCCTGACCATCGCCATTCCTCACCTGGAAAGGCTTTCCAAGGAGGGTGAGGCCGGAAGAAAGAAAATCACCCAGTATACCCGGTACGGTACGGTTCTGCTCAGCATCATCCAGGGGTTTGCAATCGCGGTAGGACTCGAAAGCATGGCCGGGCCCACCGGCGCATCGATCGTCCTCGAACCCGGGTGGGGATTCCGCCTCATGACCATGATCACCCTGACGGCGGGGACAGCCTTCATTATGTGGCTGGGTGAGCAGATCACGGAGCGGGGAATCGGAAACGGCATTTCACTGATCATCTTTGCAGGGATTGTCTGCCGGGCTCCAGCGGCTATTTTCAACACGTTCCGGCTGCTTTCCAGCGGAGAAATGGGAATATTCTTCATTATCATTTTGATCGTTCTGATGATCGGCGTTGTCGGCGTAATTGTTTTCGTTGAGAGCGCACAGAGGCGAATTCCGATCCAGTATGCCAAGCGGGTTGTGGGAAGAAAGGTTTACGGGGGACAGACAACACATCTCCCGCTGAAAGTAAATACGGCAGGCGTCATTCCGCCCATTTTTGCATCCTCGATCATCATGTTTCCTGCGACGCTGGCCAACTTCATTACCCATCCCTGGATGAAAGTAGTTTCTGATTCGCTGGTTCCGGGCAGGATGGCTTATGAACTTCTATACGTAGGGTTTATCGTCTTCTTCTGTTATTTTTATACAGCGGTTGTTTTCAACCCCGTCGACGTGGCGGACAACATCAAGAAATATGGCGGTTATATTCCCGGTATCCGGCCGGGAAAGAAGACGGCCGAATATATCGACGCCGTGCTGTCGCGACTGACCTTCGGAGGCGCGATTTATGTCTCAGCGGTGTGTGTGCTGCCAAGCATCCTGATCAGCAACTTCAACGTTCCATTTTATTTCGGTGGAACCGCTTTATTAATCGTGGTTGGTGTGGCTCTGGACACGGCGGGTCAGATTGAGACACATCTTCTGACGCGGCAGTACGAAGGATTCCTTAAAAAAGGCCGCCTGGCAAAGCGGCGTTGAAAACGGAAAGCTTCGACGGCTGTCATGGTTATCCTCAAATCGCCGGAAGAGATTGAAACCATTCGCAACGCCAATCGGATTGTGGCGGAAATACTCGGCGAACTGGAGATCATGGTGAAGCCGGGGATCACCACCCGGGAACTGGACCAGCACTCGGAAAAGCTGGCCAGGAAAAAGGGAGCGAAGCCGGCCTTCAAGGGATACAGGGGTTATCCCTTTTCACTCTGTGCCTCCGTGAATGCAGAAGTGGTTCACGGGATGCCGTCCGACCGGGTTCTCAAGGACGGGGACATTGTGGGGCTGGATTTCGGAGCGCTTTACAAGGGTTATTACGGCGACGCCGCCATAACGGTTCCCGTGGGCGAGGTTTCCGAAGAGGCAAAAAGGCTGATACGCGTTACCGAGGAGTGCCTCTACAAGGGAATTGAACAGGCGAGAAGCGGTCAGCGGCTGGGAGACATCTCCGCTGCCGTCCAGAAGCATGTGGAGAATGCGGGCTTTTCCGTTGTCAGGGATTTCGTCGGTCACGGAATTGGAAGGGCGCTGCATGAGGAACCCCAGATTCCGAATTATGGTGTGGAGAAGCGCGGGATCGAGTTGAAGTCGGGAATGGTCTTGGCCATCGAACCGATGGTAAATCAGGGCGGATGGCGGGTTCGGGTGATGAATGACGGATGGACCGTTGTGACGGCGGACGGAAGGTTGTCCGCCCATTTCGAACATTCTATCGCCATCACAAAAAACGGTCCCGTGATCTTGAGCCGCGTTCATTAAGAACGGAGTCTTCTGGAGGGGATTGGGAGGAGCCGGTACGGAGCCATGGCAAAGGAAGAGCCCATAGAGGTGGAAGGCAGGGTTGTAGAACCACTGCCGAACGCCATGTTCCGGGTAGAGCTGGAAAACGGTCACCGCGTTCTTGCTCACATTTCCGGGAAGATGCGGATGCATTTTATCAAGATTCTGCCGGGCGACCGGGTCACGGTGGAGCTTTCGCCATATGACCTGACCCGTGGAAGGATCATATATCGGGCAAAATAGCCCGGCCAGCGAGCCGCTCCGGATCAAGCAGGGAAGGGGCGGCAGGACAGCAGGGAGGGAGTGTCGTGAAAGTACGGTCTTCCGTGAAGAAAATCTGTGACAAGTGCAAGATCGTCAAGAGGCGTGGCGTGCTCAGGGTCATCTGTGAGAATCCGAAGCATAAGCAGCGTCAGGGATAATTCGTACCAGGAGGTTTTCAGTGGCGCGCATTGCTGGAGTGGATTTGCCGAAAAACAAGCGGATGGAGATTGCCCTGACCTACATCTATGGCATCGGTCGGACGAAGTCCCTGCAGATCCTCAAGGAAGCGGGGATCGCTCCCGAGACGAAGACGGATGTCCTCGCGGACGCGGAGATCACCGCCATCCGGAATATCATCGACCGAGAACACAAGGTGGAGGGAGATCTTCGACGGGATATATCCATGGCCATCAAGAGGCTGATGGATCTGGGGTCCTATCGCGGTTTGAGGCACAGGAAAGGACTGCCCGTGCGAGGACAGCGTACCCGAACCAACGCCCGGAGCCGAAAAGGCCCAAGGCGGGGTGTCGGAGCCAAGAAAAAGTAGTGACCAAGCGCTTACGGAGGAATCATGGCTAGGCCAGCGCGAAAGACGGGCAAGAAGAAGGAAAAAAAGAACATCGCGGAAGGGGTTGCCCATATCCAGTCGACGTTCAATAACACGATCATAACCATTACGGACCTCAGCGGGAACGTAATCGCCTGGTCTTCTGCGGGAGTCCAGGGCTTCAAGGGTTCCCGGAAGAGTACCCCCTTCGCGGCGCAGATGGCGGCGGAAGATGCTGTCAAGAAGGCCAAGGAACACGGGATGAGAACCGTACAGGTTTATGTGCGTGGGCCCGGTGCGGGGCGGGAGTCGGCCTTGAGGGCGCTCCAGGTTGCCGGTCTGAATATCAGCCTGATACGGGACGTCACCCCGATTCCCCATAACGGATGCCGTCCGCCAAAGAGGCGTCGCGTGTAAGACCCGGGCTTGATTCGGCCGGGCAGATTTCCAACAATATTTGCAGATGAGCTGAGGGAGGAACCGTTGGCGAGATACACGGAATCCGCATGCAGGCGGTGCCGGAGAGAGGGACTGAAGCTGTTCCTCAAGGGAGACCGTTGTTACAGTGAGAAGTGCGCATACGAGCGGCGCGGTTATGCTCCGGGCGAGCACGGACAGATTCGGAAAAAATTCTCCGATTACGGCGTCCAGTTGAGAGAAAAGCAGAAACTGAAGAGGATGTACGGAGTATTGGAGAAGCAGTTCCGCGGTTATTTTGAGATGGCGGATCGGCAGAAAGGCATCACCGGAACCAACTTGCTGGTTCTTCTGGAGCGCAGACTGGATAACATGGTTTTCCGGATGGGTTTTGCCAGTTCCCGGACGGAGGGCCGCCAGTTGGTCCGGCACAACCATTTCCTGGTGAATTCCAAACCGGTCAACATTCCCTCATACCTGGTGAAAACCGGTGACTCGATCGAGATTCGAGAGGGGAGCCGGAAAGTGGAAAGAATCATCGAGGCCATGGAGACAGTGGCCAGGCGGGGAGTTCCCTCCTGGCTGGAACTGGATAAGGAGAACTTCCGGGGAGGTGTCAAGGCCCTTCCCAGCCGAGAAGAACTCACCATGCCCGTGCAGGAGCAGCTGGTCGTCGAGCTGTATTCGAAATAACGGCTGACGGCCCGGCTTGAGAGTGGCGGAAAGGAAATCACGTCTATGCAAAGCAATTGGCGCAGTCTGATACGGCCCAAACGTATCGAGTGCGATGAGGGCACGCATACCCGTTCCTATGGAGAGTTCACGTGTCAGCCCCTGGAGAGAGGATTCGGCATCACGCTGGGCAACGCCCTGCGAAGGGTGCTCCTGTCATCCATTCAGGGTGCGGCGGTTGTTTCCGTAAAGTTCGACGGTGTCCTTCATGAATTCGACACAATTCCGGGGGTGAAAGAGGATGTGACGGACATCATCCTCAACATCAAAGGCGTACGTTTCAAGATGCACGGCGAGGGTCCCCGGACGGTAACCATTGACCGCACGAAGAGTGGAACCGTAACGGCAGCGGACATCGTAACGGATGGAACCGTGGAGGTGCTCAACCCGGAGCACTACATTGCCACCCTGTCGGGAGAAGCGCCGTTTTCGGCCTCCATGGTCGTGAAGACGGGAAAGGGTTATGTCCCGGCGAAGCGGGAGAGGGATGTCGATCAGCCGGAAGGGACGATCAACATCGATGCCATCTTCTCGCCGATCAAGAAAATCAATTACACCGTCACGTACGCCCGTGTCGGCCAAGTGGCGGATTACGACAAGCTGATTCTCGAAATATGGACCGACGGAGGCGTTCTACCCGAGGATGCGGTAGCATACGCAGCCAAAATCCTGAAGGATCAACTGGACACCTTCATCAATTTCGATGAAGTGGAGGAAGAAGAGGCGCCTGCGCAGGAACCGGAGCGGGACGTCAACGAAATGCTGCTCCGCAGTGTCGACGACATGGAGCTCTCCGTGCGCTCGGCCAACTGCCTGAAGAACGCGGGAATCAAGCTCATCGGGGAACTGGTCCAGAAGTCGGAAGCGGAAATGCTCAAGACGAAGAATTTCGGAAGGAAATCGCTTAACGAAATCAAGACGATTCTGGACGAAATGGGCCTGAATTTCGGGATGAAGCTCGAATTCCCACCCTGGAACCGGGCCGCCGATGCGGATGAGATCGGCGGAAGCCGTGACAGTTAACCAGCCGTTGAGGAAAGGACCGGACTCATGCGTCACCGGAAACTGACAACGAAACTCGGAAGGACCTCCAGCCACCGGAAAGCCATGTTCCGCAACATGGTTACTTCCTTCCTGAAATACGAAAAGATCGAGACAACGGACATCAAGGCGAAGGAGCTGCGGCGCATCGCTGAAAAGATGGTGACGCTGGGAAAGCGGGGCGATCTGCATGCACGGCGCCAGGCCCTGGCCTATGTGCGGGACCGGGATGTCGTGGAGAAGCTGTTCGAGCAGATCTCGTTGCGGTTCAAGGATCGCAGGGGAGGCTACACGAGAATCGTCAAGACCGGTTTCCGGACGGGGGACAATGCTCCCATGGCCCTCATCGAGTTCGTCGGGGAAGAGAAGGAAAAGGCTCAGAAGGCCAAGAAGGCATCCAAGTCCAGGCAGAAGGCGTCATAGATCCGCAGCCGGCCGGGCCGGCTGTACAGCGAACCATCGAGAGGCAGGCCGATGAGGCCTGCCTCTCTTTTTTCTTGTCTTTTTACGGGTTCGGAGCTACGTAACCAAAACGGGAAAAAACGGGTTCATATCCCGAAAAGGATAACCGGCGAAAGGAGGTACCATGGCGGATATCAAAATCGGAGAAGTTGTGAAGTTCTTTGCGAAACCAAGCGTCGCCGCCGTCAAGATCACGGACGGGGAACTCAAGGTCGGGGAATCCATCAAGTTTTTCGGCCATACCACGGATTTGACGCTGGTGATCGATTCCATGGAAGTGAACAACCAGAAAGTGGAAACGGCTGTAGCAGGCGATTACATCGGGATCAAGGTGCCCGATCGGGTCCGGCCGGGAGACGAGGTCTTCAAGGTCGAATAGCCGGGCAGGACGTCATCATCTAGTTCGGGAAGGCCATGGGCTGGCGTATTGAATCCGCCGGATCCATGGCTTTTTCTTATTGACCTCGTCGGTGCGCTTCGATCATGTCCTATCAGGAATCACTTCAGTACATCTCCAGCCTCGGCGGAATGGGCATCCGGTTCGGCCTGGACCGCCTGAAGCGTGTTCTGGACCGCCTGAACAGCCCCCAGGAGGCCTGCCCCTCCGTAGTCATCGCGGGTACAAACGGAAAGGGGTCCGTCGCTGCCGTGACGGCCTCCGTTCTTCAGGCCTCGGGCCTCCGCGTCGGCCTCTATACGTCCCCGCATCTGGTGGACCTGCGGGAAAGAATCCAGGTTGCGGGCCACTGGATCGGGAAGGGTCATTTTTCCCGTCACGTTGAAGAAATAAGAAGAAAACTTTCCGGAGACGTCCTCACCTATTTCGAGTTTCTCACCACCATCGCGTTTCTCGAATTCCGGCGTGCCGGTGCCGATGTCGCCGTCCTTGAAGTCGGCATGGGCGGCAGGCTCGATGCCGCCAATGTCGTTGCGGACCCCGTGGTCTCGGTGATTACGACGATCGGCCTGGAGCACACGGCCTACCTGGGCAGGACGCTCCGGAACATCGCCGGTGAAAAGGCGGGTGTCATCCGGGAGGAGGGGGTCTGCGTCACCGGCGTACACCAGCCGTCGGTTCGGCATGTTCTCGATGAGGAGTGCCGGCGGAAGCGGGCAACGCTCTTCCGGCTAGGGCGGGATTTCAAGGGCCGTCCCACGGGCAGGGAAAGCTTTTCATATCGGGGGCGGATCTGGAGGGAGCGATCCCTGCCCTGCCCGCTCCGGGGACGGTATCAGATCGATAACGCCGCCGTCGCCATCGCAACCCTGGAGGTGATGGCCGAGCGTGGATTTCCGGTGGACATGGCGTCGATCCGGACCGGACTGGCCATGACGCATTGGGCCGGACGGATGGAAACAATTCCCGGAGATCCGCCGATCATCCTGGATGGAGCCCACAATCCTGCCGCCATGTCCGTTCTCTGCCGGGACCTCAAACGGGAAGCCTCTACCCGGCCGGTGGTTTTCCTGTTCGGCGTCCTGGAAGACAAGGACGCCGCCGCCATGCTGAAAAGAATACGCGGTGTGGCATCGGATGTGGTTCTGACCGAAACCCTTTCGGAAAGGGGCCTGCCTCCGGAAAAACTTCGGGACCTAGCCTCCCGCATTCTGTCCATTCCAATCGACGTCTGCCCGGATCCCCGGGAGGGCTTGCAGAGAGCCCGGGAAAAAGTGGGAAAGCACGGCCTGATCTGCGTGACCGGCTCGCTCTATCTTGTCGGTGCCGTGAAAAAGCTGTTCCCTCCCGTGGCAGAATATGATAGGGAAAGCCCTCCGTAAATTCAGGAATGTACTAAGGATATCCGCTTACAACCGGGAACGGGACCCATGGGTGCAGGCCAAGACAACCGCATCATTACGCTTTTCCTGTTTCTATTTCTTTTCTTTCCGGTTTTGATTCCTTTGACCGCTGTTGCTGCTGTAGAGCCCGCGGCCCCTGTTTCGACGGTTTCGTCAACGGAATCCACGCAAAACGGTGCCATTTCGGAAGTTGCGAATGACCCGGCGGTGGGGAAACCCATCCGGCAGGAAAAAGCGGATGTGGAAAGCGATGCCCATGCGGCGCAGGTCTCTGTGACACTCTCCGGAATCATAACGGATCCTTTTGGTAAGCCTCTTCCCGAAACCCGGGTGGAGATGGTTCACAGGCCCCAGACCCGGGTCGAAACCGACTACGACGGTCGTTTCTCCATCTCCGGTTTGCCCGGCGAGCCGCTTCTTCTCAAGGTCACCCGGGCGGGATTTCTTCCCCTGTTCATTTCGCGGCCGGAGCCCGGGGCTCCTGCAGCGGACGACCTTGCACGGTATATCCTGTACCCCGACGAGGAGAGCCTTCCCCTCCCCGCCGGGAAGGGTGGGCCGGTCCAGGTTGAAGCGGACCGGTTTGGATATGAACAGGACCCGGAGGCATATCTGGCAGCGGGCAACGTTTTTGTAACCTATGACAGTACCGTCCTCGTGGCGGAGAAGGTCCGCATCGACCGGGCAACCGACGAGGCGTCGGCGGAGGGGCACGTGCTGGTCCTCGGTGACGGGGACATCCTGGAGGGAGACAGGGGGACGCTCAAGATCGAGGCCAAGACGGGGGTCATCTACCAGGGCCGCCTGTTCCTGGCGAAGAATCACATGTACGTCCAGGGAGACCGGATCGAAAAGCGGGCCGAGGCAACCTACCGGGTGGAGAATGTCTCGGCCACGCCCTGTGACGGGGACAGGCCCGACTGGCGGTTCACCGGCCAGGAGCTTGACGTCACCGTCGACGGGTACGGCAAGATCTATCACGGGCGTTTCGAAGTGCGGAACCAGCCCGTGATCTATACCCCGTTCCTGATGTTTCCGGCAAAGACGACGCGGCAGACCGGTTTTCTCCTTCCCTATTTCGGCTATTCAAGAGACAAGCTGGGCGTGGATGTGGATGTGCCGTTCTACTGGGCCGCGACCAAGAACATGGACGCCACGCTTTACACGCGCACCATGACCAAGCGGGGAGTCCAGGAAGGGCTTGAGGTGCGGTATGTTACGGCGGGCGGCTCTTTCGGCACGTTTTACGGCGACGTCCTCAGCGACCGGAAGGAGATCAGCGAGAACCTCGGTTTCATAAGCCGGAACTGGTCATCGGGCCAGCGCAGATGGGCCTTGTGGTGGAATCATGAGACCCGGTTCGCGAACAACAGCTACATCCGGGCGGACATCGCCAAGGTCTCCGACGCTTTCTACTTCCGGGATTTCTCATCCCATAACTATTTCCTGTCTTCCTACGCCAGCGATCCGTCGGACCGTTTCCGGAGAGTCTCTTTCCTGGCGAATGAATCCCTGACCCAGCTGGATTCAAGCATCCGTTATGTGAAGGACTGGACCAACGCCAACCTGACTGCCGCCATCCGCTATACCGACGATTTTTCCAAGTCGACCAACGCGGCGACCCTGCAGCGCTACCCGGAGATCACTTTCACCACCACGCAGCAGCAGATCCCGGACACGCCGCTGTACGTCCAGTTCAACGGCATCTATGACTATTTCTACCGGAACACTGGGCAGAAGGGGCACCTGCTGGACGTCAAACCGACTATCAGCCTGCCGAAGACGATATTCCAGCGTTTCCAGGTCAAGCCCTTTATGAGCTGGGAGGGGACGTTCTGGAGCCGGGACGACAGCGTCAGCCTGACCACGGACACCCGCCAGGGGGAGCGGCAACTCTTCCACATGGGAGCCACCATGTCGACGGAAGTGCAGAAAATATTTTCCGTCAACCTGCTGGGAGTGGACAAGATCCGCCATGCCATCAAGCCGGAGGTGACGTACGGCTATATCCCGAATACGGCCCAGGCGGACATTCCCGATTTTGCCACCGCGGTCAACGAGATGAATGCCGTCACGTATTCCGTGACGAACACCCTCACGGCCCGCCGCAAGGACAGGAAAACCGGCAAGACGACCTATCAGGAATGGGTCCGACTGAAGCTGGCCCAGACGTTCGACATCATCGAAGCGAGGCGGACCATGGAGGTGGGGTCGGCGGGAAACAGGCCCTTCAGCGTGATGGACATGGAACTGGACCTGACGCCGGTTTCCTATCTGACCTTTGCCGCCCGGAACAAGCTGGACGTCAACACGGGAGGATGGACGCAGACCAATTACGATCTGACCCTGTCCGATGCACGAAAGGATTCGATCACGGCGGGATACCGGTACACGAAGGACACTCTGGAGGAGCTGAATCTGACGATCAAGGCCGTCATCACGCCGTCCCTGGACATCATGTACACCCATCGCCGGAATCGCCTGGATAACAAGGACGTGGAGCGGACGTACAGCCTTCAGTACAGGCGGCAATGCTGGGAGATCATGGTCAGTTTCTCCGACAATGTCACCTATCTGGCGAACGGTGTGGAGGAGCCGGACCGGGTCTATGCGGTCAAGCTCTCCCTGTACGGCCTCTAAGCCCCGTGCGTGGAGCGCGGATAACAGCCCGCCTGCGTTTCCGCAAGCATTCCGGACAAGGATTTTTCCTTGACAAACCCACCCGGATTGCGTAGGTTCCACCTTTCAATTTTACATGGCTGGTGATCACTCAATGAAGACATACAGCGCCAGAAAGGAAGACGTACAGCGGGACTGGTACGTCGTGGACGCCGAGGGAAAGACGCTGGGCCGGCTGGCCAGCGAGATTGCATCGCGGCTGCGAGGCAAGCACAAACCGGTCTATACGCCCCACGTGGATACAGGGGATTTTGTCATTGTTGTGAACGCCGGCAAGGTGGTTCTCACGGGCAAGAAACTCACCGACAAGATGTATTACTCGCACTCCGGCTATCCGGGAGGACTGAAGTCCATTGCAGCGGGAAAACTCCTGCAGACCCGGCCGGAAGAGGTGCTCCGCATCGCTGTCCGGGGCATGCTTCCGAAGAACACCCTGGGAAGGCAGATGCTCAAAAAGCTCAAAATCTACAAGGGCAGCACCCATGTCCATGAGGCCCAGAGCCCCAGGACACTCGATCTGTAGGCAACAGCAGGGAAGATTCGATCTGGAGAGAAACATGGAAAAACGCTTCTACGCAACAGGCAAGCGGAAGACGGCCATCGCCAGGGTTTACATGAAGGAAGGCACCGGCCAGCTGGTCGTCAACAAGCGCAATTTCGACGACTACTTCACCCGGGACAGCTTGAAGATGCTGATCCAGCAGCCGCTGGAGATCACGGGAAAGAAGGGTCTTTTCGATTTCTACATCAACGTGAACGGCGGCGGCAGCGCAGGTCAGGCCGGAGCCGTCAAGCACGGAATTGCAAAGGCGCTCATCGACTTCGACGCCGATCTGCGCTCCGTCCTGAAGCGGGCCGGATTCCTGACCCGGGACTCCCGCATCAAGGAGCGCAAAAAGTACGGCCAGCCGGGGGCCAGGAAGCGATTCCAGTTCTCCAAGCGCTAACGGAGAGGGGGGCTTTCGGGCCTCCCTTTTTTTTTCCGCCCCTTCCGGGCATTCTTATCCCTCAATCCGGCGTCCACCGAAGCCGGAGATTCCTGGTGGCGATCCATGAAAGTCGGTATTTACGGAGCCAGCGGATACACGGGCCAGGAGCTTCTGCGGATCCTCCTGAACCATCCCCATGTGGAGGTCACGGCCGTCACGTCCCGGCAGTACAAGGGAATGGCTGTTTCCGATCTCTATCCCGTCTTTACGGACCGGACAAACCTGGCCTTTCTCGATGCTTCTCCGGAAGAGGTGGCCGAAGCAGCGGACTTTATCTTCCTGGCCCTTCCGCATGGCGGGGCGATGAAAGTGGCCTCCCATTTTCTCGATGCCGGGAAGAAGGTTGTCGACCTGAGCGCCGACTTTCGACTCCGGAAGGTGGAAACCTTCGAGGCCTGGTACGAGAAGCACGGCGCCCCCGGCCTGATCAAGGAAGCGGTGTACGGAATTCCCGAGCTGTACCGGAGCGAGATCCGGTCGGCCCGCTTCGTTGCCAATCCAGGATGCTATCCCACCAGCATCATCCTCGGGTTTGCTCCGCTCCTGAAAGAGGGCCTGATCGACACGGAGACGCTCATCGCCGACTCCAAGTCCGGTGTGAGCGGCGCCGGGCGGGAGGCCCAGATCGGCTCGCTCTTCTGCGAAGTCGACGAGGGTTTCAAGGCCTACAAGGTGGGCCAGCACAGGCACACACCGGAGATCGAGCAGGAGTTGGGTGTCCTCGCCGGCCGGGAGATCTTCCTCTCATTCACCCCTCACCTGCTCCCGGTGAACCGGGGGATCCTGAGCACTCTTTACGCCCGCCTGACAGGGAGCATGTCCACCGCGGACCTGGCGGAGCTGTTCCGCCGCTTCTACGAGCGGGAGCCCTTCGTCCGGGTCTACCGGGAGGGAAGCGTCCCCAACATCTCGTCGGTCAAGGGAACCAACTTCTGCGACATCGGCGTGGTGGCGGACAAGCGGACGGGCCGGGTCATCGTGCTGTCCGCCATCGACAACCTGGTGAAGGGGGCCTCGGGGCAGGCCGTCCAGAACATGAACCTGATGTGCGGTTTCCCGGAGGACGCTGGGCTCGGCATGCTGTCCGTGTTCCCCTGATGCCCGCCTGGCGTGCGGAGCGGCTCCCCGGATCGCAAGGACAGGACGTTTCGAATATCCCGCAGGCGAAGAGCTGGAAATGTTTCCTGGCGGATCGCATGCCCACGGACACGGAGGAGTTTTCATGTCCCTGAAACTCTACAACACCCTGACGAGACGGAAAGAGGAATTCAAACCCATCGCGCCCGGAAAGGTGGGCATGTACGTCTGCGGGATCACCGCCTATGACGTCTGCCACATCGGCCACGCCCGCTCCGCCGTCGTCTTCGACGTCATCACCCGCTACTTCCGGTATGCCGGGTTCGACGTCACCTACGTCAAGAACTTCACCGACGTGGACGACAAGATCATCGAGCGGGCCAACCGGGAGAAGACGACCATCGGGGAGATCTCGGAGCGCTTCATCGCCCGGCACAACGACGATATGGGAGCCCTCGGCATCGAGCCGCCGACGGTGACGCCCAAGGCGACGGAGAACATCGACGGCATGATCCGCCTCATCCGGACCCTGGAGGAAAAGGGGCTGGCCTATGCCATGGACGGGGACGTCTACTACTCCGTGGAGGGATTCCGCGGCTACGGGAAACTCTCGGGACGCAACCTGGAGGACATGCTGGCGGGTGCCCGGGTGGACGTGAACGAGCGGAAGCGAAACCCCCTGGATTTCGCCCTGTGGAAGGCCAGCAAGGAAGGGGAGCCCTGGTGGGACAGCCCCTGGGGACCCGGCCGGCCGGGCTGGCACATCGAGTGCTCCGTCATGAGCCAGCGCTTTCTCGGCGAGACCTTCGACATCCACGGCGGCGGCGAGGACCTGATCTTCCCCCACCATGAGAACGAGATCGCCCAGTCCGAAGGCGCCTACAGGAAGCCCTTCGCCAATTACTGGCTCCACAACGGCTTCGTCCGGATCAACTCCGAGAAGATGTCCAAGTCCCTGGGGAACTTCTTCACCATCGAGGAGATGCTCCGGCGCTATGCCCCGGAGGTCCTGCGCTTCTTCATGCTCCAGAGCCATTACCGGAGCCCCGTGGACTTCTCCGAGGAGTCGCTGGCGGAGGCCCGGCAGGGCATGGACCGGTGCTACAGCACACTGAAGCTGCTTCAGGACGCCCTGAAGGCGGGCGAGGGCACGGCGGAGGCCGACTCATCCTCGCTGGCCGGGAAGGAGAAGGACCTGGCGGAGGTCTTGTCACGGCTGCCGGAACGGTTCTCCGAGGCCATGAACGACGACTTCAACACGGCCCGGGCGCTGGGTTACGTCTTCGACGTGATCCGCCACCTGAACGGCTATCTGCTGGACAAGGCCTTCCGCGTCACGCCGGCTTCCATGGCGGTCCTGCGCCAGGCCCGGGAGACCCTCGACAGGCTCGGCCGGGTCTTTGGGCTTTTCCTGGTGGATCCGGACCGCTACCTCCTGGAGGACCGGGAGCGGGAAGCCACCAAGCGCGGACTGGACGTGGCGGAGATCGAGCGGCTCATCGCCGGACGCCGTGAGGCCAGGGAAAACAAGGACTGGCACAGGGCAGACGAGATCCGGAAGGAGCTGGCGGCCCGGCAGGTCGTGCTGAAGGACGGACCCTCCGGGACGACCTGGAGCATCCAGTAGGCAAGCCGGCTCGGTAGAAAAAGACAAGGGCGCGGGCGAGTGGCCGGAGGGTCATGGGTCCGCGCCCTTTTTTTATGGCTGCGGAAGCAAGGATCGGGTAATTCGTTTTTCGTCTGCGTCCTGCGCGTGTGCCGACTGATTCAGGGCAGGCTCCAGGGGGCGCGCCTTTTTTCGTATTCCTCATCCGGCAGTTGAATCAGGACCGGCTGCGCATCCGATTCGAGCCACCGCAGGACCCGCTCCAGGTCCTCCGCCGACAGGGCCGTGCATCCCTCCGTCGGCGAAGCGGGCCCCCGCCGCCGGTGCAGGAAGATGCACGAGCCGGCCCCCGGCAGGACGGGATCGGCGTTGTGCTCGATGACGGCTCCCAGGCGGTATAGACCGTCCTCCCGGAGCATCGCCTCGCGGCTCTTCCAGTCCGGCACCGCTCCAGAACTGTCGAAGATAAGGTTGTAGGAGGCCGATGCCGGATCGTCGATGCAGAGGGTCTCCGGCGTGATCCGCCGGTAGGGGAGCCGGATCCATGGGACGTCCTCCGGCTCCGCGTATCCGAAAGCCCGATGGATGCGGAAAATCCCCGCCGGCGCTTTCCCGTCGCCCTCCCGCTTCCGCGGCTCTTCCTCTTCCGCCAGGGGATGGATCCCCCGCCCCCAGGCGAGGCCGTGCTTTCCAAGCATGACGGGCATGTCGCCGGGCTCGACGTACCAGGCCGAGCGCGGATTCACCCGGGAGCAGAGCCGGAGCGTGCCTTCCGTCGCTTTCCATCCCCCGGTCCTCACGACCAGGGCCTGCCGGCACTTCCACGGCCAGGCGTCCCCGAGACGCTCCATCTCAAGGCAGGCGGGGGTGGCAGGGGGGCGGATGTCAGCCATGGAATTCTCCTTCGTTCCGAATGCCTTTACGACAACCGGCCCCGGCCGTCCAGTCGCGAAATTCTCCAATAAAAAACTTCCCAATGAAAAAATGCGACAAGCCCTCGTCGTCTCGATGTTGAATGAAGAGATTTATGGAGAGAGTATTAAGCGGACTGCATGACTGAATGGCGGGAGAATTCGATTATCTGGAAATGATGTCATGATGCTGATGAAAACGTAATGACAATGATGGTTCTGCATGATATGGTCCGGCAACTCCTCAAAATAGACCAAACCGCCCCTGATTCTTCATGGAGAAAGATAAGCTCATCATGCAGAAACGAGGGCTTCAAAAGTCTGCAGAGATACTATTAGAAGAATATTCGGAATTTGTCCAGGGAATGTGTAATTATATTATTATGATAAGTCTATAGGTCCACGTCTGCTCACACGACGCTCTGACCTGCTGTTAACATGACTGATATTGAGCCCGCAAGCCACGTTAGGAAGGTAGAGTATCTCATATATTTAAAGTGATATATAATTGAGGTCACAATGGATTACATCGCACATGATAAGCAGTCATTAAAAGATCATCTCGAAGGTGTTGCTAAACTCGCAAAAAAGCACGCTGAAAAAATTGGGATGAAAGAATATGGAGAACTTCTCGGACTTCTTCATGATTTCGGAAAATACAGTAGTAAGTTTCAGAAATACATAGGAGATTCTATTAGAAAGAATGATCCCGAATTCAATCCTGACGAAGACGAAGATTTTGAAGATCCTACAGGCAAGAGAGGGAAAATCGATCATTCTACAGCCGGTGCCCAATATCTTACTCAATATCTTAATGACAAGAATACTTCATCCAATGCCCATAAAATCGTCGGGCAAATCCTTTCCCTTTGCTTAGTGTCACATCACTCAGGACTTATCGATTGTATTAAGACTGGCAACAAAGGGACATGGGATTCCTATTCCGAGCGCTTATCAAAGGATTATGAAAAAACACACGTAGTCGAATGTACAAAGTCGTCCGATAAGGAGATATTGAATAGGATAAGCAACCTGCTTGCGGATCAATCCTTCACAAAGCCATTCGAGAAAATGTGCTGCAATATCGTGTGCTTATCTTCAGAGAAAAGTCCTACTTCTGTGATCGCTCAATTCCAGTTAGGATTGCTTGTAAGATTTTTGTTCAGTGCATTGATTGATGCCGACCGTCAGGATTCGGCCGATTCAGGGAATCCTAAGAATAAAAAGTATCGTCTCTGCGGAAATTATAAAAATTGGGATATTTTAATCAAGAGGCTTGAAAGAGAGTATAAGACTTTTAAAGTAAAAAAGCGTGTTGATGAAGTTCGTAATGACGTAGCTGAACATTGTCTTCACGCTGCAACAAGATCAAAAGGCTTGTTTACTTTAACAGTCCCCACGGGCGGGGGAAAAACACTCGCCAGTCTTCGTTTTGCGTTACTCCATGCAAAAAAGCACGATATGGATCGAATTTTCTATATAATCCCGTTTACAACCATCATTGATCAGAACGCACAAGTCGTTAGAAGGATTTTGGAGCCGGATGGGTTTGCGGAAGATGCTGGTAAAATCGTGCTTGAGCATCACTCGAACATTGGATCCGATGCACAAAGCTGGAAAGAAAAGCTGCTGACAGAAAATTGGGATGCACCGGTAATATTTACTACAATGGTTCAGTTTCTAGAGGTGCTTTTCGGGGCAGGTAATCGAGGTGCGAGAAGGATGCATCGGTTGGCCAAGTCGGTAATAATTTTTGACGAGATTCAGACCCTGCCGTTACATTGTGTCCATCTTTTCAACAATGCAATCAATTTTCTCGTTGATCAATGTGGCAGCACGGTTGTTCTCTGCACGGCCACGCAGCCTCTTCTTGGGACCGTTGATAAAAAGAAAGGAAGCTTAAACCTTTCCCAGAAGAATGAATTGATGCCCGACGTTAGCAGGTTGTTTACCGATCTGAAGAGGGTTTCTGTTCATGATTGCCGAAATGCGACCGGATGGACTTACCATGATATTGCAGCGCTTTCCGTTGAACGGGTCAAGACGGATGGGAATTGCCTTGTCGTGGTCAACACAAAGAAAGCGGCAGAGAGAATTTTCAAGGAAGGGGGAAATGAATATTTTGAGGCATTTCATTTAAGTACGGGAATGTGCCCTGTGCACCGAAAGCAAATGCTTGATGTAATTCACCAAAAGCTGAAAGAGGAAATGCCGATCCTATGTGTCAGCACACAGTTAATTGAAGCCGGTGTAGATATAGATTTTCGTTCAGTTGTTCGACTGTTAGCAGGGCTTGACTCCATAACGCAAGCTGCCGGCCGCTGCAATCGGCAGGGAAGTCCGGAAACCGGAAAAGTTTTCATTATCAATTGTATAGAAGAAAACCTTACACATCTCGATGCAATTAGGATTGGTCAGGAGAAATCAAATCGTGTCCTCGACGATTATAGGGAGCAACCGGAAAAATACGGCGGCGACATCATTGGACCCGAAATGCTCAAATGGTATTATCAGAATTATTTTTTCGACCGCAAGAATGTTATGGATTATCCATTCGATGAATTTCGGAAAGACACATTGCTACAACTGTTATCTACGAATGAGAATGCTGTGGGTGATTTCCAACGGGCGAATAAAACAAAGCCTTTAATCAATCTGCGTCAATCTTTCATGACAGCGGCTAAACATTTCAAGTCAATCGAGGCCCCGACACAAAGCGTTATCATTCAATATGGCGAGGATGGACGAAATCTTGTCAGTCAACTCTGCGCCTCTTTTAATGTTGAAAAGCAATATCCGCTTATTAAAAGAGCACAGCATTATTCAGTTAACTTGTATCCTCATGAATTTGAAAAACTGGTCCAAGAAAATGCCCTTTATCGTGTACAGGAGGGTATGGAAATTTATTACCTCGATGTCCAGTACTACAGCAAGAAAACCGGTTTGTCTTTGGTACCGGTAGAAGAGGGGGAACAGTTCAAAAATGAATACATTGCCTAAAAACACTATTGAATTCAGGCTGTGGGGCAGATACGCGCTTTTCACTGACCCTCTTACAAAGATTGGTGGTGAGAAATGTTCTTATCATCTGCCGACTTACGAGGCGCTTAAAGGTGTTTGTAAATCAATTTACTGGAAACCAACTTTAACCTGGGTGGTGGATGCTGTTAGGGTAATAAAGCGCATACGAACGCAAACGAAAGGCACAAAGCCTCTCAATTATGGTGGAGTTTATCCAAGTGAAAAAGCTCACGGCAAAAAGCAAGAGAACTTTTATGACCTTGCAATCTATACTTTCCTTTCAGATGTCGAATATCAAGTGAGGGCACATTTCATATGGAATGAGAATCAAAAAAAACTGGAAAAAGACCGTATTGATGGCAAGCACTATGCCATCGCCAAACGGATGCTGGAGCGCGGAGGTCGTCAGGATATCTTCCTTGGCACGCGTGATTGCCAAGGCTATGCTGAGCCATGCGTATTTGGCGAAGGAAAAGGAGCTTATGACAATGAAGAGGAAATTGCGTACGGTCTGATGTTCCATGGTTTCGATTATCCTGATGAAACTGGGGAGAACAAACTTGTCGCACGTTTCTGGTATCCCGTGCTGAAGAAAGGGGCTTTGGTTTTTGAAAGGCCTGAAGATTGTAAGCAGAAGTATAAGAAAGTTGTACGACAAATGTACGCGAAAAGGTTCGGAACCGAAAATGTAAAAACGGTCGAACTCGAAGCCGCGGAACTGGAGGTGTCGGTATGAGCTGGATGCAGAAACTATATGAAACATGTGCTGTGATCAACGGGTTGCCTTTAAACCAAAATGAACGTCCTTGGCCAGTTTCTCACATGGTCAAGAAAGCACATGTAGAAGTTACAATTGACATTAAAGGAAATTTTAAAAGAATTGACAAATTGGAAGGAAAAAATGCAGCCACGATTATACCAGTTACAGAATCTTCAGCTAATCGTACAAACATAGATGAACCTCACCCACTGTGTGAAGAACTAAGTTATTGCGCTAAAGATTTACCGAATCGTAAGAGGAAAAGATTTGAGTTAATGTATTCTTTGCTAGATTGTTGGGCGAAATCCACTGATTTCTCTCATCCAAAAGTTAAAGCAATTCGAGATTATCTAAAGAATGATGGTAATCTGTATAGAGAATTATTTAAGAATAAATTGTTGCCTTTTAAAACGATGAATTCGAAAGGAAAGAAGACACCAGTTGATGACAGTAAAATATTTGTTAGATGGAGAATAGTGGAGCCCGATAATCAATGTTCAGGCACGTGGGAAGATGAATCGTTGATAGAAGCTTGGAAAAAGTTTGATGAGCGACAAAATAAGCATCACAATAAAACTTTTTGTATGCTTTCTGCACAGAATGTAAGGATTGCAAAAAGTCATCATAAATACTTAAGAACATCTGATGATGGTGCTAAACTCATTTCATCAAATGATTATAGAGGGTTTACTTTTCGAGGACGCTTTACAGATGGAAAAGATGATTACGCTAGGCAAGCTTGCACAATTGGTTACATCGAAAGTCAAATGGCACACAATGCATTGAGATGGTTGATTCGCAGGCAAGGTTATTACAAAGTCGAAGGTGAGTTCGTAAGATGTTTTGTTGCCTGGGCTGTAAATTGGAAGCCTATTCCCGATCCATGCGCAAGTTCATGGGATTTTCTTGGGAAAGAGTTCCAACCACAAGGTAACCTACCTTCGTCGATTGGTGATGTTGGTCAGTCATTTGCGAGGCGTTTTCAAAAGAAGCTTGACGGATATAAAGCCAGTATTGCCGATTCGGAAGATATTGTCGTTATGGGTTTGGATTCTGCAACACAGGGAAGGATGGCAATTACTTTTTACCGGGAGCTGACCGGTTCTGAATTTTTAAAACGAATAGAAAAATGGCATACTGATTTTGCATGGTTTCAAAATTACGGACGGAATAAAGAGGACAAGAAAAAGCAAATAATTTTTGAGGGTGCGCCTGCACCAAGAGATATTGCATGGTGTGCCTATGGTAGCAAAGTGGAGGGTAAGAACGGCGTCAAGTTTCTCAATGCAACAGTGGAACGGCTGATGCCGTCAATTATTGACGGAAGGGCGGTTCCCCGTGATTTAGTTGAACGGTGTATCCGCCGTGCCTTAAATCGCGCTGGGTTTAAATTTGAAAAGGATGGAAGCCAACCTGATTTTGAAAAGTGTCTTGGCATAGCATGTTCGCTGTTCAAAGGTTGTAATATGGAAAGGAGGTACAAAATGGCTCTTGAGGAAAACAGGAGTTCGCGGGATTACTTGTATGGCAGGCTGCTCGCGGTAGCGGAAAAGGTTGAGTCCATGGCGCTCTACTTTGCCAATGAAAAACGCGAAACCACAGCAGCACGGTTGATGCAGAGGTTTGCTGACAGGCCTTATTCAACATGGCGAACGATCGAGACAAGTCTTGCACCATATAAGGCGCGCCTGAACGCAAAAAGACCCGGCTTGCTGAACGGCTACAACGAATTAATGGATCAGATTTGTTGTAAAATTACCACTGACGAATTCACGAAAGACAGCAGACTAAGCGGCGAATTCCTGCTTGCCTATCACTGTCAGCGCAAGTGGCTCAATGAGCATGCGCGCGATAAAGGCCGATGGGTGGCAAAGACAACAGATGAAGACGATCAGGCAAAAGAATCAGACGAATAAATACAATGCAAAGGAGGAACGATCATGGCGACTTTAAGCAAAAAGATCGATTTTGCTGTTATCATGAGTGTGAAGAATGCCAACCCTAATGGCGATCCTTTAAACGGCAATCGTCCACGAACTGATTATGATGGCTTTGGTGAGATCTCAGATGTCTGTTTAAAAAGGAAAATTCGGGATAGATTGCTTGAAAAAGGAGAAATAATATTTGTACAGTCGGATGACAATAAAATAGATGGCTATCCAAATCTTAGAAAGCGGGCAGAATCTGTACTTGGTAATATAGAAAATACATCAGCAATGCGAAATAAAGCCTGTGAGACATGGTTTGATGTTAGATCTTTCGGTCAAATTTTCCCTTTTAAGGGGTCTGACAAGAAAAGAAAAAAAGGAGAGTCTAAAGATAGTTCAGAAAGTGGTGAAAGTGCAACTGGTAGCTCAATAGGAATAAGAGGCCCTGTTACAATACATCCTGCTTTTAGTATAGAAGATATAAACGGCAATATTATATCAGAACAGATTATTAAATCTACGAGCCTTGAAGGTGATGGAATAAAAAGGCAACCTGACCAAATGGGAATGAAGCATCGCATCGGAAAGGAAGTCATCTATGTAACATTCGGGAGCATGAACCCACAGCTTGCCGAACGGACTGGTTTTTCCGATGAAGATGCGGATGTGATCAAAACCATCCTACCAAAGCTTTTTGAAAATGATGCCTCAGCAGCGCGTCCTGAAGGAAGCATGGCTGTAAGGAAAGTTATCTGGTGGGAACATAACTGTAAGGCCGGACAACATTCTTCAGCTAAAGTACATAAAACGGTTTCTGTCAATCCTGATGGAAGTTTCACTCTAAAAAACTTAGAAGGTTTAAAACCGGAAGAGATTGATGGTTTTTGAAACGCAATAGCCCATGACTGTGTTTCGACACATCTTGCCGCTCAGACGAAGTTCTCCGAGGAGGACCTGGAGAAACTCTGGAATGCGCTGACGAATATGTTCGAGCATGACCGGTCTGCCGCCCGGGGGCTGATGTCCACCCGTGGTTTGATCGTTTTCAAACATGATACCGCCCTTGGCAAGGCTCCGGCTCACAGACTTTTCGAACTCGTGCAGGTTAGGCGAAAAACGGATCCATCAAAGCCGGCAAGAGCATTTGGGGATTATGAAATTGTGATTGATGAAACCCGACTGCCCACCGGTATGACATTGGATGTCAAGGTGTGAGACTGTAGTAACTATTTTCGTCGATGAACAACGAGCCTTTGAAAGGCGACACACATGAAAAGAAAGAGAGAACCACCTTCGACAGGTGAGTTGATTCTGTATCAGACGGAGGATGGTGAAACCAAGGTTGAGGTGCGCCTTAAAGATGATACCGTTTGGCTAACCCAACGGCTTATGGCTGAGTTATTCCAGAAGGATGTTCGGACCATCAATGAGCACATTAAGCACATTTTCACGGAGGGGGAGCTTTCTCCGGGTTCAGTTATCCGGAATTTCCGGATAACTGCTACCGACGGGAAGCAATACGACACCTCCCATTATAATCTGGATGTGATCATTTCCGTTGGATATCGGGTAAAGTCCCTTCGCGGCACGCAGTTCCGCATCTGGGCCACGCAACGCCTCCGGGAATTCATCGTAAAAGGTTTTACCCTTGATGATGACCGCCTCAAGCAGGCGGGAGGCGGTGCTTACTTCGACGAACTGCTTGCCCGTATCCGGGATATCCGCTCTTCGGAGAAAATCTTCTGGCGCAAGATCCTGGATATCTATGCCACCAGCATTGACTATGAGCCAAACACTGAACTTTCCAGGCAGTTCTTTGCCTCCGTTCAGAACAAGATGCACTGGGCAGCCCATGGTCAGACGGCGGCGGAGGTGATTCACGGCCGGGCGGATGCGGACAAGCCGTTCATGGGCCTGACGTCTTGGCTGGGAAGCACCCCACGGAAAGCGGATGCTATCATTGCCAAGAATTACTTGAATGAAAATGAATTGGACATCCTGAACCGGATTGTCAGCATGTACCTGGATTTCGCGGAATTACAGGCTTTGAATCGCAGGCCCATGCATATGCGGGACTGGCTGGAGAAACTGGACGATTTCCTGAAAATCAGCGGGCGGGACATTCTGACGGATGGAGGCACGATCAGCCATGACGAAGCGATTGAGAAGGCAGCCGCAGAGTATGAGCGTTATCAGCGGGAAAGGATAAACGAACCTTCCATTGTTGAGCGTGATTGCCTGAAAGCTATTCGCGAAGTCAGGCGGATCGAAGATTCCAGGAACAAGGGCAGAAAGAAATGACGGACGAAGCGCAGGACAATCTGCTTATGATCTCTGCCTTGCAGCACTATGCGTACTGTCCCCGCCAGTGCGCTCTCATTCACATTGAGCAGATGTGGACAGAGAACCGCTTCACCGTCGAAGGACGGATCATGCACGAGCATGTCCACGAGGAGGGGAGGGAATCCCGTGGTGACGTGAGGATCGAACACGGGGTTCCCCTTCGCTCGCTTCGGCTGGGCCTCATTGGAAAAGCCGACGTCGTGGAATTTCATCGCCGGGAGGATGGTTCCTGGCGGCCATTTCCCGTGGAATACAAACGGGGAAAACCCAAACCGGACGACTGCGACAAGGTCCAGCTTTGCGCCCAGGCGCTCTGCCTGGAAGAGATGCTGGGTGTTTCCATCCCTGCAGGAGCGATCTTCTATGGCCGGACCAGGCGTCGTCTTGATGTCGCGTTCGACGGAGCACTGCGGTTGGAAACGGAGGAAGCGGCGCGTCGCACACACGAATTGGTTTCTTCCGGACGGACGCCGCCTCCGGAATATTCGAAGAAGTGTGATAGCTGCTCGCTCGTGGCGGACTGCTTGCCGAAATCCATCCGGAGAGGCCGATCGGTGAAGAAATATTTGTCGAGAATGCTGGCGGAGCCATGAAAAAACATCTCAACACGTTGTTTGTTACCACCCAGGGCGCCTATCTCGCCAAGGAGGGGGAGACGATTGCCGTCAAGGTGGACAAGGAGGTTCGCCTGCGTCTGCCCGTTCACACCCTGGGGGGAATCGTCTGCTTCGGCAATATCTCACTGAGCCCGTTCCTAATGGGTTTTTGCGCGCAAAACGGCGTCGGGATCAGCTATCTCTCCGAACAGGGACGATTCCTGGCCAGGGTACAGGGGCCTGTATCGGGAAATGTCCTGCTGCGCCGCGAGCAGTATCGGCGGGCGGATGATTTAAAATTCTCCGCCGACATCGCCGGATCGATTGTGGCGGGGAAAATAGCCAACAGCCGGACCGTCATCCAGAGAACTCTGCGGGACCACGGGGAGAAAGTGGACAGAGCCGCTTTGGAGCGTGTGGTGAGCCACCTTGGGAACAGTGTCGCATCACTCGGTAACGGTCAGGCTCTTGATGCAGTCCGTGGGATCGAGGGAGATGCAGCCAGGGCTTATTTTGACGTCTTCAGTCATCTGATCGTCGCGCAAAAGGAATCGTTCACGTTCAGCGATCGGAATCGCAGGCCGCCTCTGGACAACGTCAACGCTCTTCTCTCGTTTGTCTATACCATGGTCATGCATGATGTCCGATCTGCACTGGAGGGAGTGGGATTGGATCCGGCCGTCGGTTTTCTCCATCGGGATCGCCCGGGGCGGCCGGGCCTCGCTCTCGACCTGATGGAGGAGTTCCGGCCTTTTCTGGCGGACCGGCTTGCCCTTTCGTTGATCAATCTGAGGAAAGTACAAGGCAGGGGTTTCCGAAAAGCTGAGACAGGGGCAGTGCTTATGGATGACGAAACCCGGAAGACGGTCATCGTTTCTTATCAGGAGCGGAAACAGGAGGAGATCCTTCATCCGTTCCTGGGAGAGAAAGTGACGATCGGGTTGCTGTTTCATGTCCAGGCGCTTCTCCTGGCGCGTTATCTGAGGGGGGACCTGGATGGATATCCGCCCTTCATCTGGAAGTGATCGCTCATGACATCGGATGAAAGGCAGGAGGGATCATGTTTGTCGTAGTGAGCTACGATGTCGCTGATGTTGCGGGTGCGGGTGCCCGTCGCCTCCGTCGGGTGGCGAAGATATGCCGGAATCATGGCCAGCGGGTTCAATATTCTGTCTTCGAGTGTATCGTGGACCCGGCTCAGTGGGCACTTTTCCGGCAGGAGTTGATCGACGAGATCGAACCGAAGGAGGACAGTCTGCGGTTTTATTTCCTGGGATCCAATTGGCGGCGGCGGGTGGAGCACATCGGTGCCAAGAAATCCATCGACCAGGAAGGCCCTTTGATTGTGTGAACCTTTCCGCGAACCGGAAGCGGGCATGTTTTACCAGGAGCTTCGCGAGCATTGTAAGTATTCGATATATTGGTTGTTATGGGTTGTTCTTTGAAAACAGAATATCGCTGAAAGTTTGGATTGGGACACGTTCGCGAAAGTGTGCCGATTAACAGAGTGGATGCAGATAGTTGCAGATATACTGTCGCCCCCCGTGCGGGGGCGTGGATTGAAACCGTGGATGAAGCACATGCCCGACGACTGGGCCTGGTCGCCCCCCGTGCGGGGGCGTGGATTGAAACATGATTGCTATCGACATGGACAATGGCAAGATATGGTCGCCCCCCGTGCGGGGGCGTGGATTGAAACCAAGAATGCGGGTGATCCCGTTGCCAAGCAGATTGTCGCCCCCCGTGCGGGGGCGTGGATTGAAACAAGAAAGAGAAAACCTGTCACGTCCAGGAAGTGGTCGCCCCCCGTGCGGGGGCGTGGATTGAAACTGCGCCGCGGCGAGCGGCGGGCACTGTCCATCCGTCGCCCCCCGTGCGGGGGCGTGGATTGAAACCCCTGTCAGCCTTTCAGCGTCGCCGGAAAGCGAGGTCGCCCCCCGTGCGGGGGCGTGGATTGAAACAAGAAAGAGAAAACCTGTCACGTCCAGGAAGTGGTCGCCCCCCGTGCGGGGGCGTGGATTGAAACTGCGCCGCGGCGAGCGGCGGGCACTGTCCATCCGTCGCCCCCCGTGCGGGGGCGTGGATTGAAACCCCTGTCAGCCTTTCAGCGTCGCCGGAAAGCGAGGTCGCCCCCCGTGCGGGGGCGTGGATTGAAACTTATCGAACGGATAGTGAAGTTTCGGGGTCGCATAGTCGCCCCCCGTGCGGGGGCGTGGATTGAAACTTGCCGATCCCCAAGCCAGTCAAAAGAACTGCCACGTCGCCCCCCGTGCGGGGGCGTGGATTGAAACGGTAAGCGGGCGTGGTTGGAACCTGGACATCTGTCGCCCCCCGTGCGGGGGCGTGGATTGAAACCTCGGCCTGTGTGCCGGTTACCTGATCCTTAACCGTCGCCCCCCGTGCGGGGGCGTGGATTGAAACTGAACGGGGGTGACGGATTTCGGAATCACGCCGGGTCGCCCCCCGTGCGGGGGCGTGGATTGAAACCATCCATCGGTTGAACAGGAATCCCGCCAGCGTCGTCGCCCCCCGTGCGGGGGCGTGGATTGAAACGTCTCGATGTCCCGGCCCATGACACACATGCCCAGTCGCCCCCCGTGCGGGGGCGTGGATTGAAACGATATCGCAAGGGGTCGACCAACGAGACACAGAATGTCGCCCCCCGTGCGGGGGCGTGGATTGAAACCTGATCATCGCCCCTACCATCAGGGTTGCCGAGGTCGCCCCCCGTGCGGGGGCGTGGATTGAAACCCTATGACGGAATGATCATCAAGGCGCACAAGGGGTCGCCCCCCGTGCGGGGGCGTGGATTGAAACTGTATTGTTGCCTATTGTGCAGTGATCGCTTGGGTCGCCCCCCGTGCGGGGGCGTGGATTGAAACGTGTCAATCACAGACATGGGGGATCTCCGAAACGGTCGCCCCCCGTGCGGGGGCGTGGATTGAAACACCACACATCGCCGGTCGCAAGCCGGGCTCGGGTCGCCCCCCGTGCGGGGGCGTGGATTGAAACGATCGCGTCCAGTCCAAGTGTGAAGGACGCATAAGTCGCCCCCCGTGCGGGGGCGTGGATTGAAACAGCCATCCCCGACGTGATCTGGGAAGTCAGTGAAGTCGCCCCCCGTGCGGGGGCGTGGATTGAAACATGCCGACCTCGATCTTAACCCACGACGGATTCAGGTCGCCCCCCGTGCGGGGGCGTGGATTGAAACAAACCCGGGAAAGCGGATTCCGACCAAACTACCGTCGCCCCCCGTGCGGGGGCGTGGATTGAAACGCGCCTGGCCCGGATGTATTCGACAAAGAACCGGGTCGCCCCCCGTGCGGGGGCGTGGATTGAAACGCCGGCAGAAGGCATCCCGTGTATTGCCCCCAGAGTCGCCCCCCGTGCGGGGGCGTGGATTGAAACTGTGGCGTGAGCTTGGCGGGAAGGTTGAGAAGCCGTCGCCCCCCGTGCGGGGGCGTGGATTGAAACTGTGCGGACACATCGACCATGGGCATCACGAATGGTCGCCCCCCGTGCGGGGGCGTGGATTGAAACTTCCTGACCGTCGAGGCCGTCATCGTCGGGATGATGTCGCCCCCCGTGCGGGGGCGTGGATTGAAACTTGATGTATCCATAAAGGCTACATCGCTAATATCGTCGCCCCCCGTGCGGGGGCGTGGATTGAAACACGGCGGGACCGCCAGCGATAGCCGGCCCCTTGGTCGCCCCCCGTGCGGGGGCGTGGATTGAAACGTTCCATAAAGACACCTTGATAATTCGTCGGATGGTCGCCCCCCGTGCGGGGGCGTGGATTGAAACGTGTCGGGCTCGTAATCCTCCAGAATCACCTCCAGGTCGCCCCCCGTGCGGGGGCGTGGATTGAAACCGGTGCCAACCATGCGGTGATCGCGCTTGTGGGGAGTCGCCCCCCGTGCGGGGGCGTGGATTGAAACCATCCAGTCCATCAAAGTGCATCATTGGAAACCGTCGCCCCCCGTGCGGGGGCGTGGATTGAAACGTCGCATTTCTGACCGCACAGTGGACACAGAAACGTCGCCCCCCGTGCGGGGGCGTGGATTGAAACAGATAGGAACCTTGGGGGGCGTTCGTCCTCTTTCGTCGCCCCCCGTGCGGGGGCGTGGATTGAAACAGGTTCCACCGGGCTTCGTTCGCTGCTTTCGTGGGTCGCCCCCCGTGCGGGGGCGTGGATTGAAACTGGACCGTGATGTCGTCCCCCCGGGAGTTGTCCAGTCGCCCCCCGTGCGGGGGCGTGGATTGAAACGTCGACAAGACTGTGCGGAAGCTCAAGGAAAAGGGAGTCGCCCCCCGTGCGGGGGCGTGGATTGAAACTGGCCGATCATCCCCAGGGACAGCTCGTTGTAGATGTCGCCCCCCGTGCGGGGGCGTGGATTGAAACCGACGATACCATGAATATATTGCCGGAACCGGCGTCGCCCCCCGTGCGGGGGCGTGGATTGAAACGCGTAGTTCGCGATCGCCTCGTGGAGGAAGTCTGTCGCCCCCCGTGCGGGGGCGTGGATTGAAACGTGGTGCCTTTTTTCGACTTTTTTGAGAATTGAGTCGCCCCCCGTGCGGGGGCGTGGATTGAAACACCGCATACCGTTCTCATGAGAAGAAAAGCGTGAGTCGCCCCCCGTGCGGGGGCGTGGATTGAAACGACGGCATCATTAAAATCCTTGGTGTCCGGATCGTGTCGCCCCCCGTGCGGGGGCGTGGATTGAAACCCAGACGGAGAGCCGGAACCAGAGGTCTACCCCTGTCGCCCCCCGTGCGGGGGCGTGGATTGAAACAGGCGATGGCCGCCCTGGAGATAATCGGCGAGGGGGTCGCCCCCCGTGCGGGGGCGTGGATTGAAACGATTGACTGTAGCTGAGGGCGGGCCTTGACTACGTCGCCCCCCGTGCGGGGGGCGTGGATTGAAACTCCTCGACGGTCTTGAAGTCGGTGATGCTTTTGCCGTCGCCCCTCGTGCGGGGGCGTGGATTGAAGCGAAACCAACGGATTAAAAGTCCTTTGGTCGAGACATGGTCTCCATGCCGGAGCGTGATTTATCCTCAATCTGACCTTTAAAGCCAGACCATGGTCCGCTTTTTCCCGATGGCCGCTTCGGCCAGGATGCTCCGCTGTTCATTAAAAAAACGAGCAGAATCTCAGGCAACCAGAATCTTCTCGATCTCCGGAATCGCTTCGAAGTGTCGGTCCCGTGTCAGGAGCGTGCCTCCGATGTTCCGGCAGCAGGCGGCGATCCAGACGTCGTTGATGGGGATCGGGGTTCCTCGGGTGGAGAGAGCGAGGTAAAGCGCGGCGTAGTGCCCGGCCGTGTCGATATCCACGGGAAGAACCGTTACGTCGAATTCACGGATGAACCGGGCGAGCATTTCATCGTTACGCTTCTGCCGTTTCCCCTTCCGGAATCCGTACATCAGTTCGCCGATCACAACAGTCGGAAGGAAGAGGCTGTCGGCGTTCTGCGCCATCAGGTCCACGACCTCCGGGCGGCCCTCGGAGAAGTCCGAGTAGGCGTTCGTGTCCAGTACGAGCTTCATTCCCAGTCTCCCTCGCGGATCTGCTCGAACGTCTCCGTTGCTTTCCGGAGATCGTCAGCTTCCTCGCGGGTCATCCAGCCGGCAAAGCTCCGGATCCTGGCGGCGCGCTCCCGGCGAATCCCCAGCTTTTCATCGATGGCCTCCAGGATGAAGGCCGTCTTCGTCTTCCCTTCCTTCCGGGCCGCTTCGCTGATCATCGCCTCCCGCTCGGGGGGAATCCTGAGACTGATCGGCATGATTCATACCTCCCGTATCGCACTTTCAGGTATTTGTATCGCGCATGTCCGGGCCTGTCAAGAAGCGATTCCGGCCCTTCCCAACAACCGCCGTTCATGCGATAAGGGGCCGGCGGACAGGAATCATGCCTGTCCGGGAGAAAGGAACGGTTCGATATGAGTGCAGAGCCCCGGAAGCCCGTCATCGAGTATCCCTGCCAATGGGTCTACAAGGTCATCGGCCCCGACGAGGCGGCCCTCCGGGAGGCGGTGACACAGGTGGTCCAGGATCTACCCCATACCGTGGCGCTCTCCAACACAAGCGCCACCGGCCGGTACTGCTGCCTGAACGTCGAGCTGACCGTGGCCGACGAGACGGTCCGGACGAGCCTTTACGAGATGCTGAAAAACCATCCGGCCGTCCGGATCGTCCTGTGAAAGGTTCGACCGGCCGGCCATGCCGGGCTTGAGAAACGTCGATTCCAAGGGAGGTTCCATGAATTCGAAGAAACCGGCACGGGGAACCGGCGGGATCCGTTCTTTTCCCGGGACGGCCCTGCTCCTGTTCCTTCTTCTCTGCCTGACCGCCGTCTTCCATCCTGCTGCGACGGCGGGCACCCGTCCGTCCGTCGCCATCACCATCCTTCACGTCAACGACACCCACGGCCACATCCTGCCCGGCATCGTCAAGACGGTAGACCCCGAGCGGCCTGTCGGCGGGGCCGCCTGGCTGGCGCAGATGATCGAGCACATGCGGGCGAAAAATCCGCAGGGGACGCTGCTCCTCTCGGGAGGCGACATGTTCCAGGGGACGCCGGTCTCCAATGTCTTCCGGGGGGCGCCCGTGACGGAGATCATGAACGCCCTGGCCTTTGACGCCATGGCCGTCGGCAACCACGAATTCGACTGGGGGCTGGACACCCTGCAGAAACTCCGGACGGCGGCCCGCACCCCCTGGCTCGCGGCGAACATCGTCGACGGGCAGGGAAAGGTGCTGCCGGGCGTGAATCCCTGGATCATCACGGAACGGAAGGGGATCCGGATCGCCGTCATCGGGATCACGACCCCCGAGACGGCCTGGACGACGAATCCCCGGAATGTGGCGGGCCTGACGTTCCGGGAGCCGAAGGACGTCCTGCCGGGGCTGATCCGGCAGGTCCGGGCGGAAGGCGCCCGCCTCGTCGTCGTCCTTTCCCACTGCGGCCTCGATCAGGACCGGAAAACAGCCGGGGAGGTGGCGGGCATCGACGTCATCGTCGGTGGCCACAGCCACACCGCCGTCATGAATCCCGTCGTGGTGGGGAAGACAGTGATCGTCCAGGCGGGATGCTACGGCCAGTACCTGGGTGTTCTCGAACTGCAGGTGGATCCGGAGGAAGGCCGGATCACGGGCTTCACGAAAAAGGGCGAGCTGAAGGCCGTCTATTCCGGGCCGAAGGATTCCTTTGATCCGGCGATTGCCGCGATCGTGGCGTCCTACGACGACCGGATCCGGGACCGCTTCGCCGCCGTCGTGGGATCAACGGAGGTCGACCTGACGCGGAATTCCCGGGGCGAGTCGAATCTGGGCGACCTGGTCGCCGACGCCATGCGGGAGGCCGCCAAGGCCGACATCGCCCTGATGAACAGCGGCGGCATCCGGACGGACATCCCCCGGGGGGCCGTCACGCTGGAGCAGCTCTACACCCTCCTGCCCTTCGACAACCTCCTGGTCTCCATGGACCTGACGGGGCGGCAAGTGCTGCAGATCCTGGAGGAGAGCGCCCGCGGGAGCCACGGATGCCTTCAGGTCTCGGGACTCCGGGTGACGGCGGACCTGGCGCGGCCCGCGGGACAGCGGATTGTGGGCGTCGAGATCGGCAGCCGGCCCCTCGCCGCGGAAGAGACGTACCGGGTCGTCACGAACGACTTCCTGGCGGCGGGGGGAGACGAGTTCACCGGGTTCCGGGAGGGGAAGAACATCGCCTACGGAGACGACCTCCGGGACGTCGCGACGGCTTACATGAAAAAGAACTCCCCCGTCCGGCCCCGGATCGAGGGACGCATCGAGGTCCGGGGAATCTGAGCGGCTTCCGCCGCAGCCGGATCGAGGTTCGCTGCCTGGCGCAGGCGGCGGGGAGGGGAAGGCATGGAAAAGGAGCGAATCGAGGTCTTCGTGAACGACCGCCCCGTGACGGTATTTCGGGGTTTGACGGTGAAGCACGCCATGATCGCCGCCGGAGGCGACCTGTACCGGCCGGCGCTCGACGGCGACACGGCGGTCCGGGACGAAAACGGATTCGTCATCGGCCTGGAGGGCGCCCTCCACGAGGGAGCCCGGCTGTATGTTGCAATTCCGGAACAGGAGTGAACGGTGCAAAGGATCGGGATGAAAAGGACCACCCGCTCTGGAGGCCGGGCCGTCCGGAAAGAAAAGGCTGAAGAATGAGCGGGAACGTCACTTCCAAACAGCTCCTGGACCACTATGCACGGAAGGTCTACGCCGACGCCGCGGCGGCCAAGGCCGTCGGAAAGCCTGTCGGCTGGTCCACGGCCATCGTGCCCCAGGAGTTCTTCGAGACCATGGACCTGCCCCTCGTCTATCCGGAGAACCACTCGGCGGTCATCTCGGCCCGGAAACGGGCCCTCGGGTTCCTGGAGCGGGCCGAGGGATACGGCTATCACGCCGACGTCTGCGGGTACATGCGGGTCAACTTCGGCTACCTCCTGGAGGGGGCACGGGGAGACGACGACGTGCCGCCGGCTCCGGTCCCGGATTTCGTGGTCTGCTGCAACAACTACTGCACCATGATCGTCAAGTGGTACGAGAACCTCGCGAAGGAGCTGGGGGTGCCGCTGTTCATGATCGACATGCCCTACAACCCCGAGGGCGCCGTGGACGAGGCGCGGGTGCGGTACATCCGGGCCCAGTTCGACCGCCTCGTCGGCCGGCTGGAGGACCTGACGGGCCGCCCGTTCGACCGGGAACGGTTCCGCCGGGTGATGGAGATCTCCCGGGAGAACGCCCGGCTGTGGAAGCGGGCCTTCGAGCTCGTGGGCCACGTTCCGTCGCCGGCGAACGGCTTCGACTTTTACAACTATCTGACGCTGATGGTCTTCATGCGGGGGCGCGCCGAGACGACGGAGGTCCTCCGCCTGTGGATCCGGGAGATGGAGGGAAAAATCGCCCGGGGCGAGGGGCCGTTCCGGGACGCCGCGGAGAAGTTCCGGATCATGTTCGACGGCATCGCCTGCTGGCCGCAGCTCGCCCATACGGCGAAGGCCTTCCGCTCTTACGGCATCAACATCACCGGCTCCAACTACCCCGATGGCTGGGCCGTCCAGTACGAGACGGGCGACCTGGACGGCATGGCCCGGGCCTACGCCTCCATCGCGAACAACATGAGCCTGGAGAAGGCGGTGGAGAAGCGGGTCGAGATCATCCGGCAGGGCCGCTGCGACGGTGCGGTCTATCACATGAACCGGAGCTGCAAGGTCATGGACTTCACGACCTACGAGGCGCAGCGCCGGGTCTTCGCCGAGACCGGCGTGCCCTACATCACCTTCGACGGGGACCAGGCGGACCCGCGGGTCTTTGTCGCCGCCCAGTTCGACACGAGGATCCAGGCCCTCGTCGAGATGATGGAGGCCCGGGAGGAGTCGGAGCGATGAGCGGAGAGAATCGGATCCGGGCCATCCTGACCGGGCTGGCCGCCGTGGCCGCCCGTCCCGGCGAGGCCGCAGAGAGATTGAAGCGGGAGAAGGGGAAGCCCCTGGTCGGCGTCCTGCCCTATTACGCCCCCGAGGAGATCGTTCATGCCGCGGGGATGCTTCCCGTGGGCGTCTGGGGTGGGACGGCGGATGCGTCCATGGCGGGCCACTATTTTCCGCCCTTCGCCTGTCCCCTGGTGAAGTCGACCCTGGACCTGGCGCTCCGGGGTGTCTACGACGGCCTTGCCGCCATGATCGTTCCGGCCCTCTGCGAGAGCCTGACCTTCTTCGGCCAGAATTTCCGGGCCGCCCGGCCGGGCATCCCCTTCGTGCCGGTGGTCCACCCGCAGAACCGCAGGACTCCCGAGGGGGTGGCCTATCTCCGGGCGGAGTACGAAAGGGTCCGGGACCGGCTGGCGGAGATTGCCGGGCGGGAGGTCACGGCGGCGGACCTCGACCGGGCCATCGGGGTCTTCAACGACCATCGCCGGGCCATGCGGGCTTTCCTCGAGGAAGCGCCCCGGCATCCGTCCCTCGTCTCTCCCCGTGTCCGGCACGCCGTGGCGAAAAGCGCCTATTACATGGACAAGGCGGACCATGGCGCTCTCGTCGGTGAGCTGACGGGCCTCCTGAAGTCGCTGCCGGAAGAGTCCGGGGCCGGGAAGCGGGTCGTTGTGACGGGGATCATGGCGGAGCCGGAGGGCCTCCTCGATCTGTTTGAAGAGGTCGGCCTGGAAATCTCGGCGGACGACCTGGCCCAGGAATCCAGGGCCTTCCGGACCGACGTGCCCGACGGGGGCGATCCCCTGGAGCGCCTCGCCCGCCGCTGGTCCCTCGTCGAGGGCTGTTCCCTGGCCTTCGATCCGGGAAAGGAGAGAAACCGGATCCTCCTGGACCTCGTGCGGAATTCCGGGGCCCGGGGCCTCGTCGTCCTGATGATACAGTTCTGCGATCCCGAGGAGATGGACTATCCCCTCTACCGGAAGGAGCTTGACGCCGCGGGCGTTCCCGTTCTCCACCTGGAGGTGGAGCCGCGGATGTCCCTGGAGCAGGCCCGGACCCGTCTTCAGTCTTTTGCGGAGATGATCTGAATGCATACGCTGGGCATCGACATTGGCTCCGCCTCGTCGAAGGCGGTCATCCTGGGAGACAACGGGGAGGTGGCCGGGCAGGCCGTCGTTCCGGTGGGAACGGGAACGACCGGGCCGGAGCGGGCGCTTCACGAGGCCCTCAGGCTGGCGGGAATCGCGCCGGGGGACGTGGCGCGAACGGTCGCCACCGGCTACGGACGGGTTACCTGGCAGGGGGCCGACCGGCAGGTCAGCGAGATCACCTGCCACGCCCGGGGGGTGCTCCACCGGATGCCGGAGGCCCGGACGATCATCGACATCGGCGGCCAGGACGTGAAGGCCATCGAGGTGGATCCGGACCGGGGCTTTGTCCGGAATTTCGTCATGAACGACAAGTGTGCCGCCGGGACGGGGAGATTCCTGGAGGTGATGGCGCGGGTCCTGGGGCTGGAGGTTGAGAGGCTCGCGGAGGTGTCGGAGACCAGCGCCCGCACGGTCTCCATCAGCAGCATCTGTACGGTCTTCGCCGAGTCGGAGGTGATCTCCCACCTCTCCCGAGGGGAGCCCGTGCCGGATGTCCTGGCGGGAATCCACCAGTCTGTGGCGAAGCGCGTTGCGGGGCTCGTCTCCCGTCTCGGCGTCCGCCCGCCGGTGGTCCTCACCGGCGGCGTGGCGAAGAACCGGGGCGTCGTCCTGGCCCTGGAGAAGGAGCTCAGGACGGAGATCCGGATCGCGCCTTCCTGCCAGCTCACCGGTGCCCTCGGGGCCGCCCTCATCGCCCGGGAAGACCTGTCCAAAAAATAGGGACACTTCCCCCAATTTCATTCTTTCTATCCCATAGGAAATCAGCGGAAGAAATCCGGCAATCAGTTGCCGGGAGGAAGACCTGCGTCCGGCTCGGAGTTGACGCCCCAGCGCCGGTAGCGCAGGAGCAGGAGAAGGCCGGGGGCGGCCAAGAGGGTGCATACGGTGAAGAAGGCGGGCCAGCCGACAGCCGCGGCCAGGTATCCCGTCGGGGCGCCGGTTACGTAGCGGCTCACGGCCATCAGGCTGCTCAGGAGGGCGTACTGGGTGGCGGTGAACCGGGTGTTGCACAGGCCCATCAGGAGGGCCGTATAGGCCGCCGTGCCCATGCCGCTGGTGATGTTCTCGATGCCGATGACGACTCCCAGTGCCCAGATCTGCCGGCCCGTGAACTCCAGCAGGATGAAGGAGAGGGTCGAGACCCCCTGCAGGATGCCGAAGACGAATAAAGAACGTTGCAGAGTCCAGCGGATCATCAAGGCACCCCCGGCGAGCGTCCCGGCGATGGTGGCCACCATGCCGAGCCCCTTGTAGACGGCCCCCAGCTCGGTCCGGGAGAATCCCACGTGCTGCAGGATGAAGGGCGTCGTCATCTGGGCCGCCGCCACGTCGCCGATCTTGTAGAGGACGACGAAGAGCAGGATTTCCAGCGATCCGGGCCTCCGGAAGAATTCCACGAGAGGGTTCACCACCGCTTCCCGCAGGCTCGCGGGCGGGACGACGGCCCGTCCTTCCCGGTCTTCCGGCCGGGGCTCCGGGGCGATCAGCGTGGCGATGCAGCCGATGGTCATGAGGCCGCCCATGAGGACATAGACGGTCCGCCAGGGGAGGTGGTCCGAGAGGATCAGGGCCGCCGCTCCGCTGACCAGAATGGCGATCCGGTATCCCATGATCCAGACGCCGGCGCCGGCGCCCCGTTCTTGTGGAGAAAGGTACTCCGTCCGGTAGGCGTCCAGGACGATGTCCTGGCTGGCGCTGAAGAAGGCGATGGCCACCGCCAGGAGGGCGACCAGGGGCAGGTTCGACGAGGGATTGAAGAAGCCCAGGGCGGCCAGGGTGACGACCAGGAGGATCTGGGTGACCAGCATCCAGCCCCGCCGCCGGCCCAGGAAGGGCGGGACGTACCGGTCCATCAGGGGGGACCAGAGGAACTTGAAGGCGTAGGGAAGGCCCGTCAGGGAAAAGACGCCGATGGTCCGGATGTCGATGCCCTCCGCTACCATCCAGGCCGTGAGCGTTCCTCCCGAGAGCGCCAGGGGCATCCCTGACGCGAATCCCAGGACGAGCATCAGGAGCATCCGGGGGGAGAAATAGACCTGGGCGATGCGGAGGCGGTTCATCATGGGACGAGTCGTGTCTCCCGGCGTGTGAAGTTCCGCTGCCTGCCTGCGTGGACGGATCCTGGCATGCTACCGCCCGCCCCGCGCCCGCGCCTTCCGGATCCGGGCCGCCGCAACGAGGGCCTCGAAGAGCCGCCGCTGGGGCTCCTCGTCCCGCATCCGCTCCGGGTGCCACTGGACGCCGAGGACGAACCGTCCCGACCGCTCCCAGTCCGTGTCGGGACCGGGCTCCACGGCCTCCACGATACCGTCCTCCGACTTCCCCGATACGATAAGGCGGCGAGCCGGGCGGGCCGGGTCGGCCGCCTGGTGGTGGAATGAGTTGGTCTCGACCCTGTTGCCGGAAGGATTCCCGACACCGGCGGCGGCGAGGCTGTTCGGAGTGAGGAGAACGTCATGGCGATACGGGCCCGGATCGATCCCGGTACGGTCTTTTCCTGTGTGGGGAAGCGGCGGGCCGCCGCCGGGGACCGCCCATTCGGTCCGGATGTCCTGGACGAGGCCGCCCCCGCAGGCGATCCAGAGGAGCTGGCAGCCGCCGCAGATGCCGAGGACAGGAAGGTCCGTGTCTTCCAGGACCCGCCGGGCCAGCTCCAGGTCGAAGCGGTCACGCCGGGGCGCGACGAGCTCCTCCGGCGGCTGCCTGTGCCCGCCGTAATGTCCCGGATCGTAGTCGGCGCCGCCGATGAAGAGAACTCCGTCCAGCATCGGCAGGACCTCCCGCAGGAAGGCCGGGTCCTCCGCCGGCGGAAGGAGGATGGGCCGGCCGCCGGCGTCCGCGACGGCATCCGGATAGTCCAGGTGGACCCGGAGGACGTCCGCCCCTTCCTGCTCGAGGACGGACATGTTGAGGCCGATGATAGGCTGGCTCTCCATGGGGATTCCTTCGGCGGGCCGTTGAAAAATACCCGTCTGCTTCGTTCCCCTCATCCTGAGCCATTCGACGTACGAAAAGGTACGACTCATGGCTCAGGACTTCGGGCGCCTTGCATCCGGGCATTTTTGAACAGCCCGCTCAACCGGTTAATCAGGTTTTTTCCGTTTGCCTGCCGCCAAAAGATCAGGGAAGAGAGTGTGTTTGCATAGGGCGTTTGCTGTATTGCCGGGAGACGGCGGAAATCAATCGGATTTCAAATCCAATTTTATTTCCGTCGTCTCCATCCACCCCGAGGCCGTCTCCCCGCCGGGGGTCGCGTTTCTTATAGTTGATCGGGGACGATGCGTCCATTACATTTCCAGCCTTGACGGACCCGCAAAAAGACCCTAGTCTGCCTGACGCCGCATTCCGCCTGCGGCCGGAGCGGGGAGGCCACATGATCCGGATGGAACCCACCATAACCGTCGGCATCATCGACCGCACAGAAACCATAACCGGTGTGTTCCGGGAGACGGTTTCCGTGAACGGCCGCTACTTTCCGTCCGGTCCGTTCCGGGCCGTTGCAGACGGGGAGAATGTGGTCCTGAGCGGCGAGCGGGGCGGTAAGCCGATTGTAGCCAGCAGCATCCGGTGCCGGATCCCCGGCGGTTCCCCCTTCGTCCTCCGGGACGTGACCATCGGGGTCGCGTTCCACTGGGAGCGCACGCGGGAGCAGGCCTTCCGGGGCGACCTCGTCCTGGAGTGCAGGGACGGCCTTCTCTCCGCCATCAATGAAATTCCCCTGGAGGCCTACCTGGAGAGCGTTGTCTCCTCGGAGATGAGCCCCTCAGCCCCGCCGGAGTTTCTCAAGGCCCACGCGGTCCTCTCCCGGAGCTGGCTCCTGGCCATGCTGGAGCGGAAGGCGGGGCGGCTCCGGGAATCTCCGGAGCGGAAAGCGGACGTGGCCGCCGGCGGTGACGATGCCGGAATCGCCGAGATCAGGCGCTGGTACGGCCGGGAGGACCACGAGCACTTCGACGTCTGCGCCGACGACCACTGCCAGCGCTACCAGGGCGTCGGGGCCGTGACGGAGAAGGCCCGGGAGGCCGTGGTGGCGACCCGGGGCCTTGTTCTCACCTGGCAGGGAGAGATCTGCGACGCCCGCTACTCCAAGTGCTGCGGCGGCCGGACGGAGCGTTTCGAGAGCGCCTGGGAGGAAGTCCCGGTCCCCTACATCGTTTCGGTGGCGGACGGGCCGGCCTCCATCCCGGTCGTCTCGACCGAGGAGGAGGCGGAGCGCTGGATCCGCTCGGAACCGGAGGCATGCTGCCGGGTCCGGGATCCGGACATCCTGAAGACCGTCCTCCCCGACTTCGACCGCGAGACGCCGGATTTCTTCCGCTGGAAGGTCGAGTACGGCCGGGAGGAGCTGCAGGCGATCCTGGAGGAAAAATCGGGACTGGATTTCGGGGATCTCCTGGATCTCGTTCCCCTCGAACGGGGGCCGTCGGGTCGGATCGTCCGCCTCCGTGTCGAGGGTTCCCGGCGGACCGTAATCGTGGGAAAAGAGTTGGAGATTCGCCGCTGGCTCTCCCGGAGCCACCTTTTAAGCAGCGCCTTTATTGTGGAGAAACACGGCCTGCCGTCGGGCCTCCCGGAGCGTTTCGTCCTCCGCGGAGCCGGCTGGGGCCACGGGGTGGGCTTCTGCCAGATCGGTGCCACCGCCATGGCCTTCCGGGGATTCCATGCGGAGGAGATCCTGGCCCGCTATTTCCCGGGGACGTCCCTGACGAGGCTTTATGACTGAGCGGCCCGTCGTCAAGACCGCATTCATCCTGGGTGCCGGGCTGGGAACCCGCCTCCGGCCCCTCACGGAGGACTGCCCGAAACCCCTTCTTCCCCTGGGTGGAAGGCCTATCATCACGTACGCCATGGAGCACCTCCGGGCGGCCGGTGTCGGGCGGTTCATCGTCAACACGCACCACCGGGCGGAGGCATACTCCCGCGCCTTCCCGGAGGGGACCTGGCGGGGCCTTCCCGTTCTGTTCCGCCACGAGCCGGTGCTCCTGGACACCGCCGGGGGTCTGAAGAACATCGAGGACCTCCTGGACGAGGACGACGAAACGATCCTGGTGTACAACGGGGACGTGGTGAGCGACCTCCCCCTGGGAAGGCTCCTCGATGCCCATTTCCGGAGCCGTCCGGAGGCGACGCTGGTGCTCCGTAGCGACGGCGGCCTCCGGAACGTCAGCCTCGACGGGGAGGGGCGGATCTGCGACATGCGGGGGATCCTGGGAAATGCCGGGGTTCGACAGTGCCTGTTCACCGGGATCTACGCGGTGGAGCGGGTCTTCCTCGACCGCCTGGAGCCCGGGCGGATCGAATCGGTGGTACCCGTCTTCGTGGAGATGATCCGCCGGCGGCCGGGATCCGTCGGCTCGGTGGTCGTCGACGAGGGCTCGTGGCACGACATCGGCACGGTCGAGGCGTACAGACGGCTGGACGCGGAGTTTGCAGCCCGGGGTTTCGGGGCGATCCGCAAATAATGCATGGTTCGATGGGGTGGACGGCCCTTCGTTCTGTTCGCCCGGGTATGGAAGGTTTCCTGAGACGATGACGACGATTTCCGCGGAAGCCGAATCCTGGCTGAGAGAAGTCCTGTCCCTGAAAGCGGACGAGACGGTGGAGCTGACGCTCCTGGCGGGCGGAGGATCGGACCGGTCCTTCCACCGGGTGGCCCGGGGCGGCGGCTCTTCGACCGTCCTGATGCAGTACGAACCGGCGGGCCGGGAAAACGCGATCTTCACGGTGACGGCCCGGTTCCTCCTGGGAATCGGCGTTCCCGTGCCGCATATCCTCGCCGAGGACCCGAAGCACGGACTCGTCCTCCTGGAGGATGCCGGCGACGCCGATCTCTGGTTGTTCCGGGACGCCCCCTGGGAGATCCGCCGCCCCCTCTACGGAAAGGCCCTGGAGGCGGTGCACCGTCTCCACGGGTATCCCCGGCCGGAGGAGACCGCGGTAGAACTGGGCCTGATGGCCTCGTTCGGGCCGGACCTGTACCGCTGGGAGCGGGAGTATTTTCTCGAATCGTTCGTTTCCGCCGTCTGCGGAATCCGGCCGGGCGGCCGGGAGCGGGAGGCCCTGGAGGAGGAGCTGTCGGCCCTGGCGGAGCGGCTGCTTGCGGTTCCGCCCTGCCTCGTCCACCGGGACTTCCAGTCCAAGAACGTCATGATCCTCCGGGGAGAGCCGGTTCTGATCGACTTCCAGGGGATGCGCCTCGGCAATCCCCTCTACGACCTGGGATCGCTCCTCTACGATCCCTACGTGCCGCTGGCCGAGGAGGAGAGAATGGAGATGCTGTCCTGGTACGCCGCGCTCGGCGGGCTGCCGGAGACTGCCGAAGACGATGCGTCCCGCTTCCGGGAGGCCTCGGTCCAGCGACTCCTCCAGGCCATGGGGGCCTACGGGTTTCTCGGGCTCCGGAAGGGAAAGCGGGAGTTCCTGGACCACATCCCCCGGGGCTTCCTGAACCTTGCCGACGCCGCCCGGCGGCAAGGCGGCTTTCCCCGGCTGGAGGACCTGCTCGCGCGCTGCCGCGAGGCCCTGTTGGAAAGGGGGATCCATGTCGCCGCCTGAACCGGTGCTCCTGGTCTTCAACCTCGACGAATCCTGGGACGCCGGTGCGCAGGAGGAGGTCCTCCGGGAGACCCGGCGGCTTGCCGCCGCCCTGGAAGGCGAAGGCCACCGGGTACGGGAGATTCCCATCCGGGGCGGGAACGATTTTGATGCCCTGTCGAGCCTGGACCCGGCCGGGTGGATCGTCTTCAACTGGTGCGAGGCCATCCCGGGGATCGAACGGAGCGAGGCCGAGGCGGCCCGGCGGATCGGCGGGGCGGGCTTCGTCTACACCGGGGCGGCGCCGGAGGCCCTGGTGTTCTGCGAGGACAAGGGCCGCGTCCGGGACCTCCTGGGGGAGCGCGGCGTCCCCGTGCCCGAGGGTGCCCTGTTCGAGAAGCCGGAGCGGGGGCGCTGGAGGAGGTTCCCGGCCATCGTGAAGGCCCTCCGGGAGCACTGCAGCGCCGGGATCACCGCCGAGGCCGTCGTCATGAACGAGAGGGAGCTGCTGGAGAGGGTGGACTTCGTCGTTTCGACCTGGCGCCAGCCCGCCCTGGTGGAGGAATTCATCGACGGGCGGGAGTTCCGGGCCGTCTTGTGGGGAAACGACCCCGTGGAGATGCTGCCCGCTGTGGAGATGGACTATTCGGACATCGGCCGCCTCCAGGACCGTCTCTGCACCTTCGAGGCCAAGTTCGTCCCCGGCTCGTTCCACTATACGGCCATCCGGACCCTGCTCCCGGCGCCCCTCGAACCGGCGGAGCGGGAGATCCTGGCGGCGGTTTCCCGGGAGGCCTACCGGGCGACGGGATGCCGGGACTATGCCCGGATCGACCTGCGCCTCCGGGACGGCGTCTTTTACGTCCTGGACGTGAACCCCAACGCCGACATCAGTGCCGATGCCAGCGTGGCCTGTTCCGCCGAGGCCGCGGGATATACCTACGGCGCCCTGGGGAGCCGCATCGTGTCCTTCGCCACGGCCCGCCACCCGGTTTTCGGAGGCCGCTGACGGCGGGCCGGGATCGCAGCACGAGAGCATCGGGATCATGAACGGAATCACCGTCATTCTGCCGCAGGGGAGCCGGGAAGCAACCGGCCGGATGGTCGAGGCCTTTTCCACCGATCCGGAGGTCGCGCGGATTCTCGTCCTCTGCGGAGGGGACCAACCGCTCCTCAAACAGCGGGGTGTCGATTCCCTGCGGATCGAGTCCCTCCATGCCGGCGGGACCTGGAGCCGGATCCTGGAAGCGGTCCGGACGGAGGAAACCCTGGCGGTCCTCGATCCGGACGCGGAGGTCCTGCCGCTTCCCGGGAGCATCGCGGCGCTACGGAAGGCCCTGCGGCGGGTCGGAACCGGGATGGCCTACGGCGGTTACCGGGAGTCCGGCCCCGGCGGATGGGTTGACCATCCGGTGAACCCCTATCAGCCCGGGAGCATCCGGGAGGGCTTCGATTTCGGGCCGGCCGTGCTCCTGTCCATGGCAGCCTGCCGGTCTGTCCTCGAAACATACGGCACTATCCCGGACGTCCGGGCCGCCGGTTTCTACGACCTCCGGCTGAAGCTGTCCCTGGACCACCGGCTCCGCCGGTTGGATGGCTTTCTCTTTTCCAGGAAACAGATTCGGGATGCGGCGGCGGAGACCGGAGCGGCGGCGGAGCGGCACTTCGATTACGTCGATCCGCGGAACCGGGAGGCCCAAGTGGAGTTCGAAGCGGTGGCGACGGCCCACCTGAAGCGGCTCGGGGCGTACCTTCCGCCGGCCTTCCGTCCGCTTCCCCGGTCCCGGGAGGTCTTCCCGGTCGAGGCCAGCGTGGTCATCCCGGTGAAGAACCGCAAAGGGACGGTGGCGGAGGCCGCCGCCAGCGCCCTGGGCCAGGAGACGGACTTCCCCTTCAATGTCCTGGTGGTGGACAACCATTCAACCGACGGCACAACGGGGGTCCTGGCGGGCCTGGCACGGCGGAACCGGGCGCTCCGGCACATCGTCCCGACCCGGACGGATCTGAACATCGGCGGCTGCTGGAACGAGGCGGTCCGCACCTCCTTCTGCGGGCGCTACGCCGTGCAGCTCGACTCGGACGACCTCTACGAGGGAAAGGACGCGCTGCAGCGGATTGTGGATCTCCTCCGGCAAGGGCCCTATGCTATGGCCGTCGGCTCCTACCGGCTGGTGGACGAGCGGCTCCGGGAAATCCCCCCGGGACTCATCGATCACCGGGAATGGACGCCAGGCAACGGCCGGAACAATGCCCTCCGGATCAACGGCCTGGGGGCGCCCCGGGCCTTCGACACTGCGGTGATCCGGCGCTTCGGCTTTCCCGACGTGGGCTACGGGGAGGACTACGCCGTGGCCCTGCGAATCTCCCGGGATTATCAAATCGGGCGGATCTATGAATCCCTCTACCTGTGCCGGAGGTGGGGCGGCAACACCGACGCCGCGCTTTCCGTGGAGGCGGCGAACCGGAACGACGCCTACAAGGACCGGCTCCGGACCCTCGAAATCACGGCCCGCCGGCGGAAGAACCGCCGGACCGCGGAAAGGCGAAAGGAAAGGAATGGATGGAACGAATGAACGACGCGAGTGAGACGATGGCCTACCCCGGGGACGGAGGCGGGGAATCCCTTCCCGACCTGTGCCTCCGCCTCCACGCCGGGCAGATGATGAACTGGCCGCTTCTGGCGGAGAACAGCGTGGCCCTGGCGAGCGTCTGGGAGCGGGCGTTTGAACTTGACGGCGGGACAGTGAACGTCGTCTTCAATCCCGGCCGGATCAACAGCACCAGAGCGGACACGGATCCCGCCGCCGTGGCCCGGCGGCCCTGCTTCCTCTGTCCGGAGAACCGGCCGCGGGAGCAGGAGAGCATCCTGTACCTCGGTGAATGGTGGATTCTCTGCAACCCCTACCCGATTTTCCCCCGCCACCTGACGGTGGTGCACCGGGAACACCGCCTCCAGGATATCCGGGGGATTCTCGGCGTCCTGCCGGGTCTTGCCCGGAGGCTCTCCCCGGTGTGGTCCGTGTTCTTCAACGGACCACTGTCAGGGGCCTCCGCTCCGGACCATCTGCACCTCCAGGCTGTTCCGTCGGGGGCGCTGTCCGTGGAGACGGCCTCCCCGTCCGTCTGGAACCTGAAGACGGTGCACGAGCGGGAGGGGGTCGTCCTGTCTTTCGGGACCCACGCCGGCAGGACACTGCTGACGCTGGAGGGCGCCCGCGAAGAGCCGCTTTCCCGGATCCTCACCGAGGTCGTCGACGCCCTGGAGAGCGCCCCCCCGGTGCCGGGAAAGCCCATGATGAACCTGCTCGGCCGCTTCCGCGACGGCCGCTGGACCCTGTTCCTGTTTCCCCGACGGCAGGGCCGACCGGAGGTCTTTTTCCGGGAAGGAGAGGAGCAGATCCTCGTGAGCCCGGGAACCGTGGAGATGGCGGGGACCATTATCACTCCCCGGGAGGCGGACTTCCTGCGGATGAACGAGGCCCTGATCCGGCAGATCTATCGCGACGTGTCCGCCGATGCCGGGGCCGTGGAGAAGGTCCTGGATTCCTTCCGGGAGCATTTCCTGTCGTCGGTTTCCTGCGCCGGGAAATGCCTGGAGGGGCGATAATGCGGGAAGAAAGCGGGCCGGCCGGCGTGATCGTGGACAGCGCCATGATGTTTCACGAGGCCGTGGCGGGAACGGCCGCGCCGGAGGAAGTGCTGCGGAGCCTTCGCCTGCTGGAGGTGGAATACATCGGCCTGGACGGACGGCTCCACCAGGGCCAGATGGTCGTCCACGAGGACCTGGAGGCGGAGATCCGGGATATATTTCGCCTCATGGAGTCGCTTCGCTTCCCCGTCGCCCGTGTCGTGCCCATTGTCCGCTATGGCTGGTCCGACGACGTCTCCATGGCGGACAACAACTCCTCCGCCTTCAATTATCGCGTCGTCGAGGGGACCGACCGGCTCTCCAACCATGCCTTCGGCCGGGCCGTCGACATCAACCCCTTCCTGAACCCCGTGCTCTACCGCGACGGCCGGATCAGTCCTCCCGGCGCGTCCTGGTGTCCGGAGACACCGGGCACGCTCTCAGAGGGCCACCCCGTCGTCCGGGCCTTCCTGGAGCGGGGCTGGCGGTGGGGGGGGTATTTCAGCGCATATGCGGATCTTCACCACTTCGACAAAAAAGTGTAGGCGGGCCGTTGAAAAACGCCCGTCTGCTTCGTTTCCCTCATCCCGCGCCATTCGACGTACGAAAAAGTACGACTCATGGCTCGGGATTTCGGGGGCCTTGCATCCGGGCATTTTTGAACGGCCCTTGGGCAGGACAATAGGACAGAGTTCTTTCTGTGACCTATTTTTGGGGACCCGCCAGGCGGAAGGCCCGCTCCGTCCATTCCCGGGGGAGAAGTGTCGTTTTCATCTGGTCCGTCAATTCCGGGACGACCATGAACTGGCCCGTTGCAGTCACTACGGGCTCAAGGTGGCCGTCGGGACGGACGGCCGCAGCACCGCCGGACGCCCAGAAGAGCATGCGCGAGGGGGATGTGCCCCGCACGCGGTCGCCCCGGGCCAGGAAAATGAGTTTTTCGCCGGCGCTGATCCGCCGCAGGAACGAAAACCGGATGCGGACCGTGACGCCTCCCTGGCCCGCCAGCATGAAACCGCCCCAGCCCAGGATTTCATCCAGGAGAGCCAGGGGGGCGACCGGGTGAAGGATCCCGTCCACCTGAAAGCGATCAAAACTCTCTTTATCCTCCTCCTCGGATCCGGCCCGCGTGATGACGGTTTTCACTGCAGGGGGAGGCGCCAGATAGAACCGCCGCTTGAGGCCGGGGAATTCCCTTTCCGTGCCGCAGACCATGCAGTCCCGATAGAAGGGGAGGGGGATGCCGTCCCGTTCATGATCGGGAGGCGACGAAGGAAGAAAAGATTGGAAAGCCGCCAGAGACTCCTGGTCGGTCCCCCGGCGCCGCAGGACGGCTGTCATATAGGGCGCGTCCGACGACGGAACGGTGACGGCGCCCTCCGCGCCCGTCTCCGTGGCTTCAACCTTCACATCGGCCCGGTCTCCGCGCCGCAGGCTCGCCCCTCCCAGCCGGAACTCGGCCGTCCAGGGATCCGGGAATGAAGACGCCGATTCTCCCATGGCACGAAGCGCCAGCTCGACGAAGACGCCCATGGCAAAGCCGCCGTGAGGGATTCCGTTCCAGCCCTCCGCATGACGGTCCGTCCGCAGGACCGACGACAAAGAAGACCCGTCATGCCGTAGAGAGCCGCCGAGAAGAAACTGCTCGAAAATTGATTCCTGTCGCTTCATGAATTCCACACCCCGCAAGAAGGCATTCGGCTGAATCTCCGGATGCCGGACGCATTCTTGACTTCTCCATGGTCGTTCTGTCAAGCGAATCCGCATCGTCGCAGGTTGAGTTTCATCGTGCACAACTGCATCGGGGATGCATGGATCCAGATCGAGACATGTTTTTGTAAGTTGGGGATTCGTTACGCCGATCCGGCGGGAGATGCGAGATTGATTTCTCGTCTATGAGTTGTCGATGGAATCTCGAAATTGCCGTTGAGTTTTATAAATAATCAATATCATCAGATAATTGTCTTGACAAAACTCAATCCGTTCTTTACTCTCTCAAAACACATGCAATAATTTGCAGCGAAAAGGAGGCGTAAGTATGGGCGGAAACTACCGTATCAAGTTCAATCCGTCTTCCATGGAAATCGAGATCGAGGGGAGTCAGTCTTTTGTCGAGACATACTTCGACAAGATTCAGAGTCTGATTCTGTCGGTGGCGCAGGAGGTGCGTGCCGAGCCAGGGACAAAGAAGGTCCGGAGGCAGAAGAAGGCCGGAAAAGCCGGAAAGACCGTGAAGGCGAAGAAGGCCGGGACTGCGAAGAAAGCGCGGAATGCAAAAAAAGAGCGCAAGCCTGCGTCCGGCCGCACACGGGCTGGAGACAGAAGATCCCGCGGTTCCTCCAACACGGACCAGGTGCTCGATATGATCCGGGAAAACCCTTCGGGAGTCACAACGTCGGAGCTGAAGGCCGGTACGGGCCTCTCGGAGCAGCAGATCTGGGGCGTGATTTACGCCGCCGAGAAGAGAGGAAAAGTCCGCAAAGTGAAGCGGGGCATGTACACCTCCACGTCCACGGGCATGCCGGAGTCGGAATCGGCAGACTGAACCGTCCGGAAACGCCCGTTTTCTTCAAACTGAAACCGCTCCTTCAGGCCTGAAGCCGGATGCCCCGGGGTTTCAGACCTGAGGGCGCGGTTTTTCCCGCCCCCCTCATTCACCGGATTCACGGAACAGACAAGGACTCCCAATCCAGGTTCGCCGATGCCGTCCCTTGCGCGGACCGTGCGTCAGTCCGCAGGCATTGCACGCGGACGCGGCGTCCGCAGCCACCCGACAACAATCCCTGTAGCGTCGCTGCGGTCGGTGACGTAGCGGTGCAGGGTTTCCTCCGTAATCACGACGGCGCCTGCACGGCGCGAAGCGTGCAGAAGATGGACACGGCCTTCCTTTTTGACGGCAAGGCCGGTGTGGATCACGTCGAGGCCTTTCGCAGCAGCGGTGATGCCGATCACGTCGCCCTCCCGGATCAGGGACTCCGCGTTCGCGATGGCCGCCTTCCCGAGATAATACCGTTTCCGCCTCGACAGGTTGCGTTCCACGCGGCGCATCTCCGCCCTCAGGAGCCCGTCGGCCAGGGGTGGATACGATCCCGGGTGGTCCGTCATGTAGCGAACCGGTTTCAGAAGGGGCCTTCCGCCCAGCTCGCGGGTCGCGTCGCAGAGGATGCCCAGGCGCCGGTTGTCTCCCATCCAGTCGGTGAAGTAGTGGAGACGGGAGGCATAGTCCCCGCGAATCCCCCGGCGATACCGGAGGCGTTCCAGGATGCCCGCAAACGCCTCCAGGGTCCGCTCGCCGGTGGGGATCGTCAGGGCCAGGGCCGTCATGGACTCCACGAAGGTAAAGCAGTCGAAGGTCCGCAGGTTGATCACGAGGGGCTCGCCGGGTCCTTTTCCTTCCAGGGGTGCCGGAGCGTAAGGGGCGCCGAGGAATCGGAGACCCACGCGGGCGGCAAGCCCAGCCCCGTCGACCCGTCCGGAGACGCTCTGCAGGGCCGAGAGGGCCCGCCGCAGGATCTTCCGGTCTTCCGGTGCAAAGATCATGTCTCTTGCGGGCATTGTTTCCTCCAGACGGTCGCGGGACGAATGCAGCTTTCCGTGCGGTTGTGTCAACGTGCCTCGCGGCCGGGTGTCCCAGAGTCCGGGAGCGCTTCTGCGGTGTCCTCCCGGAAGATCTCCATGACGGCCTCGGCCATGTACCGGTATCCCTCGGTGGTGGGATGGACGAAATCGAACTGGACCAGGGAACGCCAGCTCACGCCCTCCTCGACTTTCCGCTTCCAGTGCTCGTGGACGGGGGCGACAGGGAGACCCTCCTCCGCTCCGAGGTCCGCCAGCATTTTATAATACTCTTCCACGATGCCGTTTTCACGGTTGTCGCCGATAAAGCTCGACGTGACGAGAACGATCTCCGCCTCTCCGGCTCGGCGGATCTTTTCGATGATGCCCCGGATGGTCCGCCTGAACTGGCCCGTCGTGAAACCCAGGGAGGCGTCGTTGATGGCGTACTGGACGAGGACGCAGTCCGGCTTCACGTCCAGGATGTCCGTCTCGAGCCGGTACAGGCCGCAGTCCGCCGTGTCGCCAGGGAGACCCTCGTTGACGACCCGGAGATTGCAGGCCGGGTACTCCCAGCGGAGCATCTCCGCCAGGTAGTCGAGGTAGCCCTTGCGGACCATCCAGCCCCGGGTCAGGGAATCGCCCAGGGCGGCGAGGGTGACGGGCCGGCCGCTCCGAAGCAGGCCGATGGTTCGATGCGCCTTCATGCCTTCAGGGGGGAAGGCGTCTCGCGGAAAGCTCCTGTCCGACGGGGGCCGCCGTGCGTGCTCTCGCTCCCGGAACGCTCTGTTCTGTAAATCATGGCAGGAAAAGAGCAGAACTCTTGATTTAAGTCAAGGACCGCTGCGTCGATGCGGGTTATGTGTTCAGAAAACGGACGGCGCCCCCGATGCGCCGGGACAGGAGGAAGTCATGTTTTGTTTTCAGTGCGAGCAGACGGCGAAGGGGACGGGATGTGAAAAGGGCGGGGTGTGTGGAAAACCGCCGGATGTGGCGGCCCTGCAGGATCTGCTGGTTTATGCCCTGAAGGGCTATTCCGGGACCGTGCTGGCGGCCCGCCGGACAGGCCTTGACGATTCTGGATCCGGCCCATTTACCGTGCGGGCCCTCTTTGCGACCCTGACCAACGTCAACTTCGATCCGGAACGGATCGCCGTGCTGGTTCGCGAATGCGCGGAAAGAAGGGACGCCCTCCGGGAGAAGTTTCCTGAAGCGGGCGGCACGCCGCCGGAAGGAAAGGCCTTCTCGTTTGCCCCGGCGGATTCCCTGGAGGGGCTCGTCCGCCAGGGGGAGGAGGTCGGCATCCCGACGGCGGATAGCCTCGATCTGAACATCCGCTCTCTTCGGGAACTCCTGACGTACGGGCTCAAGGGCGTTGCCGCCTATGCGGACCACGCCCGAATCCTGGGCCGGGAGGACGAGGCCGTCTACGGATTCTGCCACGAGGGTCTGGCGGCGACACTCGACGAAAGCCTCGGCGTGCCGGATCTCCTGGGGCTCGTCCTGAAGTGCGGCGAAATCAACCTTCGGGCCATGGAGATCCTGGATGCGGCCCACACGGAAACCTACGGCCATCCTGTGCCGACAAAGGTACCCCTGGGGACGAGGCCGGGGAAGGCCATTCTCGTTTCCGGCCACGACCTGAAGGACCTCGATCAGATCCTTCGCCTCAGCGCGGGCAAGGGGATCGACGTGTACACCCATGGCGAGATGCTGCCTGCCCACGGCTATCCGGAACTCAAGAAGCACCCGCACCTGTACGGCCATTACGGGACGGCCTGGCAGAACCAGCACCGGGAATTCGCCGCCTTCCCCGGGGCGATCCTGATGACGACCAACTGCCTCCAGAGGCCTCGGGAGGAATACGCGGACCGGATCTTCACCACCGGAGCCGTTGGGTGGCCGGGCATCCCGCATCTGGAGCGGGAGTCCTTTTCCGCGGTGATCGAAAAGGCCCTGTCCCTGCCGGGATTCACGGAGGAGACGGGGGAGAAGTCCGTCACCGTAGGGTTCGGGCGGAACGCGGTCCTCTCCGTGGCTGGCGCGGTGGTGGAAGCGGTGAAGGCCGGGAAGATCCGGCACTTCTTTCTCGTGGGAGGCTGCGACGGTGCCCGGCCCGGGCGGAGCTACTACACCGAATTCGTCGAGAAGGCGCCGGCCGACACGGTCATTCTCACCCTGGCCTGCGGGAAGTTCCGGTTTTTCGACCGCGACCTGGGGGACATCGGCGGGATCCCGCGGCTCCTCGACATGGGCCAGTGCAACGACGCCTACTCGGCCGTGAAGATCGCCCAGGCCCTGGCGGAGGCATTCGGCATGGGGGTGAACGAACTCCCCCTGTCCCTGGTCCTGTCGTGGTACGAGCAGAAGGCCGTGGCGATCCTGCTGACGCTGCTCCACCTGGGGATCCGGAACATCCGCCTGGGGCCGTCCCTGCCGGCCTTTGTGTCGCCGGGCGTCCTGGACGTCCTGGTGAAGGACTTCGGCCTCATGCCCATCACAACGGCGGAGGCGGACCTGGCGGCGATCCTGAATTAAGCAGGGGGTGGTTTTTCATCGGCCCCCTTCCCAAATTTTTTCCGGGGTGGATGTTCATCCACCACCCCCGATTCAGGGGGACGGATGGCGTGTCCGTTCCCGTTTCCAGATGGAGGTGGAACCATGGAACGAATCGATGCAAAAGAGGCGGATCTCCGGGGCAGGGTGCTCGAGACGGCGGCCCTGGCGGCCTACCAGGAGGGCTCCGTGGTGAGCCGGCAGATCCTGGGCCGGAAGACCGGGACGGTCACGCTGTTCGCCTTCGACGAGGGGCAGGGGCTCAGCGAGCACACGGCACCCTTCGACGCCCTGGTCCTGGTCCTGGACGGGGAGTCGGAGGTGTCCATCTCGGGGAAACCGCACCGGCTGAAGGCCGGGGAGATGATCATCATGCCCGCCGGCGAGCCCCATGCGCTCCAGGCCGTCAAGGCCTTCAAGATGATGCTTGTCATGATCCGGTCGTGAAACAAACCGAAAAAGGTCGGATGGTTTTGCGTTGCAACCAACGATCCGGCCTGTTTTCTTCCCGGCCGGGTCACTGGAAATGACGGAGAGGGCTGTCCTCCCTTCGGCCCGGTCACCCGTTCCTTTCCGGTCCGGGTCAGGAACGAAAAAGGGCCGGCGGTTTCCCGCCGGCCCCGTTCGTTACGGGCAGATCACGCCACCCGGTCTCAGTAGAAGGTCTTCCCGAAGAGCTTCTTGCTCAAGCCCGTCAGGTCCGCCCACTTCATCGGGCCGCCCTTGTCCGGCGGGAATCCCACGCCCCAGATCATGCCGACGTCGATCATCCGGACGTCGTCGACGATCTTGCGGTCCAGGAGGTCCTTGCCGACCTTCACCATGGCCTCCATGATGCCTTCCTGAATCTGCTCATCGTTGCGCTCGCGCGTTGTGGCCGCCTTCGCGATGAGGGGCAGAACCGTCGGGTCCACGGAGCCGTCCTTCACGAAGAAGCCCTTTCCGTTTTTCTTCAGGCCCCAGCGGCCGTCGGCCACTACGGCATTGAGGGTCTTCTGGTCCACGCCCATGCCCTTCAGGACCTTGGCGGGGACGTCGATCCCCACTTCATCCGTCAGCCGGATGGGCCCCACGGGCATGCCGAACTTCACCATGGCCTTGTCCACCTTCTCGATGGTGTTCCCTTCCTCCACGTACTGGAATGCATTGAGGATGTACGGGAAGATCAGGGCGTTCACCACGAAGCCGGGGTTGTCCTTGCAGGTGATGGGGCGCTTGCGGATGAGGGCCACGAAATTCAGCAGGTTGTCCACGGTCTCCCGGGATGTCTTCGCGCCCTGGATGACCTCGACGAGCTGCATCATCCAGACGGGCGAGAAGAAGTGGAGGCCGCCGAAGCGCTCCGGGTTGGTCACGTAGGGGGCCATCTTGTCGAGGGCCAGTGACGAGGTGTTGCTTGCGATGACGCAGTCCGCCGGGACGACGGGACAGAGCTCCTTGTAGACCTGCTCCTTGACCCCGATGTCCTCGAAGACGGCCTCGACGACGATGTCCACGTCCTTGAAGTCCGCCGTGTAGTCGGAAACCGTGATGATCCGGCTCATGATGGAGTCCACGGGCTCCTTGAGGCGTTTCTTCTCCGCCATGCCGGTGAGGATCTTCTGCACGAAATCCTTCCCCGGCTGGAGGGCCGCTTCCACGTCCTTCACGACCACAGGGATCTGGGTGTTCCGGAGGATCTCGATGACGATGCCCCGGCCCATGGTGCCGAAGCCGAGCACGGCCGCCTTCTTGAGGGCCTTGGGCTGGAATCCCTTCGACATCATGTTCTTCGGCTTGTCCGTCAGGCCCTTGATGAAGAAGGTGTTGATGCTGCCCTTCGACTGGGGCGCCATGACCACCTTGACGAAATTGGCTTTTTCGATCTCCAGGCCCTCATCGAGAGAGACTTTGAGCCCCCGGTGCATGGAATCCAGGGCCAGCATGGGCCCCGGGATCTCGCGGCCCTTGGTGGCCTTGAGGACGCCCTGTTTCGCCATATCGGCCACGGCATCCACCTGGGAGAAATCCTGGGCCGGCCGCTTCAGGTCGGCCTTGCCGGCGATGATGTCCGCCAGGAACGTCTTCGCCTCCGCCAGGAGGTTACCCGTGGCCGGGATCAGCCGGTCGATGATGCCCAGCTCCAGGGCCTTGGCCGCCGGCAGCATGGATCCCTTGAGGATCAGCTCGAAGGCGCCGTAGCCGATGAGCCTCGGCAGGCGCTGGGTCCCGCCGCCTCCCGGGAATAGCCCGACGTTGCACTCGGGCAGGCCGATGACGGTGTTCTTGCCTTCCTTGGCGATCCGGGCCGTACAGGCCAGGGCAAACTCGAGGCCGCCCCCCAGGCAGTGGCCGTGAATGGCCGCCACAACGGGGATTCCCAGGGCGCTCATCTTGCTGAACGCACCGTGGAAGGTATCGAGAACCTCCTGGACCTCTTCCGGCTTCTCCAGCTCCGAGATCATCTTGAGATTGGCCCCGGCGAGAAAATTTTCGGGCTTTCCGGAGAGGAAGAGGATCCCCTTGAGACCCTTCTCCTTCGCCAGATCGTCCATGAGGGCGAAATAGTCCTTGAAGGCCTGCTCCGTCCACGTGTTCATGGCATCGCCCGCCACGTCGAAAGTGACCACTCCGATGCCGTCCTCCACCTTCAGTTGAAAAATGCTTCCCATACGCTACCTCCTTTGAGATGAATGGAACAACCCGGCTGATCCCTGCGACGCTTTTCCCAGCCTGCATCTCCCGGAGGAGGGCAGACGTGTTTGTGTAGCACAGATCCCCTCCGACGACCATGGAAATCCATCCCCGGGTTCGCCGCGCCGTCCGATCCCGGGAAGGAAGACCGTCCGAGGCGGCCGGTTTGCTGGGGACAGGCGGGAAAACCCGTTGACACGACGTTTTGGGAATGATATTTAGCACACGAAATAGAAGAGGCGATCCCATGGCACCCCCTTATGAAGACTGCATCGTATTCCTCCTGTCCAAGGCCTACCAACGCGCCCACGGGAAGCTGAAGAAAAGGCTGCAGCAGCACGGCCTGACGCCCCCGCAGAGCCTGGTGATCCTGGCGCTGAACGAGGGGGAAGGGGTCTCCGCGGGGGAACTGGCGCGGCGCCTGACCCTCGATTACGCGACGCTGTCGGGGCTTCTGGACCGTCTGGCGGAGGCAGGCTGGATTGTGAAGGAGACCGCCGACGACGACCGGCGGACCCTCCGGATCTCCCTCACGGACAAGGCGAGGGAAGCCGCCGGCGAGCTCATCCGAGCCAGGGACGGCGCCAACGACGAGATCATGGAATGCCTGCGGCCCGAAGAGCGCCTGCTCCTGAAACGCATGCTCCGGGACCTTCAGGCGTAAAAATTTTTCCTCTATTATTTCGTACGCGAAATTCATGGCCGGCGGGGCCGGACGCGATCAACAGCCGGACAGCAGAAAAATTTAAAGAGGGAGCCTCGCGGGGGCGGGAGATGGACCTCCGGCGGGCAGTCCCGGGAAAGGACTAGCGATGAGCAAGGAAGAAATCAGGCAGCATGGCATGGAACTGGGTGCGGATGCGGTCGGCTTCGCCGCCGCCGGGGATTACAAATCGCCCCGGACGCCGGCGCTCGAGTCGTTCCTTCCCTCCGTGAAGTCCCTGGTCGTCCTGGGCTACCGGGAGGTCGACGGGTCCCTGGACAGTCCGGTCGCCCGGATCAGCATGATGGAGCGCATCGGCATCATGGGGACGACCCAGCGCAACAACTACCTGATGGCCCGCTGGCTGGAGGACCGTTTCCAGGCAAAGGCGGCGGCGGTGGCCCCCTCCTACCCCCTGAACATGGGACCGCCGCATTTCGGCGTCGTGGCCGACGTGTCGCTCCGCCATGCCGCCGTGGCGGCGGGGCTGGGTGTCTTCGGCCGCCACAACCTGGTGATCCACCCGACGTTCGGCACCCGGCTGATCTTCACGGCGATCCTGACGGACCTGCCCCTGACTTCCGATCCGCCCGTGACGGACGAGCTATGCAACGACTGTGGTCTCTGTGTCGAGATCTGCCCGGCGAAGGCCCTCGAGACGGAGGGCCGGACGGAAGACATGAAGTGCCTGCGGGTGTCGCAGCCTTACGGCATCGGCTCCGCCATCGGCTTTCTCCGGAAGCTGGCAGGCATGACGCCGGAGGAGCAGAAGGCCATGTTCATGAATCCGCAGTTCCTGAACCTTTACCAGGCGTCCTTCATCGGGTTCCAGTACGAATGCTTCCGCTGCCTGGCCGTCTGCCCGGCCGGCCGCTGACATCCGCGGCCGGAGAAAGGAGGAAGGGTGATGAAAGAGAAGATGAGCCGCTTCGTGATGGACTACGTGATGAAGGACGGGGCCTGCGCCGCGGGCATCGTGACGGTCGAGACCCTGCGGGGCGGGCCGCCCTCGGCGGACCTCTCTTACGTGCTTCCGGAGGCCAGGTCCGCCGTGTCCTTTGCCGTTCCCCTGGACGCGTCCCTGATCGAGCCGTTCCTGAGCAAAAGGGACCGCCTGTCCCACGAGCGGGACAATTTCCGGACGAACAACCAGGTCGGCGGCATCGCCCTGGGACTGGCGAAGAACCTGTCCCAGAAAGGCTTCCCCTCGGTTCCCGTGGCGGCCAACGAGGTCTATCGGGCCGACGCGGGGCGCGGCGCCATCGACATGCATCCCGACATCTCCCTGCGCTATCTCGCGGTCCGCTCGGGCGTCGGCTTGTTCGGGCTGTCGGGCAACGTGCTGCACCCGGAGCGCGGAGCCGCCGTCATCCTGGGGGCGGTCGTGACCTCGCTGGAACTCCTGCCCACGGAACCCCTGCCGACGGAGAAGAACTACTGCGACCGCTGCCGCCTCTGCATGGCCCTGTGTGCTTCCGGCATGATGGACCCGGAGGAGGAGGCGACGGTCACCCTGGGCGGCCATGAATTCAAGTACGCGAAGCGCCGCAATTACCTGCGCTGTGAATACGTTTGCGGGGGCTTCACGGGACTGCACCCCTCGGGCCGCTGGTCCACCTGGTCCCCCGGGCGGCTCCCCGTCCCGGAGAAGGACGAGGACTATCTCTCCGCCATCGTGACCGGCATGAAGAAGTACGGGCGCTGGCCCCGGATGGCCGGCGGCCATTATCACCTGCTGATGCGCGATCCCCTGTACCTGACCTGCGGCCACTGCCAGATCGCGTGCCATCCAGACAAGGAGGTGAGGAAGCGCCGTCACCGGATGGTCGTGGAGAGCGGCTGTGTCGTCCAGAATCCCGACGGATCCCTGGAGGCCATGGCGCCGGAGAAGGTCCGGGAGCGGCTCGCCGGGATGCCCGCGGAGGTCCGGTCCCTCTACGAATAGGGGGAGGGGGACGGCCGGGGCGGCCTTGCCGAAAGCGCAGGCTTGAGAAACATGGCTGATTGTGCCGTGTCCATCCGGATCCCGAACCCGGCTTTTTCATTGACACGTTCTGCGGTACTCCGGTAAGTACTAAATACTTTTACCGAGGAGGAACGCAGACATGTCGAAAATCAAAGCGCTTTTCGTAATCCTGCTCCTGGCACTCTTTGTCGCCTCGCCCGTCCGGGCCGCCCAGGATACGATCAGGATCGGCGCCGCCTTCGCCCTCTCCGGAAGCATCGCCGTCTATGGCGAGGGATTCCGGAAATGCGTGGACCTGGCGGTGGACGAGATCAACGCCAAGGGAGGAATCAAGGGCAAGAAGATCCAGATCGTCTACGAGGACAACAAGAGCACGCCCAAGGACTGCGTGACGGCCGTCCGGAAGCTCATCACCATCGACAGGGTCCCCGTCCTCTTCGGACCCGCCGGGAGCTCCAACTTCATGGCGGCGGCGCCGGTGGCCCAGCAGAGCAAGGCGGTCATGGTCTCCGCCCAGGGAACGGCCGAGAAGCTGACCCAGGCCGGACCGTTCATCTTCCGAATCATCCCGTCCAACGCGAAGCAGGGACAGCGGCTGGCCAAGCTGGCCTTCGACATGGGCTACAAGAAGCTGCCCGTCATGTACGTCAACAACGACTGGGGCCTGGACCTGAAGGACGGGTTCGTGGAGAGCTTCAAGCAGATGGGCGGCGTCGTGACGGACGTCATCCCCTTCGACGAGAAGAAAACGGACTACCGGACGGAGCTGCTCCGGGCCGGCAAGGGCAATCCCCCCGCCATCGTCAACCTGACCTACATCAACGAGGGGGCCGTCCAGTTCAAGCAGGCCTACGAGATGGGAATCAAGACACAGTGGCTCTGCGGTTCCGCTGCCCGGGCCCCGAAGATGGTGGAGCTGGCCGGCAAGGCCGCCGAGGGCATCATCGGGACCTATCCCTCCGTTCCCCAGGATACGAAGCAGTATCAGGCCTTCAAGAACGCCTACAAAAAGAAGTACGGCGACGACAAGATCCCCATCTTCGGCGACTACAACTATGACATGGTGTACCTCGTCGCGAAGGCCATCGAGAAGGGCGGCTACACCGCCGATGGCATCCGCAGGGCGCTTCCCGTCGTGGCCAAGGGGTACAAGGGCGTCACGGGAGACAAGACCTTCGATGCGAAGCGCGGCATGCTGAACGCCGACATGGGCATCTGGACCGTCAAGGACGGCAAGATCGTCGACTACAAGAAGTAAGGGAGACCCCCCGACGGATCTTCTCCCGGGCCGCCCGATCCTCCGGGCACACCGGCGGGGAAGCACCGCAAGGTTCCGCGAAACACGGGTTCCGGTGTCCACGGGGCGCCGGAACCCGCCTTTTTTGTGCACTCCATGGACATTCTCCTTCAATCCGTCGTCAACGGCATTCTCGCGGGCTGCATCTATGCCCTCTTCGCCATGGGGCTGACGCTGATCTACGGGGTCCTCAACTTCGTCAATTTCGCCCATGGCGAGTTGATCATGTGGGGGGCCTATTTCCTGTACATCTTCATCTCGGAGCCCTTTTCCCTGCCCCTCGTCGTGGCCGTCTTCCCGGCGATCCTCTGCACCGTCTTCCTCGGTATCGCCATGGACTTCGCCGTCTTCCGTCCCCTCCGGAAGGCGGACCGGCTGACGCTCCTCATCGCCGCCATGGGTCTCTCGTTCCTGCTCCGGAACGCCGCCCAGTTCTTCTGGGGGGCCGAAGTGCAGACCTACGGCCTCGAGATCACACGGGGCTACCGATACCTGGGGGTGAGCCTGACGGCGAACCAGATCCTGATCATCGTGGTCACGGTGATCTGCGTGATCGGGGTCTATCTCCTGTTCTTCCGGACCAGCATCGGCAAATCCATGCGGGCCGTCTCGGACAACCTGGACCTGGCCCGGGTGGTCGGGATCAACGCCCGGCGCTCCATCCGGGCGGCCTGGATCGTCTCGGCGGCCCTGGCCGGGACGGGAGGGATTCTCCTGGCCCTGGACACGAACCTGAATCCCGAGATGGGCGTCATCAACCTCGTCAAGGCCTTCGCCGCCACGCTGATCGGCGGCGTCGGGAACCTCTGGGGGGCGCTCCTGGGCGGTCTCCTCATCGGCCTGGCGGAAAACTTGAGCGTGCTGGTCATCTCCCCGGGGTACAAGGACGCCGTGGCCTTCGCGATCATGGTGGTGATTCTGCTGACACGTCCATACATCGTCACGGGAAAGAGGATGGATTGATGGCAGCCTCGGAAAATGACCGGATACTGCGTTGCACCACGCCCCTCGTCGCTGCGGCGTACGCAAGGGTACGCCTCGCTTCTCGGTGCGGGTGCGCTTTGCCTGCGGCCATTTTGCGAGGCCTTTGCGCCCCCGGCATCGTGCCGGGCCCTCACGGGTGAACGTATGGATCTGCTCCTGCACCTGTGCGTCGTCATCGCCATCTATTCGATCTTCGCCATGAGCCTCAACCTCGAGGTGGGCTACACGGGGCTGTTCAACTTCGGCCACGTGGCCTTCCTCGGCATCGGCGCCTATGCATCGGCCCTTCTCAGCCTCGCCGGATTTCCCTTTTTCCTGTGCCTGGCGGCCGGCCTCGCCGCGGCGGGCCTGGCGGGCTTTCTCCTGAGCATCCCGGCCCTCCGCCTTCAGGGGGATTACTTCGGCATCGCCACCCTGGGCTTCGGGGAGATCCTCCGCCTCGTCTTCCAGAACGAGGTGTGGCTGACCAAGGGGCCCATGGGACTTCCGGGCATTCCGAAGCCGGAGATGCTGGGGGTCCGGTTCGAAAGCCTCCCGGAATACCTGGGCCTGGCGGTGGTCGCGGCGCTCTTGACGTACCTCGCCATGGGGCTGGTCACGGAGAGCCCCTTCGGCCGAGCCCTCCGGGCCGTCCGGGACGACGAGACGGCGGCGGAGATCCTCGGGAAGAACGCCTTTGCCTTCAAGACCCGCTCCTTCGTCATCGGTTCCGTCTTCGCGGGATTGGCGGGGGTTCTCTGGGCGCATTACACCTCTTTCATCAGCCCGTCGGACTTCACGCTCAACGAGACGATCGTGGTGCTCCTGATCGTGGTTCTCGGCGGAAAGGGGACCCGTCCGGGGCCCGTGGTGGGCGCCATTGCCCTCATCTTTCTCCAGGAGTCCCTGCGCTTCCTCCGGCTGCCCCCGGAGTGGACGCGATACCTGGGCCCCATGCAGCAGATGGTCTTCGGGGCGCTCCTGGTGGCCCTGATGGTGTTTCGGCCCGAGGGCATCATGCGGGAAAAGAGGAGGAAGTGATGCTGGAGATCCGGGGCGTCACCAAAGCCTTCGGCGGCATCCGGGCCGTGGCGGACTGTACCCTGAGCCTGGAGGGGCTGGCCATATCCGGGCTCATCGGCCCCAACGGCAGCGGCAAGACGACCCTCTTCAACATTATCTCGGGCCTGCTGCGGCCCGACGGGGGTCAGATTCTCTTCGACGGTGTCCGGATCGACGGCCGGCCGCCCCACCGGATGGTCCGCCTGGGGCTGATCCGGACCTTTCAGCTTTCCCGGGTCTTCGCCGGCATGACCGTCCTGGACAACCTGCTCCTGGCGCCCCGGGGACAGCACGGCGAATCCCTGCGGTCCCTTGCCTGGAGGCGGGGTGCAATCCGGCGGCAGGAGGCCCTCAATCGTGAGAAGGCCCTGGAGACGCTGGAGATCCTGGGAATTTCCAGGCTCCGGGACGAGTTTGCCGGGAACCTCTCCTACGGGCAACAGAAGCTGCTGGAGATGGGCCGGGCCTTCATGACGGAGCCGAAGCTGATCCTGCTGGACGAGCCGGCGGCGGGCATCAATCCCTCCATGATCCGGACGATGATCGATACGATCGTGCGGATGAAGGAGGCCGGAGGCCGGTTTTTCATCATCGAGCACAACATGGACGTCATCGTCGAGTTGTGCGAAAAGATCTTCGTTCTGGACCACGGGGAGAAGATCGCCGAGGGAACACCCGAGGAGATCCAGAGCGATCCCAAGGTGCTCGAGGCCTATCTCGGAGGATGAGCGTGTCACACGGGGAAAACGGGCCGGCGGTGATTCTGGAGGTGGAGGAGGTCTTCGCCGGCTACGGCAAGATCGAGGTCCTGCACGGGACGTCCATCCGCGTCCGGGAAGGGGAGATCGTCTGCATCATCGGTCCCAACGGCTCCGGGAAGTCGACCCTCCTGAAGACGGTCGTCGGCCTCCTCAAGCCCACCCGGGGATCCGTGCGCCTCTCCGGGCGGGAAGTGGGACGCCTGGATCCGCAGGAGAAGGTCCGCTTGGGGATGGCCTACATTCCCCAGGGGAGGAACGTGTTCCCGTCGCTGACCGTAATGGAGAATCTCCAGATGGGAGGCGTGTCCCTGGGTGACGCGAGAGCCGTCCGGCAAGCCGTGGAGAAGGTCCTGGAGGACTACCCCGTGCTCCGGGAGCGGGCGCGCCAGCAGGCGGGCAATCTCTCCGGCGGGGAGAAGCAGATCCTGGCCCTGGCACGGGCCGTTATGACCCGGCCGCGGCTGATCCTGCTGGACGAGCCGTCCATCGGCCTGGCGCCCAGGATTATCGAAGACATCTACAACCGGCTCCAGGAGATCAACCGGGGGGGAGTCAGCCTCGCCGTGGTCGAGCAGAACGCCCGGAAGGCCCTCTCCGTCGCCGATCGGGGGTACGTGCTGGACCTCGGGGTTACGCGCCTGGAAGACACGGGGGCGCACCTTCTGGACAACGAGGAGGTCCGGAGGCTTTACCTGGGGGAGAAGGGGAACGGTCCGGATCCGGCGCCTCAGGACCCGCCGTCCCGGCGGTAGCCGTCCATGGCCTGCTCGATGAGGATGAGCAAGTATTCCAGGTCCTCCAGGGCGTTCCGGTACTGCCGCTCCGTGACGGCCCCGGGGTGGTCCCGGCGGAACCGCTCCACCAGTTGCCGGTATTCCTCTCTTGCCGCCAGGAATCCCTCGTCGCCGCCCCGCATGAGGCTCTCCTGCAGGTAGAGGGCGGCCAGCCTGACGTCCTCCGCCGATTCCAGCAGGTCCTGCCGTGAGCGCTCGTCCATTCTTTCCCGTCCTTTCCCGCCTCCGCGGTGCGATCCTTTCCGGCGTATCTACCGGAGGCTTTACAGGAAGGCAAGAAATTGCCTACAATGGCGCGAAACCGGAGGAGCCTTCCACGCCATGTTTCGAGCCGCCCTCGTCAACGATCCCTTCGAGGACCCTGTTGTCTACCTGGACAGCAAGTACCGGCGAGACGGAATCCTCTTCGACCTGGGGGACCTCCGGAACCTCGTTCCCCGGAACATCCTGAAGGTCCGCCACGTCTTCGTCTCCCATGCCCACATGGACCACTTCATCGGTTTCGACCACCTGCTCCGGGTCCGCCTGGGGCGGGAGCGGCCCCTCAGCCTGTTCGGCCCCCCGGGGTTCCTGGAACGCCTGGAGAACAAGCTCCGGGCCTATACGTGGAACCTCGTGGAAAACTATTCCGATGATTTCACCCTGACCGCGACGGAGGTTGGGCCGTCGGAGCGTGTCACCCGCCGCTACCGGTGCCGCACCGGCTTCCAGCCCGAAGGGGAGGAGATCGCCCGCTTTGAAGACCCTCTCTTCGAGACGTTCCTGGCGGAGGAGCGGCTCTTCTCGGTGCGGGCGGACCTGATCGATCACGGCATCCCCTGCCTGGCGTTCCGTTTCGAGGAGAGGAACCGGATCAACTTCAAGCGCAACGTCCTGGATCAGCTGGAGCTGCCGACGGGGCCGTGGCTCATGGAGCTGAGGCAGAGGATCCTGGACGGGGAGCCGGACGACACCCTCGTCCGGGCCTGGTGGAAGGACGGGCAGGGGGGAACGGCGGAGCGGACCCTGCCCCTGGGGCTTTTCCGGGAAAAGGCCGTCAAGATCTCCCCCGGGATGATCATTTCCTACGTTACCGACGCTGTCTTCACACGGGAAAACGTCCGCCGCATCGCGGCCGTCGCGGCGGGGGCGGACCTCCTGTTCATCGAGGCCACGTTCCTGCACGAAGAGCGGGACAAGGCCTTCCTCAAGCGCCACCTGACGGCCTGCCAGGCCGGTTGGCTGGCGCGGCTGGCCGGGGCCGGGCGGTTGGTCCTGTTTCACTTTTCCCCCAAGTACCGGGGCCAGGAAAGGGAGATCCTCGCGGAGGCGGAGGCGGCGTTTCGCGGGGAGAAAACGCCGGAGCCGGCGGAAGACGGAATGGCGTAGAACGCGGCTTCCTGGGAATGCAGCGCCGTCAGAACGCCAGGAATCGCTCCAGCGCCTCCATGGCCCCGGCAATCCTGGCCGCGGCGGGATTTCCCGCGGGATCCGCGGTAGCGGGCCGAAGCGAAAAGAAGTGACAGGAGACGGGGGCCTGGAAGACCTCCCCCAGGCGGGCCGTCGTCTCGGCCCTGCGCCGGTCGATCTTCTCCCGCTCCCCGTAGGCGTCCCCCTCCGGTTCGTTGATCCCGAAGTCGTCCACCAGAAGGACCCCTTTCCACTCCTGGCACTCCAGGGCCAGGCGGACGGCATTCCAGAACGGCAGGTCCGACTTGTGCGCCCCGAGATCGGCCGAGTTCGCCACTCGGATCGCCTGCCGGGCGGGCGGTGAGGCACTCTCCGCGATGGGCCGGGCCGGGATCCCCAGCCCGGCCAGGGAGTTGAGGATGGCGTCCGTTGCCTCGGCGTAATGATCCGTGGCGATGACGGTGGTCAGGCCCGCCTGCCGGACGCAGGTCCGGAGAAAGGCTGTCCACAGGGGATCGACGGCGTTGGCCCGGAAGTAGGAATCGCAGAAGCGGGAGACGGCCAGGTCGATGCCTCCCCGGGATGCCTGCGGCTTGAGGGCCGCCAGGCGTTCCGCAAGGACCCGGCGGTAACCGGCCCGGGTGGTGCTCCCCTCGGTCCAGGTCGGGTTGACCAGCTCGATCCAGAACAGGTCGGGAGTCACGCCCAGTGTGGCGAGGCCGCTTGTCTCCAGTTCCTCCCGGAGGGCGTCCGGGGCGGCGAAGCGAGGTGCCGAGAGCGACAGCGTCCCGGAAAAATCCAGGACGGCCAGCTTCTCCGTCAAGGCCTGTCCTTTCTATTCGCGATGGCGCCGGCGATGATCCGGGCAAGGTCCCGCGAGGCCTCCCGGGGGTCTTCCGCGGCACAGATGGCGGAAACCACCGCCACCGCGTCGGCCCCCGCCCGGACGGCATCGGCGGCGTTTGCGGCGTTCAGCCCCCCGATGGCGACGAGGGGGTGGCGCGAGAAGGCCCGGATCCGGGCCAGCCCTTCCATGCCCCAGGGCTCCTTCGTGTCCGTCTTGGTCGGCGTGGCGAAGACGGGGCTGACGCCGAGGTAGTCCACGTCCAGCGATTCCGCCCGCTCCACATCCTCCCAGGACTCCACGGACAGGCCGATGAGCGCCTTCGGCCCGAGGATCCGCCGGGCGGTTTCGTAGGGCATGTCGTCCTGCCCGACGTGGAGCCCCGCGGCGCCCGAGGCCAGGGCCACGTCGAGGCGGTCGTTGATGATCAGGGGGATCCCGAAGGAGTCCAGGAGCTTCCTGATCCGGAGCGCCTCCTCGACAAAGGGCCGGGTCGGCAGGTCCTTCTCCCGGAGCTGGACGGCGGCGGCGCCGCCCTCCACGGCGAGCCGGACGACCTCCTCGACGGCCCTCGGCCCGCAGAGATCCCGGTCGGTGACGAGGTAGAGGCCTTTCATTGGAGGGTCTCCGCCTTCAGCCGCTCCCGGATGTCCTGCTCCGTCATGAGCCAGAGGGCGTCCAGGAAATAAAGCTGCAGGGTTCCCGGTCCGGCGGCCTTCTCGGCCGCCATCTCGCCGGCGATCCCCATGACCGCCATGGCGGCGGACACGGCAAGCACCGGGTCGTCCAGCACCGCGGCAAAGGCGCCGCAGAGGGCCGTGGCCGTGCAGCCCAGGCCGGTGACCCGGGGCATCAGCGGGTGGCCGTTCCGGATGCAGACCGTCTCCGCCGGGCCGACGATGTAGTCGGTCTCCCCGCTGATGCAGACGACGCTCTTCCGGGCCCGGTTCAGTTCCCGGGCGGACGCTATGGCGCTGTCCGATCCGACCAGGCTGTCCACGCCTTTCGTCTTCGCATCGCTCTCGACGAGGGCCCGGATTTCTGAGGCATTGCCCCGGATCACGGACACCGGCACCGCCTCCATGATCTCCAGGGCCGTCTTTGTCCGGTACGATGTGGCACCGGCTCCCACGGGATCCAGGATGACGGGGATCTTCCTCCGCTCCGCTTCCCGGGCGGCCAGGAGCATGGCATGGATCCAGTGTCCGCTCAGGGTGCCGATGTTGATCACCAGGGCCTGGGCCAGGCCCGCCATCTCCTCCACTTCTTCGGGGGCGTGGGCCATTACCGGCGAGGCTCCCAAGGCCAGGAGGGCATTGGCCGTCGTGTTCATGACGACAAAGTTCGTGATGTTGTGAACCATCGGCGAGCGTCGGCGAACCTCGTCGAGGGCGGCGGCAATCCGGTCGGGATGAAGATCCATGATGTTCTCCTCTTGCTTTGCTCTGAATGCATTTTGGGTGCGCAGTCGATCCGTTTCAGGTCATCCGGTCCCGGATCAGGGGAATGACCAGGCTGGCGGATCGATATCCCTCGTCGATGGCCTCCGCCCCGCGGTTGAACTCGAAGAGGGCGATGTCGGCCAGGTGAGGGGTGATCAGGACGTCCGGGGGCTCCGCCTGGAGCCTCTGTCGGGTGATCCGGTCCTGCATGATGTAGAGGGACCGGGTGATCACCTCCAGCAGCGTGGGACCGCGGAGAGACGAGTTCCCATTGGAACGCAGCCAGGCGGAAGGGTTTGTCCAGGGCATGCTGGCGTCCAGAAAATCGGCTACTTTTTCCTGGATCACCTGGTTTCGCCGGCGGCGTTCCCGGGTGAAGAGGGACTTTCCCAGGATGTCCGAGTTCAGGCTGACGGCAATGACGATGTCGGCCCCCATGGCGCGGCAGAGGGAGACCGGAACGGGGTTCACGAGCCCGCCGTCCAGGAGCCAGCGGGTGCCTTCCGGGTAGGGCGTGAACATGACGGGCACGGAGATGCTTGCCCGCATGGCATCGATGAGGGATCCCTTCCGGAGCCAGATCTCTTTTCCCGAATACAGGTCCGAGGCAACCGCGCCGAAGGCCACGGGCAGGTCCTCGATGTGAAGGTCCGTCAGGCGCTCCTTGAGATAGGCGGTGATCTTGTCTCCTCCCATGAATCCCGAGCGGGGGAGCCGGACCTCGAGGAAGCGGAAGATGTCAGGCCAGCGGAGCTCCCGGACCAGCGTCTCCATCTCGCCCAGGAAACCCGCCGCCCAGCATCCCCCGACGACGGCTCCCATGGAGGCGCCGCAGACGATGTCGATGGGGATATCCGCCTCCCGGAGGCAGCGGACGACACCGATGTGGGACCAGCCGCGAGCGGACCCGCTGCCCAGGGCAAGACCGATACGCTTCCGTTTCTTCACCTTTCCTCCGGTTGTTCGGCTTGGAAAATCAGACGGCTGACAAATACGGGAAAAGCCGGTCCGGGTCAATTCCGAATGAATCTTGACAAACGCAACCTGGTTGCGTTAAATGTGCACCCCATGGAAACCGCTTCATTATTGGAAAATTTGAAGGACTCCGGCTGCCGGATCACCCGGACCCGGAGGGCCGTCCTGGACATCCTGTCTGCCAGCCGCGTGCTCCTGTCGGCGGACGACCTCCGCCGGGCTCTCGCCGCGCGGGGGCTCAGGGTGAACAAGACCACGGTTTACCGGGAGTTTTCCTTCCTCAAGGGCCGCGGCATCGTCCATGAGATCCATTTCGGCGACGGGACGGTCCGGTACCGGCTCTGTCCGGATACGCACCATCACCACGTCATCTGCATGAACTGCAAGCGGGCGGAGGAAGTGGCCCTGGAGGGGGATTTGCGGGAGTTGGAGGCCGACATCGGCCAGACCAAGGGTTTTCAGATACTGCATCACACGCTGGAGTTTTTCGGTCTGTGCTCCGACTGCCGCTTGGCAGCCGGGCCTCCGGAGCCTTCGGGGCTTCCCGCCGCGGACCCGGCGGATCGGGTGGCGGCGGGAACGGTCCGGAAAGAAGAAGGAAAGGACATTTCATGAAACCAGTCGGAAAGCGCGGACGGATCGCCGTCATCACCATCGGGATCCTCTGTTTATCCCTTTTCCTGCTGACGATTGCCTGCCGTCCGGGCGGCGATACGGGACCGGTACCGGGAAAACCGGAAGTGGTGACGACGCTGTTCCCATTGTACGATTTCGCCCGCCAGGTCGGCGGGGACCGGGTTCACGCGGCGCTGCTCCTGCCCCCGGGGGTGGAGCCCCATGCTTTCGAGCCCCGGCCCGGGGATGTCGCCCGGATTCAGCAGGCGGCTGTTTTCATCTACACGGGCAAGTTCATGGAGCCCTGGGCGGAGCGAATTCTGGCGGGACTGGACCGGAAGCATCTCCGGATCGTCGATGCGAGCCGGGGGATCACCCTGCGGCGGGGTGAATCAGGACATGAGGATCACGATCATCACGAGGGGAGTGCCCAACAGGGGCACCGTCATGCCGACGCGAACGTGGATCCCCACGTCTGGCTCGACTTCGAAAACGACATCCGGATCGTGGACTCCATCGCCACCGCCCTGGCAGAGGGGAATCCCGGTAACGGCGACTTCTATCGCCGAAACGCCGCATCGTACCGGGAAAAGCTCCTGGCCCTGGACCGGAGATACCGTGAGACGCTCTCGTCCTGCCGGAAAAAGGTCATCGCCCACGGGGGCCACTTTGCCTTCGGATACATGGCCCATCGCTACGGACTGGAATACCATACGGCCTACCCGGGATTCACCGCCGACGCGGAACCTTCTCCCCGGGACCTGATGCGGCTTGCCAAAACGGTCCGCCGGCATGGCCTGACGGCTGTCTACCAGGAGGAACTGGTCAGTCCGAAAATTGCCGAGGCCGTGTCCCGGGAAACGGGAGCCGCTATTCTGACATTGCACCCGGCCGCCAACATCAGCCGGGAGGATATGGAGAAGGGCGTCACGTTTCTCGATCTGATGGAAAGAAACCTGGAAAACCTCAAGCGAGGCCTGTCATGTCCATAGACGTTCTCGACGTCCGTGGCCTTACGTTCCGATACAACGGTGCGGATATCCTGGAAGATCTTCATTTCTCCGTGAGAACGGGGGATTATGTGGGACTGGTAGGGCCGAACGGCTCGGGGAAGACGACCCTGATCCGGCTTCTTCTGGGCCTGCTCGATACGAAGCAGGGGGAGATCCGGCTCTTTGGGCGGTCTGTCGCGGGATTTCGGGACTGGATGAGGGTGGGATATCTGCCCCAGAAAGCGGCCTTCGTGGGGCCCCGCTTCCCCGCCACGGTGCGGGAGGTTGTCGCCCTGGGCCGGCTGGCAGGGAAGCGATTTCCCAGGGTCCTCGGGCGCTCCGACCGGGAGGCCGTCGGACGGGCTCTCGATCGGCTGGACATCGCCGATCTTCGGGACCGGCCTGTGGGAGAGCTCTCCGGGGGCCAGCAGCAGAGGGTCCTGATCGCCCGAGCCCTCGTCAACGATCCGGATCTCCTGATCCTCGACGAGCCCGCCTCCGCCCTCGACCCGGAGGTTCGGGACCGCTTCTTCCAACTCCTGGCGGACCTGAACGCCGGACGGAAGGTGACCATCGTCATGGTGACCCACGACCTTGGGACCATCGGCCGGTACAGCTCGAAGCTTCTTTACCTGGACAAGCGGATCGTGTTTTACGGTACGTATGAGGAATTCTGCCATTCCGAAGACGTGACCCGCATCTTCGGGGCCTTCTCCCAGCATGTCATCTGCCACCGCCACGGGGCTCCGGCAGGCGACGGGCTGGTGCCGTATCCCGTTTCGCCGGGTACGGCCGCCGGGTCCGGGATGAAACACCGGTTCGGGGAGGCCGGGAAATGAACTGCCGGGAGGGAAGAAAACCGTGAGCTGGATGGAATGGCTGTCTTTCGGATTCGTGCAGCGGGCGCTCCTCGCCGGTTCGTTCATTGCGGTCCTGTGCGCGGTCCTGGGGGTCTTTCTGGTTTTGCGCCGCCTGTCGCTGATCGGAGACGGGCTGGCTCATGCCACCTTCGGCAGTGCGGCCCTGGCCCTCTGGCTCCAGTGGAACCCGCTTTATGTCTCCATTCCCGTCGTCATGGCCGCCGCGCTGGGGATCCTGAAACTGGCGGAAAAGACGAAGATGTACGGGGATGCCGCCATCGGCATCGTCTCCGCCGTTGGAATTGCCGGAGGCGTACTCATCGCCGGCCTGGCGGGGGGATTTAACGTGGACCTGTTCAGTTTTCTCTTCGGGAGCATCCTGACCATCGGTCCCCTGGATGTCGCCGTTTCCGTCGTTCTCTCCGTTGCCGTCGTGGCGGCGGTTTCCCTGTTCTACCAGGAACTGCTTTCGGTGACATTCGACGAGGACTCGGCGCGGGCCTCGGGCATCCGGGTGGAATGGATCAACCGGGTCTTCGGCCTGCTGACGGCGGTGGCGGTGGTCCTGTCGATGAAGGTCGTGGGTGTTCTTCTGATCTCGGCCCTTCTGATCCTGCCGGCCGTGACGGCGCTCCAGGTAACCCGGAGCTTCCGGGCCACCATGGCGGCGGCGGCGGCGATTGCCGTTCTTTCGGTACTGGCGGGGATCCTGGTTTCCTTTGCCCTGGATCTGCCCTCGGGGGCCACGATCGTTTTCGTCAACATTCTCTTTCTGGCGGCGGGTCTGGCTCTTCGCCGGCGCGAGGGAGGGGCCGGGGAGAAGACGTCCCCCTGACATGCGGAGGTGCGCCATTCCTAGTCTTCGATCGCTCCTGGCAAACCGGAACGTCATTTTCGCTCTCGCGGTCGGTTTCGGGCTGGCCGTCCCGGGGCCGTCGGAGTGGATCCGGCCGCTGATCCTTCCGGCCCTGGCCGTCGTGCTCACCGTGTCTTTGCTGGGCATCTCCAACGACCTGTTTCGCCGGCCCGGGAAACTGATCGCGCCCTCCCTGGCGGGCATATTCCTGAATTACCTCGTTCTCGGCAACGTCATCGTCCTTCTGGCCGCCTGGCTGGTCCAGGAGGACCTGCTGTGGAAGGGGTTCGTCCTCATGGCGGCCGTCCCGCCGGCGGTGGCGATCATTCCCTTTGCGTCCAGCCTCCGGGGGGACCTGTTCCTCTCGCTGGTCGGGACCGTCGGGGGGTACCTGGGCGGGCTTGTCCTGATGCCGCTGATGCTCGGCGCACTGCTGGGAGGAAGCCTTGCGGATCCCTCTGTCCTGGTTCAGCATGTCCTGGTTCTCATCGTTTTCCCCCTGGCGGTCTCGCGCCTGATCCTCATCAAAGGATGGCACCTCCGGATCCGTCCCGTCCGGGGCCCACTGACCGACTGGGGATTCTTCCTGGTCATTTACGCCATCACGGGCCTAAACCGGGACATCCTCTTCCGGAACCCGGAGGTGTTGATTCCGATTGCGGCGATTCTCTTCACGACCACCTTCGTGCTCGGATTCCTCGCAGATCGGGTTGCCAGGCTCTTTCACGTGAAGGAAGAGACACGGATCAGCCTCGTGCTCCTGGGGACACTCAAGAACTACGGCCTGACCGGCGGACTGGCCCTGTCGCTCTTCGGCCGCGAGGCGGCCCTTCCGGCTGCCATGGGCAGCCTGTTCCTGATCCTGTATTACATGTGGCTCGGGAGGAAGCGACGCGGCGTGGCGCCGCAGGAAGCATTCACAGAGGCGGAACATCGAGGCCGGGAAGAGGGTCAGCGGGCCATGCAGGAGACGTGATGCACAGGGGAGCGGCGCTCCCTCCCATTTCTTGCGGGAAACCGAATTCGCTGCTATACAGAAATCCACGCACCGCTTCCGGCCCGGAAGCGGCCCATCGGATTCACCATCACGAAAGGAGGTATTCCCCATGGCACTCGTACTGCCGGATCTGCCCTATGCAAAAGACGCCCTCGCGCCGGTCATCAGCGCGAATACCCTCGAATTCCATTACGGAAAGCACCATCGGGCCTACGTGGACAACGGCAACAAGCTCCTGGCTGGAACGGAGCTGGAGAATCTGGCCCCGGAGGAGATCATCCGCAAGATCGCCGGAGACGCCGCCAAGGCGGGCATCTTCAACAACGTCGCTCAGGCCTGGAACCATTCCTTCTACTGGAAGTGCATGAAGCCCGGCGGGGGCGGGAAGCCGTCGGGAGCCGTCGCTGACAGGATCATGGCGGCCTGGGGAAGCTATGAGAAGTTTGTCGAGGAGCTGAAGAACGCCGGGGCGACCCAGTTCGGCAGCGGCTGGGCATGGCTGGTCCTGGACGGCGGGGCCTTGAAGATCACGAAGACGGCCAATGCCGACACACCCGTCGCACACGGCCAGAAGCCCCTCCTGACGATCGACGTCTGGGAGCACGCCTACTACCTGGACTACCAGAACCGGCGTCCCGACTACCTGGCGGCCTTCATCGAGAAGCTCGTGAACTGGGATTTCGTGAACGAAAACCTGAAGTGAGAACCGGAAGGGACGGGCATCCCCTCTGCAGTCATTCCGTCAGCAGGGGGGATGCCGTTCCGCAACCATGATGCCGGCTTCCATCCACGAAGCGGAACGGAGTGGAGGCCCAGCCGGAAAACGGCCTTGCGTTTTTGGTATTCATGCCCCTCTCCTCTGACGAACCCCATTACAAAGAGCATCGCCGGCGCCTGAAGAAACGGTATGCCGAGGCGGGCCTCGATGCGTTCCATGAATACGAAGCGCTGGAACTGCTCCTTTTTTATGGAATTCCCCAGGGGGACGTAAAGCCTCTCGCCAAGGAGCTGCTGGCCGAGTTCGGCTGTTTCCGGGCGATCCTGGACGCCGATCCGGCGGACCTGGTGGCCCGGAAAGGCATCGGCCCCCACACGGCGATCCTCCTGAAGCTTGTCAAGGACCTGGCCTCCCTGTACCTTCGCCAGAAGGCCGTCGAAAAGCCCCAGATCACCTGCACGTCGGAACTCCTGGACTACTGCCGGGCCAGCATGGGGGGGTTGAAGGACGAGCGCTTCTCCGTCGTCTACCTGGACGCCCGGAACCGGATCATCGACATCGAGACGATCCAGGAGGGCATCGTCAACCAGGCCGTCGTTTACCCCCGGAAAGTCCTCGAGAATGCACTCAAGCGAAAGGCGTCGGCGCTGATTCTGGTCCATAACCACCCGTCGGGCTATGTCCAGCCCTCGGACGCGGACGTCCGGCTGACCAGGACGCTCCAGGAGACGGCCAGGGCCCTGGACATCCTCATCCACGACCACCTGATTGTGGGGGAGAATCGGTTCTTCAGCTTTCGGGAAGAAGGAATGATGGCTTAGAAATCACGAAATGGAATGGGAATAAACGTTGCCGCGAACAATCCCAGGGTGATCCAGCCGATGGCGCGGCGCCGCCGGTCCAGGGGGATCCAGTCGAACAGGACCGGCGGATGATGGATCCCAAGGACGACGAGAATCGCCCCCCAGACAAGCCAGCCCATCCACCCAGTGAAACCCAGGATCAGGAGAAACGCCACGACGGCGGCGGACAGGTGCTTCTGCCTCCGCTCCAGGACGGCATAGGCCACGTGCCCCCCATCGAGCTGCCCCACCGGGAGCAGGTTCAGGCACGTTACCAGCAAGCCGATCCAGCCGGAAAAGGCCACGGGGTGGAGGATCAGGTTCAGATCGTCCGGCGTCGAGCCGTGAACCAGCCAGGTCAGCAGGCTGAAGAGGAGGGAGCTTCCCAGGGCGATGCCCTGGCCCTCCGGGGCGGCGGAGGTCGCTTCGGAGAGATACAGGCCGACCAGGAGAATCGGCACGGAGACGATCAGCCCCGTCAGGGGGCCGGCGGCACCGACATCCAGGAGGACCCTCCTGTCCGGAATGGGCGTCTTCATCTTGATAAAGGCTCCGAAGGTGCCGATGATGGACGGCGCGGGGATGAAATAGGGCAGCGTCACGTCGATGCCGTGGCGCCGTGCCATGGCGTAATGGCCGAACTCGTGGGCACCGAGGATGAACAGCAGGGTCAGGGAAAACGGAAGGCCCCGCCACAGGGAAAGGGGGTCCTCCAGCGGATTCACGCCCTGCTGCAGGGCGCCCGCCAGGAGCGTCGTGGCGAAGGTGACGACGAAAAGCAGAATGTGCACAAGCGAAACGTGTCGCATACCGGAATAGAAAAGGGGATCGATGAACGACCCCCTCCCGTTGATACGAGTATTCGTGGATTGCTGGAAATCCTTGAAAATTTGATATTATTCCTGCTCGTCCACCCGTTCCTTCAGCTCTTTTCCCACCTTGAAGAAGGGCAATCTCTTCGGCGACACCTGGATGCTTCGGCCGGTCTTGGGATTTCGTCCGGTATAGGCCTCGTACTTCCTCACGACGAAACTGCCGAACCCGCGGATCTCGATGCGGCCGCTTTTCTTCAGCTCATCGGTAAAACCTTTAAAAATCAGGTTGATGACGTCGGTTGCCTTTTTCTCCGTCAGATTTTCCCTCTTGCTCAGTGCCTCAATAAGACCGGACTTATTCATAAAACCTCCTTCTGATGAGTGCTCAAGCCTTGCAGATTGTGGGATGAATTGAATAACTTGGGGATATGTTTTATTTTTTTGGCGACTATTATTGATTTTTCCCGGAATGTCAAGCGAATTTTGTGTCGCCGCCACACCCGCTTTCCTCGTTTTTCCGCATTCAATCGGTCCCGCCGGTCCGTCGAATCCGCGAGCGTCCGCCCGCGGTACGTCCCGCCCCTTCTCTCCGGTGTCCGGTCCCTCCCCGCAGGCCGGGGGAGGTCCGCGGGCGGGGGGCTTTCTTCACCGGCCCGGCCGGCCCGGGGGGGCTCTCCGCCCCGGCGGGCTTTCCGGCATAGGAGAGCAACTGACGGATCTCGTTCGTCTTCAGGGGTCTGGAGGTTCCCGCCTCCAGGTTTCCCAACTGGACTCCTCCGACGGCGATGCGGATCAGTCGCTGGACGGGGTAGCCCAGCTCCTCCATGGCCCTGCGGATGACGCGGTTTCTGCCCTCCGTGGCGACGATCTGGATCCAGGTGCTCTTGGGATTCTTCCCCTCCATGGCCACCGCTTCGGGGACAAACCGCCCGTCGGGAAGATCGATGCCCGCTTCCAGTTTCCTTATGGCCTTCGGTGACAGGGAGCCCCGCACCTTGACCCGGTATGTCTTCGGGACACGGTAACGGGGGTGGGCCACCCGCAGGGCGAACTGACCGTCATTGGTCATGAGCAGGAGACCTTCAGAGTCGTAATCCAGCCGCCCCACGGGAAACAGGCGCTCGAAGCGCTCTTCCAGCAGGTGCCGCACGACCGGTCGTCCCTCGGGATCCCTGAGGCTGGTCACGGTTCCCGCCGGCTTGTGGAGCATCAGGTAGACCAGGGTCTCCTCCGGCAGGATCCTCCGGCCGTCCACTCGGATGTCGTCCTTCACGGCATCCGCCCGGGATCCCGGTTCACGGCGAACCTCGCCGTTGACGGTGACGCGTCCCTCAAGGACAATCTCTTCCGCCTTCCGGCGCGAGGCGATGCCGGAACGGGCAAGAATCTTCTGGATGCGTTCTTCGGCCATGGGGTCTACTCGGCCAGCTCGCCGAATTCCCGGAGGGTCGGCAGCTCGGAGAGATCCTGGAGGTCGAAGATCTCCAGGAATCTGCGGGTGGTCCCGTACAGGATGGGTTTTCCCGGCACGTCTTTCCTTCCGACGATCCGGACCAGCTTCTTCTCCACCAGGCCCTTGAGGGTTCCACCGGCATCGACTCCGCGAACCCGGTCGATGTCGGCCTTGACGATGGGCTGCCGGTAGGCGACCACTGCCAGGGTCTCCAGGGCCGCCGGCGACAGGGAGGCGGGGCCGCGCCCCTTCATCTTCCGGATCCAGGTTCCGTATTCCGGAAGGGTCCGGAACTGGATCCCCCCCGCGACTTCCTCCAGGGTGAACCCGCCGCGCCGCTCCTGGTATTCCTGCATCAGCTCGAGGACCGCTGCCTGGACGGCCTCTCTCGGCATGTCGAGAACCTCCCGCAGCCGCTCCAGGGTGACCGGAGTCTCGGCGGCGAACAGGAGGGCCTCGATCAGGGCCTTGTCATGCTCCATCGGCTTCCTCCTCCACGGCCGGGAAAATCCGGATCGGCCCGAACGGACCGGTCTGGTAGGCCTTGATCATCCGCAGTTTCATCAGCTCCAGGATCGCCAGGAAGGTATAGACGATCCGCCGGCGGTCCCGGGCTCCCTCCAGGAGCTCCAGGAAGCTGATCTGCCCCGCCTCGCGGAGCTTCTCGAGAATCTCGTTGATCCGGTCGGTGACGGACAGCTTCTCGGAGTTGATCTGCATCAACTCCTCCCGTTCCAGGGAGGAGACGATTCGCCGGAAGGCGTCCACCAGCTCGACGATCCCGACCTCCGCGAGCTCTTCCTCCTCCACGCCCACCGGCGGCAGGTCGGGATAGGCCCCCCGCTTGAAGACGTCCCGCTCCAGCCATGGCCGGCCGTCCAGGTGGATCGCCGCCTCTTTGAAGGCCTGGTATTCCAGCAGTTGCCGCACCAGGTCCTGTCTCGGATCTTCCCCCGCCTCTTCGTCGCCGGTTCCCCCCTCCGGGGTTTCGTCCGGCAGAAGCATCCTGGACTTGATCAAAAGGAGCGTGGATGCCAGCACGAGATACTCCCCCGCCAGGTCCAGGTTCAGCGATTTCATCCATTCCAGGGTTTCCAGGTATTGCTGGGTGATCAGGGCAACGGGGATGTTGTAGATGTCGATCTCGTTCTTCTTGATGAGATACAGAAGAAGATCCAGAGGTCCCTGGAAGATGTCCAGCCGGACTTCGTAACTCATGTTGCCCGCGGGTCCATGTTCAGAGGCCGATCCGGATTGCGTCCCGAACTTCCTCCATGGTGGCGGAGGCGACGCGGAGGGCCCGGCCGTTGCCGTCCTCGATGATCTCACGCACCTGTTCGGGATGGCTGCGGTAATGCTCCTGCCGTTCGTGGACGGGGGCCATCCGCTGGGCGATCCGCTCCGCCAGGCGGTCTTTGCACTGGATGCAGCCGATCGCGGCGGCACGGCAGTCGGCGGCGACGACCTCCACCTCCTCCTCCGGCGTGTAGAGCTGGTGAAATGTGAAGACATTGCAGAGTTCCGGGCGCCCCGGGTCCTTCTTCCTCTGTCGCTGCGGATCGGTGAACATGGCCATGACCTTCTTCTTCAACGAGTCCCCCCGGTCGGACAGATAGATGGAGTTTTCGTAGGATTTGCTCATCTTTCGGCCGTCGATGCCGAGCAGCTTCGGGATCTCCGTGAGCAGGGGCTCCGGGACCGGGAAAATTTCGCGGTAGAGGAAATTAAAGCGCCGGGCGATCTCCCGCGTCAGCTCCACGTGGGGAAGCTGGTCGACGCCGACCGGTACGCCGTAGGCCTTGTACAGGATGATGTCCGCCGCCTGCAGGACCGGATAGCCCAGGAAACCGAACGTGGAAAGGTCTTTCTGGGCCAGTTCCGCCTTCATTTCCTTGTAGGTCGGATTTCGCTCGAGCCAGGCCAGCGGCGTGATCATGGAGAGAAGCACGAACAGTTCGGCGTGGAGCAGGATGGACGACTGGATGAACAGGGTGCTCCGCTGTGGATCGAGGCCGGCGCTCAGCCAGTCGATCACCATGTCCAGGGAATTGGCGCGGATTTCCTCCGTGCTGGCGTACTCACTGGTCAGGGCGTGCCAGTCGGCCACAAAATAGAAGCACTCGTAGTCTCCGTGTTCCTGGAGACGAACCCAGTTATCCAGGGCCCCGTGCAGATTTCCCAGGTGGAGTTTCCCCGTGGGGCGCATACCGCTCAGGATCCGTTTCTTTGTCACGTCAAAACCTCTGCAATTTTTAAATGGTTGCCGCCCTATAGCAGATATGCCGCGGGACTGTCAATGCGACGGCGGGAGTTCGATCCATGTCCCTCGTCCCGCGGGTCCGCCCGGAGTGCCGGAGGCTGCCGCGGGGGAATGAAAAATGAAAATCCCCGGAAGACGATTCTCCCGGGGATTCCATTCTGTGATCCTCGAACGGTGGAGCGTTATTTCACCTTGTCTCCCAGACCCTTGCCGGCCTTGAACTTCACGACCTTCTTCGCGGGAATCTTGATGGCTTTGCCGGTCTGCGGATTCCGTCCCTCGCGGGCCTTCCGCTTGATCACGGAAAACGTGCCGAAGCCGACGAGACCCAGCTTGCCGCTCTTCTTGAGTTCCTTTGCCACGGCGCCCATGAACGCATCCAGCGCCTTGCCCGCTGCCGCCTTCGTGATTCCTGCCTCACCTGCAATCGCCCCAATCAGTTCTGCTTTCGTCATACTTGTACATCCCCCTTTCTTGGTTTTTTAAGGCTGCCTTCGCGGCAGCGTCATCCCAACGAAAATGCGTTTCCCCCGGTCCGAAGCGGGCCGGAACCCCGCAGCCTCTGGCTTTGACAAGCCGGGATCAGAAAACAAAAACGTTATCAATGATCTTCATCCTGATGGATTGGGAAAGCCACCACCCATCAAGGATGGCACCGGATACCATAGAAAATCTCAAGAATCAAGAGAAATTATTGAGCCGGCATCGGGAAAATCGCATGGGGCGGGTGATAGGGGGGGTACCGGTCCGCAAATCCCTTCGATCAGGGGAACAGGGGGAGGGGGGGTACGCTGTTGTCCGTTCCTGCTACCCTGTGTCGGAGCGAATGTCTCCAGGGCTTGCCCATGGCGGAAGGGAGAAGGCATGGCTGTTGACGTTCTGTCTTGCAGGAATGGGGCGAGATTTGTGATATGGTAACGATAACAGGGGGATGTGAAATAGGTATGGATCTGCGATCTATCGTGAGAGGATGCGGAAGGGGCTCTCGGTATCATGCCGTTCCCGCGGGCGGGAACAAGCCATACCGTCGGGTATGGACCATCAGGATGCCAGAAGGCGATCCACCCGCCGGAGGGCGGCCTCCCGGCCCAGCCGGCCAAGAATCTTCTCCAGTTCCGGCCCCTTGAGAAGGCCCGTCAGGGCCGCCCGGACGGGAAGCAGGAGCTTTCGGCCCTTCTGTCCCGTCCGCTCCTGGATACGGTGAATGAGCGGCCCGTACCAGGGATCTTCGCCCGCGACTTCCCGAAGGCCCTCCCGGAGGGCGATAAGGACCTCCCGGCCTTCCGGCGTCGAGAGGAGTGATCCGGCCTCGGCCGAGAGGGGCGGGTCTTCGTCCAGAAAGACCGGAAGATAGGGGAGGGCGTCGTCGAGGGTGGCCAGGTTGTCCCTGAGAATCTCAAGAATGTCCGCCAGCGTCTTTCGGTCCGGCATGTTCTCTGGACGATAGCCCGCTTTCTCCAGCAGGGGCCGGAACTGATCCTCCAGCCGCTCCGCCCGGCACTCCCGCAGGTACTGGCTGTTGAGCCAGCGCAGTTTCGCTTCGTCGAATACGGCTCCCCCCTTTCCGGCCCTTGTCAGGTCGAAGGAAGAGATCAGCGCTTCGCGGCTCATGACCTCGCCGCCACTCCCGATGGAGCGGCCCAGCAGAGCCAGGTAATTGAAGAAGGCTTCCGGGAGATAGCCTCGTTCCCGGAACTGACGGACCGACGTGGAGCCGTGCCGCTTGCTTAGCTTGGCCCGGTCCTCTCCCAGGACGAGGCCGTGGTGGGCGAAAATCGGCGGCGGATACCCCAGGGCCTCATACAGGCAGAGCTGTGAGGCCGTGTTCGAAAGATGGTCCTCTCCACGGATGACATGGGAAATCCGCATGGCGTGATCGTCGATCACGACGGCGAACTGGTAGGCCGGGAGCCCGTTGGACCGGACAATGATGAAGTCCCCGAGATCGCCGGCGTGGAAGCGCATTGTGCCCCGGATCAGGTCCTCGAAGACGATCTCTCCGGTGGGGACACGGAACCGGTAGGTCGGATGCCTCCCGGCGTCCTCCAGCCGCCGGCGCTCCGCGTCGCTCAGGTCCCGGCATCGGCCGCCGTAGCGGGGTGGTCGGCCGCGTGCCAGCCGGGATGCCCGTTCGGCTTCCAGCTCCTCGTCGGTGCAATAGCAGGGGTAGACCCGTCCCTCCCGAAGGAGACCGTCCAGGACGGAGCGGTAGAGGGGCAGGCGCTCGCTCTGCCGGTAGGGCCCGAAGGGGCCTCCCACGCCGGGTCCCTCATCCCAGGAGAGGGAGAGCCATTCCAGGTCCTCCAGCAGGTTCCGTTCGAATTCCGCGGTGGAACGCACGGCGTCGGTGTCTTCCAGTCGTAGAACAAGGGTTCCCTGGTGTCGACGGGCAAAGAGCCAGTTGAAAAGGGCGGTCCGGGCGCCTCCGACGTGCAGGTCTCCCGTCGGAGAAGGGGCGAAACGGACGCGGGGACTTCCGGAGTTCATGGTCTTTCTCCCCCTGAGACCGTAACGACCGCCATGACGGCGATTCCCTCGCTCCTGCCGATGAATCCCATCCCCTCGTTCGTCTTGGCTTTCAGATTGACGCTTCCGGCCGGAATCTCGAGTGTCCGGGCGATGTTGGCCGCCATCTGCGGTAGAAACGGGGCCAGCTTTGGACGCTCCAGGATGACCGTGGCGTCCACGTGGTGGACGCGGTACCCCGTATCACGGGCTTTTTCGGCGACGGCATCGAGAAGACGGAGGCTGGCGATGTCCCGGTAGGCCGGATCCGTGTCGGGGAAGAGCCTTCCGATATCTCCACCCCCGATCGCCCCGAGGAGTGCGTCGCAGATGGCATGAAGCAGGGCATCCGCGTCGGAATGCCCCAGGAGCCCCTTCTCGAAGGGAATCTCGACCCCGCCCAGGACGAGGCGCCTTCCCTCGACCAGGCGGTGGCTGTCGTATCCGCAGCCGACCTTCATGACCTTCCGCTCCTCCTCCGGACAGGCGCCGGGATGTGCTCCGCCAGGGCCAGGTCTTCCCGGGTCGTGATCTTGATGTTCCGGGAATCGCCGGGAATGATGACGACGGGGTAGCCGGCTCGCTCCACCAGGGAGGCGTCGTCTGTACCATAGTAGTTCTCGTCGCAGGCTCTCCGGTAAGCCTCCTTCAGCATGGCCACAGGAAATGCCTGGGGCGTCTGGATGAGCCAGAGCTCCTGTCGGTCCAGGGTTTCCAGCACGATCCCGTCCGGGTCTGCCCGCTTTACCGTGTCGCTGGCGAGAACGCCTGCGACGGCGGCTCTTCCCCGGCGGGCTTCCTCGACGACCCGGCGGATGAGCCCGAATGACGGGAACGGTCGGACGCCGTCATGAACAACGACGACCCGGCAGTCATCCCCGACGGAGCCGAGGCCGTTGCGGACCGAATCCTGCCGCTCCCTGCCTCCCGGTATCACTGCCGTAACCTTTTTGAAATCGAAGGCATCCACGATATTGCGGCGGACCCGGGGCACGTCCGTTTCGGGGACCACCAGGATGATTTCATCGATGAGCCGGGAATCCTCAAAGGCCTGGAGCGTATGGGCGAGGATGGGCCGCCCCCGGAGGCGGATATATTGCTTGGCCTGCCCGGCAGCCATCCGGCGCCCGGCACCCCCGGCGGGGATGATGGCGATGGTTTTCTGCGGCGGTGCGATCCCGCCTTTCAGGTGTCTTCCGGGAGCCACGGACCTCCCTTCCAGGTGCTGCTGCGGGCCGCATCCCGGGGCATCCGGGGGCCCGGCTTCACGACGAAGAAAAGCCCGGGGAAGTTCCCCGGGCCGGTTCTACGTCCGGTTGGATGACGGATAGGGTTTCTTGTCCGGAGCCGGGGCCTTCAACTCCGAGAAGATCATGCGTCCCGCGGTTGTCTGCAGAACACTCGTGACCACCGCGTCCACCGTGGATCCGATGTGCCTCTGGCCGTTGTCCACGATGATCATGGTCCCGTCGTCGAGGTATCCGACGCCCTGGCCCTGTTCCTTGCCTTCCTTGATCACCTTGACGGTCATCATCTCGCCGGGCAGGACCACCGGCTTGAGGGCATTGGCCAGTTCGTTGACGTTCAGGATCTTGATGCCCTGGAGCTCGGCCACCTTGTTCAGGTTGAAGTCGTTGGTGATGATCTTGCCGTCCGACTTTTTCGCCAGGGCGACCAGCTTGGCGTCAACGCTCTTGATCTTGGGAAAATCCTGGTCCACCACGTCGATGGTGATGCCGCCGGTACGCTGCATCCGGTTGAGGATATCCAGCCCCCGGCGTCCCCGGGAGCGCTTCAGCGAGTCGGATGAATCGGCGATGTACTGCAGCTCGTCGAGAACAAAGCGCGGTACGACCAGCCGTCCTTCCAGGAAACCCGTTTCGGCGATGTCGGCGATCCGGCCGTCGATGATGACGCTCGTGTCCAGGATCCGGTAGTCAGCAGGCTCCTTCGCAGCACCACCTGCCATGAAGGAAAATTCTTCGACCTTCTTGGAGCCAAGGACAAGGCCCAGATATCCCAACGTTCCGGTCAGAATCACATAGACCCAGGGGAGTATCTGCTGATTTTCCTGGATTTTCCCCACGAAATTCAGTCCATAGGCGAGGATGACCGCGATCAGCAAACCAATGACCATACCGATCACGCCGCCCATGATGACCTTCAGGGATACTTTCCGGATGTCCTGTTCGATCTTGATTACAAAGAGGGCCGTGAATAATCCTGCTATGACTCCCAAGAATGATTGCCATAATCCGTCGAATGACAGATAAGCAATGAAATATCCGCTTACAGAACACGCCAGTATCAAAAACAGCCTTGTGATCAATGCGTTCACCTCCTTTCCGGCTGGTTTTTACACCCCGGAACACTCCTCCTCCCCGGGAATGATCGTGAGGATAAGGAGGAACCGGTTTTGCACCGGCCTCAGGGCATCGGTGCGGTTTCCCCGCTGTAAACGGGGGTATGATCGTCTTCAGGATAACGGCCGGGACGGAGGCCGGAAGGTCAGACCAGACCCCGGTCCGCTGTGCGGAAATGGCAGTGACGCCTGAATGCAAAGCAGTCTCAGGCAGCCTTGTGGATGGTCTGCTCATCTCGATGCGGTTCATGGCTACTGAAGGGTAAAGTACCGTTGAAGATCCTGTTCCACTTTCGTTTCTTCCGCTTTGGTGGCCACCGAGATCTCCTTGACCAGGAGATTCTTCGCAGTGTCCATCATCTTCCGCTCGCCGAAGGAGAGATTCTTGTCCGTTTTGAGAATGAGGAGGTCCCGCAGTACGCGGGCGATCTCGAAGACGGAGCCGGTCTTGATCTTTTCGAGGTATTCCCTGTACCGCTTGTTCCACGTCTGCTTGTCGATGGAGACGTCCTTGTTGCGAAGGATGGCGTAGATCTTCGGAATGTCCGCCGCCGGGACCACTTCCCGGAGACCGACAGACTTGGCGCTGTGGAGCGGAATCATGATCTTCATGCCATTTCCCATGATTTTCATGACGTAGAAGAGCTGCCTGCTACCCATGACCTCACGATTTTCAATGGCTTCGATCACTCCGACCCCCTGGGCCGGGTACACGGCGATGTCTCCAACCTTGAACATGCTGCTTTACCTGTCACCTTCTTTTTGGAACGTTTACTTTATCAATTCAATGCCCAAAAGTCAATAAAAAGACTACAAGATAGGCCGTCTCGGGCCTGTCCGGGACCCCGTGGAGCCGGGACTTTGCGTGATTTCCGCTTGACAAGGAATGTGCCCTTGTATGAGGGTCTCTAATTCATTTTGAATCCTCGGGGGCCGCCATGCATGCGGCTCCGGCGGGCATCGGGGCGGGACGCTCCGGGGTGATCTTCCAGGGGGCAGCGATGAAGAAAAGAGCCTGTCTTGTCTGTATGTTGCTGGCCGTCCTACTCCTTCCAGCCGGTTCCTTCCCGGTTTTCGCCGACGATTACAGCCTCGACGAGGCCTTCCGCACAGCCCTTCGCAACTCTGAGAAGATCCGGTTGTCCGAGGAAAATGTCGTCATTGCCGAAACGACGCGGCAGAAGGCCTGGGCGGTCCTGATCCCAAAACTCACGGCCTACGGCGGACAGACCTGGTATTCGGGAAGGAAGACCACCTCCTCCGGGGCGCTGGCGCAACCGGACGAGGCAAATACCTGGGGTGTCCGGGCGGACCAGGCCTTTTCCCTGAGCGGCCGGGAGTTCATGGCCCTGAGCATCTCCGGGGACAACATCGACAAGAGCCGGAAAGATCTGGACGCCGCGCGGGACGAAATGCTGCTCCAGACGGCCTATGCCTATTTCGACGTCCTGAAGGCCGGGAAAACGCTGGAAATCGCCGATGCCAATCTGGAGAGACTGGCGAAATACCGCCACCTGGCGGAGAGGCGGCTCCGTCTGGGAGAGGTGACCAAGACGGCGCTGCTCCGGGCGGAGGGAGAATTGTCGGGCGCCCGGGCCGACCGGATCCGGGCGGAAAGCGGCCTGAACCTGACGAAGGCCGTCCTGGCCAGAGTCCTGGGAGTCAAGGGGCCCGTCGGAGTGAAGGAAAGCACCGGTGAAGCAGGGGATATCCCGCCGGTGGACGAACTGCTCCGGAAGGCTCTCGACGGGCGGCCCGAGCTCCGGGCGCTGGAGATCCAGAAAGCCGCGGCGGACAAGCAGGTCTGGTATGCCCGGGGAGGCTACTGGCCGTCGGTGGCCGTAAGCGGCGTCTACCAGAAAAACTACCAGGACCCTGCAACGGCCTCCTTCCTCAACGAAAACGCCTATGCCACCGTTTCGCTCACCTTCCCGTTTTTCGAAGGGGGACTGCGGGTGGCGGAGGTCAAGGAGGCAATGGCCAGGAGCCGTCAGGCGGACCTGGCCATCGAGGATTTCAAGAAGACTCTCGGGGTCGAGGTGGAAGGTGCCCGGCTGGACTTGGTGACCCAGCAGGGAGTCCTCAAGTTCCAGCAGGATCAGGCGGCCTTCGCACGGGACAACTTCCAGGCGGTCTCGCGGCAATTCGAATTCGGTCTGGCCTCCAGCCTCGACGTCATCGACGCGAATACGCTGCTCGTGACGGCGGAGCAGAAGCTGGCCGAGGCGTCCATCAATTACCAGGTTTCCTGGCTCCGCATGAAACGGGTCACCGGGGAGCTTCTCCCGTCGGTGCTCGCGAAGCAATGAGGGAATGATGATCCGATTCCAGAGACCAACCGGCGTATCGAGGCGGGATGAGATGAACGGGATGAAGACATGCGGACCCGGAATGCGAATGCCCTTCTGTTTGCACGGTGGCCGGCCGGGCGTGATCCTGCTGGCGGTCCTGGTGCTGGCAGCGTTTTCCGTGGCGGGCTGCCAGAAGAAGGAGACGAAAACGGTCGAAAAAGTCATCAATGTCCGAACCGCGACCGTGGAGAAAAAGTCTCTCCGTCCCTTCGTGGAAGCGGTGGGGAACCTGAAGCCGTTTCAGGAGGTGGTCATCAGCCCCGAAGTGGACGGCATCGTCCGGAAGCTGTTCGTGGAGGAGGGGTCCTCCGTGGCGAAGGGTATGGTCCTGGCGGAGATCAACGAAACCGATTATCGCCTGGACCTGGAGCGGGCGGAGGCGGCCCTGAAGCAGGCGGAAGCCACGCTGGCGAACGTGAAGGTCGAATACACCCGGAAGGAGGCCCTCTACAAAGAACAGCTCGTCACGCAGCAGCAGTTCGACGACGTCACCACCCGGGTCACCCTTGCGACGGGTGATGTCGATCGGGCCCAGGCAGCCCTGTCCCTGGCCCGGCAGCGCTACAGCCGCAGCCGGGTGAGGGCCCCCATGGCCGGTGCGGTCCGGGAGAAGCGGGTGACCGCCGGAGACTTCGTCCGCACCGGGACGCCCATGCTGTGGATCGTCCAGTCCAACCCGATCAAGCTGTCCTTTTCAGTCCCGGAAAAGGACGTCAGCAGCCTCAAGCTCGGCCAGGAGGTGGATTTCCGTGTTGATTCCTTCCCCGGCAAGACCTTCACGGGCCGGCTGATGAGCATCTACCCGAGCCTCGACGAGAAGACCCGGACCCTCCAGGCGGAGGCCCAGATCCCGAATCCCCAAGGGCTTCTCAAACCGGGGTTCTTCGCCCGGGTAACGATTTACACGGGACCGCCCAGGGACATCGTCATCATCCCGATCACGGCCATTCTCTATGAAAACACCCTGAAGAAGGTCTTCCTCGTGGAGGGCGACCGGGCCCGGGAAGTGAAGATCCAGATCGGTGCGAAGTACGGCGAGTCCATGGCGGTTCTGGAAGGTCTCCAGGGGGGCGAGCATCTGGTCACCGTGGGTCAGAACACCCTGGCGGACGGAGTGAAGGTGAATGTGGCTCGCTAATACATCCATCAAGCGTCCCGTCTTCGCCACCATGTTCATCATGGCCCTGGTGCTCCTGGGGCTGGTCTCCTATGTTGAAATCGGCGTGGACCTGTTTCCGAAGGTCGAATTTCCCATCGTCAGCGTGACGACCGTCCTCAAGGGCGCGAGTCCCGAGGTCATGGATGTCGACGTGACGGACAAGATCGAGGAGTCGGTCAACACCATCGAGGGCGTCAAGACCATCACGTCCGCGAGCCGCGAGGGCGTGTCCAGCGTAACCATCGAGTTTGTCCTGGAGCGCGACATCGACCTGGCCGTTCAGGACGTTCGCGAGAAGGTCTCGATGATCCGCTCCAAGCTGCCCTCGGATATCGACGAACCGATCATCCGGAAGGTGGATCCCGACGCGAACCCCGTCCTGTGGGTCAACCTCTCCGGGCAGAAGAGCATCCGCGAGCTCTCCACCTACCTGGACGAGGTCCTGAAAGACCAGATCCAGCGCATCCCCGGCGTAGGTGCCCTGCGGATCGGGGGGCTCCAGTTGCGAGAGGTGCGGATCTGGCTGGATGCCGACAAGCTCCGGGCTTACCAGGTGGCCCCCGGCGACGTGGCCGCCGCCCTGAAGCGCGAGAACATGGAGCTTCCCGGCGGGCGGATCGAGACCGCAACCAAGGAATACGCCGTCAAGATCAAGGGAGAATTCCCGCGGATCGCCGATTTCGGCGACCTGATCGTCGCCTACTCCAAGGGGGCGCCTGTCCGGATCCGGGACATCGGCCGGGTGGAGGATGGCCAGCAGGAGAAGCGGTCCATCGTCCGGTTCAACGGGGTCCCCGCCGTCGGCATGGGAATCCAGAAGCAGTCGGGAACCAACACGGTGGAGGTCATCGACCGGATCAAGAAGGAAGTCGCCGTCATCAACAAGAACCTGCCGCCGGGACTTCAGCTCAACTACGCCTTCGACCAGTCCACCTTCATCAAGCGTTCCATCAACGAAGTCCAGGGGCACCTGATTCTCGGCGGGATTCTCGCGATTCTCGCAGTTTTCCTGTTTCTCCGGAACGTCCGGACGACCCTGATCAGCGCCGTGGCCCTCCCGGTCTCGGTCATCGCCACATTCGCCCTGCTCAGGGCCTTCGACTTCACCTTCAACAACATGACGATGCTTGCCCTGACGCTCTCCGTGGGTCTTCTGATCGACGATGCCATCATCGTCATCGAGAACATCTACCGCCATGTGGAGGAGGGCATGCCGCCCCGGGAGGCAGCCGCTTTCGCCACGTCGGAGATCGGCCTGGCCGTCATGGCGACGACCCTGGCCATCATCGTCATCTTCCTGCCGGTGGCCTTCATGAAGGGCATCATCGGCCGGTTTTTCCTCCAGTTCGCCCTGACCGTCGTCTTCTCCGTCTCGGTCTCCCTCATCGTCTCCTTCACGATGACCCCCATGCTGGCGTCACTATACCTGAAGCAGCTTCATCGGTCCCGGGACCGGCAGGAGCAGCCGGCGTCGGGGCGGTTCGCTGGATGGAAAACGAAACTGGCATGGTTTCGGAGGGCCGGGGACATCCTGGAAACCGGCTACAAGAAGACGGAAACGTGGTATCGATCGCTTCTGGAGATGGCGATCAACCACCGGGGACTGGTGCTGCTGCTGGCCCTCGGCCTGTTCGTCTTCAGCCTGTTCATCACCCGCTTCATCGGAAAGGAATTCGTCCCTCCCGAGGATCAGGGCCAGTTCCTGGTGCGATTGGAAGCTCCCTTCGACTACTCGGTCGACCGTGCGGATGAAATGTTCCGGAATGCCGAGGACATGGTCCGCAAGCTGCCGGAGGTCCGGTCCCTCTTCTACATTCAGGGTATGGGCGCGGGAGGCGTCGGGGAGGTGAACAAGGCCGTCGCCTTCGTGACCCTGTATCCCAAGGCCGATCGAAAGAGGAGCCAGGAAGAGATCAAGGCGGAGATCCGCCGGAACATGCGGACAATCCCGGGCCTCAAGGGCACCGCCGAGGACGTGTCCCTCATCGGCGGCGGCATCCGCAACGTGCCGATCCTGTACGCCATCCGCGGGACCAGCCTTGCGGACCTGCAGACCTATACCCGTCAGATCACGTCCGAGTTCTCCAAGCTGCCGGGCATCGTGGACGTGGATACGTCCATCGAGGCGGGGAAGCCTGAGGTGAAGGTCTTCATCGACCGGGACAAGGCGGCGGACCTGGGCGTATCCGTGAGCTCCATCGCCGAGGCCGTCAACATCCTGGTCAGCGGCGAGGTGGACATCACGAAATACAAGGACGAGGAGAGGGGACGGCGTTTCGATGTCCGTGTCCGCCTCAACTCGGAGGACCGGTCGAATCCCTCCGATCTGGGAAACATCTATGTACGGGGACGGGACGGCCGGCTCGTGGAACTGGCCAGCGTGGCCAGCTTCCAGGAGGGGGGAGGGCCCAGCACCATCCAGCGCGTCGACCGGCAGCGGGCGACCATTGTCTATGCCGGCCTCGAAAAAAAGCCCCTGGCCGAGGCCATGGTGGAGCTGAATGCCATTTCGAGCAAGGTCCTGCCGTCCGACTACTCCGCGAAATACAAGGGACCGGCGGAGACCATGGGGGAATCGTTCCGCTACCTGATCTTCGCGCTGATCCTCGGGATCATCATGGCCTACATGATCCTGGCGGCCCAGTTCGAGAGTTTCATCCACCCCTTCACGGTGCTCCTGTCCATGCCGCTGTCCTTCATCGGGGCCTTCGGCGCCCTCCTCCTGACGGGGAACACCATCAGCATCTATAGCCTGATCGGGATCATCCTCCTCATGGGACTGGTGAAAAAGAACGCCATTCTGCTGGTGGACTACACGAACACCCTGCGGGAGCGCGGCATGTCCAGGAGGGAGGCGATCCTCCAGGCCGGGCCCGTGCGGCTCCGGCCTATCCTCATGACCACCTTCGCCATGGTCTTCGGCATGATCCCGGTGGCCCTCGGGGTCGGGGAAGGCGCGGAAACCCGTGCACCCATGGGCATCACCGTCATCGGCGGGCTCCTGACGTCGCTTTTCCTGACGCTGGTGGTGGTTCCCGCCGCTTATGACCTGTTTGACGACTGGACCCGGAAAATCCGGGAGCGCCGGCAGATCCGTCCGGAAAAAGGGGAGGCTCCGTCATGAAGATGTTTTTGATCGTCTATTCACGGGAAGCCGATGAGTATGTCGTCGCTCGCTTCAAGAAGGCGGGCATCCGGGCTTATACGAAGATGGAGGCGGTACACGGCGAAGGGCCCGATTCGGAGCCCAAGCTGGGGACCCACGTCTGGCCCGGGGGGAACAATGTTCTGATCCTGGCCGTTCCGGACGAGCAGATCCACGTCGTTACCTGCATTGCCCATCAGCTGAAGGAGGAGCGTCCCAGGGCCGGCGTGCGGTGTTTCGTTCTTCCCCTGGAGGAGTGCATCTGAAAAGAAAACCCCCGACGCGGTGAATCGCGACGGGGGGGTCTCACCGGTACGGTTCCACAGGGATTACGGGACTTGATTGTTGACGATGCACCGGACGGCGTCCCGGTGCAGGTCGGATGCGAAATCCGCCTGGCCCCTCCGGGCCGTCATTTCGGCAACGGCTTTCACAAGCGCCTTTTTTCCCTTACCTTTACCTTCTTTTCCCTGGCCGGATGTTTTCCGGCGGGCCGACGATCCTTCGTTCCATTCCGTTTTTTTCATAGAGGGCCTCTCCTTGCGCTCGACGGGCTGTCGGCGCATAGCAACCCCCCTCCTGTTGCGATCCAGGAGAAGGAACCATCAGGCCGGGCCGCATCCTCACCGCCGCGGAGCGGCTGGAAGGCGTCCCGGGTCCGTTCCGGGAGACCGTTTCCTGCGGGGTGGGTCTCCCGTGGCCCGATAAATATGATCATCCGGGAAAGGCGATGGTTCGCTTCTTCCCGGCTGCAGACTGCAGGTGGACTTCACGTACAGGTTCGTCCGGATGGATGCAATCAGGTGGGGTCCGAAGATGGCATCGGATATGCGAAAACAAAAAAACAGGACAAAAAACCACCATTGGATCAGCCTTTGTCCGATCTCTGTTGGCCTTCCGTGCTGTCTTACGCTGAAATTCCTTCTATTCTGCCTTTTCTGTTTCCTTTTCCGCCGGATCACCGGCGGTACGGTCCGCAACGAGCGGGGTGTCGCCACCCCGCCCGCATGGAAAGAGAGGAAGGGAATTCGTGCATGTTCGTTCGATACGGCCTCTCTTTCCTGACCGCCGGGCGGATGCCCGGGTGCGTTCCGTTACGGAGTCCAGCGGATGGGTGTGGCCATCGGGTCCACCCAGTCCTTTGTGATCTCCTTCCAGCCTTTCACTTTCCTCTCTTTCGTCTTCTTCATGGCTCTTTCCTCCCGTCTCTCTTTCCAAGATGGTTTATTGTACCGGTCCCGGGTTTCAGGCCCATCCGCCCGTCGGACGACCCAGCCTTCCCTTGCCGGTGGTTTTTTCGACGTGCCCGGTCATCTTCCCGAGCAGGTCTTTCTGCGGGTTGAACTCGATCCGTTCGGGGAGAATCATTGTCATGGCTCGTTTCCTTTCCTCTTTTTTTTCGATGCCAGGATAAGCGAACGGCCTCAAGACAACAATCGGGAGGTATCCGATTTATCTTACGGAGCAGGGAGGGATGTCCGTGAGGATGACCGGTGCGGGATGCATCGGAGATGCCGTGTGAGAGGCGCGGGGAAAGTTCGAAGAGGCCGCATCGGCCTTTGTCCGATGGGCCGTCCCTTCCCGGTCAGCCGGCGGTTTTCAGGATGTCCTTGAGGAACTGACCCGTGAAGGAGTGGGCGACCCGGGCGACATCCTCGGGGCTTCCGGCGGCGATGATTTCCCCGCCGCCGGGCCCGCCTTCAGGACCGAGATCGATGATGTGGTCGGCGGACTTGACGACGTCCAGGTTGTGCTCGATCACGACGACCGTGTTTCCCATGTCCACGAGGCGCATCAGCACATCCAGAAGTTTCTGGATGTCGGCGAAATGAAGCCCGATGGTGGGTTCGTCGAGGATGTACAGGGTGTTGCTTTCCGGCCGCTTGCCCAGCTCGCGGGAGAGCTTGATCCGCTGTGCCTCGCCGCCGGACAGGGTGGTGGCCGACTGCCCCAGGCGGATGTAGCCCAGCCCCACGTCCATCAGGAGCTGGAGCTTCGAGCGGATGGCCGGGATGTTTGTGAAAAAGTCGATGGCCTGATTCACCGTCATGTCCAGCACGTCGGCGATGCTCTGATCCTTGTAGCGGATGTCCAGGGTGTCGGCATTGAACCGCCGTCCGCGGCAGGTCTCGCAGGTGACGTAGACGTCGGGGAGGAAGTGCATCTCGATCTTGATCAGCCCGTTTCCCTCGCAGGCCTCGCAGCGCCCTCCCCGGACGTTGAAGCTGAAACGGCCCGGCTTGTAACCCCGCACACGCGATTCCGGCAGCCCCGTGAAGAGATCCCGAATCGGGTTGAAGACACCGGTGTAGGTGGCGGGGTTGGACCGGGGGGTGCGTCCGATGGGCTGCTGGTTGATCAGGATGACCCGCTCGATCCCGCCCAGGTCCACGATGCGCCGCACCTTGACGGCCGAGCCCTGGTGCCGGTAAAGCCGCCGGGACAGGGTCTTGTGGAGGGTCTCGATGACCATGGTGCTTTTGCCGGAGCCGGAGACCCCGGTGACGGCGGTGAAGACGCCCACGGGAATGCGGACGTCGATGTTCTTCAGGTTGTTTTCCCAGGCCCCCTCCAAAACGATCCACCTCCCCCGGACAGGCCTCCGCTTCCGGGGAATGGGGATCGACAGCGCTCCGGAAAGATAGCGGCCCGTGAGGGAGTCCTCCGAACGGAGGATCTCCCCGGGTGTTCCCTGGAAGACGATGCTGCCTCCCTCGCGGCCGGCACCGGGCCCCATGTCGATGATCTGGTCCGACGACAGCATCATGTCGGCGTCGTGCTCCACCACCAGGACGGTGTTGCCCATGTCCCGCAGTCGCTTCAGGGTGGCGATGAGGCGGAGGTTGTCCCGCTGGTGCAGTCCCACCGTCGGCTCGTCGAGAACGTAGAGAACCCCCATCAGGCCCGACCCGATCTGGGTGGCCAGGCGGATCCTCTGGTTTTCCCCTCCGGACAGCGTTCCGGAGGAGCGGGCCAGGTTGAGGTAGTCCATGCCCACGTCCAGGAGAAACCGGAGCCGCTCCCGGATCTCCTTGAGGACCCGCTCGGAGATGACCGCATCCTGGTGAGAAAGCGGGAGAGTGCGGAAGAAGTCGAAGCAGTCCCGGATGGAGAGGCGGCACACCTGGTCGATGTTCATTCCCCCCACCCGGACGGCCAGGCTCTCCGGCTTCAGCCTCGTTCCGCCGCAGGTCGGGCAGTCGCGGAGGCTGATGTAGCGCGCCAGGTCCATCCGCACGTGGTTGGAGGCGGTTTCACGATACCGCCGGTCCAGCTGGTTCAGGATTCCCTCGAAGGGCTTGTTGTAGAAGAAGCGCTGTCCTCCCCGGTCCATCCAGAACCGGATCTTTTCCCGGCCCGATCCCCGGAGGATCGCCTCCCGCACCTTTACGGGCAACTCGACGAAGGGCGTGTTGATGTCGAAGCCGTAGTGCTGGGACAGGGCGTCCAGCGTCGTATGGAAAGAAAGGGAGTGTCGTCCTGCCCAGGGGGCGACGGCCCCCTCCCGGAGGGAAAGCTCCGGATCGGGAATCACCAGCTCCTCGTCGAAATACATCCGGGTTCCCAGGCCGGTGCAGTCGGGGCAGGCGCCGTAGGGGCTGTTGAAGGAGAACAGGCGCGGCTGGAGATCGGGGATGCCGATGTTGCATTCCGGGCAGGCGTACTTCTCGCTGAAGAGGATCTCCTCCTCTCCGGCGGGGGCGATCCGGACCAGGCCGTCGGACAGGCGGGAGGCGATTTCCAGCGAGTCCCGGAGCCGCTTTCGCACTCCCTCGCGGAGCACAAGACGGTCCACCACGACGTCGATGTCGTGGCGGCGGTTTTTGTCCAGGGGAATCGCATCCGTCAGATCATGCATCCCGCCGTCCACCCGGACACGGACGAAGCCGTCCTTCTGGAGCTTTCGGAACTCCTTCTGGAATTCCCCTTTCCGTCCCCGGACCAGGGGAGCCAGGACCGTGAGGCGGGTCCCCTCCGGCCGGTCCAAGACGGCTTCCATCATCCGGTCGATGGTCTGGGAGCGGATCTCCCGGCCGCAGGAGGGACAGTGGGGAGTGCCGATGCGGGAGAAGAGAAGGCGCAGGTAGTCGTAGATCTCCGTGACCGTGCCCACCGTGGAGCGCGGATTCTGGGTGGCGGCGCGCTGCTCGATGGCGATGGCCGGCGAGAGCCCCTCGATGGACTCCACGTCCGGCTTGTCCATCTGTCCGATGAACTGGCGGGCGTAGGCCGACAGGGACTCCACGTAGCGCCGCTGGCCCTCCGCGTAGATCGTGTCGAAGGCGAGGGAGGATTTCCCCGAGCCGCTCACCCCCGTGACGACGACCAGCCTGTCCCGGGGGATGTCCAGGCTGATGTGCCGGAGATTGTGCTGGGAAGCTCCCTTGATCCGAATGACCTGCATGGACCTACTTGATCTCGATGAGGGCGCTCTTCCGGAGTTCCGTGATCCATTCCTCGAACTTCCGGTTCATCTTCTCCTCTTCGATCTTGGCCTTGATTTCGTTTCGGACGTCGGCGAGGCCTTTCGTTCCGGCCCCCCGTTTGTCGACTGCCTTGATGATATAAAATCCCGTGGAGGCCTCGATGACATTGCTGACTTCGTTGATGTTCAGGCGGAACGCCTCCCGGTCCACTTCGGCGACCAGGGATCCCCTCTCCACGAAGCCGATGTCTCCTCCCTGCTCGGGAGCCGGTCCCTTGGAGAAATGATACGCCATCTTTTCGAACGATTCGCCCTGCCGGATGCGGTCCAGGATCTTCCGGGCCTCGTCGCGGAGACGTTCCCGGCTTTCCGTTCCAGCGCCCCCGGGAAGCGGGAGGAGGATCATGTGGAGATGGACCGCTTCCGTGCCCTCATAGGCTTCCCGGTGGGCCCGGTAGTATTCCCCGATCTCCTCGTCGCTGACGGCGATCTTGCTGCCGATCTCCCGCCGGATGAGGCGCTGCCGGGTCATGTTTTCGCGGATGTCCTCCTTGTACTGCTCCAGCGTCGCCCCCTCCCTGGCGAGGTTCTTGCGCAGGTCTTCAAGGGTCATCTTCTGACGGGCGGTCATGTCGCGAATGGCCGCGTTGATCTCCTCCTCCTTGACGGTCAGGCCTGCTTTTTTCGACTCCAGCTCGATGAGCTTGCTGTTGATGAGCCGGTTGAGGGTCGCCTCCCGGGCCTCCGCCAGGATCTGGTCCTTGTTCGGGCCCTGGTAGCCTTTCTCGATCCGTTCCTTGATGGTCTCATAGGCGTTGTTCCATTCGGAAAGGGTGATCACCTCGCCGTTCACGACGGCGGCGACGCGGTCGACGATCTCCGCGGATGGAGCACAGGGAATCCAAACCATCCCCGCCAGGACCAGAGTGATCAGTATCTTGATTTTCTTCACGGTTTCCTCCGTTCGGATGGAGTTTTCCGGAGGGGAGTCGGCTCCGGATTCGGGGTTGCGGGGCGACTTTCGGGGACCTGTATTTTTTTGAGGACATCCGTCCGGATTTCAATCCGGGCGGATTTTTGAAGCCCTTCCATCCAGGAACCGTATGCCGTTTCCGCCTTGGCTTTCCGGAGGTCCTCGATCACCTGCTCCCGGGCAGCGGGATAATCGGGCGGTTTCCCTTCCTCGCGCTGGAGGACCTTCACGATATGGTAGCCGTATGGGGTCCGGATGGGAGGACTGATTTCTCCCACCGGGATGGTGAAGACAACCCGGTCGATGGCATCCGGGAGGGTGCCGCGGGAGAGAAATCCCAAGTCTCCTCCCCGGGTTGCCTCGGGTCCGACCGATTCTTCCCGGGCGACCTTACCAAAATCCTCCCCCTTCTTCAATCGATTCCGGACCGCCTGGATCTTCCGGGGTTCCCGGATGACGATCTGGAGCACCCGCACGCGGGCTTCATGCCGGTAAGCGTCGCGATGCTTCCGGAAATATGCCTCCGCCTCTCCGGGAGCGACCGTGATGGCCTGGTAGAGGTCCTGCCGGACCAGTTTGTGGACCAGGAGCTGCCGGCGCAGGGATTCGCGCCAGGCCGGGGATAGCGGGGCACCGGGGCGTCCGCCGTCGGCGAGGGAGGCCGCCTCCCGGTCCAGCTCTTCATCCGTGACGGACAGCGAGAGCGCGCGGGCCCGCTGGAGCAGAATCCTTTCCTGGATCATCTCCTGGAGGACTTCTTCCTTCACCGCCTGGCGGCTGCCCATGGCGGAGGCCGGCCCGCCCCAGCGCGCCGCTTCGGAGGCCAGGCGATCCGCGAACTCCGCGGCGGTAACGGCCTCGCCGTTCACGAGGGCCACGGCGGCGGGTTTCGGGGATTCCCCGCAGGAAGCCAGGCAGGCCGCGAGGAAGAAACAGGCAAGGAGGCAAAACGGCAGGCTTCGCAAGGGCAGGGCGGCAGGGCCCGGGCGGTGCGACAAGGCCTGGCTCGGGACATGGCTGCGCATGGGATCAGGACCCCCTTTCAGGCCTTCAGGGCCCGCAGGATCTCGCGGGTTCCCTCGATGATGCCGCCGCCTTTCCGATCCGGCAGGGGTACGGACAGCCTGCCGTCCGGAGACAGGGCGATGCCCCGGTAAGGGCCGCGTGACAGGGCCAGGATCCTTTTCGGATCGACGGGCGTCCCGGCGGTCAAAAACAGGGATGCCTGCTTCCCGTCATAGGTGAATTTCCGGATTTTCAGCTCCTTCAACCGGTTGCGGATCCGGATCGCCTCGAAGAGGGCGTCCGCCTCCTCCGGGAGCGGGCCGCAGCAGTCTTCCAGCCCCTCGCGGATCTCCCGCAGCTCCTCGTCCGAGGCGGCCAGGGAGATCCGCTTGTAGGTGACAAGCCGCTGGTGCTCGTCGCCGATATACTCGGCAGGGAGGTACGCGGCGATGCCCAGGCTGATCTCGGGCCGGATCTCCTCCTCCGGCAGTTCCTGTCCCTTCAACTCCCGGATGGCCCGCTCCATGAGTTCGGTATACAGCTCGTAACCGACGGCCGATACGTGTCCCGACTGGGAGGCGCCCAGGAGGTTTCCGGTCCCGCGGATCTCCAGGTCGCTGGTGGCGATCCGGAATCCGCTGCCGGGCTCGGAGAAATCGAGGATCACCTGGAGGCGCTTGACGGCGTCGCGGGTGAGCATGGCGCCCCTGGGGACCATCAGGTAGGCGAAGGCTTCCTCCCGGCCGCGGCCCACCCGGCCCCGGATCTGGTAGAGCTGGGCCAGGCCGAACCGGTCCGCCCGGTTAACGATGATCGTGTTGGCCGTGGGGATGTCGACACCGGAGCCGATGATGGTCGTGCAGACCAGGACGTCCGTCTCCCGATGTAGGAACCGCACCATGGCGTCTTCGATTTCCCGGGGCTTCATCCGGCCGTGGATGATCGCGACCCGGGCCTCCGGCACGAGCTGTTCCACCAGCCTCGCCATGGTGTGAATGGAGCGGACCCGGTCGTGGAGGAAGAAGACCTGGCCGCCCCGACCGAGCTCCTGCCGGATCGCGTCCCGGATGATCTCCTCGTCGAACTCCAGGACCCGGGTCTTGACGGGGACACGGTCCTCCGGCGGCGTGTGGATGACCGAGAGGTCGCGAATGCCCACGAGCGAGAGGTGCAGGGTGCGGGGAATCGGCGTGGCCGTGAGGGTGAGGACGTCCACCAGCGTCCGGAGCTTTTTGAGGCGCTCCTTGTGGACGACGCCGAAGCGCTGCTCCTCGTCGATGACGACAAGGCCCAGGTCCCGGAAGGCGACGTCCTTCTGCAGCAGCCGGTGGGTGCCGATGACGATGTCCACGGAGCCCTTCCGGATCTCTTCCGCGATCTTTTTCTGCTCCACCTTCGTCTTCAGGCGGTTGAGCGTCTCGATGCGCACCGGGTAGGGCTCGAAGCGCCGGAGAAATGTCTTGTAGTGCTGCTCCGTCAGGATGGTCGTGGGGGCGAGGACCGCCACCTGCCGTCCGTCCATGACGGACCGGAAGGACGCCCGCAGGGCCACCTCCGTCTTGCCGAAGCCGGCGTCGCCGCAGACGAGCCGGTCCATGGGCTTGGACAGGCTCATGTCCGCCTGGATGTCATCGATGGCCCGGGCCTGGTCGGGCGTCTCCTCGTACTCGAAGGTGGCGGCGAACTCCTCGTCGAGCCCCCGGGGCGGTGAGAAGGCCCTCCGCTCGAGGATCTCCCGGGCCGCGTAAACCGCCACCAGCTCCTCCGCCATGTCGCGGATGGACTTCTGGACCCGCTCCTTGGTCGATTCCCAGGAGGTACCGCCCAGCCGGTCGATCCGCGGGTGTTCGCCGTCGGGACCGATATAGCGCTGGAGCTGGTCCAGGCGGTCCACGGGCAGGTAGAGCTTGTCCCCCTCGGCGTACTCGACCAGGAGAAAGTCGTTTTCGATCCCCGAGAAGGCGATTCTCCGGAGACCCTGGTAGCGGCCGATGCCGAACTCCTTGTGGACCACCAGGTCGCCCTCCGCCAGGTCGCCGAAAGACTTGAGGAAGAACCCCTCCCGGGGCAGGCGCCGGGGGCGCCGTGGGACCTTCTTGCCGAAGAGGTCTTCGTCGGTCAGGACGACCAGCCGGCGGGCCTTCCAGGAGAATCCGGCACTGATCCTGCCCTCCGCCAGGAGCAGCTCTCCGCCGGGACGGGGGCGGTCCATCTCCAGGGGGAGGGGCTCTTCGGGGACCCGGAAGGGGAGACCCGCGGCCTGGATGATGGAGGCCATCCGCTCCCGCTCCTCCGGCCCGCTGGCCAGGAGGAAAACCTGGTCTCCCGCGTCCAGGCGCCCGCGGATCCGGTCCGCCAGCTCCCGGAAGCGGCCTTCATCGTCCCGGAACACCGGCGCCGCGCGGTGCACCACCGGAAGAGGGGCCGTGGAGAACGAGACGGTTCCCTCCGGCGGTTCTTCCCCGGCGCCCAGGAGAAGGCTCTCCAGGCGGATCCTCCGGCGCTCCCCGATCTTCCGGCGATATTCCACAGGGGACAGAAGGAAGGCGTCCCGCTCCAGGAAAAACCGCTCTTCCAGGCGGGCCTTCCGGAGTGTCCGGTCGATGCCGCTCTCCAGGTCCTCGCAGGCCCGCTCGATGGCCGGCGGATCCTCCAGGATGAGGGGGGCCGCCGGGGGCAGAAAATCCAGGAGGCTCCCCGGCCGCGGGTCGTCCGGCGGGTCGTCCGGCGAGGCGTAGAAGAGGGGCAGATACATGGGATGGAGCGAGAAAAAGGCATCCCCGGAGACGGCCTCCAGGAGGCGGTCCCGGGTGGACCGGGTGAGATCCAGGGCAAGGGCCCGCTGCCGGATGCCCCGCTCCGCCCGCTGCCGTCCCTTGCCGTTCGCGAGGATCTCCCTTGCCGGGACGACGGGGAATGATACGACCTCCCGAAGGGAGCGCTGGCTCAGGGGATCGAACTCGCGGATCCCCTCGATTTCGTCGCCGAACAGCTCCAACCGGTAAGGCTGCTCCCGGGCCGGGGGGAAGACGTCCACCACGTGGCCCCGGAGGCTGAACTGGCCTGGTTCCTCAACCAGGGAGACGGACTCGTAGCCTCCTTCCAGGAGCTGGGCCGCCAGGGCGTCGCGGTCGATGAAATCGCCCATGGAGAGGGTTTGTCTCCAGGAGAGGAGGACCTCCTTCGGCAGCGTCCGCTGGAGGACCGCCGCCAGGGAGGCCACCACTACGACGGGCTCGTCCTCCAGGATGCGGCCCAGCGTGGCAAGCCGCGCCCGCTCGACGGCTTTCTGCGGGGCCAGTGGATCCACGGAGCGCATGTCCCAGGCGGGGAATGGGAGGACCATGCCTTCTCCCAGGAAGAATATGAGATCCTGCCGGAAGGATTCGGCCTCCTTCTCCGTCGCCGTCAGGACGAGCACGGTACCGGGCAGGCGGAGCTGGAGGCGGGCGGGGACGAGGGCCCGGGCTGCGCCGTGAAGCCCAGCCAGGTTGATTTCCCGCAGGCCTTCCTCGAGATGGGCCAGCACCTCCAGGAAAGCGGGATCCTCCCGGGGTTTTGTATCGATGATTTTCCGCATGGGTCGGCGTCGTCAGGACAGGGCCGTCATCCTCTCCAGGGTTCGGCGGGCGGCTTCGGCCGTCTCTCCGGGCACCCGGATGACGTGCCGGTTTTCCACGAGGGAGGACCGGATGTCCTCCAGGGTGGTGACTTTCATGGTCTCGCAGAGAAGGGAAGGGGAGGCCAGGATGAACGTCTTCCCCGGGTTTTCGAGCCTCAGACGGTGGAAGATCCCCTGCTCCGTTCCGATCAGGATCTTGTCCGCTTTCGATTCCCGGGCGAAGCGGAGGATGCCCGCGGTGCTGCCGACGAAGTCGGCCAGGTCCAGGACGGCCTGCGGGCACTCCGGATGGGCCGCCAGCGGCGCCGATGGATGGGCTTCTTTCAGCCGGGCCACGGCGCCGGCGTCGATCTCGTCGTGGACCGGGCAGGCCCCTCCCCAGGGAATGATCTTCTTGTCCGTGAACCGGGCCGTGTGGCGGGCCAGGTTCCCGTCGGGGACGAACAGGACCTCGTTCACGGAAAGCGATTGGACCACCCGGACGGCATTGGCGGAGGTGCAGCAGATGTCCGAGAGGGCCTTCACAGCGGCGGAGGAGTTGATGTAGGTCACCACGGCTGCGCCGGGATGGGCTTTCCGGGCCTCCCGGAGCGCCTCCGGGGTCACCGTGTCCGCGAGGGGGCAGCCGGCGTCGAGCCGTGGAAGAAGGACCGTCTTCTCCGGGCTCAGGATGGCGGCGCTTTCGGCCATGAAGTGAACGCCCGCAAAGACGATGACCCGGGCGGCCGTTTTCGCTGCCTCGATGCTCAGTGCCAGGGAATCCCCTACGATGTCGGCGATCTCCTGTACCTCGTCGCGCTGGTAGTAGTGGGCCAGGAGGATTGCTTCCCGCTGGTCGAGTAGACGCCGGATCTCTTTCTGGATCTGCTTTGTTTGCATGGCTGGTCTTCCTTTTGTCCCGTATGGGAAGGATTGAAATTCCTATATCAGGAAGGGGGTGAATTCAAGGGAAAAGGGCGGCCGGAGCTCTGCCCGGGGATTTGGCCTTGGACGAGGCGGCGGTTCGTGTTATTCACAGCCCAGGAAAGCAAAAGGAGGGAATGCATGGTCCGCCGCCGCACCGTTTTTTTCGTCTCCGACAGCACCGCCATCACCGCGGAGACGCTGGGACAGAGCCTCCTGACCCAGTTCGAGCACATCCCCTTCGACCCCGTGACCCTGCCATTCATCGACACGCTGGACAAGGCCGCCAATGCAGTCCTGCAGATCGACACGGCGACCAAGCGCAAGGGCATCCGCCCCCTGGTCTTCAGCACCCTCATCAATCCCCGGATCCGGGACGTGATGATGGGAAGCACGGGGGTTTTCTTCGACTTCATCGGGACGTTCCTTCCGCTCCTGGAAGGCGAGCTCAAAACCCAGTCCTCCCACACCGTGGGCCGTTATCACGGGATGGTGAACGACACCCAGTACAGCGTCCGGATCGACGCGGTCAATTACGCCCTGGGCCATGACGACGGCATCTCGACGAAGAATTTCGAGGAGGCGGACGTCATTCTCGTGGGCGTTTCCCGTACGGGCAAGACGCCGACGTGCATCTACCTGGGGCTCCAGTTCGGGATCTACGCCGCCAATTACCCGGTCACGGAGGAGGACTTCACCCAGCAGGACAAGCGGATCTACAGCCTCATATCCCCTTACAAGAAAAAGATCTTCGGCCTGACCATCAACCCGGAGCGGCTCCACAAGATCCGCTCGGAGCGGCGGCCCGGGAGCCGCTACGCCTCCCTGGGCCAGTGCCGGCTGGAGGTCGCCATGTGCGAGTCCTTCTTCATTTCCGAGGACATCCCGTTCCTCAACATCACCAGCATGTCCATCGAGGAGATCGCCGCCACGATCATGCACGCCCACAAACTGCCCCGTCGTGTCGTCTGAGGGGAATCCGGCTATTGTGGTGATTCTCCGATCCGGTCCGGGAGGCCGCAGGTGAAGAAAAAAATCCAGCAGATTTTCCTGACGGGACTGGCGGTGGTTGTCCCCGTCGTGGTGACGATTTACGTCCTCGTGTTCCTGGTCCGCCTGATGGACGGGCTCCTTTCGGTCGTTCCCCAGCGCTTTCACCCGGACACGCTGCTGGGCGTTCACATCCCCGGACTCGGGATCATCTTCACGGCCATCCTCGTCTTCCTGTCCGGCCTCATCACCCGGAGCTACGTGGGCCACCGGCTCGTCCGCACGGGAGACCGGATTCTCCAGAAGATCCCCTTTGTCCGGGGCGTGTACCGGGCCAGCAAGCAGGTCTCGGACAGCCTGATCCGGGAGAAGGGGAACGGGTTCCGGAAAGTGGTCCTGGTGGAGTTCCCACGGCCGGGGACCTATGCGATCGGCTTCGTCACCGGACAGGCCGCGGGCGAGATCCGCGAGCGGATCGGGGAGGCCGTCAGCGTCTTCCTGCCCACCGCCCCCAATCCCACCTCGGGCTACATCCTCCTCGTCCAGGAGCGGGACCTCGTACCGCTGGAGATGACGGTGGAACAGGCCTTTACACTGATCGTCTCGGGTGGTATGGTGGCGCCCCCGGACAGGGGGAGCCCCCCCGGTGCCGACCGGTGAGCGGAAGCGAAACGGCATGAAGACAGACATCCGGCGGTTCCCTTCTCCGATCCGGCAAAATGAAAATCCTCAAGGAGCGAACCATGAAATATCAGAAGATTGACCCGGCCCTTCCCTTCAAGGTGGCGGACTTGGCCCAGTCGGACTGGGGACGCCGGGAGATGGACCTGGCGGAGAACGAGATGCCCGGCCTGATGGCCGTCCGGGCGAAGTACGGCCCCCGGAAGCCCCTGAAAGGGCTCAAAATCATGGGCAGCCTCCACATGACCATCCAGACGGCCATGCTGATCGAAACCCTGAAGATCCTGGGAGCTGACCTGCGCTGGGCCTCGTGCAACATCTTTTCCACCCAGGACCACGCCGCGGCGGCCATCGCAAAGGCCGGCTCGGCGGCGGTCTTCGCCTGGAAGGGCGAGAGCCTGGAGGACTACTGGTGGTGCACCGAGCAGGCCCTCACCTGGCCGGACGGCTCGGGACCCGACCTGATTGTGGACGACGGCGGCGACGCAACCCTCTTCGTCCACCAGGGGGTAGCGGTGGAGAAGGATCCTTCGATTCTCGAAAATCCTTGTGACAACAAGGAATTCGCTATCATTCTCGACCGCCTGGGCCGCAGCCTGAAGAAGAGCCGGTCGCGCTGGCAGAAGGTCGCGGCGGGCATCCGGGGCGTCTCGGAGGAGACCACCACGGGCGTCCACCGCCTGTATGCGATGCAGAAATCGGGGGAACTGCTCTTCCCGGCCATCAACGTGAACGACTCGGTCACCAAGTCCAAGTTCGACAACCTCTATGGCTGTCGCGAGTCCCTGGTGGACGGCATCAAGCGGGCCACCGATGTGATGGTGGCGGGGAAAATCGTGGTGGTCTGCGGGTACGGCGACGTGGGCAAGGGGTCCGCCCAGTCCATGAGGGGTTTCGGCGCCCGGGTCATCGTGACCGAGATTGACCCGATCTGCGCACTCCAGGCTGCGATGGAAGGCTATGAGGTGAAGACGCTGGAAGACGTGGTCGGGATCGGCGACGTCTTCGTGACTGCCACGGGCTGCTGCAACGTCATCACCGGCCGGCATATGGAGAAAATGAAAAACGAAGCCATCGTCTGCAACATCGGCCACTTCGACAGCGAGATCGAGGTGCGCTACCTGGAGACGACGAAGGGGATCCGCCGGGAGACCATCAAGCCGCAGGTGGACAAGTGGACGCTCCTGTCGGGGCGCTCCATTCTTGTCCTGGCGGAAGGGCGGCTGGTCAACCTGGGCTGCGCCACGGGACATCCCAGTTTCGTCATGAGCAACAGCTTCACGAACCAGTGCCTCGCCCAGATCGAACTGGCGGAGAATCGCCTGCCGGTGGGCGTTTACACCCTGCCGAAGAAGCTCGACGAGGAGGTGGCCCGGCTTCACCTGGGTCGTCTCGGGGTGAAGCTGACGAAGTTGACGAAGGAGCAGGCGAAGTACCTGGGCGTCCCGGTGAGCGGCCCCTTCAAGCCGGACCACTACCGGTACTGAAAAGCAACACGATGCAGGCTCAAGGGGGAGCGGACTCGAATCCGTTCCCCCTTCCTTTTTTCTCCCTTTCTTTTAAAGAGAATCAGGTGCGGATGGGAGGCTGGCTTGTGGGAGAGAAGGCTTCCCTCGCGCTCAGGAGCGTTTTTTCGACCCTGCATCGTCTCGCTCCGCTGCAAAGTCATAACTCGCGCCTGGGGGCGCTCAGACAGATGACTTTGCGGGCGCTGCGCTGCGACGGCAGGGTGCCCCGAAAAAGCCGCTATTCGCGCTCCGGGAAGCCCGCCTCCCCGGCTGACGTTCGCGGGGGCGCGACCGGGGGGGGTCAGAGGAGCAGTCAGGACGTTCCTGCCGGAAGCATTGATCCCGCCCTCATCCGGGCTTCAGGCAGTCATCCCTCCAGAGGCATTCGTCCTCGTCGCAGGCGTCCTTTGTCCCGAAGCACGGGCTGTAGCCTTCGCGATTCTGGATTTCCCGGATCAGCTCCTTTTTCGTGATCCCGATCCGGAACGGGATGCCCCATTTCCGCGCGATTTCCCAGATCGACCGCATTTTCATATGGCAACCTCCTGCAAGAGCCCGGATCGATGGCCATGAACGACCATATCCGGCGTGTCCGGTGTGTCCGGGAAGAAAACGTCGACCGTTTCAGCGTCTGACAGGGGATGGAGCGATTCTGATTCGGAAGGCCGGCGATGTCAAGAAGGGAAACGCCTCCGGCCATGCAGATGGTGATGGCAGCCTCGGGAAACGTTCATCGTTGAGTTTTCGGGCTGCCGCTTCCCCAGGGCGGACGCGACCCGGGCAAGACCGGCAAGAGTCAGGCCTTTACAGTGCCTGGTGCGGGTGCTATGGTTTCGCCCGTTCTTTACAAACGCTCTTTTCTCGAGGAGGCTGTCGCTCATGTCCGAAAATCCGCTTCATGCCCTGATGAGTCCCAAATCCGTAGCCATTGCCGGCGCCGGCAACAACCTCATGAAGATGGGGACCATGCAGGCCCTGAGTGTCCTTCACGACGGTTTTCAGGGGCCGATCTACCCGATCCATCCCCGGGACAAGGTTGTCTTCGGCCTGCCCGCCTATGCCACTCCGCTCGACCTTCCGGAGGCCCCCGACCTGGGAATGATCGTCGCGCCCGTCGGCGAGGTCCCCCGTCTCATGGAGGGATTCGGCGAGCGCGGGACGAAGCGGGTCATCGTCTGCACGGCAGGCTTCCGCGAGGTGGGGGCCGCGGGGAAGGTCCTGGAACAGCAGATCAATGACATCGCCGCGAAGTACGGGATCCGGTTCCTGGGCCCCAACTGCATGGGGATCCTGAACTCGGAGATCCACCTGAACCTGACGGTCATGCACCTCGACGACCGGCCGGGCCTCCTGGGGCTTGCCTCCCAGAGCGGGACCTACGTCACCCAGACCCTCTATTTCCTGCGCAGGCAGGGTATCCGCCTGAGCAAGGCCATCAGCTCCGGGAACGAGGCCAACATCGGCATCATCGACGCCCTGGAGTATTTTGGAGAAGACGAGCAGACCCGGGCCGTCATCCTCTACATCGAGGCCATCCGCGACGGGCGCCTCTTCGTCGAGACGGCCCGGAAGGTCACGCGACACAAGCCCGTCTTCGCCCAGTACGTCGGCGGCTCCGAGGCAGGAGCCAGGGCAGGGCTCAGCCACACCGGCGCCATGGCGGGGCCGGACTTCCTCTACGAGGGGATCTTCAAGCAGGCGGGCATTGTCCGCGTTCAGACGATCGAGGACCTCTACGCCCACGGCTGGGCCGCCGCCTCTCAGCCGCCGCTCCGGGGGCGCCGGATCGGCGTTGTGACCCACTCGGGCGGTCCGGGAACGGCCATGTCGCACACCTGCGACCAGGGCGGCCTGGACGTCGTACCCTTCTCGGAGGCCGTGCAGCAGCAGATCCGTCCACTCATCCCGCCCCACGCCGCCAGCGGCAACCCCGTCGACATGACCTTCAACCTGGACACGGAGTACATGACCGTGCGGATCCCCGAGATCATCCTGGGCAGCGGCGAGGTCGACGGGCTCCTCATCCACGGTCCCATGATGACCGGCTGGATGAAAGAGGTCTTCCCGCACTTCAAGCCCCTGCTGGGTGAGATGACACTCGACCAGTTTCTCGGCGGTGTCGTCCACGACCTCTCGCCGGCCATGGCCCTGCCGGAAAAGTTCGGCAAGCCGGTGATCGTCTGTTCGTTCCTCGACCGAGAGGACAACTTCGCCGCCGCGTACCAGGACAACGACATCCCCGTCTTCAACGCCCCGGAGAAGGCGGCCCGGGCCATGATCAGCCTGTACCGCTGTTTCCGGGCGCAGAGCAGGAAAACGGGCAATCCCCCGGCAGCCCCGGAGATGTCCGCTGAGGCGGACCGGATCATCAGCGAGGCCGTGGCAAAGGGACAGAAGGCCCTGGACGAGCACGCGTCGAAACGCATCCTCTCTCTCTACGGCATCCCGGTTCCCCGGGAGATCCTCACCCGAAGCGCCTCCGAGGCGGCGGCCGCCGCGAAGGCCATCGGAGGCGCCGTGGCGATGAAGGCCTGCTCCTGGGAGATCATGCACAAGTCGGGCAAGGGGCTCATCGCCCTCAACCTGAAAAAACAGGCCGACGTCCGCAAGGCCTTCACCGGCATCCGCCGGGCGGCGGGACGGCGCGTCCCCGTTCTCGTCCAGGAGATGATTCCCGGCGGGCGGGAACTGGTCGTCGGCATGACCCGCTTTCCCGGCTTCGACCCCTGCATCCTCTTCGGCCTGGGCGGCGTTTACACGGAGATCTTCCGGGACAACACGCTGCGGCTCGCGCCCCTCTCCGATGCCGAGGCGGAGGAGATGCTCGACGACATCCGGGGCAAGAACCTCCTCGGTGCGTTCCGGGGCCAGCCGGAGGCCGACCGGGAGGCCCTGGTGCAGGTCATCCAGCGCCTTGGCTGGATTGCGGTCCTGCATCCAGAGATCGCCGAGATCGACCTCAACCCGGTGATTCTCGACGGGTCGCGGCCCGTCGCGGCGGACGCCCTCTTCGTACTCGGGGACTGATCGCCGGCGGACGGCTTCTTCCGGCGATGGAAAGGGAACGAGCATGATCCGTGATTTCAGGACGATGATCCGGAGGGCCTCCGGGCTGGGGCCGAAACGGGTGGCCGTCATTGCGCCCCAGGAGAGCTCCTCCATGGAGGCGATCGAGGAGGCCCGCCGGAAGGGGCTGGCCCGGGGGATCCTCATCGGGCACCGCGCCCTGATCGAGCAGATGATGGGGCAGGCGGACGCCGATCCCGCGGACTTTGAGATCGTCGACGAGCGGGACATGGACCGGGCCGCCGAACGGGGCACCGAAATGGCGGCGTCCGGGGAGGTCGACATCCTCCTGAAGGGCGGCATCTCGACGAACCGCCTTCTTCAGGCGGTTCTGAGGGGGCCCCGGTCGCTTCGGACGGGCCGCCTCATGAGCGACGTCGCCCTCTTCGAGGACCGGCGGGAAGGCGTCCGGAAGATCGTGATGACCTCCGACGGTGGTGTCAACGTGGCACCGGACCTGAAGGAAAAGATCCAGATCATCCGGAACGCCGTCGAGGTGGCCCACGCGCTGGGCATCGCGGTCCCCCGGGTGGCGATCCTGTCGGGGGTGGAGAAGGTGCAGCCGGAGGTCCGCTCCACCGTGGACGCCCTGGCGCTGGCGAAGATCTGCTCCTACGGGGAAGTCCCGGGCTGCGTCGTCGACGGACCCTTCGCCCTGGACAACGCCGTTTCGGCCGAGGCGGCGAAGATCAAGAAGGTGGAGTCCCCCGTGGCGGGCGCCGCGGACATCCTCATCATGCCCGACCTGGAGGCGGGAAACATCTTCGGCAAATCCCTCGTCTATTACGGGGGGAAAGACCTGGCCCACGTGATCGCCGGAGTCCGGACCCCCATCCTGATCAGCTCCCGGTCGGATCCTCCGGCGGCGCGGCTGGCGTCCATCGCCCTGGGTGTCCTGATGGCGGAAGAGATCCGCCGGCGGGAGGGGGAGGCGAAATCATGAAGATCGTCCAGCTCTCCGTTTTCATCGAGAACCGGGCCGGCGTCCTGGCGGAGCTGACCACGTTCCTGGGGGACAGCGGGATCAACATCCGGGCCCTCAGCATTGCCGAGTCGAGGGACTTCGGTGTCCTGCGCATGATCGTTCCCGATCCTGCGGCGGCCGCGGAGCGGCTTCGCAGCCGCGGGTACCGCTTCCAGGAAGTGGAGGTGCTGGCCGTCAAGGTCGCCGACCGGCCCGGCGGACTCGCCCGGGCCCTGTCCGCGCTCGCCGCCGAAGGACTGAATGTGGATTACCTGTACACCTTCCTCGACAAGCTCGACAACCGCGCCGTCATCATCTTCCGTGCGGACAACCCGGATTTCGCCGAGACGGTCCTCGACGGGCAGGGCTTCGAGTTCCTGGGGCCGGAGGATTTCGGCAGGATCTGAACGGGCCGGAGCGGCCGTCCCGGGACTTCATTATCCGGGAGGTCAGGTGCGGATCCGGGAGTACATGAACGCGGCGGCCGCGAGAAAGAGGATGTCGGCCATCCAGGCCGCCAACAGCGGCGGCAGCGTGCCGGCCCGCCCCAGGGACAGGCTGAAGGCGTGGACGAGCCAGTAGGAGAAGCCGATCACGATGGCCGCCCCGATGCTGCGGCTGACCCCCCCTCCCCGCTCCTCCCGGAGAGAAAATGAAATCCCGATGAACACCAGGATCATCGTCACCAGCGAGAAGGCAACCTTCCCGTGCATGTCCACCTCATAGCGGGTGGCATCGTATCCTTCCGAGCGCAGCTTCCGGGCATATTCCCTCAGTTCGAAGAATCCCATCTGCTCGGTGTCCTTCTGGACGATCTTGAAGTCGTCCGGCTTTTCCGGGATGTTCACGACGCGCTTCGGGACCCACTCCAGGGTGGGGAATCCTCCCGTGTCGAAGCGGGTGATGAGGAGTTTCGTGAAGACCCACGCTCCGTTTTTCCATTCCGCTTTTTCCGCATCGATCCTCCGGACGAGGCGGAAATCCGGCGTCAGGTAGTAGATGGAGATTCCCCGCAGGGTGTTCGTCTGCGGCTCGAAGAACCTGAAATTGTAGACCCCGTCCTTGCCCCGGTACCAGATCTGGTTCTGCTTGAAGGCCGGCATGTCCTGTTTCTTTGGAACCTCCACCAGCCGGATCGTCTCCGCACGGGTGTTCGTGTAGGGCACGATCCATTCGCTGATGAAGAAAGACGCGATGCCGATCAGGACCGACAGCAGGATGACCGGGCGGGCGAGCCGGTAGAGGCTGACACCGCCGGCCTTGATGGCGGTGATCTCGCTGTGCCGGCACATGGTGCCGAAGGTCATGAGGGTGGCCATGAGGACCGCCGCCGGGATGGTCTGGGCGACAATCATCGGGATCATGTAGAAGAAGTGGGCGGCCACCAGGCGCACCGGCGCGTGGTTGCTCATGAAGTAGCGGATCTTCCCGAAGAAGTCCACCATGAGCGCCAGGAGAAGGAGCGACAGCACGATCGTGCCGAAGAGCCGGAGAAACTCCCTGGTGATGTAGCGGTCCAGGATTCTCATTCGGTCCGCCTCCGCTTTTCCCGCCAGCGCCGGATCGTCTCCTTCAGCCGGCGGGGGACCGGGAAAGGCTGCTCCCGGGCGGCCAGGACGAACAGGACGATTCCCAGGGCGCCGAAGAGGACGTTCGGCGTCCAGGTGCCGACGGCGGGATGGATCCGGCCCAGTTCCGCCAGGGCTTCCCCGCCCATGAGGATCAGGTAGTAGGCCAGGGCGATCAGGAATCCGACCGTGATCCCCCGGGACTTGACGGAGCGGTGGGCCCGGATCCCCAGGGGAACGCCCAGGAGGCCGAAGCAGAGGCACGAGACGGGGATGGTCATCTTCTTGTTCAGCTCGATGGCCAGTTCCCGCAGGGCTGCCGGATCGGCGCCGGCCTTGCGGATCCGTTCGATCAGCTCTCTCGCGGTCATTTCCGTGCTCGATTTCTGGGCCGCCGCGGAGGCGAGGGCCGGCATCAGGTCCAGGGTTACGTCGTAGAGCTGGAAGTCCAGCTTCCGGTAGTTCTGGAGGCTCGCATCGACCGTGTGGGTGCTGCCCTGGTAGAGCCGGAGGATGATCACCATCCGGACCGGGTCCGCCAGCAGGTAGGCCCGGCTGGCGATGATCGTCGATGGTTCGCCGGTGATGCGGTTGTCGGAGATGATGACCCCCTCCAGGAATTCGGCCTTGTCGGCAACCCGGTCGGCGTAGATGAGAATCCCCCGGAAGTCGTCCACGAAGACCTTTTCCTTGATGCCCATGGCGGCCCGCTGCTGGGCCACCTGGTAGACGAGATGCTTCGCCGCCGAGTTTCCGCTGGGGACGAGGTGGAACGTCACGGCGGCGGTGAACAGGAACGCCAGCCCGGCGAAGACCGCCGCCGGAACGGCAAGCTGGTACAGGCTCAGACCGGCGGACTTGAGAACAGTGATCTCGTTGTCCCCCGAAAGGCGTCCCAGGCCGATCAGGATTGCCACGAGGAGAGAGACGGGGATGGTGTAGACCAGGAAGGACGGGATCAGGTAGAGGATGAGCAGGATCACGTCGAGAAAGCCGACACCCCGGTTGACCATCAGGCTCACCAACTGAACGATTTTCCCCATGAGGAGGACGAACGTCAGGATGAACAGGGTCAGGCCGAAGGGAACGGCGATTTCCCGGAATATGTAGCGGTTGATGATCCTGGCCATTCTGCCTGCCTTTGCCCCCGCGGATGACGTTTTTCCGTGGCGCGGGGGCTGTCACGGGGGCATGTGGAAAAGGGGACAGATTGAAATCTGTCCCCTTTTACCCTTTTATTTCCGTGGCCGCTACATCATACCTTGTTTTTCATTTCACGCAGCATCCGAGCGTTTCCCGCGGCCGCTACATCATGATTTTGAGGGAATCAATATACTTCGGATCCTCGTTCTCAATGGCGGCGAGAATGCCCTTGTGGAACCGCTTCTTCATCTCCCCGAAGATGGGCCGTTTTTTCTGGTAGGTCCGGGCGAATGCGACGGCGTCCTTCAGAAGGGTCTCCTCGTCGGGGCAGGCCTTCTCGATGACATGGTGGGCCGCCAGTTCGTCGGCGCCGTATCGTTTTCCGCTGAACGCCGCCTCCTGGAGTTTGTAGTAGGGGAAGGCCTTCGTGATGATGGCCTGCATGCCCGGCAGGAAGGGGATGCTGATGTCCACCTCGGGAAAGCAGAAGAAGCCGCGGCCCGACTTCATGAAGCGGAAGTCGCAGCAGCAGGCCATGATGCTGCCGTCACCGAAGGCGTGGCCGTTGATGGCGGCGATGACCGGCATGGGGAAGGTGAGGATCCGTACGAACATCCTGTTCAGGCCGTGGAGGAAGTCCTTGATGTCCTGAAAGCGCTTTTCGTTGAAGGCGCCGGTGATCCACACCAGGTCGATGCCCTGGGACCAGTTCTTGGGATCGCTGGAGGCGATGACGACGGAAGTGATCTCCGGGTCCGCCTCGATTTCGTCAAGGGCCTTCAGAATCGCCGCCGTGAAATCCGGGTTGTGGCGGTTTTCGCCGCCGTTCATGGTGAGGATGGCCACTGTTTCGTCCTTTTTCCATTCGATCAAAGCCATGGTGGTACCTCCATCGGGATAATGGGAGCGGCCGGATTGCCCCGGCACCGGGAAAACGGGGGAATGAGCGGGCAGGATGCCCGGGGCCGAACCGGATTTCCCCCGGCCGTTCCGGCACCGTGTGTAGCGGAGACAGCCGTCGGTTGTCAATGGATTTGAACCCTTGCGAGGAGTGATCCGCCGGCGTTTCCTGCATGGCGGCCGCCCGTCCTGCTTTCCCGTCACAACCCGTTTGTCCGTTGACAAGGGGGGGCGGTCTTTATATGATTCGCCACTTTTTTCGGCACCGAGGAGACCGTGAAAGACTGGGAAAAAATTCTGATTCTTTGCATTGTCCCGCTGATTCTCTACGTCGGCACGCTCCCCTTCATGCCCCTGATGGAGCCCGACGAGGGGCGCTACAGCGGCATCCCCGCCGAGATGATCGCAACGGGCGATTACATCACCCCCCGCCTCAAGGGGGTCGTCTACTTCGAGAAACCGCCCCTGATGTACTGGGCGACGGCCCTGTCCTTCCACGTCTTCGGGCAGAACGAGTTCGCTTCCCGCCTGCCCGCGGCCCTCTGCGCCTGGGGCCTGATCCTCCTGGCCTGGCGGATGGGACTGTATTTCCACGATCGGAAAACGGGGCTCTGCGCCGCCGCCGTCCTGACGACCTGTCTCTTCCATGCCGCCATCGGGCGGATCAACATCCTCGACATGCCGCTGGCCTTCTTCGTCTGCACGGCCGTCTGGGCGGGGTTTCGCTTTTTTTCCGGGGGGGCGTACCGAAGGAGCTGGCTGTACCTGTTTTTTCTCCTCTCCGGACTGGCCTTCCTGACGAAGGGGCTCATCGGCATCGTATTCCCGGCGGCTACCTTGGGGCTCTGGCTCGTCCTCTCACGGCGCTGGCGGGACATCCTGAGGTTCTTCTCGCCGGTCGGCATCCTCCTGTTCCTCCTGGTGACGCTCCCCTGGCTCATTCTTGTCCAGGAGCGGAACCCGGACTTTTTCCGCTTCTTCTTCATCCAGGAGCATTTCCTGCGCTATACAACAAAGTTCCACCAGCGGCACGAGCCCTTCTGGTTCTTCCTGCCGGTCCTGGTCGGCGGGATCATCCCCTGGCTGGGCTTTCTGCCGTCCGTCTCGGGCGGGTTCCGCCGCAAGTGGTTGGAATCCTTCGGTGCGGAGGAGAAGCGCTTCCTCCTGACGTGGTTCGGATTCATCCTGGTCTTCTTCTCCATTTCATCCTCCAAGCTTGTGCCCTACGTCACCCCGCTGTTCCCGCCCCTGGCGGTCTTCCTGGGGCGGCTGTTCCTGGTGTCGGAGGGCGAGGCGACAGGGGGATGGAAGGTGCGCGGGCCGGTGATCTTCCAGTCGGTTCTCCTGGGAGCGGCCCTCTTTGTGCCGGTCTTCCTGCCGCAACGCAGCGTGTCGCCGGCGGAATGGCTGCTGTGGATCGCCCCGTCCCTGTTCCTGGTAATCCTGCTGGCCTTCCTGCCGGACCGACTTCAGCGTCATGGCCGGATCGGCCGGCTCCCGGGAATCTACCTCGTCTCGGCAATGCTCTTCGTGTCGCTGGTCTTTCCCGCCGCGCGGTTCCTGACGCCCTATAAGTCGGCCCTGCCGGTCGTCCAGGCGATGCCGCAGCATCTCCCGGCGGGGCAGAAGCTCTACCAGTTTCGGATCAACCTCTATGGAATCGATTTTTATACGGGAGTGCGAACGCCCGTGGTGGACGAGGTGGGCGAGCTTTTCTACGGTGCCCTCAAAATCCCCGAGAGCGAGCGCCAGAAATGGTTCATGATGTTCTTCGAGTTTTTCCGCTTCTACCGGCAGGGGCACGAGATCTACCTGGTGACGGTGGACCGGGAGAACGTGGACTTCATCCGGAAGGAGGTCCCCGCCATGGAGATCCTGTGGACGAACGGGAACTACGTCATGATCCGCCTGCCGATGCCGGAGCAACGCGAGGCGCCGCCGGATCCCGGGTATTGACAGGAGGGGCGCGCTCCGCATAGGGTTTGGTCCGGAGAGGTTTTTTATCGCGGAAATGGAACCGCAGCCCCGGGGCGGCGGAAAGAGGGTTCGAATGAACATACGCGAAGAGTTTCTTCCTTTCAGCAGGCCGAGCATCGGGGATCGAGAGGTGGTGGAAGTGACCGCCTGCCTCCGGTCCGGGTGGATCACCACGGGTCAGAAATGCCTGGACCTGGAGACCCGGTTCCGGGAGCGGACGGGGGCGCGCTGCGCTGTTTCCCTGACCTCCGCCACGGCGGGGATGCACCTTCTCCTCCTGGCCCTGGGGATCGGGCCGGGGGACGAGGTGATCACTCCTTCCCTGACCTTTGCCTCCACGGTCAACCAGATCGTCCTGGCCGGTGCGGTACCGGTCTTCGTGGACGTGAACTACGACACCCTGAACCTGAAGGTGTCCGAGGTGGAGGGGGCGATCACCCCCCGGACGAAGGCGGTGATTCCCGTCCACTTCGCCGGTGCGCCGGCGGATATGGCCCCCCTGCTGGACGTTGCCCGGAGGAAGGGCGTCGCCGTGATCGAGGACGCCGCCCATGCCATCGGCACCGTGTGCCGGGGAACCCATGCCGGGGGATTCGGCTGCCCGGCGATCTTTTCGTTCCACCCGATCAAGAACATCACCACCGGCGAGGGGGGAATGGTCACCCTCGACGACGAGACCCTGGAGCGGAAGATCCGGCTGCTGCGCTTCCACGGCATTGAGCGGGACGCCTGGAAGCGCTACGGCAAGGGCGGGGATCCGTCCTACGACATCCGGGAGCCCGGGTTCAAGTACAACCTGACGGACATCCAGGCGGCCCTCGGAGTCGTCCAGATGGACCGGGTGGAGGAATTCAACGCCCGGCGACGCCTGCTGGCGGGATTGTACCGGGATGGACTGTCCGGGATCGACGGCCTCGACCTGCCGGGTGTTCCGGCTTATCCCCACGAGCACCCCTGGCACCTTTTTGTGGTCAAGGTGTCCGCCCTGCCGCGTGAACGGTTCATGGAAGGCCTGGCGGAGCGAAACATCGGCTACGGCCTCCATTTCCCGGCAGTGCACCGGCTGGCTTTCGTTCGGGAGCGCTTCGGCGACGCCTCGTCCCGCCTGCCGGAGACGGAGCGGGCGGCGGACCGGATCCTGTCGCTCCCCCTGTTCCCGGACATGACGGAGGGTGACATCGCCTATGTCTGCGAGGCTGTCCGGGAGATCCTGGGCCGATGAGAAGGCCGGCGGAGGAGCCGGAGAAGGCGGGAGCCGGCGTGAAGGGAGTGATGGCCGTGAATCCGAAACAGATGGTGTCCGTTGTCATCCCCGTCTACAACGAGGAGAAGAACCTGGAGGCCCTCCTCGGGAGGCTCCGGCCTGTCCTGGAAGGCCTGGACAGGCCGTACGAGATCGTCCTCATCGACGACGGCAGCCGGGACCGCTCCCTCACGATCCTGAAAGGATTCGCGAAGGAGCCCGGCGTCCGGGTGGTGGAGCTGACCCGGAACTACGGGCAGCACGCGGCGATCATGGCGGGCTTTTCCATTCTCCGGGGCGGGATCGTCGTGACCATGGACGCGGACCTGCAGAATCCCCCCGAGGAGATCCCCCGGCTCCTCAGGACCATGGAAGAGGGAGACTACGACGTCGTGGGGACCATCCGCAGGGCCCGGAAGGACTCGATCTTCCGCAAGGTTCCCTCCCGGATCGTCAACATGATGGCCCGCCGGATCACCGGGGTCCACATGACCGACTGGGGCTGCATGCTCCGGGCCTATCGCCGGCCCGTGGTGGAGCGCATGAGCGCCTGCCACGAGCACGCAACGTTCATTCCCGCCCTGGCCACCGTCTTCGCCAAGCGGGTAACGGAGATCGAGGTGGCCCACGAGGAGCGCCACGGCGGGGCGTCCAACTACCCCCTGCGCAAGCTGATCAACCTCCAGTTCGACCTGGTGGCGTCCTTCTCCGACTTTCCCATGAAGATGCTCATGTACGGCGGCATCGCCATGTCCGTCCTGGGGGTGCTTTTCGGCCTGTTCCTCGCCGTGGCCCGCCTTGTATACGGAGCCCTCTGGGCGGCCCAGGGCGTCTTCACCCTCTTCGCCATCCTCTTCGTCTTCGTGGGGATGCAGTTTTTCGCCCTCGGCGTCATCGGCGAGTACATCGGCCGGATCTACCGGGAAGTGAGGAAGCGCCCCGAATACGTCATCGAGCGGGTCCACGGGGTGGAAGAAGGAACATAAAAGAGACGATTATCTTTTGATCGATAAAGGCAGGGGGTGCGATTCTCGTGAATCGGCGAAGCATGTTTCTGGATGCGGATAAAAGGACGAGAGAGGCTGTCGTCCATTTCTGGCGAACCCGTGCGGAACAGCAGAAAAGACAGAAAAGTAGCGGTAAAACGGATCAGGGATCGCGAAGCGCCGTGACCGGTGGAGCACAGATGGATGGGTTCATGGATCTGTTTTCAACGGTCGCCATCCGTGCAGGGATCCCGGAAACATGTGTTTTCAGGAAAAAAGCGGTCGAGCTTCCAGGATTTTTCCGTGCTACCAAGGAATGGGACCTGCTCGTTGTCCGGGATCGGAAACTCATTGCGGTGATTGAGGCAAAATCGCAGGTGGGACCGTCTTTCGGGAATAATTTCAACAATCGGACCGAAGAGGCCATCGGCAGCGCCGCCGACCTCTGGACCGCCTTCCGGGAGCGTGCATACATGGACAGTCCCGCTCCCTTTCTCGGTTATTTCTTTCTCCTGGAGGATTGCGACGCCTCCCATCGGCCGGTCCGGGTCGAAGAGCCGCATTTCAAGGTCTTTCCGGAATTCGTGAACGCCTCCTATATGAAGCGTTATGAACTGTTGTGCAGGAAACTCGTGCTGGAAAGGCATTACTCGACTGCAGCGTTCATCACTTCGACACGAACCGAAGGTTCCGCAGGATCTTATCGGGAACCTGCAGGGGACCTTTCCATGGATCGTTTTTTGCGGACCCTTGCCGGCCAGATCCAGGCGCATGTAACATGATGGAAACGACGCACAGACTCATCCATGGTGATTCACGGGAGCTGTCTTTTCTGGAAGACGAGTCCGTGCATCTCGTCCTGACATCTCCGCCCTACTGGAATCTGAAGCGTTACAACGAACATCCGCAGCAGTTGGGACATATTCAGGATTATGAGGACTTTCTCTCAGAGTTGGAAAGGGTATGGCGGCATATTTTCCGGATTCTTGTGCCCGGAGGGAGACTCGTCTGTGTCGTCGGTGATGTCTGTGTGGCGAGGCGTGAATACGGCCGTCATCTCGTCTTTCCTCTCCATGCGGATATCTGCGTTTCCTGCCGGCGCATCGGCTTTGACAACCTGAATCCGATTGTCTGGCACAAGATCGCCAACGCATCCTACGAAGTTAACAATGGTTCGAAATTCCTTGGGAAACCATACGAGCCGAATGCAATTATCAAGAATGACATGGAGTTTATCCTCATGCAGCGCAAACCCGGCGGTTACAGGAAGCCGACGGAAAGCCAACGCAGTGGTAGCAAAATCGGCAAGGATGACTTTGACCGCTGGTTTCAGCAGATCTGGAACATCCCCGGGGCATCGACCAAACGCCACCCGGCGCCGTTTCCACTGGAACTGGCCATGAGGATCGTTCGCATGTTCTCGTTTGTCGGGGACACGGTGCTCGATCCTTTTTGCGGTTCGGGAACGACCATGGTCGCTGCACTCAGGACGGATAGGAACAGCATCGGGGTCGAGATCGATTCGGACTATTGCCGGATGTCGGCTCGCTATCTAAAAGCGGAGAGTTCCGATCTTTTTTCGACGGCCCGGCTGGTCTTTGAGAAGGCCCGACAGGAGGCCCCCCTGCTTGTCAGGGAAGACCAGGAACTGTACTCGGTTCGGCCGGCAAGGCACAAACTGGATTAGGAGCACTTTGGGGGATCGAGCCGTGAACGCCGTCGTCTTCGCCTATTCCGACATGGGGATCACGGGACTGAACGCCCTGGAGGCGGCGGGCTTCGGGATCCGGACCATTATTTCCCACGAGGACGACCCGGGGGAAAACGTCTGGTTCGGCTCCGTCCGGGCCTGGGGGGAGGAGCGGGGCATCCCCGTCCTGTGTCCGGAGAGCGTGGGGACGCCGGAGTGGCGGGAGCGGATCGCCGCTCTTGCGCCGGAGACCATCTTTTCTTTCTACTACCGCCACATGATCCGCCCGGAGATCCTGGACCTGGCCGCCGCGGGGGCCTACAACCTTCACGGATCGCTGCTCCCGGCCTACCGGGGCCGCGCGCCGGTGAACTGGGTCCTGGTCAACGGAGAGACCCGCACCGGGGTCACACTCCACCACATGGTGGCGAAACCCGACGCGGGCGACATCGTCGGGCAGCGGGCCGTTCAGATCGCCTTCGAGGACACGGCGCTCACCCTCTACCGCAAGCTGTGCCGGGCGGCGACGGAGCTCCTGGCGGAAGTCCTCCCGCGGATCGCGGCAGGCACGGCCCCCCGGATCCCCATGGATCTTTCCCTGGGAAGCTACTATGGAGGCCGGAAGCCCGCCGACGGCCTCATCGACTGGAGCTGGCCGGCACTGCGCGTCTATAACCTGGTCCGTGCCGTGACGGACCCCTGGCCGGGGGCCTTCACGTTTCTCCCCGCGGGACAGAAGATGATCGTCTGGCGGGGGATGCCGGAGAACCCTGGAGGCGGCGGCACGACCGCCGATCACGGCCGGGTCCGGCTCGACGGCGGGCGCGTCTTCGTGAGTGCCGGGGAAGGGCGGCTGGAGTTGCTGGAGATCGAGATCGAAGGCCGCAGGATAAAGGGAGCCGCCATCCGGGAGTGCCTCCATCCATTGGAGGGTCTCTGTCTGGTCCGGGAGCCCGCAGCCTGACCGCGGGACGGACGGCGGGCAATGCTTCCCGGAAGCCTGCGGAAAGCGTTTTCTCTGTCGCATCAATCTACAGAGCGAAAAGGATTCACCATGAAGAAAGGGCAGCTGGAGACCCCGTTTCGCCTGACGATCCTGTCGGTTCTCCTGGTGGCCACGGTTGTTCTTGCCGGCTGGATTGCGACGGAAACCCTGTGTGAACAGGCCCGCGATGAGATTGTCCGGGAGGGCGAGGCCGCGGCCCTGACCATCTCGGTCCTCTTGGATTCCGAGTGCGAGAGAATCGAGGGTGCCGTCGGGGCCATGGCCGGTTCCCCCCTGGTCGTTGCCGCCCTGACCGGAGGGAAGGATGCCGACATCGAGCAGGCCAACGCCGCCCTGGACCGGTTCAACACCAGCCTGAACGCCTCCGTTTCCTACCTGATGGACCGGGAGGGACGGACCATTGCTTCCTCCAACCGCCATGCCCCGGACCGTTACGTCGGGATGTCTTTCCAGTCCCGGCCCTATTTCCAGGATGCGATCCGGGGCCTCGGCGGCCGGTATTTCGGGATCGGCCTCACATCGGGGAAACGGGGATTTTTTGCCAGCCGGGCGGTGAGGGACCGGGACGGAACGATCGTCGGTGTCGCCGCCATGCAAAAAAACCTCGACACGACGGAGTCTTTCTTCGGCAAATATCCCCACTGTTACCTGATCGATCCGAACGGGATCATTTTTCTGTCGAGCCACCCAGGACGGGTTCTGAAGGCCCTGTGGCCGATCCCCGCACCATCGGCGGCGGCACTCACCGCCTCCGGGCAATTCGGAAAGCCGTCCTTCGAGGCCGTCTTTGACGGTGAGGTTGTCGAGGGGACGGAGATCGCCCTGGACGGGGAGGAATTCCTCGTCTCGAGGAAGGTCTTCAACAAGGACGGCTGGTCCGTCATTCTCTTCACTTCGATGAGGCAGATCGGAATCTACCGGACGGCGGGTGTCCTGCTCACGGTCGCCGTTCTTCTGCTCTTCACGGTCGTCCTGTCGATGGTTCACATGGTGAGCCGGTCCCGGCGGGACATCGCGTTCAAGGAGGAGCGGTTCCGGGAGCTTTTCGGAAACATGAGCAGCGGTGTGGTCGTGTATGATGCCCTGCCCGACGGAATGGATTTTGTCGTCCGCGATCTCAACCGGTCCATGGAGAGGATCGGCAGGGTCCGAAAAGAGGCGGTCATCGGCATGAGCGTCCGGGACGTCTTCCCGGGCGTGCGGGGGATGGGCCTCCTGGACGTGTTCGTGCGCGTCTGGAGATCCGGGAAGCCGGAGCGGAACGGGGCATCGCTGTACCGGGACGACCGTGTCTCCCTGTGGCTCGAGAGTTACGTCTACAGGCTTCCCTCCGGCGAGGTCGTGGCCGTCTGCGACGACGTCAGCGAACGCAAAGCGGCGGAGGATGCCCTCCAGCGGAGCGAGGAAAAGTACCGGGAGATCCTTGAAAACATGTCGGAGGGCTACCTGGAGACGGACCTCCGCGGAAACCTGACCTTCTTCAACCCGGCGGCCTGCGCGATGCTGAAGTGTTCCCCGGAGGAGTTGCGGGGGCTGAATTATCAGCGAATCATGGACATCGAGACGGCTCCGGAGGTCGCGGAGGCGTTCGGGAAAGTCTATCGGACCGGCGTCGGCCTCAGCCTCTTCGAATGCCGCCTGGTCCGGAAGGACGGCGTCACCGTTCATGCGGAGACGTCCGTGAACCTGCGGAGGGACCCGGCGGGGAAGGCCGTCGGATTCAGCGGGATCGTCCGCGACATCTCGGAGCGGAAGCGCTTCGAGGAGGAGCTGCACAGGCAGTCCGTTTCCGACGCGATGACGGGCCTGTTCAACCGGCGCGGCTTTGTGGCGCTGGCGGAGAAGCAGATGAAGATCGCCGCCCGGAACCGGATGGAGATCGTGCTCCTCTTCGCCGATATGGACGGCCTCAAGTGGATCAACGACAACCTGGGCCACAAGAAGGGCGACGAGGCGATCGTCGAGGCCGCCTCGGTCCTGAAGGAGGCTTTCCGGGAATCCGACATCATCGCCCGCGTGGGAGGGGATGAGTTCGTGGTTCTGGCGCTGGGGGCGTCCATGCAGAACACCGCTTCCATCACCGGCCGCTTCGAGGAATGCCTCCGCGTTCACAACGCCCGCGAGGGCCGGGATTACAAAATATCCATCAGCATCGGCATGGTGCGGTGCGATCCGCAGGAGTCCGGCAATCTCGACGAGCTGATGACCCGGGCGGATACGCTCATGTACGAGCAGAAGAAGCAGAGGAAGGCCCAGCGGGTTTAGGAGGTCCCGGCGGTTCCTCCGCCGGTTGCGCAGCCTGTGTCCGGCGCGGTGGAGCCTGGATGCCGGCTCCCTTTCTCCCTGGTTCCCCCGGCGAGGTACATCCAGGCAAATCCGATCACCGCGGCCACAAGCGACGCCGAAAGGATTCCCAGCTTGGCCTTTTCAGCGAGGGACGGATCCCCGGGAAAGGCCAACTGGCTGATGAAGAGCGACATGGTGAAGCCGATTCCGGCCAGCCAGGAGACCCCGCACAGGTGAATCCACCCGACACCCCTGGGAAGGACGGCCAGTCCGGTCCGGACGGCCAGCCAGCTTGCCCCGCTGATCCCGGCGAACTTGCCCAGGACAAGACCGAGCACCACCCCGAGGGTGACCGGGTCCGCCAGGGCCTCCCAGCCCTCGATGGTTGAGAAATCCACCCCCGCGTTGGCGAAGGCGAAGAGAGGAATCACTCCGAAAGTGACCCAGGGAGCGAGGGTGTGCTCGATCCTCTGCTGGGGAGATTGGACCGCAATGGCCTCTTTCTCCAGGGCTTCCGCGAGGGCGGCCATGCGAAGGCTGCTCAGGGGATTTCCCGAGGATTCGGGATCGCAGGTCTCGGCATGGAAGGCATCCTTCAGCTCTTCCAGTGAGCGATCGAACTGTTCCGGCGTGTGGGCGGGCTTCGCGGGGATCGTGAAGGCCAGCAGGACGCCGCCGATGGTGGCGTGGACACCCGACTTCAGAAGAAATATCCAGAGCAGGATCCCCGCCAGGACATAGGGAAGCGGATGCCGGATGCCTCCCCGGTTGAGCATCGTCAGGAACAGGAGCATGACGCCCGCCGAGCCCAGGCTCGCCCCGTCGATGGCCTGGGTGTAGAAGATGGCGATGACGAGGACCGCTCCCAGGTCGTCGACGATGGCGAGGGCGGTCAGAAAAATGATCACGTTCCGGGGAACCCGCCAGGCAAGCAATACGAGGATTCCCACAGCGAAGGCAATGTCCGTGGCCATGGGGATGCCCCAGCCCGCTGCAGCCGGTCCCGCCGGATTCAGCAGGAAGTAGATCAGCGCGGGTACAGCCATCCCGCCGGCCGCGGCCACCATCGGCAGGGCGGCGTCTTTCGGGCTCGAAAGCTCTCCCACCAGGAATTCCCGCTTCAACTCCAGTCCCACCAGCAGGAAGAACAGGGCCATGAGCCCCTCGTTGACCCAGTGATGGAGAGTGAGGCGAAGGAAAACCTCTCTGCCCGCCGTGATCCCGACGGTCTGCTCGAAAAGGTGGTGGATCCATCCGCCCCAGGGCGTATTGGCAAAGAGGATGGTGAATACGGTCGTCCCGATGAGCACGATTCCGCCCGCCGTGGTCTGCTTGAGAAAGCGCTCGAAGGGGCTCATGATGCGGCCGAAGAGTGTTTCCAGGGGGTAGGGTTTCAAATCCATGAGGATCTCTCCGGGATGTCGGGGGAATGGTGCCGCCGGAGCACGGGGCGGCAGCCGGACGGGGCAAAACGCACACCTGCACCCGGGGGCGGAGTCTCTGTGCTGAAGGCCTCTTGTAAAGGGGGCCATGAACCCCCGTCCGCCCGGGATTGCTCTGCCGGCGGGTCTGCAAAGCAGTGGTTTCATACCATAAAATGATGAAATATTCAAGGGATGGGGTCCCTTCCAGGCATGCGGCGGTGTGGTGGAGAGCCCGTCTCGAACAAAGCTCCGTTTGTCGACCGCGGCGAACCGGGAGAAGATGCCGGCTGGAGCGGATGTAGCCGGATTGCCGGGCGATTGCCGATAAGGGTTGCGCAAAGCGGTAAAAAATCGTAGAAGGCGGTTCCCGCCGGAACGGAATCGCGGGAAACCATTTCAGTTTTTTAGGGGACAAGGGCATGGCAGCGAAGAAAATCCTGATTCTGGGCGTCAACGGCTTCATCGGCCACCACCTGACCAACAAGATCCTGGACGAGACGGACTGGCTGGTCTACGGCATGGACCTGGCGGAAGACCGGCTCGGCCGCGCCCTCAACAACCCGCGGTTCCAGTTCCTCGAGGGCGACATCGCCATCAACCGCGAGTGGATCGAGTACCACGTCAAGAAGTGCGACGTCGTCATGCCGCTGGTGGCCATCGCCACGCCGAAACTCTATGTGGAGGATCCCATCGGCGTCTACCAGCTTGACTTCGAGATGAACCTCAACGTCGTCAAGCAGTGCGTCAAGTACCACAAGCGAGTCGTGTTCCCCTCCACGTCGGAGGTCTACGGCGCCTGTGCGGACCCGGAGTTCAGTGAGGACGAGAGTTTTCTCACGGTGGGACCCATCCAGAAGGAGCGCTGGATCTACTCGTGCTGCAAGCAGCTCCTGGACCGGGTCATTTATGCCTACGGCACCCGGGGGCACCTGGAGTTCACCCTGTTCCGCCCTTTCAACTGGGTGGGACCGCGCCTCGACTCCCTCGACACGGCCAAGGAGGGCAGTTCACGGGTGGTGACGCAGTTCATCGCGGAGCTGCTCATGCGACGGCCCATCACCCTCGTCGACGGCGGACACCAGAAGCGCTGCTTCACCTACGTGGACGACGGCATCGACGCGCTGATCCGGATCCTGGCGAACAGGGACGGCGCCTGCAAAAACGAGATCATCAACATCGGCAACCCCACGAACGAGTGCTCCGTCCGGGAGCTGGCCCATCTCCTGAAGGGAATCTTCACGGAGCACCCGGACCACCGGAACGACGAGGCCTACTCGGAGATCATCGAGAAGCCCGCGGAGGACTTCTACGGCAAGGGATACCAGGACATCTACACCCGCAAGCCCAGCATCGAGAAGGCCCGGCGCCTGCTGGGCTGGGAGCCGAAGGTGAGCCTGGAGGAGTCGATGCGGCGGACGCTGTACTCGTTCCTGGAAGAGAACAAACTCTGACAATCAACAGGCTGTTGAAAAAGGGCGTCTGCTGTGTTGCCCTCATCCCGCTCCGCTCGACGTACGAGAGAGTACGACCCGCGGCGCGGGATTTCGGGCGCCTTGCATCCGGGCATTTTTGAACAGCCCGCCCCATAATTCCGGCAGGGGCGTCCCAATTGCTCCTCTGGAAACCCCCGGTCGCACCCCCACGAACATTGGTCGGGGCACGGGGGCTGCCACGGGGGCTTCCGTTGTCGCGGACGTTTTTTCCCGCGTTCCCTTGTCGACTACCTGTCAGGCTGGAGGGATGGGAAAAAAGTCCTGATCGCTCCTCTGGAAACCCCCGGTCGCGCCCCCGCGAACATTGGTCGGGGAGTGGGGGCTTTCCAGAGCGCGAATAGCGGCTTTTTCGGGGTACCCTGCCGTCGCAACGTAGCACCCGCAAAGCCATCCGTCTCTGCGCCCCTGGGCGCGAGTTATGACTTTGCAGCGGAGCGAGACGCTGCAGGGTCGAAAAAACGCTCTTGAGCGCGAGGGAAGCCTCTCTCCCGCAATGCTCGAACGTCGTGCGACCCGTCTCGATTCCTTGTGAAGCGGAAGGGTGGATGGATAAGTAAGGATAAGAGGAGGGTGATGGATCCCGTCCTGGGCCTGAAAATCGATGTGGATACCTACCAGGGGATGAAGAACGGGGTACCCCGTCTCCTGGATATCCTCGGGGACTTCGGCCTGAAGGGGACCTTCTTTCTCAGCGTCGGCCCCGACGCCTCGGGTCGGGCGGTCCTCCAGCTCTTGAAGAATCCCCGGTTCCTCAAGAAGATGCTCCGGACGAACGCTCCGGGGCTATATGGTTTCCGGACCGCACTCTACGGCACGCTCCTGCCGTCACCCATGATCGCCCTGTCTTTCCCGGGACACGTCCGGCGTATCCTGGACGGTGGACACGAGGTCCAGTTCCATGCCTGGGACCACCGGCGCTGGCAGGACGACCTCACGGAGAAATCCCGGGAGTGGATCGCGGACTGGTTCGAGCGGGGGATTGGGGGATTCCGGTCCCTCACGGGCCGGCTTCCGGAGGCCTTCGGCGCCCCGTCATGGAGGGTCGACGACCGGGTCCTTTCCGTCCTGGCCGGATACCGGTTCGACTACCTGAGCTGCACCCGCGCGGCGGAGCCTTTCGTGTACGATACCCTGGGGATTCCCGAGATTCCTTCGAATCTTCCATGCTTCGAGGAGGCCGGCATCGAGGGGGCCACGGAGACGGTCCTTCGGGCCCTCCGGGGAGGGGGCCGCCACGTGCTTCCCGTTCACGCCGAGGCGGAGGGGGGCATCTGGGACCGGCCCTTCATGGACCTTCTCGAACGGATCCGGTCCGCCGGATGCCGTGTTGCTACCCTGGGGGAAATAAAAGAGGAACTGGATACCGCGACGCTGCTGCGGCGACGTCCCCGCCTGGAGCTTCTCCAGGGGCGGGCGTTTCCGTGTGCGGTCTGAGGGCGCGGGCTTTCGGGCGCATGCCGCCGGAACTCCACCCTTCATAAAAGAGAGGAACGAACATGAGAACAAATCGATGGATTGTCGCTGCCTTGTTCGCCGTTGTGCTGATCGTCCTGCCGATGGTCTCGTCGCTCATCGACCTGTACGTCGACTGGCTCTTTTTCATGGAGACGGAGTACACGAGCGTCTTCACGAAGACCCTGGCGACACAGGTCGCCTCCGGATCCGTCCTCGCCCTGCTGTTCCTCGTCGTCGCGCTGGCAAACCTGTTCCTTGCCAATCGGATTGTGTTTCCCCCGCACACCCCATACCAGATCGGCGGTGCCCCCCTCCCGATTCCTCCCGGGGCCGTGAAGGGGGTGCGCCTCATTATCACGGGCCTGATTCTGCTGTTTGCGATGGTCGTGGCGGGCAAGTGGGGGGCCTCCCTCTGGGACGACATCCTGCTGTTCCTGAACGCCGGGACCGTCGGCATTAAAGATCCGGTCTTCGGAAACGACATCGGGTTTTATCTCTTTCAGTTTTCCCTTCTCGATTCCTTCAAACAGGTCGTGGATTTCTGCCTGATCCTGACCGCCATCGTGACGGGGATTTTCTACTTCCTGGGCGGCGGTGTCCTGCTTACGCAGCGGCAGATCCATGTCGATCCGCGGGTCACCCGGCACCTGGGAGTCCTGCTGGGCCTCCTGATTGTGAACATGGGCTTGGGCTTTTACCTCGATTCCCTGCGCATGCTCTACTCCGACCACGGGGTCGTCTTCGGGGCGAGCTACACCGACGTCCACGCCCGGCTCCTCGGATACCGGATCCTGACGGTGCTCACCCCCCTGGCCGGCATCGGCGTGATCGCGGGAATCTTCCGGAAAAACATGAAGTGGGCGGCGGCTCCTCTGGGGCTCGTGTTTGTCGTGTATTTCCTGGGCATTGCGATCTACCCGGCGGTCCTGCAGAAATTCAAGGTGACCCCCAACGAACTGCTCCTGGAGACTCCCTTCATCGAGAACAACATCCGCATGACCCGGCTGGGCTACGACCTGGACCGTATCCAGGAGATTCCCTTCGATGTCGCCTACAACCTCACGGGCCGTGACATCGACCGGAACGATGCGACCATCCGGAACATCCGCCTCTGGGACCATGCCCCGCTCTTGCGCACCTACAGCCAGTTGCAGCAGATCCGGACATACTACCGGTTCACGGACGTCGACAACGACCGCTACACCGTTGACGGGAAGTACCTTCAGGTCATGCTGTCGCCGCGGGAGCTGTCCTACGCCGACCTGCCGAGCAAAACCTGGATCAACGAGCGGCTCATCTTCACCCACGGCAACGGACTGACCCTGGGGCCGGTGAGCCGGATCAGCAGGGAGGGGCTGCCGGAGTTCTTCATCAAGGACATCCCGCCTGTGGGGAGCACGGACCTGAAGGTGACACGCCCGGAAATCTATTACGGGGAGATGTCCAACGACTACGTTGTCGTGAAGACGAAGATCCCCGAGTTCAGCTACCCAACGCCGGAAGGAAACATCTATACCTCCTATGCCGGGAAAGGGGGGACGGAGACGGGTTCCCCGGCACGCCGGCTCCTCTTCTCCATGAAGTTCAAGACGGAGAAGATCTTCTTTTCCTCCGACATCACCTCCGAGAGCCGGATCCTCATCTACCGGAACGTCCGGGAGCGGATCCGGAAAATCGCCCCCTTCCTCCTCTTCGACGCGGACCCTTACATGGTGATCGACGGGGAGGGAAAGCTGGTCTGGATGGTGGACGCCTATACGGCCTCGTCCCGGATGCCGTATTCGAAGCCGGCTCCCCGCAACAACCCCCTCGTGCGGAACGCCAACTACATCCGGAACGCCGTCAAAGTCACCGTGGACGCCTATGACGGCAACGTTCTCTTCTATGTCAGCGATCCCGGTGACAGCATCATCCAGGCCTACATGCGGATCTTTCCGAAGCTGTTCCGGAGCCTGGAGGAGATGCCCGCCGTCCTGAAGCGCCACATCCGGTATCCCCAGTCGCTCCTGCAGCTCCAGGCCTCCCTGTACACGGCCTACCACATGACGGATCCGAAGGTGTTCTACAACAAGGAAGACCTCTGGGACGTCCCGGTTTTCAACGATAAATACATGCAGCCGTACTACACCATCATGAGGCTGCCCGATGCGAAGAAGGAGGAGTACATCCTTCTCCTTCCCTACACGCCGGCCAAGCGGGACAATCTGGCGGCGTGGCTGGCGGCGCGCTGCGACGCCCCCGAGTACGGAAAGCTCGTGGTTTACACCTTTCCCCGGGACCGGCTCATCTTCGGGCCCAAGCAGGTGGATGCGCGGATCAACCAGGATTCCTATATTTCCCAGCAGCTGACCCTCTGGAGCCAGCACGGCTCCAGGGTGATCCGGGGAAGCCTGCTGGTCATCCCCATCGAGCGGTCCCTCCTGTACGTGCAGCCGCTGTACCTTGCCGCCTCGGACGCGGTTGGACTGCCGGAGCTCAGGCGGGTCATCGTCGCCTACGAGAACGAAGTGGTCATGGAGGAGAACCTCGACCTGGCCCTGCAGCGGCTCTTCGGGGCACGGAGGGCGGCGGTCGCCTCCGCGGCGGCGGGAGCGCCCCCGGCGGCGGACAGGCAGGCATCCCTCCGGGACCTGGCGGCGGAGGCCATGAAGAACTATCAGCGGGCCCTGGAGATGCAGCGACAGGGCAACTGGGCGGGTTACGGGGAGGAGATCCGGAAGCTGGAACAGGTCCTGAAAAAAATGGCCAATTGACTTGTCCGGAGCGGGGAAATGAGGTAGGGAACTCTGCCGGTCCTCCCGATGGCGGGCCGGCCATGCCAACTCACGGACGTGCCAGCGGATGAAGCTCCTTAGACGCCTATACGATTGGGTCCTCCACTGGGCCGAAACACCCTACGGGGCGCCGGCCCTGTTCGTTCTCTCCTTTGCGGAGGCGTCGTTCTTCCCCGTTCCGCCGGACCCGCTGCTCATCGCCCTGGTGCTGGGCGCCCAGTCAAAGGCATTCCGCTTCGCAGCCAACTGTACGATCGCCTCCGTCCTTGGGGCGCTCCTGGGCTACGGGATCGGTTACTTCGTCTGGTGGGACGCCCCGAACGTATTTTCCCCGGTGGCCCTGTTCTTCTTCGATAACGTCCCCGGATTCACTGTGAACATGTTCCGCTACATCCAGGGTCTTTTCGAGACCTGGAACTTCTGGATCATCTTCACCGCCGGCTTCACCCCCATCCCCTACAAGGTCTTCACCGTCTCCGGCGGGGCCTTCGACGTGAACCTGCCCATGTTCCTGATCGCTTCGGTCGTCTCCCGGGGCGCCCGGTTCTTCCTGGTGGCCTTCCTGATCTGGAAGTTCGGGGGGCCCATCAAGAGCTTCATCGACCGGTACTTCAACTGGCTGGCCGTCCTTTTCACCGTACTTCTCGTCGGCGGCTTTGCCGTCATCAAGTATTTCCTGTAACTCTTCCGGGCTTGCCCCCACCGAGGCCGAAAACGACCCATTTCGTTGACGCGAGGGATCGTAATCGATAGACTGCCTTCCGGACTTTCCGCTGAACAAGGCGGGGCAAACGGCGCGGGGAAAGACACCCGGCGGAATTCGAGAAAGGAGGAAACCCGACGATGGAAACCCTGCTCTGCAAACACTGGCACCACTGCCGGTCCCGGGATGTGGCCGATTTCCTGGACACCGACCCCGAGCGCGGGCTCTCGCTTTTCGAGGTCAAGCACCGCCAGGAAAAGTTTGGTCCCAACACGGTGACCGTCAAGAAGCGGACCGGTCCCCTCATGCGATTCCTCAAACAGTTCCACCAGCCCCTCGTCTATATCCTTCTGGCCGCCGGGGGAATTACCGCACTCCTTCAGGAATGGGTCGATTCCTCGGTCATCCTGGGAGTCGTCCTGGTCAACGCCGTCATCGGCTACATCCAGGAGGACAAAGCGGAGCGGGCCATCGAGTCCCTGAAAAATCTGATGACCACCACCTCGACGGTTCTACGGGATGGAAAGCGCATCGCTGTTCCCTCGGCGGAGCTCGTGCCCGGCGACATCGTGCTCCTCCAGTCGGGCGACAAGGTTCCGGCGGACCTGCGCCTCCACATTTCGCGGGAACTGCGGATCGACGAATCGGCCCTCACGGGGGAGTCGGTGCCAGTGGAGAAAACGGAGGCGGAGCTGCCGCCCGATACGATCCTCGCCGACCGGAAGAACATGGCCTACGGCGGGACTCTTGTCAGCTACGGCCAGGGGCGGGGGATCGTCGTCGCCACTGGGGACAAGACGGAGACGGGCCGGATCTCCGAGCTGGTCGCGGGGGCGGCGGACCTGTCGACCCCTCTGACAAAAAAAATCGCCCGGTTCAGTACGATCCTCCTCTGGGCCATCCTGGTCCTGGCGGGCCTGACCTTCGGCGTTGGACTCTGGAGGGGCGAGAGCGCCGTCGACATGTTCATGGCCGCCGTCGCCCTGGCGGTGGGGGCCATCCCGGAAGGGCTTCCCGCGGCGGTGACGATCACGCTGGCCATCGGCGTAAGCCGCATGGCCCGGAAACGGGCCATCATCCGGAAACTTCCCGCCGTGGAGACCCTGGGCAGCACCACGGTCATCTGCTCCGACAAGACGGGGACTCTCACGGAGAACCAGATGACGGTCCGCCGGATCTACGCGGGAGGCGATTTTTATGACGTTTCGGGGGTCGGCTACACTCCGGAGGGTTCGTTCTCGATCACGGGGAGGGATCTCCAGGCGCCGCTCCCGGAGGCACTGGCGGAATGCCTTCGGGCGGGTCTCCTCTGCAATGACGCCAGGCTCCTCCGGGAGGACGACATCTGGAAGATCCAGGGAGACCCCACGGAGGGGGCCCTGATCGTTGCCGCCGCCAAGGGACGACTGAACGCGGAGGAGACCGCCGGCGCCTTTCCGCGCCTCGACTCAATCCCCTTCGAGTCGGAGCGCCAGTACATGGCCACCCTCCACGGCGGCGGAAAGGGGGGTGCCGGAATCGTCTATTTCAAGGGGGCCGTGGAGCGTATCCTGACGAAGTGCGAAAACACTCTCGAAGCCGGAGGCGGCCTCCAGCCTGTTGATCGCACGGTGGTCCAGCAGGCTGCGGAGGACATGGCCGCCGGGGGTCTCCGGGTGCTGGCCCTTGCCAGGAAGGAAATGCCGGCGGGAAGCACCCGCATCGACGGGGAGGATGCATTTTCCGGCCTGACATTTCTCGGGTTTCAGGGAATGATCGATCCGCCGCGGCCGGAGGCCCTGGAAGCCGTGCGGCTCTGCCGGGCCGCCGGGATCGAGGTGAAGATGATCACCGGGGACCACGCCCTGACAGCCGCGACGATTGCCCGCCAGATCGGGATCGGGCGGCCGGACGGCGGGGAGGAGGCCGCCCCGGCGGCGTTGACCGGCCAGGATCTGGCCCGTCTCGGCGACGACGAGATGATCCGGGCCGCAGCGGAGGTCTCCGTCTTTGCCCGCGTGGCGCCGGAGCAGAAACTGCGCCTCGTGGAGGCGCTCCAGGCCCGCGGGCAGATCGTGGCCATGACGGGGGACGGCGTCAACGACGCCCCGGCCCTGAAACAGGCCGACATCGGCGTGGCCATGGGCATCACCGGAACCGACGTGGCCAAGGAGGCGGCGGACATGGTCCTCACGGACGACAACTTCGCCTCCATCACGCGGGCCGTGGAGGAGGGGCGCCGCGTCTTCGACAACCTCGTGAAGTTCATCATCTGGACGCTCCCGACGAACGGCGGCGAAGGGCTCGTCATCCTGGCCGCCATCCTGACGGGGACGACCCTGCCGATTCTTCCCGTTCAGATCCTCTGGATCAACATGACCACGGCGGTCCTCCTGGGCCTGATGCTGGCCTTCGAGCCCCAGGAGAAGGACGTCATGGAGCGTCCGCCCCGGGACCCCCGGGCGCCGCTCCTCGACAAGGTGATGATCGGCCGGATCCTCCTGGTGACGATCCTCATGCTGGGAGCCGTCTTCTCCCTCTTCCTCTGGCAGAAGGGACAGGGATATCCCATCGAGGTTGCCCGCACGGTGGCGGTCAACCAGTTTGTCATGATCGAGCTCTTCTACCTTTTCAACTGCCGGTCCCTGACCCGCTCCGCCTTCCGCATCGGCTTCTTCACCAACCCCTGGGTCCTGGTCGGATCGGCCGTGATGGTGGTCCTCCAGCTTCTGTTCACCTACACCCCCGTCATGAACCGGCTCTTCCAGACGGCCCCTGTCTCCATCCGGGATTGGGGTATCATATTGTTGATTTCATTTGGTGTTTATCTGGCCATCGGCCTGGAAAAGATGGTGCGAAACTGGAAGAAGTCCTGAATCGGAACCTTCAAGGAGCAAATCATGGGCAAGACGGCGGACATGATGCTGGACGAAATCGGCGGGATCATCCGGGGCGGCCTCGATGAGGACGGAACGCTCCACATCCTCAGGATCCTCGACGGTCCGATCTATCCGAAGGCGTTCCTGGAAGAGATGACGCTCTACAGCGAGATGCTCCCGCTGGGGCGCGAGCATCCTTTCACGCCGGAGCAGCGCTGTCTTCACTTCCTGTGGGACGCCTTCGACCGGCTCCCCGTGTCCCTGGACGCGAATTTCGGGATCCTGTTCCGGAGGCTGATCGCGGAGCGCCTGTTCAAGAAGTGCGGCGCCGGGTTCATCGCGGAGGAAAACTGCCGGTTCAACTTCGGGCAGAACATCGAGGTCGGCGATTTCGTCTTTTTCAACCGAGGCGTGTTCGTGGATTCCAAGGGGGGAGTCACCATCGGTAGACACGTGGCGCTGACGGAGGACGTGCGGATCTTTACGCACAGCCACTCGGAATCGTCGCACATCGTCCGGGAATACAGGCCGGTTATCATCCGGGATTACGCGAAGATCTATTCCGGTGCCGTCATCCTCCCCGGTGTCACCGTCGGAGAACAGGCAATCGTGGCCTCACACTCCATGGTGGTCAAGGACGTCCCCGCCAACTCGCTCGTGGCCGGGATCCCCGCGCAGGTCGTCCGGATGAGGAAGACGGAGGGGAGGGAGGGGGAGGAGTTGGACCACCTCTGGCTATTCTGACGGACGGCCGCTGAAAAGGAGCCGTCTGCTGCGTTTCTCTCGTCCTTTGCCGCTCGACGTACCGAACAGTACGACTCGCGGCTCAGGACTTTGAGAGTTATTCCACCATTCCCCTTTTCCGTTTTTCCTCGTGCTGGAGAAAAAGGCCCATGCCCGTCTTCAGGCGGCCGAATCCCATGGCCTGATAAAAGCCTTCACGTCCCGGGCTTGCGTAAAGGATGACGTTGCAGGCCCCGACCTTTTTCAGGATCGTCCCCATGATGAGCTTTCCCACGCCCTTGCCCCGGTGTTCCGGAACGACCGCCATATCGTACACGGCCGCCTGGTAGGCCCCGTCGGAGATGGCCCGGCCGAAGCCGATGATCCGCTCGCCCTCGTAGATGAAGACGACGGCCTCGCTGTTTTCGAAGGCCCGTCGATGGCGGGCGTGGTCGTAGAAACCCATCCCCGCCTCCCGCAGTGTGGACTGGATTTGGTGCCAGTCCACTCCCTTGCAGTTCTCCTGGATCCTGTATTCCATCGTCTGTCCTCCCGGAAAGGCCGTGCGGGCGGTCCTTGCGAACGGCCGGGATTCCTGCCCGCGGGTCAACATGATCGGGGCGGATCATACTACACTTCACGGCCGGAGTGATAGCAGCCAATGCGGAAATGCGACATGAAATGCAGACGGGTCCCGGTTCCGGGGATTCAGGGAAAAGCTCGGAGGAAAAGTGGTTGCGCCGCGGGACGATTGATATTATCAATGCCTGTCGGTTGCCTGTCTTCCATCACATCCCTCGGATAAGGAGGCGGAGCATGGCCAGAAAGATCGCCTTCACGAACCAGAAGGGCGGCGTCGGCAAGACGACCGCCGCCCTGGGGCTCGCCGGCGGATTGACCCGCCGTGGTAAGCGAGTCCTCCTGGTCGACCTGGACGCCCAGGGAAACGCCTCGGCCTCCCTTGGACTGATCATCGAGGGAGAAAAGCCGACCGTCAAGGACCTCCTGGCGGAGGGCGGAAATCCATCGGAGTTCATTGTCCCCACGGATGAGGCGGATGTCCTGCCGGCCAACAACGCCCTCAAGGACATAGAGCCCATCCTGCACCGTGACGACGGCGTACGGCGCCTGAAGAAGCTCCTCGCCCCCCTGGAGCGGTCCTACGATTTCATGCTCTACGATTGCCCTCCCAGCATCAATATCTTCACGCGGAGCGCCTTGGCGGCGGCGGACGAGGTCATCGTCCCGGTGGAGGTGGGTTTCTTCGCCATCCTTGGACTCAAGCAGCTCCTGGAGGAGATCGAGGGGATCCGGAAGGAGTACAACCGAACCCTGAAGTTCCGGGGAGTCCTGCTTTCCAAGTTCGACCGGCGGACGGTCCTGTCCGACCAGATCCTGCAGGTTCTCCGGGACGACCTGGGGGAGCGCCTTCTTCGCACGGCCATCCGGGTAAACGTGGACCTGGTGAAGGCCCAGATCGCCCAGAAAAGCATTTTCGATTACGGTCCCCGGAGTGCCGGGGCCGAAGATTTCCAGGCCCTGACGGAGGAGATACTGTATGGTTAGGAAGAACGAGGAACTGCTCAACAAACTGAGCGCCCTGAAGCCGTCCGCGCCGACCCGCACGAGGTCTGTGAAACCGGCGAAAGGAAAGGCCGGCGGCGGGTCTCCGGGGACGAGCGAAAAACGCAGATCCTCCGGCCGGGCGAAAACGCCGGCATCGAAGTCCTCTCCCCCGGGTGCGGCGGGAAAGAAGAAGGATCGGGCGAAGACGGCCGACGCAGCCGGCAGGAAGGGCGCCCCGTTGAAAGCGTTCGCCGTGAAAGCGGCAGGGGGAAAGAAGACACCGGAACCTGAGACGCCGCTCCGGAAACCGAATGCACCGGATGAACGGGCGGCGCAAGCCCCGGTCACACCAACGGAAAAGCGGGAAGGATTGTCGACGGAGACAGGAAGTCCCTTCCGCCCGGACGCCTGGAAGACGGGCTTCTTCCGCTTCATTCCGGGGATGGACGGCGCGACCATCGGGGATCCGTCCTTCTGCCGCCGATCATGGTTCGACGGCTGGTTTCGCTTCTCCCGCCTGATCCTTGAGGTCGCGGATCTCCAGTGGAAGGTCATGTTGAGCCTGGCAAGGCCATGGCCGGGAGGGCGCTGATGGAGCTGCAGGGGTTTCAGCGGAAATACCTCCGCGGCCTCGCCCACGGGATCAAGCCGCTGGTCCTGATCGGACAGGCGGGCCTCACCGGGGGCGTCCTGGCGGCTGCGGAAGGAGCCTTGGCCGAACACGAGCTGATCAAGGTCAAATTCAACGATTTCAAGGAAAAGGACCGGAAGGAGGATCTCGCCGCGAGGATCGGGGCTGCCACCGGGTCGTCCCTCGTGGGGCTCATCGGACACACGGCCATTTTCTACCGGATGCAGCCGGACCCGAACCGGCGGCAAATCCATCTGCCCCAGCGCTCCTCCTGACGGAATCCCCGGGACCGGCAGCCGCCCCTCACGGGTGGTGCGATTCCGTCCATCCCATCGAAACTCTTCAAGAGTCTCGGTTGACCGTACGCGTTATTTCGTTGACCTTCCTGCGGAAATCTGCTAATTAGTCCGCTCCGGTTCAGGAGTTGACCGATATTACAGGGAAACGTGTTGATTCTGTGATCGATCTGCATACCCATTCCATCTTCAGCGACGGAGAGCTGATCCCCTCCGAAATGGCCCGGCGGGCCCAGGACAGGGGATATCGCGCCCTGGCCGTCACCGATCATGGGGATCACTCCAACGTGGATTTCATCGTGCCCCGGATTGCAAAGGCGTGCCGGAAGCTCTCGGGTGCATTGGGAATGCCCGTCATCCCGGGAATCGAGCTGACCCACGTCCCGCCGGAATACATCGCTGAACTGGTCCGGGAGGCCCGGGATCTGGGAGCCCGCATCGTCGTCGTTCACGGGGAGACCATCGCCGAGCCCGTGCTGCCGGGGACGAACCGGGCGGCCATCGAGGCGGCCGTGGACATCCTGGCCCATCCGGGTCTGATTTCCGAGGCCGACGTGATGCGGGCCAGGGAGCAGGGCGTGTGCCTCGAGATCTCCGCCCGGAAGGGGCACAGCCTCACGAACGGGCATGTGCTTGGCCTGGCCCGCCGATTTGAAGTTCCCCTGATTCTGAACACGGACAGCCACGGGCCGCAGGATCTCATCACCCGCGACCAGGCCGTCCGCGTGGCCCTCGGGGCCGGCATGAACCTACGGGAAGTGGAAGAAATGATGAGAAATTCCGAGGAGATTGTCCGGCGGGCCACCGCCGGGGGGTCCTGATTCCGTCCGGGGCCGCGCCCCGTACCCGCCATCGCCCCTCCCCGCGGTTGCCGCCTGCCTGGAAGAGACGCGTCATGAAACCAAAAAAAGCAGCAAAAGGAAAGAAGTCCAAACGATCCACCGGATCGCTCAAGATCTGCCTCCTGACCTACCGGGGCAACCCGGCCAGTGGCGGGCAGGGGGTCTACATCAAGTACCTGAGCCGCGCCCTCCGGGACCTGGGGCACAAGGTGGACGTCATCTCCGGTCCCCCCTACCCGGAGGTGCCCGAGGAGGTCACCCTTCACAAGCTTCCGGGCCTCGACCTGTACAATGCGGATCACCTGTTCCGCCCGACCCGGTACCGGGATCTCCTTTCGCCGGTCAACACCATGGAGTTTCTGGACATGTGCCTGGGAGGGTTTCCCGAGCCCAGGACGTTCGGGACCCGCGTCCACCGCTGGTTCCGCGATCGGAAGCCGGCCTACGACATCGTCCACGACAACCAGTGTCTGTCCTGGGGCATCCTGGATCTGGAAAAGCTCGGCTACCCGACGGTGGCAACGATCCACCATCCCATCACGGTGGACCGCGATACGGAAATCGACGCCGCCCCGAACCTGCTGAAGCGGCTCAAGGTGCGCCGCTGGTACTCCTTCCTGGACATGCAAATCAAGGTCTCCCGGCTCTTCTCGCAGATCATCACCGTCTCCGAGTGTTCGAAAGGCGACATCAGCCGGGCGTTCGGGGTGCCGGAGGATAAGTTCCGGGTGGTTCCCAACGGCATCAACATGGACTTCTTCTATCCCGCCAACGGGAACGGACGCCCGGAGAACACGATCCTCGTGACCAACAGCGCCGACACGCCCCTCAAGGGGTTGCGATACCTCCTGGAGGCCGTCGATTCCCTACGGCGGCGCCGTCCGGTGAAACTGACCGTCATCGGCCAGCCCAAGAAGGACGGGGCCATCGAACGCCTCGTCAAAGAGCTGCGGCTGGGCGACACGGTGACGTTCACCGGCCGCATCGCCTGGGAGGCTTTTGCCGGGTATTACGCCAAGGCCACGATGGCCGTCATCCCCTCCCTGTACGAGGGGTTCGGAATGCCCGCCGGTGAGGCGATGGCCTGCGGCGTGCCCGTCATCAGCACGACCGGCGGGGCGCTCCCGGAAGTGGTGGGAGACGCTGGCATCCTGGTTCCCCCGGCCGACCGGGAGGCCCTGGAGAGAGCCATCGAGGATCTCCTGGACAACCCGAAAAAGAGGGAGGAACTCGGGCGGGCCGGCCTGGAGCGCGTCAAAGGAGCGTTCACCTGGCGGCATGCCGCCCAGCGGGGCGTGGATGTCTACCGGGAGGCCATGAATGCTCACCGTCGACTTTGAGCGCCTGGACCTCCGGCCGGGAATGAGGGTTCTCGACGCCGGCTGCGGGACAGGCCGGCATATCTGTGAGGCCTTCCGGAGGGCCGATATCACCGCCGTCGGGCTTGACCTGAGCGAAGAGGACCTCCGCAAGGCCGGGGGCACCCTCTGGGTTATGAGCCAGGAGAACGGCTGCCGGGGCGCCGTCATGGCCATCAAGTCCGACGTGACGCGGCTGCCTTTTCCCGACGGGGCCTTCGACGTCGTCATCTGTTCGGAGGTGCTGGAGCACATCCCGGACAACCGGAAGGCCGTGTCCGAACTGATGCGGGTTCTCCGGCCAGGCGGGGATCTGGTGGTGAGCGTTCCCCGCTGGCTCCCGGAGCGGATCTGCTGGGCTCTCTCGGAGGCCTACCACAACGAGCCGGGGGGCCACATCCGGATCTACCGGAAGCGGGAGATCCGACGCCTCCTGGAAGATGCGGGTGCCGCCTTCCGGGGGATCGATTATCGCCACGGCCTTCACGCCCCCTACTGGTGGCTCAAGTGCCTTGTGGGCCACAAGCGGGAAGACTCGCGGCCCGTGAATCTCTACAAGCGTTTTCTGGAATGGGACATCATGGAAAAACCCAGGCTCACGGTCATCCTCGACCGGATGCTGAACCCGCTGATCGCCAAGAGCATCGTACTCTACCTGAAGAAGGGTTGCTGATATGGAGCGAACCTCGACCCGCCCGGCCCTGAAGCCGGACCTGAGACTGGACGTGGAAGCCACCGCCGGATTCATCGCCGGTGTACAGAAGGAAAACGGGGAAATCCCCTGGTCCGTCGGCGGCAAGACGGACCCGTGGGACCATGTGGAAAGCGCCATGGGGCTCGTCGTGGCCGGACGCCTGGAAGAGGCGCAGCGTGCGTACCGGTGGCTTGTGGATACGCAGCTCCCGGACGGAAGCTGGTGGTCGGCGGTCCGGGGTGGTGTCGTGGAAGATCCGACGAAGGACTCCAACTTTTCCTCCTACGTCGCCGTTGGCGTTTTCCACTACGGCTTGGTGACCGGCGACTGGGATACGGCGCTTTCCTTCTGGCCGATGGTCGAGGGGGGGATCGAATACGCCCTGGGCCTCCAGGCCCCGACGGGAGAGATCTACTGGGCCCGGAACAAGGAGGGCGTTGCCGATCCCATGGCCCTCTTGACGGGATCCAGCTCGATCTTCATGAGCGTCAAGTGCGCCCTGGCCATGGCCGGGCGCCAGGGACGGAAGATGCCCCGCTGGGAGGAAGCCCTCGGGAAGCTCGGCCACGCCATCCAGCATAAGCCGAACCACTTCAACATGATCAAATCCCGCTTCTCCATGGACTGGTATTACCCGGTTCTCTGCGGCGCCCTCCAGGGGCAGGATGCCCGCCGGCGCATCGACCGCTACTGGGAGCGGTTCGTTGTCCCCGACTGGGGGGTCCGGTGCGTCTGCGACCGGCCGTGGGCGACCATGGCGGAGACGTCGGAACTGGTCCTGGCCCTGGATGCGGTGGGAGAACACGAACGGGCCAAGGCCGTCTTCAGCTGGATCCTGGACAAGAAGTACGACGATGGCTCCTACTGGATGGGAGTGACCTTTCCCGATGCCGTCATCTGGCCGGAGGAGCGGACGGCGTGGACGGCGGCGGCGGTGCTCCTGGCCTATGATGCGCTCTACGGACTGACACCGGGGGGCCGTCTGTTCCGGCACGGTTTCTGGGAAGACGGGGGCCCACGCTGAGGGGAGGAGGTCTTCAGGCGGTTCGGAGGGGCCCATGCTGAGAGAACACCGCCCGTATATCCTCAAGCGCCTCGACCAGGCCTTCCAGGTCTGGTACGCGGACTACTTTCTCCGGCCCCATTTCGACCGCCTGGGCCGGGGGGGGACCTACATGAAGCCTTGGTATGTGGAGGTCTTCGGAGGGCCCATCACACTCGGCCACTACGCCCACGTCATCGCCGCCCCCGACAAGAGGGTCCGCCTCACCGTCTGGTCCACCCTGGAGACGGGAGGGCGGATCGACATCGGCGATTACTGCCTCCTGTGTCCCGGCGTGAGAATCTCCGCCGCCCGGGAAATCACCATCGGCGACAGTTGCATGATGGCCCACGGGGCCTATATCACCGACGCGGACTGGCATGGTCTCTACGACCGCTCCGACTCCTCCCTGGCGGTGGCCCCCGTGAAACTCGGGAACAACGTCTGGATCGGGGACAGCGCCATCGTCTGCAAAGGAGTCACCATCGGCGACCACAGCATCGTCGGCGCCGGCGCCGTGGTGACCCGGGACGTTCCCCCCTACACGGTCGTGGCGGGAAACCCCGCCTCCTTCGTGAAGGAGCTGGACCCCGCGCTGCCCATGAAGACGCGGGCGGACTGGATGGCCGATCCCCGGGGGCTGGCGGAGGAGTTTGCAATCATCGACCGGCACCATACGAAGGGAAACACCTGGACCGGCTGGATCCGGTCCCTGCTATTTCCCCGCCGGGGAGACTGAGGTTCCCGGCCGCGCCCCCGCAGCGTGATGGTTCGATGGGAGTTTGGGGAAGGAACAACAGAAATATCCGTGGCAGTCGAGCCAGGAAAGGGAAAACCGATACCATGAAAATCGCCATCATCGCCCCGCCGTATCCCCTGGAAGAGGCGCCGGCGCCGCCCCTGGGGGTCAGCTACGTCGCCGCCGCCTTCGAGCGGGCCGGCGCGGAAGTGCGGATTTTCGACTACATCGTCAGCCGGTACACCCCGGAAAAGCTGATGGCCCAGTTGGATGCCTTCCAGCCGGATGCCGTGGGCGGGACATCGGTAACCCTGAATTTTCCCGCGGCGGCGCGGATCGTCTCCACCGTCAAGGAGCACAATCCGGACATCATCACGATGATGGGAGGCCCCCATGTGTCCTTCGACGCCGCGGGCACGCTGAACGCCTATCCCGGCATCGACCTCGTCGTTCGCGGGGAGGGGGAGGAAACCATCGCCGATCTGGCCGGGGCGATCCGGGACCGGAAGAAATGGAAAGGCATCCAGGGACTCTCGTTCCGCGAAAACGGGTCCATCGTGGAAACCGAAACCAGGCCTTTCATCCCGGACCTGGACGAGTTGCCCATGCCGGCGCGGCATCTCCTGCCCCTTTCGCGTTACCGGGCCCTGGGCTATCCGGTCAGCATCATCACGAGCCGGGGCTGCCCATACTCCTGCATCTTCTGCCAGGGCCGGCGGATGGTGGGGAAAAAGGTGCGCCAGCGGACGGCGGCGCGGGTTGTGGACGAGATCGAGCACATCCTGTCCTACGGCATCGACCGGATCAACGTGGCCGATGACCTCTTCGTCTCGAACAAAAGGAAGGTGCGCGAGGTCTGCGACGAGATCCGGCGGCGGGGGCTGAAGTTTGCCTGGAGCGCCTTCGCACGCGTGAACACGGTGGACCCGGAGACCCTGGCGATCATGCGCGAGAACGGCTGCGACAGCATCAGCTATGGCGTGGAGTCGGGGAACCAGGAGATGCTGGATCGGATCCAGAAGGGCATCAAGCTCGATCAGGTGCGGAAGGCCGTCCGGATGTGCAACGACGCGGGAATGATATGTCACGCCTCGTTCATCGCCGGTTTGCCCGGAGAAACCATGGAAACGCTGAAGGAGACGGACGCCTTTGCCCAGGGTCTCGGGGCCATGTACGGCTACCACATCCTGGCCCCGTTTCCCGGAACGACCGTCCGCGAGGAGATCGAATCCTACGACCTGGAGATCCTGACCAGCGACTGGTCCCTTTACGACGCCAACCGGGCCGTGACGCGGACCTCCGCCCTGGGGCCGGCCGACATCGAGGGCTTCGTGGCGGAGTTCGAGGGGACCATCGACGAGGAGTGGCAGCGCCTGATCCGGGCCTACCATGACGGCACCATCGCACCCTCGGACCATTTCAAGGTGGAGGGGCACTACCGGACACAGCTGATTTATAAGATTCTCGCCGGGGACCTGATTGAAAACCTGGGATCGTTCCCCGCCGCCGGGGATCCGAAAGAGACCCGGCCGGAGCTTTGCTGCCGCATCACGGAGGCATCCGCTGCGAGCCCGGCCCTGGTGGAGAAGGTGATCGGCGAGTTCGTCGACAAGGGATTCCTGAAGGTGGAGCGGCAGGGCGACCGTTACGGGTGGTTCTGGACCCACAACAACCGGCTGGACCGCCTGTAGCCTTACGGCCGGAGCTTTTCCCAGGCGGCCGCCGCAGCGGACGTCACGGTCCCGCAGGGGGCCCGCCGCAGGAGTCCCAGCGTTCCAATTGTGGGCAGCGCCTCGAAGAGACCCGAGGCAAGGGCCAGGTTGTAGACGCACCAGGGGGCCTGGCCGCCCTTCGCGGGATCGGGGAAGAGGTCGTGAATGGCGAGATAACCGCCCGGAATCAGGTGTGAGACCCAGGAGTTGTAATCGGTGAAGGCGGCCTCGAAGGTGTGGCCGCCGTCGATGAAGACGAGGGCAAGGGGGCTTCGCCAGTGGGCGGCGACCTCGGCGGAGCGGCCGATGATGGGAATGACCGTTCCGACCAGGGAAAGCTCCTCCAGGGTCTCGCGGAAAAGAGGGAGCGTGTCGATGCGGCTGGTTTTCGCGTCCAGGAGGTCCGGATCGAAATAGGCCTCTCCCGGCTGCTGCTCCTCGGAGCCCCGGTGGTGGTCGATGGAGTAAAGCACACCCCCTCCTTCCCGGCATCCCAGGCCGAGGAAGGCGGCGGAGAGACCGCAGTAGCTGCCGATCTCCAGGCAGGCGCCCAGGCGGCTGGCCTCCCGGGCCAGATCGTACAGCCGTTTCGCTTCTTCCTCCGCCAGAAATCCCTTGAACGTCCGACCGAGCAGTTCCCGGAAATCCATGCCCGCTCCCCCTTTCTTTTCGCCGCCCTTCCTATCATACCTGCCATCGCCGGGACAACCCGCTTCAACGGGAATGCGGCCGGGAAAGGCAAAAAAGGCGGCCCGCAGGCCGCCTTTGAAGTTTCGTTGGGTCGAGAGACAGGTTCTTCTTAGTAACGGCCGCGTCCGCCGCCACCGCCGCCTCGGTAACCGCCGCCGCCACCGCCGCCGGGACGTCCGCCGCCGCGATAGCCTCCTCCCGGCCTTCCTCCACCTTCGTCCTTCCGCGGCTTGGCCTCGCTGACGGTCAGTGTTTTCCCGTCAAGCTGGCCGCCGTTGAAGCGGGCGATAGCTTCCTTGGCCTCCTCGGGGGTTTCCATCTCCACAAAGCCGAAGCCCTTCGAATAACCCGTGTACCGATCCTTGATGATCGTGATGGAGACGATCTTGCCAACCTCCGAGAAGTTGGACCGCAGGTCGTCCTCGGTAACATTCTGCGTCAGGTTTCCTACATACAGTTTTTTGCTCATGCGATTTCCCCTTTCGTGGGTACATGCCCCGCAACGCAAAAGAGGCGATCCCGCGAAGAAGATGCGCCTCTCCCGAAAACGGTCATTACAGGGCTTTTACGTTGGCCGCTGCGAGACCCTTGCGGCCCTTCTCAATGTCGAACGAGACCCGCTGTCCCTCCTGCAAGGTCTTGAATCCACTGTCCTGGATGGCGCTGAAGTGAACGAAAATGTCTTCCCCCTCGTCCGTCTGGATGAATCCGAAGCCTTTCTTCTCGTTGAACCACTTCACCTTTCCTTCTGGCATGGTCTGACTTCCTCCTTTCCCGGGTTTGTCAAAGTCGGATAGTGACCGCGGCAGAAAGAAAAACCGCCGAGGCTCTTGGGGTCCGCGGCGGTCTACCTTGCACCTCAACACTGTCGGTACCCAACTTGATCTGCGAAAGAAACGGAACCCCCCTCGGGATGTTCCAAACGCGCCGAATGCTACTCGCTTCCGGAAAAAAAAGCAAGCCGTTTCCCGGATTTTGGAGGCTTCCCGCCGTCTGCGAGCGCCCGGTTGTTGCAGGGACGGCATGCCTCGGGGAGCCTGAATTTACCCTACTGCTGCCGTGTATTCACAGCGCCTCTGGTGGAATCTCCATCCTGCCCTGTGCTGTCGGGGGGAGGCTGGGAGGTCCGGAAGGGCTCAGACGGGGGTGCCGTCCCGGATGGCGCTGGAGATGCGGACGGTGGTCTCCCCGTTGCTGTGCCGCCTGCCGGGGCCTGTGATGCGGCGGATGTGCCGGGAGCGGTTGCCGCCTTTGCCGCATCGACCGTCGCCGGAGGTGGAGGCGCCCCGGGTGCCTTGCCGACCGGGGCGGCGCCGGGGGCCGCAGGGGAAGCGGACGGACCGCCGGAGATGCCGGCTTCCGGGGCCGGCTCCTGGAAGCGGGTGGTCTTCATCCGCCTCTGTTTCTTCGGGGTTTCCTCGGGAGGCATGTTGGAGATGTGCAGAGTGCCGTTTTCATCCGTCCACTGGTAGTACTCGGCCCCGGTGGAGACGTTCGTCCACAGAAACAACAGGACAAGCACCGGTGCCAGAAGGATGGAAACGCGATCCAGGCTTCTCCGGATTGTTTCCGAATTCATGGTTTCATCCTTTCTGCCTGTGTGGGTTCCCGCCTTCACCGGGCATCCTTTCCGGCGCTGGAGATGGAGAGGGAACAGTGGCGCACGCCCCGGGTCGCCTTCAGGCGGTTCGTCAGCTCCTGGATTTTGCCGGCCTTCCCGCGGACGGCGACGATCTCCAGGCAGTTGTCGTGATCCAGATGGACGTGCTGGGTGGAGATGATGAGTTTCTGGTAATCGTGCTGGATGTCGGTGATGCGGTTTTGCAGGTCCCGCTGGTGATGGTCGAACAGGAACGTGACAGCCCCGGCCACCTCCATGTCTTCCGCCCAGGCCTTCTTCACCAGTTCCTCGCGGATGAGGTCCCGCAGGGCCTCGGAGCGGTTGGTGTAGCGCCGCTCCCGGATCAGGCGGTCGAACTTGTCGAGGAGGCTCTTGTCGAGGGAAACTCCGAAGCGGACCAGTTCGGACATGGCGAAACCCTCCTGTGTTTTTCGGGTCTATGTATCAGGCAAAAGCCTTTCATGTCAATGCGATATGGGCTGCGAGTTCCTGCCGGGGGGGGGCCGATCCTTCAGCAGATCCGGGGAACCAGCTCCCCCGTGGGGAGGTCGACGACCCGGGAGCCGCCCACTGCGGTGTGCAGGATCAACCGGCCTTTTCCCGCCTCTGCAACGGCTCCGATGACGGCGGCGTCCCGGCCCAGGGGATGTCCCTTCATGGCCGAGAGGACCCGGTCCGCTTCCTCCTGTGGGCAGAACAGGGCCATTTTGCCCTCGTTCGCCAGGAAGAGCGGGTCCAGTCCGAGGATTTCGCACACCCCCCGCACCTCTTCCCGGATCGGCAGGCTCTTTTCTTCGATCGTGATTTCCAGGCAGGACTGGCCGGCGATCTCCGCCAGGATGGCCCCCAGCCCCCCGCGCGTGGCGTCCCGCATGCAGTGAACCCGTGAACTGGCGCCGAGGGCCGCCGCGACGAGCCCGTTCAGGGGCGCCGAGTCCGACAGGATCTCCGTCCGGAGGCCCAGGTCCTTGCGGACGCTCAGGACCGCCGCTCCGTGGTCGCCGAGGAACCCGCTCAGGATCACGGCGTCTCCCGGAGCGATGCTCCGGACGGAGAGGGGTGCGGGATAGCGGACGACACCGATCCCGGAGGTGTTGATGAAGATCCCGTCGGCGGCTCCCCGGGGGACGACCTTGGTGTCCCCGGTGACGATGCGGACCCCCGCCTTTTCGGCGGCCTCCGCCATGGAGCGGACAATCCGGTCCAGGTCCGCCAGGGGGAACCCCTCCTCCAGGATGTAGCCAGCGCTCAGGAACAGGGGCATCGCGCCGCAGACGGACAGGTCGTTCACAGTTCCGTGGACGGCCAGGGACCCGATGTCGCCGCCGGGAAAGAAAGGCGGTTGGATCACGTAGGAATCGGTCGTCAGGCAGATTTTCACTCCGTCGATCTCCGCGACGGCGCCGTCTTCCAGCCTTTCCAGCCAGGGGTTCCGGAAGAGGGGGACAAACCGCGCGGCGATCAGCTCGTGCGACAGCAGGCCGCCTCCGCCGTGCTCCAGCAGGATCCGGTCGTTGCTCATGTTTCGTGCCTCCGTGATGTTTCTTCCCGTTCTTTTTCTTTCAGGGCCTGTGCGGCGGCGATGATGGCCTGGCCGAGGGCGATCCCGCCGTCGTTGGCCGGAACCAAGCGGTGGCGCAGGACCTCGAAGCCCGCCCCTTCCAGGGAGGACGCGCACTCCTCCAGGAGCCGGCGGTTCTGGAAGCAGCCGCCGCTCAGGGCCGCCGTGCCGAGCCGGCTCGTCTCGCGAATGCGTCCGGCCAGGCCCGTGAGGGCCGAGGCCAGGGTGCGGTGGAACGATGCCGCCAGCGACGCCGGGCCTTCCCCCCGGAAAAGGCGCTCCATCAATTCCCGGATCGCCGGGAAGAGATCCAGGACGAGCACACCGTTTTCTTCTTTAACGGCAAAGGCTAGAAGCCGCCCCTTTTCCGTCCCGGCCAGGGCCTCCAGCTCCATCGCCGCCTGTCCCTCGAAGCTGACGCGGCGGCGGATGCCCAGGAGGGCCGACACGCCATCGAAGACCCTGCCGAGACTGGTTGTTGGAAGCCCGGCGAGGCTGCTGTCCATGATCCGCTCCAGCAGGTCCGGTGCCGTGCCGTCCGGAAGGATGCCGGACCGCCGGGCCGCCTCGGGCCAGGTGGCGCCGAAGGCCTCCCTCAGCAGGCTCGCGGCGGTGCGCCAGGGCTCCCGGATCGCCTTCTCGCCTCCAGGCAGGGAGAAGGGTTTCAGGTGCCCGGCACGGGTGAAATCCGTCTCCGTGGCCACCAGGAACTCACCACCCCAGGCCTGGCCGTCGGTACCGTATCCTGTGCCGTCCATGGCGAGGCCGATCACGGGGCCATGGGCGCGGTTTTCCGCCATGCAGCTCACGATGTGGGCGTGATGGTGCTGGACACGATAGACCCGCCGGTCCGTCAGGCCGGCGGCAAGGCGCGACGTGTGATAGCCGGGATGGAGGTCGCAGGCGACCCGGCTTGGGTCGCATTCGGTGATCCGCTGGACGAGGGCGATGCTCTCCTCGTGAAAATCCCTTGCCTGGGGCGTTTCCAGGTCGCCGATGTGGGGGCTGAGAAAGGCGGCGTCTTCCCGGACGATACAGACGGTGGCCTTGACCTGGGGGCCCAGGGCCAGGACGGAGGGGTATCTCCTCCGGAGCGCTACGGCCCGGGGGGTGTAGCCCCGGGCGCGCCTCATCACGGCGGGTCCGCCGGCGGCGACCATTGTGATGGAGTCGTCGCACCGGACCAGGATGTCCCGGTCGTGGACGAGGAAGCAGTCGGCAATGCCCTTCAGACGCGCCAGGGCCTCCCGGTTGCCGGTGCAGATGGGCTCGTCGGTCCGGTTGCCGCTGGTCATGACCAGGGCCTGGAAGTTCCCTTTCAGGAGCAGGTGCTGCAGCGGCGTGGAGGGCAGCATGATCCCCAGGGTGGCCATGCCGGGCGCCACCGACGGTGCCAGGAGTTTGCCCGGGCGCTTCGGGACCAGGACGATGGGCCGCTCGGGGGAGGCAAGCAGCTTTTCCTCTTCCGGTTTGAGGACCGCCAGCCGGCGGGCCGCGTCCACGTCCCGGACGAGGATCGCCAGGGGCTTCTCCTCCCTGTATTTTCTCTGTCGGAGCCGGGCGACGGCTTCCTCGTTTCCCGCCTCCACTCCCAGGTGAAATCCACCCAGACCCTTGATCGCCAGGATGCGGCCGCCCTTCAGGAGGCCGATGGCCTGCTCGATCTCATCGTCGGAAGTGACGGGACGGCCTTCGGCGTCCAGGAGCTGGAGGGACGGCCCGCAGACGGCGCAGGCGTTCGGCTCCGCGTGGAACCGTCGGTCGAGCGGGTCCTCGTATTCCCGGCGGCAGTCCGGGCAGAGGGGAAAACAGGCCATGGACGTGTTTTCCCGGTCGTAGGGGATGTCCCGGATGATGGTCAGCCGCGGGCCGCAGTCGGTGCAGTTGATGAAGGGGTAGCGGTATCGCCGGTCCCCGGGGTCGTCCAGCTCCGCCAGGCAGGCCGCGCAGGGGGCCACGTCGGGGGACAGGCGGACGCCCGCCTTCCCGGTGTCTTCGCTGGGAGCGATCCGGAAGTCCCGGTCTCCCCGGGGGGGTACCTCCGCGGACGCAACGGAAGTGACCTCCGCCAGCGGGGGCAGGGCATCGAGAACGTCCCCACCGAACCGGCGGACCGCCTCGGGGGCCCCTTCCACCTCAACGATCACCCCGTCGGTGCGGTTCTGGACGAATCCCGCCAGGGACCGTTCCCGGGCCAGCCGGTAGATGAAGGGGCGGAATCCCACGCCCTGGACGATTCCGGAGAAATGCCAGGCGAGGCGCATCGTTGCTGGCGCCCCGGCGGCGCTCCGGCCGGGCGCGGGCATGCCTATTCCACCCGCCGGCTTTGCATCCGTTTGGTGAGCCACGCGATCCACCCCTCCAGGCCTTCTCCGGTCTTGCAGGACACCTCGAAGATCTCGATCCCGGGATGGAGGGCCCGGGCGTCCCGGCAGGCCTTGGCGAGGTCGAAATCGACGTACGGGAGGAGATCGATCTTGTTGATGAGGAGAACCGACGCTTCCTGGAACATCAGGGGGTACTTGGCCGGCTTGTCGGCGCCCTCGGGGACGCTGAGGATCATGACCTTGTCGTTTTCCCCGATGCGGAACTCCGCCGGGCAGACCAGGTTTCCCACGTTTTCCACGATGAGGAGGTCCGTCTCGTCCAGGTTCAGGTCCGCCAGGGCCTCCCGGACCATGTTGCCGTCCAGGTGGCATCCCCCGCCGGTGTTGATCTGCACCGCCGGGATTCCCAGGGCGGCCACGCGGTCGGCGTCGAAAGTATCCTGGATATCCCCCTCGATGACGGCGATTCGGACCCGGTCGCGGAGGGCCAGGATGGTCCGCTCCACCAGGGAGGTCTTGCCGGCACCGGGGGAGCTCATCAGGTTCATGACATACAGGTTCTTCTCGTCGAACAGCGCCCGGTTTCCATCGGCGATCCGGTCGTTGGCGTCGAGGACGTTCTGAACGACTCTGACTTTCATGAAATTCCTCCCTTTGCTCTGGAATATTTGAAATGCGCCGCGCAGGTCCCCTCGGAGGACACCATGCAAGGACCCACGGGCTGCGAGGGTGTGCAGACGCGGCGGAACAGGGGACAGTCCTCGGGGGTGCGGACGCCCCGGAGGATCTCCCCGCAGGAGCAGCCCCTGATTTCTTCCGGGGGCATTTCCGGGACGGGATGACGGGATCGGGCGTCCCAGGTCCCGAAGTCATCCCGGAAAACGAGACCGCTTGCCGGGATTGTTCCCAGGCCCCGCCACTCGGCGTCGGAGGGACGGAACACCCGCTCCATCACCTCCCGGGCCCGGATGTTTCCCTCCGGTTTGAGCCCCCTCGTGTACTGGATCTCCACGTCGAATGTTCCCTCCGCAATCTGCCGGAGAAGCATCAGGATCCCCTCCAGGATGTCCGCCGGCTCGAACCCGGTAATGACCGCCGCCCGGCCCGAGGCGGGGATCCGCTCGTAGGCGGCGGTTCCCGTGATGGTGCTGACGTGGCCCGGGCAGAGAAAGCCATCGATATGGAGATCCGGGTCGTCCAGGAGGGCCTGGAGGACCGGCGGGACGACCTTGTGGACGGAGAAGACGGTCAGGTTGGACAGGCCGCGCTTCCGGGCCGCCAGGATCGCGGAGGCCACCGTGGGCGAGGTCGTCTCGAAGCCGATGCCCATGAAGACAATCTCTTTTAAAGACTCGGCTTCCGCCAGGGACAGGCAGTCCGCCGCGGAGGATACCACCCGGACGTCAGCGCCGTCGGCCCGCAGCAACTGCAGGCTGCGACCGCCCGAGCCGGGAACCCGCAGCATGTCCCCGAAGGTGGCAAAGACCACGTTTTCCCTGCCGGCGAGATGGAGGGCCGTATCCACGTCGCGGGTGGAAGTGACGCAGACGGGGCAGCCTGGGCCCGAGATCAGGCGGAGATTCCGGGGCAGAAGGGCCTTCAGCCCGTGGCGGGCGATCGCCTGGGTGTGGGTCCCGCAGACCTCCATCAGGGTGATCGTCCGGTCCCCGAGCGAGCCGGCCGTCTCCCCGATCAGGGCAAGCATGCCGCGGATCAGCGAGGGGTCCCGGTATTCGTCAATATATTTCATGGTCGATCAGCTCTTTCAGGAAGGCCAGTTTTTCCACGGCCAGGGCCTCGTCGATCCGATGGATGGCATAGCCCGCGTGGGAGATGACGTAGTCCCCGGGCCCGACCGGCTCGTCCACGATGTCGAGGCACACCTCCCGCGTCGTGCCGCCGATCTCGATGACGGCGAAGTTATCTTCGTCGATGGAAAGTATTTTCCCGGGAAAGCCGATGCACATGGTTTTTTACTCCTGACAGACTGCGGAATGGCTGTTTTCAGGCTGTTCAAAAAGGGTTGAATGCAAGGCGCCCGAAATACCGAGCCGCGAGTCGTACGTTTGGGTACGTCAGGGCGTCGGGGTATGAAAGCAACGCAGCGGGCAGCCCCTATTCAGCACCCGTCCACTTCCATTTCGATCAGCTTCATTTCCTCCGTCCCCCCCGTCAGCAGCACCTCGCTGCCGCCGCAGTCGGGACATTCTCCCGTGAAGGAGGGCGGCGACAGTTCCTTTTCACAGTTCAGGCAGTAGACGGTCACCGGACGGATGTCGAACCGGAGGACGGCCCCCTCGGCCCTGGTGCCCTGCGACTGGACGGAGAAGGCGAACCGGAGGGCCTGAGGATCGATGCAGGACAGGCGGCCGAAGGACAAAAGCAGGCTGTTCACCGTTTCGAAAGGGGTCTTCCGCGCCTGTTCCTCCACGATCTCCAGAAGTGACTGAACGAGAGACAGCTCATGCATCGCGCACCGGTTCCGTCCGGATGCCCAGGGCGTCCATCTCCTGCAGAAGAAGCTGTTCCATCACCGGCAACCGCCTCGTCATCTCCTCCGTCATCTCCAACCCCATGTCCCGCCACTGGTGCGGGACGATGCACAGGAAAGTGATTTCCGGCAGGTCGCCCATCATCTCGGCCTTGCACAGGACGTCGGAGAAGCTGACCTCGTGGGCCGTCGTGGGAGGGGGCAGATATGTAGACATCTCCTCATGGGTGAACCGGTAGATCGATCCCGGCGGATCCGGCAGCTTGATCGTATCGATGACAATCATCCGCTCGCATTGATCGAAAAGGCCCAGGAGGACGTACCCCAGGGTTCCCCCGTCCACGGCCTCCGCTTCTTCGGGCAAACGGTGGCGCTCCAGGAACCAGTGGAGAAAGTGAACCCCGAAGCCTTCGTCCTTCGTGATGATGTTGCCCAGCCCCAGGATGATGAGCTTCTTCTTTTCCATCATGGTGATGCTGCTGTTTATAAGGGAAGGGGGAAGCGCTTGACGGCTTCCCCCTTCCGGGAACGTTTTCAAGATCCGGCGATCCTGTCTCCGCCGCATTCCGGTCCGATCAGTGTTCTCCCTTCTTGAAGACGACGCCGCTGATCATGGAGGACACGGTGCCCTGCTTGAAGATCACGTCGTACCAGAAGGCCATGTAGATGTGGACGATGATGAAGAGCACGAAGGCCCAGGTCAGGACATGGTGGATGTATCGGACGGTGGCCAGCCCCCCCATGATGATCTCGAAAGGCTTGAGAACCGGATAGACCAGGGCCGTCCAGCCGGCATGGTATCCCGCCCCCATGAGGATCAGGCCCGTCAGGCAGATCAGGAACACCATGAAGAGAAGCCCGCCGTAGGCCAGGGACTGGAGCGGTCCGTACAGGTACTTGTGGTCCGGCGGCTCCTTGGAGACCAGCAGGTAGAACTTGACCTGTTTGACGGTGTTGGTGAAATCCGTCCAGGCGAAGAAGTCCTTCCAGTCGGCGTGGAACCGGGAGAAAACGGCCAGGTAGAGGCGCCAGACGAACAGGAACAGGAGCAGCACGCCGAAGAATACATGGACGCCTCGCGTGTTGCCCATGAAGAACTTGTTGACCGTTTCGCCCTGGGTCAGCGTAAAGGGGGAGGCGATGTAGAAACCCGTCACGATGAGGGCGAAGATGGAGAAGGCCATGATCCAGTGGTTGTAGCGGATGGCCACGGACCATTCCTTTTTCGGGACGATGTTTTTCATGGCAGACTCCTTTCTCCTATGCCACCCGGTACTTGCGGATCTCGTTGGTCTGCGGGTCGATGATGTGAACGGCGCAGGCCATGCAGGGATCGAAGGAGTGGATCGTCCGTATGATCTCCAGCGGCTGGTCGGCCTTGGCCAGTTTCAGGCCGATCAGGGACTCCTCGTAGGGGCCTCGCCGCCCGCCCTTGTCGCGGGGCGAGCAGTTCCAGGTGGAGGGGACGATGGCCTGGTAGTTGGCGATCACCTTGTCCTCGATGCGGATCCAGTGTCCCAGGGCTCCCCGGGGCGGTTCCGTCATGCCGCGTCCCTCGCCCTTCTTCGGCACGTCGCACTTCGTCCAGGTGCGCGTGTCGCCGGCCTTGACGTTCTTGATCAGCTCGTTCACCCACCCCTCGATGTGATCGGCGACGTATTTCGTCTCGATGGCCCGGGCGGCCGTCCGGCCGAGGGTCGAGAAGAGAACCGTCACCGGGAGGCCCGCTGCCTTCAGGGTCCCGTCGATGAGGTTCTTGAGCTCCGTGTGTCCCTGTGAATAGGCGACGACGAGCCGCGCCAACGGACCCACTTCGTAAGGGAGGCCGTCGTACCGCGGGGCCTTGCACCAGGAGTACTTCTCGTTCCCCTTCAGATGCCCTTCCTTGTCAAACCCCGTGTATTCGGGATACGTCCAACCCTTGTAGGGATGGAGGGGGCCCTTGTCCTGGTACCAGGCATGGCTGACTTCCTCGGTGATCTTTTCCTCGTCCAGGGACATCGGGTGAGCCACATCGGCGCCCTTGACGAGTCCCCGGGGGAAGAGGAGGCTCGTCCAGCCGTCATCCAGGGGGAGCCCGCCGTAGGCCAGGAAGTTCTTGACGCCGCCGCCAAGCCCCTGGATGCCTTCCTCCTTGTAGTAGGCCGCCGCCAGGAGAACGTCGGGGATGTAGGCGTTCTCGATGAAGTTCTTCATCTCCTTGAGCCGGAACAGGTACTCGCCGAGGCGCGAGGCGTCCAGGGCGTCCATGACCGACGAGACGCCACCCACGACCAGGCTCTGGGGATGGGGGTTCTTGCCGCCGAAGATGGCTGTCATCGCGGAGCCGACCTTGGAGACCTGCAGCGCGTCCAGGTAATGGGACGTGATGATCAGGTTGGCCTCCGGGGGCAGCTTGTAAGAGGGGTTGCCCCAATAGGCATTGGCGAAAGGACCGAGGCGTCCCGACTGGACGAACTTGGTCAGGCGCTGCTGAACCGCCTTGTAATGGGTCTCGGAGCAGTTGTAGGGATTCGCGCAGTAGGCCCGGGCCATCTCCACGGCCTTCTTCGGATCCGCCTTAAGGGCGCTGGTGATGTCCACCCAGTCCAGCCCGTGGAGGTGGTAGAAGTGCATGACGTGGTCGTAGAGGTACTGGGCGCCGCTGATGAGGTTCCGGACGAGCCGGGCGTTCGTCGGCGCCTGGACCTTGAAGGCGTCCTCGCAGGCGAGGATGCTGGCTTCGTAGTGGACGTAGGTGCAGACGCCGCAGAAACGCTGGGTGATGAGGCCGGCGTCCCGGGGGTCGCGTCCCTTCAGGATCGTTTCGAAGCCCCGCCACAGGGTGATGCTGCTCCAGGCGTCCCGGACGGTGTTCGAGGAGTCCAGTTCGACTTCAATTCTCAGGTGTCCCTCAATGCGGGTAATGGGATCGATAATCATTCGCGTGGCCATATAGAATACCTCCCGTCGCCTATTCCTTGTTTGCGGTGTCGTTGTCGTTCCGGTGGACCCAGGCCGTTGCCCCGGCATGGGCCGCGATGCCGGCGACGGTTGCGACCGTCAGCCCCATGGCGATGTGGTCCACCGTCGCTTCGCCGCCGCCGATGGTTGCATCCTGAATCGGCTTTTCCAGCGGTGCCATCGTGTCCCAGAAATTCGGCTCCGTGCAGCCGATGCAGCCATGCCCGGCCATGATGGGCCAGGAAACTGCATCGTTGAACCGGACCCGGCCGCAGTTGGCGAAGGTGTAAGGTCCCTTGCATCCCACCTTGTAGAGGCACCAGCCCTTTTTGGCGCCGTCGTCGCCCCACTCCTCGACGAACTCGCCCGCGTCGTAGTGGGGGCGGCGCTCGCAGTAGTCGTGGATGCGCTTGCCGTAGGCCCAGACCGGGCGTCCGAGGCCGTCCAGGGCCGGCAGACCGCCGAACATCAGGTAGTGCAGGATCGTGCCGACGAAGTTGATCGGATTGGGGGGGCAGCCGGCGATGTTCACCGTCTGGAGGCCCAGGGCCCGGCCGACGCCGGCTGCATCGGTCGGATTCGGCTTTGCCGCCTGGACGTTGCCGAAGGCGGAGCAGCTGCCGATGCAGATCGTCATGGCCGCCTTGGATGTCACCTCCCTGGCCACTTCGAGGCCCGTCTTGCCCTTCGGCCCCAGGGTCAGGTACTTGCCGCCCATCCCGAGCGGAATGGCTCCTTCCACGACGCAGACGAACTTCCCTGGGAAATCATGGAGGGCCTTTTCGAGGCACTGCTCGGCCTGGTAGCCGGAGGCGGCCATCAGGGTCTCATGATATTCGAGGGAAATGGTGTCGAGGAGGATGTCGTCGATGTTGGGATAGGACGTGCGCAGAAGGGCTTCGCTGCAGCCGGTGCACTCGGCCATGTGAAGCCAGACGACGGGGACCCGGCTGAACTGTTCCGCCGCCCGGGCCACCATGGGCTTGAAGACGGGCGGAAGCATCAGGGCGCCCGTCATGATCGACGTCCACTTGAGGAACGACCGGCGGGTGACGCCGCGCTCCTTCAGGACAGCCTGAAAGTCCTCCACTGGCGGCGGCAGCTCGCGGTCCATCCTGTCCAGATGGACGTTGCAGCGGTCCAACAGTTCGCGGTACTGCTTCCGCACCACACGATCGTATTGCGCGCTTTTCTGGTGTGCCATACTTCCCCCTTTCAGCTTGGATCGGAATATCCGCCCCGGAACGGGGTCTGGAAAGATTCCTGGCGGTATTGTTATGTCCGGAATAACATATATGCCGCCGGTGACATAAGTCAGATCAGACATACTGTCAAGGGGAAAAATCCAAAAAGCGCAATGATGTCACTGGTATGTATTTCGTGCTACGAGGAAGGATTGTACGGGATTTCTACTTCTTCACATAGTGCTGCTTGTCGAACCACTCTTCCGTTGCGCGGATACAGGCGTTGAGTCGTTCCTCCAGTTCTTCGAACTGATGCAGGAGACGTTTTGCCTCCTCCGTCAGGTGGCCGCCCTTTTCATGGGACCCCTTTTCGATGAGGGAGATTCCGAGCCGCTGCTCCGATGCCCGCACCCGTCCCCAGGCCGCCCGGTAGGACATCCCGAGCTTCTTGGCAGCCGCGTTCAGGCTGCCGCAGGCCTCGACCGCCCGGAACAGCTCCTGCCTGCCGTGTCCGAAGATGACCTTGCCGTCGCTCTCCAGCCAGACCTTATGACGGATCTTCATGGTGTGGTTGCCCTCCTTTCCTCATGCATAGGGGGATCGGCCCTGGCAGGCGAGGCAGGATCCACCGTCCCGGAGTGGGTAGGCCTCCCCGCAGGACGGGCAGACGGCCGTCGGCCCCAGGCGTTTCTTCTCCAAAAACTCCGGTTTCACAAAGACACGCTGCGTGCTCAGGATGGAGGTTGCGGCCTCCCGGATCTCCTTCAGCAGCGCTTCGAAGTCCTGTTCCCGTTTGGGGATGCGCTTGAAATACCAGGAATCGATCTGGGGCCACGCTTTGAGTTTCTCCGTGTCCATGTACACCCGGACGCCTTCTCCGGTGCTCTTCTCGTACATGGTCAGGGCGAAGCGGCCGGTGTCGAAAATCTTCATCCAGCCGTTCCCGATGGTGCAGGGAGTGAGGATCTGGACGGCGTCGGGAAGGCAGACCCTGGTTTCGCAGAGGGCGTCGAAGAACTCCCCCTCCGGGAGGTTCTGCTGCGCCAGGTCCACCATGAATCCGCCGATGATGAGGCCGGGGGCCATGCTCCCGTGGAACGACTTGATAAGATGAAGGTACTCTTCCAGTGAATAGGTTCCGATTTGCATGGAGTCTCCTTGTTAACGTGGATACGGTTTCAAATCAAGCCAGCACTGTTGACTCAGATCGGGTTTGAATCCGGTCTTACAACAGGTTGATGCGGATCGGATTTCAAATCCGGCCTGCCACCTTTTAAAAAGCAAGCGACAGCTTCGGCTCCCGAACGGCCTTCGACACCGGGTCACCCGAGCCGGAGGCGCCGGTGATCTCTTCCAGCCAGTCCCGGTCGATCTTGCCGTCCACGACGGGCAGGATGACGTCCGCCATGTACAGGGCTTCCGTGATGTCGTGGGTCACGTACAGGACGGACAACCGGCGCTCTTCTTTGATTTTCTTCAACTCGTCCCGGAGCTTTCGGCGCGTGACCACGTCGAGGGCGGAGAACGGCTCGTCCAGCAGGAGAAGCCGTGGGCGGGTCGCCATGGCCTGGCAGATGGCGCACCGCTGCCTCTCTCCGCCGGAGACCTGGCCGGGCCTGCGATCCCGCATCGGATTCAGGCCGAAAAAGCGGAACAGGTCCTCGACTTCCCGGCGGTCCTTCGCCGCAAAGGCAGCGTTGCCGAACAGCGACAGGTGCGGGAAGAGCGTGTAATCCTGGAAGACGTACCCCAGCCGGCGCTTGCGGGTGGAGAGGCAGATGCCACTCGCCCGGTCGAAAAACGTCTCGCCATGGAAGAGGATCGTTCCGTCATCGGGTTGCTCCAGTCCGGCCACCATCCGGATGATCGTGGTCTTGCCCGCTCCCGATGGCCCGATCAGGGCCAAGGTCGACCCCTCCGGGCAGGAGAAGGCGACGTCGATCTCCAGTTTCCCCAGCCGCCTGGAGAGGCGGACGTGCAGTCCTTTCACGATGCCTCCCTCCGGGTCAGCCGGTTCACGAGGAGCAGGAAGAAGTAACTGACGGGCAGGAAGGCCAGGGAGAGGATCCAGGCCTTTTCGTACTGGAACGACTCGACGGCCTCGTAGATGGCGATGGAGGCGACCCGGGTCTCTCCGGGAATGCTGCCTCCCACCATTAGGATCACCCCGAAGGCGCCCAGGCTGTGGAGAAAGACCAGGATCGCCGCGGCGGCGATGCCGCTTTTGCTGTTGGGCAGGACGACCCGGAAGAACGTGGCCAGCGGGGAGAGGCCGAGGACGGAGGCGCTCTCCCGGAGCCGCGGATCGAGCTTCTCGAAGGCGGCCTTGATCGGCTGGATGGCGAAGGGCAGGCTGTAGGTGGCGCAGGCCACCACAATTCCCGCAAACGTGAAAAGCAGAGACCCGCCGAAGAGGTTATCCCAGAGAGAGCCGACGGCTCCCCGGGGGCTCAGGAGTCAAAGCAGGTAGAACCCGATGACCGTGGGCGGCAGGGCGATGGGCAGGTTGATGAGGGCATCGACAAAGGTCTTTCCCGGCCAGGTGAAGCAGGCCAGGACATAGGCCAAGGGAGCGGCGATCACGATCAGCACCAGCGTCGTGATCAGGGCCAGCTTTGCTGAAAGGTAAAGGGGAAGAAGCTCCATCTATCGGTATCCGTATTTCTTCTTGATGACGTCGGCCGTCGGGGACTGGAGGAACTGGAGAAACCGCTCGGTTCCGGCGCGGTTCTTTGTGCGGTTCAAGAGACAGGCCCCCTGCAGGATCGGTGGCGCCTCGGCGATGTCGTAGTGGCAACCGCCGGTTTTGGATGCCCGCACGGAGGAAAGGGCGCAGAAGCCGACATCCGCCCCGCCCGTGGCGGCGTACTGGAAGGCCTGGGCGATGGACTGGCCGATGATCCACTTCTTGTCGGGGCTGTTCCAGATGCCGACTTGGCGAAGGGCCGCCTCCGCCGCCGCTCCGTAAGGCGCCACCACCGGGTTCGCAATGGCGACCTTCTGCACGTCCTTTCTCATCATGACGTCCCGCCAGTTTGCGGCGCTGCAGAATTTCTTTCCCTCAGCCCACAAGACGACGCTGCCTGTGGCATAGACGAAAGGTTTCCCCCCGAGACCTCTCTTGAAGAGATCCTGGGGCCGCGTCTCGTCGGCGGAGAGAAAGGCGTCATAGGGTGCGCCGTTTGTGATCTGGTGATACAGGCTCCCGGAGGACGTGAACACGCCTTCCACGGGGATGCCCGTCTCCCGGGTGAACGCTGCCGCGATATCCTTGAATGGCTGCTGGAAGTTGGCCGCCACGGCCACGCGGAGGGGCTCCGCGGAGCAAACCGGCGATGGCAGCGAAACCGTGCCCAGCAGGGCGAAGAGGACGAACAGGGTAAACAAAAGGCGGGATTTCAGAATGCAACGTCTCATCAGCAGGAGCCTCCTTCTTTCACGAGAACCGGAATTTCAGGCAAATTGATATGCGGACAATGACATATGGCATAGATAGCATAGGTGCAAGGTAGATACAAGGGAACAAATGGTGAGTCAGTCCACAAGCCAGAGGGGGACGGATTTCCAATCCGTCCCCCTCCGTTGCCGTTCCATTGCAGACGCGGAAACTCAGTGGCTTCCGCCGGCCTTCTCCTCGCCGTAGACCACCAGCTTGCCCTCGTGCTCCATCTCCTTGAGCCACTTCGGGTGCTGCTTTTTCAGCCACGCACGGGTCACCCAACCCGTCGTCATCGCCGGCAGGGAACCCGGAGAGCCCACCGTCCCCAGGTACAGGTGCACGAAGAAAAACGCGAAGATCGTCACGAACCCCAGGGCGTGCAGCACGAACATCCACCGCACCAGTCCGGACGGGAAGCTCAGCGGAAACCACATGATCAGTCCCGTTACGAACATCAGGACCCCGCAGCCCGCCACCGCCAGGAAGAACGCCTTCTGCCCCGGGTTGTACTTCCCGACTTCGGGAACCTTGTCCACATGCCACAGGTACCCGCCGCCGCACATCATCCAGTCCAGGTCCTCCGGCATCGTGAACACCCCCGCCTCCTTCCACCACATCCCGATGGCGAAGGCCAGGGACGCCCCGAACCAGATCCCCGTGAAATTGTGAATGTACTTCAGCGACCGGAGACCTCCGAAGATCTCCCCGATCCAGTTGAGGGAATGGAACATCATCCCCAGGCCCGAAATGCACAGGAGCAGGCACGAAATGGCCAGGCTCCAGTGGACGATTCTCTCAAAGGCGTCCGTCGCCTGAATCATTCCCTTTTTCATGATTCGCCTCCTCCCTTCTGGTTCTGATCCTCATCCGGCGACTTCGGCCCGTGGATGAGGTAGTGCAGGAACGACCCGGCGATCACGCCGCCCGCCGCCAAGAGCGACAGCGGCTTCAGGAAGTCTTTCCATACGATGATGGACGCCGGGACCGTAGGCTTCTCCGGCAGCTTGTCGTAGACGGCGGGCTTGTGCTCCAGGACGTAGATCACGTGGGTCCCGTCGACGAACTTGTCGCCGTAGACGTTGGCGTCCCCGCCCAGGACAGCGGCCCGTTTGTAGGCTGCCTTGATCATGGCGTTCTTGTCGCCGATCTGGAGCGCCCCCGTCGGGCAGGACAGGACGCAGGATGGCTTCTGGTCCGCCAGGAGGCGGGTGTAGCAGAGATCGCACTTGGTGATCCGGTCCGTCGCCGGATTCCACCGCGGAATATCGAAGGGGCAGGCGGCGATGCACTCCTTGCAGCCGATGCACTTCTCGGAATGGACCCCCACGGTCCCGTATTCCGTGCGGAACAGGGCGCCGCTGGGGCAGACCTTCATGCAGGCCGCGTCGGTGCAGTGCATGCAGCCGTCCTTCCGGAACAGCCACTGGAAGTTCCCCTTGCCGTCCTCGTACTCCTGGAACCGGATGAGGGTCCAGGTGTTCCACTGGAGATCGGGAGGATTCTGGTAGCTGCCCCGGTTTTTCGTTCGGAAGGCCGGCATTTCGTTCCACTGCTTGCAGGCCACCTGGCAGCCCCGACAGGCCGTGCATCGACTGGTATCGATCATTTTGACGACTTCAATCCCTTTCATGGCCTATCTCCTTATATCTTCGCGACGTTGACCATGAACGCCTTGTACTCGGGGCAGAAGGTGTTCGCGTCACCGACGGTGGGGGTCAGGAAGTTCGTGCTGTCTCCGCCGTCCTTGGGGAACAGCCACCCGTAGTTGAAGGGCATGCCCACCTGGTGGACCTCCTTCCCTTCCACCTGGAACGGACGGAAGCGCTTGGTCACCATGGCCACGCACTCCACCTGGCCGCGGACCGACGACACCCGGACCCGCTCCCCGTTCCGGATGCCCTTCTGCTTGGCCAGCTTGTCGCCGATCTCGACGTAGAGCTCCGGCTGCATCTCCAGGAGCCAGAGCTGCCAGCGCGTCAGGGCGCCGGAGCACCAGTGCTCCGTGCAGGAGTAGGTGGTGCAGACGTAGGGGAACTTCTCATCCGCGTTGGCGACCTTGTCCAGGTCGCTCTTGAAGATCTGGATGGCCGGGTTGATCAACTGTCCCGACAGGGGGTTCTTCGAGAGTGGTCCTTCCAGCGGCTCGTAATGCTCCGGAAAGGGCCCCTCGACCATGCCGGGTCCGAAAAGAGCGCCCAGGCCGTCCTGCTTCATGATGAAGGGGTACTTTCCCTTCTCCTTGTTGGCCATGGGCGGCCAGGGACCGTCCGGGACGTCGCCGACCCACTTCTCCCCCGTCCAGGCCAGGATCTTGCGCTTGGGATTGTAGGGGGTCCCGTTGACGTCGCAGGAGGCGCGGTTGTAGAGAATGCGCCGGTTGACGGGCCAGGCGAAGGACCAGTTCGGGTAGAGGCCGAGACCCGTCGGGTCGTCCTTGCCCCGCTTGGCCATCTTGTTCTCGCCGTCGGTAGAGAAGCTGCCGGCCATGATCCAGTTGCCGCCGGAGGTCGATCCGTCGGCCTTCAGCATCCCGAAGGTCGGGACCAGCTGGCCCTTCTTGAAGACGGTGCTGGTCTTCTTTTCCTTGTCCTCGATGACGGTGTCCTTCAGGAAATAGCCGTTGATCTGCTTCGAGATCTTCAGGGCGTCGTAACGTCCCTTCCGGTCCGTGTAGTCCCACTTGAGACCCAGGATCGGCTCGGGAAACTTGCCGCCCTCCTTCTTATAGAGGGCCCGGACGGCGTCCATCATCTTGATCCAGATCTCGCCGACGGGGATGGCGTCCTCCGGCGGCTCCGCGGCTTTGTACTTCCAGGTCACCCAGCGGCCGCTGTTGCTCTGGCTGCCTTCCTTCTCCATGGTGGCGGAGGCGGGGAGGAGGAAGCACTCCGTCTTGACCTTCTTCGGATCGACACCGGGGCCCTTCCAGAAGGAGCAGGTCTCGTTGTCGAAGATGTTGGCGCTCACCAGCCAGTCCAGCTTCTCCAGGGCCTTGCGGACCTTGGCCGTGTTGGGAGAGCTGACCGCGGGGTCCGTGCCGACGGAGAAGAGACCCTTCACCTTCCCCTCGTACATCTTGTCGAAGAGGTGCATGAGGGAGTAGGCCTGACCGTCGTCCATCTTCGGCAGCCAGGAGTAGCAGAACTCGTTTTCCTTCGTTGCCCTCTCATCATAGTAGGATTTGAGCAGGCTGACGAAGAAGTTCGGATAATTCTGGTAGTAATTGGCCGACTGGGGATCCTTGGATTCCGGCGTGCATTTATGAAGGTATTTCTCCAGGGTATCGAGTGATGCCACGGGCATCTTCAGGTAGCCCGGGAGGTTGCCGTAGAGGATGCAGTGGTCCGTGGATCCCTGGACGTTGGGCTCACCCCGGAGGGCGTTGATGCCGCCGCCGGCGATGCCCATGTTGCCCAGGAGGAGCTGGATGATGGACATGGTCCGGATGATCTGGCTCCCCGTCGTGTGGTGGGTCCAGCCCAGGGCGTAGCATTCCGTTCCGGCCTTGTCCTTCACACCGGTGGCGCTGTACTCCTCGTACACCTTGAGCAGATTCTCCTTGGTCACGCCCGTGATGCTGGAGACCTTGTCGATGGTGTAGCGGGAATAGTGCTTTTTCAGGAGCTGATAGACACAGCGGGGATTCTGGAGGGTCATGTCCCGCATCGGGACGCCCCGGCCGTCCTTGTCGAAGACCCATGTGTCCTTGCTGTATTTCCGCTTTCCCGCGTCATAGCCGGAGAACAGGCCGTCCTTGAAATTGAAATCGGCGCTGACGATGAAGGACGCGTTTGTATAGTTGGTGACGTACTCTCTGAAATCCTTGTTGTTGCTCAGGATGTAGTGGATCATTCCTCCCAGGAAGGCGATGTCCGTGCCGGACCGCAGCGGCACGTGGTAGTCGCAGCGGGCGGACGTCCTGGTGTAGCGGGGATCGACATGGATGATCCGGGCCCCGTTCTGCTCCTTGGCCCGCAGGATCCACTTGAAAGCGATGGGGTGGTGCTCGGCGGCGTTGCTCCCCATGATGAGGATGACGTCGCTGTTCTTCAGGTCGATATAGTGGTTCGTCATGGAACCACGGCCGAACGACTCTCCCAGAGCCGCAACGGATGGACTGTGTCAGACCCGGGCCTGGTGGTCGATGTACACCAGGCCTAATGCCCTTGCCGTCACGCTCATGAGCCAGCACTCCTCGTTGTCCACGTTGGAGCTTCCGAGGTGGCCGATGGTCTCACAGCGGTTGACGACTTCTCCCTTGGCGTTTTTCAGGACGAATTCCTTGTCCCGCGTGTCCTTCACCAGGCGGGCGATCCTTTCCATCGCCCAGTCCCAGTCCTTGTCTTCCCACTTGTCGCTGTACGGGGCCCGGTACTGGACCTTGCGGAGGCGGTACTTGTTCGCTTCCGTCAGGTCGAAGAATCCCGCCCCCTTGGCGCAGAGGGAACCTTCGTTGATGGGGTGTTCCGGATCTCCCTCGATGTTGAAGATCTTTCCGGTCTTCCGGTCGACGCTGCAGATGAGGCCGCAGCCGACGGAGCAGTAGCAGCAGGTCGTGATGACCTGCTTCGCCGTCCGGACGCGGTTCATCTTGTTCAGTTCGTCCGCATACGCCTTCGCCGGGGCCAGGTCGAGGCCCAGGGATGACAGGGCGATCCCTGAGCCGACGGCTCCCGAAAGGGTAAGGAACCTTCTGCGAGTAATGTTCATAATGCCTCCCGTGCCTGTGTCATGATTGGCATAAGCCAGCAGTGGCACAGGTAGGGGATTTCGCCCGCTTTGTCAATCTGTTACATAAAGCATAGGTGGGAGAGCGAAGAAGGATTCAGGAAGGTGGAAGAGGCGTTTCCCGTCCTGATCCCCGGGGGGTCATTCGATGCAGAGCCATCCCGAGGGATCGAGGGGCTGGTAGCCCTTCTGCTGCATGATCAGGTCAAGGTGGATCAGGCTCAGGGCCGTCACGTCCAGGTCGGGGTCGCCGATGTCGCTGGCGCGGTACAGTGTCACCAGGTATCGCTTGCACTCCTCGCATGTGAAGGCGGACTCGACGGTCTTCCCTTCGAGGAAGAAGTAGTTCATCTCCTGGGGGGATTCGTGTTCGCAGTAGGGGCAGCGGACCCGGTTGAAGCGCCAGTCCCACCCGCAATGGAGGCAGTGGAGCCAGCGCTGGGTGATCTTGTCGTGGACGCGGGCGATCCCGGCGAAGGATCCGCAGAAGGGGCAGTATCCCTTGTCCCATTCGGCGTCCCGGAGGACCGGGGCGGCCTCCGCCGATCGGAGTTCCAGGACGGTCCGCGCGGCGGCCGCCAGCAACAGCCGGCTCACGGCGGCGGGAATGTCCCGGACGCAGTCCCACGAGGCGGGAAGCGTTTCGTCCGGCGGTGGATAGGAATGGAAATAGTCGTGGAAGGGCACGGTACCGGAACCGACGCATGCTTCCCAGGCATCCAGGCCTTCCCGAAGCTGCGGGAAGCCCCGCCGGGCGGCATCGATCAGGGGAAGGAGGACGTTCTGCCAGGGATCTTGCTGGAAAAACAGCCGGATCTGACGGATCACGGGAACGCCGGCCTTCAGTTTGTTCCCGTCGATGCCGGATGGATCGATCCGTCTCCAGTCCAGGTTCCCGATGAGCCGCCGCTGCTCGATCATCAGGGGCCCGAACGCCTCGAGGATCCCCCGGCTGTGGGGGTTCTTCTCCTCCGCTTCCCGGAGGTTCGCGTCCAGTCTCTCGAGGGCCGCATCCCGATCGTTCATCCTCCACCTTCCTTTCAGGAAGCCCCGACAGGCTGACTCCCCTTGAAATTCGTGAGCGGCAGAGGAGTTATGCCGAAAACGACACAATGTCAAGGTCCGATTATCTCTGCGGTTTTGCGGTATGTCATAAATGACATAAGTAGTCGTAATTACTGATAAAAATATTGACACCAAAGGGGAGAAAATATATAGGGGATCGGCAATTTCAGACCCTCAGGCCATCCATGGACAGCGCTCTGTTCATCCCATTTTTCCAAGTGCGAGATTCCGTGGATGAGGGACTGCCTGCCCAGTTGCTATTGCTTTCTCGCTTCCCGGGGAGGGGACGGGACAGCCGATGGATAGAATCCGCAATCATAGAGAAAGGAGCGCTTTATGGAAGTCACCAGAAGAGGTTTCTTGAAGCTCTCCAGCGCCGTGGCGGCCGCGGGCGGACTTGGGTTGAGTCTCAAGCCCGTATCGGCCTATGCCCAACCGCTGAAGATCCAGTACGCCAAAGAAACCACCACCATTTGCCCATACTGCTCGGTGGGCTGCAGCATCATCGTCTCCGTCCGCAGGGGCGTGGTGGTCAACACGGAGGGCGATCCCGACAGTCCCATCAACCGCGGGTCCCTCTGCAGCAAGGGCGGATCCATCTACCAGATGGCCGTCAACGAGAACCGTCTCGGCAAGCCGCTCTACCGCGCTCCTTTCGCAACGGAGTGGAAAGAGGTGGACTGGGAGTGGGCCCTCGAGAAGATCGCCCACAACGTCAAGGAGAGCCGGGACAAGAGTTTCAAGACCAAGAATGACAAGGGCGAAACGGTAAACCGCACGGAAGGGATCGCTTCCGTCGGCAGTGCCGCCATGGACCTGGAAGAGTGCTTCACGTACCAAAAATTCCTGAGGGGGTTGGGTCTGGTGTACATCGAACACCAGGCCCGGATCTGACACAGCCCAACTGTACCGGCTCTGGCAGAGTCGTTCGGGCGTGGCGCAATGACGAATCACTGGGTCGATTTCAAAAACAGTGATGTCCTCCTCATCATGGGCAGCAACCCTGCCTCCAACCATCCCGTCTCCTTCAAGTGGATCCAGGCGGCGGTCGACAAGGGCGCAAAGATCATCTGCGTGGACCCGCGGTTTACGCAATCGGCGGCGAAGGCCCACCTGTATGCCCCTCTCCGCTCGGGAACGGACATCGCCTTCCTCGGCGGGATGATCAAGTACATCCTCGAGAACAACCTCTATTTAGAGGAGTACGTCAAGCATTACACCAACGCCTCCTTCCTGGTGAACCCGGCGTTCAAGCTGCCGGGCGACAACAAGGGCGTTTTCTCGGGGCTGGAAGGGGCAAAATACAACAAGGACACCTGGTCCTACCAGACAGAAGCCGGCGGGCGCATCAAGAAGGACATGAGCCTCAAGGATCCGAACTGCGTTTTCCAGCTCCTGAAGAAGCAGTACTCCCGTTACACCCCGGAGATCGTCTCCAAGATCTGCGGAACGCCGGTTGACAAGCTCCTGGAGGTCTACAAGCTGTACGCCTCGACGGGCAAGCCCGATAAGGCGGGCGTCGAGCTCTACGCCATGGGCTGGACCCAGCACACCGTCGGCGTCCAGAACATCCGGTCGATGTGCATCATCCAGTTGCTCCTGGGCAACATGGGCATCGCCGGCGGCGGTGTCGCGGCCATGCGCGGCGAGTCTAACGTCCAGGGCTCCACGGACCACGGCCTGCTGTTCCACATCTGGCCGGGCTACCTGGGAACCCCCACGGCCTCCCTGGCGACCCTGAAGGCCTTCAACGAGAAGCGGACCCCCACCACGAAAGAGCCCGACAGCCTCAACTGGTGGAAGAATTTCCCGAAATACTCCGCCAGTTTCCTGCGGTCCACATACGGGAAGAACGCATCCCTGGAAGAGGCCTACGAGCTGATGCCCAAGCTGGACGACGGGGCCAACTACTCCTGGCTCACAATCTTCGACCAGATGTACAAGGGCAAGTTCACCGGCTTCTTCGCCTGGGGCATGAATCCCGCCTGCAGCGGGGCCCACTCCAACAAGGTCCGGCAGGCCCTGGGCAAGCTGGACTGGATGGTGAATGTCAACCTCTTCGACAACGAGACGGGCTCCTTCTGGCGCGGCCCCGGCATGGATCCGGCGAAGATCAAGACGGAAGTCTTCATGCTGCCCTGCGCCTCCTCGATCGAGAAGGAGGGGAGCCTCGCCAACAGCGGCCGGCTCCAGCAGTGGCGCTACAAGGCCGTCAATCCCCCCGGCATAGCCCTGCCCGACGGGGACATCATGAGCGAGATTTACTTCAAGGTGAAGGAGCTCTACGAGAAGAACGGCGGACCGCTGAAGGAAGCGATCACGAAGCTCTCCTGGCCCTACGGCAAGTTCGTCGGCTCCCACTACCATTATGATCCCCACGCGGTGGCCAAGGAGATCAACGGCTTCTTCCTGGAGGACAAGAAGGTCGAGAACCCCACCAAGAAGGGCGAATTCAAGGAGTTCAAGAAGGGCGATCCCGTCCCGACCTTTGCCTGGCTGCAGGACGACGGCTCCACCTCTTCGGGGTGCTGGATCTACTGCGGCTCCTACCCGGGGACCAACATGGCGGCACGGCGTGGCCAGAAAGACCCCACCGGCATCGGCCTGTACCCGGAGTGGGCCTGGTCCTGGCCGGTGAACCGCCGGATCATCTACAACGGCGCGTCGGTGGATCTGAACGGAAAACCCTGGAATCCCAAGAAGCCGGTCATCACGTGGAATGGCGAAAAATGGGTGGGCGACGTGCCCGACGGCGCCGGCAACCCCGGCTCCGGACGGCCGCCGTTCATCATGAAACCCGACGGCGTGGCCAGCATCTTCGGACCCGGCCTGGCCGACGGTCCCTTCCCGGAGCACTACGAGCCTCTCGAGTGCCCCGTGGAGAAGAACCTGATGTCGCCGCAGAAGCACAATCCCGCCATCAAGCGGTTCGACAAGGCCGGCGTCGGCTCCGACATGGACGTCTACGCCAGCGTGGCCAGCTGTGACCCGAAGTTCCCTTTCATCTGCTCGACGTACCGGATCAGCGAGCACTGGCAGACGGGCGTTCTCACCCGCTGGTGCCCCTGGCTGGCGGAGATGCAGCCCGGGATGTGGTGCGAGATCGGCCTCGAGCTGGCGAAGGAAAAGGGCATTGCCAACGGAGAGAAGGTCATTGTCGAGTCCGCCCGCGGCAAGGTGGAGTGCACGGCCATTGTAACACCCCGCTTCAAGCCCTTCATCATCGACGGCAACACGATCCACGAGGTCGGCATTCCCTGGCACTTCGGCTGGATCACCACGAAGGACCGGACGTACAAGCCCGGCGACAAGAAGCCCGAGGTCTACACGGAAGGGGACGCGGCCAATCTGCTGACTCCGACCATCGGGGACGCCAACACGATGATTCCCGAAAGCAAGGCCTTCATGGTCAACGTCAGGAAAAGGGGGTGAGAGACCATGGCCGAATACATTAAACTGATTGACGTTTCGAAGTGCACGGGCTGCCGGGGCTGCCAGCTGGCCTGTAAGCAGTGGAACCAGATGCCGGCAAGGCAGACGAAGAACAACGGCTCCTACCAGAATCCCCCGGATCTGCAGTGGAATACCTGGACCCTCATCCGGTTCCAGGAAGTGTCCGACAAGGACGGCCTCAAGTGGCTGTTCCGGAAGGACGGCTGCATGCACTGCACCGACGCGGCCTGCGTGAAGGTCTGCCCCAGCGGCGCCCTGTATCACACGGAGTACGGCACGGTGGGCCTGAACCAGGAGAAGTGCATCGGCTGCAAGGAGTGCATCGCCGCCTGCCCCTTCGACATTCCGCGGTGGAACCGGGCCACGGACCGCATCTACAAGTGCGACCTGTGCCTCTCCCGGATCCAGGCGGATCTGAACCCTGCCTGCGTGAAGGCCTGCCCGACGGGAGCACTCACCTTCGGGGAGAAGAAGGCCATGATCAAGGCGGCCTACAAGCGGGCGGAGGAGCTGGGAGAAAAGGCCTCCGTCTACGGCGACAAGTTCGTCGACGGAACCCATGTGCTCTATGTGTTGCCGGAGAAGGTGGATGTGTACGAGAAGCTGCCGAAGAAGCCGAGCGTCCCGGCATCGATCATTGTCTGGAAGGACTTCCTGAAGCCGCTGTCGCTCTTGGCGGCGGGCGGCGTGGTCGCCGGGTCGTTCCTGCACTACCTCATCCACGGGCCGAAGTCGCCCGATGAGGACCAGAATCAGAAGGGAGGAGGCGAATCATGAAAAAGGGAATGATTCAGGCGACGGACGCCTTTGAGAGAATCGTCCACTGGAGCCTGGCCATTTCGTGCCTGCTCCTGTGCATTTCGGGCCTGGGGATGATGTTCCATTCCCTCAACTGGATCGGGGAGATCTTCGGAGGTCTCCGGTCGCTGAAGTACATTCACAATTTCACGGGGATCTGGTTCGGGGCGTCCCTGGCCTTCGCCATCGGGATGTGGTGGAAGGAGGCGGGGGTGTTCACGATGCCGGAGGACCTGGACTGGATGATGTGCGGCGGCGGGTACCTGTGGCATGTGGACAAGGTTCCCGAAGTCGGGAAGTACAACCCGGGGCAGAAGGCGTTCTTCCTGGCGGTGGCGGGCTGCGGGGTCCTGATGTTCGTAACGGGACTGATCATGTGGTTTCCGCTGAGCTTCCCGTCCGGACTGGTGCGGTGGATGTTCGTGCTGCACGCCCTGGGGTTCGTGACGATCTTCGCGTTTTTCTTCGTGCACCTGTACCTGGGGACGGTGGGCTCACCGGGTTCCCTGCCGGCGATGACGACGGGGTGGGTGACCCGTGCGTGGCTGAAAAAGCAGCACCCGAAGTGGCTCAAGGAGATGGAGCACGAGGGGAAACTGGTGGTCTACGGCGAGGAGAAGGCCGGCGGAAGCCACTGAGGCCCGGCATTTCCAGTCGGAGGGATGCGAATCCCGCCGGCCATCCAGTGATAATGATCGAACAAAAGGCTTGCCCTTCGGGGCGGGCCTTTTTCTTTCCCCGGGGCGCGACGGCTGTCACGGGGCATGCCGCCGTCGCGGACGTTTTTCCACGCGGGCCGTTCAAAAATACCCGTCTGCGGCGTTTCCCTCATCCTTCGCCATTCGATGTACCGAAAGGGTACGACTCATGGCTAAGGATTTCGGGGGCCTTGCATCCGGGCATTTTTGAACAGCCCGTCCCATGCTTCCGGCAGAGGCGTCCTTCTGATTGCTCCTCTGGGAACCCCCGGCCGCGCCCCCGCGGTTGGCTGGCCGTTCGGGGCGCGGGGGCTGTCACGGATATTTCTTCCGCTTTTTTTAGGACTTGGTGACAATTGCATTTGCCTTCCCCCCCGCCGCCGTGCCGTGATATAAAGGCTCACAACCCGTAAGGAGGCTGATGACGATGAGAGGAAGGATCGGTTCGCGAACAGGTGCGGTGCTGGTTTGCCTGATCATGCTGCTCGGATGGGGCGGAACGGCCCTGGCCCAGCCGCCCGTAGGAGGGACACTCCCCGAATTCACCCTCTCCGCGCCGAAGGACAGCGGCGAGAAAAGCTACCTGGGCCTTTCGTGGCTCGGCGGCTCCTTCCGGATTCCCGAGCTGAAGACCCGGGTCGTGATCATCGAGGTTTTCAGCATGTACTGCCCGTACTGCCAGGCGGAGGCACCCAAGGTCAACCGGCTCTACGGGCTGATCGAGGGCAATCCGGCCCTGAAGGGGAAAATCAAGCTGATCGGCATCGGGGCGGGAAACTCACCCTATGAGGTCGGAGTATTCAAGAAAAAGTACGGCGTGCCCTTTCCCCTCTTTCCGGATGGGGATTTCAAGATTCACAAACTCCTGGGCGAGGTGCGGACGCCCTACTTCATCGGGGTGAAGATCAATCCCGACGGTTCGCACACTGTTTTCTTCTCGAAGCTGGGGGCCTTCGAGAGCCCCGAATCCTTCCTGAACTCCATGATCCGTCTTTCGGGACTCCAGTAACAGGAGGTGGGAGCCATGTCGCGCAGGAGCACATTCCGGATCTGGATGGCCGTTGCCGTGTTGCTTTTCGCTGCCGGGGAGGCGATGGCTCTTTCGGACGCCTACAAGGGCAATATCTACAACACCGGGGTCCTGAAGCCCACGGACAGCAGCCTCAAGGTAAAGGTCGGCGAGGCCGCCCCGGATTTCACCCTGCCCTCGGTGGCGGGGGAGCGGGTGTCCCTGGGCTCCTACCGGGGAAAGAAGAACGTGGTCCTCTCCTTCGTCCCCGCCGCCTGGACGCCCGTCTGCTCCGACCAGTGGCCGGGGTACAACATCGTGAAGGATCTCTTCGAAGCCCACGATGCCGTCCTGCTGGGCATCACGGTGGACAACATCCCCACCCTGTTTTCCTGGACAATCCAGATGGGAAAGCTCTGGTTTCCCGTCCTGTCGGACTTCTGGCCCCACGGGGCCGTGGCGGACCGCTACGGCATCCTGCGTTCCGACGGAACCGCGGAGCGGGCCCTGTTCGTCATCGACAAAAAAGGGATCATCCGCTACATCGACGTCCATGACATCAACCAGCGGCCGTCCCTGGAGAGCTTGATGAAGGCGCTGGAAAACCTGCGCTGAAATCGGGACGGGACCCGACGGCCGGGAGGCCTCAGGACCGTCCGCAGGAAGGGAGGATGGAGGATCCCATGGGGGGTGAAAAGGTGACCCGCCGGCAGAAGGATGTCTCGCGGCTTCTGCGGGAAAAGAAAAAGATCCAGCGGGACAAAATCACAAAGACGAAAAAGAAATAGGGTTGTCATGGCGAAGGATTTCTGGTCGGAGGCGGACCTGCGCCAGATGGCGGAGGCCCGCCTTTCCGTGGAAAAGGCGGAAGAACAACTGGAACGGTTCCACACCGGCGTTCAGCCGCTCCGGCTGGACAGGCCCTGCACCGCCGGGGACGGGATCCTGGCCCTTCCGGCCCCGGAGAGGGAGCGGTGCGAGCGGATCTTCGAGGAGCTTGTCAAGACGGGACGCGTGATGAAGTTCGTCCCGGCCTCCGGGGCGGCCAGTCGCATGTTCCGGGACTGGCACCGGGCCTGTTCGGTGAGGGCCTTCGATTCCGCCCCGGAAGAGGAAAACTTCCTGAAATCCCTGCCGGATTACGCGTTTTATCAAGACCTTCGATCCCGCGTGTCCGCCGCCGGCTGTTCTCTGGAAGAGTGGATTTCACGGGGCAACTGTCCTGAGATCCTCGATTTCATTCTGAAACCCGAGGGACTGGACTACGGTTCCCTACCCAAGGCCCTTCTGAAGTTTCATGGTTACGCCGACGGCGGCCGCACGGCCCTGGAGGAGCACCTTGCGGAGGCGGCGCTCTATGTGCGGGATGCCGATTTCGTCTGCCGGATTCACTTCACCGTCTCGCCGGAACATCGCACCCTCGTGGAAGCGCACCTGAATGAGGCCGTTCCGGCCTGTGAGCGCCGGTTCGGCGTGCGCCTTCAGGTGGGGCTGTCGGTGCAGGATCCCTCCACGGACACCATCGCCGCGGCTCCGGATAACCGGCCGTTCCGGGGAGAGGACGGCCTCCTCGTCTTCCGGCCGGGAGGCCACGGAGCCCTCCTCAACAACCTGGACTCCCTCGACGGAGACATCGTCTTCCTGAAGAATATCGACAATGTGGTGCCCGATCGCCTCAAGGAGCCCACGATCCTCTGGAAAAAGATCCTGGGCGGGTTTCTGGCGGATCTCGAACAGGATCTGCACCGCCGCCTCCGCCGCATCGAGGAGGGGGTCCTGGGGCCGGCGGAAATCGAGGACATGATCCGCTTCTGCCGGGAGAGGCTCCAGGCGCGGATGCCCGACGACGTGGCGGCCGCTCCTCCGGAGATCATGGAGGCCTGGCTGTTCGCGAGGATGAACCGCCCGCTCCGGATCTGCGGAATGGTCAGGAATGAAGGCGAGCCGGGCGGAGGGCCGTTCTGGGTCTCCGGCGCCGGCGGCGTCTCCTCCCTGCAGATCGTCGAGGAATTCCAGGTGGATCGCACAGACCCGGGACAGCGAGGAATCTGGGAGTCCTCCACCCATTTCAACCCGGTGGACCTGGTGCTGGCCCTGCGGAACTTCCGGGGGGAACGGTTCGACCTGAACCGGTTCGTGGATCCCGCGGCCGTTTCGATCACCCGAAAGTCGGAGAAGGGAAGGGACCTGCAGGCCCTGGAGCTGCCGGGGCTCTGGAATGGTGCCATGGCCTTCTGGAACACGGTCTTCGTGGAGGTGCCCCTGGAGACCTTCAATCCCGTCAAGGTGGTGGAGGATCTCCTGCGGCCGCCGCACCGCCGGATCTGAATGTTTTTTAACTTGATCTTCATCGGGTTATTTGCCATGTTTTCGCCGGTTTCGCGGGGATGGGGCTTCCGCGCAGCATCAGGCGAAGAAGCGGGGCACCGATCCGGCGCCCGTGTCCTCCCGCCATGCGCACCATCCGTGGCGGGTTCCGATTCATGAAACGAATAAACCATAAAAATTATCGAAGTATGCCGGGTCCGGACGGCCGTTGCGGGCGGCTTCTTCGCACGGAGAGGATGGAGGCATGATGGCCGAACAGGCGGGTGGAAAGATCCGGGTGGGAATTGTCATGGGGGGTGTCTCCTCCGAGAAGGAGGTGTCCCTGGAGAGCGGCCGCAACATGTTCAGCAAGATCGACCGGAAAAAATACGACCCCACGGCCGTTTTCATGGACAGCGAGGCCCGCTTCTGGGAGATCCCGGTCAAGCTGATCATGCGCAACAGTACGAAGGACATCGAGGAGGACCTCACCGCGGAGGCCTCCCCGATTCCCTACGAGGCGCTGCGGGAGCGTTTTGACATCCTGTGCATCGGCCTCCATGGAAAGTACGGGGAGGACGGGTGCCTCCAGGGGCTCCTGGAACTGCTCCAGGTGCCTTACACAGGATCTGGCGTCCTGGCGTCCGCCCTGGGAATGGACAAGGGCGTCTGCCGGAGGGTCCTTGCAGCCGCCGGGATCGACGTTCCCCGGACCGTTTCCGTCTCGGCGGTGCGCTGGGCATCGGACTCGGACGCGATCCTGAAGGAGATCGGCGAGACCGCGGGATTTCCCTGCGTCGTCAAGCCCACCCGGGAAGGGTGCAGCACCGCCGTGAAAAAGGTGGTCTCAGCCGCGGGGATTCCCGATGCCCTCGCGGAAGCCTTCTCCTGGGACAACACGGCCCTGGTGGAGGAATTCCTTTCCGGCACCGAGGTGACCTGCGGCGTCCTGGGGTCGGAGACACCCGAGGCTCTGGTGCCGTCCGAGACGATTCCCACGACGGAAATCCTCTCCCTGGAGGATAAGTTTCTTTACGGTCAGGGAGAAAACAAGACGCCTGCCCGGGTTCCCGACGATGTCCTCCAGCGGATCCGGGAAACGGCGGTCGCGGCCTTCCGGGCTCTGGACCTGAAAGGATACGCCAGGATCGACATGTTCGTCCGTCCCGACGGCCGGGTGGCCGTTCTGGAACCCAACACCCTGCCGGGAATGACGCCCTCCACGGTCTTTTTCCACCAGGCGGCGGCGGCCGGGATCACCCAGGCCGGCGTCATCGACCGGATCATCCAGTCCGCCCTTCTGGACCACGCGGCCAAGCGAGGGCCCCTGTGAATGAACGGCCCGACAGCCACCGTTGAGCGCATCGGCCGGATCGTCCTGGAGAACGTCGAGGAGCTGGGGAGGATTCTTCTTCTCTTCCTGTCGGCCCTGTCCTGGATGGTCCGCCCTCCCCTGAAAGCGCGCCAGATTTTCAAGCAGATGGAGTTCGTGGGGGTCAAGTCGATCTTCGTGGTGGTCCTGACGGGGACCTTCACGGGGATGGTCATGGCGCTCCAGGGATATCACGGATTCCGGATGTTTGCCGCGGAGAGCCTTGTCGGGTCCACCGTTGCTCTCGGGATGACCCGAGAACTGGGGCCGGTCCTGACGTCGCTCATGGTGACCGCCCGGGCCGGCTCGGCCATGGCGGCGGAACTGGGGACCATGCGCGTCACGGAGCAGATCGACGCCCTGGCGGTCATGGCCGCGAACCCGGTGAAGCACCTGATTGTACCCCGGCTCATCGCGGGCGTCCTGATGGTTCCGCTTTTGACCGTCGTGTCCGACTTCATGGGCATTCTCGGAGGATACTTCGTCGGCGTCCACATCCTGAACATCAACTCCGGTGCCTTCATGAAAAACATCTTCAAATACGTAACCTTGAATGATATTTACAGCGGCCTGGTGAAGGCCGCCTGTTTCGGCCTCCTCATGGCCCTGATCGGCTGCTACAAGGGTTTCAACACACGGGGCGGAGCGGAGGGGGTCGGCCGGGCAACGACGGAGGCCGTGGTCCTGGCGTCCATTTCGATCCTGGTGAGCGACTATATCCTGACGGCGATGATGTTCTGAGATGATACGACTGGTCGACATTCACAAGTCCTTTGGAAAGCAGAAGGTTCTCGACGGACTCAACCTCACCGTCGAGAAAGGGAAGACGACGGTCATCATCGGCCGCAGCGGCGGCGGCAAGAGCGTCCTCCTGAAGCACATCATCGGCCTGATCCGCCCGGACAGAGGGCAGGTGATCGTGGAAGGGGAGGACATCACGGTCCTGAACGACAAGGACCTCAACGAGGTCCGCAAGAAGTTCGGCATGCTCTTCCAGGAAGCGGCCCTCTTCGATTCCATGAACGTGGCGGAAAACGTAGCGTTCCCCCTTCGGGAGCACACGAACATGTCCAGTGAGGAAATCATGGACAGTGTCCGCGACCGCCTTGCGGCGGTGGGTCTCTCGGGGGTGGAGGAGAAGATGCCCTCGGAGTTGAGCGGAGGCATGAGGAAGCGCGTCGGCCTGGCCCGGGCGCTGGCGATGCGGCCGCAAATCGTTCTGTTCGATGAGCCCACGACGGGATTGGACCCGGTCATGACGGAGGCCATCAACCAGCTCATCGTGGAGACCCAGCGGGCCTTCAACCTGACCTGCGTCGTCATCAGCCACGACATCCAGTCGGTCTTCGAGATCGGCCACCGCGTCGCCATGCTCTATGAAGGGCGCATCATTGAATACGGAACCCCGGAGGAGGTCCGGGCGTCCCGGAACCCCGTGATGGTCCAGTTCCTCACGGGCAGCACCGAAGGGCCCATTCAGATTCTGTAAGGGAGCGCCGGGGGGGACATCCGCGCGCGGGAGGTTTGCATGACATCCATCAGCACGGAAGCGAAAGTGGGGCTTTTCGTCCTCGCGGGCATCATCATCCTGGCCTTCATGTCCTTCCAGGTTTCCCAGCCGGGATTCGGCCTGAAACGGGGCTACAGGATCCAGGTGGTCTTCGAGAACGCGGCGGGTCTCGACAAGGACGCCTCCGTACAGGTTGCCGGCGTCGAGGTCGGGCGGGTCGACTCCATTGCCCTTCAGGACGGAATGGCCCTCATCACCCTGCGGATCAAGCCGGACGTTGAGCTCGCAAAGGACGTGACGGCCTCCATCCGGACCCACGGGCTCCTGGGCGACAAATACATCGAGCTCTCCCCGGGGACCAAGGGGAACGGCAATCTCGAGGAGGGAGAGCGGATCGCCAACGTGGAGCGACAGGCCGACGTGGACAAGCTGATCCATCAGATCTCCGGGATTTCCGAGGACATCCGGGGTGTTACGACGACCCTGAACAAGGTCTTGGGCGGCCAGGCCGGCCAGGAGGCCGTCGGGGACATCGTCACCAGCATCCGGCAGCTTGCCGTCAATCTCAATGCCGTCGTGAAGAACAACGAGCGGACGCTCCACGCCATGCTGGAAAACGGCCGCATGCTGAGCGAAAACCTCAACAAGGTGGTGACCCAGAACGACCAGAAGATCGCCCAGGTGGTGGATAACCTCCAGAGCGCCTCCAAGGAAATGGAGAAGACGTTTGCCTCCCTGAGCGAAGTCACCGAGGGGATCCGGAAAGGGGAGGGAACCGTCGGGAAGCTTGTCAAAGACGATGAGATGGCAGACCGGCTCAACAAGACCGTCGCGTCCCTGCAGGACGTCTCGGACAAGCTCAGCCAGGGGAAGGGAACCCTCGGCAAGCTGATCAACGAGGACGAGACGGTAAACAATCTCAACGCCGGCCTCGCGGGCATCAACCGCTACCTGGCCAAGCAGGAGCAGTACCGGACCCACCTGGGCTACCGGGGCGAGTATCTCATCGAGCACAACAACTGGAAGAGTTACGTGAATCTCCGGATCCAGCCCCGGGAGGACTATTTCTACATCCTGGGTCTCGTTGCCGATCCCCGGGGCCGAAAGTACATACGGGATTACACGGTGGGCGGCGTGACAAGCCGGGTGGAGGAGTGGGACAAGAACGGGCTCCTCTTCAACGCCCAGGTGGCCAAGCGCTACCGGGACCTCGTCCTCCGGGGCGGCATCTTCGAATCGACGGGGGGCGCAGGCCTGGATTACCTGGCCTTCAACGACCGGCTCCAGCTGACCTTCGAGGCCTTCGACTTCACGGACGACAACAGGCGGGCCCACCTGAAGGGATACGGGGAGTGGCGCCTCCTCAAGTACCTGTACCTGACCGCCGGCTGGGACGACTTCATCAACAAGGACAACCGCTCCCCCTTCGTGGGATTTTCGATCCGGTTCGAGGACGACGACCTGAAGTACCTCATGACCTCGGCGCCGATTCCGAAATAACGGACGGTGATGCGGCAGGAAGGAGGAGCTTGTCCCGGGGCGCGCAGAAGGCCGCGCATTCATCCATGCTTTCGAAGTATATAAAAAGACGGATGTTTCGGCGCGCCCGAAAGGTCCGGCAAAATGGATCAAACTGCTTGACACGAATCGAGAAAGCACTATATTTAGCCCGCTTTTGAAAACCTCATCGAGGTCCGGGGTAACGATGATGGGCCGGTTCTTCACTCCCGCACAGGTTCAGATCGCCGGTAGTGCTTTTACACAGGCGGAAAACCTGGTGGGAAGGCACTTCCGGATGACCGGGGAAGACATGAAGGCCCACCGGTACGACGTGAAAACCCTGGCTTTCCTCGAAGATCACGAGGTGCGGGACGAGGCCTTCGCCCACCTGTGCAAGTACCAGTCGGGACGGGAGAAGGCGGGGTTGGGGCAGGCTCCGGGGATGCACTTCTACAGGGTGTGCCTCCAGGACAACCGGATTCTCGACGCCGTGGAGCGGGGCACCTCTTTCATCCGGCTCAATCCGCTGCTGCTGTACATCGCCGCTCACGAACTGGTGCATATCATCCGATTCGACCGGGGGGAAATCGACTTTGATGCCCCGGAGTCGGACAAGACAAGGGAAGAGGAGAAGGTCCACGGAATCACCCGGACCATCCTCCAGGGCCTGCGGCAACCGGAAGTGGGGATCGTGGCCGAATGCTTCGACAGCCGGTATCGGCTGGGAGACTGGGTGAATTAAGATTTGGATGGAGGTTTGAGGAGATGCCGATCTACGAATACAAATGCCGGAAATGTGGAAAGGTTTTCGAGATGTTCCAGCGGATCACGGATGATCCTGCAACGTCCTGCCAGTTCTGCAAGGGGCCGGTGAATAAGCTCATGTCCCAGACGACGTTCCACCTGAAGGGGGCGGGCTGGTACGTAACCGATTACGGCGGAAAAAAGGCCCCCAAGACCGAGGCTCACGAGACGAAGGAATCTTCATCCTCTTCGGAGACGACCTCAGGCGACGCTGCAAAACCCGAATCTTCCTCCTCCGACGCATAAGAACGAAAAGATAGAGGGGCAGGTTTAAACCGACCCTCCAGAGATGGCTCAGAAAAGGGGACAGGTTTCCGAACCTTCCCCTTTTATTATTTGCTATGAGTACAAACGCAAGCATGCCTCCGTTCTCTTCTTACGCGAAATCATGAATACCCCCAAGCCTGTCGCAATGTCCACCGGCTCCCTGGAGATGATCGCGGCCACGCCCGACCATCTTGCCGCCGAGAACGAATCCCCCGAATGCCTGGCATCCCTTCTGAATGCGCGGGTGGAACCGGGGTGGCCGCCGGGTGAATACGACCGGGACGCCCGGGAGTATTTTCGGGAACGCCTGGAGGAAGGCGGCGCGGACGTTGCCGGATGGTACGTCTGGTATGCGCTTCGGAAGGGAGAATCAGGCGGGCCTTCGGTTCTGGCGGGCGCCGGTGGATACTTCGGACCCCCCGACAACGACGGCACCGTCGAGATCGGCTTTTCTGTCATGCCCGGCTGGCGGGGACTGGGATGCGCGACGGAAATGGCCGGCATGCTTGTCCGGCGTGCCTTTGCCGACGGGCGGGTGCAGAAAGTCGTCGCCCATGCCGCGCCCGCAAACCCGATGTCCCGCCGTGTACTCGAAAAATGCGGGTTTTTCTTCGTTTCCAGGGACGAGACGTCCGGCGACAATCGTTTCGAAGTTTTTATACCACCCGGATCCGGCCCGGGTTTTCCGCGGTCACCTCGCCGATGATCGCGGCGCTTTCGACGCCGGCATTCCGGATCCGGCGGAGGAGTTCTTCCGCTTCCCCGGCGTCCACGGAGACAAAGAGGCCGCCCGATGACTGGGGGTCGTAGAGGATGTCCGCCAGCCATTCCGGGCAGGAGGACTCGACCGTAACCATCCCCTTTCGGAAGGCCCGGTTCCGGTGGAGGCCTCCCGGAAGGATTCCCGTCTCGGCCAGGTCCCGGATGCCCTTGAAATAGGGGACCTCCGACGAGCGGATCAGCAGTCCCGCCTGCATTCCCTCGATCATCTCGCAGGCGTGGCCCAGGAGGCCGAAACCCGTGATGTCCGTGCAGGCGTGGATTCCGGGGGTTTTCTCGATTTCCGCGGCCGCCGCGGCATTGAGGGCGGCCATGGAGCGGACCGCCTCCTCCGCCAGTTCCGGGCCCGCCATTCCCGCCTTGATGGCCGTACCGGCGATGCCGGTCCCCAGGGGCTTCGTGAGGATCAGCCGGTCCCCCGGCCGGGCGCCGCGATTCAGGAGAACCCGGTCGGGATGGACAATCCCCAGGACGGACAGGCCGTATTTCGGCTCGTCATCCTCGACGCTGTGACCGCCTACAAGGAGAACACCCGCTTCCCGCATCTTGTCCAGCCCCCCCCGGAGGATCTCCCGGAGGATCGTCTTGTCCATCCTGGCGATGGGAAAGCACACGATGTTCAGGGCCGTCACGGGCCGACCGCCCATGGCGTAGACGTCGCTCAGGGCGTTGGCCGCGGCGATCTGCCCGAAGGCGTACGGATCGTCGACGATGGGCGTGAAGAAGTCCACCGTCTGGATGACCGCCAGGTCCTCCCGGAGTTGGTACACCCCCGCGTCCTCGCCGTGCTCCATGCCCACGATCAGGCTCGGGTGCGAGGCGAGCGGGAGGTCTTTCAGGACTTCGTGCAGGTCGCCCGGACCGATCTTGCAGGCTCAGCCGGCCCCGCGGACCGTCTCGGTCAGGCGGACATTCTCCTCGGTCATTCGTTTCTCCGGAAGCAAATATAACAACTCATGTTTTACCGCTGCTGATCTCTTCCAGCGCCTCCAGGGCCGCCGTTACGTCCGTGGCATCGTTGAAGAGGCTGAACGAGAAGCGGACGGCTCCGTCGGGGAAGGTCTTCAGGGTCCGGTGGGCAGCCGGGGCGCAGTGCAGTCCGGGGCGGGTCAGGATTCCGAAGCGCTCGTCCAGGACCAGGGACACCTCCGCGGGCGATAGGTCCCCCACGTTCAGGGAAACGACGGGGATGCGCCGCGCCGACTCCGAGGGGCCGTAGACGGTCACACCCCGGAGGGTGTGGAGTCCATCCAGGAAGGCCGCCGTCAGGATTTCCTCGTGGCGACGCACGCTCTCCACGCCCACTTCCAGGATCGTCGCCGTCCCGGCGGCCAGGCCCGCCAGGCCCACCGTGTTGGGCGTTCCCGACTCGAACATGTCGGGCAGGAAGTCCGGCTGCTCCTCGAACTCGGAACGGCTCCCCGTGCCGCCCCGGAGGAGGGGGCGGAGCCGCCGCTCCATGCCGGGACCGATGCAGAGGCCCCCGGTCCCCTGGGGCCCGAAGAGGGATTTGTGGCCCGTGAAGGCCAGCAGGTCGATCTTTGCCTGCTCCATCGACAGCGGTACGGCTCCGGCGGTCTGGGCGGCGTCGACGCCCAGGACGATCCCCCGCTCCCGGGTGATGGTCCCGATCTCCTTCACGGGCAGAATCGTTCCCGCCACGTTGGAGGCGTGGGTCATGAAAACGGCCCTGGTGTTCGGCCGGATCGCGGCGGCCACGTCCGCCGGGTCAAGGGCGCCCTCCCGCGAGCAGCGGACCGCCGTGACCTCCACGCCGTTCGATTCCAGGAAACGGAGGGGGCGCATGACGGAGTTGTGCTCGACGGAAGACGTGACTACGTGGTCCCCCGGGGAAAGGAGGCCCAGGATGGCCAGGTTCAGGGCCTCCGTGGCGTTTTTCGTGAAGACGACCCGCATGGGATCGGAGACCCCGAGCAGGCGGGCTGCGTTTTCCCGCGCCTCCAGGATGACCCGGGCCGCGGCGACGGAGAGGCGGTGGGCCGAGCGGCCCGGGCTGCCTCCAATCTCTCGGCTGAACCGGTCCATGGCCCGGTAGACCGCCTCCGGCTTGGGCCAGGAGGTGGCGGCGTTGTCGAGGTAGCGGATCGGATTGTGTTCGGAGTTCAAGGCGTCGATAACCCCTTCCCGCCCGGGAAACCCCGCTGCCTGCCGTTCGGCGGGCGTTTCCCGCGGCTCTGCTATCTTACGGAAAGGACATCGATTTGCAAGAGAATTCCATTTGACGGGACAGGCCTTTGTGGTATGGGACGCCCGGAACTGCTAGTACAGGGAGACCGGAAATACGATTTCATGAGTCTGAATTCTTCTTTCCCCTTGCGGGACGTATTCGATTTTGCGGGTTTTTTTGCTGGACGCCTCTTGCTCCGGCGGAAGACCCCCCTCCTGGCAAGCTTCAAGATCACCTGGCGGTGCAACCTGGCCTGCAAAGGATGCCCGTTCCACCGGCGGGCGAAACAGCCCGGGAGTTCCATGGAATGGGACACGGTCCGGCGCTCTCTCGATGCGCTGGCGGAGATGGGCACCCGGATCGTTGTCTTCGAGGGCGGCGAGCCCTTCCTCTGGGAGGACCGCGGGCGCACCCTGGACGACGCCGTCAGTTATGCGAAAGGCCTCTTCACCCGGGTCGCCGTGACCACGAACGGGACGTTTCCCCTCCGTGGCCCGGCGGACATCCTCTGGGCGAGCCTCGACGGCCGGAAGGATACCCACGACCGGCTCCGGAGCGGCTCCTTCGACCGGGTCATGAAGAGCCTGCGGGAAACCTGTCACGCCCGGGTGCTCGTTCACGTCACCGTCCACCGGGAGAACCGCCGGGATCTGGAGCCGCTGCTTGCGATGCTCCGGGACATTCCCTCCGTCCGAGGCGTCACGCTCCAGTTCTTCTACCCCTACGGCCAGGGGGAGGCGCCTCTGTCCATGACCCGGGCGGAGCGTCGGGAGACGGTTGAGGAGATTATCCGCCTGAAGGAGCGGGGTTTCCCCATCCTCAACGACGCAGGCCGCCTTCGTGCCATGGCGGCGGGTTTGTGGCGCTGCCATGACGACATCCTGGTCAACGTGGATCCGGACAGTACGATCACGCAGGGATGCTATGTGAAGAGCCGCGGCGAGGTCCGCTGCCGGGACTGCGGCTTCACCCCCGTGGCGGAGGCGTCGGGAGGCGTGGATCTGCTTCCCGGATCCCTCCGGGCGGGCTGGTCCGTCTTTCTCTCCCGGTCATAGGGGAGTCCCGATCCGGCGTCATCGCCGAGCCTTCCCGAACCCGGTCCACTGGGGAGAACATTTGCCCGGGAGGGAAGGGATGCCTATCTTTTCCCGTAGGCGCAGAAGATTCCTTCGGCACGCGGCCGGAGAAATCCTCGAAACCGGCGCCGCCCGGAGGAGACGATGAACGATTTCTGGATTGTCCTGCTTGTTATCGGGGTGTGGTTCTTTCTTCAGGCCTACCTGCTGCCCAGGCTGGGGGTCAGCACGTGAATGCGCCCCGCCTGCAAGGATGCAGGCAAAGAGGAAGGACCGGTTTCGGAGGAGGACTCCTCGGCCGGGTCCCGCTGAGCGTCTGAATGAACGGCGGCATGCTTCCGGCCGCCGTTCGCCTTGTTGAAGCCCACGTCCAGCAACCGTTCCGTCTCGCTCGCGCGTAGTTTCGGCGTCCGGGCTCCCAGGACCACCGCCATCATCCGGATATTGTCGCGTTTCGCCGTGGCGATGATGTTGTAGCCCGAGGCGCAGACGAACCCCGTCTTGATTCCGTCCGCTCCGGGGTAATGGGCCAGGAGCCGGTTCCGGTTGCGCAGGATCTTGTTGTGATAGGTGTATTCGCGCATGGAATGGACGGTGAGGGATTCTGGGAAGTGGTCCAGGTAGGAACGGGACAGCGTCATCATGTCCCGGGCCGTCGTAACCTGCCCCTTGGCCGGGAGACCGTGGGGATTCACGAAGCGGGTGCGGGTCATCCCCAGCTCCCGTGCCTTTCCGTTCATCCGGGCCACAAAGTTCACCGCGTTTCCTCCGCCCAGGTGCTCCGCCACGGCCTGGGCCGCGTCGTTGGCCGAGGCCACGGAGATCCCCTTGATCAGCTCGATGAGAGGCACCTTTTCCCCTTTTTCGAGAAACATCGTGGTGCCCTTCGTGGCGTATGCCTTCCCGCTGACGGCCACCAGGTCGTTCACGCGGACCCTGCCCTGCTGGAGATCTTCGAAGACCAGGTAGAGGGTCATGATCTTCGTCAGCGATGCCGGTGGAATCATCTGGTCCGGATTCTCGGCGAAGAGCATATCGCCGGTGTTGTGGTTCACGACAACGGCCGATTTGAGAATGGGCGCCGGCGGTGCCTTGCTGGCCTTGCCCCGGGCCTTCTTCGCTTTGGCCAGGGCGGCCGACGGGACAAGAAGGAACAGAAGAATGAGAACGACGGCGATGACTCTGCGATATTGCATGGGGCGATTCCCTCTGGGTTTGTAAGATTCGGGGGCCGCCGAGGTGCGGCTGCATGGAAACATACGGGATTGGGCGGCGCAACGCAAGGAAAAATCGGGTTCCGGAGGAGAGGGGAGGCGCCGGATCCCCGGAAACAAAGGGCTCACGCTTCTGTGCCGAAACGCTCCAGATAGGCTCCCATGTCAAACTTGCGCTTGAGCCCCGCGGCATTCATGTATCGGACGTTCCCGAAAATGGTCCGCTCCCCCCAGGGCCGGTCGTGCTTTCCGAGGCACCAGGCCACCCCGGCAAATCCGTTGGGGTCCCGGCCGTCCAGCTCCCAGCGGTTGTTCAGCGCGAGCATCGTCCGAAAGGCATCCGCCGGGGAAGCGCTCCATTCGAGGATCTTCTTCCCCCAGTACATCCGCATGTAGTTGTGCATCTTCCCCGTCCGGACCATCTCCCGCTGGGCCGCGTTCCAGAAGGGATCGTGGGTCCGGGCCTCCTCGAGGTCCTGGAGGCCGTACACGTACTCCCGGGGATCACGGGCATGGTCTTCCAGAGTCCTCCGGGCCCAGGCCGGGACGGCCCCTTCGTACGCGTCGTAGGATGGGTTGTAGTGGACGAAATTCACGGCCAGCTCCCGCCGGACGATCAACTCCTCCAGGAAGGCATCCTTCGCGGCGGGGTTTCCCCGCCGGGATGCCCGGACGGCCAGGGCGATCTCCAGGGGGGAGATATGGCCGAAGTGCAGGTATGGGCTCAGGTCCGATACAGCATCGGAGCCGGGGATGTTCCGCTCCGTTGCGTAACGGTCCAGGCCGTCGTCAAGAAAGCGCTCCAGGCGTTTTCCCGCCTCGCCGGGGCCGCCCCGGAAGGAATCGACGGGCGGCACGCTCCGATCCAGGGAAAGGGTACGCAGGACGGCCTCCGCGTCGTCCAGGGAGAGACCGGGCAGCCGAAGCCCCAGGGAATCGCGCTCTACCGGCGTCTCTTCCAGGGGATGCAGGAAATCCGTCAGGCGCGTCCGGATCTTCGGCCGCAGTGTGGCGGCGCTGAACTCCTCCTTCGGTGAGGCCGACTCCACGGGGACGATCACGTCCGATTCGACCTGGATGAGCGGGCAGAGGGCATCCCGGGCGGCGGCCTCCCGCCATGCCTTCTGGATCCGCAGGTAGCCGCGGTCCGTCACGGCCAGGGCGGCGTCCCGGCACAGCTCCAGGGCGCCCTTTTCCGGAGAGACGATCCGGACAACCAGGGCGACCCCCCGTTTTTCCAGGTTATTCCGAACCTCCCGCAGACCCTCCAGGAGAAACCGGTAGTGCCGCAGGTTCGCCTCGGGGAAGTCCGGCGTGAGTCCGAAGAAGGCCACGACGGGAAGAGCCGGCCCGTTGGCCTCCCGGATGGCGAACTCCAGGGCGTGGTTCCAGGACGCCCGCTGGGACGCCTGCATCCAGTAAAGGATCCAGCGGCCCCTCCGGGGGGACTTGCGGTTCAGGGGAGTGATGCGCTCTGGATGGATCATGGATGTTCGATTCTCCCGGCCTGAGATACCCGGGATTGTCACGTCCGGCCCCTGAAATGTCAACAGGAAAGGAGACTTACGCCTTGACAGGCCCCGGGGTGTTTCCTATAGTGGCAAGCCACCGCCGGAAACGGCGGATTCTGCAGCATCCCGTGCAGGGTATGCGGATCCCGGCAGGGCCATCCTGCATCGGTTCATTCCTGGATATGCGGAGGATCTCATGACAGCCAAGGACATCATCGCAGCGGAGGCGGCCCCGAAGGCTATCGGCACCTACTCCCAGGCTGTCCGGGCGGGGGCATTCGTGTTCCTTTCCGGGCAGATCGGTTTGGACCCGGCGACGATGGCGCTGGAGGAGGGGATCGAAAGGCAGATCCACCGGGTCTTCTCCAACCTGAAGGCCGTGGCGGAGGCCGCCGGGCTGGCCCTGGACGATGCGGTCAAGCTGACCATCTTCCTCACCGACTTAGGGCATTTCCCCAAGGTGAACGAGATCATGGCACAATATTTCAAGGAACCTTATCCCGCCCGGGCCACCGTGGGTGTGGCGGCCCTTCCGCGCCAGGCCCTGGTGGAGGTGGAAGCGATCCTGGCGGCGGGAAACGGAGGATGAACGTGGCTGAGCGGATCCTGTACTACAGCACCAACCGGAACCTGGACCAGGCGCCGGGGATCGTCCCCTTCAAGGGAAAGGTGTCCTTCCGGGAGGCCCTCCTCCAGGGCCAGGCCCCCGACGAGGGGCTCTTCATGCCCGACCGGATCCCGGCCCTGAAGCCCGAAGAGATCCGGGCCCTGAAGGGCAGACCCTATACGGAGGCCGCCCTGCTCGTGGGCTGGGCATTCCTGCGGGACGAGATCGGGAAGGACGAACTCCGGCGGATTGTCAAAGACGCCTATGACTACGAGGTCCCGCTGGAGCCGATAACCGACCGCAAGTACGTGATGCGCCTCGACCGGGGCCCCACCGCCTCGTTCAAGGACTTCGCCGCCCGCATGATGGCCCGCCTCATGAGCCACTTCCGGGATCCCGGCAGCCGCCTGAACATCCTGGTGGCCACCTCGGGCGACACGGGAAGCGCCGTGGGCGACGCCTACCGGGGCGTCCCGGGCATCGCCGTGACGATCCTCTATCCCCGGGGCGAGGTAAGCGGGCGCCAGAAGAAGCAGCTCGACACCATCGGGCAGAACGTCCAGGCGGTCTCAGTGGAGGGCAAGTTCGACGACTGCCAGGACCTGGTGAAGCAGGCCTTTGCCGATCCCGGGCTCATGGGGATGAACCTGACCTCGGCCAACTCCATCAACTTCGGCCGCATCCTGCCGCAGATCGTCTATTACGTATATGCCTGCGCCCAGTTGGCGGAGCCGGGCGAAGAGATCGTCTATTCCGTTCCCTCGGGCAACTTCGGAGACGCCCTGGGGTGCGAGTACGCCCGCCGGATGGGCCTGCCCGTCCGCGCCCTGGTCATGCCCACCAACGAGAACGACGAGTTCCCGCGTTTCCTTGAAACCGGCGTCTACGCGAAGATTTCGCCGTCCCGGGCCTGCCTGTCCAACGCCATGAACGTGGGGCATCCGAGCAACCTGGCGCGCTTCTTCGACCTCTACGGCGGTACCGTCGACCGGGGCGGCCGCGTATGGAAGCGGCCCGACCGGGACGAGATGCAGCGGCGAATCTTTTCCGTGTCCGTCTCCGACGACGAAACCCGCCGGACCATCCGCCGGGTCTACGACACCTTCAGGGTCGTCCTGGAGCCCCACGGAGCCGTGGGCTGGAAGGGACTGGAGACTTGGCTGGAGCGGCACGGCGACTTCCCCCTCTGCGTCTCCCTGGAGACCGCCCACCCCGCCAAGTTCCCCGAAGAGGTAAGGGCAATCCTGGGCATCGACCCGGAGCTGCCCCCGAGCATGCGGGACCTGGATTCACGGACGGGTGAGCCTCATGAAATGAGCGGGCGATATGAGGATTTCAGCGAGTACCTGAGAAAGCGCCTGCGGGGAAAGGACTGACGACGGACGCTTTCCGTCCGTCCGTCGATCCGCTCTTCCGCTGAGGCGGCGTGCGGCTGTTCCGATTCCGGCGGGGGTGTTCCGCCGAAAACGGCGGCAACGGGATCATTGGAAGGCACAGGCAGGGGAGGAAATCGGGAGGCCTATGGATCGACTCGATCAGAAACTGGTTCAGCTGGAGCGCAAGCTGTTCGACCTGTCCAGCCTCCTGCAGGCGGGCAAGGCCTTCGACAACCTGCTGGGCGCACGGGAGCTCTACAACGTATTTGTCAGCATCGTGCAGGAGCGCTTCGGTCTTTCGACCTATGCCCTGTTCATCATGAACGATGAGGGGACCCGGTTCGAAATGGTACAGGGCTTCGGCCTGGCGGCGGATCTGGCGGCGGATTTCTCGTTTCCGGCGGATGAGGGGCTGCTCTGGCAGGCGCTTCGGCAGGGGCAGCCCTTTGCCACGGTCGACAGCCTGGGGGAGCCCCGCTTCGCGGTTCCGTTCGAAAAATATCGGCTGTCGGGACTCTCGAGCCGGTATTTCGTTCCCCTGGTCCACCGCGGAAAGGTGGTGGGGCTGCTCAGCGTCGGCACGAAGAGGTATACCGGTTCCTACACGGACGACGACCTCGAGTTCCTGAACATCCTGGCCGAGCAGGCCGCGGTCAGCATCATCACCGCCAGGCTCTATGAGAAGAGCGAAGCGAGCATGGTCGAGCTGAACAAGACGGTCAAGAACCTGTCCATCCTGTACAACATCGGCCGGGCCATGAACCACATCGGCGACCTGAAGAACCTGCTGAAGTTCATCCTGCAGCAGGCCATCGAGACCACCGAGGCCCAGAAGGGATCGCTGATGCTCTTCGATCAGCAGACCCGGCGGCTGGTGATCCATGTCGTCAATGGACTCCCAGACAAGAAAACGGAGGAGGCCATCAATTCGGGCCTGATGAGCTGCCGGACCTTCGCCGTCGGCGAGGGCATCGCCGGCAAGGTCTTCGAGACGAGGGAAGCGATCATCGTCAACGCGGCGGACAAAGACGAGCGATACCTGGAAAACCGGGAATCCAACGTCGAATCGATCCTGTGCATCCCGCTGGTCGTCGCGGACGAGGCCATCGGGGTCATCAACATCACCAACAAGCGAAGCGAGGGGATCTTCACGGCGGAAGACCTGGAGCTGCTCAACGCCCTCGGCAACCAGGCGGCCGTGGCGATCAACAACACCTCCCTCTACGAGATGGCGATCACCGACGAGCTGACGGGGCTCTACATCCGGCGCTACTTCAACGTGAAGCTGGATTCGGAATTCCGGCGCGCCAGGCGGTACGGCCACCGCCTCACGCTGGCCATGTGCGACCTGGATCACTTCAAGAGCGTGAACGACACGTACGGCCACCAGATGGGCGACAAGGTTCTGCAGGCCGTGGCGGCCCTGCTCAAGGCTCACGCCCGGGAAAGCGATATCCCGGCCCGGTTCGGCGGGGAGGAGTTCGTCGTCATCCTCCCGGAGACCGGCGGGGAGGGCGGAATGGTTTTCGGGGAGCGAATCCGTACCGCCGTGGCGGGAAGCAAGGTGGAGGGGTATCCGGATCCGTTCACCATCAGCATCGGCCTGGCGACCTTCCCGGACGACGCCGACTCGATCCAGTCCCTGATCCGTGCCGCCGATTCCGCCCTGTACGAGGCCAAGGAGAGCGGGCGGAACCGGGTTCAACGCTTCGTCCCGCCTCCGGCGGCGAACTGACCGGAAGCGCTCCGGCAAAGCCGCCGCCGGGTTCCGGGCAGGCCGGCCTCAGTCCAGGGCCGCCCGGACCTTGGCGGAGAGCTGCTCGATGCGGAAAGGCTTCTGCAGGAACCCGCTGCAGCCGCGGTCCATGATATCCTGGGCCTGGCCGTTGATGCTGTATCCGCTGGAAAGGATGACCCGGACCGCCGGATTGATCTCCCGGAGGCGGTCGAAGGTCTCTCCCCCCGAGATCCCCGGCATGACCATGTCGAGGATCACCAGGTCGATCTTCTCCTTCTTTACCATGTACACGGCAATGGCGTCCTGGCCGCTTCCGGCCACGTAGACCCGGTATCCCAGGGAAACGAGAAGCTCCCGGGTGACCTCGGCCACCGTCTGCTCGTCGTCGACCAGCAGGATCGTTTCATGGCCTCCGATGATCGTTTCGCTTTCCTCCCGGCTCCGGACGACCGCTTTTTCCGTCGCCGGCAGATAGATGGTGAATGTCGATCCCCGGCCGGGCCGGCTGTCCACCTGGATGATGCCCCCATGCCCCTTCACGATGCCGTACACCATGGCCAGTCCAAGTCCCGTACCCCGCCCGATGGCCTTCGTCGTGAAGAAGGGGTCGAAGATCCGCTCGAGGATCTTCCGGTCCATTCCGATCCCCGTGTCGGAGACGCGGATCTTCACGTATCGGCCCGGTCTGGCGTCGTAGGGCGCCGTATCCTCCTCGCCCAGGACGACATTCGCCGTCTCCAGGTCGATGTCCCCGCCCGCAGGCATGGCCTGCCAGGCGTTCACGTAGAGGTTCATGAACACCTGCTCCATCTGTCCCCGGTCGACCTCCACGGCCCGGAGATCCTCGGCGAGGTTCCGGTAAATGGAGATTTCCTTTTTCGTCCTCCCGAAGAGGGAAGACGTTCCGGCGAGGATTTCGTTCATGTCGGAGGGCTTCACTTCATATTTCCCGCCCCGGGCGAGGCCGAGGAGCTGCTTCGTCAGGTCCGTCCCGCTCTTCACCTGTTCCTCGATCCGCTTGAGCCGGTCGTAATGTGGATGCGACGGCTCCAGGTCCAGCAGGGTCAGGGAAGCATATCCCTGGATGCCCATGAGCAGATTGTTGAAATCGTGGGCGATGCCGCCGGCCAGGGTCCCGATGGCCTCCATCTTCTGGGCCTGGCCGAGCTTCTTCTCCATGTCCAGCAGTTCCGTGACGTCCTTCATCATACCCACGACGCCGATGACGCGTCCATCCGCATCGCGAAGAAAGCTGCTGTTCATGTTGAAGATACGCTCCATCCCGTCCCGGGTCAGCATGGCGCCGATGTGGTTGCTGACGACCCTGTTTTTATCCCGGATCCCCCGGAACAGCTTCCGGTACGTTCGCCGGTCGTCCTCCCGTGCGAAATCCGTGAAGTATCGACCCTGCAGCTCCTGGACATCGTGTCCCAGGATTCGCTTCCAGGCGGGATTGGCGTATGTGACGGCCCCCGTCATGTCCAGGGTGTAGATGATGTCCGGGGCGTTCTCGCTCAAGTCGCGAAAGCGCGCCTCGCTTTCCCGGAGCGCCTCCTCCGCATGCTTGCGGTCGGTGATGTCGAACATGGACCCCATGATCGTCGGCCTGTCAGACAGGTCGATGGACGCGGCGGACAGCTCGATCCACTTCTCCCGCCCATCCTTCCGGATGATCTTGAATTCATACCGTTCCGACGGCTCTTTGCCCTCCAGGCGCCGGGTGCCCCGGCCCCGAACCATTTCCCGGAAATCCGGGTGGATGAATTGCCAGAAGGGGAGGCCCTCCAGTTCGGTCAACGTGTAGCCGGTGATGGCCTCGAAGGCCTGGTTGACATAGATAAAAGCGTTGCCCTGGATGAGATAGATGCCCGCGGAGGTGCTTTCCATCAGGGCCCGGTATCTTTGCTCGCTCTCCTTCAGCGCCTTTTCCGCCTGCCTGCGCTCCGTGATGTCCAGAAGCGAGGCAATGGTCTGGGTCGTGCCGGGGATCAGATCTGCTTTCAGGGCGATGTCCCGGACGCGGCCGAACGCGTCGGAGAAGCGGAATTCGTAATATTTCGATGCGTTTTCGGCATCTTCCCGGCGCAGGCGGTGCTGCTCGATCATTCTCTCCCGGTCCTCCGGCACGACGAATTCCGTCCAGTTCCTCTTCCCTTCCGTTTCGCCCTTCGGACAGCCGGACAGCTTTTCGAACTCCGTATTGGCGAGGCTGATGGTCGTGTCATCCTCCACCACGATGATCGCCGTTCCCGAGTTTTCGAACAGCATCCGGAACCGGGATTCCGACTGCCGGAGCGCTTCTTCCGCCTGCCTGCGCTCCGTGATGTCGTTAATCAGGTACAGAATTGCCGTGCGGTCCCCCCGGCGCATCAGGACGGTCGCCGAAAGGGAGACCCAGGTGAGCCGGCCGCCGGCACCGACAATCCGGAACTCGTACGAGTCGGGAACCGGCTCCCTCCTCAACCGTTTCCCGTAGTTCGTTACGATGAGCTCTCGGTCCACGGGCCAGACAAAGTCCGGAAAGGACCCGCCTTCCAGCTTCTCCGCGGGAACTCCCAGGAGACCGGCCAGCTTTTGATTGACGAAGACGAAGCGGCTGTCCTGAAGGATGAAAACCGCCTCGTTGGCCCGGTCGATGGTGCTTCTGTATTGCTGGAACAGCTCTATACGAAACTCCTGCACCGTGTTCCCGGTCGAAAGCGCCTTATCACTGACGGCCGTCTCCTGCGGGCACGGATCCTTTCTTTCGTCGATGGTCTGTCCTCCGTTTTTTTTTCCCTCACCCATAACCATCCTCAATCTGTTTGGAATCGCGATGAAAATAAAAAACCCCACCATCAGGAAGGCAGGGTTATTTGAGCATGTCGTTTCGATCCATGTGAAGATTTACCCAACCGGTTGTTTTCGGGTCGGCATGCTGGCCCAGATGAGCCGGGATGTCAAGAGGCAGAACAGGGCGGAATATTCGTCTGTTGCATGTTTGTTGTTGGGGAGTATGGATCTGTCCAGATGCGGAACTGGGTGCCGCTCTTTGAATTGACGCGGTAGCCGACGGAAATGACGGCATCGAGGTTGTAGAATGTGCTCTCGTAAGTTTTGCCGTCTCTGGCAGTATGTGCAAAAAATGCACATACTGAATCTTTCAATAATTCACGTGATATGAATATATTGCCCAGGTGCTTTGTGATAACGCTACGCTCTGTTTGAAACAGCTCGGACATCTGTCTCTGTGTGAGCCAAATTGTTTCCCGCTCCAGTTTCACGTCCACACGGACGCCCTCGGGAGATTCATAGATCATGACGACCTGCCCGTAATCCGCCGGGGGCTCGCGCAGGATGTTTCGCCCGAGGTTCTTTTGTCTCATGTCATTCCCTTCAAGATTGGTTCGCGGCACCGGTCAGCGTTCCGCCGGTTCCGATTCCTGTCCCAGGGCTCTCTTCACGGCCCGGGCGAGGTCGCCCAGGGAGACGGGCTTCATCAGGAAATCCCGGCAGCCGAGTTTCTGCGCCGCCTCCTTGTCCATCCGCTCGCTGAATCCGGTGGTCAGGATGATCGGGAGATCGGGCCGGATCTTCAGCATCTCCTCGGCCAGGCGTGCGCCGGTCATGTTGGGCATCGTCATGTCCGTGATCACCAGGTCGTAGTCCCGAGGGTTTGCACGGAACGCCTCCAGGGCGTCGATGCTGCTCAGTCGGATGGCCACGTCATAGCCGAGGGACGTGAGCATCTCCCGCCCCAGGGAGGCGATGGGCTCCTCGTCGTCGACATACAGAATGTGCCCGCTCCCCTCGGGAATCAGGGCCATCTCCGGCCCTTCCCATTCCGTCGCGGCATCGAGCAGGGGCAGGTGAATCGTAAAAGTGGTTCCTTTCCCGGGCTCGCTTTCCACGTGGATCATCCCACCGTGGTCCTTGATGATGCCGTACACGACGGACAATCCCAGCCCTGTCCCTTCGCCGGACGCCTTGGTTGTGAAGAAAGGATCGAAAATCTTGTCCCGGACAGACGGATCGATCCCTTCCCCGGTGTCGCTCACCACCATCTTCAGATAGGGACCTTCTTTCAATCCCGGATCGAAAACCGGGCTTTGCGCGGTGAGTAGCTGCCGGCCGAGTCGCACCTCCAGGACACCCTCCCTGTCCCGCATGGCGTGCACGGCATTGGTACAGAGGTTCATCAGCACCTGGTGGATCTGGGTGGGATCGGCCAGGACGGTGTCGTGGTGAGTTTCGAATGACGTGCGGATTTCGACGGTCGAGGGAATGGACGACCGAAGCAGCTGCAGGACTTCCTTGACGACAGGGGTGACGACCATCGGCTTCATCTCCTGCTCCCGCCGGCGGCTGAAGGTCAGGATCTGCTTGACCAGGTCCCGGGAGCGGTCGCAGGCCTTCAGGATCTGTTCGAGATAGGGCTGGATCTGCGGGTCCGTCGTCCTGAACCGCGCCAGTTCCGCATAGCCTATCATCGCCGAGAGGATATTGTTGAAATCATGCGCGATGCCCCCGGCCAGTGTGCCGATGGCCTCCATCTTCTGGGCCTGCCGGAGCATCGTCTCGAGTTTGACCGCCTCGGTGATATCCCGGTTGAGGGAAATGTAGCCCGTCAGTACCCCCGCGGAGGTCACCAGCGGACTGATGGTCGAATCCGCCTGGATCAGTTTCCCGTCCTTCCGCCGGTTCGTCATGCGTCCGCTCCAGATCATGCCGCCCTTGAGGGTCTTCCAGAGATTCTCGTAAAAGGAATGATCCTGGACGCCGCTCTTCAGGAGCGACGGAGTCCTGCCGATGGCCTCGCTGCGGCTGTATCCGGTGACTTTCTCGAAGGCCGGATTCACGTACTGGATGACCCCGTCCGGGTCGGTAATCAGGACGCTTTCCGCGGCCCGCTCGATGGCGAAATTCAGGCGCCGCAGGTCTTCTTCCGCTCTCTTCCGCTCCGTAATGTCCAACAGGACGCCGTGATAGAGAATCGACGGGCCTTCCTTTTTCGGTGTGGCGATTGCCTGGAACCAGAGGGGGTCCCCGTCCGGCTTGACAAACCGGCCCTCGAACCGCCAGGGGGTCCCGGAAACCACCGCCTCCCGGAGTGAGGTCAGGAATCGGTTGCGGTCCTCCTCCACGACGTGATCGGCGAACATCGGGAAGAAGGCGTCGATCTCCGTGGACAACCCGAAGGTCTCCGTCAATTTCTCACTGACGTAGTTGACGTTGCAGCCTCCTGCGTCCGTGGCAACGAACTGGTATGCGACGCCGGGTATATTGGTCGCGATGCTGTGCAGCAGGATCTCCCTCTCCTGGAGCGTCCGGTTCATCCTCATCAATCGATCCATATACGTGTGGATGAGAACATAGAGCAGAGACGCCGTGATCAGGATGAACAGGATGCCCTTTGATATCTGGACATACGTCATCACGTTTGCATCGCGGACCAGCCAGGCGAGGACGGTGTCCGAGAAATATATCCACAGCACGCCGAAGAAAATGTAGATGCCGATGATCTTCAGGATTGCGTAGCGATCGTGTCGTTGCGAGGACGAATCCATATGCGCATCCATCGAATGGCCGTAAAGAAGGGATCTCTTTGCCGGCAGGCGGGCCCTTCCCGGTCCCGGCGCCTGTTGATGCCTTATCCTGTGTACCCCATTTCCAGTCCGATCCGGTCGAATTCCTCCTCCAGCGCCAGGAAGGCGGCCACCACGACGGGGTCGAACTGGACGCCGCTGCCTTTCTCAATGAATCCGAGTGCCTGCTCCCGTGTGCAAGGTCCCTTGTAACAGCGGCAGGAGCGCAGCGCGTCGTAGACATCCGCGACGGCCATGATCCGGGCCGCCAGAGGGATCTCCTCTCCTTTGAGCCCGTCGGGATAGCCTCTCCCGTCCCAGCGTTCATGGTGGCTCCTCGCGATGGAGATCCCCATGTTGATGAATGTGTTCCTGGGGTACACGTTGCGAACCGACTCCATGGTTGCAGCACCCACGACAGGATGCTCCTTCATGATGATGAACTCTTCCTCGGTCAGCTTGCCGGATTTCAGCAGGATCCGGTCGGGGCTGGCGACCTTGCCGATGTCGTGCAGCGGGCTGGCATTGAAGATGTTATGGATGAATGCCTCGTCGATCACCCGGTTGTACGGCTCTTGCCGGCCCAGTTTTTCCGCCAGCATCCCGCAGAATGTCTGGACCCGCTCCAGGTGCCTTCCCGTCTCCCTGTCCCTGGACTCGGCCAGCTTGGAGAGGGCGAAGATCGTCGACACCTGGGAGGCGGAGATCTCCTGAACCTGTTCCGCCACAAGGTCTTCCAGGTGAGCCTGGTAGCGCCGCAGCTTGAGGTGGGTCTCCACCCGCGCCTCGACCTCTTCAAACTGGAACGGCTTGGTCACGTAATCGACGCCGCCGCTGCCGAAGGCCTTCACTTTGTCGAGCGTCTCCGTGAGGGCGCTGATGAAAATAACGGGGATGTCCCGGAACCTTACATCCTGTTTCAGCCTCCGGCAGACCTCGAAACCATCCATCTCCGGCATGGTGATGTCGAGGAGGATCAGGTCGGGTTTTTCGTGCTCCACGGCCTTGAGGGCGAGTTTTCCGCTGGGTACGGGCCGCACGCGGTGGCCTTTCTCCTTGAGCATGCCGGCAAGGAGGGTGAGGTTGGCGGGCACGTCGTCCACAACAAGGATATCGGCTTGGACGGGATCCGTTTTGCTTTCGTTCTTCATGGATTATGCTCCAGGTGAAAAAAGCTCGATCAATGCTTCATATTCATAGCGGGCGGCCATCTGCCGCACCCACCGGGTGAAATCCGGATGTTCCGCCACTCGTCCGACCAGCTCGTTCAAGAGGTCCATGTCGGCGCTCTCCACCGCGTTCCGCATCTGCGAGACCAGTTCCGGGGCGAGGGCGGAGACGGTCCGCTGCATCAGCGCGGAGTCTTCCTCGCTGTCGGGTGCCCTTTCCGGCGCCCCGGTTTCATCGTACAGGAATTCGGCTCCCGTGAGCAGGCGGATGGTTTCAAACAGATCCTCTTCCTTGAACGGCTTCGACAGGTAGCCGTCGGCCCCGGCGGCGAAGATCCGCTGCCGGTCCTCCTCGAAGGCGCTGGCCGTGACGGCGATGACGGCCGTGCCCTTCAGTTCCGGCGTTGCTTTGATGACGCGCGTGGCTTCGTAACCGTCCATGACGGGCATGGTCATGTCCATGAGGACCACCCGGGGCTTCCACTCCCGGATCATCCGCAGGGCGTCCTCCCCGTTGACGGCCTCCCGGGTGGCGAATCCGACGTTGCCGAGCAGCCGGGAAAGAAGCTGGCGGTTCGTGTCCCGGTCGTCGGCGACAAGGACACGGATCTCGCCCTGACCGGGCTTGAGACGCAGGACGCGGCGCTTTGCCTCCTTCGGTTTCGCCTGCTCCTCCGTTCCTTCCCGGATGGGGATCTCGAAGCGGAAGGTTGTTCCCCTGCCGACGGTGCTGGTCACCGTGATGGATCCTCCCATGACCTGGATAAAGCCCCGGCTCAGGGCCAGTCCGAGGCCGGTTCCGCCGCTCTTGACCCCGGTCCGGGTCTGCTCGAAGGCCTGAAAGAGGATGCCTTTTTCCTCCTCGGTCATGCCGGGCCCCGTGTCCTCCACTTCGAAGAGGAGATCCACCTTGTCTCCCTTTCCGGCCCTGGCAGCCACGCGCAGGGCGATGCCGCCCTCCTCGGTGAACTTCACGGCGTTTCCCAGGAGGTTGATGAGGATCTGGCGGAGCTTCCCTTCGTCCGTTACCGCCCAGCGGGGAACAGGCCCGACCTCCTCCAGCAGGAAGGTCAGTTTTTTTGAATCTGTCCGGATGCGGAACATCCGTTCGATGTCCCGGAGGAATGTGTGCAGGTCGAAGGTGTTCGGCGTGAAGGTAGCCCGCCCGGCCTCGATCTTCGACATCTCCAGGATGTCGTTGATGAGCGCAAGCAGGTGTTCGCCGCTGCGGTTGATAACATCCAGGTGTTCCCGGGACTGCGGCGAGAGTTCCGGGTCCCGCTCCATGAGCTGGGCGAAGCCGAGGATGGCGTTCATGGGTGTCCGGATCTCGTGGGACATGTTCGCCAGGAACGCACTCTTGGAGCGGCTTGCCGCGTCGGCTGCATCCTTGGCCTCCTGGATGATGGTGATGTCCCGGACAGTACCGCGGAAGCCGGTGATGCTTCCCTGTGCGTCCCGCATCGGATAGGCGGAGGCGGCCGAGTAGGCACTGGCCCCGTCTTTCCGGGTGAGCCGCCAGTAGAAGTCTCCGGAGGGCTTGCCGCTCACGTAGACTTCATGGAAAATCCCGTAGATATGCCGGACTTCGTCTTCGTCCATGTAGGCGCTGAACGGGAGTCCGGCGAGCACCTCCTCTTCATCGTACCCCAGGAATCTGCGCAGGGCCGGATTGCAGAAGCGCATGCTGCCTTTCAGGTCGACCTCGTAGTAACCGCTGTCCATGGTTTCGAGGATGGTCCGGTATTTCTCCTCGGCCTCCTTCAGCTCCGCCTCCATCCGCTTCCTCTCCGAGATGTCGCGGGACACACCCACAATACCGGTCAGTCGTCCTGCATCGTCACGCATGGGGCTCAACGTCACATCTACCCAGAAGGTGGAACCGTCTTTTTTGTACTGCTCCAATTCAAGATGGGACGTGGGATTGTTACCCTTTTCGATTTCGGGAAGGACCCGGAGATAGTCCTCAAAGAGCACGTTCAGGGATTCCGGTGTCATGGCATCGGCAAAGGATTGCCCCATGGCCTCCTCGGGGGTCACACCCCGCAGTTTCTGAATCGCGGGACTTATGTAAGTCATACGGAGATTCGTATCCGTTGTATAGATCACGTCACCACTGTTCTCGGTGAGGAGCCGGTACTTTTCCTCGCTCCGGCGGAGCGCCTCGGCGGCGGCCTCCCGCTCCGCCTCCGCCCTTTTTCGTTCCGAGATGTCGCGGGTCACACCGTTGAAGGCCACGGGCCTGCCCTGTTCGTCCCGTTTCAGGACGGCGCTGATCTCCATCCACAGCCGTTCGCCGTTCCTGGCGATGTGCTCCGCCTCCATCACGATCCGGTCCGAAGGCTCCTTGCCCGCGGCGACCCTCCCAAAGCAGGCCATCACAGCCTCCGTGGTCTCCGGGGTAAAGACATTATCGAGTTTCATGCCCACCGACTCCTCGGCGGTGTATCCGAGCGTGCGTTCCACCGAGTTCGAGCAGAACGTGTAGCACATGGCCTTCAGGTCGAAGATCCAGATGATGTCGTTCGTGTTTTCCACCAGGAATTTATAATTTTCCTCGCTTCGGCGCAGCGCCTCGGCGGCCTGCTGTTTTTCTGCCTCCGCCCGCTTCCGCTCGGTGATGTCGCGGGAAACGCCGAGATAGCCGATCAGGCGCCCTTCGTCATCGCGCATGGTCATCATGGAGGCCTCCACCCACACGGTGGAGCCGTCCCCGCAGTACTGCTCGATCTCGATGCGCGCCGTTGGATTCTTTCCCTGCTCGATCTCGGGAAGGAAACGGTTGTACGTGGAGAGGACCGTATTCAGCGATTCCGGAGTCATGGCCTGATCCACCGTCTCGGCCAGGGCCACCTCGACCGTGATTCCGCGCAATTTCCGGATGGAGGGACTGACGTACGTGAAACGCATTGCCGTGTCGGTGGTCCAGATCACGTCCTCGCTGTTTTCGGCCAGGAGCCGGTACTTCTCTTCGCTTCGGCGCAGCGCCTCGGCGGCCTGCTGCTTTTCCTCCTCCGCCTGCCTCCGCTCGGTGATGTCCGTTGTCAACATGACGATGCCGATCGGGGCGCCTTTTGCGTCGCGCAGGAACGTGATCGTGCTTTCTGTCGGGATGATGGAGCCGTCTTTGCGATAGGCCTCCAGTTCCAGGACTCGCACGTTATTGACGGAGAAATCCGTCGCCAGCCCCCTTGCCAGGTCCTCCTCGTAGGCTTTCATGGCAAATCCCATTGATTCCGGGGTGAGCCATTGATTCAGCGACAGTGCCACCGCCTCCTCCTGTGTAAATCCCAGCATTCGAAGGACCGCGGGACTCACATAGGTGTTCTTTAGATTCATGTCCCAGATCGACAGGACGTGAGGGATCGTTTCAACGACCCGCCGGAGTTTCTCTTCGCTCTCGCGCAGGGCTTCTTCCGCCCGCTTGCGCTCGCTGATGTCGCGGATGATGTAGACCATGCCATAGGGAGTGCCGTCTTGCTGCTCGAGGACGCTTCCGTTCACCTCGTACAGAGACTTCCTGCCCCTTTCCAGGATCAGGTGGTATTCCTTCGGCCCGAGGGGGCCCTCCATCATGAGGATCGTGTTCTGAATCGCCGCTTCGAGATCCTCGGTGGCGACGAAGGAGAGCATGTTCTGTCCGACGATCTCCTCTCTTTTGTACCCGCTTACTTCGAGGCCTTTCTCGTTGATGTAGAGAACCTCGCCCTGGATGTTCGTGCGGATCACGACGTCGGGGATGGCCGCGATGAGCCGGGTTGAGAACTCCTCGCTTTCCCGGAGTGCCTGGTTCTGCTGCCAGATCTTCTTCGATTTTTCCCAGCTGTTGAACCGCAGCCGGTCCAGGAGAAAAATGAAGAACGCCACAACCACGATCGCGACCAGGAGGTCGTTCAAGCTGTAGCGCGAGCGGACGGAGTCGAAATACATCCCCTTGGCGAAGCAGGTGCCGAAAAAAACCATGACCGATACAGCGAGGATCGACCAGGCCGCCCGCCGGGGAATCGGGATGAGGGCCAGCAGCGTGGTGACGAGAAGATAGCCGCCGAGATAGGCCGGGTCGGCCTTGGACAGGCCGGTGATCGCCGCCGTTGCGATCTCGAGATAGCCGCTGATGACGATGATGAAAAGCAGGCTGTAGGGCTGGAATCGCCTGATGCTCTGCAGGATCAGGACGGTCAGGCCCACCACCGAAAAGCCGATCCGGAGTGCAATCATGAGCGGCTTGTCCGGGTGGAGCTGCCGGTCGATGGGGATATAGGGGAGCAGGGCGAAGACGGCAATCAGGGAGACGATGAATACAATCTTGCCGCACTGATCGTTGAGCTCCTGAAAGAACGTCTCCTTGTAGTCGGACGTACCGTTCCAGGAAACAAACGGAACACGGATCCGCTCCCAGATGGATGGCTGGTCGTTCACTATTTTCCTCCCCCTGAATGACGTGCGAATCATAGAGTATGTAAATGGATCACACCGTCTATGCAATGTGAAAATGAGAAGCGGAACCGCGGCCTATGGTCTGGACCGGGAGTGCCGGAGGAGCGTTTCCACAAGCAGGTTCCTCTCCTCTTCGTCTGCCGTACCGAAGGCCAGGACTTCATCGGGCATGGCGAGGCGGGAGGTGGGGCCGTAAATGGATTCCCGGCCGGCGATGCCGTCGGCGATCTCCCGCGCGTCTTCGATGCCGGAGACGCCGCCGGACAGGATGAAGGACTTGAATCCCCTCATGGCCGCTTCCCTGTACAGCGCAGGCTTCCTGACGCGGGGGTGCCGGAAGGCGTACAGCGCCGCGTCCAGGACGGAGACGTCGCGGTCCGCCGTCCCGTTTAGAACCGCGGCCTCGACGGCCTTGTGCCCCGTCGGCAGCGCGTCCTCGATGCACTCCGCGCCGCCGGCGCCGTGGGCTCCCTCCCGCCGGGAGGTCTCCAGCGCCAGGGATATCTCCGCCGGGCACGCGGAGAGAAAGCGGGCGATCCGCTCCGCCGCCTCCGCCATGCGTCCGGGGGTGATTGTCGAGGGGCCGTCCGGGAACACGCAGTACCCGAAGGGTGTGATGATCCGGTCGCAGATGGAGAGCCTTTCGAGGAACATGCGGCGAGAGCGTTCCGGGTCGCCTCCCGAGAGTTCGAGCCACGCCGGCCTGCTGAAAAACTCCCGTTTGGCGTTGAACATGTATCCCTCGTCGTCCGGGAACAGATAGAGCGTGTAGTGCAGCGGAGAGCCCACGAAGACGATGTCCTCCATCCTGCAGAAGCCGGAGGCCAGGGCCAGGGAGGCGATGAGCACGCACTCGTCGAGGCAGGAGGTCATGCCCAGCGGATGGGTCTTCATGTCCTTCAGAAACCGGCCGTACGCCAGGATGATGTCCACGGTGGGGTAGACGAAGCGGGGGGCGGCGCCGTTGTCGATCAGTCTTTTCAGGAGATCGAAGGCCGGGTCCTGGATGGCCTCCATTCCCTTCTTCATGATGGACATGGCCCGGTCGCTGGAGAACAGCTCGTCGGGGTCCGTGATCGCCTCGCGCTCGTAAAGTCCCCAGATCCGCAAGAATTCGATCGATTTGGTGTGGTAAAAATTCCTGTTCACGAATGTGTGGAGCTTCTTCATGGACGGCCCGGCCCCGCCCGGGCCGCCCCCGCCGGAACGGATCCGGCCGGCCATCTCCCAGAGTTTCGGCGACAGGAGGTTGGCGATCAGAAGAGCGACGATCAGGTCGGGATAGCGCGCAGCGGTGAAGAGCGATGGACTGACGGCCTTGATGAGATAATCCGTCTGTTTCATTCCTGTTTCCGGCATCGGTCGTTTCTGCCTTTCTTTCGTGAATGATCCGGATTGCGCCGCGAATGATCGGCCAGACGAAGGCCCCTGTCAAGAAGGACCATGGGGAAGATCATCGGAAGGGTCATGCGAAACCGTCCGCCGGGGCTCGCAGCGCCGTATCCGGTCCGGTTGCGGCGGCGTCTTTCAGAGAGTTGCCGTCCCGGTATCACGGTTTCTCCGACGCGGCAACGGATGCCGGCGGTTTGGTTTCCCTGGGTCCCCGGTTTCGCCGGCGCGGCGACAGGTACCGCCGGGTCGTATGTTTTTTTCTCCGGGAAATGGTCACAGGCCGGTTGCAAAACCGAAATATCTCTCTATAATGCCCCCTGCGGACTCCCCGTGGAGATCCGAATTTTTGCGCGATTCCGAAAGGTTGGAAATGGCGTACAAGGACATGGACGACGGCCGGCTGGCCATGCAGATCTTCTCCGGGGAAGACCGGCTGGGGGTCGATTTCCTGAACGAGGTGAAGCAGAGGAAGGAAGTGATGCTTCCGCTCCTGTGCGAGGTTCTTTTCCACGAGGAGAACTACAACTGGGAAGACGGCCGGGGATGGGGCGTGATCCACGCCGTTCATCTCCTGGGCATCCTGGGGGACCTGCGGTCCGTCGACGCCCTCCTGGAGGCCTCCGGGTTTGCGGCGGACCGGCAGATCGACTGGATCGCCGAGGCCCTGCCCGAGTGTTATGCCCGCCTCGGTTCGGCGGTCATCGGGCGCCTGAGGGATCATATCCGGGCCAACGTGGCTCACGGCGAGCCTTACGTGGTCAACGAGATACTGGGGTTGTGGAACATCTGGCACGACCGCATCGACTTCCGGGAGGGAATCGAGGCGTTTCTCCTGGAACTCCTCATGGAAACCGCCGGGGATTATGTCATCCGGACGAACCTGATGGCCGATTTCGCCCAGGCCGGGCGGCGCGACCTGAAGACCCTGTTCCGGCACTACTACGAGCGGGGCGAGGCGGACCTGGAGACGGTCACCTGGGAAGACCTGGAGTCGTATTTCGAGGACAGGCCCAATCCGCCGGCCTCCCGCAGGAGCCTGGAGGATTTTTACGATTCCGAAGCCATCCGGGAACGGGAGCGGCACTGGGCGGTCCATGAGGCCATGTTCCGCCAGCGCGACTGGGAGGACTGGCTCCTGGAGAACATGGACCGGATCGGCCTGAAGGAACCCTGTCCCTGCGGATCCGGCGGCCTTTTCGAGCAGTGCCACCTTCCCTGGGCGGAGCGGGAGCGCGACCGGCTCCTGCAGGAGGACGACCTGGCCCAGACGCGCCGGCAGGCCCGGAGCTTCGTAAGCCAGGAGAGGGCGGAGGAGACGGCGCTGCGCCGGTTTCTTGCGGACCGGGGACAGGCGGACCTGTTTCCCCTCATCAAGCGCAAGGCCCTGGAGATCGTCCGGGCGACCACCAGCAAGTCCCGGAGCCGGAGCTTTACCGCCGCCTTCCAGACATTCTTCGGCCAGGTGGAGTTCCGATCGAAGGACGAATTCAACGAATTCATGGAACACCTGACCGCCTACTACAACGCCCTGACGGCCCAGTACGAGGAGCATCCGGGCAGCGGACGGCGCCTGCACTGACCCCGCTGAGACACGGAGGGATGTGAAGAAGATGCATGGCTCCCAAGTCGCGTCCCGCACCTTCTGTCGTCGACAACGGCAGATCGGGAATTGATGCAGGGAAAGCCGCACATCGTGAAGGCAACACTCCGGGTAAGCCGGGGATTCATATCCCACTCAGGAGAAAGGAGACTGTTATGAAGGGTTGCAAAGCGGAGCGTAGGATGTGGGGAAGTACATTCTGGACGGCAATCGCCATTGTTGTCCTCGCCGGCCTCGTACTGGCCGTGCCGGCCCAGGCGCTGCCCGGAGGAAGCTACAGCAAGACCTGCAAGGACTGCACGGACGACGGCCAGGAGCTTGTATGCCAGTGCAGCTACAAGAATAATTATTCCGGAACCTCGATCTATTACGGTATGTGCGAATCCGGCAGCGTGACCAACACCCGCAGCAAACTGACCTGTACCGCCAAGGGAAGCTTTCGCAGGTCGTGCAAGAACATCTCGTGGAACGCGTCACGACTGCAGGCTGTCTGCAAGACCAAGAAGGGCAAGTGGAACGGCACGGTTCTGAGCAGCTGGTCGTCCTGCGAGGGCGACATCGCCAATTGCAACGGCGCACTGACCTGCGGCGGATGCCCGTAAACCGGGCCGCCCGCCCGTGCCGGAGCACTGCCCGGCACGAGAACATCCATGGTGCACTTGTTTATGCCTGAATCGAAATGCAAGGCCGCCGGGACGGGGAGCGAATCCCGTCCCGGCAGCTTCATAAAGGCACTCGCTGCATCCCCCCGGGGCATCGAACCCTCCGGGCCGACGGTGCAAACGGCTTGCACCCGGGAGGCCGTATGAAACGGGACGTGCCGATTCTCGCCGCCCCGGATCCGGAGCGGGTTTCGCGGGTCCGGGAGATGTTCGGGGACATCGAGGGTCGCTACGATTTCCTGAACCGCCTGCTGAGCCTCCGCCGCGACGTGGCCTGGCGGCGCTTCACTGTCCGCCGGATGCGCTTTCCCCGGACCCGGCGATTCCTCGATGTGGCCACGGGGACGGCCGACCTGGCCGTCGAGGCGGTGCGGCACCACCGGGAGATCCAGGCAACAGGCCTGGATTTCGTCCCCGGGATGATCGAGGGCGCCCGGCACAAGGTCAGCGGGGCCGGGCGGATCCGGCTGCTCCTGGGAGACGCCCTGAACCTGCCCTTTGCCGACGGGTCTTTCGACGTCGCCGCCGTGGCCTTCGGCATCCGCAACATGCCCGACCGGCTCGGTGCCCTCCGGGAGATGGCCCGGGTGGTCGTCCCGGGCGGACAGGTCATGGTCCTGGAGATGCACCTGCCGGAGATCCCCGTCGTCCGTCCCTGCTACCGGTTCTATCTCTGCGGGATCCTGCCCCGCCTCGCCGGCGCCCTGTCGGGCAACCGGGAGGCTTACCAGTACCTGTCCGAGTCCATCGTGGCCTTTCCCCCGCCGCGCATCTTTTCCGACATGATGCGAAGCGCCGGCCTGGAGGCGGTGGAATACCACTCCCTGACCCTCGGCGTGACCTGCCTTCACGTCGGCCGAAAGCCCGGCCGTTAAGCGTTCCCCCGGGCCGTGTCCCGATTCCCCGGCATCGCCTCCGGGCCAGACCCTGCGCAGTTCCCGTCCCTGAATTCCGCCCGATCCGCACCCTCCACCATCGACTGATATCAGCCATGCTGATAGAAAGAGCACTATTATGCATATTATGAATTTGACATATAATATATCATCATATATCACGCTTCATCCGTGACCCGATGAAGCCGCAGTCCGTGATGATTCATGAAATCGAGTCCCCAAAAAACGTTTCCCCGATGAAAGCATCCCTGTTGACCGATCGGTTGAAAAACATCTTCTCGTCTCCCGTTCTGTATCACCTGCTGAGGCTGGCGATGGCGGTCCTGTTCCTGTACGCCGGCAGCGTCAAGCTCCTGGACCCCAAGGCCTTCGCCGTCACGATTTCGGCATACGACCTGGTGCCGGAGGCGCTTCTGCCGGTGGTCGCCATTGGACTGCCACTGGTCGAAGTTGTCGCGGGAATCGCACTCCTGCTGGAGATCCGGGGGAGCCTGGCGGGCATCACCGTCCTGATGATCTTCTTCATTGCCGTCCTGGGGTATGGAATCCTGGGTGACCTGGACGTGGACTGCGGTTGTTTCGGCGCCGATGAACTGGCGAGAAGGAGCAGCCTCCGGGAGGCCTTGATCCGGGACATCGTGATTACGGGGATCGTCATTCCCTACCTCTATTGGTTCCAGCGTTTCCGGACTCGACCGGGTCTCAACAGAATCCATGAAAAGAAGAAAGGAGAATAAGGAATCATGATGAAACGAAAAGCGGTTTTGGGAGTGGCGCTTTGCCTGGCCCTGGTTTTCGGCTTTGCCGGAGCGGCCCTGGCGGCCTGGGGCGCCAAGGAACTGGAGACGGAAAAGGTCGCCGTGACCTTTGCCGCCGAGGTTGCCCGCGGCGGCTACAAGGTCGTGGCCACCCAGGAGCTGAAGACCTGGATCGACCAGAAGAAACCCGTGCTGATCGTGGATACCATGCCCTTCGAGGCGAGCTACAAAAAACAGCATGTCCCCGGGGCTGTCCAGATGGAGTTCCCCATTCCGGAGATGACGAAGCTGGACGACAAGACGAAGGCCGCCCTGGAAAAACTGCTGGGACCGGACAAGAATCGCCTGATCGTCTTCTACTGCGGGTTTGTAAAATGTACCCGGAGCCACAACGGCGCCATGTGGGCCGTGAAGCTGGGATACAGGAACGTCTATCGCCACCCGGGCGGGATCAAGGCCTGGGACGAAGCGGGCTATCCCGTCGAAAAGGTGAAATAGGGGAGGCACGAATCCATTTCCAGCAAAGATGAATGGCGGCGCCGGTGAATCCCTCTCCGGCGTCGCGCATTTTGGAGGGTGACCGGTGCGCTTCAACAAGGCGGATACAAAACCACTCCTCGATGACGGGTATGCCGGGGACGGGTACTGAAACAGGCGGTAGAATTCGTACGCATGAAAGAAGTTTCTTTCCAGCCGGAATACAGACATTTGCCTCGTCCGGATGCAGGGATGTCCCGTCGGGCGTTTCTCGTCTTTCTGCTCCTGGCGACGGGAGCCGTGACCGTGGGCCCGCAGGGGAGGCTCCAGGCGGCCCAGGTACCGGGAGCAGCAGGCTGGCCGAAGGGATGGCCCACCCGGGGGAACCCTCTCGCGGTGGACCCGAAATCGCGCACCGTGGCGATGTATGCGGAGGTCAGCCTGCGGCGTCTCACCGAGACGACGACCCATTGGGGCATCGGCTGCGAAACGGGAAGGCTTGCCGACAAATTCATCCTGGTGTCGCCGGCGGAGCCCGCGGCGCTTCATGATGCCCTGGTCCGGATCGGTGCGCGACCCGGGAACAGCCTGGCGACTGACGATTACGGGAAAACCGTGGAGGGCGACGCCCTGGTCCTGACGGCGCAGTGGCCCGGGTTGTCCCGGGAGGCCGCCGTGGGTGACCTTTTTTATGACGCCTCGGGAAAAGGATTCCGGATCCGTTTCGGCGGAAACCGGAGGGCGGCGGTGGAGCAGGGGACGGGGTGCCTGACCTGCCTGGAATCCTGCCCCGTCGGGATCACCAGCAACGCCGCTTATCCGCACCTGAGCACAACCCGCAGGATGTTCCGTCCCAACTCCCGGTTCCGGGGACGGCCGGAGGTCCTGCCGGCCCGGGAGGCGTTCCCCCTGGCGGTTTTTTACCGGCTCGTCGGGAGAGGCTGACGCCGTTTCGGTTTGGCGAGGGCTGCGGCCGGCATAGCCGGGGCGGTCCTGATTTCTCTGAAAACCATGAGTGATTCCCTGAAAAACAGACCCGGGAGCGAGGCCGGGACCAACGCCCCGCAAGCGGTCCGTCCGGCCCTGCGGGAACTCCTGGCCGGCATGGCGGAGGACTGCACCGACTGCGGCCTCTGCGTGGAAGAATGCGGATTCCTGGAAACGTACGGAACACCCGGGGAGATCGCCCGGCGCTACGACCCGGCGTCGAAGGAAGGTCCGGTTCTGCCCTTCGAATGCAGCCTCTGCAGCCTCTGCGACGCGGTCTGTCCCGCGGGACTGAGTCCCCGGACCCTGTTCCTGGAGATGCGCCGCGAGTCCGTGGACCGCGGAAGCGGCTCGTTTCCCGAGCACGACGGCCTTCTGGCCTACGAGCGCCGCGGCATGTCCCGGCGGTTCACCTGGTACGGCCTTCCCGAGGGTTGCCGGACCGTGCTCTTTCCCGGCTGTGCCCTTCCGGGTACGCGTCCGGAGCGGACGCGGGAGCTTTTCGAGATCCTTCGCGAGGTCGATCCCGCGCTGGGCATCGTTCTTGACTGCTGCGGCCGGATTTCCCACGATCTTGGCCGGGAGACGCATTTTTTCGCCATGTTTTCGGAAATGCGGGACTGGCTCCTCGCACAGGGTGTCCGGGAGGTCCTCGTCGCCTGCCCCAACTGCCACGACATGTTCCGGGAGTATGGAGGCGGACTGGCTGTACGGACCGTCTACGAGGTCCTGCCGGAGGGAGGCAGGCCTGCCGGGTCGGACTGCGGCAACGTGGTCATCCATGATCCGTGCGGCATCCGCTTTCACAAGGCGGCCCAGGATGCGGTGCGTCGACTGATCGCCGGGGCGGGCGTCCGCCACACCGATATGGAGCACGCGGGAAAGAAAACCCTGTGCTGCGGCAATGGAGCGGGCGTGGACTGCCTGTCCCCGCAGCTCTCCGGCCGCTGGTCGGACCGCGCGACGGCGGAGATCGCGGAGCGGCCGGTCGTCACCTGCTGTGCCGGCTGCGCGAACCGGCTGGGCGAACGCTCCCCGGTGGTGCATGTCCTCGATGTCCTGCGGGAGCCGGAGTCGGCCCTGGCAGGGAAGATTCGCGTCGCGAAGGCGCCCTTCACCTACTGGAACCGGCTCCGCCTCAAGAACCGCTTCCGGAAAGAATCGGCGTTTGCTGTGTCACGGGAGCGGACCGTTCATGGGGCCCCGGAAAAGAAGGGGGGGTGGGCGCTTCGCCTGCTTATCCTGGCCGCCCTGGTGGGGGCCATCGCGGCCGTCCGTCTGACCGGGGCGACGCGCTACCTGGATCAGGAGACCCTCCGAGGCGTCATCGCCGGATACGGCATGCTCGCCCCCGTTCTCTACATGCTGCTCTACACGGTGGCCCCGGTGCTTCTCCTGCCGGGCCTGCCGCTCACCATCGCCGGGGGCATTCTCTTCGGCCCCTTCTGGGGGGTCGTGTACACCATCACCAGCGCCACCGCCGGCGCCTGCCTGGCCTTTCTCGTCGCGCGCTACCTGGCCCGGGACTGGGTCGAGATGAAACTGAGGAGCCCCCGGTGGCGGCGCCTCGACGAGGGAGTCGAGCGGCACGGCTGGAAGGTCGTGGCCTTCACCCGGCTCATCCCGCTGTTTCCGTTCAACCTCCTGAACTATGCCTTCGGGTTGACGAAGATCCGCTTCTGGCCTTACGCCGTGACGACCTTCCTTTGCATGCTCCCGGCCTGTATCGCCTATATCGTATTTTCGAGTTCGCTCCTGGACCTGGTCCGGGGAAAGGTTTCCGCCGGGCTGCTGATCGGCATCGGGCTCATTGTCCTGGTATCGCTGATCCCCCTGTTCTGGCGGCGGTGGCGGGCAGGCAGGGGAGGGGTGGATCCATTATGATGCCGTTCCGGTGCCGGATGCGCGGGCAAGCAGTCTTCCGGTTCCGACGGACAGGGCCGGGGAATTCCGGACGACGCTTAAAATGATAGAACCGCGGAATCCGGTTGTGATACACCGGATCGCGGTGGACAGGAAAGGAAGTGACGGTATGAACGAATTTGACCGCAGAGTTTCGGAGTATCGGACAGAGGGGCTGGTCTGTGAAGGGATCCGCACCCTCCAGGTCAACCTGGGAAGAACCTGCAACCTCACCTGCAGCCACTGCCACCTGGAATGTTCGCCCCGGCGCACCGAGCTCATGGGCCGGGACGTCATGGACAGGATCCTCGCCATCACGGCACGCCATCGATTCGAGCTCGTGGACATCACCGGAGGCTCCCCGGAGATGAATCCGGGGCTCCGCCCGTTCGTCGAGACGCTCCGGTCGCAGGGCCGGCCGGTCCAGGTCCGAACCAACCTGCTGGCGTTCCTGGAGCCCGGCGGCGAGGAGTTGCTTACCTTTTTCCGGGACCACCGGGTCTCGCTGGTCGCCTCCCTGCCCTGCTACCTGGAGGAGAATGTCGATGCCCAGCGAGGTGAAGGCGTCTATCAAAAGAGCATCGATGCCATCCGCCGCCTCAACGAAGCCGGGTATGGCCGACAGGGAGGGCCGGCGCTGAACCTGGCCTTCAATCCCGGCGGTCCCGCTCTGCCGCCGGACCAGTCGATCCTGGAAGGAGCCTTCCGGGATGAGCTGGGGCAACGGTTCGGGATATCCTTCAGCCGGCTGGTCGTACTGGCGAACATGCCGATCGGGCGTTTCCGCAGCCACCTGGAGCGGGAAGGCGCACTCGACGAATACCGCACCCTCCTCCGGGAGGCCTTCAATCCGGCAACGCTGGACGGCGTCATGTGCCGGCACCAGGTATGCGTCGACTGGGACGGGACTGTCTACGACTGCGATTTCAACCTTGCCCTGGGGATGGCCGTGAATCACGGCGCGCCCCGGAGGATCGAGAGCTTCGACCTGGACCGGCTGAGCCGGCGGCAGGTCGTGACGGCGGAACACTGCTTCGGCTGCACCGCCGGGGCCGGTTCCTCCTGTGCCGGGGCCTTGACCTGCTCGGCTTGAGGAATCGGGAAGAGGCGGCACCGTTACATGTTGGACACCGGGCCGGAACACGGTTCCGGCTGTTCGTGATCGGAGAAAGGAGACGCCATGCGTGAAATCGTAGACGCCAGGGGACTGGCGTGCCCCCAGCCGGTGATCCTGGCCGGGAAGGCCCTGGAAACGAATGAGCGGATCGCCGTGATCGTGGACAATCCCATGGCGGTGGAGAACATCCGCCGCCTCGGAGCGAAAATGGGCTGCGAGATGGTCTTGGAGGAAAAGGGCGGGGGGATCGTCCACATCCACCTGACCCGGGGTGCATCGCCGCCGGCCGCACGGGAGGACCTGGAGGCCCTGGCCGTCTGCGCGCCATCGGGTGGAGGACCATATGTCGTGTCCCTGCCGGAAAACCGGATGGGACGGGGGAACGAGGCCCTGGGGGAGATCCTGATCAAGTCCTTCATCCATACCCTGACCCAGCTCGACCCGCTGCCGGCGAAGGTCATCTGCTACAACACGGGGGTGCTGCTGGCCCTCGACGACTCCCCGGCTCTCGATGACCTGCGGCGGCTAAGGGATGCGGGCGTGGAGGTCCTCGTGTGCGGAACGTGCCTCAACTTTTTCGATGTCAAGGACCGCCTGGCCGTCGGCTCGGTGTCCAACATGTACGAGATCGCCGGATCCATGGCGGCGGCCCGGGTGGTCTCACCATGACGGAGCACGTCGAGACCTGGTGGGTGGTCCTCTTCGACTCCGTCCACCATGCCGTCCAGGCGGAGAAGATCCTGAAGGAGGAGGGGGTGCCCTACAAGCTCGTCCCGGTCCCCCGGCACATCAGTTCGGACTGCGGCGTCTGCATCCGCTTTTCCGCCGGGGACCGCTCCCGCGTCGCCGATATCCTGGACCGTCGCGGCACCTATCGTGAAATTCGCCCACTCTGACGGCGGGGAGGAAGGATCATGACCAACAGGCAGGACTTCTCGCGCAGCATCACGTTCCAGCATCTGGAAGCCCTGACGGCCCTGGCGGACACCGGGAGCTTCTCCCGTGCGGCCCGGCGGCTCCACCTCTCCCAGCCGTCCCTGACGCGGCACATCCAGAACCTGGAGGAGCTGGTCGGCACGCCGCTTCTGGTGCGGCAGCGGGAAGGGGGGATTCTCACCACGGAAGGCCGCCATCTGTGCGATTTCGCCCGGCAGATTCTCCGTCTCCGCGAGGAGGCCTGGGACCGGATCGCCGACAGCCGTGGCACGGGGAAGGGCCGCATCCAGATCGCGGCGAGCACGATTCCGGCCACGTATATCCTGCCGGGGGTGATCACCGCCTGGCATCGCCTCCATCCGGGCATCACGATCAGCGTCCGGACCCACGACAGCGACGAGACCCTGCAGGCGGTGCTTCACGACCAGGCGGAGATGGGACTGATCGGGAAGAAGACGGTCCACCGCGGCGTCGTCTCGTTTCCCCTGTGGAGCGACCGCATCGTCCTCGTGGTGCCTCCGGACCATCGCTGGGCCGGGGAAAAGGAGCTTCCCCCGGCGCGGCTGGCGGAATCGCCTTTCATCGCAAGGGAGCGGGGCTCGGCGACCCGGGCGACCCTGGAGGCCTATCTCAGGGCGGAGACCGGCCTCGACGCCTCTTCGATCCGTCTCATGTGCGAGGTGGGGAGCTCCGAGGCGGTCAAGGAGGCCGTCCTGGCGGGGGCGGGGCCGGCGTTCCTGTCCATTCATGCCGTCAGGAGGGAGGTGGAGGCGGGAAGCCTGTGCATCGTTCCGGTGGGCGGCTGGAACATCGAGCGCTCCTTTTTCCTGATTCACAAGAAGAGCTTCCGGTTCAAGCCCCACCACAGCCTGTTCATGGACTACCTGATGGCGTATCGGACGGAGGGCGGCCCGGGTCAGACGCAGAGCTCCACGACGTCGCCGTCCTGAAGGACGTAGTCCCGCTGGACCATCTGGCCGTCCCGGACGGCCCGCCCCCAGATCCGGGCATACCGGAGCTTCGCCACGAATTCCTTGTGGATCATCTCCGCCATCTCCTCGATGGTGCAGCCCTCGGGGATCACGAAGGGGGCCGTCATGTCCGGCTCCTTTCCCGGCCGCCGGGTGTAGACCCGGACCACGCCGGACATCCCGTAGAGCGTCTCCAGGAAGGCCATCAGGTTCCGTCCCGTCTTCGACGAGATCCCCATGGCGGGGATCTTCACCTCCGACAGCTCCAGGAACGTTTCATAGTCCGCCTCGTGCTCCGGACGGTCCATCTTGTTGACCGCCACGAGCATCGTCTTGACGAAGGGGATCTTCTTCAGGTCCGGCGGGAGCGGGCGGCCTTCCGGGAAGACGCGGAATCCCGTGAGGACGGCGAGGGTTTCCTCCAGCTGGGTCAGCGGGTCCGCCTGGAGGTCCAGGAGGACGACGACGATGTCGCACCGGCGGAGCAGGTCTCCCAGCTCCGGGTCGGTGTATTCGGGGGTGACCGGCGGCGTGTCGATGAGCTGGATCTGGACGTTTTCGTAGGGGGCCATGCCCGGCGTGGGCCGGTGGGTCGTGTGGGGGAAGTCGCCCACCTCCGCCGTCGCCTTGGTCAGCCGGTTGAGGAGGGAGGACTTGCCGGTGTTGGGCATCCCCACAAGGACGGCCTGGGCGATCCCTTCGCGCTCGATGCTGTAGGGGGTCTTTGCCTTCGTTCCCCCCGCTTTCTTTTGCCCCTGCTCCTTCAGCTTGGAGATCCGCTCCCGGAGCATCGCCTTGAGCTTGTCGGTGCCCTTGTGCTTGGGCATGATGGCGAGCATCTCCTCCAGGGCCTCGATCTTGGCCGTGGGGGTCCGGGCTTCCCGGAAGCGCTGCTCTGCCTCGAAATAGTGGGGCGGTAAGTTGGCCGGCATGGAATGCAACTCCTTTATGGCTCAGGAGTTCAAATCGTAAGTTCCCATCAATGTCGGCATTCCGTTATTTCAGTACCCATTTTTCTTTGATGGACTCCATCAGCTTGCTGAAGGCCGCCGCTACATCCTCAGGCGGCTTGCTTTTGCCGTCTCCCACTTCAATGCGAACGCGGAACTGAATCGGAATATCGGCTTCGGCCTTGATTTTCAGGAGTTCCGGGACAATTTCCGCTAGATCCTGAATCTGGTTCGGATCCAGATCGGCCTCGGCCGACAGAAGCTTGCCGGGCGGCGGAGGCGGCGGAGGCGGAGTTTCGGGTGTTTTCAGAATGATGGCTTTCGCGTCCGGCAGGTCGCAGGGCCAGGGCCTCGACTTGTCGTCGAGTTCAAGGAATCGCGCCTGTAGTGCGCCGCTGATGGCGTCCTTGGTGGTCTTCCAGGGGAGAGCCTTGCTCTCCTTGACGGATAGAGCTGTGGCGATAGACAGTCCCGAGGCATAGCCCTTCTTCCAGGCGCCGGGAAGATTCTCAGGCAGGAGAGCGGGCGCCGTGACAGGCGGTGGCGGAATACAAAGTGATGCCTTTGCGCTGAAAATTCCCGGGGGAATTGTTTCCCCGAGGATACTGGCCGGACCCGACCGAAGCCATATGTTGCTGTTCTCGACAGCGGCTGTGACGGCCTGTTCGATGACTTCCGCGGATGCCTTTGGAATGGCCAGGGGCTCTTTATAGCCATCCTTCTCAATCTGAACAACCGTCTTTCCGGAAAAGAAATCCGATACATCCTGGACGGTTATCTCGTCTCCGGTCCAGAGCCAAGGCAGTTGTTTCGGTGCGAGCAGCGAGGATGGAATCTCCTGCAGTTCCGCCGCCTGAGGAAGAACAAGCTCCATGGCAGGGTCATTCAGAGCAGCCTCGTCGGGTCTTGCCATCCACCAAGTTCTGCTTGACCCGTCCGGTCTCGTCAGGCGAAGGACGAAGGCACCCTTCTCGCAGCCATCGGCCAGTGTGTTCAATATGGCGCTTGCCTTGAGCATTTTCGGCAAATGGGGAAGCTGGGCGAATGCGCCCGCCAGGTCCTTGACCCTTCTGGAAGTCTCTTTTTCCCGCCAGAGGTCGTACGGGCCGTCGGGCAGCAGAGCCTCGGCGGCGATGGGTGTCTCCCGCAGGCGGGACCGGGAATCGTTCTTCACGGTGATGAAGTTCGGATCGTCCGTAATCGTAATTTTAAAGGCATGATTGTCGTTCTTTTCCGAGACGGTGACGACGATGCAGTATGCCTGCTTGATGGCATCCGGGATGCGTCCCTTGGCCCGGTCGATCTGGATCTGGAGGGTCTGTGCCCGTGCGGGATCGACGTTGCCGTCCTGTTGCTGTTTCCTGACGTGTTCCTGAACGGCATCCCACGCCATGAGATCTTTTACCCGCGACATCGCCAGTTCCACGCCGTCCTTGGACGGGGCGAGGAGGAGGACGGCATTGCGATAGACCCGCGGCTTGTCGGGGCCGGTTGTCTCATCCAGGAACCGCTTCGCTTCGGCGCAAGGCTTCCCCGAGTCGGATGCCGCCGCCGGTCCGAGAACCGCATAGTGGAACGTCCCGTCGTCCTCTATATCCCGGGGCCGGGTCGGCAGCATGTGCACCTTGACGCCCGCCGCCGAGGCGCTGGCTGTCAGGACCTTCAGCCTGCCGATCTCATCGAGCAGGCGCGCCTGCACCGCAGGGTCGCTGATATTGCGCGCCGCGTCGGCATGCATCTGGGTGAGATTCGGTTTGTTCCCAAGCCGCCACATGTCGGGCAGAGACGCTCCTCCCGCCGCGGAGGCATAGAGGTCGTCCAGCCAGTGGCTGGTCTGGGCCCAGCGGATAAGGCCTTTTTCAAGCTCAATTCGATCGGGACGCGTCGAGCCGGCCAGGACGGTGAGGTCTCTCGTCCTGGCTGTGCTTCCAATCGGCTGGGAATGAAGAAACGCGGCCACTACGGCCTGTTCGATCTCGCGGTACCTGAGCCCGGCAGAGTCATCCTGGATCTGCCTTGCCTTCTGGAATTCGCTGTCCAGGATTGGTGCCCAGGCCTGCTTCTTTCCTTCCCATTCCTCCGTGTCGGCCACGGTGACCAGCTCCTGCAGCGCCTCCGACAGGCCTTCTTTCCCCGGTGCGGCCAGGAAGACGTTCGGCCCGATGAGGGGACTCCGGTCCCATTCGCCAGCCTCCCGCAGGGCCAGGGCGAACGTCCGGAGAACGCCCCGGGTCCGCTGAAAGCGGTCGAGCTGGGTCCACTTGGAATAGAAAACGTCCGTCAGGTCCGGGTGAAAGGGGTAATTGCGGAAAAAGCGGTCCTCCGCCTCGGCGCCGTCTTTGGCCGTCTGGTCGTCCACGGCGGCAATGCCCTTGATCGCGGCGACGACATGCTGCCGGAAGGAATCCCGGTCCTTCAGCGACTCCGGCTTGAAGAATCTCCGGCGCAGGACCTCCGCCACGTCTTCCTTCACCACCGGTTCCACCGCCGCTTCCCTCTGGCGCTGAAAGATGTTGTAGAGCTGCGCCTTGATCTTCCTCCCCAGTTCATCTTCCGTTGTGGGTTCGCTGGTGAGCAGGGAGGCGACGATGCAGCAGCGGTCCACTTTCGTAGCCGCCTGCGTCAGATACTGGAAGAAGTTGACCAGGCTCTGCAGTTTCGTGGAGTCCCTGCCGATTTTCTCCCTGGCGTAGAGCAGGACTTCGTCAATCAGGATCAGGATGCCGAGCCCTTCTGCGAGTGGTTTTTCCAGCAATTCCGTCAGGAGGTTTTCCGCCGGTGCCGACTCCCGCTCCTCCGGCTTTCCCTCGGCGTGCAGAAGGCGCAGCCCTTCCTCGCCCGCTACCTGCCAGGCCAGTACGCTCCAGGGTTGCCGGAGCATCCTGGACTTTCCGTCCGGGGAGCGGACCCCCATGCCCTTTTCCACGTCGAGTTTGTCGAAGCACAGGGCGGCGACGCGGCAGCGGGGAGGCCTCTGTCCGATCGTCTCGATGAATTCATCGACGGCTGGGAGCTTCGGGAGCTTGCCGGGATCATGTACGAGATGGCGCAGCGTGATCAGCGTGTGCGTTTTTCCCCCGCCGTAGGTCAGCTCCAGTTGCCGGACGGCTTTGTCGTTCTGGCCGGCCAGCCGCAGGACCACGTCCCGGGCAAGCTGGCGCAGGTTGTATGTAGGAAAGGTGAGAGAGAAAAACTCTTCCGGCTTCTCGTAAACCGGCCGTTTCCCGCTCTGCATGACAACTTCGTACAGATCGGCCGCAAACAGGTGCAGGGGAAGCTTTCCCGCTTTCAGGTCGTCCCGAAGCTTCACCACCTCATGCCACGGCTTCCAGGATAATTTGGCCATCACTCTCCTCCAAACCAGTGTTGCAGAATGCATTTGAAGTTCAGGAATGCACGGTCCTCACAACGCTTCAGACTCACACGTTTTGCCAACTCCCCGTAAAGTGAAGCGGAATACGGTTTCCTTATCTCATAGAGGACGGCTTCCAGTGCTTCCTTGGGTCGTTCCGGTTTGGTCCGTCCCGGAGGAAGAAATCCTTTCGACTCGAGCCACGAACGAAGAGAGGGGCTTCCTGCCGGCCAGCCGATGACTTCGTCAACCCGCGGCGAATCGGACCAGACCCAGATGTCCAGTTCGGGTTCGATGATCACCACGTCCCCGCGATCCGCCCATGAGTGTCGGAGGTCTCTTCGGAGGATTGCCTCCAGATTCTCTACGGGCGTTGTTTCATCGCCGCATCCCTCCCGGTCGAACATGAGCAGGGCATGTCTGTATGAACGAACATGAGGCTCAAGAAAGGCGATGCCATGGGCTCGACAGCCGGCGTCTTTCTCCGGATGACGAAAGATTTCCCAGCGAATGGATTGAATTCCAAGGGAAGGGGGTCTTGAAAGGACGCTTTCAACGGCCTCCTCCATGCTCTTGTCGGCCACCAGAACGATTAAGTCCTTTCTGCCGTCGCTCATCCCAGAACCCCGCTGGCGAACAGAACGCTGAGATTCGGCTGTCCTTTCCAATCTTTCAGATGCGGATGCTCATTGCCCATCACGATGTCCGTCGAACCGGACTCCGTTTTCTTGAAGCAAAGCACATCCGATGCCTTCGCCTGGCTCAAGATGATGGGAGAGTGAGTGGCCAGCAGGATCTGAGCGTCATACACGGAGGAGAGCGACTGGAACACGGTCTCCACAGCCCCCGGATGAATTCCGTTTTCCGGTTCCTCGATGAGGTAAACTCCTTTGAAATCAGAGAGATATGCCGGAAGAGTCAGGGCCAGCAGGCGTAACGTTCCATCGGAGGCCATCCAAGAAGGCACTTTCAGGCCGCCTTCATAGTGAATGACAAGGTAGGCGTGCTTGTCGTCTTCTCGTACAATAATCTGCAGATCCCTGATGTCGGGAAGGGCCGTTTGAATATGGCGGATCCAGGCTCGGAACCGCGGCTCGTCTTTCTTCTTCAGATCGGAGATCACCCACGGAAGGTTCGATCCGTCGGGCTTGAAACCGCGAATCTGTCCGGGAGGGCTCGCTTTGCGAATCAAGAGGCTGTTCAGCATGAAGAGCTGGACCCCTTCCGTCAGCAGGCGTTTCAGCCAGGTGGAGATCGGGAAGCGGGTTTCATCCTCCGGCAGGTTTCCAAGGGCCGACTTCTTGGGTCCCAGCCGGATGGAGGGGAACCATCCCTTTCCGGATTCCTCGAGGACTTCGGAGTAGAAATTGTCGTTGCCTTCGAAGCTCTTGCTCAGAACAGTCCTCGCGTTCTTTCGGGGTTTCCCCTCCAGGATTGTGGAAGGAGGCGGCACCTCCATCGGGAAAAGCTCTCTCGGCCGGGGAGGCTTCGTGCGTGCGGTTTTCAGAACCGCCCTTTCCTCCAAGATGCCGACAACGCCCTGCTCGTCCATGCCGATCTGCACTTCATAACGGATGGTGTCAAAATGGCCCTTTGCGGGAAGCGCTCTCTTGGCTTCCGGGATCCGGGCCTCAATCGCCAGTTCGAAAAACCGCCCCGTTCTGGCAAACAGAATGTCTTCAAAGTTGTCGGTGTGGTAGCGGACTGCCGCATCAACTCCGTCCGACACCATGCGGCCCAGGAATCCGATCACGTCCAGGAACGTCGTCTTGCCGCTGGCGTTCGGACCCACGAGAATGTGAAACGGCCCCAGGGCCTGTGACGTATGCCGGAGGCACCGAAAATTCAGGGCTTCAATCAAACGGATCATGGCAGTCCTCGCTTTCTTTCGGTCTGGGGAACCGTCTCTTCGTTCTTGTTTCGGATCCCCGTTCTTACGGTTCCATTTCGGGAAGTCCGAGACTGGCGTCCTTTACAGCCCCCCGGGCCTGGACGTGGTTGCTGAGGGATTCCAGGAGGGATCGCTCTTCACTGCCCCGGGCGGACAGCTCGATCAGGGACTGCAGCAGCCGCTTGAAAAGCTCCTGCCGGCGCAGGCCGTTGTCGTCGAGGTAATCGTCCACCCGGTGAACGTCGCCTTCCCTCCACAGATGCATCAGGCAGTGGACGCGGTCGATCAGGGGAACGGGACTGCCGCCGGGGGCCTCATGGCCCAGGGAGCGGCTCTTCCGCTGCGCCCAGGTCCTCAGTTTTATCCTGCTGCCCGATTCTTCCGTCTCCGCCGCCCCTTCGGCATCGTCGTCCTCTGCGTCTTCTCCATCCATTTCAGTTGTTTTTCCCTTGGTGGCGCCGATCAGATTCCAGGTATCGGCCAGTTCCCGGTCGGAGATCCCGCAGGAAACGGCATAAAGGATACAGGCTCCCGCCGGGGCATCCTCCATGCCGAAGTCGTGGCGGTGGAGGAGGTAGTAGGCAGTCGGTTCGTCGAGTCGGTCCTGGACAGCCGTGTCCGCATCGTCCCCGCTCCTGGACAGGCCGTTCCCCGAGAGGACCCGGCCGACCACGAAATCGACGACCATCCGCCGGACGTGGGAAAGAAACTCGTTCACCGTCATGATCCGATCGGGCTCGTTGGCCTTCCGGACCACGGGGTGCCGGCTGTAGGCCGCCAGGGCCGGGCCGGTGGCCGCCCAGACGAAGTCGGGCCCCCGGATGCCGGCGTCCCAGAATTCCCTGAGCTTTCCGCGGATGTTGACCCGCATCTCCTCCATGACCTTTCCGTCCCAGCCCGGCTTGGCCGCTTCCGGCCGCTTGCGGCAGACGAGCCATACGGAGGAAGCGAGGGCGGCGGATATATTTGCCCGCATCCGTCCAGTTCTTTCCGTCTGTATCGGCCATGATCCATCGACAATGAACCCCGCCCTGATGATCGCTGAAACCAGTGTCTCCCATGCGTCAGGGTGTTTATGAGCAAATACAACAACCATTTTCCCGCCAGCATTCAACGAATAATGACAAGCGGAGAACGCTCTGAACATCCCATTCTCGTAGGTCTTCTTGGATTTCGCTCTGTCACCGCCGAATCGGCTCGAGTCGTCAATCAGTTCGCCATCTTCAGTCTCGTGATTCCACTTTGGTGACAAAGGGGGTTCAAAAACTTCATTAATTTCATCATTTAATCCACGAGTGCTACGGCGAAGCCAGATGTAGAAGAAATCCATCAAGTCCGAGTATGGGATGGCATCGTAGTATGGAGGATCGGTTACGATGACATCGAAACCCTTTTGCTGAATAGAAGTAGCTGAATTTGTTTCTACTTGGGTAAGGGGTGAATGAGTTGCAGCTTCCGCGACGTGGGAACAGACGAGTGAAACCCATTCAATTTCTCCGGCATAGTTGCCGCTGGCGGTGGCCAACGGGTTTGACTCGGCAAAATCCCAAAGGATAGGAAGTGCGAAGCGGGCAAATGTCTGCTCGATTTTCTCTGCGGGCATATTCCAGATACAGAGCACGCTCCCCCTGTTTTCCATCCGATCAATGGCCACAGCCAGATAAGCTATCAGTGGTTCCAGCCACTCACTTGGATACGTTGAGACCTTGAGCTTATCCGCGAGCTTGCGCGTCCATGTCACAAAGGTTCCCAGGGCCAGGAGCTGCCGGGGGGTGAACAGCTTCTGCCATTGGTCGAAGCCATAGAGGGGCACCCGAAATCCCAGGGCTTCCTTGCTGGGAAGCGGTTCATCCGGCAGACCGAAGGGGATGCCGGCGAACACATCCGCCACGGCCTGCTCCGCCTCGGCGGCCATCCGGATTTCCAGGTCCGTCGGCAGGCGGTATTCCTTTCCCTTCTGTCCCTCCATGACGACGGCGGTGTTGACTGTCCCCAGCCTCCCGGCCCGGCCTTCCAGCCGGATGTCCTCCATCGTCATGATGGTTCCGCAGCAAGGGCACTTCGCACCGGATCGCGACATGGTCCCGCCGCCGATCTGTTTGTCGTGTTCCCGGCGCTGGGCCGTGTTGACCCCTTTGACGGGCACGTCGTTCTCGATGCCGAAGGTTGTCCCGGACCGGTCGGCGTTCGGCTCCATCGTCAGCAGAACCCTTTTCTTTTCCTTCTTGCAAAGCCAGCGGGTCTTGAGGAGGGGAATGACGGCCCGGCAGTTCTTGCAGGCCGCCGTCCGCGCCCAGAGGTAGGCCACCGTCGGCTTGGCCACCCAGCGGGGATTGGTCTTCTCCCGCAGGTACTCGCCGCTGAACTCCCCGTTCAGCGGCTCCATATCCGGCGTGCCGTCGTCCTTCAGGGGTACGGCCCGCATCGGCTGCTTTTCGTAAGGTTTGGGCACCGTCTTGTCGAGGGGCTCGAAGTCCGCGTAAATCGGATAATAGCCGGCCAGTTCCCGCCTCGTGCGGTCCAGGACCCACCAGCCCCAGGCCCGGACGTGCCAGGCCAGGTCGGCTTTCGGCGCCCGACCGGTGTCTTCTTTGTCCTGCAGGAAAAGATCCTGCGAGAAGGCCTTCTTCTGTTTCCTGGTCATCTTGGTCCGGCCGACCAGGTGCGGATGGGCCTTGTAGAAGGCCTCCATGAAATCCTCGTTTTCGAGAATGAACTCCGGGAGAGGATAGGTCCGGCCGGCCAGCTTCTGCGGATATTCCAGGGTGCACTTGAGAATGAACCAGGCCACGGGATTGATGTCCACGGCGGTGGCTTCGCAGCCCAGCCGCATGGCCTCCAGGGGGATGGCGCCGCCGCCGGCGAAGGGATCGAGCACCCTCGGCGCCCGGCCGCCGTGGGCCTTGCGGATTTCCTGCCGGAACCAGTCCAGGAGTTCCCTGTTTGTCGTCTCCCGGCCCCAGTGGAGGATGCCGCCTTCGGTGACCTTCTTTTCCCGCTCCACGATCCGGCCGCCGGGCATCCGCTTCTTCTCGATCGTCTTGACCACCCGGCCGCCGATCTTTTCGCAAAGTTCACGACGCTGATTCAGAACCTCTTTGTTCCACTGGTCTTCGGACAAGCCCTCCGGCTTCGGCCGGGAACCCGGGTCCGGCAGCAGGGTGGCGATCAGGGCGGCCCGGCAGGCCGCGAGCGGCCGCCTGGCCGGCCAGATGTGGAACGTCGAGATGTGTCCGTGACGCACGTTCTTTTCGTGGACCGAGTCCAGGGATGCCTGTTCGAGAGGAAAGGCGTGCTCGATTAAGCGGCTTGTATCATTCAAGACGTCGCCCCTTTCCACAGGCGAAGAATGAAGCGTTCTCCATCTTCGACAAGGTCGGGCTCGGTTCCATTGTGGTTGCGCATCCCTTTGATGATTTTTCTCGGTACACCCATGCCCATATGCTCCATGTATCCGTAGTCCCTCAAAATGTCTTTGAGAAGCTGGTTGCGCGCCGCCCGGCAGCCCACACGCATGCGCTCGGGTGTAATGCCGTTTGGCAGCCTTCCGGGCGAAATAATCTCGATGCGATCTGTATAGACGGAAAGTTCTATGTTGGAGGCCGAGAGGAGGTAATCTCTGTGCACAACGGCATTGACCACGGCTTCGCGAACGACTTCTTCCGGATATGTCGGGCTTTCAACACGAATGCCCTCTTCAATTCCTTCGGAAATGCCCGCGTGCTCTTTTATGAATTGAACCGCCTGTTCGACGATTCCTGATTCAATCAACTGGTTCTCTGCCGTAAACAGTCCAACGATTGGTCCGCGGATCGAAAGACGCTTATACGCGGCATAGTCTTTCTCCGTTCCCGGATAGGCTACGGCATCAATCCCGGCTTGAGGGATATAACGGTTTGGATTTTTACCGAACAACAATAAACCGGCAACAGTACAGGAAATACCCCCTTCCTCATCCGTCATGATTTCAGTATTGACGAGCAGTTGTTGCCAACCAGGCATATTATCGACAGGCGGACTGTCTTGTCTTCTCACCCGCTGGAAATAGTCCAGTAATCTCCTGATATCAAAATCCCCTATTGACGAACCGGAGACAGGGCGAACTTCCAGCCTGAATGCTCCACGCTGTTGAAACAGCCTTTCAAGTTCCTCCTTGCTTGCTTCCCTGCTTTCGCTTCCCACCCTGATATAATAAGTTGAATGGTGATTATGCCATCGTGAATGAACCGTCCAGCCTCTTCTTAACGTAATAACAGCCACATCCTTTCCAGGTTCAACGTCTCGAACAATTTCGAAATACGGAATGATTTCAGGACGCAATTTGTCTCGGCAGGTTGTCATTACCCATTGTTCCAAGTTGCTGCGACTTATTCCTGTAATTGTTCCATCATCATCGACTCCCAGCAGTATGCGTCCTCCATCAGAGTTTGAAAACGCAACAATTTCTTTGGCAAGCTTGTAATCTTCTATCGTGTCACGTTTAAATTCGACACCGGAGTTCTCCAGATTACGTATCATTTCCAGAAGCTCTGTCTTCGTCATATTGCTTCTCCTTAAAATCCGTATTTCAATCGTCTTGTCTCGAAAGCGTTCTTCCCTCCTTCGAGAATTTCCTCGACCAGTTCACGGACCGGTTCATCATCTATGGAGCCCATGTGTTCCTTTCGTATTTCTGCTTTACCCATGCCTGCTTCACCGACTGCGTGGAGCCCTAAAATCAGCTCTGCATCGCCCAATACGGGAATGTTGGCATTGTGGGTTGCAAAAATAAATTGCCTGCGCCTTTTTTCTTCACGCATTTTGGGAACAATGCCTTCTGTGATAAACCTGTTATCCAGATCATCCTCCGGTTGATCGACAATCAACGGAACGTCGGATTCAAGTAAAAGCAGAAGAAGTACTGCCGTTGCTTTTTGTCCTTTTGACAGGTCTTCCAATCTCTGCCATTGTGCCGGCTGCCCCTCCGGGGAGACATTCAGTTCGGTACTGACCGTAGCAGGCAATTCAAGCTCTTCGATCTTCATGAATGCCGGTTCGCCGGCTTGGATCAGTCGTTCCGCCTGAGCGCCGGGTAGTGCGAATTTACGTATCAGTTCTTCTCTCCCTGCTCGACAGGCATCTACTAATGCAACAGTTGATAAATCGGGTTTCTGCCTCAACACCTCAAGAGCTTCAGCAAATCTGCCTTCGACCTCGTACCTTAACAGATCCAATAAAGGTTGTCTGTTTCCAGCAAAAAGAACCTGTATTCTGACACGATCAGGCAATTGCCTGTTAATCTTCTTTGCTGCCTTTTCAAGTCTTTGAAATTCGGTACGCTTCAGATTCTCCCATTCATCCAGTAGATTCCGTCGATGGCCTATGTATTCTCTTTCGTTTCGGTTCAGTAATGATTTTCTCTCCGTTAGCGGTTTTAAATCCTCGACTTGTTGCCGTAATTTGATGAATTCCTCACCATCGACTTTTGATTTCTGAAGCTCCCTTAATATTTTCTCGTAAGAGGCCTGAACGATCTTCTTTCTATCATCCCATTGTGATCTTATCTCATCAATTTTACCGCTCGCATTACTTATTGACTGCCGTAAATCTTTTACGATCTTATTCGCATCATGATCGAGTGTCATCAATGTATCATTGAGGGGATGTAATATATTGCGCCCCGTAAGATCTTGAAGGGCTTTTTCAGATATGAAAGCTCTGTCAATCGGCAGTGCATTTTCAAGATCATTGAGAGCGTTCTGAAAAGGTTTTAACCGGTCAGATGCAGTTTTTAAAATGCGCTCTTCTCGAACCAGTTGACTGCGATCTTTGAGCCGTTCTTCTAACTTTGCTTCTTGATAACGTTTTAATGTCTCCAAGAGAGCAGGCAATAATGACAGACGCTCATCAATTTGCTTAATCTCTTTCCTGACATCCATGATTCTTGTATGAGAACGTTCCAATTCGCGTTTTAGCTCTAATTTTCTTTTTTCGATATTTGGATCAAATTCGATGAATCGTTCGAGAAGAACTCTTAGTTTCTCAGGGCTTTTTGCAAGTTCTGATATTTCATGCTGTCCGAAGATTTCTACATGCTGTAAAATGTCTTGAGGAGCGATCGTTAATACATTTCCAAGATCATCTTTTACAACCGGTGGATTTGGAACCGATCTTTCTATGAGATAAGTTCTTGTGTCCGGGCGGTGCGATCGCACTGAAAGGTTTATCTTTGTTCCGTTTTTTAATACCTGATTGATGATTCCCTCACTTGATTTCCTCGCATCATCGCCAATAGATTCAAGTTGTAGAACGTATCTCAGGCTTTCAATAACGGTAGACTTCCCGGTTCCTCTGCCGCCGATCAGGACATTCAAGTTTTCGTTAAAGTGAATGCTTTCACCGTCCAGAAAACCGCCGTCCCATGCTAAAGTTATAAATTCAGTATGGTCGTCGGGCTCCGGGTCGCTCATCAGGCGGATTCGGGATTCCGGATCAAGAAATGCCTGGCGCAATCCATTTATTGATACATTGGACATTTTTATATAACAGGAAGATCCCTGTTTTTTCAGATCATTCGGATTGTTAACATCCTGACAATTGATAATTGCCATGGGTCTGTTTCTCTTATGGGCGACGTCCTTATTTTGTATGATTTGTCGCAAATCGTCCGGTGAATCCATGACGGAACCCGGTAATGAACAAGCCAGAAGATTGTCATCCCGCCATGCGGTTACCCTTGGTATACCCTTAAGAACTCTTAGCAATCCTCCATCGGAAGCAACATGTGCAGCTATACATATGGCTCCACCCCATTTGCGGCATTCGCTTAGCAACTCACTGGAATCGTATTTCCCAAGCGGTGACGATTCCTTCTCGTCATGGATTCCACAATCGGCAATCTTTGCCTGAACTACATCAAAGGGCACAGAAAGGTCTAATAAACAGAGAAAATGAACCCCTTCTTTTGTCACTGCTTCAAAGCCGGGAAAGGCGTATAAACCTTCTTTTCTTGCCGCTTCGATAAGTTTTTCCGACGACTTGATCCGATAATGGTCAGTTACGGCAATAACCTCAATACCTTCATCAATGCAGGCTTGGATAATCGCAACATTATAAGAGGCTTCATCCTTATAAAGGGTTTCTTTACTATGCCTGACAACGTATTCAAAAGGGTTGACTTGAAGAGCACATCGGAAGAATCGAGCCCCATTCGGTTTACTCAACGCATCCTTATAGTGGCTGTTTATTGTTAATGCCTTGCTCATTATCAGTCTCCTTTCACTCTTTTAGGGACATCCGTTGAGCTTATCATGAACTTAAAACATGCATTTCGAACTTTCTTTTTCCCTTGCATATAACGGGGAGTCCAAAACAGGTAGATATTTTGCTTGTCCAGGCAAATAAATATTCGATGCCGAGCCACCTGCAGGGCGTTCTCTGAACCGAATCGAAGAAGAAATGGGAGGTGATGGAGTAGAAGCAGATCCTCGTTGCCGCCTCCGCTTAAAAAAGCAAGAGCCGTCCCTTTCGAGACGACTCTGCGCCCTTTCGCCGAAGCTAACGGGGGTGCTTGTGGCAACATTATATGGCAGCCGATGCCTTTCCGTCAAACTTTTGTATGCCTGCAGGGGGTGCGGTATTTTTCGGCCGCTTCCTAATTTTGTCCAGCGGGCCGGAACCGTCATTTCAAATGGAAAGAATACGCTGGGTGACGCCAAGTTATCCCTCCTCCGCGGCCGCCTGTCCAATTTCCCTGGCGCTGATCAGAACGCTCCCCTTACGCCTGGCAAGAAGACGTCCGAACGGGTCCTGAACCCTGATCAGTCGCGGTTCCTGTGTTGCACAGTCAAAGACGGCATAGAGCCAGTAACCGTTGCGCATGTTGCAGGCCTTGGCCCATTCGTTTTCGGTTACTTCCACGTCCCCCGTCTCGGCGCGCCCCTTGACCTCGATGGCTCGCATCTCATCGCCGGGCCGCACGGACAAAAGATCAAATCCCGGATTGTCGGGCAGCCCCGCATTCCGGGCCAGTTCCGGCGTATGGATGTCGATGACCCTGGCCCCGGCGGCCTCTTCAAAGGCCTGCACAATTCTCATGGCCTCCTGCTCGACCTGGACGTCATGCTGACGGATTTCCTCGCGGTCGGAAGAGGGGACGACGAGGGCGTGGGCGATGAATTGAACGGCCTCCGGGGCGATCAGATCGGGCTCGCGATGAAGAACGGCCAGTGCCTGGTCCCTGCGCTCCGCAAGCTGCCGCTGCTGACGCTTGATGTCCTCCAGGGCTTCAACGGCCTTTCGCTTGCCGGTTCTTGCCTTCTCGGCCTGTTTGGCCCGTGCCATGGCCAGTTCGGCCTCCTGATAGTCAAAACCGCGCCGAATGAATCTCTCCCTCTCCGGAAGGGTTTCCAGCAGGCGGGTCCTCTTTCCCTGAGCCATCTCCCGGGCCGTGCGCTCCGTCAGGAATGCGCGGGCAAGCTCCTTTTCTTCCTCTGCCCGGAGGGCCATTCTCTGGGCCTTTTGGGGAATGCCCCGCCCGCCTTTCAAGAGAAGGAGGTGTTCCACGGGACAAAGGGCCATCTCCGTCCCCTCATGCTGTTTCAGACCGACAAGGCGGCAATCCAGGGTCTCATCCAGGGAAAGATCCGGGAATTCCGGATCCGCCTTGCGGGAAACGGTAAGGAGGGCGACATGGAAGAGATAAGGCCTTGTGGCTGTGGGATCGACGAACATGGCCCCCTTCGATCCTTCCCCCGCAAGCTGGTTCCTCACCAATGCTCGAAAAGACTCGAATACCGGTTCTCCGGGGTGCACCCAGACGACATCCTTCCGTTCGTCTTTCGATGGTGAAACGCAGAGGCTGCTTCTCGCTTCCGGAGGGTAAAGTTCCAAAGCGGGCAGGATGGGATCGGTTGCACCGCTGCGTGTGGGCAGCAAGGTGAAAATACCGTCCACATCTCCTTCTATCTCCATGCCGGCAAGGGGGGCGGCCCGCTGGATGTACTGGCGGACATATCCCGGCAGGAGCCGGAAATAGATCTCCTGCCGCAACGTTTTGCGCAGGCGAGGGAGCTCTCTTGCCACGTCCCCTCCGTATCCGAAAAGGACTCGCTCTTGCGCTGCCAGGGCCTCGATCTGCTCCTTCGTCAAGCGGCCCTCCAGGTCGAGAAGGGCGGCCTTTTCTTCTCCAAGGACGGCTCGCTCCATGTATTGTTTTATGGACACGCCCTGGAAAATCCGGCCGATGCAATCGAACACCTTGTCGGACTGCAGTTCGCGGCGAATCAATTCCAGTTTGTCGAGGAGCGTTTTCAGGACGCGCCCTTCCCTTGTGCCGGGAGCGACGAGGTTCATGATGACGACCGGATCGTGCTTCTGGCCGTAACGATGGATGCGGCCCATCCTCTGTTCGAGGCGGGCTGGATTCCAGGGGATGTCGTAGTTGATCATGATCCAGCAGAACTGGAGGTTGATCCCTTCGCCGGCTGCGTCCGTACAGACCAGGAAGCGCGCTCCGCCCTCGGCTACGGGCCTGCGAAAACGCTCCACCTCTTCTTCCCGTTCGGTGTAATGCATGCCACCATGAATCTGGGCGATCTGATCCGTGTACCCCAGGCCGTTCAGACGCCTGACCAGAAAATGCATTGTATCGCGGTGTTCCGTGAAGATGATGAGTTTTTCTTCGCGATAGCGTCTTTCCGAGATAAGCTCACGCAGCTTCTCGAACTTTGATTCCTGCCCCCGCTCATATACCTGCCCGGCCAGGTTGAGCAGGCGTACGACAATCTCCTTTTCTGCAACCAACTCCGCTAGAGAGGTTGCGATGACTCCTTTCAGCAGCTTGTCTTCCGCTGCCTCATTGTCTTCCCGCTCTCCACCGCCGGATTCATCGTCAGCCGCTTTCGATTCGAGAATGTCATCATCGTCCTGAATGCTCCGCTGCAGAAGCTGCAACTGGTCTATGGTGATCCTGCCCGACTGGACGTCTTCAATATATCCGTCGAGCTTTTCGATCCGTCGTTCCAGGGATCGGAGAAGGGCATACGTGGAACTCGCCAGGCGGCGCTGGAACACGCTCATGGCAAGGCGTGCCGCTTCCCTATTGAGCAGCTTCGCCCGGTTGTAGACATACAGCAGGTACTCGGTTGTCTCGTCGTAGAGTGCCTGTTCGCTGATTTCACCCTTGGACAACTCATAGCCGAACGTGTCGGAAATCCTTTTTGGATAAAGAGGACGTCCGTCCAGGTGGACCATTTCTTCTTTTGCGCGACGGATGAAGTGAACGAACCGCTGGTCGGCCGGAAAGGCGTCAAAGGCTTCCTGCGTGGTCAGAATCTCCGGTTCGAGAAGTCGCCACAGCGCATAATAAGGGTAGTCCTTCCCCATGTGCGGCGTCGCAGTCAGCAGAAGCAGATGGGTGGCATTCCAGGGAAGCGTCCAGTCGGGATCCGCCGTTCGAACTCCGGCCAGGGCCTCCGCAAGCCGATAACGCCCCGTTTTCGTGACCCTGAAATCCGGGGTCCGACTTGCAGCCAGTTTGTGTGCCTCGTCGAATATGACCAGATCGTAGGGGGCCGTTTCGGATTCCTTCAACCGGTTGAAAACGCGGTTGCTGGTCAATGTATCGAGGCTGACGATCACCCGGTCGCTGTTTTCTCCCTGAAAGGGATTCTCCTGGCGGGCATTGCTTCCACTGATGATCCGGAACGGCAGATTGAAAAGGGACATGAGTTCCCGTTGCCAGTTTCCAACGAGTCCGGCGGGCGGTATGATCAGGATTCTCCTTATTAGCCGCCGGGACAGCATCTCACGAATGTAAAGGCCGGCCATGATTGTCTTGCCGGCGCCTGCGTCGTCGGCAAGAAGGAAACGGAGCCGGGGTTGCCGAAGCATCCGTTCGTAGACGGCGATTCTCTGGTGGGGAAGGGGATCGATGCTGGAAATTTCCGTTGCGAATGATGGATTTACAAGATGACCGAAAGAAAGCCGTTCCCCTTCTGCAAGGAGTCCAACGGCATCCGGAGAACCGGTGAAATCCAGGGTGGCTGTGGCGGGTTTTACGGCCGGCTTTTCAGTCGCATCCTTATCTCCCCGAAAGCTGATCTCCAGTTCTTGAATTCGTTTCCATGACAATTGGGATGGCCTGGTTTGACCGTTTTCCCAGCGATTTACGGTGGCGAAGGAAACACCCAGATGTCCGGCCAAGGCCTGTTGAGTCAGGCCGAGTTGGGCGCGGATCTTTTTAATCTGCTCCGGGAGGTCCATGGGATCTGTCTTTCTCAAATGATATCAATGCATAAAGATTGGCACGGAATACATAAGCAATACCTTGTTCGTTGGATGCGGGCCGTTATATAACATGTGCGATATCACTTGTCAAGCGTCACGCGATGATAAATAGGTATTTAGAATTCAAGAATGGTAGTATGTCGGAGCCGCCCGGAGCGGACGATAGATGCGAGCAGCTACAAGCCGAGCAGTCCCGGGCAGCGCTTCAGCCTGAGTTCTCCATCTCTGAATGTGCCTTGATCAGCAGGCAGACGTTGGGAGATTGCTTCCGGTGGTTCAGGATGCCGCAGTAACCATGCTTGAGAAGAATCCCGGGGATCTGAGGCGACACCGGCTGATCCTGAACCTGCTTAATTGAACGGACGATGTTTCTATTTCTCCTGGCGGAAGAACAGGGTGGCAGTATCTCTGATGTCAAAGGAAAACAGAAAACGTCACCCGATTTTTCCGGTTGCAATGCAATAGCGACATGCCGCAAGGATCTACCCGTGAACATGGAAGGAACCGCATGAAAAATCGTCCCGAGATAACCGTCATCATTCCCGTTCTTGGCGAGCAGGCCGTGATCGGCGAGCGGATCCGCCGGATCCGGGAGTGCGAGACCGGCGAAGTCCCGGAGATCGTCGTCGTGGACGGCGATCCGGCAGGCGGCACCCTGGAGAGCATCGACGATCCGGACGTGGTTTGCCTGACGTCGCCCCGGGGACGTGCCGTCCAGATGAACCGGGGGGCCGAGCGGGCATCGGGGCGGATTTTTCTCTTTCTCCATGCCGACACGGACCTGCCTCCGGGGGCCTTCACCATGATCCGGCGAGCCATGGAGGACGTGTCGGCCGCGGCGGGAGCCTTCGACCTGACCATCCGTTCACCCCGGCCGGTCTTCCGGATCATCGAGCGGATCGCCTCCCGGAGATCCCGCCTCACCCGCATACCCTACGGGGACCAGGCCATCTTCATCCGAGCGTCCTGTTTCCAAGGGATCGGCGGTTACCGGGACATCCCGATCATGGAGGACGTGGAACTGATGCGGCGGATCAAGCGCCGTGGAGACCGTGTCGTCTTCCTGGATGCCCGGGTCTCCACCTCCGCCCGCCGCTGGGAAAAAGAAGGTGTTCTCCGCTGCACCCTGCGCAACTGGGTGCTGATCAGCCTCTATCTCCTGGGCGTACCCGCCGGGCGCCTTGCCCGGTATTATCCATGAAACCATGAGAATGCCGACCGCCTTCCGCACCGCGCTCCTTTCGATCCTTCTCCTGGCCGCCGTCGCCGCCGCCGCGACGGAGCGGACCGTTCTGTTCCGGGAAGACTTCAGGACGCTTGACGCCTGGCGTTCTCTTGCCTTCCCCCGGATCGAGGCCCGCTCCCGCTACTCCATCGAGCCCCTGGACGGCGGCACGGTCCTGCGGGCGGAGAGCCGCGGCTCCGCCTCGGGGCTCATTCATCGCCGCGAATTCAACGTCTACGAGTATCCCGGGCTCCGCTGGCGCTGGAAGGTATCCAATGTCTACGCCCGCGGCGACATGGGTGGAAAGGAAGGCGACGACTACCCCATCCGGATTTTTGTCATGTTCCACTCCCGGACGAAAACGCCCTCCGCCCTCAACCAGGTTTCCAGCGCGGTTGCCCGATGGTTCCATGGCGAGAACCCGCCCCACAGCACCTTGAGCTACATCTGGGCAAACCGCGAGGACGTCCCCCGCCTGTTCAGCAGCCCGTTTACGGAGAGGGCGAAAATGATGGTCCTGGAGAGGGGCAGCCGCCTCGCCGGCACCTGGAGGGAGGAGAGCGTGGACGTCCTTCGGGACTATCGGCGGGCGTTTGGAGTCGATCCGCCCGCCACGGCGACGCTGGGTATCATGAACGACTCGGACAACACCGGGGAGGCTTCCGTGTCAAACGTGGACTTCATCGAGGTGTACCGTGACGCCCTCTGAACGATGCATCCTGCTGATGGTCAAGCACCCGGGCTTCGTGCCCGTCAAAACAAGGCTGGCGGCCTCCCTTGGAGAAGCAAAGGCGCGCTCCCTCTACGAGGCCCTGGCGGCCGACGCCGTCCGGATCCTGGCAGAGGAAGATCGTCTCCTGATGGTTCTCTACGACCCTCCCGAGGCCGGAGATGCCGTGGCTCGATGGCTCGGATCCGGGCCGATCTACCGGCCCCAGCGGGGATCGGACCTCGGGGAGCGGATGGCCGCAGGCCTCCGGGAGGCTTTCGACGCGGGATTCCATACGGCAGTGCTCACCGGAAGCGACATACCGGGATTGGACTCCGATCTCGCTCGACAGGCACTGGACGGCCTCGACACGCACAACGCCGTCATCGGCCCCGCGCCGGACGGGGGCTATTACCTGATCGGCTTCCGCGGGGAATCGTTTCTGCCGGAGGCGTTCGAAGGAATCCCCTGGAGTACGGGAGAGGTCTTCTCCAGGACATTGGGGGTTCTGGAAAGAAAGGGACGGAGGGCCCTTGTCCTGCCATCCCGCCGGGATATCGACACCATAGAGGACCTGCAGTTCTTCGCCGCAGATCCGCCTTCATGCATCGGTCCGGCGTTCCGGGCCTGGTTGATGGAAAATGAACCAATATATTTCACGGGTGGGAAAAGCCCCAAAAATGTGCTATGAACCCGCCGTTCCACGAGATCGAACGGAGCGGACGACCTTGAACGAACGGGGGACAAAAGACGTCAAACGAGGGGCAGAGGGATACTCTGCCCCTTTTTTCGTCCAAAAGGAGATGAGACATGGTCAAGGTGAGTGAAATGAAGCGGGCGGTCGTGGTCGGAGCGGGGACCATGGGGCATTCCATCGCGCAGGTCTTTGCCCAGCACGGAATTGAGGTCGGGCTGGCGGACACCAGTGGTGAGTACCTGGAGCGGGCCATGCGGCTGATCCGGGCCAACCTGGAGACGCTGGCCGACTACGGAACGGTGAAACAGGGGGATATCCCGGCCATCCTGGGGAGGATCATCCCATCGACGGACCTGGCCGTTGCGGCGGAGGGCGCCGACTTTGCCATCGAGGCCGTCGTGGAGGTGCCGGACGTCAAGAAGGCCGTCTTCCAGCAGCTTGAGCGGATCTGTCCGGAGGGGGCGATCCTCGCCAGCAATACCTCCTCGCTGGACGTCTTCTCCATCGTCGGCGAGATCCACCGGCCCGAGCGGCTCCTCATCACCCACTGGTTCGCGCCGCCCCACATCATCCCGCTCGTGGAGGTCGTCCCGGGGCCAAAGACGGCGCCGGAGGCGATGGACTTCGCCGTGCGGCTCATGGAGCGCCTGGGGAAGAAGACCGTGGTGCTCAAGCAGTTCGTCCCCAGCTTTATCGTCAACCGGATCCAGCAGATGATCTTCTTCGGCGTCCTGGAACTCCTGAAGAACGACTGGGCCTCTCCGGAAGACATCGACCTGGCGGTCAAGGCCAGCCTCGGCGTGCGGCTTCCCGTGGTCGGCGCCGTCCAGACCCTCGATTTCACCGGCCTGGACCTGGTGGACGTCATGATCAAAAACGCCCTGGGCCAGTCGCCGCCCTTCATTGCCGATCCCGTGGCGAAAGGGCACCTGGGGGCGAAAACCTCGAAGGGGCTCTTCGACTACGGCGGACGCCCGGAGGAGGAGATCCTGAAGAAGAGGGACAAGCGCTACCTGGCGATGCTGGAGTCGATGGAGAAGCTGGGGGTGTTCGATCCGGTTTAAGCGTCGGGACCTGTCCTGTCATGCAGAGAAGAAGAGGGGGTCGGATTCCGTCTGCCCCCTCTTTGATATTTCCCGTTCAGTAGAGAATTCGAAAGTCCTGGAATTCACCGGAATAGGGCTCTTCCCGGACTTCCGTTTTTGTCACCGTCGCCGCGGGAGGCCCTTGTCGGCACCAGGCGGCGACGGCCTCCACCGCCGGGTCGTCCCCTTCGACCAGGGCCTCGACCCGGCCGTCCGGCAGGTTCCGGACCCATCCCGTCACGCCCCGGGCGCGGGCCGTCCGGACTGTCCAGGCCCGGAAGGCCACGCCCTGGACGATGCCCGTCACGAAAATGCGGACACGCTTCACCATTCGCTCCCCTGCCAGAAAAATCTCCTTCACCGTTGCTGGGACGGGGATCAATCCGGTACCCGTTCCGGCGGGATGAAGGCAGGGTTGCTTTATACCGCCCGCCGCTTCGGATTGCAACGGCCGCCCCCGCCCTGTATTTCCGCCCCTGTTCTTTCCGTACCGGCCGTGCTATTCTCGCCGCCGTACGGGAAAGTCCTTTCCCGCCTCCGTGTTCTTGCGATCAAACAGAGCGCACCGTTTCACCGGTCCCTCGGACCGAACGAAGAAAGGAGAATACCGATGCAGGCACTCTTCACCCTTACCCCGGCGGAATCGAAGCGGCTGATCGGCAAAGGCGTGGCCTCCCTGCCGAGCATCCAGAATGCGAAAAACAAGGGCTACCTCCTCATCGGGCGGGGATCGACCAACGCCTATATTCTCGAGGAGCTTCTGGGGAAGCCGGTCCGCAAGGAGGGGTACGTGGCCGGCCAGGTCATCCGCGGCGTCCTGTGCGTCCTGGGGGCGGAGGACCGAACGAAGCCCGTGACGTTTCACAAGGGCAAGATCCTCCCCGTCGAGCCGGGATCGGTTCTCGACAAGATGGGCCCCGGGGACATCATGATCAAGGGGGGCAATGCCCTGGACGCCAACGGGAATGTGGGCGTCATCATGGTCAACCCGATGGGCGGGACGATGGGCCAGTTCTACATGGCCCTGAAGGCCCGCGGCCTGGAGATGATCTACGCGGTGGGCCTGGAGAAGATGATTCCCTCCGTGCCGATGGCGGCCCAGTACGGCGGGACCATGACGACGGACAAGGCGATCGGCCCGCCCGTCGGCCTGGCCTGCGTCTCCGACGGCATCGTCTTCACCGAGATCGACGCCATCGAAAACCTCTTCGGCATCGATGCCGTGCATTTCGCATCCGGCGGCTGGGGGGGAGCCGAGGGCTGCGTGACCCTCGTGGTCGAGGGGCCCGATGCCAAGGTCAACCAATGCCTGAAATTCATCGAGCAGAAGATCAAGGGGGAGCCGCCTCTGCCCGCGGCCAAGAGCCCGTGCAAGACCTGCACGATTGCCTGCAGCTTCCAGAAGAAGGATGAAAAGAAGCTTCCTGTCTGGCTCCGCTGATGTATGAAGAGGGGCGGAATTCAAATCCGCTCCCCTTCTTTTATTTCTCCTTTTTATAGAGAATCCGGCGCGGATGGGAGGCGGGCGTGTGGGAGCAGGTCTTCCCTCGCGCTCAGAAGCGTTTTTTCGACCCTGCAGCGTCTCGCTCCGCTGCAAAGTCATAACTCGCACCTAGCGGTGCTCAGACAGATGACTTTGCGGGCGCTGCGCTGCGACGGCAGGGTGCCCCGAAAAAGCCGCTATTCGCGCTCCGGGAAGCCCCCTCTCCCCGACCGACGTTCGCGGGGGCGCGACCGGGGGTTCCCAGAGGAGCGATTAGAAAACGTTTCCGGATCCGAGGCTCATCGGTTTCAGAAGGCGAAGAGAGGAAACGTTTTCGCGACGACGGGAGCCCCCGTGGCAGCCCCCGTGCCTTGATGTGAAGTGAAAGAAAATGGGGAACGGATTGGATATCCGCCCCCCATTGTATTGTTCACGGTAAAAAAGCTGACCTGTTATTGGTGGGGGAGGCCGAGGAGGGCGAGGAAGGCTGCCTCGTCCAGGACGGGGACGCCCAAGGCCTCCGCCTTCGTCAGCTTGCTTCCCGGGTCGGCGCCGGCCACGACATAGTCGGTCTTCTTCGAGACGCTGCCGCTGACGCGTCCGCCACGGCTCTCGATCATCTCCTTTGCCTCGTCGCGGGTGAACCCGGCCAGGGTCCCCGTCAGGACGAAGGCCTTCCCGGAGACGGCGGACGATTCCGCTTCGCCGGCTTTGGGCTGGTCCTTTCCCTGGGCTTCGGCGGTCCAGGTGAATCCGCATGCCCGGAGCTGCCGGGTCACTTCCAGGAATCCCGGATCGTTCAGAAGCTGTCGAACTCCCACCGCCGCGCCGGGCGAGATCCCCGGGACCTCCCTAAGGTCCCGGTCTTCCGCCGCCTGCAGGGCCTCCAGCGTTCCGAAGCGGCTTTCCAGGGCCTCCGCCCGGACGCCGCCCACCTCGGGGACCGCGAAGAAGGAGATCAGCCGGGAGAGGGGCATCGTCCGCGATCCCTCCTCCATGGGCGTTTCCTCCCATCCAACACCCAGTTCCCGCAGATCCGCGATCACCTGCCGGTTGTGCTCCTCGGAGAAAAACGAGGAGATGGAGGCAGCCACCTCGACCCCGATGTTCGGGACGAAGCGCAGGGTCTCCGTCCGCGCCTCCATCAGGAGGTCCAGCGATCCGAAGAACAGGGCCAGGTCCCGGGCCGTGGTCTCCCCGACGTCGGGAATCCCCAGGGCATAGATGAAGCGGGCGAGGGTCGTCCGGCGGCTCCGGGCGACGGCCTGCACCAGGTTTTCCGAGGACAGGTCCGCCAGCCGGTCCAGGAGGACCAGGTCCTCCCGCCGGAGCCGGAAGAGATCGGCGGGCGTCTTCACCAGGTCCCGGTCCACGAGCTGGTCCACGAGCTTCTCCCCGAGTCCCTCGATGTCCAAGGCCCGGCGGCTGCCGAAGTGCAGCAGGGCGCGCTTGCGCTGGGCCGGGCAGAAGAGGCCGCCGGTGCAGCGGGTGGCCGCCTCCCCGGCGGCGCGGGCGGTGAAGGAGCCGCAGACGGGGCAATGGCCGGGCATCCGGAATTCCCGCGCGTCCGGCGGTCGCTTCTCCAGGAGGACCGACACGACCTCTGGGATGACCTCGCCGGCGCGGCGGATGACAACCGTGTCGCCGACGCGGACGTCTTTCCGGCGGATCTCGTCCTCGTTGTGGAGGGTGGCATTCGTCACGGTGGCCCCGCCGACGAAGACGGGCTTCAGCCTCGCCACCGGCGTCAAGACCCCCGTCCGGCCGACGGAGGTGTCGATGCCGACGATCTCCGTCAGGGCCTCCTGGGCGGGGAACTTGTGGGCCAGGGCCCAGCGCGGCGCCCGCGCCACGGAGCCAACGGTCTCCTGGGCCGCGCGGTTGTTCAGTTTGTAGACAACACCGTCGATGTCGTAAGGGAGGGAATCCCGCCGGGACAGGATCTCCCGGTAAAAGGCCAGGAGTCCCGGGGTTCCGGACACAACCCGGCACTCCGGGCAGACTGAAAAGCCCAGTCGGACCAGGAGGTTCATCGCCTCCGCCTGTGTGGCGGGCAGGTCGAGGCCGTCCGCCCAGTCGAGGGAATAGGCGAAGAAGGACAGGGGGCGGGAGGCGGTGACCCGCGAATCGAGCTGGCGGAGGGAGCCCGCGGCGGCGTTCCGGGGATTGGCGAACTCCTTCTCCCCGCGCTCCCGCTGGGCCCGGTTCAGCTTCGCAAAGTCCTCCCGGAGAAGGATCACCTCCCCTCGGACCTCGAGGCCCTTCGGAACGGTTTCTCCCCGGAGCCGCAAGGGGATCGTGAGGACGGTGCGGACGTTGGCGGTCACCTCCTCACCGGTGAAGCCGTCCCCCCGGGTGGACCCGTGCACCAGGACGCCGTCCTCGTACACGAGGCTGACGGCGAGGCCGTCGAATTTCGGCTCCGCCGTGTAGTCGACTGTCTCGACGCCCAGGCGCTCCCGGATCCGCCGGTCGAAGGCCTCCACCTCCGCGTCGTCGAAGGCGTTGGACAGGCTCAGCATGGGCGTGCGGTGGGTGTAGGCGGGAAACTTGTCGAGCGGCGGGGCGCCCACCCGCCGGGTCGGCGAGTCGGGCGTCGCCAGGTCGGGGAAGTGCTCCTCGATGTCCGTCAGTTCCCGGAGGAGCGCGTCGTACTCGGAATCGGGGATCTCCGGCGCGTCGAGCTGGTAGTAGAGCCGGTTGTGGCGGTCGATGACCCGCCGCAGCTCCGCGGCCCGCCTGTCCGCCGTTTCCCGATTCATTTCACCCGTCTCAGGAGGGGGCCGGCCTTGGGGGGCTTCGGCGTCGCGGGTTTCTCGTCCTTCTGCTTCATGATCTGGTCGTTGAAGATCTGGTTCTTGGCTCGGACGGCGTTGATGATGAAGAAGACGATGACGGCCCGCTCCCACTCGCGGCTCGGCTCGAAATGTTCCATCCGGGTCTTGTATTTCTCCCAGAGGGAGGCGAGGGACGCCTCGTCCAGGGAGAGGATCGTATCGGCGATTTTATCGAGGGATTTTTCCAGCATGATCCTGCCTTTTTCCGTGTTCTTCGGATGATCGGGCATTCTATCGGGGCCGCCGGGGATTGTCAAAACAAAAGCCGATGAGGATGCGAGTGCCGTTTCGGTCGGCCTCGTCCCTTCTGGCCGGCATTCTGCGGTCCCGGGCAAAAGGTCTTTACTCGGGGGGATGGCTGTGGTTTAATCGCCGCCCGAAAGGAGATCCCATGGTCAGGCTTTCCGACGGGAGCGAATTCTGTCGCGTGTGCAACCAAAAACCTTCCGTGGTCCTGTGCGACGGCTGCGAGAAGGCTCTTTGCACGGACTGCCGGAAGTTCGACCTCTGGGGCTACGGATGCGGCCACGTGGACACGAAGGTGTTCTGCGAGGCCTGCGCCCGGGATCCCCGCATCAATCCCTACGGCGGCTGCATTGACTGAGGGCGTGCGGGCGCCCGTGTCCGAAGAGGGACCCGTCAACGGCTCGCACCGCTCCCGGTCCGTCCTGCACCGTATCCAGCTGAGGCTTGCCAGCGCCTGGGACATCCTCGTGGACTCGGTGATCAACTACCAGAACAACGGGGATGTGAACCAGGCGGCGGCCATCGCCTTTTACGCCATCCTCTCCTTTCTCCCCCTGTTCATCCTCACATTCCTGACGGCGGGGTATTTCTTCAGCTCCTATCCCGAGGTGCAGCGGCAGTTCATCGAGGGGATCCAGCGCTTCCATCCCTACTTCACCGGGGACATCCTGATCCAGCTCGGGCAACTGGACGAAAAGAGCCAGCTTCTGGGCTGGGTGGGCTTCATCACCCTGATCTGGTTCTCCTCCATGATATTCGGGGCCGCGGAGACGGCCTTCAACCTGATCTACCGGGCCAAGGCGATCCGGAACTACGTGGTCTCGAAGCTGCTGTCCTTCGCCATGATCCCGGCGGCCTGGGCCGTCGGCATCCTGAGCGTGGGGATCACGACCATCGCCACCATCGTGGCCAACCAGCCGGTCCTGGCGGACAGCCTCTTCACCCACCTCCCCATTCTCAAGGGCGTCCTGTTCCGCTATGTCCTGCCGTACATCGTCACGGTGATCTTCTTCACCCTCGTCTACAAGGTCATCCCGGTGAATAAAATCTCCCTGGGGCTCGCCTTTACGGGAAGCGTCGTCTTCTCGGCCCTGATGGAGGTGGCGAAGCACTTCTTCGCCTGGTACATCGCGAACTACACCCGATACGACATCATCTTCGGCTCCCTGCAGACGGTGGTTGTCCTGATCATCTGGGTGTTCTACGTGGCCCTGATCTTCCTGTTCTGCGCCGAGCTGATGGCCTCCTACCGGCGCCGGGACCTGATCCTCATCGAGCGGGCCCTCCTGAAGCCCGGGAGGCCCGGGATGAAGGTCTGGGAGCGGCTCTTCCGCCGCTTCGGCCGCATCTATCCGCCTGGAGGCACGGTCTTCCAGGAAGGCGACGAGGGGCGGGACATGTACTTCATCCTGGCCGGGCGCATCCGGCTGGAGAAGAAGGCCAGCCGGGTCCGGAAAGTGCTGGCGGAGCTGGGGCCCGGCGAGTACTTCGGCGAGATGGCGGCCCTGCTGGAGGCCCCCCGGACCGCCACGGCAAACGCCGCCGAAGAGAGCGACGTGGCCGTCATCGACGGCGGGACGCTTCGCCGGCTCCTCCGGGAGAACGACGAGATGTCCATGTTCATGATGAAGGAGTTTGCCCAGCGGATCCGACGCACCGACGCGCTCGTGGACGAACTTTCCCAGTGGTGGCTTCGCCTGGTGGCCATTCTTTACCTGACCCGCTCCTGGCCCCTTTCTCCGGATGTGGATCCGGTGGCGGAGATCGCCGCCTCCTCCGGCAGGGACCCCGAGGAGATCCGGGACGTCCTGACGGATCTTGCCCAGGAGGGGGTTGTCGAGATCCGGGAGGGATGCGTGACGGGATTCAGCCGCGAACGGGCATGGGAGATCAGCAGCACGCACATTTATTGACGGGCCGTAAAAAACGGCGGCACAGGACGGAGGAACGGCCATGGAGATGCCGGCGGAACGGTGGCTTGATATCAATGGACTTTCGTTTCGTTATCTCGACTGGGGGGGAGAGGGGCTGCCCTTCCTGGCTTTGCTCCATGGAATCGGTGACAGCGCCCATGTCTGGGATCTCTTTGCCCGGGAGGCCCGCCGTCATTTCCGGATCGTCGCCCTGGACCAGCGGGGCCACGGCAGGAGCGGCCGGCCAAGGCCCGCGGCGTACCGTTTGGACGACTACGTGGGCGACCTGGAGGCGGTGGTCGAGCGCCTGGCACCCCCGAACCTGATCCTCATGGGGCACTCCATGGGAGCCCTTCACGCCACGGCCTTTGCCGCCCGGCATCCCGGCTTCGCGGCGGCCGTGGTCCACGTGGACATCGAGCCCTGCCCGCCCCCCTGGAACAAGAAGTACCTGACGGGCCTCTACCGCGACCTTCCCGAGTCGTACGAATCGGTTGACGCATTCGTAAGCCGGCGGATGGAGAACAGCGCCCACGCCGACCGGGCGCGCCTCCTCGCGCTGTCGCCCCACAACCTGCGGGAGGAGAACGGCCGGTATTACGCCCTCAGTGATCGCGAGGTCTACGCCCACTTCGACCCGGACTACGACCTGCGCGCCCTGCTGCCCGGCATCGCCTGCCCGGTCCTGGTCGTCCGCGGCGAGGACAGCCTGGTCCTGCCCCGGGAGCCGGCGGAGGAGATGTGCCGGAGCCTGCCGCGGGGTTTCCTGGCGGAGATCCCCCGGGCGGCCCACCCCGTTCACACGGACAACCCCGAGGCGTTCCGGGAGGCGGTGTTCCGCTTCTTGGCGGATCAGGGCCTGATGGTCCGCTGATCGCACACTCCCGGCTCGGTCCGGGGTCCATCCTTCAACCGCATTCCTCGTTTTTTCTACCAGATGTACCGCATGTCTGCCGTTATGACGTGGCTGGACTGCCTCGACTTCAGTTCTCCGGCATAGGCGAGGGAAAAGGAGAGGGCGTCGGTGAGCTTCCCCGTCATCCCCAGGGAGAAGACGCCGCTGTTCCGGCCGATCGTGTCGGAATAGACCGTTAAGGACCCGGCGTTGGCCCCGGAGAAGCGGGCGTTCAGGACCGTTTCGTCGTTTCCGAACTCGTGGACCCAGCGGGCGGAGAGCCTGGGGGTGAGGGAGAAGGACTCCCCGACCGTAAAGGTCCTGGCGAGTTGAAGGCCGACGGTGCCCTGGAGGAAGGTGGCGTCTTCGGCATCCGCCTCGATGTTCAGGGAATCGGCGCCGGTCTCTGTGAACGCGCTCCGGTGGTGCCGGAGGGCCAGGACGGAGGCGAGGGGAGTGATCTCGAAACCCCAAAGTGATGCCCTGTACCCGCCCTCGACGGAAGCGCCGAGCTCGTAGCCGCCGTACGAAGCCGTGGCGGTACGGGAGACGGTCCCGAAGGAGATGGAGCGGGTGGTGTCGTAGCCGTTCCGGGTGAAGGAGAGGCCCCCGTCGGCGTACCATCTCCCGCTTCTCCAGGTCCCGTAGAGGGCGGCCTGGAAGCTTTCTTCCTTCCCGGAGTCGCCGAAGTCCGGGAAATCCACGTCCGTCTTCGAGTACCCGAGGGCAACGCCGGTCCGGAAGCCTCCGCGGACGAGGAGGTCGACGCCGGTGACGAAGCCCCGGACGGTGTAATCGTACCGGGATGCGATGTCCTCTCCGTCGCGGTTGCCCTTGGCCCCGTAGCCCCGAATCCAGAGGCCGAAGGGGTAGGTGATCCGTCCCGCGGCATCGGCCAGGGAGAGGACGGCCTCGGAGAGGGTGGATCCGCCCATGGCGGGGATCAGGGAGGCGTCCCCGAAGAAGGCCCCGGCGGTCTTCTCCGGAGAGGGTGCGTCCTGCGGGAAAAGGCTCCGGAAAAACGCGGCGTGCTTGACGGCGTCGATGGCGGGGTAGGCGGTGTGGCTGGCGCCGCCCAGCCTGTTGAAGGCGGCCCTGGCCTCCGTGAAATCGAGGGTATGAAGGGAATCGAAGGCAGAGAGCAGGTCGCCCGAGGCGGTCTCCCAGGCGCCGTCGAGGTACGCGGAGACGGCGCGCTCGTTCCGGGTCAGGGCGGCCCGGTTGAGGGCGGACCGGCGCATGGCGCAGGCATCGAAGGCGTCGTAGTAGACCCGGGCGTCCGACAGGCCGTAGTCCATGCTGACGGAGTCGAACGTTCCCGTGAGGCCGTTTGTCGTGTCGATGATCCGGTACTTGACCCCGTGCTTCATGCCCCGGGGGTCGAGCGATAGCGTTGCGCCGGGATCGATGACCGCCGTGTCGGAGGCGATATGCGCAAAGGTGCCGTCGGCCTTGAGGGTAGGCCGATAGGTGGAGCCGGATTCGAAGGCCATCTTTCCCTTGATGTTCAGGAGGCCGTCCTCGATGCGAATCATCTTCCCGCCCTTGAAGTCTCCGTCCACGGTCCAGGTGCCGGCCCCCGTCTTGGTGAGATACTCAAAGTTGACGATGGAGCCCTTCGCGATTCCGCCCGAGCCGTCGAGGAAAATCCGGTCCGCCGTGCCGTTGACGAGCTCAGGGTCCGGATCGTCCGCGTCGTCGCCGTCCACGCTGCCGGAGATCTTCGATCCGCTCCGCAGGATGACCGTGTCGTCGCCCTCGCCCATGGTGATGGCCGGCCCCTGCTCTGCAGTGATGGTTCCGGCGTTGTCGACCAGGTCGTTGCCCTTGCCCCAGAAGCGGACGGCGGCGTAGGTATACCGGGGATCGAATTCTCCCACGCTCCGGATGACGCCGGTGGCGGCGTTGTAAAGCGCACTGCCGTTCGTCCCGATAAATGTGACAACTCCCCACCCCCCCGTACCGGAAATGAGGCCCTTGTTGATGACCGTGGAATTGTCCTGCGCAAAGACGGCGCCAATTCCTTCGGCGGTGAGTGATCCGGTTTCATTGTTGATGACAAGACTTCCGTCACCGACCTTGACAGCAACGCCTGAATCGGCTCCCCCCTGAATGATCCCGTCGTTTACGACAGTGCCGTCATCACCGGTATTTACGCCGTCCTGTCCGCCACGGATGATGCCGATATTGTGAATGTAGCCGCTTTTCATCTGGACCGCATTGTAATCAGCTGTGATTTCTCCCTCGTTTGTCACCAGGCCGTTCGTTCCGAGGCTGGCCCCCCATTCGCCATAGATCTTGCCTCCGAGGTAATTGAACAGCCTGTTTCCCTCTTCACTCAGCTGTATGGCCATGCATAGCTCACGGTTGGTGGGATCCTTGTTTACCTCGATCGAGCCGAAATTTTCGATGATAACGTTTCCCGTCCAGCCGGAGATGGGAATGCCGTTGGCCGTCGAATCCGGGCTCTGGGTGACGGAGATTCGTCCTCCGGAATGATTGATGATGCGGCCTGAAGATTGAAAAGCGATGGCTTTGTAGGAGCTGCCGATCGTTCCACGGTTGTCCAGGGTGAGATCGCCTTCCGCATAAATTCCCGTCCACTTGCTGCTGATCGTGCCTCCGGCGTTGTTGGTGACGCTTCCGCCGCGCATAATGATCGCATTTCCGGTCGAGGAGATCGTTCCGCTGTTGCTGACCGAGCCGTCCAGGGCATACATGCTTGAGGCGGTTGCGGTGGGAGTGAAGGTGATCGCCCGGCTGCTGGTGCCCGTGCTCGCAACCGTGCTTCCGGCCGCCACGTTGACGCTCCAGCCGGCGGTCTTGCCCCAAAGGGCGTAGGAGCCGCTTGAGTTTATGGATCCCGTGGACGTCACGTAGGCCTTCTTCGTCTCCGCCCCGTTTTCGGCGGCCAGGTTCACCCCCTCCGTTCGGGCTCCGTCGATCACGACGTCCGCGGAGGCGGGAGCCGCCGTCATGAGAGTGATCGCCATGAGCAGGATCAGGCCGAAGGGAACCAGAAGGCGCGGCGGGTGATGAAACGGAAGAGAGCGAATTCCTTTCATGGATGATTCCTTTTCTCAAAAGACCGGGTGCCCGGCCTGTGTTCAAATCCGGCCGGGATGTGTTTTATGGGATAAAGACCACCGACTTCAGATCGCCCGGCTTCGTCAGCATTTCCTGCCGGGCGACCTGAAGGCCTGTCAGGACGGCCTCCATGGTGTCGGCGGGCAGGGAAGAATCGCCGTTCCGGACCAGAAGGACGCCGTCGGGGGTGACCGTCGCCGTCAGCTGCGAGGTCAGGCCGTTTGCCGAGGTCAGGGAGAAGGAAACAGACATCCCCGGGGGGACATCGGCAACCCCGGGCGCCGTCCCATCCGGCGCCGATGCCGTCCGGGTCAGGGAGAGGGCGGCATTGTTTTCCCGGACCTGGAACGCTCCTGCGAAGGCGGGTGCCGCTCTTCCGTCCTGCACAAAAACCGGAAGGGTGGCCGTCTCGGCCATGGAATCGTGTATGGCCACCCCGCCGGTGAGCAGGGTCGTGGTCGGTCCCGCTGTCCGGATGGTCACCGGTGCCAGGAAGGAACCGGAGGCGAAGAATATGCGCTCTTCACGCTGCCGGAGATTGGCGGCATGCCCGATGTTTTCGCGTGCCGTCTCGATGACGGCCGCCGGCGGCCGGATCGTGCCGGGCGGAGTCACGGTGCCTGACGGGTTCACGTCGGGCGGGGTCGCGGCGACAACGGTGAGAATACCGTTGACGAACCGGAGATCGTAGTTGCTCGACGTCAGGCCGGACGGGTCGATGCTGTAGGTTCCGGCCTGGACGGCTCCCTGGCTCGATCCGCCGTAGGCGAGGAGGCCGCCCAGGACGCTGTCGTTTTCCCCGTTGACGAAACCGGCATAGGTGACGCCGTTGCCGCCGGAATAGGCCGTTCCGTCGTGCATCTTCCGGTCGTCGTTGGCCGTGACGGTCAGGGGCGCCGGAGTGATGTCCGCCGAGGCGGCGGCCGCGGAATGCCGGAGCCTGTAGTTGCCGCTGTCCGTGCCGTCCAGGGAGATGCCGGTAACGCTGATGCCTTTGCCCGTTCCGACGTTCTTGTCGATGAAATCGGACTTCTGGCTGAAACTGACGTTGTCGCCGGCGATGATGTCCGAAGACGATCCGGTGACCGTGGCCGCCGTGGTTCCGTCGTAGACCTTGTCTTTCCCTATGTAGCTGACGGTCACATCCCTGGGGGTGATCGTGATGGTGGAGGTGCCGTCGCCCTTGATGTCGTATCCCTGCTGTCCGGAGTAAAGGCCGCCGATGGTCACGGAGTATGTTCCAACGTCTTTGCCGTCGGTTGTGTAGACCGCGGATCCGTAGACCTTGCTTTCATCGAAGTCGTCCGGCACGTTCGTCCACGCGTACGATCCGTTTTTTATAGCGGTGGTTCCGTCGTACACTTTCGTCCTGCCGGCATCGGACAGGATGACCGTGGCGGGCGTCATGAAATTCCGGAGGAGGGGATAGGTGCAGCCGTCATAGATGCGCCAGACCTTTCCGGTCTGGCCGGCATCGTCGATATCCCAGCCGGCGGCGGCAAACGTGGCCAGGTTCTTCATCTCGGCGGTGGTCTTGCCGATGCCGGCGGCGGAGACCGTCCGGCCCGAGGCTTCCATGTCCCAGAAGCTGCCGGTGACCTTGCCGCTGTTCGTTCCAACGAGCCCGCCGACGTCGGACGTGCCGCTCACCTTGCCTGTGCTGTAGCTGTTCGTAACGGTTCCGCCGGCTTCGTTCGTCCCCACGAGTCCTCCCACGGACGAATTGCCGGCAACCGTTCCGGTGCTGTAGGTATTGGATACCGTACCGCTATTGAGTCCGACGAGCCCGCCGACGGACGATGTCCCGGTCACGCTCCCATTGTTGAAAGAGCCGGTCACGGTGTTCATATTCCATCCGGCAACCCCTCCGACGTCGGAGGTCCCGGTCACGGTCCCGCTGTTGTAACTGTTTTCGATCTCGCCTCCATTCAATCCCGCGAGCCCGCCGGTTCTTTTGGAACCTGTCACCGCGCCGGTGTTCCAGCTGTCTTCGATGGTGCCGCCCATGTCGTTTTTTCCTGCGAGTCCACCGGCGTCGTCCAGGTCCTTATCGGGGAGATTGCGAACCTCCCCGCTGTTGACGCTCCGGGTGATGGCCCCGGAATTCGTGCCGGCGAGCCCGCCGATACGGGCCAGTCCTTTCACCAACCCGGTGTTCTTGCTGCCTGTGATGATTCCATCGTTCTGTCCCGCGATGCCGCCGCCGTCACCCGTATTGGCGGCCACCGTTCCGGAATTGCGGCTGTTGATGATTTTCCCGTTGTTTCTTCTGCTGATTCCGGCGATCCCGCCGACAAACATATCCCCGCTGACCGTGCCGCTGTTGCTGCTGTCGCGGATCGTCCCCCGATTGTCTCCCACGATGCCGCCTACGTACCCGATACCCGTCACCTCGCCATTGCCGTGACCGCAGTCGGTGATGGTTCCTTCGTTGTATCCCACCAGTCCGCCGGTTCCGTTGTATTCGTCATTCATCGCCGCGGTGCCGGTTACCGTGGCCGTGCTGTGGCTGTTGATCACCTTCCCGAAGTTGCGCCCGACCAGCGCGCCCAGGGATCCCGATCCCGTGATGGTGCCGCCGGACAGTCGGACATTGCGGACCTCGCCGCTCGTTCCGACCGCGCCGAACAGGCCGCCGGACGAGACCTGGCGATTCTTGATGTAGATGTTCGAGATGGTATGACCCAGCCCCTCGAAGGTGCCGGTATAAGGATTCGAGACGTCTCCGATCGGTTCGAAGCCGTAAATGACGACGGGTCTCTCCATGGTCTGGTTCCAGTTCCTGGTTGCCAAGGCGTCGATGTCGGCTCCCAGGGCGTAGTTTTTCGTGAGATCTCCTTTCATGCCCTGGAGATCGGTTCCGGTGCGGCTGCCCTCGGCGCCCAGGCGGGTGATGACGGTGAAGACCTTCTCTGCGCCCTTGGAGCCGAGGCGTGTGCGAAGGTTCTCGCCCTCGGGCAGGTTGACCCTGGCATTGATGAAATAGTCCGCCGCGGTCCCGTTGATGACGCCGTCTTTCGCCCCCTGGCCGTACTCTAAAGTGAGCCTGGCCGTTCCAGAGCCGTAGAGCTCCTGGTTGATCTCGATGTTGCGGTCGGCAGAGAGGGTGAAGGTGTTGGCGGACCAGGTAATGGGATCGTTGACGAAGATGTCCCCGTTGCCCTCGGCGGCGCCGTCGGAACTCCGGATCGTGAGGCTGGTGTTGGCCAGGGCGGCGGTCGCCGCGACGCCGGTCATGTCGCCGCCGCTTTCGGCGATGGTGAAGTCCCGGGGATCGATGAGCCAGAGGCCCGTGGCGCCGCCCTCGGCCCGGGTGGTGACCCGGGCGTCGTCCCGGACGGTCACCTTGGCCGCGGAGGTCTCGATGAATCCGCCGTCGCCGCCGTCGGGGGCGGAGGCGTCGAGGGTTCCGTCGACGACCACGGTTCCCCGGTCCCTGTCGGCCAGGAGGAGGATCCGGCCGGAGCGGTTCTCCAGGGTCCTGGCCTCGATGACGCCGGAGTGGTTCACCACGGCCCGGGTAAGCTCGCCGGCGGCCATGGCCGAGAGGATCACGGTCCCGCCATTGGCCCGGATAACCCCCCCGTTCTCGATCAGTGCGTCCACGGTCCCCCGGAGGATGGTGAAGTTGATGAGGCGGTCCCCGGCAAAGTCGAGGTTCACCCTGTCTCCGGCGGCCATGGCCACCGTGCCGTTTCTGGCGTCGATCTCTCCGGTGTTGGAGATGGCCGGGGAGAGGAAGGCGATATAGCCGCCGTCGGCGGCGGTGATCTTTCCCTCGTTGACGATGCGGCCGGCGGTCCCGGAACGGGCAAAGGAATGGTTTCCGGCCAGGAAGTCCTCGTCGGTGATGTTGAGGGTGGAGGCCACGAGTCCGCCGACGTTGACCTGGGCGGTGGGGCTGAAGTAGATGCCCGCGGGATTGACGAGGAAAACCTGGCCGTTGGCGAAGAGACGGCCGTAGATCTGGCTGGGGGTCTGGTCCAGGATCCGGTTGAGGGCAATGCTGGAGGATCCGGGTTGTCGGAAGGTGACGGAGGCGTCGCGGCCGATGTTGAAGGTGTTCCAGTGGGCGATCAGGCGGTCGGTCTGCTGGGTGACGGTCATGGAGGAGCCGGTCTGGGCGATGCCACCCTGGCCGGAGACGATCTGTCCGCCCGTGGGGAGGGTGTTGGGATCGAGGGCAAAAGCCGGAGCGGATCCCGCCAGGATCATGAAAAAAACCAGCACCGGAAGGAACGATCCGGCATCGATGCCCTGTCTCCTGCAGGCCGCGGGAGCGGCCGGCTTCTTCCTGACGATTTGCTGCAGATGTCGTTTCATATCGATTCCTTTAGAAAAAGAGCATGAACTCAATGCCGAAGCGGCCGTTCGAGTCGAGATTCTCGGCATCCAGTCCGTTGGGGCTGCGTCCGTCGTTTTCGCCGATCCTGTGCGCGTAGTAGGCGCGCAGGCTGTACAGGCCGGATTTTCCAACCTGAAACCCGAGACCCGCGCCGGAGAGTCCGTATTCGTTCTTGCCCGTTGCGTTCGTGACGGCCCCCGGCCAGAGATCCTTGTAGAGCCGGATCCAGCCGGTATCGATGAACCCGATGATCTGTGCGGCGGCCCAGGGAGGCATGAACGGCAGGGCCAGGCGGGTCTCGAGTGTGAGGATGTGCCCCTCCGATCCGCAGGCCTCCAGTCCCGAGTAGGCCCGGACGCCGGAATCGCCGCCAAGATGAAACTGATGCGCGGCGTCGAGATTGTCCGAAGCGAATTGACCCCGAACCCATCCGAAAAGGGAGACAAGGCGGTTCAGATTCTGGAGGCGTGACAGCGAGTAGTTCAGCTTGAAGGCCCCGCCGCTCACTCCGGGGCCTGCGCCATCGCCGGATTCGTCATCGGTGTTTCCCGACAGGTCCGCACGGGTCCCCGACACGGAGAGCAGGGCGTCCGTCCGTCCGCCGCCCCGGAAGGCGTCGGCCAGGTTGCCCGACAGGAAAAGGCCCGCCGAGGATACACGCCTGTCGCTGATGTTGACGCCGGCGGCCTCAGATCCCAGGATCTGATGCTCCAGCTCCAGTCCTGTCCGGATGTCGGAGCGGCGGGAGCGAAGCAGGGGGTATTCGAGCTTGGCGCCGATGACGTCACCCTGGAATTTCATGTCGAGGGATGCAAATTCCTTCCCGGGCTTGCCGGCCAGGCTGATGCAGGACAGGGTTCCGTTCCATCCGGTCGATCCGAAGGGGATGCTGTAATAGACGGCGGCTCCGATCGAGCGTTCGGCGCCCATCACGAGGAGTCTGATCCTGTCGCCGATTCCCAGGGGATCGTTGGCGGCAATCATGCCGAAGCCCTGCAGCGCTCCGGTGTACCGTGAGCCGAAGCTGTTTCCGATCAGCGACCCCTGGAAGATCGGCCCTTCGGAGGCAAGGACGACGATCCGGGTTGTGCCTGGCGTCTCCGCCGGTTCCAGGGAGATCCGGGCGCTGATGCCGGGCAGATCGTTCATGAGGAGGGCCGCCCGCTCGACGTCCTCCATCCGGGCGGAGCCGTCCGCCGGCAGGGCCCGTTCGACGATCCCCTTGAGGAGGGAGGGGCGGATCCGGTGGGAGCCCTGCATGTCGATCCGGACCTGCCCGTCGAAGCGTCCGGCGAGGATGGCAATCTCGACGATCCCCTCCGTGATGTCCTGCCGGGGAAGGTAGGCCCGGGCCAGGAACAGGTCTTTCTTTTCCCGGAGGTAGTTGGTGACGAGGGCCGCCGTCCGCTGCAGGTCGGCCATCCCCATCCGTTTCCCGATGCTGTCTTTGACCAGGGCCTGCAGATCGGATTCCCGGGCAATCCCTTCGGCGCCGGTGAAACGAAACTCCCTGACCAGGACCCTGATCCCCGGATCCTTTGCGGGGCCTTCAACGATTTTCTTTTCCCGCTCCACCGCGGGCGGCGGCAGGCGGTCCGGCGCGGGTGAAACGGACTGCTTCCATTCCTGGAGCAGCGAGCCGGGATCGGGGGGTGAGACGGCGGCCGCCGCACCGCACAGCAGGGTAACGACCAGGACCAAGCAAAGAAAAAGGGATGACAGACGTTTCATAAAGGTTCTTTCTTTCCTGCAGGCAGGCCTGCATCGTGTGAAATGATTTTCGCAGGTCGCGGGCGCCGCGAATATCCGAATGTCGAATGGTGTCGGGATGGCAGGGAAAGCGGGGAAATTTCGCGAGACAGATAGGATGAAACCGGCAGGGAGGCAACGCTTGATAAACTTGTACTGAACTCTTATTCGGTTTAGGTATTAAGAAGTTACCGTTCCCTTGTAAAAGTGGATGAAATGCGGGACCTCTTTCGGTATCGTGGGAGCGTTTCCAAAACAACCGATGATGAGGAGGCCGGACCCTGCCGATGCGATCGCGGCATTTCGAGATCTCTGTTCACGACCGCCGCCTGGCCGTCCAGGCCGTCGGGACGGCCGACGCATCCCGGGAAGGTTCCGCTCCGGCGATCCTGTTTCTCCACGAAGGCCTGGGCAGCATCAGCCAGTGGCGGGACTTCCCGGAAATCCTCTGCAGCCGGGCGGAGTCAGTGGGCTTTGTATATGACCGGCTCGGGCACGGCCGCTCCGCTCCGCTTCCTGCTCCCAGAACGGTTCGCTATCTCCACGACGAGGCCCTGGACGTCCTGCCGGCAGTGCTGGATGCGCTGGCTCTGGACCGGTCGGTCCTCGTGGGTCACAGCGACGGCGGAACCATCGCCCTCCTCTTCGCGGCGGAATATCCGGATCGTGTCCGGGGGGTGATCACCGAAGCGGCCCATGTCTTCGTTGAAGAGGAGACCCTCCGGGGGATCCGGGAGGCCATCGATCTTTACAGGACCACGGACTTGCGGGAGAGGATGACCCGCCACCACGGGGACAAGGTCGATGCGGTCTTCTCCGGCTGGGCGGATACCTGGCTCTCGGCGGAGTTCCGGCACTGGAACGTCGAGTCCTTCCTGCCCCGCGTTTCCTGTCCGCTCCTGGTTATCCAGGGAGCCGACGACCGGTACGGAACGCCGGCCCAGGTGGATGCCATCGTCCGGCAGGCCGCCGGCCCGGCGGAGGCGCTTCTGCTTCCCGGCTGCGGTCATATCCCTCATCAGCAGGCCCGCGACCGGGTCCTCCCGGCCATGGCCCGGTTCATCGGATCGCTTGCCGGTACCTGACCCGGAAGCGCAGGCGGGAAATGCCTGCCCTCTCCCCGGGAAGTTGGTTGATCTTCATGAAAAATTGGTGATATAAGGAATCCTCCGATGCCCCCGGCCTCGGAACCCCGTGCCGACAAGAGGAATGTTCCATGACCGGATCATCCCGAAACCGCCGCAGGATTCTTCTGGCCTGCCTGATCCTTGCCCTGGGGGTGACGGCCTGCGCTCAGGTCAAGGTAAACACCCTCCCGCCCCCGCCGTCGACGGCCAAACTCCGGGTTTTCTTCCTTCCCGTCTCCGATGCCCTGTCCGGCACCAGACATTACTGGGCGACGTCACACAAGGAATACGCAGAGAACATGGCCAGGCCACTGGTGCGCTTCCTTGGGACTACCGGGATATACACGGTTGTTCCCCAGGAGGATGTGGACGCCGTTCTGATGGGACAGGACCCCGAGCGTATCATTTGGCAGAGCAACGGCTGGGATGCTGCCAAAAAGGTCGGCCGGGCCCTCCACGCCGATTACGTCGTCATTGCCCGCCGGGGCTTCCAGGGATTCTTTTTCTTCCAGACGCTCTGGATCAACCTGGAGACCGGCAAGACATTCGAGAGCAAGAACCATCCGGGGACATTCCTGATGGGGACGGGCAGCCACAAGGAGGAATTCCGGAAAATCATCCGCCAGACCTATTTCGAGATCTTCCGGCAGGCCAAGGGGGACCTCCTGGCCACGGCGATCCGGAAGGGCCGGACCATGGAGCGGATGGGGCCGCAGGGGATGCCGGCCGCGCCCGTGACCGAAGCGAGGCCGGAGAAAGAGCCACTTGCGGAGACTCCGGCGGCCGTGGCAGCGGCGCCCAAAAGGGTCCCAAAGGAAAGGCCGGGAACCGTTCGGAGGAAAAGGGAAAAGACGCCCTCGCCTCCCGAGCCGGTCGTGGAGGCGAAGAAGCCGTCTCCGCCTCCCTCCGGGGTTCCCGCTGTTGCAGACCGGCGACAGCCGGCCGCCGAGCCGGCCTCGCAGGCCCGCGAACGAATGCCCTTGATCCAGTCCGCCCCGGAGTCCGGAAAAACGCGCCTGGTGGTCTACGATCTGGAGACGACGCAGCCCATGCAGATCGCCGGCCTGATCCTCACGGAGGCCCTCCGGGAGGAGATTCTGAAACTCGGTTCTTTCGATCTGGTCAACCGGGAAGACCTGACACGGGCCATGGACGAGTTGAAGCTCCAGCAGTCCGGCCTGGTCCAGGAAAAGGACGCCGTGAAGATGGGCCGCTGGCTGGCGGCCCGGCAGTCCGTCACGGGCCGCCTCGGATCGCTCGGAAGCACGACGGTCCTGCAGACGAAGCGAACCGACATCGAGACGATGGGAACGATCTCCGCCGGTTCCCTCAAGGCCCCGGTCGGCCGGGAGGAGGATCTTCTCAACGAGCTTCCGGATCTGGCAAAGAAACTCACACAGAAGTAGCCTGTAAAAAACCCGTTGTCCGAAACCATTCGAGCTGCACCGGCGGCCCGGGTGCGATTCGCGCTCTTCATCCCGCTCCCGTTGCCTCCTGCGCGCCCTCACCGCTCCGGTTTGGAGCCGGCATTTCGCATCCATTCTCAGTATGGTCTCAAAACGGATTTTCGGAGAGAGATATCCGGCCGAAAATCCCGAAAAATGCAGATGGAAAGGAGGTGATCCTGAACAGGCCGCCGGAGAGCGGCCATCCGCGAAGCTCGGGTTGCCACCAGGGGAACCGGAAAAGAGGACATCTTTTTTTCCGCAAAAGGAGGGATTATGGCAGGAGTCTTCAAGGATTATGTGAAAAACAAGTTCGCCCGGCCCGGCCCGCTGAAGGGAGTCCGGGTCCTGGAGGTCTGCACGCTGCTGTTCGGGCCTTCGGGGCCGTCGTTCCTGGCCGAGATGGGCGCCGAGGTCATCAAGATCGAACTTCCACCCATGGGAGACGTGACCCGTTCCCTGAACCCCTTCGGGTGGTTCTACAAGGAACAGTCCCCCATGTTCATGCACATCAACCCAAACAAGTACTACATGGCCCTGGACCTCCATATCGACATGGGCCAGCAGATCTTCAAGGAACTGGCCGCCAGGGCCGACATCATCGAGTTCAACCTTCGTCCCGGCGTTACCCGGCGCTGGAACATCGGCTACGAACAGGTCAAGGAAGTCAACCCCGGCATCATCTACATCGAGAAGAACGGCTTCGGCCAGTGGGGTCTCTATGCCGAACAGGACCGGCCCTCCAACGACGGCGCGGCCCAGGCCCTCTCGGGATACGCCTGGATCTCCAGCTTTCCGGGTCGCCCGCCCCTCAAGCAGGCCATCTGGATCTGCGACTACTACGGCGGCCTCATGGGGGAGGTGGCGGTGCTTGCGGCCCTGCACCATCGCCGGAAAACCGGCAAGGGGCAGTTCATCGAGATGTCCCAGAGCGAGAACATTATGCGGACCATGAGCTGGGTCTGGCCCTACCAGCAACTCGCCCAGAAGGGAGTCGAGCCGGCGGGAAACCGGGACCAGTGCATCTGCCCCGCGGATACGTTCCTTTGCAGGGACGGGCTCCTGGCGGCCCTCGCCGCCCCGGCGCCCGACGAGTTCCTGGGGCTCTGCAAGGCCATGGGCAGGCCCGAACTGGCGAATGACCCCCGCTATGCGGACCACGCCGTCCGCCTCCAGGACGAAAACGCCATGGCGATCCTGAAGATCATCGCCGACTGGGCCGCCACCAAAACGGCGGAAGAGATCGAGAGCCTCGGGAAACAGAACGGATTCTCCGCTACGCGCCTTCACAACGCGGTGGACATGAATACGGATCCCCAGCGGCGCGAGCGGGGCTTTGTGAAGGAGATCGACGACCCTCTTTACGGACGCTATCCGGAGCACGATTTCCCCGTCATGATGTCCCGGACACCGCCCAGTATCAAATGGACCGTGCGCCCTGTCGGCTTCGACAACGAGTTCATCATGACGAAGATCCTCGGGCGGAGCCAGGCGCAGATCGACGAGCTCTATCTCCACGGCGTGCTCGGAAAGTGGAAAGACCAGCAGGGACGCCGGCCCCCACCCGACTGGGACGGCCAGTCCGGCGCCATCGTGAGGAGGTGATCGACCATGGCAGAACACAAGAGACCGAAATGGGCGGACTGGGCGGATCACATCCGGTCGCTGGACGATCCGGCGAAGAATTTCGAGAAGCCGGAGGCCCTCGACGACCTGGTGATCCTGGACCTGAGCTCCCGCAGCATGGCCGGACCCTACTGCACGTCTCTCCTGGCGGAGCTGGGAGCGGAGACCATCCGGATCGAGCCCCCGGGGGGCGACCTGGTGCGCAGCTATTCCCCCAACGGCTTTCTCCATAAGGGGACGGGGATGGCCTACCTGCAGGAGGGAAGGAACAAATACCACGTTACCCTGGACCTCGGGAAGGAGGAGGGGAGGGAGATTTTCAGGAACCTGGTCGGTCAGGCGGACATCCTCGTGGAGACCTACCCCGCGGGTGTCATGGACGCCTGGGGACTGGGCTACGAGGAGCTGGCAAAGCTGAACCCGCGGCTCATCCAGACCTCCATCACCGGCTATGGACAGTTCGGGCCGGAGTCCGGACGGAAGCAGTATGACTACGACAACGTGGCCCAGGCCCGCTCCGGCGTCCAGTACGCCACCGGGGAGGTTCTTCCGGAAGGGAAGACCCTGGCTGACATGCCCTACGCCACGTCCACCAAGGCGGGACCCTGGATCGCCTGGTCCGTCTCGGGCACCTTCGCCGCCCTGGGCATCCTCGCGGCGCTGCATCACCGCGAAGAAACGGGCGAGGGGCAGGCCCTCGACGTCTCCACGCCCGAGGCCTATGAGCGGCTGAACGACTACATGCTCCACTGGTACGCCGACAAGGGGGTCATCAACGAGCGCTTCGGCAATCTCGATACATGCCTGTGGCTTTACGGCTTCTATCCCACAAAGGACGGCGGCGTCTTCCTCGGCGGGCTCCGCCTGGAGATGTGGAAGGCCTTCGTGGACATCATCGGCAAGTACGACGCCTGGGAGGCAGACACCTGGACTACCCTGGCCCCCTTCATGAAGAAGGACTGGCAGCTCAAGTACCAGGCCATGATCAATCCCGAAACGGTGATGTACACGAGCGAGGAGCTGACGCAGAAATCCATCGACTACGCCAAGAGCGGGCGGCTGGCCCCCATCACGCCGGTGGTGGCGGAGATTGTCTCCCCCTGGAAGGCCATGCAGGACGAGGTCTGGCACGACCGCGGGGTCTTCACGCCTGTCCAGGATCCGGTCTACGGCTCCATCCTCTGCGCCCAGGCCCAGTGGAAATCCACGGAGACGCCGCCCAGGACCAAGTGGGTCTGCAGGCCCGTGGGGTACGATAACGGTTTCGTCTACCTGAAGTACCTCGGGTACGGTCCCGTGAAGCTCCGGGAGCTCCAGGAGCGGGGGGTCGTCTGAAACTCAACAATTTCATGGACAACCGGGAGAGGATCGGTTATCTTCTCCCGGTGTTTTTTTCAGGAGAAATCTGCAGGAAGAAAGGAGCGGGTACAATCATGAAGCGCATTGCCTGTTTTTGCCTGCTGGCCGCGCTGTTGCTGGCCGCGGGGTGTGCCGCGAAGACGGACTACTACTCGGATTTGAAGGACCAGCGCGACGCCGGAGCCCTGTCAAGCCACCGGGACGGCCTGGCGCTCATGGGAACGCAGGAGCATCGGAAGGCCATCGTGGAGATGAAAAAGGCCATCCTTGAGGATCCAAACGTTACGGATGCCTATCTGAGCCTGAGCCGCTCCCACTTCGCCATCGGCGATTACGAAATGTGCCTCTACTACCATATGAAGTACAAGGAGCAGATGTACCTCCGGGACCGGGTCCAGGATTTCCCGGTCTATTGATGGCGCGATCATGAATCACATTTTGGATTCGAATCGCCGGGCGGCCCTCGTCGGCCGCTCCCTGGTGCTTTTCTTTGTCTGCCTCCTGTTCTGGTCCTGTGCTCCGAAGGTTGTCCCGCCTACCGTTATGAAGCCCGCGCGGATCGCCGTTGTGCTCGGCGCCGGGGCATCCAAGGGCTTCGCCCACGTCGGGGTTCTCAAGGTCCTGGAGATGAACCGGGTCCCTGTGCACATGGTCGTGGGCACCAGCGTCGGCAGCTTTGTCGGCAGCCTCTACGCCTACGGCTTTGATGCCTTCACCCTGCAGAAGATGGCCCTGGTGCTGGAGCGGGACGACCTCGTGGACCTGGTCCTGCCCAATAACGGCTTCGTCGAGGGCAAAAAGCTCGAAAACTGGGTCAACCGGACCGTCCGGAACACCCCCATCGAGCAGATGCGCATTCCCTTCCACGCCGTGACAACCAACATCCAGACGGGGGAGGAGGTTGTCTTCGGGACGGGCAACGCGGGCATGGCCGTCCGGGCGAGCTGCTCCATCCCGGGGATCTTCCGGCCCGCCCGGATCGCCGGGCAGACTTACGTGGACGGCGGTACCGTGAACCCCGTGGCCGTCGACGTGGCGCGGCGTTACGGCGCCGACGTGGTCATTGCCGTGGACATCTCCGGCGGTGTGGACCGGACCGTTCCCGAAAGCACCCTGGAGACGATCCTCAAGTCCGTGGACATCATGTACTATCGAATCGCCCAGGCCCAGGTGCAAAGGGCGGACGTCCTGATCCGCCCCAACGTGGCCGGCATCGGCTCCGCCGATTTTACGAAACGCCACCAGGCCATCCTGGAAGGCGAGCGGGCCGCCCAGGCGGCCATGCCGCAGATCCAGGCCGTCCTGTCGAAACTTCAGGCGGAGGGGCGGTTGACGCTGCCGGGGGCTGCGGCTCCGGCGAAGTAGCGTTTCCGCATCATCATCTGTAAACCTTCCGGGATTCACCGGACGTTTCCATGCATGGGGAGGAGGCAATGGACAGCCAGCAACGGATCGAAGCGGCGGAGGCCATCCGGAATACCCTGCGGCTCAGGACGTTTCCGGTGGCGGTTAAATTCCTGAAAGACGCGAACGATTTTCCCGAGAAGACGCGCCGGCCCGCCGCGGGGATGGGCAAGCGGGTGGCCCTCTGCCAGGCTGTCACGATGGCCCGCCTCTACGGCTGGACCGTTGGCCTGGCAAAAGAGGACCTGGTCTGCGTTCCCGCGGCCATCGCCTTCGGATTCAGCAATGCGGAGGACTCCGCGTCCGCCCTGGCCCGGCTGTTCTGCGGCGGAAGCTATTCACGGAGCGAGGAGGTGGGCAGCGCAGAGGCCGAGACGATCGTCCGTCTCGGGAAAAGGGAGTACGATGCCATCCTGCTGGCCCCCCTGCACCGGGCGGCCTTCGATCCGGACACGGTGGCCTTTTACGGCAATCCGGCACAGCTCATGCGGCTCGTCCATGCCTGGACCTACCGGACCGGGAAGCGGGTTGCCGGCCACTTTGGGGGGAAGGTCGAGTGCACGGAATACCTGCTGGCACCTTTCCGGACGCAGGAGGCCCGCATCGCCGTTCCGGGTACGGGGGACCGCGTCTTCTCCCTGACGCAGGACGACGAGATGGTCTTTTCGATCCCGGGAGCGGCGCTTGCAGACCTGGCGGCGGACCTCCGGGAGGCCGGGAAAAAGGTGGGCGCCACGTATCCCGTCCCCGTGTTTCTGAACTTCCAGCCGGAGTTTCCGCCGCTGTTCAGGGAGTTGGGAAAGGAACTGGGGATATTCTAAGCGGCTGTTGAAAAAGAGGGATCGTTGATTAACCGGTCCCTCTTCCTGCTTTCGACGGGCTGTCGTCGGTCATTTGTAGATGACCCGGTAGGCCTTCTCCGCACCCGGGGGAACCTCGTCGATCTCCTCGAATCCCAGTTCCTTCATGTCCCCCGCATGATTGCTGACCGCCCGGGTCACCAGGATTTCCCAGGCCTTGGCGGTGTCTTCCCCGAGCTTGCTGGCGGCGTTCACCTCCGCACCGAAGACGTCAGTGTCGCCGATCCGGAGGATTCGCCCGTATCCCAGTCCGATGCAGAGGAGAATCCGCTCCTCTTCGGGGCGGTTCTCGTTGTACGTCCGGAGTGTGTGTTGCATCTCGATGGAGCATTCAAGGGCCTTCGGGACGTTTCGGAAGATCACCATGAAGCTGTCCCCCTCCACCTTCAGCAGGATGCCGTCGTGATTTTCGATGATCGGGATCAGGATGCGCTGGGACTCGAAAATCGTCTGCAGGAAATGGATGATCCCGAATTGGGCGACGTTGCGGGAGAAGCCCGACAGGTCAGTGAACATGACACACCAGGTCTCGCCGAACAGATCCCAGATGCGGTTGTCGATCTTCTCTTTGTCCGCTCCGGGGATCAGCCGCTCCTCAATGAGTCTTTCCAGCCGGTCCTCCGACGCACTGAGGTAAATGGATTTCTTGTATGACATGGCGCACCTCCCTCTCATGAACGCTGGATGCCCGGGGGACGGGGTCCTCCGGACGGCGGGACCGTCATCCGGGCGGAACCTGGACGATCCGCCATCGGATCGTTTTCATCGTCTCCGCTTCTTGCGGGGATGCCGGTTTGGTTTGGCCGGCTCGCCGGCCAGAAGCGATGGGAAGGCGGTCTTGAAGCGATCCGCCTTGCCGCGCGGAACATTGAGGCTGTGATGACCCGCGGGGAGAGAATGCCCCCGGATCTCCGGGTTCAGCTCCCGGATGACCTTGTAGGTCGTGTCGCAGGCCTTGGCCAGCAGGGTCACGGGAACCTCGCGAGGGCTGTCGAACTCCACCCGGTCGAAGACCAGGGGCGGATAGAGGAGCCCCGGGGGGATCCGGTATCCGAAGAACTGCGGATTGGTCAGGATGATCTTGGCGGCGAGGATGCGGAAGATGTACTGCTCTGTCTCGATGGGCAGGTTCAGGTCGAAATAGTTCTTCTGCCCCTGGATGTCCATGGCGCTGTGGATCCTCTGCTCGCCGGCATTGTAGGCGGCGGCGGCCAGGGTCCAGGATCCGAACTTCCGGTGCAGGATCTCGAAGTAATGCAATGCGGCTTCGGTGGAGCGCTCGAAGCTGAGCCGGTCGTCGAACCAGGTGTTGACCCGGAGTCCGTTGCGTTTGGCCGTGGATTCAATGAACTGCCAGGGACCCACGGCTTTCGCCGACGAGTAGGCGTAGGTGCGCAGCGAGCTCTCCGCCACGGCGACGTACTTCAGGTCGTCCGGGAGACCCCGCTCGTGCAGCTTCTTTTCCAGGTACGGGAAATATCGGGCGGCGCGTTTGAGCAGCAGGATGACCCGCTCGTGGTTGTAGGCGGTGACGATGAGCGATTCATCCAGAAGTTCCCGCAGGTCCTGCCGCTCCAGGGGAACGGTCTCGCCGAAGAGGACCGCCTGGGAAGGAACGTCGAAGACGGGAATGCAAGGGGCCGTTCCCTCACGGGCCGGTACCGTGGCCGGCACCACAATGATGGTGATTGCCAGGAGCAGGGTCGGGAGCAGACGGTGCCGGCAGCGTTTCATCATGAATCGCTCCTCCCCGTCAGCCGTTGATTTTCTTCAGAAGCCAGGCCATGTTCCGGCCCAGGTCCTTCATGGTCTGCACCCCCTCCTGGTCCTTGAGGACGTCGCCGGGGTCCCGGCCGACCCCGAGGCTCCAGTAGCTCGACCCGGGCATGACCGTCTGCATGTAGTGTAGAAACAGGTTCATGGAATTGAAGGCGGGGACGGCGCCGGCGCGGCGGACGGCCACCACGGAGGCGGCGACCTTGCGCTTGAGCATGTAGTCGTTGGCCCGGCCGACGAATCCGCAGCGCTCGATGAAGGCCCGCATGCCCGCCGACACGTCGGAGAAATAGGTCGGGGAGCCAAGGAGAATGCCCTCCGCGTCCAGCATCTTTCCGATCACCTCGTTGACCATGTCCTTGTCGACGGAGCATCGCCGGTCCTTGTTCTTGAAGCATTTGTAGCAGGCGAGGCAGCCCTGGGGGGCCCGGCCGGCCATCTGGATCAGTTCCGTTCCGATTCCCTCGGCCTTCAGCTCATCCAGAACCAGGTTCAGGAGGATGGCGGTGTTCCCGTCCTTGCGGGCGCTTCCATTCAGCGCGACGACCTTCATGATGATTCTCCTTTCGTGGATTCACGGCTCCTGCGGAGCAGGAGCCGGCAGCAGCCGATGATGTTCTCTTCTGGATACAGGGTCAGCTCGTCCCGATAGCTCGCAGTGTAGAGATCGCGGAGGATTTCCTCGTCCGGCCGGGAGTCGCCGAGGATCCGCTCCCGGATCTCCCGGGCGGCCCGGCGGGCCTCCGCGAAGGCCCGGGACACCTCTTCGGCGCCCGAGAAGGTTCCCTGGTGGGGGAGGCCGATGAACCGGGGCCTCAGGGCCTCGAACCGGTCGATGGTTTTCATGTAATCGGCATAGCCGGTGAAGTAGATGGGGAAGAATCCCTGACCCGGCAGCAGGTAGCCCAGGCTGTCGGAGACAAGCAGGACGCCGGTCTCCGGGACGTGGACGGCCAGGTTGCCCGGGGAGTGTCCCGGGGCGTCCAGGAAGACCAAGGTCCGCCCGCCCAGGTCGATCGATTCGCCTTCGCTCACGACCCGGCAGCCTTCCAGGGATGGAGGTTCCGCGAGGGTCGGTCGGTCGGTCCGCAGGCCCTTGCCGGCGAGGAACCGGGTGATGAAGCGGTCGTCCGCCACGAGCGAGGCGCCCGTGCGGGGATGGGCCAGGAACTCCGGAGCCCCCTCCCCGGCGATGACGGTCGCGCCGGGAAAGGCTTCCCGCAGGGCGGGAAGGCCGTTGATGTGGTCCGCATGGGGGTGGCTGACGACGAGAAAATCGGGACGGACCCCGAGGGAGGAAAGCTGGCCGATGACGAGGTCGGCCGTGGCGGATACGCCGGCCTCCACCAGGGCGGATCGGTCCGTGCCTTCGATCAGGTAATGGTGGAAATAGTCGTGTCCCAGGACAGTCAGACCTTCGGCGAGGCGAAGCGGATACTGCCGGTTTCGCTCCATGGGCAAGGCGTGTCCTCCGGATTCGTTGATGCGGCGCGGGGTTCCCGAAGACCTTGCCACAACCGCCCGTGAAAATCAACCCGCTGACCACCGCCCGTCGATGATTCGATCCCCCGCTTCGGTAACATTTTTCTGTAAGGCAACGGGCGCCTCCGATAACGGGTCGGATTTGTTTTCCATGTTGTACGACAAAGAATCCGGCTGATTTTTCAGAGCGCCTGTTGCCTCTCGCTTCCGGGAGGAGACCCTGCAACCTGGCGATTGACAAGCCGTGCCGCTGCGGATAGATAAAGGCCGTTCGCAAATCGGGGGAGGTGGAACATCATGGGAAGAAGATCGCTGCTCGTCCTGTCGGGGCTGATCCTGGTTCTCGTTACCGGCTGCGCCCCGCCGGTGATTCACAAGATCAACGCCTCGCGGGAATTTGACGCGGCTCGCATTCAGCGCATCGCCATCCTGAACTTCGACCGCGGACCGGGAATAAACCTGGCGCGGGAAGTCCTGGTCGACAAGTTTACCGCCGCCCTTGTGGATTCAAGGTTCCGGATCGTGGATCGGACGGACACGAGGAAGATCATGGAAGAGGCCAAGTTCCAGCAGGCCGGCGGGGCAATGATCGATGAAACGACCCGGGAAAAGCTGCGCCAGCTCGGCGCCGACACGATCCTGACGGGAACCCTCCACACCTACCAGGAAGAGCGGAAGGGCAACTTCGTCCTCTACTCGGAAGTCCACCTCACCGCCAAGCTCCTCAAGGTGGAGACGGGCCAGGTGCTCTGGTCCGGCGAGATCATGAAGCGGTCCAAGGCGAAGAACCTGGGAGAAAAGAAGCTCCTGAGCATGATCGACCGCGAGTCCGAGGCCGATTCGGCGGGAAAACTCCTGGACGACATCATCTCCGACATGGCCGATTCCTTCAAGGAAAAGAAGCCTTTCCTGGAAAAGATCAAGGTCTGGTGATCCATACCATGCCCCGAATCCTGATTGTCTATTCCTCCCAGACGGGCAACACGGAGCGGATGGCCCGGGCCGTGGCGGAGGGCGTGGGGCAAATCGAGGGTGCCGTTGCGGTCCTGAAGCGGGCCGGCGACGCGACCCTGGACGATCTTCTAGCCGCCGACGGCCTGGCCGTCGGGACACCCGAGAACTTCGGCTACATGGCCGGGGCCGTGAAGGACTTCTTCGACCGGACCTTCTATCCCGCCCAGGACAAGGTCTTCCGGAAACCCTACGCGGTCTTCGTCAGCGCCGGAAACGACGGAACGGGAGCCCTGGCGGCGGTCGAGCGGATCGCCCTGGGGTACAAGTTCAAGCGGGTCATCGAACCGGTCATCTCCCGGGGAGCCCTCAAAGAGGAGGTCCTGGAGCAGTGTCGGGAGCTGGGCGGGGTCCTGGCCGGCGGGTGCGAGGCGGGGATTTTCTGACGGAGCCGGCTGGTCTGTCCGCAAACCCGGTAGTCACGTAAGGCAGACCCGCGAAAGGCGCGCCACGTTCTCGTCCTCCCCCATGGCGATGAGCTTGTCCCCCCGTTCGATCACGTAGGTCGCCAGCGGGTTGAAGATCATCCTCCCCGACTCTTTCTTGACCGCCACGATGATGAGTCCGTATTTCAGGCGGATCTCCGAATCCTCCAGTGTCTTGCCGATGATGGACGAGCCCTCGCAGACGTTCATCTCCTCCATGCGCAGTTCCAGGCTGGCCCGGTTGGTCGTGATCTCGATGAAGTCCAGCATCGCGGGCCGCAGGATGGCCATGGACATCCGCATGCCCCCGAAGGTGTAGGGGGACATGACCCGGTCGGCCCCGGCCCGCAGGAGGCGGTGTTCCGAGGCCTCGTCCTCGGAACGGGAGAGGATCCAGACGTTCGGGTTGAGTTCCTTGGAGGTCAGGATCACGTACAGGTTTTCGGCGTCCGAGGGCAGCACGCAGACAACCCCCCTGGCCCGCTTCACCCCCGCCTCGATGAGGCACTTGTCCTGGGTGGCGTCGCCTTTGCAATAGATGAACCCCTCTTCGGCGATTCGCTCGATCACCTCGGCGCTGCTGTCGATCACGACGAAGGGGACCTTTTCCGCCTTCAGCTCCCTGCCGATGAGGTGCCCGATCCGCCCGCAGCCGCAGATGATGTAGTGATTGCTCATTTTTTCGATCATTTTTTCCAGCCTTCCTCTCCCGAGAATGATCCGCAGCCTTCCCTCCACCATGTTCTGAGCCAGGAGTCCCACGGTGTAGAACATCGTTCCCACGCCGAGCAGAATCAGAACGATGGTGAACAGCCGGCCCTGCAGGGTGCGGGGCATGAAGTCGCCGTAGCCGACCGTCGAGATCGTGACGACGGTGGCGTAGAATGAATCCAGGATCTCCCAGCCCTCGGTGGCGTGGTACCCGAGCGTACCCATCAGAATGAGGATGACGAGACCCGTGGCGGCAATCCTGAGCTGGTGGCTGAACATGATTCGAATCGTTCCCCGATGAAACGGCCTGCGTTGCGGGCATCGGGTCCTCCGGCTCATGGGATCCGGAGTGCCCGAACGGTCAGGGCAGAAACCGGTGCAGCTTCGGGATGCCCCCTACTGCAACGGGAAGACGTAGGGCAGGAGCTCCGAGACCGTCACCGTCCGGTATCCGCCGCTCCCATCCTCGATCAGCACCAGGGTCTCCCCGCCGAACTCATAGAGAAGCTGTCGCTCTTCCGCCGTCGGGGCGGCCAGCTTGTCGCCCGGCTGGAGGTTCACCGCCGCCCGGAACCGGGTCTCCCCGGCGGCTACAGCGTTGTGGACCGCGACGGACAGGGCCGTCTCCGTGTAGGGGAAGATGCCGTTTTCGATGTTGCACCCGGTGTAGATGTTGCCCGAGGCCATCAGGACGGCCGCTCCCACGGGGAAGTTCGAGTAGGGCGCGTAGGCGAAGCGGGAAGCCTGCCGGGCGCTGTCCCGGAGCCTCTGCATCTCGGCCGCGGAGAGCTCCTCCACGAACCAGCGGCGGTAGATCTTCTCGTACGTTCCATCCGTGCGGATCCGGAAGAGACCCTCGTTAAGCCAGGAGAGCAGCTCACGGTCGGTCTTCCGGACGGCGTAGTAGAGGGAGGAGACCATTACGGGCGTGCTCAGGGGGTGAATGTTTTTGAGGCCGTGCTTCTTCATGTTGTAGAAGGCGGTTTTTTCCGAGCCGATGAAGGCCTCCGCCTCTCCCTTCGAGAGGGCCAGGAGGGCGCTGGTCTCCGTGTCGAACAGGACCGTTTTGATTCCCTTTTCCTCCGCCAGGCCGACATAGAGAGACCCCTTCTGGGTTGCGGCCTTGTGGTTCTTGAGATCGGCGGGAATCCGCCAGGGCTTTCCCGCCGTCGTGAAGAGGCTGACCTTGAATTCCGTCAGGGGCAGGTTCGGGAACAGGTAGCGATCCTTCCGCTCTCCGGTCTTCTTCATTCCCGAGGTCACATGGACCTTCCCGGTGTCGAGGTCCTTCTGCGCCTTCTCCCACTGCATGGGCTTGAGGACCAGCTTCACGTCCCGCCCCTGGAGGACGGCCTCCAGGACGTCGATGTCGAAGCCCCTCGGCCGTCCTTCTTCGAGATACGTGTACGGGGGATAGTCCTCGTCGAACGCATAGACGACCTCCCGGGGGGCCGCCGTGGCGGACGTCCCGGAGAGGAGGACCCAGAGGGCCACAAGGAGGGCCGTCAGCATCGGGAAAGCGGAAAACGGAGGCGTCTGTTCAGGGAAGAGGGGCCGTGTTCTGGATGCGTGAATCATCGTGTTCCTCCTTTATCAGCGGTCCTTCCGGACGGGATTGCCGTCCGCCGGTTCAGGGAACCTGGTTTCCCGCCGGCCTATTGGTGAAGGGGTTTGTTTTTTCTGTCAAGAACAAAGGCGTGTCAGGGCGGTTTTCCCGGATGACGAACCGGCCCGGCCGGGGGGCGAGCCACCGACCGGACTCCGGGGCTCACCGGCCGCGATTTTCCTCTGAAAAAAAGTTGACGGACGGGGAAAAACTCCATATGCTTCCCCACGTTTCGTCCTTTCCCTCGGCGGGGACGCGGCGGGTCCGACGGAGCTGACCGGAACGGGTTGGTTCCTGTTCCGGTGAGCCCGTCGAACCGGGCGCACCGTGCCTCTGGTTTTTTTCGACGCCGTCTGGAAGATTGCACACTTGGCTTTTCATGAAACGTCGTGGATAAGGGAGTGCCGGAACGGGCTGCTGTTTCCCGTTGCGGCGGCTATTGGATATGGAAACGGGAACGCAACGGAAAACCTTCTTCATCCGGACCTTCGGGTGCCAGATGAACGTCCATGACGCAGAGCAGATGGCGGACCTTCTGTGCAAGGCCGGATGGGAAGAAGCGGCCGGCGAACGCCAGGCCCGCCTGATTCTCATCAATACCTGCAGCATCCGGGAAAAGGCCGCCCAGAAGGTGTACAGCCTCCTGGGGCGCCTCCAGGAGGCGAAACGGCGCCGGCCGGACCTGATGATCGGCGTGACCGGGTGCCTCGCCCAGCAGCTGGGCCCGCAACTGGTCAGGAAGATCCCCGCCGTGGACCTCGTCGTCGGAACGCATCAGGCCCACCGCCTGCCGGAATTCGTCCGGACCGTGGAGGAAGGGGGCCGGGTGGTCGAGACGGCCTTCAACGATTCAGTCCCTTGCCTGCATCGGATCGTCCTGCCGCCGGCGGGGACCGTCAGCGCCTTCGTGACGATCATGCAGGGCTGCAACAACTATTGCGCCTTCTGCGTCGTTCCGTACCTCCGGGGCAGGGAGGAGAGCAGGCCCTGCCGGGAGATCCTGGAGGAGATCCGGCTCCTTGGCGGACGGGGCGTTCGGGAGGTGGTCCTCCTGGGGCAGAATGTCAATTCCTACGGGCGGAATCTCGTGGAAGGGATCGATTTTGCAGACCTGCTCCGGGAGATTGCCGGGGTGGAGGGGATCGAGCGGATCCGCTTCACCACGTCCCACCCGAAGGACCTGTCGGACGGGCTGATCCGGGCTTTCCGGGATATCGAGCCCCTCTGCGAGCACATCCATCTGCCCGTCCAGTCGGGCTCGGACCGGGTGCTGGCCCGGATGAACCGCCGCTATACCCGGGAGGACTACCTCGGGAAGGTGGCGCGCCTGCGGGAGGCCTGTCCGGACGTGGCCGTCTCGTCGGACATGATCGTGGGCTTCCCGGGCGAGACGGAAGTGGATTTCGAGGATACGCTGGCCCTGATGGAGGACGTTCGCTTTGACAGCCTCTTCTCCTTCAAGTATTCCGAGCGGGAAGGAACGGCGGCGCTCCTTCTGGACGGCAGGGTGGACGAGCGGGTCAAGAGCCGCCGGCTCCGGATCCTCCAGGATCTCCAGGACCGTCACACGCTCTTGAAGCATCAGCGCGACGTGGGGCGAACCCTGGAGGTACTGGTGGAAGGGACCAGCCGGAACAGCGATGAGGACCTGACGGGAAGGACCCGGACGAACCGGATTGTCAATTTCCCGGGCGACAGGGCCTGGATCGGCCGGACCGTGATGGTGGCGATCCGGGAAGCCTTCCTCCATTCCCTCAGAGGTGAAGCGGTTCTGCCGGGGCTGCGGGTCCCGGCGCGGCCGATGAACCCGAAGGCGGCATGAACGGAGGAAAACCGGGGAGGGGTGGCAAGCGATGATGGTCGAGATGAAAGTGGCGGGCCTGACGATCGATCCGGTGACGAATACGCCCATCGTGATCCTGAAGGACCAGGAAGAAAAGAGAATTCTGCCGATCTGGATTGGGCTCTTCGAGGCCAGCGCCATTGCCACGGAGCTGGAGGGGATCAACTTCTCCAGGCCCATGACGCACGATCTGATCCGGGACATCCTGGCAAACCTCGGGGTCGAGGTGCTGAAGGTCGAAGTCCATGACCTCCGGAACAACACCTTCTTCGCGAACATCCACCTCCTCCGGGAGGGAAAGACGCAGGTCATCGATGCCCGCCCCAGCGATGCCCTGGCCCTGGCGCTCCGGGCGGGTGCTCCCATCTATGTGGAGGAGCGGGTCATCGAGAAATCCCGGAGCATCGACGTGGGGACGAAGATCACCGACCTGGAGAAGGAAAAGGAAGATAAACTGAAGGATTTTCTGGAAAACCTGGATCCCGACGACTTTGGAAAATACAAGATGTAGCATTGGCGGTTCCGGATTTCCGAGGGAATTTACCGGTCCGGGATCCCGGCGGTAGAACCTTCCTGCCGCGAAGACCGGGCGCCTGCGGGCGGCCGGCGTTCTTAAACACGGTATTTCTCGGGGCACTGGATGACGGAGGAAGCCCTCGCCGCCTTCGAGCGGCACCTGCGGGTGGAGCGGAATCTCTCCCCCCAGACGATCCGGGCATACATGGCGGACCTTGGGCAGTTCCGAGGATTCCTGGCCCAGGGACCCGCGGGCCGGCAGGGAGGCGGGGATCTCCTGGAGCGGGCCGATTCCCTGGCCCTTCGGAGCTACCTGGCGGACCTGTACCGGAGGAAGCTCCGGAAGACGTCCATCGGCCGGAAGCTGGCGGCCCTGAAGACGTTCTACGCGTTCCTCCTGCGCGAGGGAAGGATCCGGACCAGCCCGGCGGAGTTGATCCAGGCGCCGAAGGCGGAGAAATACGTCCCGAAAGTGCTGTCGGTGGACGACATGTTCGCCCTCCTGGGGGACCTCTTCGATGCCGGGCCCCTCGGACGGCGTGACCGGGCGATCCTGGAGCTTTTCTACGGGTCCGGGATCCGCCTGAGCGAGCTGGCTGGACTGAACGTTCAGGATGTGGATCTGGCCGGGAGCCTGGTGAAGGTGCGGGGCAAGGGCGCCCGGGAGCGCCTCGTGCCGCTGGGACCGCCCTGCCGCGAGGCCCTGGAGCGCTGGATCCGGGAGAGGCACGTCCTCGCCCGGCAAGAAGGGACGGGAAGCGAGACCCCCCTGTTTCTCAACCACTCGGGGGGGCGGCTGTCGGGGCGTTCCGTGGCCCGCCTTCTGGACGGCTACGTGCGGAAGAGCGGGATCGGGCGGAAGATCAGCCCCCATGCGCTCAGGCACAGCTTCGCGACGCACCTTCTGGACGCCGGGGCGGATCTCCGGTCCATCCAGGAAATGCTGGGACACAAGAGCCTGTCGACGACGCAGAAATACACCGCCGTCAGCATCGGCCGACTGCTGGACGTATATGACCGGGCCCATCCGAAGGCCCGGGAAGGAGAAGAGGAACCATGAAGATTCGCGGGACCACCATCGTGGCCGTCCGGCACAGGGGAAAAGTCGTCGTGGCCGGCGACGGCCAGGTGACCGTGGACATGACCGTCATGAAGCACGGAGCCCGGAAGGTGCGGCGGCTCTACCACGACGATGTCGTCGTCGGTTTCGCCGGGGCCACGGCCGATGCCTTTACCCTTTTCGAGCGTTTCGACCAGAAGCTCGAGCAGTTCAACGGCAACCTCCTCCGGGCCGCGGTGGAGCTGACCAAGGACTGGCGGACCGACCGAGTGCTCCGGCACCTGGAGGCCCTGATGATCGCCGTGAGCCGCGACGCGTTCCTGATGATCTCGGGAAGCGGGGACGTCATCGAGTCGGACGACGAGGTGATGGCCATCGGCTCCGGGGGACCCTATGCCCTGGCAGCCGCCCGGGCGATGGTCCGCCACGCCCCCGATCTCGAAGCAGCCGAAATTGCCCGGGAGTCGGTCCGTATCGCCTCGGAGATCTGCATCTACACGAACGACCAGGTCATCGTGGAAGAGCTGGACATGTCGGAGGAGCCCGACGCGGGGACCCGCGTTCATCGGGCCCGCAGGAAGGAGTAACCGTTTTCCCATGTCGGACAGACCGTTGACGCCCCGCATGATCGTGGAGAGGCTGGACCGCTACATCATCGGGCAAAAGGACGCCAAGCGCGCCGTGGCCATCGCCCTCCGGAACCGCTGGCGGCGGCAGAACGTATCGGGAGAGCTCCGGGACGAGATCTCCCCGAAGAACATCATCATGATCGGTCCTACCGGGGTGGGGAAGACGGAGATCGCCCGACGCCTCGCCAAGATCGACAACGCGCCGTTCCTGAAAGTGGAGGCCTCCAAGTTCACCGAGGTGGGCTATGTGGGGCGGGACGTGGAGTCCATGATCCGCGACCTCGTGGAGCTGGCGGTCAACATGGTGAGGACCGAGGAACAGGAAAAGGTCCGGGTGAAGGCCGCCGAGCTGGCGGAGGAGCGGCTTCTGGACATTCTCCTGCCGCTCAGGCCCGTGGAGAAGCGGCCGGAGGAGATCCTTGCGGACCACTCCGCCCGGGGCGACGAGGATGTCCCTCAGCAGAGAAGCGGCGCGACCCGGGAGCGTTTCCGGCGGCTCCTCCGGGAAGGGCACCTGAACGACCGGATGGTGGAGGTGGAGATCCAGGAGACCCGGGCCGCCCCGATGGTGGAGATCTTTTCCAGCGCCGGTATGGAGGACGTGGGGATGAACCTGAAGGACGCCTTCGGGAGCCTCTTTCCCCAGAAAAAGACGATGAAGAAGGTGACCGTCCCGGAGGCCCTCGAAATTCTCTCCCAGGAGGAGGCGGCCCGTCTGGTTGACATGGACAAGGTCACCCGGACGGCCTTGGAGCGGGTGGAGCAATCGGGGATCGTGTTCCTCGACGAGATCGACAAGATCGTCGGCAGCGAGGCCCCTCACGGTCCCGACGTCTCCCGGGAAGGGGTCCAGCGGGATCTTCTGCCCATCGTGGAGGGGTCCAATGTGAACACCCGTTACGGCATGATCCGGACGGACCACATCCTGTTCATTGCCGCGGGCGCCTTCAGCATGGTAAAGCCCTCCGACCTGATCCCGGAAATGCAGGGGCGCTTTCCCATCCGGGTGGAGCTGGATTCGCTGGGTCGCGAGGAGTTCATCCGGATCCTGACGGAGCCGCACAACGCCCTGATCCGGCAGTACGTGGAGATGATGGCCACGGAGGGGGTGGAACTCCGGTTCAGCGAGGACGCCATCGCGGAAATCGCCGAGACGGCGGCCCTGGTGAACGAGCGGACTGAAAACATCGGCGCCCGGCGCCTGTATACGATCATGGAGACCCTCCTGGACGAGATCTCCTTCGACGCGCCGGAGATGGAAGTGAAAGCGGTGGACATCACTGCCGAATACGTGCGGGAAAAGCTGGAAGACATCGTCGAGGACGAGGACCTGAGCCGGTATATCCTCTAAGGGGACGCGCCCCTGCGAACTCGGGCCGATCAGGGCAAAAGACCGTGAGGGGACGGATATGAAACCATCCTCCCGATCGGCACAGGCAGGAGACAAAAGCGATGAACATGCTGGAAAAATCGGTGGAGCGGGCGGAGATCCTCATGGAGGCCCTGCCCTACATCCGAAGGTTCTACAACAAGACCGTCGTCATCAAGTACGGCGGCCACGCGATGCTGGACGAAGAGCTCAAGGAGGGCTTCGCCAAGGACGTGCTCCTGATGAAGTACATCGGCATCAACCCTGTTGTGGTTCACGGCGGAGGACCCCAGATCGGGACGCTCCTGAAGAAGCTCGGGAAGGACTCGAAGTTCGTCCGGGGCCATCGGGTCACCGACGCGGAAACCATGAGCATCGTCGAGATGGTCCTGGTGGGGACGGTGAACAAGGAGATCGTGGGCCTCATCAACCGCCACGGCGGCAGGGCGGTGGGCCTGAGCGGCAAGGACGGCGGCCTGATCCTTGCCGAGAAATACAGCCTCAGCGAGGAGAAGTCCAAGGACACCCCATCGGAGATCATCGACCTGGGCCTCGTGGGAAAGGTGAAATCGATCAACGCGGAGCTCGTCCTGTCCCTGACGCGCGACGGGTTCATTCCGGTCATCGCCCCCACCGGGGCCGGCGAAGCCGGGGAGACCTACAACATCAACGCAGACATCGTCGCCGGCGAGATGGCGGCGGCGCTGAAGGCGGAGAAGCTGGTCCTCCTCACCGACGTGTCGGGGGTTCTCGACGAGCAGAAGGAGCTCATCAACACGATGACGAACCGCCAGGCCCTCGACATGATCGATGCCGGCGTGGTGGACGGGGGCATGTTTCCCAAGGTCAAGTGCTGCCTGAAGGCCCTCAAGGGAGGAGCCGCAAAGGCCCACATCATCGACGGACGGCTGAAGCACGCCATCCTCCTCGAGATGTTCACGGACTCGGGGATCGGCACGGAAATCGTCCAGTAGGAAAGGAAAACGGAAAAGAATGAACTCCCAGGAATGGATGCAGCGGTTCGACCGGTCCGTCATGGGGACCTACAAGCGGTACCCCATGATCCTGAGCCGGGGCGAGGGATGCCGGGTCTGGGACCTGGAGGGGAAGGAATACCTCGACTGCGTCGCCGGGATCGCCGTCTGCAGCCTCGGCCACAGCCATCCGAAGGTCGTCGAGGCCATCCGGAAGCAGGCGGGCATCCTCACGCACGTTTCGAACCTGTACTATACAGAGGCCCAGGGCCTCCTGGCGGAGCGCCTCGTCCAGGCGTCCTTCGCCGGGAAGGTCTTCTTCTGCAACAGCGGCGCCGAGGCGAACGAGGCGGCCATCAAGCTGGCCAGGAAGTACGGGAACGAGGTCCTCGGCGGGAAGAACGAGATCATCACGATGGAGGGCTCCTTCCACGGCCGGACGCTGGCCACGATCACGGCGACGGGCCAGGCAAAGTTCCAGGCCGGCTTCGAGCCCCTGCCGGCGGGATTCCGCTATGTGCCCTACAACGACCTTTCCGCCCTGGAGGCGGCCGTCGACGGGAAGACCTGTGCGGTTCTCGTCGAGCCCGTTCAGGCGGAGGGAGGCGTCCGGGTCCCCGATCCGGGATACCTCAAGGGCGTGCGGGAGATCTGCGACCGGAAGGGAATCCTCCTGATCCTCGACGAGGTTCAGACGGGCATGGGCCGGACGGGAACGTTCCTGGCCCACGAGGCGGAGGGCATCACCCCGGACATCGCGACCCTGGCAAAGGCCCTGGGGAACGGCTTTCCCGTCGGGGCGATGCTGGCCACGGACAGGGCGGCCGCCGCCTTCGCGCCGGGAAACCACGCCTCCACCTTCGGCGGCAACCTTCTGGCCATGGCGGCAGGCCTGGCGGTCGTATCGGTCCTTCTGGATGAAGGCCTCCTGGTGCGCGCCGCGGAGGCCGGGCGTTATTTTATCGAGAAGCTGCGGGCGCTCAAGGAAAAGCACGCTTCGATCCGGGACGTCCGGGGAAAGGGACTTCTCCTGGGCGTGGAGATGGACCGGGAAGTCGCCGGAATCCTGACCCGCTGCTCGGAGAAGGGTCTCCTGGTCGCTACGGCGGGGACTCATGTCGTGCGGTTCGTACCGCCTCTCGTCATCACCGCCGCCGAAATCGACCGGGCGGTGGAGATCCTGGACGGCGTTCTGGAGGAGCCATGAAGCGGGACCTGCTGACGGAATTCGACCTGACCATCGAGGAATTCGACCGGATCTTCGCCCGGAGCGGCGAGATGAAGGCGGATCTCAGGCAGGGGCGCCCCCACCGCTCCCTTGCCGGGCAGGTGCTGGGGATGATCTTCGAGAAGTCTTCGACCCGCACGCGGCTATCCTTCGAAGTGGCCATGATCCAGCTTGGCGGGACGGCCATTTTTCTCTCCAGCCGTGACATCCAGATCGGACGGGGGGAAACGGTGGCCGACACCGCCCGGATCCTCTCCCGGTATGTCGACGGAGTCATGATCCGGACCTTCGGCCAGGAGGTCGTGGAGGAATTCGCCCGGTACGCGACGATCCCCGTCATCAACGGCCTGACGGATCTCCTGCATCCCTGCCAGATCCTGAGCGACCTCTTCACCGTCATCGAGAAGCGGGGAGGCTACGAGGACCTCAAGATCGCCTATGTGGGGGACGGGAACAACATCGCCAATTCCTGGCTGAACACCGCCGCCCGGCTTCCGTTTCACCTGGCGCTGGCCTGCCCGGAGGGGTACGAGCCGGACCGGGGGATCCTGGACCGGGCCGTCCGGGAAGCCCCCCGCTCGGCCGTCCTTTTCCGGGATCCCCGGGATGCCGTCCGGGATGCCGACGTCGTCTACACGGACGTCTGGGCAAGCATGGGGCAGGAGGGCGAAAAGGCCGTCCGGGCAAAGGCATTCCAGGGTTATTGCATCGACGAGGCGCTCCTCGAACGGGCAAAGCCGGATGTCGTTGTCATGCACTGCCTGCCGGCCCATCGCGGGGAGGAAATCTCCGCCGCCGTCATGGACGGGCCGCGTTCCATCGTTTTCGACCAGGCGGAGAACCGCCTGCATGTACAGAAAGCAATCCTGGAGATGCTCATGGGCCGTTAGAGACGGCCCGGACGAGACCGGAGGACACTCTCGCTTTCAGGCTCCAGGGAGTTCAAGAACACAGGAGGATTCAATCATGGTGCAACCGGTGAAAAAAGTGGTTCTTGCCTATTCGGGCGGGCTCGACACATCCGTCATCGTCCAATGGCTCATCGAGACGTACGGCTGCGAGGTCATTGCCTTCGCCGCCGACGTGGGACAGAAGGAGGAACTGGACGGGCTCAGGGAAAAGGCGATCAGTACAGGGGCCAGCCGATGCTACATCGACGATCTCCGGGACGAGTTCGCCCGGGACTTCATCTTTCCGGCGCTGAAGGCCAACGCCATCTACGAGGGGGTCTACCTCCTGGGAACATCCCTGGCGAGGCCGCTGATCGCCAAGCGGCAGCTCGAGATCGCAACCCTCGAGGGCGCCGACGCCGTCTGCCATGGCGCCACCGGCAAGGGAAACGACCAGGTGCGCTTTGAGCTGACCTACATGGCGCTCAATCCGAACATCCGGATCATCTCCGCCTGGAAGGATCCGAACTGGATCTTCGATTCCCGGGACTCGATGTTCGACTACGCGGAGAAACACGGTATTCCGCTGCCGCTGACGAAGGACAAGCCCTATTCGAGCGACCGGAATTCGCTGCACATCTCCCACGAGGGGGCGATCCTGGAGGATCCCTGGGCGGAGCCGCCGGAGGACATCTTCGTCCTCACCGTCTCGCCGGAAGCCGCTCCGGACAAGCCGACCTACGTGGAAATCGACTTCGTCAAGGGGGTTCCCGTGGCGGTCGACGGCGTCCGCATGCTGCCGGCGGAGTTGATGGACCACCTGAACACGATCGCCGGAGCCAACGGCGTCGGCCGGGTGGACATGGTGGAGAACCGGTTCGTGGGCATGAAGTCCAGGGGCGTGTACGAGACCCCCGGCGGCACCGTGCTGTGGGCGGCCCACCGGGCCCTCGAGTCGATCACGATGGACCGGGAGGTCATGTTCATGCGGGATTCACTGATTCCCAAGTACTCCCAGCTCGTCTACAACGGCTTCTGGTATGCCCCGGAAATGCAGGCCCTGCAGTGCTTCATCGACCAGACCCAGGAGAACGTCACCGGAACGGCCCGGATCAAGCTCTACAAGGGAAACTGCATCGTCGTCGGCAGGAAGTCCCCCCTGACCCTCTATCGCGAGGACTTCGCGACGTTCGAGAAGGACCAGGTCTACAACCAGATGGACGCCACGGGATTCATCCGGCTGAACGCCCTCCGGCTCCGGATCAAGGCCATGGTTGAGCAGGAAAGGATCCGCCAGGATGGGGAGCGGCGTGGTGTCGAGCGCCGTCTCAGCGAGCGGAGGAACGGCGACCGGCGGGGAGCGAAGGTACCCATCCAGAAGGATGCGCGGGCTTCGGAGCGCCGCAGGGTGGGCCGTCGCACGAAGGAACGCCGGCAGAAATAGGAAGAAAAACGATGGCGCGAAAGGAAAAGCCCTGGGGAGGGCGCTTCAAGGGAGGGACGGACCGGGAGGTGGAGGCATTCACGGCCTCCATCGCCTTCGACCGCCGCCTTTACCGCCACGACATCGAGGGCAGCATTGCCCATGCCCGCATGCTGGCCCGGCAGGGCATCCTGACCGCCCGGGAGGAGAAGGCCGTCGTCGCGGGCCTGAAGGGAATCCGGAAGGACTTCGATCGGGGGGCTCTGACCTTCGCCGACGCCGACGAAGACGTCCACATGGCCGTGGAGAAGGAACTGATCCGGCGCATCGGGGACGCCGGGGCGAAGCTCCACACAGGGCGGAGCCGCAACGACCAGGTGGCCCTGGATCTCCGCCTCTACCTGAGGGAGGAGATCGGCCACATCCTGGAGGGCATCGGGGGACTCAAGGAAGCCCTGGCGGACCTGGCCGGGAGGGAGATCGACACGGTCCTGCCGGGTTACACCCATCTGCAGCGGGCCCAGCCGATCCTGCTGTCGCATTACCTCCTGGCCTACCGGGAGATGCTGGACCGGGACGAGAGCCGATTCCGGGAGTGCCGGGTCCGGGTCAACGTGATGCCCCTCGGGGCGGGCGCCCTGGCCGGGACGGGGATCCCCATCGACCGGCGCGTCACGGCGGAGCTCCTGGGATTCCCGGAGATGACCCGCAACAGCCTGGACGCCGTTTCGGACCGGGACTTCGCGGCGGAGTTTCTCTTTGACTGTGCCCTGCTCATGATGCACCTGAGCCGGTTCTGCGAGGACCTGATCCTGTGGTCCACGGAGGAGTTCCGGTTCATCGAGATCTCCGACGCCTTCACCACCGGCAGCAGCCTGATGCCCCAGAAGAAGAACCCCGACGTGGCGGAGCTTGTCCGGGGAAAGACGGGCCGGATCTACGGCCACCTGGTGGCCCTCCTGACCGTGCTCAAGGGGCTGCCGATGACCTACAACCGGGACCTCCAGGAGGACAAGGAGCCGGTGTTCGACGCGGTGGACACCGTCCGGGCGAGCCTGTCGATATTCACCCGGATGCTGGGGCAGGTCACCTTCCTGCGGGACAGGATGGAGGAGGCCGCGGCGGGTGGATTCTCTACGGCCACAGACGTGGCGGAGTACCTCGTCAAGGCGGGGGTTCCCTTTCGGGAGGCTCATGGAATCGCCGGCCGGATCGTTGCCTTCTGCCTGGAGCAGGGCAAGACCCTGGAGGCGCTGACGCTGGAGGAGTACCGGGCCTTTCACAAGGACTTCCGGGAGGACATCCACGAGGCGGTCACGGTTCGCCGTTCCGTCGGCGCCCGGGACATCCCCGGCGGGACTTCCGGAAAAGCTGTCCGGCAGAGGCTCCGGGAGATCGGGAGGCGGCGTGCGCGGACGAAGCGTTGAGAAGCTGGTGATCCTGGTCCTGTCGCTCGTGATCGCGGTGGCCTGGACCGGGTGCGGCAAGAAGGGCGATCCCCTTCCGCCGGATCTGGTGCTGCCGGCGGCGGCCCACGATCTCCGCATCGGGAAGGACGCGGAGAGCATCCGCGTTTCCTGGCTCCTGCCGGAGAGGGAGCGGGACATCCGCCGGGTCGTCATCCAGCGCAGCGAGTTCCAGACGGTGCTGGACCGGTGCCCTGATTGCCCCCGGGATTTCCTGATCCTGGCCGATCTTCAGCCGGGAGATCCGCGGCTTGAACGGACGGGAAATCGCGCAATGGCCTACGTGGACCGCGACGTCCGGAGCGGGCGGCTGTACATGTACCGGATTGTCGTGTGCAACAGCAGGGGAGCGTGCAGCGATCCGTCGCTGCCCGTAGAGATCAAATTCTAAACGGGGCGGGACAGCCGCCAATATTCGGGAGCCATGAACGATTTCCACTACCGGAACAACGAGCTGTGGTGCGAGGACGTCCCCCTGAAGGCCGTCGCGCGGAAGGCGGGAACGCCGACGTATGTCTACAGCCGCAGCACCCTGGAGCGGCATTTCAACGTCTTCGACCGGTCCTTCGAGAAGATCGACCACCTGGTCTGCTTTTCCGTGAAGTCGAACTCCAATACGGCGATCCTCCGGATCTTCGCCCGGGAAGGCGGCGGCGTGGACATCGTTTCGGGCGGAGAGCTGTACCGGGCCCTGCAGGCCGGTGTGGACCCCCGCAAGATCGTCTATTCCGGCGTCGGAAAGCGGGTCGACGAGATCGAGTTCGCCCTGGAGGCGGGCATCCTCCTGTTCAACGTCGAGTCTCTCCAGGAGCTCGAGGTCATCGACGCCTGTGCCGCGCGCATGGGAAAGAAGGCGCCCATCGCCTTGCGGGTAAATCCCGACGTGGATCCCCAGACGCATCCGTACATCTCCACGGGCCTCAAGGAGAACAAGTTCGGCATCAACGTGGAGCGGTCGCTCCAGGCATACCGGCAGGCCCGGAGCCTGCCCAGCGTGGAAATCCAGGGGGTCAGCTGCCACATCGGATCCCAGCTCACGAAGATCTCTCCCTTCGTGGACGCCCTGAAGCGCCTGAAGCGGCTGGTGAGCCTCCTGCGGAAGGAGGGCATCCGGATCCGCTACCTGGATCTGGGCGGGGGCCTGGGGATCACCTACCGGGAGGAGGAGCCGCCCCACCCGTCGGAGTACGCCCGGGCCGTCATGAAGGCCGCGAAAGACCTGGATGTCACCTTCATCTTCGAGCCGGGCCGCGTGATCGTGGGAAACGCGGGAATCCTTCTGACGAAGGTCCTGTATACCAAGACGAACGAAGACAAGCGGTTCATTGTGGTGGACGCGGGGATGAACGACCTGATCCGGCCCAGCCTGTATTCGTCATACCACGGAATCCAGCCGGTGCTGAAAAGCCATCGGGAGACCGTGACGGCGGACGTGGTCGGTCCCATCTGCGAGTCCGGGGATTATCTGGCAAAGGGGAGGGAACTGCCGCTGTTCGAGCGGAACGAGTTGATGGCCGTCATGAGCGCCGGCGCCTACGGGTTCACCATGTCGTCGAACTACAACTCGCGGCCCCGGGCGGCGGAGGTTCTCGTGGACGGAAGTCGGTTCTCCGTGATCCGCCGACGGGAGACGTACCGGGACCTCGTGCGGGGGGAACGGATGCCGGAGTTCCTTACGGATTGAGGATTTCAGAAAAAAACATCAAGAATGATGGAGGAGGAGGAGTCTATGTTCAAGGGAGCAATCGTCGCCATTGTGACCCCCTTCCGGGACGGGAAGGTGGATGAGGAGGCGTACCGGAAGCTCATCGAGTTCCAGATCGCCAACGGCACGGACGGCATCGTGCCCTGCGGGACCACGGGGGAATCGTCCACCCTGTCCCACGCGGAGCACGACCGGGTCATCGACATCTGCGTGGACGCGGTGAAGAAGCGCGTTCCCGTCATCGCCGGCACGGGGTCCAACAGCACCGAGGAGGCGATCCGGATGACGCGCCATGCCTACGAAGTGGGCGCCGACGGGGCCCTGATGGTCTGCCCCTACTACAACCGGCCGACCCAGGAGGGCCTGTACCAGCACTACAAGGCGGTGGCGGAGGCCGTTCCGATCCCCATCATCGTCTACAACATCCCCAGCCGCACCGGCGTCAACCTGACCCCGGACACGCTGGCCCGCCTGGCGAAGATCCCCAACATCGTGGGCGTCAAGGAGGCCTCGGGGCTGATCAAGCAGATGAGCGACATCATTGGCCTGTGCGGAAAGGACTTCACGGTCCTCTCCGGGGACGACGGGTTTACCCTGCCGCTCATGGCAGTGGGTGGACAGGGGATCATTTCGGTCATTTCGAATGTCGCCCCGGCGGACATGGCGGGCCTGGTGGACGCATTCTTCGCGGGCGATCTCAAGAAGGCGCAGGAGCTGCATCATAAGATGGCGCCGCTCATCGACGCCCTCTTCATCGAGACGAACCCGACGCCCGCCAAGGCGGCCCTCGCCATGATGGGCATGATCTCCGATGAAGTCCGGCTGCCCCTCTGGAAGCTCTCCGACGGCAGCCGCGAGAAGCTCCGGAAGGTCATGCAGAACTACGGGCTCATCAAGTAAGGAGGAAGGGCCATGGTGAAAGCCGTCGTCACCGGCGCAGGCGGAAAGATGGGGGGCCGGATCATCAACATGATCCAGGCCGCGGAAGGGATTGAACTGTCCGGCGCCGTGGAGCGGAAGGACCATCCCTGGCAGGGCCGGGACATCGGCGAGTGCCTGGGCCTGGCGATCCGGGGGATCCGGGTCGGCGACGACCTGGCCGCCGCCCTGGCCGGCGCGGACGTGGTCATCGACTTCACCCACCACGAAGCGTCGCTCCGTCACCTGGAGATCGCCCGGGATCTGGGGAAAGCCATCGTGATCGGCACGACGGGGATTCCCGCCGCCTCGATGGACAGGGTCCGGGAAATCGCGAAAGACGTCCGTTGTGTCCTGGCGCCGAACATGAGCGTCGGAGTGAACGTCCTCTTCAAGGTCCTGGACCTCGTGGCGGGGATCCTCGGGGACGACTACGACGTGGAAATCGTCGAGTCCCACCACAACCTGAAGAAGGACGCCCCCAGCGGGACGGCCATGAAGATGGCCCAGGTCATCGCCGCCCGGCTGGGCCGCGACCTGGACCAGGTGGGGGTCTACGAGCGGAAGGGGCTGATCGGGGAGCGGACGAAAAAGGAAATCGGCATCCAGACCCTCCGGGGCGGAGACATCGTCGGGGAGCACACAGTGATGTTCGTCACCGGCGGCGAGAGGCTGGAGCTGATTCACCGCGCCCACAGCCGCGACAACTTTGCCCGAGGCGCTGTCCGCGCGGCCAAGTGGATCATCGACCGGCCCAAGGGCCTCTACGACATGCAGGACGTGCTGGGGCTGCGATCCTGAGGGATATCCGATGCAGGGGGAGGAACAGGCCGTTTCCGGCGTCCTGTGCTTCATCGGGATCGGGTCCAACCTGGACGATCCCCTGGAGCGCTGCCGGGAGGCCCTCCGCCGCCTGGCGGAGACGGACGGCGTAGGATCCATTCGTCCGGCGCCGTTCTTCAAGTCGGAGCCGGCGGGGCTGTCGGACCAGCCCTGGTTCGTGAACACCGCGGCGGAGATGCGCACCGTCCTGCCGCCGAGGGAGCTCCTGGGCAGGCTGAAGGAGATCGAGGCGGCCATGGGGCGGGTTCCGGGTCCCCGCTGGGGGCCCCGCAGGATCGACCTAGACATCCTCCTCTACGGCCAGGAGGTGGTCAAAGAGGGGGACCTCGTCATCCCCCACCCGGAGATGCACCGGCGTCGGTTCGTCCTGGTGCCGCTCCACGAGATCGCCCCCTGGGCGATCCATCCCGCCTTCGGTGTTTCCGTGGCGGGGCTCATGGCAAGACTGGAAGACCCGCTCCGGGTCCTTCCACTGGAGGAGTGAAGGGCATGTTCGGACTGATACGGCTGGCGATCATTCTCCTGATCCTGTACCTTCTCTACCGGCTGTTCCGCTGGATTTTCCTGCCCGGGGGGAAGGTTGTAAAGCCGCTGCCCCGTGAAGACAGCGGATCGCCGCGGGAGGACCTGGTGGAGGATCCCGTCTGCCACACCTACCTGCCGGCGAGCCAGGCGCGGAAGGCCCGGTTCGACGAACAGGATCTGTATTTCTGCAGCGAGGAGTGCCTCGAAAAATACCGCAGGGAACTCGAAGGAGAGCAAGAGGAATGAAATTTTTCATCGATACGGCGAACATTCAGGAGATCCGGGAAGGGCTCAGCCTCGGAATGGTGGACGGGGTCACCACGAACCCGAGCCTGGTGGCGAAGGAGAAGCGGAAGTTCCAGGATGTCGTCAAGGAGATCCTGGAGATCGTCGACGGCCCCGTCAGCCTTGAGGTGGTAAGCCTGGACGCGCCGGGCATGATCAAGGAAGGCCGGAAACTGGCGAAGCTGGGCAAGAACGTCGTCATCAAGGTTCCCATGACGACGGAGGGACTGAAGGCGACGAAGATCTTCGCCGGCGAGGGGATCGACGTCAACCAGACGCTCATCTTCTCCCCGCTGCAGGCCCTGATGGCGGCCAAAGCCGGTGCCGCCTACGTGAGCCCCTTCGTCGGCCGCCTGGACGACGTCTCCACCCGGGGCATGGAGCTGGTGGAGCAGATCCTCACGATCTACGGCAATTACGGATACGAGACGGAGATCATCGTGGCCAGCGTCCGCCACCCCATGCACGTGCTGGAGGCGGCCCTGATGGGTGCGGACATCGCGACGATCCCCTTCAAGGTCATCGCCCAGCTGGCACGCCATCCCCTGACGGACCGCGGGATTGACGCCTTCCTGGAAGACTGGAAGAAAGTTCCCGGGAAGTAACGGCCCCCGTGACGACCCGGAACAAGGGAATGGAGTAAGGAAAACGCAGATTCAACAGCCTGTCGAAGCCGGCGCGCCAACGCGTGCATACCGCTCATGCTGATCGACGTCCTCAAGCAATGGTTCGACCGACTGCCTCTCTCCCCGGCGGAGCGGAAGATCTTCAACCTTCCGAACACGCTGACGATGCTTCGCATCGCCGTGGTTCCGGTCCTCTTCTTCCTCCTGCTGTCGCCCGGGGAGACGTGGAGTCTCGTCATTGCCGGGCTCTTCGTCATCGCCTCCTTCACGGACATGCTCGACGGCTGGGTTGCCCGCCGGTACGGGATTGTCACCACCATGGGGAAGTTTCTGGATCCCATCGCCGACAAGCTCGTGGTGAACACGGCGATGATCCTGATGATCCCCATCGGCCGCATTCCCGCCTGGGTGGCGGCGATCATCGTGATCCGCGACTTTGTCGTCGACGGGGTCCGCTCCATCTCTTCGGCCGACGGGATCGTGATCGCGGCCAGCCCCCTGGGAAAGCAGAAGACCGTCTGCCAGGCCTTCGCCGTGACGGCCCTCATCATCCATTATCCCTTCCTGGGGGCGGACGCGCACCTGGTCGGGACGGTCCTGATCTACCTGGCCCTGGTCCTGACCGTCTGGTCCGGCCTCGAGTACCTGCTGAAATTCTACCGATCGGCCATCAGAAAGGACGTGGAGAGCGAATGAACACGCCCGGAGGGAAATCGTACGAGGCCCTGGACCGCCCGGAGATCCTGCGCGTCCTGTTCTACCCGCGCCCGGAGTGGGGATATCCCGACCGGGGCGCCTTCGAGCCCGTTCTCATTCCCGTGGGAGGGGACGTGGTTGTGGGGGGCCGGTTTCACCCGAGCCGGAAAGAGGGGCCAAATCTCCTCTTCTTCCACGGCAACGGCGAGATCGTGGCGGATTACGACGACATGGCGCCCCTGTTCACCCGGAGGGGCATGAACCTGCTCGCCGTGGACTATCGGGGATACGGCCGCTCCACCGGAACCCCGTCGCTGGCGTCGATGATGGCGGACAGCCATGCGGTCCTGACGTTTGCCCGGGACTGGCTGGAGAAGAACGGCCACACGGGGCCCCTCGTCGTCATGGGACGCTCCCTCGGCAGCGCCTCCGCCCTGGAGCTGGCCTCCGGCCACCCCGACGAAATCGATGGCCTCATCATCGAGAGCGGCTTTGCCTGGATCGGGCCGCTTCTGGCCCTCATGGGATTCCGCCTGGAGTTTTTCGGGCTCTCGGAGGAAGACGGACCGGAGAATCTCAGGAAGATCGGGACGTTCAAGAGGCCTACCCTGGTGATCCACGCCGAGTTCGACCACATCATCGCCCACCGGGAGGGGCAGGCCCTCTATGACGCCTCCCCGGCGGCGGTCAAGCGGATGCTTACCATCGAAGGGGCCAACCACAACGACATCTTCTACCAGGGCCTGGACCGTTATCTCGACGCCGTCGAGTGGCTGGCAAACGAGGCGGCGGCCGCCCGGAACAAATAGGTCGGGAAATAGATCCGTTTTTTTGCGATGCTGAAGAATCTGACCTGCTGATCTATTTGAGAGAGGACAGCCGCGCCAGCGTCTCCTCGCAGCCGCGGGCGATCCACCGGATGACGTCCCCGGCGGGAAGGATCTCCCGGACGGCGCCGACGGCCTGGCCGATCTGTAGTTCTCCTTCGGATAGATCCCCGTCGAACATCCCCAGCTTCGTCCGCTTCTCCCCGATGAGATCGAGCAGCTCCTGCTCTCCGGCGCCGCGGGCCTCCGCGTCGAGGACCCGCCGGGTCCACTCGTTCACGATGACCCGGGCGGGGATGAGCTTCTTGAGAACGAGAAACGTGCCCGTGGGGGAGGAGTCCACCATGGCCCGCTTGAAGTTCTCGTGGGCGCTCGACTCGACCGTGGCGGCCAGGCGGGTCCCGATCTGCACGCCCTCGGCCCCCAGGGCCAGCGCCGCCGCCATGCCCCGGCCGTCGTAGATGCCTCCGGCGGCGATGACGGGTATCCGGACGGCCGCGGCGGCCTGCGGCACCAGGACCATCGTGGTCAGCTCGTCCCGTCCGTTGTGTCCCCCCGCCTCGAACCCCTCCACCACCACCGCGTCGACTCCCGCCTCCTCGCACTTGACCGCCAGCTCCGGCGTGGCGGTGACATGAACGACCTTCATCCCGGCGTCCTTGAAGCGGGGCGTGAATTTCTTCGGGCTGCCGCCGGAGGTGAAGACAACGCGGACCTTCTCCGTAACCAGGATCCGGGCCATCTCCTCGGCATGCTGGAAGAAGATGGGCAGGTTCACACCCCAGGGCCTCTCCGGGCAGGCCTCGTGCATTTTGCGGAGATGCTCCCGGAGCAGGTCCGGGGTCATGGAGCCGGCGCCGATGAGGCCCAAGGCGCCCGCTTGGGTGGAGGCCGCCGCCAGCCTCCAGCCGCTGACCCAGATCATGCCCGCCTGGATGATGGGAAGCTCGATGCCGAACAATTCCGTGATGCGCGTCCTGAGCATGGCTGACCTCCTGCCGAATCGGTTGTCAAAGGCATTATATCAGAAGTGACACGTTGAAACTTCATGCAATCCGTGTATGTTAAATCAAACACGACTTCCGTTTCCTCTGCAACCAAAGGGTTCGTCAACCTGATTTCCCGTGAAGAAACCTTCCGTTATCCCGGAGGGCCCATGAGTCAAACCTTCAGGCGCACTTTCGCCGCACTGACAGGATGGGCCGACAAAACAAACCTTACGATCACTCATGAGAAAGGAGGCTGGATATTCGAAAAGCGGATGGATGTTGAAACGCAAAAGGATTTCTTTGCGTCCGGACAAGAGGGGTTATCTCCCGGTTGGCGCGAGAGATGAAAATCACCGCTGAGCTGCCTGGAGCCCGAGATCGCGTGAGAGCCCACCGGATAACCGAAACGTCGGCAAACCATGTTACGAGGAGCAAACCCGTTCAGAAAGGGGGCTGAATATGGACAAGCTGCTCCGGATCAATATGAGTGTCGAAGGGGGTCCCAAAGTAAGTGTGGAAGGGATGGGGGATTACGCGGGACTGGCGGGCAGGGCATTGACGTCCGCCGTCGTCTCCCGGGAAGTACCACCCCTGGCCCATCCCTTGGGTGAAGACAACAAACTGGTCATCGCTCCGGGAATGTTGAGCGGCACCCTCGCGGCCATGTCCGGCCGCATCTCCGTAGGCTGCAAGAGCCCTCTCACCGGGGGGATCAAGGAGGCCAACGCAGGCGGCCAGGGTTCCCAGGTGCTGGCCCGGCTCGGCTATGCCGCGATCATCCTGGAGGGAAAGCCCCGGGATGGCGATCTCTACAGGGTATTCATCAACAAGGACGGCGTCACCATCGTTCCGGACAACAGCCTGAAGGGGCTCGGGAACTACGACCTGGTCGACAGGATGAAAAAGGAGTACGGGGACAAAATCGCCTGCATTTCCATCGGCCAGGCCGGGGAGATGAAGATGTCCGCCGCGTCCGTGGCCTTTACGGACATGGAGCTCCGGCCCACCCGCCACGCCGGGCGCGGCGGGGTCGGGGCGGTCATGGGCGCCAAGGGGGTGAAGGTCATCGTCCTGGACGATACCGGCATGACGGCCCGCACCCCGAAAGATCCGGAAAAATTCAGGGCCGCCAACAGGGTCTTCGTGGAGGGTCTCCGGAAGCACGCGGTCACCGGGGAGGGCCTTCCCACCTTCGGCACCAACGTGCTCGCGAACGTCATCAACGAGGCGGGCGGATATCCTACCCACAATTTCCTCTGGGGACGTTTTGCCGGCGTGTCCCGGATCAGCGGGGAAACGGAGGCCGAGACGGAAGTCGCCCGTGGCGGCATTGCAACCCATGGCTGCCATCGGGGCTGTACGATCCAGTGCTCCGGCATTTACATGGACAAGGACGGCCACTACCTGACGAAGCAGCCGGAATACGAGACGGTCTGGGCCCACGGGGCGAACTGCGGGATCGACAATCTGGATGCGATTGCCATGCTGGACCGCCTGGACGACGATTTCGGCCTGGACACGATCGAGATGGGCGCAACCATCGGGGTGGCCATGGAGGCGGGGCTGGCCCGGTTCGGCGACGCGGAGGCGGCCATCCGCCTCATCCGGGAAGTCGGCAAGGGAACGCCCCTGGGACGCATCCTGGGAAACGGCGCCGCCGTGACGGGCAAGGTGTTCGGCGTGGAGAGGGTTCCCGTCGTCAAGGGACAGGCCCTGCCGGCCTACGATCCCCGGGCCATCCAGGGCATGGGAGTCACCTACGCCACATCGACCATGGGGGCGGACCACACGGCGGGCTACGCGGTCACCGCGAACGTCCTTCAGGTGGGGGGATCCGTGGATCCGCTGAAGGCGGAGGGGCAGATCGAGCTGTCCCGAAATCTCCAGATCGCCACAGCGGCCATCGACGCAACGGGGATGTGCCTCTTCATCGCCTTTGCGGTCCTGGATCAGCCCCAGACCTTCCAGGCCCTGCTGGATCTGCTCAATTCGTTTTACGGACTGGAGCTGACCGGCGACGACGTGACCGCGCTGGGGAAAAAGATCCTGACGATGGAGCGGGACTTCAATCAGCGGGCCGGATTTACCAGCAGGCAGGATCGGTTGCCTGAGTTCTTCAAAAAAGAGCTCCTCCCGCCCCACAATGCTGTGTTTCTGGTCTCCGATGAAGATCTGGACAAGGTTTTCAACTGGTAGTAAATCTTCTTCTCTCAGGAATGGGGAGTGCCGTGTGCGGCCTCCCCGTTCTCATCTTTCGTCCCGGGTGCCGGAATGAGCGATGAACCGTCTGATCAACTCCCCACAAACGGACCGAACCGCCTCCTCCTGACCGTGAAGGCGGAGTTCGTTCCGTTCTTCTTTCCACTCCTGCAGAAGGGGTTCGTACAGAAAACGGAGGTCGGCTGCAGCCTCCGGGAACTCCTCGCCGAGCGGTTCGGCGTCCCCGCTGAATACATCGAAAACAGGATCCAGACGGTCTTTCTGGACGGCAAGCCCGTGGACGACATGGATGCCGCCGTGGTCCGGGACGGGGCGGTCCTGGCGCTCTCTTCCGCCATGCCCGGCCTCTTGGGCGCGATCATGCGCAAAGGGGGGTACTATTCAAGGATGCGGAGCCCCATCGGCCAGGGGACGGGCGGCGATGCGCAGCGGCGGGCGGACGGGCAGGTCGTCGTGAAGCTCTTCAACCTGACCGTCCGGGAACTGGGGCCCCTGTTTCTGGAAAGGGGAATCCGGATCGATCCGGAGGACCTGAAAAACCTCTTCCGGAATCGGCCGGAGGCTCTGGAGGAGGGCTGTGTGGAGGCCGCGGCGGACGGCAGGCGGGTCGATCCGGCGCAGCTCCCGGCCTTGGACTTTCCCGGGACACAGGTATATCTCAAACTCCGGACAGCCTGAATCAGCCTCCCGCCACCGGCGGGAAAATGCCGACCCGGTCCCCCTCGTGCAGGATCTCGTCGCTCCGGGCGCGAAGGCCGTTCAGAAAGATGAGCTTGACTTTGTCCAGGGGGACCTGGAGATCCTGGAGGATCGCGAGGATGGTCGTTCCCTCGCTCACTTCGCGGATCCTGTCCCCCGGTGCCCCCGGGTCGCGGGGGAGGTAGCGGGCCAGAGAGGCGTACAGGTTCAGTTCGACTTTCATCCTGGAACTCCTCGCTTCCTTCGCAATCCGGACCTGCTTTCTCCTTCCATTCCGTTTGTTCCGTCTTTCACGAAATAGATACCTTGTCCCGGGGCGCCGGTCAACCGGCTGCTGCAAGCCAGGAAAGGGGGTTTCCCAATGACGTCGGACATCCATCTCCGTATCCGTGAGAAGGCAGCCCGAATCACCGACCCGGCGGGGCGCGAACTTGCCGTCCTGGAGGACCCGTCCGCCCTGGAGATCTCCGCCCTCTGCGGCCCGGACCTGCACGAGATCTACCGGGAGGCGCTGGGGATCGGTGTTTATCCCGGCCGCTACGTCCGCAACCTGGACGTCATCTCTCCGACGGAGCAGCTCAAGCTGGCCGAGGCGCAGGTTGCCGTCGCCGGTGCGGGGGGGCTGGGCGGGCAGGTCATCCTGCTCCTGGCGCGGATCGGCGTCGGCCGGCTGGTGGTCGTCGATCACGACCGGTTCGACGAAACGAACCTGAACCGCCAGGCCCTGTGCAGCCGGGAAACCCTGAACAGGCCGAAAGCGGAAGCCGCCGTGGAGGTCGTGGCCTCCGTCAATCCCGGGGTCCGGGTGATCCCGCACCGGACGAAAATCGGCGCTTCAAACGCGGAGTCGCTGCTGGCCGGCGCCGATGTGATCGTCGACGCCCTGGACAACGTGCCGGACCGGCTGGTGCTGCAGGAGAGGGCCCGGCGGCTTGGGGTTCCCCTGGTGCACGGCGCGCTGGCGGGTTTTGAGGGCCGGGTCATGACGATCTACCCGGGAGATCCGGGCCTGGAGCAGCTTTACGAACCTGCGGCAGCCGAGGCCGACCCGGAGCGGCCGGAGGCCCTTCTGGGCGTTCCGGCGGTGACCGCCGCCGTTGTCGGTTCCCTCCAGGCCATGGAAGTGCTCAAGATCCTCCTGCATCGCGGGAAGCCGTTCCGGCAGATCATGGCGCACATCGACCTGGAGAGCGGTCGTTTCGAGGAGTTCCGCTTCGACGGGACGGGGGAGGGCGGATTGCCACACCGGGAATCGAAGCCCCCTCTAACGTAATGCTCCAACATGGGAAACGCCATGTGCCGTCCAGGTTTCCTTTGACATGAAATATAATCGTATCTTATGGTTCTGCCGCAAGAAAAGGCTTTCTGGAGGGAAACTACTTTCAAGGAGGGAAAGACGGATGAAGAGATTGCTGTCAGTCTTAATGATCGTGGTGTTCACCCTGGCCGGATCCGCATTTGCCATGGAAATCAAGTTTGCGCACGTGGTGAACGAGAAGGACGCTTTTCACGTGGCGGCGTTGAAGTTCAAGGAACTCGTGGAGAGCCGAACCCAGGGCGCGCTTACCGTCACCATCTTTCCCAACGCGAAACTGGGAGACGAGCGCACGCTCCTGGAGCGGATGAAGATGGGCATTGTCGATGCGGGAATCATCACCAGCGGCCCGATCATCAATTTTGTTCCTTCCTTTGGAGTGATCGATCTTCCATTTCTTTTCCGGGATCCCAAACACGCTTACAAAGTCCTCGATGGAGGCATCGGGCAGAAACTGATGGCCGATCTGGAATCCCAGGGCTGGAAGGGTCTGGCCTTCGGCGAGAGGGGATTCCGCAACCTGACGAACAGCAAGCGCCCCGTGAATACACCCAATGACATCAAGGGATTGAAGATCCGGGTCATGCAGAATCCGGTCTATGTGGATTCTTTCAAGGCCCTGGGAGCCAATGCCGTGCCGATGGCCTGGACGGAGGTCCTCACGGCGCTTCAGCAGGGAACGGTGGATGGGCAGGAAAATCCCCTCAACGTCATCATGGCGTTCAAACTTTATGAAACGCAGAAATATCTGAGCATCACACGCCACGCCTATGCCCCCGCCCCCATCATCATGAGCATGAGCACCTGGAAAAAACTCACCCCCGCCCAGCAGGGAATCGTCAAGAAAGCCGCCCAGGAAGCGGCCGAATACGAACGGGCCTGGGACAACCGGATGGAGGCTGGCTGGCTGAAGGAACTGAAGGCGAAAGGCATGGTCGTGGCATCGCCAAACCTGAATTCCTTCCGCAAGGCCGTCAAGCCGGTCTATGACCAGTACACACCCAAATACGGAAAAGGCCTGATCGAATCCATCCAGAACACGAAGTGATGGAATCCGTGACGGCGTCGGAGCGGAAACGGGGAGAGGGGGCGGCAATCGCCTCCTCCCGCCTTTTGCAGTTGAGTGACCGGATCAACGGCTGGAGTGAAAAACTCCTGTTCGTGCTGATGCTGGCCATGATCTTTTTTACCACCATTCAGGTTGTCTTTCGGGTCTTCTTCACCGCATTTTCCTGGACCGAAGAGATCACCTGCTTCCTCCTTTTTTTCGCATCCCTGGTGGGGGCTTCCGTGGCATTCAAGAGAGGCTCCCACATTGCGGTGACGTTCGTCGCCCAGCGCCTACCCGGGGCGGTGCAAAAGGCCCTGGCGATCGGCGTTCATCTCCTCGGGATCCTCTTCTTCGCTGTCATTGCAATTCACGGAACCCTGCTCATGGGGACCGAATCCCAACAGCTGTCGCCGGGCCTGCAAATTCCAATGTTTTGGATCTATGTTGCCTTTCCCGTCATGGGTGCGGTGATCATCCTGCACCTTCTGGCCGGGATCCGGCAGACGATCAAGAAGGTCTGAGTCATGGGCTGGATCCTTTTCGGAAGCTTTTTCGTCTTCCTGCTCGTCGGCGTTCCCGTCGGACTGGCGGTGGGCCTCTCCGCACTCATCATCTTTGTCGTTTCGGGCATTCCCCTGCAGATGGTGCCCCAGACCTTCTTTGAAGGAAGCAGCTCCTATGCCCTGGTTGCCGTCCCCTTTTTCATCCTTGCCGGAGACATTCTGGCCCGGGGAGGCATCTCGGAGCGGATTCTGGCCATCGCCGAAGCGACCATCGGGCGAATCCGGGGAGGCCTTGGAATCGTGGCCACCTGCACGTCCATGTTCATCGCCGCGATTTCCGGTTCCGGGGCGGCGACCACGGCGGCGGTGGGCGCATCGCTCCTGCCGGAGATGAACAAGAAAAAATACGACACGGATTTTTCCGCGGCCCTCATCGCGTCCTCCGGAACCATTGGTGTCGTCATCCCGCCCAGCGTTCCCATGGTTCTCTACGCGGTCATCGCCGGGGAATCCGTGGCCAAGCTCTTCATGGGAGGCTTCATTCCGGGAACCATGATGGGAGTCGGCCTGATCACGTATGCCATCTGGTATTCGAACCGGCAGGGCTATCCCGCCAGCGAAAAGCTTTCTGCCCGAATGGTCGCCCAGCGCTTATTCAATGCCCTCTGGGGACTTATGACCCCCGTAATCATCCTGGGTGGTATTTTTGCCGGCTATTTTACGCCTTCGGAAGCGGCTGCCATCGCCGTCGATTATACGCTGCTCATCGCCTGGCTCGTCTACAGGAGCCTGACCTTCAGGCGGTTCTATGAGCTGGTGGTCGGCGCGGGGGTCACGTCCGCCCTGATCATGTTCATCATCGGCACCGCGAAAATCTTCGGCTGGGGGCTTGCCTTCTATGAAATCCCCGAAGCCGTGGCCAAATCCATGCTCGTCATCGCCGGAAACAGTGTTTTCCTGATTTACCTGATCATGACCATCATTATCCTCATCGCCGGATTTTTCATGGAGACGGCTTCCGCCCTGATTATTTTGACGCCGATTTTCCTTCCCCTCATTGCCGCAATCGGGGGTGACACCGTTCATTTCGGCGTGATCATGACGATCGGCCTGGCCATCGGCATGGCGACCCCACCCATGGCCATCAACATTTTCGTGGCCAGCGCAATCAGCGGCCGCTCCCTGGAGCAGATCAGCAGGGCGATCTGGCCCATGGTCATCATTCTCGTCGCCGTGCTTCTGATCTGCACCTATTTCCCCTGGTTTGTCATGGTCCTGCCGAAGGCCTTCATGGGCGTGCAATAGAAGACGCCTTTTCCTCTATGATCCGGGGTCGTGTCAAAAATCTTTCGATTTCTGCATTGCCGGAAGCCGTTCCGGCCGTGCATGGCGCACATCCACCTGGAGAATGGCCGCCTCGAGGAGTTCCGGTTCGATGGAACGACGTGGGCGACGACGATCCCGGTTCGGGACATGAACCCCTCATCCGATTCCATGAAGCGCCAATCCGCCGGACGGAACGGCAATTCCAGCCGCCACGTCGTTATTGTCTCCGGTTTTCTAAAACCATGCTATCTCCGGATGGACGGGTGACGACGCCGGCGAAACGTCCTGCAGGGTGGACCGGCTTTCAGAATATTGGAGCTACTCTTTTAAGAGTGGTGGTCGAAGCCGTAGGTTTTGTTTTTTAGCAGACCATCAAGACGCCTTCCTGAAAGGTATTTTCCCATTTTTGTGTTATTTCACGGGATTTCAGGTAATAATCACAAAACTGTTTGGGGGAATGAACCCGTTGTTGCAAGTGAGGATAGATTTTGGCGACGGATGCAGAAGCTCAGACACAGCTGACAAGGAAGCGATACAACCGGATTGCCTGGTTCTATGACCGAATGGAGTCCCTTCCGGAGGTCTTCTTTTCCGGGTGGAGAGGGCGACTCCTGGCCCGGGCACAGGGAAAAATACTCGAGATCGGAGTCGGAACCGGCAAGAATTTCCAGTATTATCCTGCCGGTGCCGACGTCACGGGGGTCGACATTGCCGACCGGATGATTACTATAGCTAAAAGGAAGGCCGCCGAACGCGGGCTGCCTTTCCGGCTCGAGGAGGGAGACGCGCAGGACTTGGCCTGGCCGGACGACTCCTTTGACACGGTCGTGGCGACATTCTTATTTTGCTCCGTTCCGGATCCGGTGAAGGGCCTCCGGGAGCTCCGCAGGGTTGTCAAGCCCGATGGCAGGGTCCTGCTCCTGGAGCACGTGCGGATCGACGGGCCGTTGATGGGCCGGCTGATGGACTGGCTGAATCCGCTGGTCGTCCGCATCGTGGGGGCCAACATCAACCGGCGGACGGTGGACAACGTGAGGGCCGCGGGCTTCGTGATCGAGGAGATGGAGCATCTGGGGCCGATGAAGATGGTCAAGATGATGATCGCCCGTCCGGACAAGGCGCGGTCTGATGAAGGAGGGAAGCCATGATCAGCTACGGATTCACAAAGGAATCGAGCCTCCCGTTCGAGAAGGTCCGGGAGGCCGTCACCGAGGAACTTCAAAAGGAAGGCTTCGGAATCCTCACGGAGATCGACCTCCGGGAGAAGTTCAAGGAGAAGCTCGGTGTCGACTTCAAGAGATACGTGATCCTTGGGGCCTGCAATCCACCGAATGCGTACAAGTCCGTTCAGGCGGAGGAGAACATCGGGCTGATGCTACCTTGTAACGTGATCATCTATGAACGGGGAAACAGGACGGTCCTGTCGATCGTCAGGCCGACGGTGGCTATGCAGATGATCGACAACGTGGAGTTGAAGTCCATTGCCGAACTCATTGAGAAAAAACTGAAAAATGTCTTCGATGCGGTTCCATAGGAGGCAGCCATGAAGATCTTGCGTTTTCCGGTTCTATTGCTCCTTATTGCCGGCCTTACGGCTTGTGCTGCGGATTATCCCTACGGTCCGGGGGGTGGCTGGGGACACATGATGTATTACGGTTATGGAGGAGGGTTTATGTGGATCCTGTTTCTCGTCGCAATCGGCGTCCTGGTCTACTTCATCGTCCGGAACGCCAAGACAGGAGGGAGTGCGGGGGAGCCGGGGGAGACCCCCCTCGACATCCTGAAGAAGCGCTATGCCAGGGGTGAAATCACAAAGGAGGATTTCGACCGGATGAAAAGGGACCTTTCTGAGTAGACGGCTGACAGAGACAGGGAAGAAGTTTTGAGAAAGGAGGAAGGCATGAAAAAGAGCGCGATCTTGATCGGGTTTGTCCTATTAACAATGCTCATTGCCTTGCCGGCGATGTCCCAGCCACGCTGGGGCTATGGGCAGGGATATGACAATGAAGGCAGTTACGGCGGGCCTTGGATGGGACGGGGCTGGGGACCGGATTATGGAATGGGCCACGGCGAAATGATGGGGTATGGGGTGTATGCCTACGTACCGCAGAAACTCCCGGTTCCCAAAAGCAAGGAGTGGATCGTCAAACTAAGGGAGATCCTTGCACTGGAGCGACTTTCCTACGAACAGTACGCAACAGACGCAGACAAATACAACACGTACATGCCCTACCGGATGGTCATTCCCCAGGAGCAGGACCATGTGATGACGATTGAGCGTCTATTCGCCGCCTACAGTCTCCCCGCAGACGGGAAGCCCGCAGCGGTAAAAGACACAAAGAGCCTTGAGGACGCCTACCAGCTGTGTGTGAAAATGGAACGCGACCTGATCCCGCGTTACGAATGGCTGATTCGGAACGCGGAGGACCGAGACACAGCAGGTGTCCTTAATGAACTCTTGATCCAGACGCGTTACCACCTTGCCATGTTCGAGCATGCCCTGCAAGTTGGGGGTTGGCATGGTAGAGGGCCGCGGGGCTGGAGAGGTCGGGGCCCTGGCATGATGTGGGGTTGGTAAAAGGTTTTCTTGCAAGTGAGGAAAACAAGGACTGGTTTGCATAACCCTGTTTCCCTGAAGGAACGGGGTTTTTTCATTGTGGGAGAAACTACGTCCCTTGGCTTGGTATTTGAAGGTTCCCTGTAAAAACGCTGGAAAGGAGAGCGCCATTTAAAAAAAGTTCCGGTTGGCAGTTGTCAACGGTCAGGATCCGGACGGTACACAAAATGCACATGGGATCCACCAGTCAAGGAAGCGGAAATGGATCACGAAGGAAGGTCGCAGGACATGCATGAAAGTCACGGTGGCCCTGATATGGAACGGCACCAGATGCATAAAGGCCATGAGGCCCACGAAGGAATGCGGGCTCCGGACCACCGCGGGCATGAAATTCACGGCAGAAAAGGGCACGCCGGCCATCATGCCCACATGGTCGCTGAGTACCGGAAGCGCTTCTGGGTCTCCCTGGCCGTGACCATCCCCATCATGCTTTTGTCCCCCATGATCCAGTCTTTTCTCGGGTTCAGGGAGGGGGCAAGATTTCCCGGTAACGCTTACATCCTCTGGGCCCTTTCTTCGGCCGTTTTCTTTTACGGCGGCTGGCCGTTTCTGAAAGGCATCCATGAAGAACTGGCCAAGAAAGAGCCCGCCATGATGACCCTGATCGCCGTGGCGATTACGACAGCTTACACGTACAGCAGTGTTGTCGTGTTCGGGCTGAGAGGCAAACTGTTTTTCTGGGAGCTTACCACGCTGATCGACATTATGCTTCTGGGCCACTGGATTGAGATGAAATCCATCATGGGGGCCTCACGCGCCCTGGAGAAATTGGCACAGCTCATGCCCTCCACCGCCCACAAAGTCGCGCCCGACGGCTCCACCCGGGAAGTATCCCTAGGCGAGTTGAAGGTAGGAGACAGGGTCCTCATCAAACCCGGTGAGAAGATCCCCGCGGACGGCGACGTGATCGACGGGGAGACATCCGTGAACGAGGCCATGCTCACCGGGGAATCGAAACCGGTCATCAAACAGGCAGGAGGACGGGTCATCGGCGGTTCGATCAACGGCGAGGGATCCATTACCGTCGAGATCCAGAATACCGGCGGGGAGTCCTTTCTCTCCCAGGTTATCGAGCTTGTCCGGCAGGCCCAGGAAAGCAAATCCAGGACCCAGGATCTGGCGAACCGGGCGGCCCTCTGGCTGACAATCACCGCCCTCGGCGGGGGGACCATCACCCTGTTCATCTGGCTGGCCATCATGCACAGTGATTTTTCCTTTGCACTCGAGCGAATGGTCACCGTCATGGTGATCACGTGCCCTCATGCCCTGGGGCTCGCAGTCCCCCTGGTCGTCGCCGTTTCCACGGCACTCGCGGCCGGGAGCGGTCTCCTGATACGGAACAGGGCTGCATTCGAAAAGGGGAGAAACATCCAGGCCATCATCTTCGACAAAACGGGGACCCTGACTCAGGGGAAATTCGGCATCACCGACACGATTGTCTTTTCAGACGACATCGAAGAAAGGGAACTCCTCAAGTTCGCCGCTTCCGTGGAAGCGCGCTCGGAGCACCCCATCGCGCAGGGAATCGTCTCATCCGTGAAGGAATCCTCTCCTGTTGAGGGTTTCAAGGCCATTCCCGGCAAGGGGGCGGAAGGACAAGTCGAAGGCATAGAGGTGAAAGTCGTCAGCCCCGGCTATCTCAGGGAAAACGGAATCAGCGTGAAGGATGAAAGGATCGAAAAGCTCAGTTCCCAAGGGAAGACCGTGATCTTTGTCATGGTGGATGGAACGCTCAAAGGCGCCGTTGCCCTTGCCGATATCATCCGGCCCGAATCGAGAGAAGCTGTTTCAAGGCTCAAGGAGATGGGCATCCGCTGCATGATGCTTACCGGGGACAACAGGCTCGTGGCCAAATGGGTTTCCGACGAGATCGGGCTGGACGAATACTTCGCCGAAGTGCTGCCACAGGAAAAGGCCGAAAAAGTCAAGCAAGTTCAGTCCCGGGGCCTGATTGTCGCCATGACCGGAGATGGTGTAAATGACGCCCCGGCACTCGCACAAGCCGACGTTGGGATCGCCATCGGCGCAGGCACAGACGTGGCGGTGGAGACGGCGGATATCGTCCTCGTAAAAAGCAATCCCCTGGATGCCGTTGCGATCCTCGGACTCTCACGCGCGACCTACAGGAAGATGGTCCAGAACCTCGCCTGGGCCACAGGCTACAACACCTTCGCTATTCCCCTGGCGGCCGGTGTGCTTTACAAATTCGGCATCCTCCTGTCTCCCGCCATGGGCGCGGTTCTCATGGCCTTGAGCACGGTCATCGTGGCGATCAATGCGCGGTTTCTGAGGGTGTCCAGGTGAACAGTGGCAAAGCGAATAGCTTCTGCTGCCACCCCTCCAGAAGCTATCTCAGTTGATGGGAACCAACACTCCCCCAATATTTGTAGGTGAAATCAGATCAGGGACATACTCCCAAGAGACGTCACAGGAAGCATCTCCCTTATGGCTTGGACGACGCGGAAGCCGCTCAAGGATCGATGATTACTGGATGTCTTCGCGGGCAGGTTCCATAGATCGCAACGTCACCGATATCCCGCCGCCCGGACCTGGCGGAGCGTCGGGATTCCTTCCCGGCCGCCGAGGCGGCGGCTCACCCTTGCGGCGGCCCAGGCGCCGAAGTCGAGGGAGCGTGCGTGCTCCCAGCCGTTCAGGAGGCCATAGACGAATCCGGCGTGGAAGACGTCGCCGCAGCCCGTGGTGTCCACCGCCCTGGCCGGCCAAGCGGGCTTGCGGACGATCCGGCCGTCGAGGAGGGCGGCGTATCCCTCCGCGCCCAGGGTGACAGCGACGAGACCCGGCCCCAGGGCCGCCATCCGCTTCAGGGCCTCCCCGGGGAAGTCGTCCCCCGCCAGGGCACGGCCGAAGGTCTCCGAGGCGATGAAGCAGTCGCTTCGCCTCGCCAGGTCCAGCATTCCCTCCCGGAGCGTCCCGGCGTCGACCACGACGGGGATTCCCGCCTTCCGGGCCTCGTCCGCGGCGAACAGGGCCGACTCGATGAACAGGCCGTCGGTGTGAAAGGCATGGGCCCGGAGGAGCCTCTCCAGGTCCACTTCTTCAGGACGGAGGGGATCGCCGGTGGGGCGCTGCCAGAAGATGGTGCGGCGGCCTTTCCGGGCCGGCTCGGCGAAGATGAAGGCCTGCTGGGAGAGGGCGCCGGGGCGTGTGACGAGGCCTGCCGTGTCGATGCCCTCGGCAAGGAGGGACGCGCGGATGGCATCGCCGGCCGTGTCGTCGCCGACGACCCCCGCGAAGGTGCAGGCGACCCCCCACCGGGACAGGGCCGCCAGGGCCGTGGCGACGGGACCGCCCCCCTGGACGGTCAGCCCGGAAAACTCGCATTTCACATCCGGCGGCGGGTAGGCCGCGATCCTCCCCAGGGCATCCAGGGAGCACTGCCCGAGGCCGAACACGCGGTGCTGCGGGGAGGTCGCTTTCCGTCTCATCTGTGAACGGTCAGAGGGGCGGTTCCTGCCGGGCCGGCGCCTCCCGGCCGTTGTTCACGGCGGACAGGGCAAGATCGCATTCCCGGCGGATGTAGTCCGGCATGGAGTTGCGGGAGGCATGGGTCAGGATCTCCTCCGCCCAGGGCTCCCGGATCGTCCCGAGGGAGCGGAGCAGGAGGACTTCCTTGTAGGTCCGCGGGGGATAGACTCGCTGCACGGTCTTCCTCTCCGGGTAGAAGTACCGGCTGTAGCCCTTGCGGACGGTCCTCCCGTAGACGTTGACGGTGACGGCCACGGTGTCGTTGATGTTTTCCATCTGGTGGATCCCGTCGTCCAGGGGGCGCACCACGGTGATCTCCCGGGGCATGAGGATGCGGTCCGCCGTCTCCTCCAGCTCGGCAAACCCCTCGACGGTCCCGTCGTCGAGGCGGCGGAATTTCCGCTCCCGGATCTTGTTGATGTAGGACCCGACGATTCCCCAGGCGCCGTGGTCGTGGACCGTGTCCATGGAGCCGGGTTCCCAGATGTAGGCCAGGATCTGGAACGAGCCGTCGGGATGGCGGTGGAGGGTGATCTCGTTGGGCCAGAGGGAGGGCTTCTGCTCGGCCAGGAGCGCCCGGTCCGTCAGGAGCCGGTCGATGAACTCGGCGAACCACTCGCGGCGGCCCAGGAGCTCCGTCAGGAGAAGTCGCCCCTCGCGAAGGACGGTCGCCGTGTCCTGCTCTGCTTCGAGGAGGCTGTGAAAGAGGGAGTTGAACTCGGTCAGATTCATGGTCAGCGAAACCTCCGTTGTTGTTCTGTTCCCGGCGGTCCGCACCGGGGCGGTCCGGACCGTGCGGTCCCGGCGTTTCTCCTCAAGGGGTCCCGTACCGGCGGACGTGGGTCCAGGAGCGGTATCGCGGATCGTCCGGATCCGCCGCCAGCGCTTCAGCCTCCTGGCGGTACTTCTTCATGGCTCCTTTTTCCCGGTAGAGCTTGCGGTCTTCCCCGATGGGGCAAACCTTCGTGCAGATCCCGCATGGGTAGCAGCGGCGGCGGGTCAGCTCCTCCGCCATCTCCAGGCAGGCCGGCATGTTGTAGTCACCGACGACCCGGTCCTTCCGGAGGGTGATGGCCTTCTTGGGACAGCAGTCGGCGCAGGCGCCGCAGCGGATGCAGAGGTCCTTTTCCAGGGGGGTGTCGGCAGGCAGGTCGGCCGCCGTGAAGACCGAGACGAAGCGGACCCGGGGACCGAAGGCCGGCGTCAGGAGGCAGTGGCTCGCCCCGACGGTTCCCAGGCCGGCGTAGTACGCCGCCATGACGTGGCTGAAGGCCGCCACGGGCCGCTCATGGAAGGGCTTCAGGCTGCTGAAGCCGTCCCGGGGAAAAAAGTAGGAGGCCACCCCCAGGCGGTTCAGGAGCATGGTGAGATCGTAGGCCAGGAGGTCCAGCTTCCGGTTGACCGTGCGGTACAGTTCCATGTGGACGATGGAGGGTGTCGTCTCCACCATGGGCAGGGGCATTCCGAGGCCCAGAACGACAACGCTCCGGGCGGGCGGCCACAGGGCGGCGGGGCGGAAGTCCGGCGGGACGCGGCCGTCCTTGTCCCAGCGGTCCGCGGGGGCGATGCCCACCAGGTCGGCGCCGGCATCCCGGCTGAATGCGATGATCTTTTCTCTCAGGGCCTGGGGATCCACGGGGAAGTCTCGATTTCAGGAAGTCTCGATTTCCGTTGCAATCCGGGGAACTCTAATCTATTTTGCCTGCGGTGTAAACGTCGAAGTCCCATTCCTGAAGAAACCGGGCCGATCCCATGATTCCCATCCGCGACTCCGTCCGTTCCCGCCGCTTCCCGGCCGTCAACACGGTCCTGATCGTGCTCAACGTCGCCTTTTTCCTGGTGGAGGTCGCCCAGGGAGAGGCCCTGGAGACGTTCCTCCTGACCTGGAGCCTGGTGCCGGCCCGGCTCACCAATCCCTCCCTGTCGGCTTACTTTTCCTGGTTCCACCAGGCATCGACCTTCGTCACCTACATGTTTCTCCACGGTGGCTTCTGGCACCTGCTGGGCAACATGTGGTTCCTCTACATCTTCGGCGACAATGTGGAGGACCGGCTCGGGCATCCCCGGTACCTGCTGTTCTACCTCCTCTGCGGAATCGCCTCGGGGGTGATCCATTTCATCTCGGCACCGGGATCGCCGATGCCCACGGTGGGTGCCAGCGGGGCCATCGCCGGCGTCATGGGGGCCTATCTCGTCCTCTATCCCCGGGCGCGGGTCCTGACGTTGATCCCGATCATCATCTTTCCCTGGTTCGTCGAAATCCCGGCCTTTGTCTTCCTGGGGATCTGGATCCTCGTCCAGTTCCTGAGCGCCGCCCTGACGGCGGGCCAGGCCTCGGGCGTGGCGTGGTGGGCCCACGTCGGCGGATTCATTGTGGGAATTGCGTTCCTGAAAATCATACTTTGGCTTCCGGAGACCGGCATGTCCAGAAAGATGGGCGAGGCCACCGTCCGGGAGCGCAGCCCGCGCCTGCAGAGAACCGGCGCCCTGGAGAGGGAAGGGGAGGGGAATCTCCTGGGCGTCCTGGAGATCACTCCCCGGGAGGCCCGGGAGGGAACGAAAAAGGTCGTGACGGTCCCGAGCGGCATCCGGGACCGGCTCATCCGGGTGGCCGTGCCGCCGGGCGTCCGGGACGGGACGGTCCTGCGCCTTCAGGGAGGAGGGGTACCGGGAGAGGCAGGCGGACGAGGCGATCTCTTCCTGACGGTGCGCGTTTCCTGAAACGCTGCCACCGGCGGTGCGTTTTCAGCCATCCGCTTTCTTGTAGAAATCCGGGTACAGCTTCTGTGCGCATTCCGGGCACAGGCCGTGGCTGAACGACACGTCGATGCGCTGTGACAGGTAAGCCTCCAGCTGGTTCCAGCTTCCCTCGTCGTCGCGGATTTTTTTGCAGCTTGCGCAGATTGGAATGAATCCGGCAATCGTCTTGATCTCTTCCCTGGCCGTCTTCAATTCGTGATTGATCCTCTGGCCGTTGAGAATGATCAGCCCGATGTCCACAATCACGTACACCTCGAGTCCGACGAGAATCACCACCTGGTTGATCAGGCCCACGGACAGGACCTCGGCGGGTTCCTGCGGGCCCATGAAAGTGGAGACGGCCCGCAGGATCGGAAAAACGGAGCAGAAAATGAAAAACCAGGAGAACGTCATGTCTCTTCCGGGAATAACAGCAGGGAGGTGCCTGTAAAGGATATATGCGGCCAACAGACAGAGGGACGCCTGGACCAGCGAATAGACGATCACCCGGAGGGGATAGCTGGGCCACAGGTACGTGAAACAGAGGATGAAGACAAGAAACAGGGCCATCGTCGCGGCATAGGACCTGTTCCGCGGATTCCGCGTCGCAAACAGGCTGAGTCCGCTGGTAATCAGCATCATGGCGGCCAGCAGCAGGACATCGGCAACGATGATGCTCAAAACGTCCGTTATGATATTCCGCTGGCTGATCAGAATCATGCCCGCGGCATTGAGCAGGGATGCAAAGGTCCAGCGCAGGAAACCGGGGTAGGTCTGCTGGTGTTCCCAGATGTAAAGCATGCAGAAGAACAGGACCAGGGACGTGAACCCCGAGACGAAGATCAGCGTGCGCATATCGAGTGGATCCATGATGGGTTCCTCGCTTTGGCGGCCTGCCGCCCGCCGTTTCCGGATCGTTCGGGCCGCCGGGTGAACGACCTGCCGGCAGCATGGAAAACGCTGGTCTGCACACGCGGAGTTTAGTAGACTCCCGGCGCGGTGCGGGACGCGGAAGTCTTTCCGGGAAAAGCCCGGTCGAACCGGGGTCCGGCCGCCGGTTTCAGGGTCCGGATCAGGCGGCGGGCGCTCTTTTCCAGGTGGCGATGTATTCCCGTCCGGGAGCCTCCGGCGGGGACGCCTCGACGGCCCACTGCCCGTCCAGTCCGAGTTCCCGGGCCGCCGCCTCGAAGTGGCACATGGCGATGCCCAGGTCGACGTTCTGGAGACGGATGCCGCCGGGGAAATCTCCGTACCGGGGCGTCCGTTTCAGGAACAGGTGGTGATCCGCTCCCCGGCGGAGGATGCGCCAGGGCTGTTTGTTCGACGCTGACGGCCCGAGCCGGACGCATTCGAGCACCGGCACCCAGGGGCCTGCCGCGTCGCGGTCGAGGGACCGGTCCCAGGTCTCGCTGAAGAAAAGATCGCCCCAGGGCATGCGTTTGTCCGAAGAGGCGGTAAAACGGAAGATCCGGTCCGTCAGGGTGCGCTTTCCCGCCGGGTAGCCCACCGGCGTCACGGCCGGGATGATTTCGTCCTCCGTGAGGTTCATGGCGGAGGCGAAGCCGCTCCGGCTGAAGGTGCCGCCGAGCCAGCAGGTTCCAAGGTTCTGCTCCGTCGCGCGGAGGATCATCGTCTCCATGGCGTGGCCGAAGTCTTCCATGGCGCGCGCACCCGCCATCACCGCGCCGGCGAGGAACGTCCTGGCGCCCCGGATCACGCCGTAGGTCCCCAGCCGGGCCTGTCCGGGATCCCCCCCGTCGAGGTCGAGCAGGGTGAAGCGGACCCGGTTTCCGAAAGGCGTCCGGCGGACCTCCGCCAGGGCCTGCCGAAGCGATTCGGTGTCCATCGGTTCGAGGGGACGGCCGTCAAAGGAGCGGCAGGAAACGCGCCTGCCGACGATCTCGATCACGGATTCCATGACAACCCCGGTGAAGTTCGGCGTCCCCGGGCCGCCGGACCTCCCGGAACAGACCGGGGAGGGCGATTCGCGGGCATGCCGGATAAAGCCGAAAGAAAACGATACTTTCCTATCATCCTCTGCATTTCCTTTGCCGTTTTCATGGTACGCCTGGACGGCTACATCGTCAACATCTCCCTGCCGACCATCGCCCGGTACTTCAAGGTAGGCACCGGCGAGGTGTCGTGGATTGTTCTGGCCTACCTCCTGGTCATGACCGGCTGCATGCTGATTCTCGGCAAACTCGGCGACCGGTTCGGGCTGAAGCGGATCTTTCTTTTGGGCTATCTCGTCTTTTCCGTCTCTTCGCTGTTCTGCGGCCTGGCCCCGACCATCCACGCCCTCGATCTTTCCCGCGCCGTCCAGGGGATCGGCGGCGCCATGATGATCGTCAGCGCCTTTGCGATCGTTTCCCGGCTCCTTCCGGAGCATCTCACCGGCTGGGCCTTCGGGGTCTGCTCCTTTGCCAACTCCCTGGGCATCATGGTCGGCTCCCCCCTGGGGGGCTTCATCACGGGGTTTTTCTCCTGGCAGTGGATCTTCCTCATCAACGTTCCCATCGGGTTTGCGGCCCTGTTCCTGGCCTGGAAGATCCTGCCGGCCATCGAGCCCGACCGCGGCGCCGGCGCCAAGGCCCCCTTTGACGTCTCCGGCTCGGTCCTGAGCTTCCTCTTTTTCACCACGCTTGTCTACGGATTCAGCATGGGCCAGGAGGAGGGCTGGGATTCGCCCCTGATCGTCGGCTCCTTCGCGTTGTCCGCCGTGTCCCTGGGGGCTTTCTGGGTGCGCGAAAAGCGGGCCGCCGACCCGGTCCTGCGATTCAGCCTGCTGGCCCGGCGGGATTTCGGATCCGCCGTCGTGACCACCTTTCTTGCGATGATGCTCCTGGCGGGCGGGAACTTCCTGATGCCGTTCTACCTGGAGCTGGCGAAGGGTCTCGCGCCGGAGGCCGTGGGCGCCGTCATCATGATCTATTCGATCGTGTACATGCCCGTCGGACCTTACTCGGGACGCCTCTCGGACCGCGTTGACCCGGCCCGAATCTGCGTCGGCGCGACGCTCCTGTGCCTGGCGACCTGTCTCTTCTTCGCCTTCACCCTGTCCCGGCCGGGGCTGCTGCCGCCGATCCTGTTCCTGGTGCTTCTGGCGGTGTCCTACGGCTTCTTCTTCGCCTCGAACAACCACCTGGTCATGAGCCTTGCTCCCCGGGAGTCCCAGGGCGTCGCCTCGGGCCTGTACACCACCGTCATGAACATGGGCATGCTCCTGGGGATCTGCCTGTTCGAGACGGTCTTCTCGGGGACGCTCCCGGAAGGGGTCTCCATCCGCCACCTGACCCGGGAGCAGGCCATCCTGGTCTCCGGCCCGCTCCTCGATGCCTTCCGGAACGCTTTCCTGGCGGGCGGCGCCGTGTGCGCCCTGGCGTTTCTCTCCTCCCTGCTGACGCTTCGCGCCAGGCGGACCCCCGAAAGATAGGCCCCCCGGGACATGTCCGATTTTTTGCGCGAAACGATCGGCCCTGTTTTTAAGCCGATGGAATGTGAACCTGGCGGGTAAGGTGGTGCTCCTCGCCGAGACGGCGGGCCAGGCTCATAAAGGCGTCCGGCAGCGGCAGGTCCCGGTCCATCTGCAGAATTCCCAGATCCCGCGCCTGAACGAGAAGCCGCGTATCGTCCGATCCCTCCCGGCTGTCGCAGAGAAACTGGATCCTGAGCGCATCCGTGAGGGGGATCTTCATGTCCGGAAAATCCGATGCGATCCGCCCCATCTCTTCCCGGATCTGCGACCGGTTGTCCCGGGCGAAGGTGAGAAACGGCTCTTCCCGGTTCGGCGTCCCGAACAGCTCGTTGACGACGGCGCCGGCCAGCCTGCTCGCCTGCTCGTCCTCCAGGGACGGATCCCTTTCGGTGAGCTCCTCCTTGAGGACCCGGTAGAGCACCATCTTGATCACGTGAATCCCCTCGCGAAGGATGGGGACGATCTTGCTTTCCGCGTTCATGAATCCATCCCGGCAGATTTTCCCGGTTCTTATCACGGGAGGCGCCTGCGCACAATCCCGGCGGATCGTGGAAGACCGGAAAAAACGGGTCCTGTTCATGATGCTGCACGGCAAAACGGACTGGACCCGTTTTTCGTGCTTGACGGAAGGGAAGGATTTCTATATCTCGTATACAAGATAAGTAAAGGAGGCCGTTCCGTGTCATACGAACATGTGATCCTGTTCATCCTGGCGAAGGCCAACCAGCGGGTCCACAGCCGCTTCAAGCCCATGTTCCAGCGCTACGGCCTGACGCCCATGCAGTCCCTTGTTCTCACGGCCCTGTTTGAAGACGAGGGGCTCCCGGTCGGGGAGATCGGGAGGCGGCTCGTCCTGGACAGTGCCACCCTGTCGGGCGTCCTGGACCGGCTGCAGGACAGCGGCTGGCTCGTCCGGAGCACCCCCGACGGGGACAGGAGGGTCACGAACCTCCACCTGACACAGAAGGCCCTGGGTATCAAAGACGCCATGTTGAAAGACGTCGAGGCCATGAACCGGGAGGTCCTTTCCGTTTTCAAGCCGGAGGAGAGGCTGCTCCTGGAGCGGATGCTGAAGGACCTGTGGCGTTGAACGGCTTCGCCATGAAAGATTGTATGCAAGATAAATGACCGTGCGGAAAACGGGACACGGAAAGGAGGCGGCATGAGAACGGAAAACGGCAGTTCCTCCAGCATTGCGGATCGGGAAGCGGTCCTGGCGGATGGAACGGACTACGAGCGGATCTTCCATCCGCGCCGGGTGGCCGTGGCGGGGGTCTCGCCCGGCGGCGGCATCGGCTTCGGCACGCGGTACCTGACGTCTCTCCTGGCCATGGGCTTCGAGGGGGAGGTCTTCCCCGTCAACCCGAAGGGCGGGGAGATCGCCGGGCTGAGCATTTATAAAAACGTCGAGGACATTCCCGGTGAACTGGACCTGATCGTCATCGCCGTGGCCGCGGAGGCGGTCCTCCCGATCCTCGAGGCGGGCCGCCAGAAGGGGGCCGCCGGGGCCGTCATCATCACCTCCGGGTTCCGGGAGCTGGGAACCGCTGAGGGAATCGCCCGGGAGGAGGAGGTCCGGCGGATCGCCGATTCGGGAATCCGGGTGATCGGGCCCAACTGCTTCGGCATCTACTGCCCGAAGAGCGGCCTCACGTTCTTCCCGAATCCGGACCTGTCCCGGGAGAGCGGTCCCGTCGCCTTCCTGTCCCAGAGCGGCGGCCTGGCCAGCGACTTCATGATGACAGGCATGTGGACGGGACTGCGCTTCAGCAAGGTCGTCAGCTTCGGGAACGGAGCGGACCTCCGGGAGGCGGAGCTCCTGCGCTACCTGGGCGAAGACCCGGAGACCGGGGTCATCGCCATGTACGTGGAGGGTGTCCGGGACGGCGACGAGTTCCTGGAGGCGCTGAAATTCGCCGCCGGGAGGAAGCCCGTCGTGATCCTCAAGGGAGGCCTGTCGTCGGCGGGCGGCCGGGCCGTGGTCAGCCACACGGCGTCCCTGGGCGGGAGCCGGGTCATCTGGGAGTCGGTCCTCCGGCAGGCCGGGGCGGTCCAGGTCCGGGACCTGCAGGAGATGGCCCAGGCCTGCCTGGCCTTTTCTATGCTCCCCGGCAGGGCCTACCGGGGCCTGTCCTTCACCGGCGGGGGAGGGGCCCTGGGCATCGCCGCCTGCGACGCCGCGGAAGCCTTCGGTCTTGAGGTCCCGCCCCTGGGGGCGGAGGCAAGAAACCAGGTCGAATCCCTACTGCCCAAGTCCGGGGCCAGCGGGGCGAATCCCATCGACGTGGCGAACCCCTATACGCCCCCGGCACTCCTGGAGAAGGTGTTCCGCGCCGCCGCCGGGGACGGCCGGATCGACCTCCAGGTTCTGATCCTGCTGGCCCACCATTTCAAAGGACTGGCCCTGGACCAGGGGAAAGCGATCGAGGAAGCGTTTCCCTACCGGGAACTGGCCGACCGGCTGCACTCCGTGGCCGCGGAGACGGGCAAGCCCGTCGCCGTCGTCCTGCCGAACGCGAAGCGGGGTCTGCCCGACATGGACGTCGTGGAGGTTCATGCGAAAGTCCGGCAGGCCCTCCTGGAGAAGGGAGTGCCCGTCTTTGACGAAACCGGGGAGGTCATGCGGGCCGTCGGGCATGTCAATCGATTTTATGGGCGCTATTACGGGAAGGGGGTGGCGTCATGAACCGGGAGCAGGCTGTGAAGATCCTCGAGGGCGCCCTCGGCAAGGGGCGCAAGGTCCTGTCGGAGTACGAGTCAAAACAGATTCTCAAGGCCTGCGGGATTCCCGTGACCCGGGAGGTCCTCGTGGACCATGAGAACGATGTTCCGCAAGCGGCGGCGGAGATCGGATATCCGCTGGTGATGAAGGGCTGCTCCTCCGAGATCGCCCACAAGACGGAAAAGGGCCTGATCCGTGTGGACATCCGGACGAAAGCGGAGGCCCAGGCGGCCTTCCGGGAGATCCGGCACGGCATGGCCGGGCACGCGGGCGGTGTCCTGGTCCAGGAGATGGTCAAGGGGCGACGGGAGCTCGTCATGGGAATGACCCGGGACAGCCAGTTCGGGCCCTGCGTCATGTTCGGCCTCGGCGGCATTTTCACGGAGATCCTCCGGGACATCGTCTTCCGCAAGGCCCCTTTCGATAGGGAGGATGCCGAGGCGATGATGCAGGAGATCCGGGCCCGCGCGATCCTCGACGCAGTCCGGGGCATGGAGGCGGCGGACCGCGACCGCCTCGCCGACATGCTGATCCGGCTGGGACGGATCGGGCTCGATTTCGAATCCGTCCAGGAGATCGACCTGAATCCCGTGATCCTCTCCGGGAAAGACCCCGTTGTCGTGGACGCCCTGATCGTCCTTGCCTGAGCTCCCTCCAGAAAGCCGGACACCGGAAGCGGATCCCGCCTCCGGCGTCCGGCCGGCGCCTTGAAGCCCGGCCCTCCGGCCGAATCGCCGATCCGGCGAAAAATCGGCCACGATTCCCCTTCTGAAAATTCATAGGATGTGCAATCCCGTCATCCGGCACTCAACATGTTGCGGCGGCTGCGCAACATTTGGTGCAACGGAGGCCGCAATCGGAAACGGCAAATCCGAATCATAAGTGAAATCCTATCGATAGAACATGACCGCCGGTTGGCACCCCTCTTGCAAAAAATATCCTGATCACCGCGGAAGCCGCCGCGACGTCCACCTGCCGCAACCTGCATGCGAACCGCCTGTCCCGGGTTCCGGAAAGCCGTCATGGGATTCGAAGAAAGACGACAACGGGAGAAAGACAGCCGCAGAAACGCCATCCTCAAGACGGCCCGAAAGCTGTTCCTGGAAAAGGGCTTCAAGAACGTCACGGTGGAGAGCATCGCCAGGAAGGCCGAGTTCAGCAAGGGGTCCATCTACCTCTACTTCTCCGGGAAAGAAGAGATCTACACCCACATCCTGCTCGTGGAGATCGGAAAATTCCGGACGAAAATCGACGCGATCTTCGACGAGGGAGGCGAGGCGTCGGCGATTCTCCGGAAAACCGCCGACCTCTATGTCGATTTCTTCCTCGCCGAGCCCGAGCTGTTTAGGATCCTGATGACGTTCATGCTTCACAGCGACCAGCGGGAGTCTTCTTCGGACCTCAACCGGCAGTTGATCCGGACGACCAATTCCGCCGCCGACGGCATCGAGAGGATCTTCCGCCACGGCATCGACAGGGGTGAGTTCCACCCGGGGCTCCGGCTGCGGGCGATCCGCAACGCCGCCTGGGCTCTCCTGAACGGGGCCATATCGCTGCACCTGTACACGGGACCGGAGTACGGAAGGAGGGACCGCATCCTGTCCACCATTCACGCCATGCTGGGTGTGTTCATCGAAGGACTGAAAAGGGAGTCACCGGGGCATCCTGCAGCAGCAGGGGACAATCCGCGGGTCCCGCGCTGAGACCGGCGGACCGGCGGCTCCGGGACGCGATCAAACCGGAAAACCATTTTTACGAAAGAGGAGGTTCCTGAATCATGGGCAATTCACTGGTGAGCATGAGGGATCAGCAGTTTGTGCTCTTCGAGCAGCTCGGGATCGACAGGCTGTTCGCAAGCGAGAAGTTCAAGGATTTTTCCAGCGACGACATCCTGATGATGCTCAACGAGGCGGAGAAGATGGCCGTCAACACCATTCTTCCCACCTACGTGGAAGGAGACAAGGAAGGCTGCCACTTGAAGGACGGCAAGGTGACGACGCCGGCGTCGTTCAAGCCTGCATTCCGGAAGTTCGTCGAGGCCGGCTGGCTCTGCCCCACCAAGTCTCCCGACGTCGGCGGCCAGGGCCTGCCGATCTCCGTGGGCACGGCCCTGACGGAGGTGTTCGCCGCGGCCAACATCGCCTTCCTGATGTACAGCGGCCTCACCTTCGGGGCGGCGGGCCTCATCGAGCGCTTCGGGACGGAAGAGCAGAGGAACAAGTACATGCTCAAGATGTTCGCCGGGGAGTGGTGCGGCACCATGTGCCTCACCGAGCCGGGTGCCGGCAGCGACGTCGGCGCCCTGAAGACCACGGCCCGCCGGAATCCCGACGGAACGTTCAGCATCACCGGGACCAAGTGCTTCATCTCCGCGGGGGACCATGACCTGGCCCCGAACATCGTCCATCCCGTCCTGGCCCGGATCGAGGGGGATCCCCCGGGGACGCGGGGCATATCGATCTTCATCGTGCCGAAATACCGCGTCAATACCGACGGCAGCCTCGGGGAGCCCAACGACGTCAACACGGGCAACGTCGAGCACAAGATGGGCCTCAAGGGCAACGCCACCTGCACCCTGAACTTCGGCGAGGACGGAAAGTGCATCGGCGAGCTTCTCGGCAAGGAGCGGGAGGGGATGCGGATCATGTTTCACATGATGAACGAGGCACGCCTCGAGGTTGGCATGCAGGGCCTCGGCCACGCCTCCGCCTCCCTGGAGCACGCCGTCGCGTACGCCAAGGAGCGGATCCAGAGCACCCCGGTCTGGGAGATGAAGAACCCCGAAGCCAAGGCCGTCGCCATCATCGAGCACCCCGACGTCCGGCGCGACCTGCTGTGGATGAAGGCCTACGTGGAGGGGCTCCGGGCGCTGAACTACTTCACCGCCGCCTGCATGGACCGGGTGGAAGTGGCCGAGACGGAAGCGGAAAAGGATAAGTGGCAGGGCTTCGTGGAGCTCCTGACGCCGATCTGCAAGGCCTACTCCTCCGACCGCGGCTTCGAGGTCTGCGGCAAGGGCATCGACGTGTACGGCGGCTACGGCTACTGCCAGGAATACCCGGTGGAGCAGTACCTGCGGGACTGCAAGATCGCCAGCATCTACGAGGGGACCAACGGGATCCAGTCCCTGGACCTCGTGGGCCGGAAGCTGGGCATGCGCAAGGGCGCCAACATGATGAACCTGCTGGGCGAGATGGGCGCCACGGTCGCGAAAGCGAAGGGCAGCGAGGACCTGAAGCCCTATGCGGGCAGGCTGGAAGAGGCCATGAATGCCCTGATGGAGCTGACGATGACCTTCGCCTCCCTCGGCAAGAGCGGCAGTTTCCTGATCCCCGTTCTTTATGCGTCGCCGTTCCTGGACATCATGGGCGACGTGGTGACGGGGCACTTCCTCCTGCAGGCCGCTTCCATCGCCGAGGAGAAGCTCAAGACGATCTACGCGGAGGCGGGAGCGGAGAAATCGAAGGGCCGGCAGCGCGCCCTTGTTCGCGAGAACCGGGATGTGGCCTTCTACACCGGGAAGATCGCCAGCGCGAAGTTCTTCGCCTCGGAGATCCTGCCGACCATCAAAGGGCGGTGCGAGGCCATCAAGATCGGCGACAAGATCGCCCTCGAGATCGCCGACGAGTCCTTTTCGGTATAGGCGGCAAAAAAAGCAGTTCGCATTCGTTTTCGCACCATAAAAAAAAATGAATCGGACTTGTTTTCCCACACAAACTGCGACGGGCGCCGCCGCGACCAGAGACGGCATACGGCGGCGCCCTTCGGGAGATCACCACCAGAGGAGAGAAACCATGTCTTACCAGATCAAGAAAGCGGCAGTTCTCGGCGCCGGCGTGATGGGAGCCACCATCGCGGCCCACCTGACCAATGCGGGGATCGAGTGCGTCCTGTTGGACATCGTTCCCTTCGAGCTGACCGACGCGGACAAGGCCAAGGGCCTCACCGAAAAGAGCCCCGCCTGGCGGAACCGCTTCGCCGCGAACGGCCTGGCCGGCGTCACCAAGGCCAAGCCGGCGGCCTTCTTCGCGAAGAAAAACGCCTCCATGATCAAGATCGGAAACCTGGAGGACAACCTGAGTCTCCTGGCCGACGTCGACTGGGTCTGCGAGGTCGTTGTGGAGAACCTGAAGATCAAGCAGGAGCTCTTCGCCAAAATCGAGAAATACCTGAAGCCGGACTGCATCATCTCGACGAACACCTCCGGGATCCCCATCCGGGACATCACGGCGAAGTTCAGCCCCAAAATGAAGGAGCGCTTCCTGGGGACCCACTTCTTCAACCCGCCCCGGTACATGAAGCTCCTGGAGATCATCCCGGGCAAGGAGACGAAGAAGGACGTCGTCGATTTCATGACGCGCTTCTGCGAGGACGTCCTCGGAAAGGGCGTGGTCATCTGCAAGGACACACCCAACTTCATCGGGAACCGCATCGGCCTGTTCGACATCTCCAACGTCATCCACCTCATGATCGAGAAGGACATGAAGGTGGAGGCGATCGATGCCATCTTCGGCAAGGCCATGGGCCGCCCCGGCACGGCCATCTTCGGAACCATGGATCTCGTGGGCCTCGACACGGGCCACCACGTCATGAAGAACCTCTACGAGGCCGTCCCGGACGATGAGATGCGCGACTGGTTCCTGCCCCCCGACTGGTTGACGGCCATGATGGAGAAGAAGTGGCTCGGCAACAAGACCAAGCAGGGCATGTACAAAAAGACGAAGGACGAACGGGGTAAGAAGCAGAAACTGGTCGTCGACTGGAAGACGCTGGAGTACGGCGCCCCCGCCAAGGTATCCTTCGCGTCCGTCTCCGCGGCCAACAAGGCCGAGGGAGAGACGGCCGAAAAGATGAAGGTCCTCTTCAACGGCAAGGACGCCGCGGCGGAGTTCGTCCGCGAGTTCCTCTGCAACAACTTCATCTACGCGGCCAACCGGATTCCCGAGATCGCGGACCGGGTCCTGGAAATCGACAACGCCATGAAGTGGGGCTACAACCAGAAGCTGGGTCCCTTCGAGTCCTGGGACGCTGTCGGCGTGCGCGAGTCCGTCGAGGTGATGAAGAAGCTGAAGAAAAAGGTGCCCAAGAAGATCGAGGAGATGCTCAAGGCGGGCTGCGAGTCCTTCTACCTGAAGAAGGAGGACGGCCTGTACTATTACGACTTCGACAAGAAGGGCTATGTGAAGTTCGAGGAAAACCCGAAGATCATCCTCCTGCCCGCCCTGAAGGAGCGGCAGAAGGTCATCCGGTCGAACGGCAGCGCGAGCCTGGTGGACATGGGCGACGGCGTGGTCTGCCTCGAGTTCCACAGCAAGATGAACGCCATCGACGACCTGATGATCCACATGCTCACCGAGGGCTGCGACATCGTCGAGAAGGACTTCCTCGGCATGGTCGTGGGCAACCACGATCCCCGGGCCTTCTCCGCCGGCGCCAATGTCTTCAAGGTCCTGATCGCCATCCAGCGCGGCGCCTGGGACTTCGTGGAGGACTCCATCACGGGCATCCAGAGCGCCCTGATGCGCATGAAGTATCTCTCGAAGCCCGTGGTCACCGCCCCGGCGGGCCTGGCCCTGGGCGGCGGGTGCGAGATCGCCATGCACGGCGCCCGGTGCCAGCCCTGCGGCGAGACTTACATGGGCCTGGTCGAGGTCGGCGTCGGCGTCATTCCCGCCGGCGGCGGCTGCAAGGAGACGGCTCTGCGCCTCACCGAGGGCCTCCCGACGGGCGTCGTGGAGGGCGGACTCAACCTCCAGCAGTTCTACGCGAAGGCCTTCGAGAACATCGCTACGGCGAAAGTCTCCACCAGCGCCGCCGAGGCGATGGACCTGGGCTACATCCGCAAGACCGAGAACATCAGCCTGAACCGTGACCAGCACCTCTGGGACGCCAAGGAACTCGTCCTGGGGATGGCCCGGTACTACAAGCCGCCCCGGCCGGCCCTGATCCCCGTCATGGGGGAGAGCCTGCGGGGCATTGCCAACGCCGCCCTCTACAACATGCGGCACGGGAACTACGTCTCCGACTACGACGTCCACGTGGCCAAGAAGGTCGCCCACATCCTCTCGGGCGGCGACTGCGCCGAGGGGACCTTCGTGACGGAGCAGAACATCCTGGACCTGGAGAAGGAGGCGTTCCTCTCCCTCTGCGGCGAGTCGAAAACCCAGGACCGGATCATGCACATGCTGACGACGGGAAAGCCCCTGCGCAACTAAACCATCAAATGATCGGGGCGCGGCTCGAGGGAGCCGCCTCCCGCCGCTTATGAAGGAGGAATATCATGGGTGAAGCAGTTATCGTGGAAGCCGTCCGGAGCGCCGGCGGGCGTTCGAGAAGGGGTGGCCTCGCGGGGACGAGGGCCGACGAGTTCGGCATCCAGGTCATCAAGGGCCTCATGGCCCGCGTTCCATCCCTGGACCCGGCCGACGTGGACGACGTGATCGTGGGCTGCGCCTTCCCCGAGGGGGAGCAGGGCATGCAGATGGGAAAGATCCTGGCTGTCGGCGCCGGGCTCCCCGAGCCGGTCTGCGGCATGACCATCAACCGCTTCTGCTCCTCGGGACTCCAGTCCATCGCCGACGCGACATCGAGGATCAACAACGGCTGGGCCGAGGTCATCATTGCCGGGGGGTGTGAGTCCATGTCCCACATCCCCATGGGCGGGGGCGTGCTCCGGCCCAACTTCGACTGGCCCGCCGACCTTCCCTGGGTCTACATCTCCATGGGGTTGACGGCGGAGAATGTGGCCGAGCGCTACAAGGTCTCCCGGGAAGACATGGACGCCTTCGGCATGGAGAGCAACCGCCGGGCCTACGAGGCGATCAAGGCGGGAAAATTCAAAGGCGAAATCATCCCGATCCAGGCCTACCGCTACAAGGTCACGAAGGACGGGGAGCGGGTCCGTGAGACCTTCGTCTTCGACACCGACGACGGCGTCCGGTGGCCCGTCAGCCTGGCCGACATGGCCAAGCTGAAGTCCCCCTTCAAGAACGGCGGGACGGTCACGGCGGCCAACTCGTCCCAGACGACCGACGGCGCGGCCTTCGCCCTGGTCATGACGGCGGAGAAGGCCAAGGCCATCGGCGTGAAGCCCCTGGCGAAACTCTCCAATTTCGCCGTCGCCGGCTGCCCGCCCGAAGAGATGGGCATCGGCCCGGCCGTGGCGATCCCCAAGGTCCTGAAGCAGGCGGGGCTGAAGGCGAAGGACATCGACGTCTTCGAGATCAACGAGGCCTTCGCCTCCCAGGCCCTTTACAGCATCCGGGTGGTGGGGATCGAGGACCGGCTCAAGGCGGGCGACATCAATCCCAACGGCGGGGCCATCGCCCTGGGTCATCCCCTCGGGGCCTCCGGGGCGAAGCTGACGGCCCAGCTCCTGGCAGAGATGAAGCGCCGCGGCTCCAGGCGGGGCATCGTTTCCATGTGCATCGGCGGCGGGATGGGGGCCGCGGGCATCTTCGAGATGCTCTGAACGGATCGCTGAAATGCCCCCTGCGGGTCAAGAGGCCATGCTCCTTCGGGACATGGCCTTTTTTTTGCAAATTATTATTTCGGATGCGTTCGCTCCAAGGGAGCTGATGCCGTGCGATGCCCTGCTGATCCCGGTCGGGACGGGATGGACCTGCAGCGGGGACGCCTGCAGGTGTCCCCGCGGAGTCAAGAATCCGCTTGGAGCGTCAAAGTTTTGATCCGTCTTCCCGCGGTCGAAACGATGCCGGCGCCGTGCCGGGGCGGAAGCGGATGAACCGGCATTACATGGTTTTTCAGAGGTCTGCTCATGGGATCCGACGACAGGACGAGAGAACAGCTTCTCCAGGAACTCAAGGATAAGGAGTGCCGCCTCGCCGGGCTGGAGAAGAAGCTGTCCGAACAGGACGCACACAGGGAGCATGCGTGCATTTACCGGAGGGCTCTCGACAGGGCTGACGATCTCACGGTGATCATCCAGGACGGCAAGTATGTCTACGTCAACGACCGACACCTGGATCTTTTTGGGAGAAGCCGGCAGGATCTCATCGGCGCGCCCTTGGGCGAATTCATCCACCAGGAGGACCGCCCCCGGGTGAGGGAGTACCAGCGGCTCCGGCAGGAAGGGAAGGCCGTACCCTCCATTTATGAAGTCCGCCTGACCCTGCCCGACGGATCCGTGATGGACGGCGAGGTGTCCGCCATGGACATCGAGTATGAGGGGAGGAGCGCCTCCCTGGCCTTTGTGCGGGACATCACGGAGCGGAAACGGATCGAGGCTGCTCTCCGTGAAAGCAGGGATCAGTTCAACCGGATGATGGACAGCGTGTCGGACATCATCATGGTCCTGGACGCCCAGGGGAACGTACTGTTCGAATCGCCCTCGACGGCCCGGATCCTCGGCTATCCGCCCGGCCATTTCATCGGCGGCAGCCCCTTTCCGCTGATCCATGAGGAAGACCTGGAGACGGTCTTCAACGATTTTGGCGAGGTGATCCGCAGCGAGAACACCGGGGTGCCCACGGAGTTCCGGATCCGGAAGGCCGACGGATCCTGGATCTGGCTGGCCGCCGTCGGCAGCAATCTCAGCGAGGCGCCGGGCGTGCAGGGCATGGTGATCACGGCCCGGGACGTGACGGAAAAGCGGCAGATGGAGGACAAACTGAGGCAGAGCGAGGCCCGCTTCCGGGACCTGGCGGATCTCTTGCCCCAGGTGATCTTCGAGATGAACCAGGAGGGCGTCTTCACTTACATGAACCGTTTCGGGCTCTCCCTGTTCGGCTACACCGACAAGGACTTCGCCTCGGGGATCCATTTCCTGAAGATCATCTCGCCGGCGGATCACGCCCGGGTCTCCGAAAACATCGCCCGGGCGCTGAAAGGCGAACTGAACCAGACGCGATCGGAGTACACGGCCGTCCGGAAGAGCGGGGAGGAGTTCCCCCTGTTCGTATCTTCCTCATTCATCCAGGAGGAAGGGGTCATCCGGGGCCTCCGGGGCGTCGCCGTCGACTTCAGCGAGGTCCGTCAATCGCAGCGACTGCTGAAGGAGAGCGAGGAGCGATGGCAGTTCGCCATCGAGGGGGCGGGCGACGGGATCTGGGACTGGAACGTCCAGACGGGAACGGTCCTCTACTCCGGGCAGTGGAAGGCCATGCTGGGCTACGGGGAAGACGAGATCGGGGATTCGCTGGACGAGTGGGAGCGGCTGCTCCATCCGGACGACCGGGCCCGGGCCCACGGGGAGCTGGAGCGGCACTTCCGGAGCGAGACGCCGGTTTACACCTGCGAGCAGCGCCTTCTCTGCAAGGACGGTTCCTACAAGTGGATCCTGGATCGGGGCCGGGTCATGACCTGGACCCCAGACGGCAAACCGCTCCGGGCAATCGGCACCCACACGGACATCGACAGCCGCAAGCGGATGGACGAGGCCCTGCAGGAGTCGGAGAGCAAGTTCCGGGATCTAGCCGAGAAGTCCATCGTCGGCATCTATCTCATCCAGGATGATGTCTTCCAGTATGTCAATTCGGAGTTTCTCCGCATCTTCGGCTATGAAACGGATGAGATCACGGGCCGGGTGGGGATCCACGACGTCATCCATCCCGAAGATTTTTTGCTGGTTAGCGAGATGCTGGCAAAGAGGATGTCCGGGGAAATCAAATCCCTGCGCTATGACTTCCGGATCTGTACGAAAAGCGGAGAGGTCAGGCATGCCGAGGTCTACAGTTCCCGAACCATATACAAGGGAAGGCCGGCCGTTATCGGGACGCTGCTGGACATCACGGAGCGGAAGAACGCCGAGCAGATGCTGAAAGACAGCGAGGAAAAGTTTCGGATCCTCTTCGAATCGGCCAACGACGCCATCGTTCTCTGGGACGAGGAGCATTTCATCGACTGTAACCAGAAGGCATTGGAGATGTTCGACATCGAGTCGAAGGAGCGGGTTCAGGGGCAACCGTTCTCCATTGCTTCCCCCGCATACCAGCCGGACGGCCGGCTGTCCGAGGATGTTGCAAGAGAGCGGATCAGGGCCGCCCAGGAGGGAACCCCCCAGTTCTATGAATGGCAGCACGTCCGCAGCGACGGTTCCATTCTGGAAGCGGAAATCAACCTGCATGCCGTCGACCTCCAGGGAAGAAAGCTGGTTCAAGCCATTGTCCGCGACGTGACGGAGCGCAAGCGCAACGAGGAGGTGCTTCAGCGCCTGAGCCTTGCCCTCGAGCAGGCCGCGGAGGAGATCATCATCACGGATCCCGAGGGAATGATCGAGTACGTCAACCCGGCCTTCGAGAAGATCACAGGTTACTCGAGGCACGAGGCAATTGGCGGGACCCCGCGGCTCGTCAAGAGCGGCGTCCACGACAGGGCCTTCTACGAGAGGCTCTGGAGCACCATCAAGCGGGGGGAGATCTGGACGGGTCGGATCACGAACCGGCACAAGAAGGGGATGCTCATCCAGGAAGACGCGACCATCAGCCCCATTGTCAGCTCGTCGGAGCGCATCACCGGCTTCATCTCCCTCAAGCGGGACATCACCGAGGAGGTCAAGCTGGAGACCAAGCTTCGCCAGGCCCAGAAAATGGAGGCCATCGGCACGCTGGCCGGCGGAATCGCCCACGATTTCAACAACATTCTCGGGGCCATGATGGGATACACGGAGCTGGCCAGGCTGAAGGCCGCCGACCCGCAGATCCACTCCTACCTGGACCAGGTCCTGAAGGCCTGCAACCGCTCCCGGGACCTGGTCAACCAGATCCTCACCTTCAGCCGCCAGCGGGAGCAGGAGAAAAAGCCCGTTGCGGTGATTCCCGTCGTGAAGGAGGCCATGAAGCTGATGCGGTCCTCCTGCCCCTCCACGGTCGAGATCAAGCAGAACTACAGCCTCGACAGGGACATCGTCCTCGCGGATCCCACGCAGGTCCACCAGGTGGTCATCAACCTCTGCACCAATGCGATCTACGCGATGCGAGACAGGGAAGGGATCCTGGAGGTGAGCCTCGGCCGGAAGGACATGACGGTCTACGATCCGTTCTTCGACTCGGATCTGAGGGAAGGGCCGCACCTGGTGCTGACGGTCAGAGACACGGGCCAGGGTATCGACCCTGCCGTGAAGAACCGGATTTTCGATCCCTTCTTCACGACCAAGGTCCCGGGAGAGGGAACCGGGCTCGGGCTGTCCGTGGTATACGGCATCGTGAAGGATCACGGGGGCGCCATCGCCGTGGAGAGCGAGACCGGGAAAGGGACCGTCTTCACGGTGACCCTGCCGCTGGTCGAGGCCGACGAGGCGGGCGACAGGGGGGAAGCGAGTCCCCTTCCCCAGGGGAAGGGACGCATTCTCCTGGTCGATGACGAGGAGCCCCTGGCCGCCCTGGGCCAGGAAATGCTCACCTCCCTCGGATACGACGTCTCAGTGAGGCTGAGCAGCCTGGACGCCCTGGAGGCGTTCCGTACGAACCCGGCCCGCTTCGACCTGGTGATCACGGACATGACCATGCCGAACATGACCGGCGACCACCTGGCCCGGGAGATGCTGAAGATCCGTCCCGATATCCCGATCATCCTGACCACCGGGTTCAGCGAGCGGATCAGCGAGGAGGAGGCGAAGAGAATGGGGATCCGGGTCTTCGTCATGAAGCCCGCATCCCTCCAGGCCCTGGCCCGGGCCGTCCAGACGGCGCTGCAATAGGGCAGGGGCTCGCCCGGCCTGGACAGGAGGGTCCTCCGTCCCGTGTTCAGGGAATCCGTCGGCCGTCGAGGAACAGGCCCGTGATCAGACCCCGGCCGTCTTCCCGGAGGGCCACCTCCACCCGGAGGTCCCGGGCGTTCCTTGCCTGCTCGACGGTCCTTCCCTTTCCTTCCTCTACGAAATAGTGCTCGATGCCGTATTCGACGGCCGCCTGGCGGAAGGGGATTCTCTTCACGGACGTCACCGTCCCGGCCAGGGCCTCCCCCGCGCGGCACCGGGCATCTTCCTTCTCCCGGATCGTCGTCTGGACGCGGCCGCTTCGATCCAGGCAGAAGATCACCCGATCCCCCTCGCGGAATGAAAACCAGCGCGGCTCGAAGGTGCGCTCGCCGGAGTGGTCCGTCCGGACCGTGACCTCGTAGCGGACAGCCCGCTCGTTCACGCGGGTCACCCGCCCCCGGAGGAACTTTCCTCCCGGCGGAGCCGTCGGGCTTGCGGACGCCATGCGATACGTCCCGTCGTCACCCTTCTGAAGAACCGTCCAGATCCGGTCGTTGCGTCGGACGATCCCGCGGATTCCCGCCCGGTCGAGGTCGATGGTCGACCCGTCGTAGCTGAGGGTCACGTAATCGCCCCGGAAGAGGTCCCGCGGATCGACCGGGGCCGACTGGAGGAGGATGCGCTCCCCCGTGGCCACCCGGTATTCCCGGAAGCCGATGATTCCGACCAGGATCAGGACCTGTAGGAGGATCACGACGGCGAATTTCAGCCTCATGGCAGATCCTCCCCGACCTGGAACGATTCCAGGACGGAGCGCCGCTTCCGCTCCAGGAACACCCCGCCCGCCAGGAGAATGCATCCGCCGGCAATGAAGAAGAGCGATCTCGGCAGGAGCTTCCAGAAGAAGTCCACGTAACGCGCCGCCACGTCCAGGACGAAAAAGAAGAGGCCGATGTTGATGTACAGGGGCCGCCGGCGGATGTAGCCGAGGCAGATCAGGCCGATGATGCCCGCGGCGAGGAGCAGGTTGAACAGCAGCCGCGGCGACAGGAAGATCGGACCGGCCGGCAGTTCCGGGGCCGTTGCCGCCAGGAGACAGAGACCGGCCGTCAGCGTGGCGAGCGCCGCCAGTTCGGCCCTCCAGCCGGCATCCTGTTCGCCTTTCCGGGCGGCCATGAACGCCGCCCCGGCGAACAGGACCAGGATCCCCAGGTAAAACGGCAGCAGGTCCGGCGTTCCCAGGCTCTCCCCGCGCGTGTCGAAGGTGAGGAGAAATGCCCCCCCGTAGGTCATCAGGATCCCCGCCAGGATATACGGGAAGGAGAGCGTGCGGAACGAGGCCGTCCCTCCGTGGGCCAGGCCGACCGCCCAGACCGCCATGCCGGCCGTCCAGTAGAGGACGATGATCGGGACGTGTTGAAAAAGATCCGAAACGTGGAAGCTCGCCTCCATGCCCAGCCACAGGGAGAGCGCCAGGAGGGAGAGCAGGAGGACGCTCCGGAAGCGCAGCAGGTACGCCAGGGGCAGGATGCCCAGCCCCCACAGGAGCGGGCCGTTGGGGTAATGCACGGTGATGTTGTAGATCTGGGCAATCAGGAAGATCCCCGCTCCGAAGAGGATGGAGCCGAGCAGGATCAGCGAGGCCCCCACCCGGGGATAGCTCTTCTTTTCGTGCCGGAGCCAGTAGCCGGTTCCGTGGCTGGCCAGGAGCGAGACGAAGATGATGCCGAGCTTGGCAAAGCGGGGGATCTCCGACCAGTTGGCGGCGATGAAGAGAAGCACCCCGATCCCCACGAGAATGGAGCCGAGGATGGAAATCGTCTGGATCATCCGGCCGGAGCCGGCCTTTCGCTCGATTTCCTCGATGTGCCGGTAGCGCTCCAGGATCCGCTCCTGCTGCTCCTCCGACAGCAGGCCGTCGGCCCGCCACCGCTCCATTTCCCGCTGGAGCTTCCGCCGGAACGAATCGTCGATGGAATCCTGCGTCATGGTCCCTTCCACTGTGTATGGCTGTTTGCCGATGTCTCGCCGTTCATTTTACCCTTTCATGAACATCCGGTACATTCGCCCAGGACCCAGGGAATTTCACCCATCTCCTGCGTCCGGTTCCGGTCGATGCCCAGGTCGTCCAGCAGCGGCGCCAGGGGGGCGGGCTCCCGGTAATAGCCCAATTCCTGCAGCTCCTGCAGTGCCTCCTCACGGGAAACAAGCCCGAAATAAACGCCCGCACTGACTTCGACCACGGACTGGGGGAACAGGGTGGTTCTTGCGGCATGAAAGCGTTTGAACTGGCAATAGTCCTTCACCTTTTCAATCCGGCAACTGGTGTGCAAAAGCCCTTTTTGTCCCGGCGGCATCTGCCAGTCCATTTCCCTCCTGATAACCTCGACAACGTCACTCCACGAGCCATAGGTGACGTTGGTCTGCAGCCTGCGCAACGTGGGAATGGGCATGTCCGGATCGTTCTCCGCCCGGGCCAGGATGCTTTCCAGGGGAGCGAAAACGGGGGGAATACGCATTTTGACGGTAGCCATCAATCGCAGGATTTCGGCATTCAGGGAATAAGGCTGCAGGGTCTCCGCGGTTTTCGTGATCGTCCGCAAAAAGTTCAACGTGTTGGCACGATGATCGGGGGTTTGCTCTTTCCGGGGTTGTCCCGACTTGATTTCGCTCATCACATAGTTCATGACCGACAGCTGCACCTCTTCAACCCCGTGCATGATCAGGGGAATGTTTTCCTGCGCCGCCAGAGGGTAAAAAAGCGCATGCGCCGCCATCGGACAGAGGCAGGGAAGACCGGTGTGCTCGAACTGGCTGCGCATGGCCTGGCGGACCATGTTCCAGGGCAGGGTGCGCTCCACGAATTCCACGTCTGGAAGCAGGCGCATGGCCCGGCGGGCATTCTCCCGGCACGTTTCATTGGTGTAGGGCATGTTCCATGAGGCGACAAGCGTCCGGAGACCGAGCTTTTTTGCCAGGTACCACAGCAGGAATGTCGAGTCCTTTCCCCCCGTATACAAGACCATGACGTCAAAGCGGGAACCGGTGTTTTGAGATGCAATCCGAAGGAGATCCTCGTCTGTGGTTCCCTCCTGTGCCAGGGAGTCCGCTCCGGACTCTTTTGCCCGCTCATAGCACTGGCAAAAGGCGCACAGGCCGTTCTCATCGAATTCCAGTCCGGGCAGAAGAAAGTCGTTGTTGACGCAGCGCACGCACTGACGATGGCTGTCCCTGGTGGAAGGCAGGCGGACTTCCGCCGCCTCCACGATGACCCCTTCCGCAACCAGCCGGGCGTAGATTTCATGGTGCTTGAGGTCCGACGGCAGATCGGCGCCGGCGGTTCCGCCGTTCAGCAGTGATATGCGCTCGGCCAGTTCGCGCGGCAGGGGGATGATGTTTCGTGTATGGTTAGGCGGGTTGCGAAGGCCGTAATAGACCAGCCGCGCTCCGTCGCCGGTCTCCCGGAGATGCCAGCGGTATTGGAGGGACGGGTATTTCAGTTCGCTCATGTGCTTCTCCTTGATCGTTTTTCTTTTTTTTCAGCGGACCGTCGTTTCGGTCATCTTCCGGCCATGCGATCGGTTTCTGGTCCGATTGTCCGCAAGTCTGCTGGTCGTTTCAATCCGCCGTGACATCCACTACTTCCATGGCCGCCCGGAAAAGATCGATCACGGCAAACCTGGGTGCGAAGACAATATCGCGGTTCACAAGACCGGTCCCGCGAAGGAGATAGGCCAGCACTTCCGATGCAAGCAGAACCCCTGACAGGGCGCCGCCGATGCTTGTCGTGGCGAGCTTGCCTGTTTGAGCAACACGGTCGATCCGTTCCATGGCGGTGCGCTCGAACCGGTCGGAAACGAAAGAGGGAAAAATCCCTTTCCCGTCGGACTTCTTCATCAGGAGCGCCCAGAATTCATCGGGCATCATGCCCCGGGGATGGTGGGCGACCAGCAGGGCACCGAACCCGACGGCGCCTGCGGTAAACAGCGGAAGGTCGAACCGCCTGAGAAACTCCGGGGTCATGGCCTTCACGTCTGCTCCCTTTTCGAGATCGATCACACCCGCATAGACATCGCTGCCATCAAGAAACCGCTCCATATTGCCCGCCAGGATTCCCTCCGGAAACAGCTCCAGTTCGACATCCGGGTTGATCTCGCGGGCAAGCCGTTCGTAGACTTCGATCTTCGCCCTGCCCATGGTCGATGCGAAGGCGGCCGCCTGGCGATTCATGTCGGGAGGATCGAAAACGCCGTTTTCCGCAAGCCGGAAACGTTTCACGCCGCAGCGAACGAGATTCAGAAAGGCGCCGCCGCCGACTCCGCCAAGGCCCGCAAAGGCGATCAGCGGGGTGGAAAGCGCTTCCATCCCTTCTTTCCCCAGGATTGGAAGCGTGCGATCAAGAAAACTCTGCATGGATTTGCTCCTTTTTCATTCGCCGTCAGTGCATCCGCCCATGCATGGCAAGGGATGATCAGGAATTGCAATCCTTTGTAAATGTTGTATGAATTTTGTCAATGACGAATTTATCCTGACGTCCACCCCAGGATGATTCTCATCCGAACCGTGGTCCGGTTTCAGCCACCTCATAATCCTTAATAATATTATCTTGAACAGCATGTTCACTGACCGGCCGGGGAGTAGGGATGCCATGGCCGTGATTGAAAATCATCCATCCGCCGGTTTCGGAACCCCTGTCCGGAAGGGGGGAACTCTCCGTTCCGGGCATCCTATGTATTCGCATTGATGCAGGAATTCCATATTTCGGAAGAAGAGGGATCCATCAGCCTCCCGAAGGTGGCACGAATCTGGCTGAATACTCCCCAAGTTCTCTTGATCGATCCCTCGGGACCTTGATTCGAACAGCCGGCGCGGCCGGAAAAGGGCGTTTCGAATCGATCCGGGGAGATGATTGCCTTTGTGCGTTTGATGTCCGCATCACTCCGGGCGGGATTCCCACGGTTCCGGACGGACGCATACCCTTCTGTGCCCATAACGACGCGGCAGCGTCTCCTTCATATCCATCCATGATGGCCGCTTCATGTCCGGGACCCGGCCTGCGGGGCATCCCTGCGGAGCGGATCGACGATTCGAGCGATCCCGCTTCACCCGGGTATTCCTGCTCGGAGCGGAGCAAAGGGCCGGAATGAATGATGGAGCGGAGGGAGGGCGCCGGAAAAACCAATCCATAGAGCGGGAGGGAGCGGAATGAACAAGGATTGTTTCGAGGACTACACGGTAGGAGAGTGCCTGGTCAGCCCGGGCCGGACCATTACGGAGACGGACATTGTCTTCTTCTCGGCCTTCACCGGGGACTGGCATCCCATCCACACCGACGTGGAGTACGCGAAGAAGTCGTTTTTCGGGGAGCGCATCGCCCACGGGATGCTGGGGCTGGTCGTGGGGTCGGCCCTCATGTTCCGACTGGGTCCCAACGTTCTCCTTCCAAAGAGTTTCATCGCCTTTTACGGGATGGACAAGATCCGCTTCACCGGCCCGATCAAGATCGGCGATACGATCCGTTGCGAAGCCGTGGTGACGGAGCTCAAAGCGAAGGACGAGAAGATGGGAGTCCTCCGGTACGAGGCGAGCATCATGAACCAGCGCGACGAGACGTGCATCGTCTTTCATCCCGGATTCCTGGTGGGCCGCCGGAGGGTGTAGCGGGCGGCCGGAAATCGCAATTGCCGGGCAGGCCGACGGCCGGAGACGCGGGACAACATGGATGGAGCGGCTCACAGGGGGCGCTTCGCGGGAGAAGTTTTCCAACCGAATCGAGGAGTATCGTCAACCGATCGGAATTACAGGAGTGCAAGGAGAAACAGGAAATGACGGGTTAAACGCAACACAAGAAAAGGAGGGGAGCTATGGACGAGCGGATTGTGCAGAACATGATGCGGCGTGTGGCGTACGGGGACTGCCTGAGACGGGCGGCGCTCCGGTATCCGAAGCGGGAAGCCGTCGTGGACGGCGCGAGGCGGGTATCCTTCACGGAACTGGACGGCATGGCCAACCGGTTCGCCAATGCCCTCAAGGGCAGGGGCTTCCGGAAGGGCACGAAAATCGCGTTCATCTCCCTCAACGCCCTGGAGCACTTCGTCGCGTTCTACGGGACCGCGAAGGCGGGCATGGTCTTTGTCCCCATCAACCCCCTCTTCAAGACGGACGAGCTTGCCTTTGCCCTGAACCACGCGGACTGCGAGGTCGTGATCTTCAACGGCATGCTCTACGGCGGCTTCAAGGACGCCTTTGCCCAGGCGGAAAAAGCCAAGCTCTTCATCGCGTTCAATCCTCCCCCGGGGGACTTCCTCACGTTCGACGCCTTCCTGGAGGAGGGATCGGACACGGAGCCGGAGACCTTCATCGAGGCCGACGATGACCTCCTGATCCTCTTCACCGGCGGGACCACCAGCTATCCCAAGGCGGCCGTCCTTTCCCACCTCAACCTGTTCGTCTGCACGAACGGGATCCTCATCGACATCCCCTTCACCCACCGGGACAAGCTGTTCATGGTGATGCCGCTGTTCCACGTGGGGGCGTTCATCATCACGAGCCTCGTCAACTTCGTCGGCGGGGCGGTGCACGTCTACATGCTCCCCGACCTGAAGCAGGTGCTCGTGAACGTGGAGAAGGAGAAGATCACGTGCACCCTCCTCATCTCGCCCCTGTGGAGGCAGCTGATCGACCACCCCGACTTCGAAAAGCACGACCTCTCGTCGCTCCGTCTCTGCGTCTACTTCACGGCGGTCATGCCGGAGGACCTCCTGAAGCAGGTGATGGAGAAGGTCTGCCCCAATCTCTGCCTGTGCTTCGGCCAGACGGAGATGTCCCCGTCCACGACCTGCTTCAAGCCGGAGGACCAGCTCCGCAAGATGAAGTCTCTGGGGAACTCGACGGTGAACGTCGAGATCGCCATCATGGACGAGGCCGGGAATCTCCTGCCCACCGGCGAGGCGGGGGAGATCGTCTACCGCAGCCCCCAGGTCATGAAAGGGTACTACAAGCAGGAGGAGGAGAGCAGGCAGGTCTTCGCCCACGGCTGGTTCCACAGCGGCGACGTGGGGTATCTCGACGAGGAGAACTACCTCTATTTCCTGGACCGCAAAAAGGACATGATCAAGACGGGCGGCGAGAACGTAGCCTCTCTCGATGTGGAGAAGACGATCTACCTGGATCCGCGGGTCCAGGAGGTGCACGTCATCGGCCTGCCCCACGAGCGCTGGATGGAAGCGATCACCGCCTTCGTCATCCTCAAGCCGGGACAGACGGCGGAGGAGAAGGAGATCATCGCCCTGTGCAAGGAGAAGATGGTGGGGTTCAAGGTGCCCAAGCGGGTCGTCTTCGTGCCGGACCTGCCGCGGTCGGCCGTGGGGAAGGCCCTGAAGCGGAAGATCCGGGAGCAGTATCTCGATCTTTACCAGGGGGAACGATGAACCGCTGACACCGTTGCGACAGGAGGAGCCATGCCGAAAAATTTCTCCAGGTGGCCCAGGGGCGTTTCGAAGACGCTGGCGTATCCCGATGTGCCCCTGTTTCAGATCGTCCGTTCCTCCGCCAGGCTCTGGCCGGAGCGCAATGCGATCGTCTTTGCCGGGTTGGAGCTGACCTTCCGGGAGCTCGACCAGCTCTCCGACCGGTTCGCCGCGGCGCTGTTCGAACTGGGGGTGCGAAAGGGCGACCGGGTCGCCATCCACCTGCCCAACTGTCCCCAGTTCGCCATCGCCTATTACGGGCTCCTCAAGGCGGGGGCCGTCTTCGTTCCCATCAGCCCGCTCCTCGCGGAGAAGGAGTTCGTCTTCCAGCTCAAGGATTCCGGAGCCGGGATCTACATCGGCCTGGACCTGCTTTACGGGATGCCCCAAAAGGCCCTGCCGGAGACGCCGGTCCGGCACGTCATCCTGGTGAGCCTGGCGGACTGCTACGCCCCGCTGGCAGCACCCGCCAAGATGCTTCGGAAAAGTCCGTTCCCGGAGCCGGCCATCGACTTTTCCGAGCTTTTGTCGAAGTCGCCTCCCGAGGCGCCGGAAATCCAGTTCTCCCCGGGAGAGGACCTGGCACACATCTCCTACACGGGAGGCACCACGGGAACGCCAAAGGGGGTCATGGTGACGCATTTCAATGGCATCGCGGCCTCCTGCCAGCTCTGCTACTGGTTCCTGGGCGGAGACGTGGATTTCCGGGACGGCGTCTTTGGGGTGAAGCGATCCGACGGCGACCGGGAGGAGGATCACGTCATCCGGCGGGGCCGGGAAATGAGCCTGGTGATACCGCCCTGGTTCCACGCCATGGGGGCCTTCGCCTTCCTGAACATGCAGCTAATGGCCGGCTGCACGCTGATCGTCCAGCCCCGGTTCGATGCGGCGGATTTCCTGAACGCCATCCCGAAGTACGGGATCTCCATCTTCGGCGGCGCCCCGCAGATCTTTTACCCGCTGGTGGAGCACCCGTTCTTCCCGGAAACCGACATGTCCGGCGTCCGGCTCATCGCTTCGGGGGCCGCGCCCATCTCCCACGAACTGCTCCGGACGCTCACCGAGACCATGGAGTGCGTCATCTGCGAGGCCTATGGCATGACGGAGGTGACCGTCGGTTGCGCTTTCACCCCGGCGGAGAAGGGGGCCCTGCGCATCGGCTCGGTCGGACTCCCCATCCAGGACACGGAGATCCGGGTCGTGGACCCGGCGGACGCCTCGAAAGAGATGCCCGCGGGCAAGATCGGGGAGATCTGCGTGAAAGGTCCCCAGGTCATGAAGGGGTACTGGAACCAGCCGGAGGAGACGAACCTGGTCCTGGACGGGGAGGGATGGCTCCTGACGGGGGACATCGGCCGGTTCGACGAAGACGGGTATCTGTATATCGTCGACCGGAAGAAGGACATGCTCATCTACAAGGGCTACAATATCTATCCGCGCGACTTGGAAGAGGTTTTGAACCGACATCCCGCCGTCGTGCAGTCCGCCGTGGTCGGCAAGCGGGACGACCGGTACGGGGAGCTGCCCGTGGCGTTCGTGCAGATCGCATCCGGGAGCCCCGTCACGGCGGACGAACTGATGGAGTTCGCCAACGCCCAACTGGCAAAATACAAGAAAGTGAGATGGGTTGAAATCGTGGAGCAACTTCCGGCGAGCGCCGCCGGGAAGATCCTGCGGCGCGAGCTCAGGGACCGGGCCCAGGTCCTCGCCGTGACGGTCTGAGGGGCGGGCCGGCGGGATCACCGGGGCGCATTCGGAAGGAGCGGGATGTAAGCGGAAGATTGCCGGTCGGATCACGGGAGGTATCGTCCTGTAGCACCGTTGACACAACATCATGCACCGACGGAAGGAGGCTGCGATGACGGAGAAGACGGTTCTCATGAGCAGGCAGGGGGACATCTGCACCATCACGATCAACAGGCCCTCGGTCAGGAACGCCTGGACCCGCGAATTTGCGGGGGAGTTGGCGGAGGCCTTCCGGCTGGCCGGGAAGGAGAAGAGCAACCGGGTGATTGTCCTGGAGGGGGCGGGACGGGACTTCTCCTCCGGGGCGGACATCGCCCTCTTCAAGGCGGAGTATCCCCCCCCGGTCTGGCTGGACGGGATGAGGGACTTGAAGGAGCTGATCCTGGTCATGCGGCGGATCCCGCAGCCGGTGATCGCCAAGGTCCGGGGGGTGGCCATCGGCGGCGGCATCAACCTGGCCCTGGCGGCGGATTTCGTCGTAGCCGCCGAGACGGCCCGGTTCTGTGAGAACTTCTCGAACATCGGGATCGTCGTCGACGCGGGAGGGAACTATTTTCTGCCGCGCCTCGTGGGGCTCGTCAAGGCCCGGGAGCTGGCCATGCTCGGAGACGTCATCGACGGGAAAACGGCCGCCGCCATGGGCCTGATCCACAAGGCCGTTCCCGACGGGGAGCTCGACGCCGCCGTGGCGGCCCTGGCGGCCCGGCTGGCGGGGAAATCGCCGGAAGCCATGGCCCTGATCAAGGAGGCCCTGGACACGAGTTTCGAGATGTCGCTGCCGTTGACCCTGGAGTGGGAGGCGGCTCACCAGGCCGTCATGACGCAGACGGAGACGCTGAAGACGGCGGCCAGGCTGTTTCTTCAGTCCCGCGGGAAGGGATGAATCATGAATGTTTCGTTTTCCGAGGAGGAAATCCAGTTCCGCAATGATGTGGATGCCCTTGTCCGGCGGGAGCTCCCGCCGGACTGGGACGGGCGCGCCTTTTACTGGCCGGCGGCTTATGGCGCCATTGCGGTGTTCGAGGAGGAGCACCAGGCGTTCTGCCGCGCCTTTCTCCGCAAACTGGGGGAGCGGGGCTGGTTGAGCCTGGGGTGGCCCGGGGCCTACGGCGGCACGGGGTCGTGGATGAAGCAGGCCATCGCCGACGACGTCATCAGCTACTACCGGGCGCCCTCCAGCACCATCGCCTCCGTCATCGGCGGCCCCACGATCATCTTCGTCGGCTCGGAGGAGATGAAGCGGGAGTTCCTGCCTCCCATCGCCCGGGGGGAGATCAATTTCTGGCTGGGCTACAGCGAGCCCAACGCCGGATCGGACCTGGCCTCGCTGAAGACGACCGCCATCGCCGACGGGGACGATTTCATCATCAACGGCCAGAAGATCTGGAGCAGCGGCGCTCACGTCTCCGACTATGCGTGGCTCCTGGCCAGGACCGACTCCTCCGCAGGCGCGTACCGGGGATCGACGCTCTTCCTGGTGGACAACCGGCTGCCGGGCATCACCATCCGTCCCATCGAGAACATGGTCGGCTTTCATTCCTTCAACGAGGTCTTTTTCGACGATGTCCGCGTGCCGGGGCGCTTCGTGGTCGGCGGGGTCAACCGGGGGTTCTACAACGTCATGGTGGCCCTCCAGTTCGAGCGGCTCGTCGTGGGGATCGGCGCCTTCCGGCGGACGCTCGACGACCTGATCGGTCATATGAAGGAGAAGTATGCCCGGAAAAAGAAATGCGCATCGTATGTTGTGGCCAGAGACGCCCTGACGTCCGTGGCGATCGAAATCGAGGTCCTGTACGGCCTCTACTGGCAGAACGTCTGGATGATGGACCAGGGACGGGTGCCGGAGCTGGAGGCCTCGGCCATGAAGCTCTTCAGCACGGAGCTGAGCCGGAAGCTGGCCGGTGTAGCCGTGGACGTTCTCGGCCTGTCCGCGCAGCTGGACAGGGGCTCCCCGTATGCCCCCCTGCATGGCCGCGTCCCGGCGGGCTACCTGGATGCCGTGTCGGGACCCATCGGTGCGGGGACCTCGGAGATCCAGCGCGGCATCATCGCCACCCGCGGACTGGGGCTGCCCAGGGCCTGACGGCCCGCCCAGGGCAAAGAAAACGGCAATCATCAACCAACGAGAAGGAGAGAAGCCGATGTATTTCGACGAGACCCATGAGGCGTTCCGGGCGTCCGTCCGGAGATTCATAGACCGGGAGATCAATCCCCACATGGACGTCTGGGAAGAGGATGGCGTGCCGCTCCACGACCTGTTCGGGAAAATGGGGGAGCTGGGATTCCTGGGGATCCGCTACGATCCCCGCCACGGCGGGCAGGGCCTGGACTACTGGTACGAGACCGTGTTCATCGAGGAGCTCGGCCACGTCCACGGGTGGGGCGTTCCGACGGCGATCATGGTCCAGACGAACATGGCGACGCCGGCCATCGACATGTTCGGGAGCGAATCCCTGAAGGAGAGGTACCTGGCCCCGGCCATCGCCGGCAAGCTTGTGGCGGCCATCGCCGTCACGGAGCCCGGTGCGGGCTCCGACGTGGCTGCCCTGAAGACCCGGGCGGTCCGAGACGGCGACTCCTACGTCCTGAACGGGTCGAAGACGTTCATCACGAACGGATGCCAGGCCGACTTCCTGACCCTCCTCGCCCGGACCGCCGACGGGCCGGGGCACCACTGCTACGGCCTGTTCGTCGTTCCTACGGATCTGCCAGGCTTCGGTGTCAGCAAGCGCCTGGACAAGGTGGGCCTCCGGAGCAGCGACACGGCGGAGCTGTTCTTCGACAACCTCCGGATCCCGGTTCAGAACCTCATCGGGAAGGAAGGGGAGGGCTTCATCTACCAGATGATGCAGTTCCAGCACGAGCGCTTCACGGTTCTCCCCATGACGTACATTGCGTGCCGGGACATGATCGACATGACCGTCGCCTACATTCGGGAGAGGATCGTCTTCGGGAAGCCCCTGATCACCAAGCAGGTCCTCCGGCACCGCCTGGTGGAATGGCTGGCCGAGATCGAGAGCCTCCGCCACCTGACCTACCACATCGTCCGGATGAAACTGGCCGGGAAGGACGTTACAAAAGAGATCTCCATGGGAAAACTCCTGGCGGGTCCGCTTCTGAACAGGGTATCATCCGGCTGCCTGCAGATGTTCGGCGGGATGGGGTTCATGAACGAGACGCTGATTTCGCGCCATTTCCGGGATACCCGGGTCATGTCGATCGCCGGCGGGGCGGACGAGGTGATGAAGGACATCATCGCCCGCCAGGAGGGATTCTGAAACCATGACGAAGATCCTGGCTATCAACGGCAGCCCGCGGGCCAGGCGGGGAAACACCGACAAGATCCTGCAGCCGTTCCTGAATGGAGCCGCCGAAGCGGGCGCCACCACGGAGACCCTCTATCTGAAGGAGCTCCGGATTCAGGAATGCCAGGGCTGCTACGCCTGCCACATGGTCACGCCGGGCCGGTGCGTCCTGAAGGACGACATGGCGCGGGTGACGGAAAAGATGCTGGCGGCGGACGTACTCGTCTTCGCGTCCCCCCTGTACGTCTTTTCCGTCAGCGCCCTGCTCAAGGCGCTCCTGGACCGGATGATCGTGTTCGGCAGCCTCGACCTGGAAGTCAAGGACGGGGTCGTGGTCCATCCCCCGCGCTGGCCGGAGAAGAAATGGACCTGGGTGATCGTCTCCAACGCCGGCTTCCCGGAGCGGGAGCACTTCGCCCCCCTGGAGGACCTCTTCCGGAGATTCGCCCGGGCCATCGGCGGGGGAACCCAGGTGACCATCGGCGGGATGATTCTCAAGGGAATGGGCGAGATGTTCTCCGTTCCCGCCCTCCTTCCGAACTACGAATGGTTCTTCGATGCCTGCCGGCAGGCCGGGCGGGAGGTTGTCCGGGACGGCTCCATCGCGGAGGCGACACAGGAAATCCTGGACCGTCCGCTCGTGGAGATCAGCATGGAGGAGTTCGCCGCCATGAGCAACGCCTTTATCGAAATGGCCGTGAAGAAGGCCCGGAAACGGAAAAAGGAAGCGGCGCCGGAACGAGGAGGATGATCCATGGATTTTTCCCTGACGGAGGAACAGGCCCTTCTGCAGAAGACGGCTTGCGACTTTCTGGCGAAGTCGCTTTCCCGGGAAGCGGTGAAGCGGATGGAAGAGAGCGAGGCCGGGCATGATCTCGACCTGTGGAAGAAAATGGCCTCCCTCGGGTGGCTGGGACTTCCCTTTCCCGAGGAGTACGGCGGCAGCGGCGGCGGCCTCACCGACCTGACGGTTCTCCTGGAGGAGATGGGATACCGGGCCTGCCCGGGTCCGTACTTTTCCACCGTCGTCCTGGGCGGCCTGCCGGTCCTGGCCTTCGGCACCGAAGAGCAGAAGCGGGAGAGCCTGCCCGCCATCGCGGCGGGAGAGCGGATCATGACCTTTGCCCTGGCGGAGAAGGACGGTGGCTGGGATGCCGGCGGCATCCGCGTCCGCGCGGTTCCGTTCGGTGAGGCGTGGCGGATCAACGGGGCCAAGCGGCATGTCGCGGACGCCCATCTGGCCGACGGGTTCCTCTGTGCGGTCCGGACGGGGAAGCCGGCGAAATCCAGGGTCGGGATCACGGTTTTCCTGGTGGACGGAAGGACCCGCGGCATCCGGATCGGGGACATGAAAACGGCGACGGGGGACCGGCAGAGCGAGGTCCGGTTTTACCAGGTGCCGGCCCGGAGGGAGCAGATCGTCGGCGTCTTCGATGACGGCGCGGAGGTGGTCCGGGATACCCTCGACAAGGCGGCCGTGGCGAAGTGCGCCGAGATGATCGGCGGGGCGAGGGCCGTCCTGGACATGGCCCTGGCCTACGCCAGGGAGCGGGTCCAGTTCGGCCGGCCCATCGGCAGCTTCCAGGCGGTGCAGCATCACTTCGCCGACATGTGGACCGACATCCACGGGTCCCGGTACCTGTATCGGAAAGCGGCCCTCGAAATCGACGGCGGTGCCCCGGCGGCGCGGGTCGCCGCCATGGCCAAGGCGAGGACGGGCGAGACGTATCGCCGCGTCACGGCCTTGGGCCACCAGATCTTCGGCGCCATCGGCTTCACCATGGAGCACGAGATGCATCGCTACCACCGCCGCGCCCTGGGGGGCGACGTGACGTTCGGGGGCGGGGCGTTTCACCGGGACCGGGTGGCCGAATCGATGGGGCTGTAGGGTGACGAAGGCGGACGGTGCGACTCAGGTCCCGGCGGGCCCCCGAGCCGGATCCTCTTCTTTCATCCGCTCCAGGATCTCGATGACGCTGTGCACGCAGGGCCTGCAGATCCTGCCCATGGTGTCCTCGGCCTTGGCGTGCCGCCGTCCCTCCTCGGTCTTCAGATCGTAGCCCCGGAGAAGGTCGCGGCAGACACAGCTTCCGTGCCGTGCCGCGAAGCGTTCCATCAGCTCCACGGTCTTGAGATACGTGTGCTCCGTCGCCGGGCGGCCGTCCGCCGCGCCGCGGCCATGGCGCAGTCCCAGCACGAGGATGCCGCCGGTCACCGCGCCGCACACTTCCCCCGTCCTTCCCATTCCCGCACCGAGGCCGGTGGCGATCCTCAGCGCCAGGTCGTTATCCAGGCCCGTTTCGTCCCGAAAAGCGGACAGCACTGACTGCGCACAGTTGTATGTATCCTGGAGTCTGGTTGATGCCATTTCTTTTCGTGTGCTCATATTTATGTCACCTGATTCGTATTCATCGATTGATTCAACATCCCTCAACGGCGACCAGCAATCCCTTTGCCGCGCCTTCACGCAGTTTCTTTATCTGCTGATATTCTTTTGAGTGATACCATTCCTTCGCTTTCTGCACAGAAGGGAATTCGATGATCACGACCCTTCCCGCCGGATCGTCCCCTTCCAGCACGACGGTCTCGCCGCCCCGGGCGATATATTTCCCTCCATACCGGGCACTCACAATGGGCGTTTCCTTCAAGTATTCCCTGAATCTATCCCAATCCGTCACTTCTACCTGGACAACGACATATGCAGCCATTTGAAGACTCCTTCTTTTCTATTATTGAAACGATCAGCAATACCAACTCCTGTTGTGGTCGAGTACAGTTCCCGTCATGTCATGGTTACGATGGTTGTTAAGAAGGAAGCTGATATTCCTTCTCCCGGAAAAGCCGCAAGCAGGCATCGACCACGGCGTCGTCGTAAAGGGCTCCCCTGTTTTTCCCGATTTCCTCCAGTGCGGCCTCGATGCCCAGCGTCGGACGGTAGGGCCGATGGGAGGCCATCGATTCCACAACATCCGCCACGGCCAGAATCCGGGCCTCCAGGAGGATGTCTTCGCCCCTTAATCCGTTCGGATATCCGGAGCCGTCCATCCGCTCGTGATGCTGGAGAACGGTCCGGGCAATGGGCCAGGGGAACTCGACGTCCCTGAGAATTTCGTAACCGGCCTCGGGATGAACCTGGATCAGCTCGAATTCAACGAGAGACAGTTTCGATGGCTTGCTGAGTATCTCCGAGGGAATGGAGATCTTCCCGATATCGTGGATTACGCCGGCCACGCGGATTCCTTCGATTTGATCGCCCGGAAGCCCCATTTCACGGGCGATGGCCCGCGCCAGGTCGGACACTCTCCGCTGGTGGCCGGCCGTGTACGGATCTCTGGCCTCCACGACGGCGGTGATGGTCTGCACCGTCGCCGCCAGACCCTCTCTCAGTTTATCGATGATGACCTGCCGCTCCAGCTCCAGCCGCTTGCGCTCGGTGACGTCCCATACCGTTGAAACCGTCAGGCCTTCGCCGGGAAGGGGAATGTTCCGCGCGGTAATGTACGTGGTTTCGCTCCCTCTGCGGGTAATCGGGACATCGGGCCAGTACAGCCTTGCCGGATCTCCGCTGGCATAATCCTCGAGAACCCGCTTTTTCATTGTTTCCCTGAACTCCGGATCTTCATAAACGGCGTTCCAGAAGGCGTCTTCATTCGTGATGGCCTCCCTCGTGGTCCGGTAGTATTTGGGGAAGAGATCGTTCATATACCCGAACACGACGCGGGGATTGACGGAGTTCACGGCGACACCGATGGGCAGATTGTCCAGGACCGCCCGGATGAACCCCTCTCTTTCCCTCAACTTTTCTTCCGTCTGCTTCAGCTCGGTGATGTTTGTCCAGACCCCGATCGCCTCCCGGGGCGTTCCGCTTTCATCGCGGACAAGCCGGAGCTGATCCTGGATCCAGATCACCGTTCCGTCCTTGCGGAGGAAGCGATACTTGTGGTCCAAGGCGCCCGTTTCAAAGAGCGAGGACCAGACGTTGGCCCGAGCCTCTTCCCGGTCGTCGGGATGGAGGTGATCGTCCCACCAGCTCGGCTGCTGCAGCTCCTCCATGGTATATCCCAGGATCCCCACAATATTTTCACTCACCCAGATCGGCGAAGCCTGGTCGTTCTCGATTCGGAGGGCGTAGCTGATGACGGGACTGACGGACAGGTAGTGCTGCAGGCGCTCCATGAGCTCTTTTTGTGCGTCCTGAGCCCGCTCCAGCAGTTTCAGCCGACGGGACAAAACCACATAAAGCAGAGCGGCGCTGACGAGGACAAAACCCCAGCCCTTGTAGGTCTGCATCCACAGGCAGAGGTCGGGATCTTTCACCAGCCAGCGCAGCGCCTGGTCGGAAAGCAGGACCCACGCGCCGGCAATCAGAATATAAAGGCCGACGATCTCCAGGGTTGCTTTTCTCATCGCTTGCCTTTCCGTGAACGGTCCTGCACGGCATGGCACAGGCGGTTTCCCCGATTCAGGGCATTACAAGCGGGGCCTCCTGAGACGGGACCGACACCTGGTTTGCTACCCGGGCACCCGTAACTATTTCCCGAAGACCGTCTTCAGGATGTCCGTCACCCGGGCGGCGGGATCGGTCCGGATCTTCTTCTCCTCGCTTCCGATCATGAGGAAGAGGCCGTCCAGGGCCTTGCCGGTCACGTAGTGATCAAGGTCGATGGACTCCTTCGGCACCAGCGGCAGGGATTCAACGGGGGCCATCATGTCCTTGTAGGCCTTCGTCACGCCGACCCTGTTCATATTGGCGGCGACCGCGGGCTTGAACGCGGCGTAGAGTTTCTCCGATGTTCTGGCCCTGAAATAGTCCGTCGCGGCCGTGTCGCCTCCCTGGAGGATCTTCCGGGCATCTTCGAAGGACATGTCCCGGATGGCGTCCGCGAAGAGGTCCGCGGCTTTCGGGGCCGCCGCCTCGGCCGCCCGGTTCATGCTGAGTGTGAAACGGTCCACCTGCTTCCGGAAGCCCAGCCGGGAGGCCATGTCGGCGGCCGTCCGGACTTTTTCGGGGAGCAGGATCTTCACCAGCTCGTTGCCGAAATAACCATCCTGCTTCGACAGGGCGTTCACGGCGTTCTTCGTGCCGACGGCCAGGGCCTCTTTCAGGCCGGCGATGGTCGTCTTCTGGTCGGGACCGGCCAGGGACGCCGTTCCCTTTGCGTCGGGCAGCCTCTCCAGGATGTCATCGAGGATACCCGCCCCGGCCGGCGATGCCGCGCCCACCGCCCAGAGAAGAGCAAAAAACCACATGATCCTTTTCATCTCGCTGCCTCCTCCATCGGCCGGGCAATCCCGGGCCCGGACGAGCTTTATTTCCTTGTTTCCGGTGAACAAGCTGCCTTATGATTCCAGAAAAAAACAGGGGAGACAAGACATGTTTGCCTGGATGACCGGTATCGAGGGATGGATTGCCCTCGGAACGCTGGCGGCCCTGGAGATCGTCCTGGGCATCGACAACATCATTTTCATCTCCGTCCTCGTGGGACGGCTTCCCGCCGAAAAGCGGGACCTGGCCCGGAAGGTGGGACTCCTGTTGGCCATGCTGACGCGCCTGGTCCTGCTGTTCTCGATCGTCTGGGTTGCAGGCCTGACGCAGCCCTGGTTTTCCGCCTTCGGGATTGAGATCTCCGGACGCGACCTGATTCTGATCGGCGGTGGCCTGTTCCTGATGGCCAAGGCGACCCATGAAATCCACAACAGCCTGGAGGGCGTTCAGGAGACCGCTCACACACCCGTCAAAGCAAGCATGGCCGCCGTCCTGGCCCAGATCGCCGTCCTGGACGTCGTCTTCTCCCTGGATTCGGTCATCACCGCCGTCGGCCTGGCCCAGCACATCTCCATCATGGCCATCGCCATCGTCGTCGCCGTCGGGGTGATGCTGTTTGCCGCGGGGCCGATCAGCACGTTTGTCGACGCCCACCCGACCATCAAGATGCTGGCGCTGTCGTTTCTCATCCTCGTCGGCGTGACGCTGATCGTCGAAGGCTTCGACGTCCATGTTCCGAAGGGCTACATCTACTTTGCCATGGCGTTTTCCGTGACCGTGGAGATGCTCAATCTGCGGATGCGGAAAAAGCAGGAACGGAAGCCGGTCAAGCTCTACAAGCCGAGCCTGAACTGACGACCGCCGTGCGGGATGCCGGTTGGTCGAAGCCGGTCGAGCCCCGCCGGCCGGCGTCGTCTCCACATAATTGTCCCGCTGGCCTTCGATCGGCCGAAATTGTTTCGTTCCGACGCAATGATTCCGGGGTGCGGCAATGCTCACCATGAATGAATCCGGGCAGTTTGCCTGGCGATCCGGTCTGGTATTCAACTTGCGATAAAAAAAGGTTCAGGGGTTATCCGGCCGGAGAGGGGATGCTCCCGAGAAGGTACGCTGACTGTGAGGAGCTCCATTGACCGATTGCCCGGATACGCCCCTTTCCCTGTCGGAATTGAAGGAGATCATCGCCGCCGAAGGGATCGTCGTTCAGTTTCAGCAGATCCTGTCCGCCCGCAACCATTCCGTCATCGGGTGCGAGGGGTTGATCCGGGGCCTGTCCCCGGAGGGGTGCCTCCTGCCGCCCCTTTCCCTGTTCGACGCCGCCCGGGGCCACGGCCTTGCCCTGGAGCTCGACCGCCTTTGCCGGGAGAAGGTCCTGGCCTCCTTCCGCAATCTCCTTGATTCAGAGAGGAACCACCTGCTTTTCGTCAATCTGGAGACGTCGTTTCTCTCTTCGGAAACCGTGGGCTCGGGATATTTTCTCGATCAGGCTATCCGGAACGGGATCCCGCCCGCCAATATCGTGATCGAGTTCGTGGAGTCCCTGACGGCGGACAGCGGTGCCCTTCTCCGGTTCGTGAACGCCTACAGCGAATGCGGATTCAACATCGCCCTCGACGACGTCGGAACCGGGCACTCCAACTTCGAGCGCATCTCCCTCATGCGGCCCGACATCATCAAGGTCGACCGCTCCATCATCAGCGGGATCGCCTCCAACTATTACAAGCAGGAAATCTTTCGGTCCCTTGCCAACCTGTCGCAGGGCATCGGATCCCTGATCCTGGCCGAGGGCGTGGAAACGGGAGAGGAGGCGCTCTCCTGCCTGGAGCTCGGAGCGGACCTGTTTCAGGGGTACTACTTTGCCCGGCCCTGCGACCGCACCGGTCTCGACCCGGCCGAGGCGGAGCAGAGGCTCACGGACGCGGCGAACCACTACAAGCTCAAGTGCATCGACACGGTCAAGGCCCGCCGTCGGCGGAACAAGCTGTATCAGAGGGCGGCCCGGAGGGTCATCCGGGAGCTGGAAGGGAGGCCGCCGGAGAGGTTCGAGGGCGTACTGAGGCAAAGCATGCTGCATTTCGACTTTATCGACGCGCTGTATGTCGTGGACGACGAGGGGATTCAGCAGACGGACACCATCATGAAAGGACCCGAAAACAGGAACGTCAACCCGCTGTTCCAGGCGGCCAGGAAGCACGAAGACCTGTCCTACAAGGAATATTTCTTCCAGCTGATCAACACCGATCTGGAGCGGTATACAACGGACCACTACATCTCGTTCGCCACGGGAAACCTCTGCATCACCCTGAGCCAGCTCTTTCGGGGAGGCAACGGCCGGCGCTACATTCTCTGCCTTGATTTCCTGGCCGGCGACCGGTCGATCTGACGGCACGGCCGTTCAAGGGCCGGCTCCCATGCCGGCCCCATCCACTCCGGAGCCGTTCCCATTCACTTCCTACGTAAAGTTCCGGTGCTGGATGGCCTCGATGAAGCCCAGGGTGCCGGGGGTGATCTGGGCGGCGTTGGCCTCGTCCGTGTCAAGGTGCATGTCCATCCGGTAGGTCGGATGGACGCGGATGAGAACGTCGCCGAAGATGAGCTCCCGGACACCCTTGACCTTCACCATGACGACGTCCCGGTCCCGGAGACCCAGGTTGAGGGCCTCCTCGGGGGACATGTGGATGTGGCGCTTTGCCGAGATCACGCCCTTCTCCAGCCGGATGGTGCCCTTTTCCCCTTCCATGACGATTCCCGGCGTGCCCTCCAGGTCCCCGGAGTCCCGGATGGGGGCGTCGATGCCGAGTTTGAACTGCTCGGTCCGGGAGACCTCCACCTGGGATTCCTTCCTGAGGGGGCCGAGAATCCGGACCTTTTCGATCCGCCCCTTGGGACCCACGAGATTCACCGCCTCCACGGCGGCGAACTGGCCCGGCTGGCTCAGCTCCGAGCGCGGCGTCAGGTCCCCGCCGGGGCCGAAGAGGACGTCGAAGTCCGCCCGGCTGAGGTGGACGTGGTGGGCCGACGTGGACAGGGGGATGCCCCGGGAGCGGAACTTCTCGATGGTCTCCTGTGTGACCACCCGGCCGAGGGCATGGACCGTCTCCCGGGCGATCATCCGCTCCTCGTCCGCCGGGACGATCAGGATCCGCACCTTCGACTCGGGATCGGAGATGTCGGCGGGCTGACCCCGGCCCGCCGCGGCCGTCCGGTTCAGCTCGTCGGAAAGGTCGATGCCGAACGTCTCCAGTCCCTGACACACCCGGGCCCGGATCTCCGCGGAGTTTTCCCCGATGCCGCCGGTGAAGATCAGGACATCCAGGCCCCCCAGGGCGGCGACGTAGGAGCCGATGTACTTCCGGAGGCGGTAGCAGAAGGCGCTGACGGCAAGCTTGCAGTGCGGATCCTCCGCCTCGGCCCCCTCCAGGACCTCCCGCATGTCGTTGCTTCGGCCGCTGATTCCCTTGAGGCCGCTCTCCTTGTTGAGCATCCGGTCCACCTCTTCGAGGGTCATGCCCCGGTGCCGCATCAGGTGCAGGATCGCCCCGGGGTCGAGGTCCCCGGCCCGGGTGCCCATGATGAGCCCCTCCAGCGGCGTCATGCCCATGCTGGTGTCGATGCTCCGGCCGTGATCGATGGCGCAGACGGAGGCGCCGCTTCCCAGGTGGCAGGAGATGATCTTCATCTCCCCCACGGGCCGCTTGAGGAAGGTCGCCGCGCTCATGGCGACGAAGCGGTGGTTCGTTCCGTGGAAGCCGTAGCGCCGGATCTGCTCCTCTTCGCCGACGGCGAAGGGGATGGCATAGGTGGAGGCGGCTTCGGGCATGGTCTGGTGGAACGACGTATCGAAGACGGCCACCTGGGGGATCGCCGGCAGCAGCTTCTCCAGGGACTCGATCCCCTCGATGTTGAAGGGGTTGTGGAGGGGCGCGATGGGGATGTAGGAGCGGATGGCCTCCTTGACCTCGTCACTGACGACGGTGGAACTGGAGAATCGCTTTCCCCCGTGGACGACCCGGTGTCCCACCGCATCGATCCCGCTCAGGGATTCCAGGGCCTTGATCTCCGGGTCCGTCAGCGCGCCGAGCATGACCCCGAGGGCGTCTCCCACCGTGGCGATCCCCGCGGCGGGCAGATCCTTCCGGGTCTCCGGGGTCCGCACGTGATGGACCGCCTCGCCGGAGCCGATCTTCTCCACGGCCCCTTCCAGGAGCGGCTCCGGGGCGGCCGTGTCGAAGAGCGAGTATTTCAGGGAGGAGCTGCCGCTGTTCACGACCAGGATCTTCATCGGTTCGGAGACGGAGGAGAAATTCAGGTCGTAGGGATCAGTGTTTTCCCGGAGGGCGACGCAGGCCTTTTCCCGCTCCGCCAGGATCCGCTCGTCCGCGAGAAGCCGCCGGGTGATGATCCTGGTGATCTTTCCCAGGGTCTTGGGATTGGTTGCCACGACCCGGGACACGATTTCCCGGGGGATGCGGATGAGCTTCGACGACCAGCCGGACACGACGCTGGCCATGGCCGGCTCCCCGGTCATGATGGACATCTCCCCAAGGACGGCCCCCCGCTCCAGGGCGGCGATGGGCTTTTCCGTTCCGTCGGGGCAGGGGAGGGTGACCTCCACTTCCCCTTCGTAGACGATCCAGAGGTACCGGCCGATCTCTCCCAGACGGATGATCGGGGCGCCGTCCGTGAATTCCAGGTACTGGGAGTGTTCGGCCAGGAGTGTGATCTCCTCGTCGGTCAGATCGGAAAGAATGTCGACACTCCTGAGAAACGGGGAAAGGTCCATGGTGTCCGCTCCTTTCTGCTCTTAAAGATATTCTTCTTCGCTCATCTCGACGGCCCGGTCAATCTCCGCCTTCAGCGCGGGAGGCAGGCCCGGGATGTCGACGCTGAGGAAGCCCCGGACGATCGTCGCCGTGGCCTCGTCTTCCGTGAGGCCCCGGGACATCAGGTAGAGGATCTCCTCCTGGGCGATCTTGCCGACGGCGGCCTCATGGGACATCTCGACGCCGTCGACCCTGGCCTGCAGTTCCGGGATGGCGTGGATCAGGCCGTCCCGGAGCATCAGGCCCCGGCACTCCAGGTGGGCCTTGACGCCGGCCACCTCGCCGATCAGGTCCCCCCGGTTGATGATCCGCCCGCCGTTAGAGATGGCCCGGGCGACGATCTCCGCCCGGGTTTCCGGGGCCGAGAGAACAATCCGTCCCCCCACGTCGAGCTCCGAGCCGGGGCTTCCCACCAGGAGGCTGTAGAAGCGTGAGACGGCGCCCTTTCCCGCCAGGCGGGTGGTCGGATACATCTGGAGGGAGCGGACGGGCTTCATGCAGATGTAGTTGTTCAGGAAAAGGCCTCCTTCCTCGACGATCCCGACGGACCGGGGCCGGACACTCATTTCTTCCGCCCAGTTGTGGATCATGGTGAAGCTGAGCTTCGCGTTCTTCTTCACGAAGAACTCCGAGATCCCCACGTGGAGCCCCCGCTTGAGGTTCGGGGCGGTGGCGCAGCCGGTGATCACGTGCAGCTCCGAGTCCTCCTCGGCGATGATCAGGTTGTGGACGTACTGGCTGAGCCCCTCCTTGTGGATATAGAGACAAGCCTGGACGGGGAGGGTGACCTTTGCCCCGGGGAGGGCCCGGATGACGTAGCCGTCATGAAGATGGAGCTGGGCCGCGGCGGTGTATTTGTCGGCGTCGACGGCGACGAGCTTCCAGTAGTAATCCCGGATCCAGTCCTTTTCCTTCAGGGCGCGTTTGATCGGGAGGACCTCCAGGCCCTCCTGTCCGGAGTGGACATGGAGGACGCTCGTGTCCTTCTGGACGTACGTCCCGGAGCGGCCCTCCTCCGTGGCGTCCACGCCGGATTCCAGGATTCTCTGCCGGTCGATCATGGGGAGCTTCGTCAGGTCTTCCAGGTAGCCGTGGTCCGTCGGCTCCGCCGTGAAGGTGGAGAGATCGATGTCGGGACCGAGGGCGGCCTTCTTCTCCGCGGCCTCTGCGGCCTTTTCGCTCATCATGTCGTGCATCGCACACACTCCTCGTATCCCGCCTGCTTGATGCAGCGGAAAATCTCCAGGGGGTTCTGCTTGCAGGTCATGACCCCTTCGTACAGCACCTGGCCCCTGTCCGCCGTGACGTAGTCTAGGATGAAGCCGGTGTGGGTGATGATGAGGCCCATTTTGGTCCGCTGCCGGAGGCGGTCCTTTTGGGAGAGATCCCCGTCGATCCGGAAGTCCCTCTGGAGAAGCTCGCTGATGGTGTTGCCGATGAGGGCGATGTTTTCCAGGTCCACCCCCGATTCGGGCTCGTCGAAGAGGAGGAGGTCCGCGTCCTGCGCCATCAGCTGCAGCAGTTCGGAGCGCTTGATCTCGCCGCCGGAGAAGCCTGCGTTGATGTCCCGGTCCAGGAAGTCCGTGAAGTTGACTTTTGCCGCCAGGGCCTCCACGTCCACGGCCCTGCGCCCGCAGATCTGAATCATCTGGCGGGTCTTGAGCCCGTGGATCGTGGGCGGCCGCTGGAAGGACATGCCGATTCCCAGGCGGGTCCGCTCGTTGACGGGCATGTGGGTGATGTCCACGCCCTTGAACTCGATCTTTCCGGCGGTCACCCGGTACTGGGGGTAGCCGAGAATGGTCATGAGGAGCGTCGTCTTGCCGGACCCGTTGGGCCCGAAGAGGATGTGGGTTTCGCCGGGCTTGATCTCGAGATCGATGTGCCGGAGGACTTCCCGGTCGCCGATGCTCACCTGCAGATCTTCGATTTTCAGCATGGCCTCCTCCTTTGCAGGGCGGGGGAAAAGGGGCGGATCGGGAAATCTGCCCCTTTTCCGGCCGGTCAGGATACCAGTTCCTCGATGACTTCGCGGACTGTCTTGATCTCCCGGATGAGGGCCGCTACCTGGCCGGCCCCAGCGGGGAAGAGATCGAGGTCCCCGGCGAGCCAGCCCTTCGGTGCGTCGAAGAGGCTGTACCGCTCCGACAGCGTGACCTGGGGATCGTTCATCTCCTGATCGAGTTTCGGATTCCGGATCACCCGCATGTTCATGTTTCCCAGGTTGAGGAGGACCGTTCCGCCGTCTCCGCAATGCAGGATGGCCTCCTTCCAGGCGGCCGGGGCGGGGCTCTCCACCGTGGCGATGAGTCGCGTCCCGATCTGCACTCCCTGGGCACCCAGGGCCAGGGCGGCCCGGTAACCGCGGCGATCGGCGATTCCTCCGGCGGCGACGATGGGAACCCTCGCCGCGTCGGCCACAAGGGGAACAAGGACCAGGGTCGAGGATTCGGAGCCGAGGGACCGGAGCCCGCCCGATTCGGAGCCGGAGACGACGAGGCCGTCGACCCCCGCATCGATGGCCTTGACCGCCGCGTTCAGGGAGAGGAGGACGTGGAGGCCCTTCATGCCGAGGGCGTGGATCTGCGGGTAGAGGGCCTTCGGCGATCCCGCGGAGGTTGTCACCGTCTTTACACCCGCCTCGGCGAGGATCTCCAGGATCTTCGGGTTCTCCTGGTTCATGACCATCAGGTTCGCCCCGAACGGCTTTGCCGTGAGGGCCCGGACGCCCGCGACGAGGCGCTTTGCGTCTTCTTTGTTGCTGAAGCCGAGGGACAGCATCCCGAAGGCGCCGGCCTCGCTGACGGCGGCGGTGTAGTGGGGGGCGTTGAGCGCGCCGACGGGACCTTGAATGATCGGATGGCGGCAGTCGAGCATTTCCAGCAGTGCGGACATAAGAACCTCTCCTTTCGATGAATTCGGTCGCGGTGGGGAAATCACCACGTAATCCTTGCGTTATCCCTCCAAGCGGATGGCCTTGCGCGGACAGTCCCGGGCCGCCCGCTCGACGGCCTCCCGGTGTCGCTCCGGCTGCTTCACTTCGAAGACCGGCCGGAGATGGAGACCCCACTGGCAAAAGACGTCGAAGCAGGTTTCGATGCAGCGCTCGCACCCGTTGCAGGACTGTGGATCGATGACGATTCGCACCGGATCGATGCCCCCCTATTTCCCGGACAGTTGCCGAACCAGCTCCGGCAGGCCGTCCAGAAGCCCCTCCTCCGTTTTCTGGAAGACCAGCTCGACGTCCGGCGAGTACGGAACGAAAAAAGCATTGGATTGCCGGGCATTATAATGCGGTTTTCAGGGAAGATCAACAGGAGGGCAACGCTCAGGGATAAAACGGCTCCGCGGCCTTGTTCTTGAGGTAGGCCTCGGCAAAGATGTGCCAGCGGTCGCGTCCGCCTTTCCGGTAGAGGGTGATTCGGGTCTCGCCGTTGACGGTCTCGATGACGGCGAAGGAAGCCGGGATGGCGGCGCCGAGATACTGGTCGCCGGGATTCAGGACGACCGTGTCTCCGACGATGTCCAGGAGGGCCTGGTGGGTATGTCCGAAGAGTACCCCCCGGGCCTTTCTCTTTTTCGCCATTTTCACGAGCCGGTCGATGGTCTCCCGCCAGACCGACGGAGGGTGGTAGGGGTTCATGTCGAGCTGGAAGCCGTGGAGGAGCAGGTAGGGTCGGCCGTCGAGCTCCGCCACCTCCATGTCGGGGTAGTTGCTTCCATAATCCTCATTCCCGCGGACGCCGTAAAACGGGATTCCCGACTCGTCGGCGATCGTCCTCCCGTCAAGCACTCCATCGCCCAGGTGGATCAGGCCGTCGAAGGGACCGAAGAGTCCGACGGCGTTCCTCAGATCGTGCCGGTTGCCGTGGGTGTCGGAAACGACGAGATAGCGCATGGGACTCCCGGTATCCGTTTTTTTCCTGGGAATGTGGAAAGAATGGCTCGTGAGGTCCCAGCCTAGTCGGGGTGGGACCTCACGAGCGATGGAATTACAGGAATGGAGGCGGTTTGTCAAGGACGGCAGGCGATTCCTTGCCGATTGAGCGGCAAGGCTCCGGTGAGGCCTCCCGGCGGGGGCCTGACGCGGCGAACGCCCCGGCGCCCCCGCCCCGTCTCCGGCGGGAGGGCGCGGCAGGTGCTTAGAACTTCATGACCTTGCTGACGATCTCCTTCATGATCTCGGTGGTTCCGCCGCCGATGCTCAGGATCCGGGAGTCGCGGTACAGCCGCTCCACCATGTATTCCCGGGTATAGCCGTATCCGCCGTGGATCTGCACGGCGTCGAAGACGACCTTGTCGCAGACCTCGCAGGCGAAGTTCTTCGCCATGGAGACTTCCCGGATGCAGTCGATGCCCGCCTGCATTTTTGCTGCAACGCGGTAGTTGTATTCCTTGGCCACGGAAACCTTCGTCGCCATGTCCACGAGCTTGTGGCGGGTCACCTGGAATCCGGAAAGGGTTTTCCCGAAGGCCTCCCGGGTCTTGGCGTACTTGATCGATTCCTCCAGGGCCAGTTCCGCCGTGGCGTGGGCCATCACCGAAAGGGCGAGGCGCTCGTTCTGGAAGTTCGCCATGATGCCGTAGAACCCCATGCCTTCGCCGCCCAGGAGATTCTCCGCGGGGACGCGGCAGTCCTCGAAGGCAAGCTCCGCCGTGTCGGAGGCGTTCCAGCCCATCTTGCGGATTTTCTTGGCCACGGAGAAGCCCGGGGTGGAGGAGTCAATGACGAGCAGGCTGATCCCCTTGAAGCCGGATCCGCCGGTCCGCACCGCCGTGGTGATGTAGTTGGCCCGGCAGCCGCTGGTGATGAAGGTCTTGGCGCCGTTGACGACGTAGTGGTCGCCGTCCCGGACGGCCCGGGTGCGGATGTTTGCCACGTCGGAGCCGGCATCGGGCTCCGTGATCCCCAGGGCGGCGATCTTCTGCCCTCCGAAGACCGGCGGCAGGAAGCGCTGCTTCTGCTCCTCCGTTCCCATATGCAGGATCGGGGGGCAGGCGATGGCGTAGCTCCCCAGTCCCGACACGAGGCCGATGGAGCCGCAGCGGCAGATCTCCTCCGTGTAGGCGACGTGCATGAACTTGTCGCAGGGGATGCCGCCGTAGGCCTCCGGGAAGTCGAGGCCCATCAGCCCTGCCTGGGCGGCCTTGACGTAGAGCTCCGCCGGGAAGATCTCCGCGTCCTCCCAGTGCTCGATGTTCGGCATGATTTCCTTTTCCACGAATTTCCGGACGGTAGCGCGGAAAATCTGGTGATCTTCAGTGAAATACTCCTGGTACATGGGATGAGCCTCCTCTTTTTTGTTTTATGAGCGATACACGCCGACCCCCGGCCGCGCCCCCGCGGCTGTACGGTCTATCCGGGTCGCGGGGGCTGCCACGACCGTCATGCCTTCGTGAACTTTTCCCGCAGGATGTTCTTCAGGATCTTGCCGCTCGGGTTGCGCGGCAGGGCGTCCGTGAAGATGATCTTTTTCGGGACCTTGTAGCCCGCCATCTCGCTCTTGCAGAAGTCGATGATCTCCTTCTCGTCCAGGGTCTGCCCCGGACGCGGGACGATGACGGCCGTGACGATCTCGGACCAGCGGTCGTCGGGCATGCCGATGACGGCGGCGTCGGCCACCTTGGCGTGCTTGAACAGGGTCGCCTCCACTTCCTGGGACGACACGTTTTCGCCGCCGGTCTTGATGATGTCTTTCGCCCGGTCGACGAAGTAGACGAACCCCTCGCGGTCCATCCGGACCATGTCGCCCGTGTGGTGCCAGCCGCCGCGGAACGTGTAGGCCGTTTTTTCCTCTTCCCTGTAATAGCCCAGCATGACGGAAGGCCCCCGGGCCACCAGCTCGCCCGTCTCGCCCCGGGGAACCTCGCGTCCGTCGGGGTCGAAGACCTTCAGTTCGAGGGGCAGGTGGGACCGGCCGATCGAGTCGGGCCGCTTCGCCATGTCGTGGTGTTGGAGGCATGTACCCAGGGGGCTCATCTCGGTTTGGCCGTAGTAGTTCATGAACTCCGCGTCCGGCAGGAGCTTCCGCCAGCGGTCCAGGACGGCCGGGGGCGCCAGGGCGCCGAAGACAATGCACATCCGGAGGGAGCTCAGGTCGTAGCTATCGAAGTCCGGCACCATGGGCAGGTAGAGGTACAGGGCCGGCGGCCAGATCCAGTATGTGATCTTCTCCTCCCGGGTGAGCTTGAGGATCTCCACGGGATCCGGGGCGTACTCCATCACGTAGAGGGCACCCACGGCAAAGCTGGCGATGCACAGGTACATGGCCGCCACGTGGTACAGGGGAATGCCGCCGATGAGGACGTCCTTCTCCGTGACCTTCAGGTCGGCCAGCGCACTCAGGAGGACCATGTAGAAGTTCAGGTGCGAGTTGAGGACTCCCTTCGGAGCCGCCTCTGTCCCGGAGGTGTAGAGAAGGATCGCCGGGTCGTCGTAGTCGATCTCCGCCTCCGGCTCCGTGGCGGGATTCGCCTCACTCCAGAGGTCCTCGATGTTCATCCATCCCGCCGGTGCCTCCTTGCCCCCCAGGTCGATGTACCCGAAGGTACGGACGCTTTTCAGCTCGTCCTGCATGCCGCCGAGCTGGGGGATCAGGGCGTCCTCGACGAAGAAGACCGTTGGCTCCGAGTGGTTGATGATGTACCGGATCTCGTCCCCCTTGAGCATGAAGTTCAGGGGGGTGATGACGGCCCCTAGTTTCATGAGGGCCCACCAGTAGATGACATAATGATGGCAGTTGTGGGACAGGATGGCCGCCCGGTCGCCTTTGCCGACGCCAAGCTTTGCCAGGCCGTGGGCGCAGCGGTTGACGGCCTCGTTCAGCTCCCGGTACGTGAAGTTCCGGTCCCGAAAGCGGAGGATCCGGCGGTCGGGGGTGCGGGCCGTCGAGCGGACCAGAATATCGCCGACGGCGGTTCTGCGGATGACATTCTTCTGGAGAGACGAGAGCGTACTCATGGAAAAAGCCTCCTTTTGGCCGAAGTCCCCCCGATAGGGGGCATGGCTGCCCCCCGGGGAAGGCGTTATCTGGGGTTGAGAAACGGAGGCAGGGGCCCCGGCGGGGCCCCTCCTGTCCTGGTTGTCAGGGTTGAATGGAACTGCCGCTCAGGCAGGCTTGTAGCGGTTCAGGCTGTCCCGGGCGATGAAGGCGCGCTGCATCTCCGAGGTGCCGTAGGCAAGCTCGGCGAAGCGGGCGTCCCGGTACAGGCGCTCCACGGCGGCTCCCTTGACATATCCGTGCCCGCCGTGGACCTGCATGGCCAGGTCCGCGATCTTGTTGATGGACTCGCTCGTGAAGAGCTTTGCCGAGGCCGTGAGGATCGGCGCCTCCGTCTCCTGGTGGTCCGTGCTCCAGGCCGCACGCAAGGTCATCATCCGACCCAGGTCGTTCAGGGTAAACATGACGGCCAGCTTCGCCCCCACGCCCTCGAACAGGCCGATGGGTTTCCCGAAGGCCTTCTTCCCCTTCCCGTGTCCCGTGGAGACCTCCATGCAGGCGACTCCGAGGCCCACCGACATGGACGACAGGGAAATCTTGATCCACTCGGTGATGCGGCCGAGAAGGGCGTACCCTCCGCCCGCCTCGCCCACGAGCGCGTCCGCGGAAACGGCGCAGCCCGTCAGGCTGATGCCCGCCGTCGGGGCGCCCCGGAGACCCATCGTCTCCACCGTCTCGCCCACGGCAAGACCGGACGCGCCCTTCTCCACAACGAACAGCGACAGGCCCTTGTCGAGGCCCGCCTCCCGGTCCGTCCAGGCCAGCACCAGGAAAGCGTCCGCCACGGGGGCGTTCGTCACGAGGTCCTTCGAGCCCGTCAGGACCCACCCGTCCCCCTTCTTCTCCGCCTTCGTCACCATGCCCGAGAGATCCGAACCGGCGTCCGCCTCTGTGCACGCCAGCGCCCCGATGAACTCGCCGGCGGCGATGCCCGGCAGGTATCGTGTCTTCTGCGCCTGGGACCCGAAGCATTGAATCGCCATCCCGAAGGCCGTCCCCGAAGACATGGCCGCCAGGAACGTGGCCGGGCACGCCTTCGCCAACTCTTCGCCCGCCACGCACTGGCTGACGAAGTCCGCTTTCAGAAGGAGGTCGAAATACCCCGCCCCCGCCAGCTTCCTGAACCGGGCCCGGAGCATCTCCGGGACCTTGTCTGGCGCGGCCGCATCCAGCTCCGCCGCGGCGGGTGCGATCTCGGCCCTGCAGAACGCTACCATCCGCCCCTGCAGGTCTTTCTGTTCATTGGTCAGTTCGTAATCGATCATGATCCTTCACCTCCCTCACATCATCATGAAGCGGGCGACGATCATGCGCATGATGTCGGATGTCCCGCCGCCGAGCTGCCCCAGCTTCGCATCCCGCATGCCCCGCTCCACCGGGTACTCGTGAATGTACCCGTACCCGCCGAACAGATCGACGGCTGCCGAGCACATCTCGAATCCCTTGTCGCCCACGTACATCTTGTTGACCGAGGCCAGGAGAGGATTCAGCATCACCCCGTTGTCCTTCGAGGCCGCCACGCGGTATACCGCCAGACGCGCCGCCTCCAGGAACACCCGCATGTCGGCGATCCGGTTCTGGATTGACTGGAACTCGCCGATCGTCTTGCCGAAGGCCCGACGCTCGTTGGCATAGCGGGCGCAGTTCTCGATCATGAACATACCGCCCCCCAGGAAGGGGGAAAGCAGCGTGCTCCGGTCCCACTCCACGCCGCCCAGGGCGATCCGCCAGCCGGCGCCCTCGCCGCCCAGGATGTTCTCCGCAGGGACTTCACAGTCCTCCATGAAGACCTCCGAGGTCGTCGAGCACTTGCAGCCCATCTTGTGCATCGGCTTCCCCGTCGAGAGACCCGGAGTGCCCGCGTCCACGATGAACGTCGTGATTCCCTTGTGCCTCTTCGACTTGTCCAGCGTCGCGAAGATCACGAACACCTTCGCCAGCGGGGCGTTGGTGATGAAGGTCTTCGAGCCGTTGAGGATGTATTTGTCCCCCTTCTTCACGGCCGTCGTCGCCAGCGCCGCCGCGTCGGATCCGCTGCCCGGCTCCGTCAGCCCCATGCAGCCGATGTCCTCGCCCGTCGCCAGGCCCGGCAGGTACTTCTTCTTCTGCTCTTCCGTGCCGTGCTCCATGATGTTCGCGCCGCACAGGTACGTGTGGGCTCCCAGCGCCAGCGTGTGGCCGCCGTCGAGGCCGGCATGGCCCATGGCCTCGCCGGCCAGGCAGCAGGTGGTGAAGTCCGCTCCCGATCCGCCGTACTCCTCCGGGAACGGAAGACCCAGGAGCCCCATGGAGCCCAGCTTTTTCCAGACTTCCATGCTGAACTCCCCTTCACGGTCCGCCGCCTCGCACAGGGGAGCCACCTCCTCCTTACAGTAGCGGTAGATCGTGTCGCGGAACATCCGCTGTTCGTCGGTAAACGTAAAATCCATCTATGTGACCCTCCCTTCAGGCCTTGCGAATGCCCATGATTGCCCTCGCCTCCGCGGGCGTGGCGGGTGTCCGGTTCAGGGAGGCGGCGACCTTCACGCACCACTCCACCTGCTCCCAGCTCCCCTTGGCCAGTTCACCGTTGGGCATCCGGGTGTTGTCCTCCATGCCGACCCGCATGTTGCCGCCCATGAGGCAGGACATGACGTTGGCGGGGAACTGCTCGTTGCCCACGGCGCAGGTCGTGAAGTTGGCTGTCGCCGGGATGGCGTTGACCATGGAGATGAACACGTCGGGGCGGAACTTCTGGCCGCCGACGACGCCCCACACGAAGTTGAAGTTCATGGGCTCCGTGAAGAAGCCCTGCTTGGCGATCAGGAGCGTGTTGTCGATGCCGCCGATGTCGTAGCACTCGATCTCCGGCTTCACGCCGTTGGACTCGAAGGCCTTGCCGAAGTCCTGGAGCATGGTGAACGTGTTGTCGAAGACGTAGTCGAAGAAGATCTGTCCGGTGTGGCGGTCGACGATGCTGAAGTTCATGCTGTTGGTGTTGTACGAGGCCATCTCCGGCTTGACCGCCACGATCTGGGCCAGCCGCTGTTCCGGCGTCTTGAAGATGCCGACGGCGGAGCTCAGGCAGACGAGCAGCTCGGGGCAGCGGGCCTTGATGGCGTCGTGCACGGCCCTGATGCGGTCGATCTCGTGGGTCGGCTGGCCGTCGTCCGTTCTTGCATGGACGTGGACCATGGCGGCCCCGGACTGGTAGCACTTGTACGCTTCCTCGGCGAACTCCTCGACCGTGTAGGGCACGCTGGGGTTGTTGTTCTTCATGGTCGCGGCCCCGGTGAGAGCCGCCGTGATGATGACCTTCTTTTCATCCTTGGCCATGGTGATACCTCCTTATGGGTATTTGTTTTGTTATCGTCCAGGTGGATCCCTATGGCCGCGTCTCAGGCGGGCTCGAAGTGATCCAGCTGCATCAGGGTGTTGACGGGCCCCTCGGCGAAGACGGCCTTCACCTTCATGCCCACGTATACGTCCAGCGGATCCACATCGGCCACGATGTGGGTGAGCGGCGTGTCGGCCCCGTCCAGCTTGATCTGCCCCAGGATGTACGGTGCCTTCCGGGGAAGATGCTTGTCGTTGTAGTTGACGATGGTGTAGTTGACGAGTTCCCCCGTCGTGCCAACGTCCACCCAGTTGTCGGCGATCTTCGCCCCGCACTTGTTGCAGTATTCCCGGGGCGGGATGTAGGTGATGCCGCACGTTTCGCACTTGAGGCCCGTAATCTTCTTCTTGTCCCTCATGGCGATGATCCACTTCGAGCCGATCCGTCCCACGAAGTACTGGTTGGGCAGGGCCATCCTCGCCTCGATGACGAAGCAGTCTTTTATATTTTCACTTGTGCAGGTCATGATCCGATTCTCCTCTCCCTTAGTCGATGATTTCAAAATGGAGGATGTCACGGAAGCTGCCCGTGGGCTTCTCCGCCCAGACGGGCCGTACCCTCGATCCGATCTTCAGCTTCGAGAGGTCCTTTCGGTTGATCTCGAAGGCGAAGGCTTCCTCCGGGGTGGCATTTTCCAGCATGATCCAGGCGCAGGCGTAAGGGGTGTCCCGCACTTCGCCGGTGAGGGGATCGGGGCTGGCAAAATACACCAGGTCGAAGTTCGTGACGTACCCTTCCGGTCCCAGCTCCACGTAGTCGGTGGTGCGTACGTGGCAGAACTGGCAGATCTCCTGGGGGAGGATCAGGGTCCGCTTGCAGAGGGGACAGACGCTGGCGAGGAGCTTCTTGTCCCGAAGCCCGGCGAACCACTTGCCCATGACGGGGCCCGTGGCGAAGCGCTGGTTGATGGAGGTGACCACCTTCAGGGAAAGCAGTTCCTCCGCCTCCTCGGCATTGGGATCCACGTACTTGTCGAAATACTTGCCGGTGGCGGCGGCGGCCATCATGTCGCCGTCGATCCGGACCTTTCCGGAGGTGAAGGCGGAGGCGCCGTCGATTGTTCCGGTCATCATGCCGACATAGGTGGCGGCCTCCATGGTCATTTTCACGGCCAGGTCCGCATCGAGACCTTCCTTGAGGGTGCACGTCCCGTCGGTGATGGTGATGGTGAACTGCCCGCCGCCTTCGCCCGTCAGGTCATACCCGTATTTCAGCGTTACGCCCGCCGCCTTGTCAGGACGGAAACGGTCTCCGATGGCGGAGAGGATTCCCCGGGCGGTGACTTCCGTCTTTTTCTCCGGCACGGTGTACTGCACGAAGATCTGGGGCAGGAGCGTCATCAGCATCCGTGTGTCGCCGACGACCCTCATCTTGCCCTGGGAGAGGGCGTCGATGGCGCCGATCTTCTGCAGGGTGACGCCGATGAACGTCTCCGCGTCGGAGGCGGTGATCGTTGCCGTGCACGGTCCGAGGTCGCCCTCGACGGTCTCGATTTTGGCGGTCTGATCCTTGACGGTGAGCTTCCATTTTCCCCCGCCCTCGCCGCCGCAATCGTACCCGATGACGACGTCCACGCCCTTGGACGCCTCGGGTTTGAAGCGCTTGGGCATCGTATTGAAGATATCCGCTACGGTGGTTCCGAAGAATTCAGCCATGGTCAACCTCCTACCAGTTCAATTCTTTTTCGAGCATAAGCATAACGGTCCACAGGGTGCCGCCGAACCCGGAGGCCAGGGCATGGCGGACCTCCTTCTTGATCTGGTGGCCGCCGGCGTCTCCCCGGATCTGAAGGGCCGCCTCGGCGGGACGGAGCATGGCCGTGGCGCCGATGGGATTGCTGGCGATGACGCCTCCCGAGGGATTGACCGGGAGCTTGCCGTCCATGTCGAATTCGCCGGCTTCCATGAGCTTCAGAACCTCGTCATCCTTGAGGAGCAGGAATTCCCGGAGCCAGTCGAGGCCCCAGTAGGCGGACGGATCGTACATCTCGAAGACGTCGAAGTATTCCAGCGGGTTTTCAATGCCGTTTCGCTTGAAGAGCTTCTCCGCACAGTCGCGGTGGGTGCTCTTGGGTTTCTTCGCGCCGTACAGGTTGGACATGTTTTCCCCCCGGTGGGAGGTTTCATGATCCCGGATCCAGACGGGCGGCTTGGCGGTTCCCTTCTTCACCCGATCCTCGCTGGTGAGGATCATGGCGCAGGCCCCGTCGGACTGGGAGCACATGTGGATCAGCCGGAGCTCGCCGACGAGCTGGGGAGACGTCTCCATCAGGGTCTCCAGCTGGTCGTACTCGAGACCGAGGCGTCGGTGCGCCCGCTCGTTCAACATGGCGTGCTTGTCGATCATGATCCGGTACTTCATGGCGGCCCGGAGAACCCGCTCTTTCCCGAACTCCTTGATCATTTCCGTGGCCGTGGTGGATGTGAGCGCTCCCGTCTGGAGGTTGCGGAACCAGAGGGGGTCGGCCATGTTCGTGATGCCGCCGGTGGTGTTCCCTTCCTGGAGCTTCTCGAAGCCGAGGCACAGGACGTTGTCGTACTGGCCGGAGGCCACGAGGCTGTCGGACGCGCAGACCAGGGTGGCCCCGACAGTGCCGCCCGTGGTGATCCGGTACTCATCCTTTCCGTAGGACCCGCAGCCCAGGGCATGCCACATGTCCGGCTGGAACTGCATCTCGAAGAGCTCCATGTTGCCGTGGACGATGCAGTCGATATCGTCAAGCGTCATGTTGGCGTCCGCCAGGGCGTTGCGCACCGCCTCGGAGACCATTTCCACCTGGTTCTGGTCTTCCTTGTGGCTGGACAGGGTCGTCTGGCCGATCCCGATAATGGCTACATTTCTGTTTTTTATGTGTTTTTTCATGATGCCTGCTCCTTACGCTTCGAGAATGAGAACGGAGTGGAACTGGCCGGCGGGCCCGTTGGTCGAGTGGGCCACGGCGCATTTCGCGTCCGGAACCTGGCGGTCGCCGGCGCCGCCCTGAAGCTGGAGAGTCGCCTCGGCGGCCCGGTAGAGGCCGGCGATAATGAGCGGGTTCCCCGCCAGGGTTCCGCCGGAGAGGTTGACCCGATGCTTCCCGGGGCCGCCTTCGGCGATGAAGCGTCCGCCTTCTCCCTCTCCGCAGAAGCCCAGTCCTTCCATCCACATGGGCTGCTGGTAGGCGTAGCAGTCCATGACCTCGACCACGTCGGCGGCCTTTTTCAGGTCCTGGATGCCGGCTTTCCGGCAGGCGTTCGCGGTGGCCTTCTTGAGGGCGAAGTTGCTGGTCAGATCCCGGTCACCGAAAAAGAAGGTGTCCATGCAGTTGGCGAATCCGGTGATCCATACCGGATTGTCGGTGAATTCCTTCGCCCGCTCCTCCGAGGCCAGGAGCAGTCCCACGGCACCGTCGGAGACGGGGTAGGCGTGGAGCTGGCGGATGGGATCGCACAGCATGGGCGAGGACTTGACTTTCCCCGCCGGAATGGCTTCCTGCGCATTGGCGTAGGGGTTCTTGACGGCCCACTGGCGGCTTCGGACCACGATCTCGGCGAGCTGGTCGTCCGTGAGGCCGCTCTTTTTCATGTAGGCCCGCGCCTGCAGACCGGCGGCGTTCAGGTAATCCAGGCCCGTGGCCCGGCCGTAGAAGGGATCGAAGCCGCAATTCGTGATCATGTTGCGGCTCTCGCCCTGGGATTCCTTGCAGTGCCCCATGATCAGGACTAGATCCTTGTGCCCCGAGAGGATGATGGCGTTGGCGTAGCCGATGGCATTGAGGCCTTCCTGGGCCATCTTTTCTTCCGCGAGATACTGCCCACCGATGACGTCCGTGACGCCGTTGTTCGAGATGGTCCGGGCATCGAAGAAATCGTCGGAGGTGCTGACGATCATTTCCACGCCGCCTTCTCCGTATTTGAATCCTGTCTGCCCCTGAAGATCCTCCAGTACGTCCAGAAGCATGTTCTGAAAACGCCTGTACCAGAGGTCCGGTTCGTTCTTGTGCTGGGCAACCGCACAAATCGCTACCCGCTTTGTTGCCATAGAACGTCTCCTTCCTTAATATGGTTCTGAATCGTATCGCGGCGCGGGGTCCGTCCCGGCCGCAGTCTCATGCAAATCGGATCAGCCGCAGGTCCACCGCGGGCTTTCGGCGGGCCTTGTCGCCCGCAAAGCAGTTCATGAACCGCCCCTCCTTGATGGTCCGGATGATTCCGTCCCGGTCCCGGGGGGCCTCCAACTCGATCCATCCGCGCCCGCAGCCCAGGAGGTTGTGGGAATCGTCGGCCGCCACCTTGGGATAGGGGATCTCCGGGATATCGAACTGGGGCGTGTAAAACCCGTGGGTTGTGATCTCCACCGCGTCGATGGGATAGCGCTCCGCCACCTCCGCGATGATGCGGATACAGTCGCGCAGGCCGAGATCGATATCGGCGGGGTGGTTGAAGACATGCAGGACTTCCCTTTCTCCCTCGATCCGGCTGACGTGGACGTATCCCTTGCGGCAGTGCACCGTCAGCTCGATTCCCGTGAAGATCAGCATGTCCGACCGAACCCGGGTGATGGCATCCCCGTAGGAGGGCTTCAGGAGGTGGTCGTGGTCCGTGATGGCGATGAAATCGTAGCCCAGGCGCGCATAGGCATCGGCGACCTCCTGGGGTGTCATGGTCCCGTCGGAGTAGGTTGTATGGGTGTGGAGCTGTCCCTTGAGAATCATAACCGTCCGTCCGATTCCGTCAGGCGCCCGGGCACGGCGCCCCGCCTGCGTCCGCTGGAATGCCGGAATCCGTCTTCCCGTTTCTGCTCCGCTCTGGTCCGCCGGGGATTGGCGCCTCGATGCGTTCGGCGGGAATCCATCTCAGTGCTCTGCTTCCGCCTCGGCCCCATGAAGAAAAACATTTGTCAGGCTCTCGATGATCCGCTTCTCCCTGGACTTGCTCAGGGTCTCATTGCCCAAGATCATGACCGACAGGAACGTGTCGATGGCACCCAGGAAAACATAGGTGAGGTAGTTGGACTGGATGTCGGACCGCAGGGTTCCCCGGGTCTGGCCTTCGCGGATGATGTCTTCACAGAGGTTGAACAGTTTCCGGAACTTGTCCTTTCCCCGGGGACTCGAGTGATAGATGAAGCCCCGGGAGACTTCCGCCACGAAGATGGACATCTGGCTCGGCGTCGCGGTGTAGGCGTTCATCATGAACTTGATGATCTCCACCAGCTTTTCCTTGGTGGCCGCGGTGCTCTTCTTGAGCATCTCCAGCTCGTCGTAGAAGGATTTCCACCAGTTCTCGACGATGGCGTCGAAAAGTTTTTCCTTGTTCTCGAAATAGTGATAGATGAGCCCGTACGAGAGGTTGGCTTCCTTGGCGATATCAGCCATCCGGGCTTCGGCGAATCCTTTCGTGCTGAAGACCTTCAGTGCCGCTTCGACGATGATTTTTTCGCTGGCTACTTTTTCCATGCGCTCCGGTGTAGCAAATGTTGATTGACATGTCAATCGGTATTTGGCGGCCGGGTGTCCGGGGCGTGGACGCTTGGCATGGGTTTTGAGAACGATATGAATATGTTGCGAAATGTGCGGAACAGGATCGAACGGAAGGAGCGAGGGATGAACAAGGGGTTGGCCGTTATGGCCGCGGTGGTGGTCATGTTCTGGTGCGCCGGCGACGCATTCGCCTTTCGGTGCAACGGTGGAAAAGGCCTGGTCAGTACCGGCGACACCAAGACGCGCGTCACGATCGAATGCGGAAAGCCCGACAGTGTCGAGCGTGTGAAATCCGTCACAAGGGGCCGCTTTATCGGAGGCGAAGACCCGCGTACCGGCAGGAGTCACGGCGGAGTCTATGCGGAAGAAACGGTGTCCGTCGAGAAATGGTACTACAACTGCGGAGACAGTGATTTCCTCTACGTTCTGACCTTCGAGGGGGACGTCATGATGGCGGAAGAAACGGCCGGCCGGGGGAAAGGTCCGTCCCGCTGCACATTTTGAGACGGGACGGGGATATCGGCCGATCGCTGCGTTCCGCGACATGTGTTTCCGTCCGGAACGGATACCCGTGGAGCTGTGATTACGCCTTTCGTTTTCTTCGTGCCGTCCATGGCTGAAGCATGCCATGGATATTTTTTATCCATCCGGCCGTGTCGAGCTGGATAGAATGTATCCGGAATCGCATTCCATTGTTCTGCGTTCGCGCTCTTTCCCCATGATTAGCGAATGAATCCGGTATATTGGGAATGACGTCCAGCCGGGCACGGTCCTTGCCAAGCATATGATCCGGGGATGCCTTCCGGATGTCCATAACATGTCAGGCAGCCCCGGCGACTCCCGGGGCTTCGCCTTGACAGCCCCTTTCATCCATAGCATATGGACCGGCCATGAAGAAAAACATCGTACATTTCCTGCTTTCAGCCTTCCTTGTCGTCCTGTTCGTCCCGGCGGCGGTGCATCCGGAAGAGTCGATCCGCCCCGGGGAAACGCTGGATCTGAAGCGCTGCATCGCCATCGCCCTGGAACGGCACCCGAGCATCCTCGGCGCAGCCGGCGGCCTGAAGGCCAGCGAAAGCCGGGTGGGTCAGGCCCGGGCCGGCTACTATCCGCAGGTCAACGCATCGGCGGATTACGACCGCAACTCCGTAGGCGGCACCATGTCCAGAACAGCGGGGACCGTATACGACAGCTATGCCACCGGCGTCAGTGTCAACCAGACCCTTTTCGATTTCTTCAAGACGTCCACCCAGGTGAAGATCCAGCGACTTGGGGCGGATTCCTCCCGGGCCGATCTGGAGCAGGCGATGAGCCAGATCGCCTATGACGTCAAGAAAGCCTATTACGGCCTTCTCCAGGCCCGGCGCCTGAGAGACGCCAACGCGGAGGCCGTGGGCTCCTACCGGCAGCACCTGGCACAGGCAAAAAAATTCTTCGAGGTCGGCCTGAAACCGAAGTTCGACGTGACCAAGGCGGAGGTCGATCTGAGCAACGCACGCCTGAACCTGTTGAAAGCGGAAAACGCCATGAACCTGGCCCGCCTGACCCTGGGGAATGCCATGGGCTTGCCCGGAGCGCCGACGTTCGAGATTCGCGACAGCCTGGCCTTCCAGCCCTACCCGGCCTCGCTCGACGAGGCGCGGAAGAAGGGGGAAGAGCGGAGACCGGACCTGCGGTCGGTCCGGTCGAAGCGGGAGGCGGCGGAGTCTTCCGTCGACCTGGCGAAGAAGGGATACTTTCCCGTTCTGACCGGGAGCGCCGGATACGGATGGTCGGGGGAGGATTTTCCCCTGGAGAGGGGATGGAATGTGGGGGCGACCCTGTCGGTGCCGCTGTTCAGCGGCCTGTCCACGAAGTACCAGACCGACGAGGCCCGGGCAAACCTGGAAGTCCTGAAGGCGAACGAAGACCTTGTCCGCCAGACCGTACAACTGGAGATACAGCAGGCCCTGCTGAACCTTCAGGAGGCCCGGGACCGCATCGCGGTCGCGGAGTTGGAGGTTCGGCAGGCCGCGGAAAACCTTGAACTGGCCCGGGGGCGATACGGCGCCGGCGTGGGAAGCCCCATGGAGGTAACCGACGCCCTGCTGGCGGACATCAACGCCAAAACGGCCCATACGGCGGCCCTTTACGATTACCGGCTTGCCCAGGCAAGCCTGGAGAAGGCGACCGGGGAAAAATGAAAATCGCAGGCATGAACCGAAAGAAGATCCTGATCATGGCCGGCATCGCCGCCCTGATCGCGGCGGCGGCCATCTGGTTTTTCTTCCACAGGAACAGCAGTCCCGCTTTCAAGACGGCCAGGGCCGTCCGCGGTGAGGTTGTGGCTGCCGTCACCGCCACGGGCACGGTCAACGCCGTCACCACGGTGCTGGTGGGAACGCAGGTGTCCGGGACCATCAAGGAGCTCTTCGTAGACTACAACTCGCCGGTGAAGAAGGGTCAGGTTCTTGCCCAGATCGACCCGGTCTCCTTCCAGGCCCAGGTGGACCAGGCGCGGGCGAACCTTCGTCTGGCCGAGGCGAACGTGGAAAAGGCCGAGGCAACCGCCCGGGACACGAAGCGGACCTTCGAACGCAACAAGGAACTCTATACTGCAAACTTCATTGCCCGGAGCGACCTGGACACGGCGGAGACGAATGCCTCGACCGCCGCCGCCTCGCTCAGCGCGGCCCGGGCCCAGGTCCAGCAGAGCCGGGCGGCCCTGACCGCGGCGGAGACCAACCTCCACAACACCCGGATCCTCTCCCCCGTGAACGGAACCGTCATCTCGCGAAGCATCGACATCGGCCAGACCGTGGCGGCGAGCTTCCAGACCCCCACGCTGTTCAACATCGCCCAGGACCTGACCCGGATGCAGATCGACGCGAACGTGGACGAGGCGGACATCGGCAAGATCAAGGTGGGCCAGCAGGTGACGTTCACCGTCGATGCGTATCCGGAGGCCCCCTTCCAGGGCGATGTCTCGGAGGTCCGCAACGCGCCCACGACGGTGCAGAACGTGGTGACCTACGACGCGGTGGTCAAGGTTGCCAACCCGGAGCTGAAGCTCAAGCCGGGCATGACCGCCAACGTTTCCATCATCATCGACCGGCGGACGGAGGCGCTGAAGGTGCCCAATGCGGCTCTCCGTTTCCGGCCCGCCGGCAGGGACGGAAAAGGAGCGTCGTCCGCCGCCGTCCAGGGAAGAGAGGGCAGGGATGGACGGGAAGCAGGGCGGGGGCAGGCGGTGTGGGTCCTCGAGGGCAAAAAGCCGAAGCGCGTTGCCGTCACTGCCGGGATCAGCGACGGCCAGTTCACGGAGATCGTCTCGGGAGACCTGAAGGAAGGCCAGGACGTGATCGTCGAGGCCGCCGGCGCCGGGAACAGCAAGCAGCAGCAGCAGATGAGCCCGAGGTTCTTCCGGTGACGACCCTGATCGAGACGGTCGACCTGATGAAGATCTACGACGTGGGGGACAGCCCCGTCCACGCGCTGGACGGCGTCTCCGTGACGATCGACCGGGGGGAGTTCGTCGCCGTCATGGGGCCGTCCGGCTCCGGCAAGTCCACTTTCATGAACGTCATCGGTTGCCTCGATCGGCCCACCAGCGGCGAATACCGCTTCGACGGCATGGACGTGAGCCGCCTCGATCCCGACGAGCTGGCGGAGATCCGGAACCGGAAGATCGGCTTCGTCTTCCAGGGGTTCAACCTGCTCTCCCGCTCGACGGCCCTGGAGAACGCCGAGCTGCCGATGCTCTACAGCTCCATTCCGGCGGGAGAGAGGAAGAAACGGGCCCTGGATGCCCTCCGGCTGCTGGGCCTCGAGGGACGGGAGCATCACCGGCCGAACCAGCTCTCCGGCGGGCAGCAGCAGCGCGTGGCCATCGCCCGGGCCCTGGTGAACGACGCCCCCATCGTCTTTGCCGACGAGCCGACGGGAAACCTCGATGCCAGGACAAGCGTCGAGATCATGGAGCTCTTCGTCCGGCTCAACCGCGAGTCGGGCATCACCATGGTGGTGGTGACCCACGACCCCGACGTGGCATCCTTCAGCCGGCGGGTTATCCGGTTCCTCGACGGCCGCGTGGTCAGCGACGAGGCGGTGACGACATGATCGGCATCCCGTCCACCCTCAAGATTTCTTTCCGGGCCCTGTGGGTCAACAAGATGCGGTCCTCCCTGACCATGCTGGGCATCATCATCGGTGTGGGGGCCGTCATCGCCATGCTGGCCGTGGGCACCGGGGCGAGCCGGAAGATCTCCCAGCAGATCGCCTCCATCGGGAGCAACCTGATCATCGTGATCCCCGGCAGCATCACCCAGGGCGGGGTGCGCCTGGGAGCGGGAGCCCAGTCCTCCCTGACCCGGGACGACGCCGAGGCGATCCGGAGGGAGTGCCCGGCCGTGCAGGCCGTCTCCTCGGAGATGCGCCGGGCCGCCCAGGTGGTCTTCGGGAACCAGAACTGGGCCACGGCGATCACCGGCGTGGAGCCCGGCATCCTGGAGGTCCGGGACTGGGACCTCGCGAGCGGACGGAACTTCTTCGAACAGGACGTCCGGAACGCCACGAAGGTCTGCCTCCTGGGGCAGACGGTGGCGGACAGCCTCTTCGGCAGCATGGACCCCGTCGGCCAGATCATCCGGATCCGGAAAATTCCCTTCATGGTTGTGGGGATCCTGGATCGGAAGGGCCAGTCGCCCATCGGGCAGGATCAGGACGACGTAATCTACATTCCCATCACGACGGCCCAGAAGAAGGTCTTCGGGACGGCTCACGCCGGGACGATCGGTTCCATCCAGGTGAAGGCCGTCAGCGCCGAGGCCCTCCCCGAGGCGGAGCGGCAGGTGACGGAGCTGCTCCGGCAGCGCCACCGCATCGGCCCGGGACGGGAAGACGATTTCACGGTCCGGAACCTGACCTCCATGCTCCAGGTGGCGGAGCAGTCCACGAGGGTCATGACCCTGCTGCTGGGGGCCATCGCCTCGGTGTCGCTCCTGGTGGGCGGCATCGGCATCATGAACATCATGCTCGTCTCGGTGACGGAGCGCACCCGGGAAATCGGCATCCGCATGGCCGTGGGCGCCAAGGCCCGGGACATCCGGCTGCAGTTCATCATCGAGGCCCTGACCCTCTCCCTCATCGGGGGCGTCGCGGGCATCCTCCTGGGTGTGACCGTGTCCGGAATCCTGTCGTTCCTGGCCGGGTGGTCCACCGAGGTGTCCGTTCTCTCGATCTTCCTGGCCTTTGGCTTTTCGGCCCTCGTGGGCATCTTCTTCGGCTTCTATCCGGCCTACAAGGCCTCCCTGCTCCATCCCATCGACGCCCTGCGGCACGAATAGCGGCAGAATTCCGTTGCAAGGGCCCCGGCCCTTGGGGTACCGTGCCGGGCCATGAAGACCTCCCGGATCCTGATCTTCATCTCCGTTCTGCTCGTACTGGCAGCGGCCTGCTCGCGGCCGGAAGGAGATGAGCGCCGAAAAGGTGCTGCCGACGCCCCTCCCGCCTACGGCGACATCCTGGTGACCGGCTCCATCGGCGACGCCAGCAACCTCATCCCGATCCTTGCCTCCGACAGCGCCTCCCACGATATCGCAGAACTCGTCTTCAACGGCCTCGTCAAGTACGACAAGGACATGAACGTCGTCGGCGACCTGGCCGAGTCCTGGGACATCTCGAAGGACGGGCTGGTCATCACCTTCCACCTGCGGAAAGGCGTGAAGTGGCACGATGGCGCGCCTTTCACGGCGGAGGACGTTCTCTTCACCTACCGCCTCACCATCGATCCGAAGACACCGACGGCCTACGCGGGGGACTTCCTGAAGGTGAAGAAGGCGGAGGTCCTGGATCCGCACACCTTCCGGGTCACCTACGACCGGCCCTTCGCCCCGGCCCTCACGAGTTGGAGCGCCTCGGTTCTTCCCAGGCACCTGCTGGAAGGCAAGGACATCAAGTCCACGCCGCTGGCCCGGAGGCCCGTGGGGACGGGGCCTTACCTCTTCAAGGAGTGGGTGACGGGGCAGAAGCTCGTGCTGGCGTCGAATCCCGATTATTTCGAGGGCCGGCCGTACCTGGACGGCTACATCATGCGGATCATTCCCGACACGGCCACCATGTTCCTGGAGCTCCGGGCCGGCGGGATCGACCGGATGGGCCTCACGCCCCTCCAGTACACCCGGCAGACGGAGAGCACCCTGTTCCGGCGGGACTTCAACAAGTACCGCTACCTCTCCTTTTCCTACACCTACATGGGCTACAACCTGCTGAACCCGATGTTCTCCGACAAGCGGGTCCGCCAGGCCATCGCCTATGCCGTGGACAAGGAGGAGATCATCCGGGGGGTCCTCCTGGGGCTGGGGCGGGAGGCCACGGGACCGTACAAGCCGGGGACCTGGGCCTACAATCCCTACGTCCGGAAGTATCCCTATAATCCGCAGAAGGCACGGGAGCTTCTGGCCGAGGCGGGCTGGCGGGACACCGACGGGGACGGCGTCCTGGACCGGGACGGGAAGCCGTTCACGTTCGAGATCCTGTCCAACCAGGGAAACGAGGTGCGGGGCAAGTGTGCCGAGATCATCCAGCGCCGCCTGGCGGAGGTGGGCATCCACGTGAAGATCCGGGTCGTTGAGTGGGCCGCTTTCGTCAACGACTTCATCAACAAACGCAAGTTCGACGCCACCATCCTGGGCTGGACGATTCCCCTGGATCCGGACATCTACGATGTGTGGCACTCCTCCAAGACGGGGCCCCAGGAGCTGAACTTCGTCTCCTACCGGAATCCCGAGGTGGACGCCCTGATCGAGAAGGGAAGGGGAACTTTCGACCAGAAGGAGCGGAAGAAGGCCTACGATCGCATCCAGGAGATCCTGGCGGAGGAGCAGCCCTATTTGTTCCTGTACGTGCCCGATGCGCTGCCCATCGTTTCGGCCCGTATCCGCGGCATCGAGCCGGCGCCGCTGGGGATCACCTACAATTTCATCAAGTGGCATGTTCCGAAGGAGGAGCAGAAGCTCGTCATGGTCCGGTAAGGACGGGTTCCGGGGCGGCGGGCGGATTTTTCGTTCCCCGAACGTGTCCGGGCCGGCGGGACTCCCGGCAGCAGATCAATCCGGCGGCAAGCCGGTCGACAGGAAGGTATGGAAACATGGCGGAGATCAAGAGCACCATCGATCTGATCATGGAGAGGACGAAGAACCTCTCCCTGTCGGAGGAGGAAAAGACGGCCATCCGGAGGCGGGAGGCCGAGGGGAAGGCCAAGGGGTGGATTCAGCGCTACCGGGACGGAATGGCCACTCTCCGGGACCTGAAGAAGGAATACGCCGAAGAGAAGAAGGAGTTTCCCGAATCGGAGAGGATTTTCCGGTCGGCCCTGCTGGAGCACGTGGAACCCGGGGGAGAGAACGGAGCCGTCTTCGAGCTCATGGAAAAGGTCTTGAAGATGAAGACGGAGCCGGCGCGGGAACTGGCCGAGGCCGGCCGGGAGGACCTGTCCCGGATCGTGCTGGAAGGCCTGGAGGCGGTGCGGGAGGCCCTGCGGCGGAAAGGGGTCTCCGGTGCGGCGGTCATCCCGAATCCCAATCGGGATCAGGCCCTCCTGGAGAGGGTCCGGGAGGAACGATCGGCTTTCCGGAAGCGGCTCCTGAAGCGGCTGGCCGTCTGACGATCAGCGAAGGTAGGGGAACCAGGTCTTCTCGATTTCCTTGAAATTTTTCCGGACGGCGTCGCGGCCGGCGACGATCCCGCCGTGGCCCGTCAGGAGGTATTCCACGTCCAGGGCGGCGAGGCGGCGGATGCTCTGCATCAGGGCCTTCCCACTCCCGCCGGGCATGTCGGTCCTTCCGATTCCCCGGTCGAAGACCACGTCCCCCGTGATCAGCACCTTCTTGTCCGCCCAGTAGAGACAGACCGAGGCGGGCGAGTGGCCCGGAGCCAGGATCACCTGGAGCCGGATGTCCCCGATCATGAGGTCCCCCTCTCCCAGGAAGAAATCCGGCTCCGGAAGCTTCATGTATCCCGCGGCGTACTGATTGAAGAGATCGTATTCCCGCTGGTTCATGGCAAAGAGGGCCGGGGGCGAGAATTCTCCGATCGACTCCAGGTGATCCGGGTGGGCATGGGTGATCAGGACGACGTCGATCCGGTCGCGGGAAAGCCCCGCATCCTTCAGTCCCCGGTCCACGTGGTCCAGCAGGTGCCGGTGGCCCGGATCCACGAGGATATTCTTCTCCCCCTCGAGCAGGTAGGCGTTGCAGTTGTTCTCCGAGTAGCTCTGCCACAGGAAGGCGTGGACGCCTTCGGTCACATTCATGGTCGGTCCTCCGTTCGTTCGTCGCGGGCGCTATAGCACAATCAGAATTCGATTCCCAGGCGGATCCGGGGTTCGACAATCACCCCGACCCCCTCGATGGTCTCCCGGTAGGAGCCGGAGCGAAGCTGGCCCGGAAGGCTCTGAAACCGCTCCCAGCGCCTTGTCTCCGGGGTCTCCCAGGGGGTGAGGCGCTTCAGGTGATCGTCTTCTCCGGGCATGGTGGACAGGGACAGGCGGAAGTTCCCATAGTAGAACTCGTTCCATGTGCTCCCGTTTGTTTTTTCTCCCTGCCCCGGGCCGGTATCGGACGGGGCGGCCCAGAATTTCTCCCGGTCCTGCCAGGATTTGCCGAAGGGGAGAAAGCCGTTTCCTCCCAGGTATCGGCGAAGCTCCTCCCGGACGGCGGCCTCCTCCTTCCGGACCGATTCCCCGCTGCGGACCTCTTCTCCGGCAGACGATGCCGTGGAAGGGCCGGCGAGAACCTCATCCGGCGCCAGGCCCGCGACGATGAATCCGGCGGGCCGGAAATCCGGACGCGACCCGGCGTGTAGAGCCGCGGGCTGCGGGGCCAGCAGCAGGATCAAGAGGACCTGCACGAGCAGCTTCTTCATCATCGCTTTTATCGGCCGGCAGGAGCCGGGACCCGGAGACGCCGGTTTACGTAGAGGGGATCGTCGCGCTGGATCGAATTCAGGGCCATCAGGCTCTCCACGGAGGTGTGATGGCGGCGGGCAATCTCCGTCAGGTTGTCGCCCTTCTTTACCCGGTAATAAATCATTCGTTCGCTCTTGCCCGCCGATGCCTTCTTCGGTTTTTCGTCGGACGCGGCGTCATCGGGATCCGTCCCGTCGGCGGGAATTTTCAGGAGGCGTCCCACAAACAGGGGATCGTCCCGCTTCATGTCGTTGGCCTCCAGGAGGGCCTGGAGCGAGACCTGCCGGTCCCGGGCGATCGATCCGAGCGACTCCCCCCTTTTCACCCGGTAGGTGAGGATGCGCCGCTTCGGTGCCTTCTCCCGGGTCCCCGCCACCTTCTTCGGCGCGACCGCTTCTTCTCCGGAGTCCAGGGCAGGCACCTTGATTTTCAGGCCCCAGAGGAGCGGATCGTCGATCTTCCTGTTGTTGAGCTTCAAGAGGACCGCCAGGGTTGTGCCGTACTTTTTCGCAATTCCGTCGAGGGTTTCACCTCGCTTTACGAGGTGAAGGGCCACGTCCGTCCGTTCACCCCGCCCCCTTTTCACGATCTTCACATCCGGGCCGCCGGTCTCTTCCGTCGGCAGAAACTCGGTGACGGCGTCGGCGATGGCCGCGGCGATCTTCTGCTGGTGCAGGCGGTGCTTGAGGAGCTTCTCCTCCTCCGGGTTAGAGATGTAGGCAGTCTCAACCAGGACGGAAGGAATGTCCGGCAGCTTCAGGACCCGGAAGGGGGCATGCTGCACGGTGGCGAACTTGATGCTTCCCACATGTCCCATGTGATTCAGGACCGTCGAGCCGAAGAGCCGGGACTGGTTGATGGTGTTCGTCTGGAACATGTTGAGCAGGATCGCATCGGTATCTTCGCCGTTCTCTTCCTCCGATACGCCGCCGATGATGTCCGAGAGGTTTTCATTGGTCGCCAGGAGGCGGGCCGCCTCGTTGGAGGCCCCGGTCAGCGACAGGGCGTAGACAGAGCTGCCCCGGGCGTGGGTTCCCTTCACGGCGTCGGCATGGATGCTGACGAAGAGGTCCGCACCGTATTCCTTCGCGATGGTGACGCGCTTACGGAAGGGCACATAGTAGTCGCCGCTCCGGGTCAGGAAGGCCCGGTAGCCCTCCCGGCCGTTCAACTCGTCTCGGAGCTTCCTGCCGATCTGGAGGACCACGTCCTTTTCCTTGGTGCCGTGGCGTCCGATCGCCCCCGGATCGTCTCCTCCGTGGCCGGGATCGATGATGACGATTCGGTCCCTCCGATCCTTCTTCACGGCCCGGCGGGTCTCGCTCTCCTTCTTTTCCAGGGCGGGCAGCCGGAGGTCCACCACCACCCGCTCGGGCCGGTCCTGGAAACGCTTCAGACGGAACACGTTCGACTCGGCACCCTCCGGGAGATGGAGCTCCGCCCGGAGGGCGTTCCCGGGGCCCCGTCCCAGGACGATCTTTTCAATGGCCGGCTTGTTCATTTCGAAGGAAGAGGGGAGGGAGTCCCGCGGGGTGGCATTCTGGAAATCGATGAAAACCCGGCCGGCTTCCTTGTGTACGGTGAAGACGATTCCATCGCTCACGTCAAAGACGACCCGGGTCTGGTCCGGGGCCGTCCAGTGGCGGACGTTCTGGATTTCCGCTCCCGCAAAAGCCGGGGCGGACATGAGCAAAATCAGGGGAATGACCGCCATGGCGGCCCGCAAAAGCGGACAGATCCTGGAATACAACACCGACATGAAGGCGATGTACCAGCATTGACCAGGAAAATCAACCGGTTTCACGAAATGTGGTTGACAAGGAACGGCCGAAATGACATGAATACCGGCCTTTAACGGAGCCTCGATATGGAAATCAAGAAAATCCTGAAGGAAAACCGATTCTGCCTCTCCTTCGAGGTATTTCCGCCCAAGCGGGAGGGAAACCTGGAGAGCCTGTTCTCGACGATCGGGGAACTGGGCACGTTCGATCCCCACTTCATCTCCGTCACCTATGGCGCGGGCGGAAGCACCCGCGACAAGACCCTGGAGATCGCCTCGAAGGTGAAAAACGACTTCCAGCGGGAAGTGCTGGGGCACCTGACCTGCGTCGAGGCCACCCGGGACGACATTGCCCGGACGCTGGACGCCTTCCGCGAGCGGAACATCGAGAACATCCTTGCCCTCCGGGGAGATCCGCCGGCGGGACAGGAGACATTCACACCCACCCCCGGGGGCTTCCACTTCGCCAGCGACCTGGTGGAGTTCATCCACCGGGGGTGGCCCTTCTGCATCGGCGTGGCGGGATATCCCGAGGGCCATCCCGAAGCGGCCTCTTTCGACGACGACCTGAAAAACCTCAAGAAGAAGATTGATGCCGGGGCGGATTTCATCGTTACCCAGCTCTTCTTCAACAACGAGTTTTTCTTTCGTTTCCGCGACCGCGCCCGGGCCATGAAGATCCAGGTCCCCATCCTGCCGGGGCTGTGGCCCATCCTGAACTACAACCAGATCAAGCGGATCGTCGGCCTCTGCGGCGCCACGATTCCCTCCGGCCTGGGCGATAAGCTGGACCGCGTCATGGAGCGGCCCGGGGAGGTCGAGAAGTACGGCCTGGAGCATGCCGTCCGGCAGGCCGAGGAGCTGATCCGGAGTGGTGTCGACGGCCTGCACATCTACTGCATGAACCGGAGCGAGCCCGTCAGGGCCATCCTGGGGGCCGTGAGCATCCCACGGGGAAGGGCGGAAGATCCGGGAGCGGCGGAGGCCGGGCGGATCCGGTCCTGACGAACATTCCCGGAATATTCACGAAGACGGAATCAGGCGGCGGGAAGATTCCCTGAAACTTCCCGGCACCTGGTGAGACAGACCGTTCGAAAGCGGGCGATCGGCCCGGACGGTACAGGCGTCGACCGACGGATTCAATCCGGGTCGACGCTTTTTTTTGCCCTGCAGAAAGATCCGTAAACGCGTCTCGGAGGAAGAATCAGATGTGTAAGTAAAATAAACTTGACAATATGTAAAATAGAGTATACTAACGCCCATCACGATCAAGACCAAGGAAACCCGGGATGCCGAAATCTCTGCCGCAGTTGAAAATTGTGAATCGCCTGCATGTTCTGCGGGCGGAGCGCCGGATCACCCAGGAGCAGCTTGCAAGGGAGGTCGGTGTGACGAGGGCGACGATCATCGCGATCGAGGGAGGGGGGTACAATCCGTCCCTTGAACTGGCGTTTCGCATCGCCCGGTATTTTCAGACGGACATAAACTTGATTTTCCAGATTGCTGAGGAGGAGAAATGAAACGGTTCGATACAATCCTGCTGAAGGTCTTTCTATATGGGCTTCCCGTCGGCGTCGTATTCGCCGTTTTCGGCTATTGCTACAGCCAGGGTTTGCTGGATCGGAACAGCAGTCTTGCCGGACTTGTGAATTCGCTTTCCGGATTGTTCATTGCGGCCTGGATGGCGATTTCCCTTTATCTTTGTTTTCGGTTGATGGTCTCCGAGACCCTGAGAGATCAGGTGATCTCCAGGATCACCTTCATGAGAGAGCGGGACGAGCGCGAAGCCGTCCTGACGGGAAGGGCAACCAGAACCACGTTTCTGATCACGCTGGCCATGTTGTTTTTCCTGTTTTTCCTCTCCTGTGTTCAGGTGTCGGTTTACCGCGTCCCACCCGAGCAGGCTGTTGACGGCAAGACGGGGATGATCAGCCTGGGTGTTGGTTTCCATCTGCTCGAACAGGATAAAGAGGTTCAGGTATCAGGAACGCTCCAGCGGGAAAACATCTTTCTGTACAATGGATTGCCTGTTTCAAGCGAGGCGCTCATCCTGCTCTTGATCGCGCTGCAGATCGGTTCCTATAATGATTCGATGCGTCGGCTCATGAAATGATCGCCCGAAATGCGGACCGGTCCTTCCACTCTCCTGCCGGCATAGAAACACGATTTTACCGGCACGCATAAAATTTTGGGAAGAGGTGATTCAGGAGAAAAGGGTGATTGGACAGGATGTCCAGAGAAGGGAAAGCCCGCACCATGCGGGAACATGATCCGGGCTCCGCTTTGTCAAGCGTGTTTCCCTGTCGCGTTCAACCTCTGGATTAGGTGATTTTCTAACATACAAAGCTTCAAAAGGGAACGGAAATATTTAAGCATGTTTAAGATCCGAAAGATCAACAGGGAGTTCTGCGGGAGGAGATGACAGACAGGACATAAAAAGCGAAAGCCCGGTCCATGTTCCCGCATGGCCGGGCTCTCTAAATCTCGTTCCAGAGTTTTCGAACGCATAACAGGGAAGAGATGAACTCCTGGAACGGACCTGCGTGCATTATGCAAAAAAAGATACATCTGTCAATACGGGTTTTCCGTACGTAAATGAGTTTTCTGTGAATTTACAATGTTAAGTGGATCAGAGAACTACGTTCAAGCCGGAGATCTTCGTCTCCAACCGGAACCGGAAAAAGGGGTCAACGGTTCTTCATTGACATAGAATCAATAAATGCAAGGCATTCGGCATCCGGTCATTCAGCGGGACTGCAGGGGGGAATCCGCCGATCTTTTCGCCTTTGCCTTCCGATACACCATTGGGAGCACGATTCGGCACAGGAATTTCCTCCAGCCGGATAGTGAGTGAGCGTGACCGGAAAGGCTGCGGCCGCATTGACTGCATTCCGATGCATACCAAGAAAACGGAGTGCTGCATTCGGAGCAGGACCAGCGCTTCTTTTGCGTATCCAGCCAATGGACGGCGCCGTCACGTTGAATGGATTTGAGGTTGGGTACGGCCTCGCGGGCATGGGGGAGGAACTTGGCGGAGGACTGCCACGCCCTGTACGTCCTGCAGGGATAATCGCCACAGTCGATGCAGTGTGCAATCCCTTTGTCCCGGGCACAGCGGCGCAGGCTGCACATGCTGCAACCAGCGTATACGACGTCCGATTTGCACCCGCCGCAGACAAGATCCGCACTGGGCACGCTTCCGAGACAGGCGGCCAATCCGTCCGCACGACCGGTTTGGCCGAACATGGCGATCGAACAGGCGCTGCAGTAGAGCCCGCAATACGTATCCGGGTTGAAAGGATTCATATAACCCCAATTCAGAACAGGTGAACCGCCATTGACGCGAACAGGCCGATGGCGCCAAGAATCAAGGCAACCACTCCCAGACCTCCCGATATCCAGATCAGGGCGGCCACACCCGTGATGATTTCCGCCGAGGCCATGACGATGGTGATCTGCAGTGCCGCAGAGGATAGTTCATAATAGTGGCAAGCGGCCATGACACGCAAGCGGTTCTGCACGGCCGCTTTGGCACGGACGTACACATTCCATGCGTCCCTCCCTGAGGTGAAATCCCCGGACCTCAATGCCGAGACTCGCGACGGCGGGATCCTGAATCGGAGACCGGGCGGCTGGAACCCGAAAGACCGGGGCATTCCCGGAAAACTCATGAAGGACGAGGAGATCCGCGGCATTGCCGCGAATAAGCGGTTGACAACGGTTCTGAAAAATGGCAAAAGCGGTTCCTTCTTTGAACACGTCCAGCCGGAGAAGGAGTCCCGGGAGGGCTCGACACCGGCGGATGATCGGCGCTTCGGACGACCGGCATGAGCGGTTGCCGCGAGCGGCCGTAACAATACAGGGCGATTAGCTCAGGTGGATAGAGCGTTGGTCTCCGGAACCAAAGGCCCCGCGTTCGAGTCGCGGATCGCCCACCATAAAAATCGCGGACTTGGCGGAGGAGGGCAGGGAATCAGAAAGGCAAAAATCGGGATTTGTGACAAAATGTGACAGTCCGGTTTCTTGCTCCCCCGAACCGTCAGGTTTCGCGTTCACATCAAGGGCGGTCAGCTTGTTCAGCAGGTTGACCGCCTTTTTCTTGTGCTCTTGGCTAAGATGTACGTAGCGGAGGGGCATGCTCATCGTCTTGTGCCCAAGAATCTCCTGGACATCCTTCAGGCTGGCACCGGCCATAATAAGTTGACTGGCAGCCGTTGCCGTAGGTCATGGAATCGGAAATCATGTATCCCGGCCTCTTGCAGGGCCTTGCGATATGACTTCTTGATGTCTTTGATCGGCTCGATCCTGTTGTTAACAGCCAATTTGCAGACGTTCGTGTTAACGATGTCGTTTCCTTTTTCCGCTTCTTCTCTTTTCCAGATGATGGGTCATAGATAAAGACGTGCTCAGGGCAGGTCAACCTATTATCGCACGGCGGAATACCCGGGAGAGGCGTTTTCGATTGGAAAAGACATCAAGAAGAAATCGAAGTGAGTTAAAATTGATAGCTTACGATTCAGAAGCTCAGTTATAAATATGTAAAAAATATACAACTCCAGCGACATACGTGTTAAGAACAGACACGATATTTCATCGAAAAGGAGCATGATCATGAAATCCCAGTATCAAAGCACAAAGCTGGGTTTGGTCTTGTTGTCGGGTCTGCTGATTTTCTCTTTATTCGGATGCCTGCCATGTCTCGTTAAAAAACAAACTCAGTACGCGGGCTACCCGATTGCAGCCGACGTGCAAACCACGGTTCAAAGGACGATTGTGCCCGGCCCCGCGCCGACGACTGCGATCAATCTCTGGGAAATTTCCAAATATGATGCACAAGGCTATGGAAACTGGACCTACGGTCCGGGGCTTGCCTTCGACCGGCGGCACGATCTGATGCCGGCGGGTTACAGCGGCGCCTCTGTCGTAAAAAAAACAAAACTTGTGCATTTCTTTACCTTCTCGGACATCCATATCACTGATAAAGAATCGCCCAATCAGTTGATCTATCTTCAACGCCTGCATCCGAATTTGCCTGTAGGGGCATCTCTGTATTCCGGGATCATGCTCTACACCACGCATGTGCTTGATGCCGCTATTCAGACCGCAAATGTGCTGCACAGGCAAAACCCCATCGACTTCGGACTGTCGCTGGGCGATACCTGCAACACCACGCAGTACAATGAAACACGCTGGTATATCGATGTCATCGACGGCAAGATTATCACTCCCAGCTCAGGCGCGCATCTGGGGGTCGACACCATCGAATATCAGAAACCATACAAGGCGGCGGGACTGGATAAGACGATCCCCTGGTATCAGACGCTCGGCAACCACGATCATTTCTGGATGGGGTCCATCCCCGTGGACTACAGCCTTCGCAAAGATCTTCGGCAATCTTATACGACCGATGAAGTTTTCGCGACGGGCGATGTGCTTCGTGACCCCCGGAATATTAACAGCCGCAATTATTACATGGGTGTACTCGACGGTTCGACGCCTTACGGCGACATTATCCATGCCGGGCCCGTCGGGGATTTCAAAAGTCCGCCGAAAGTTGCCGCCGATCCTAACCGCCGTTCACTTTTAAGAACCGAGTGGATGGGTGAATTTTTTAAAACGTCTTCCCATCCGGTCGGTCACGGTTTCGATCCGATGGACGCCCGGAAGGGCTTTGCCTGTTACAGCTTTGTTCCCAAGCCGGATATTCCGCTGAAGGTGATTGTCCTGGACAATACGCAAAACGAAGATAGTGGCTCTGTCGATATCCACGGACACGGCTTTTTGGATCAGGCTCGCTGGACCTGGCTTAAAAAGGAACTTGCTGATGGCAGCGCGGCGGGACAGCTTATGATTATTGCCGCACATATCCCGATCGATGTCGAAGTCACCGCACCCCATTCCGAAATGGGCTGGTGGACCGATCCGAAAAATGCCGTCACCCTGCCAGAGCTGATTGCAGAACTGCACAGTCATCCGAACCTGATTCTGTGGCTTGCCGGTCATCGTCACTTCAATACCGTGAAAGCCTTTATCTCGCCAGATCCAACTCAGCCGGAAAAAGGGTTCTGGCAGGTCGAGACCCCGTCGCTTAGGGACTTTCCTCAGCAATTTCGAACGTTCGAAATTTATTTCAACAACGACGGGACGCTTTCCATTGTGACCACCAATGTTGATCCGGCGGTGAGGGAAGGATCACCTGCTGCGACCTCGCGCAAATACGCCATTGCGACCGCGCAGATTGTCAAAACATGGGATACGACAACAAAATGGAATCCAACGAAAGATCCCACGATTAAGCCTATGCCGACCGGTTCATACAACGCTGAGCTTGTCATCCCCTTAAGCCCGGCTATGCAAGCCGCATTACAAAGAAATAGATAATTGATCCTGTTCTGGCGCCCTTATCACAGGTTCCAGAACAGGATCAATTACCTAAATTTGTACTTGTTTTTGCCTTACTGCTTTCTCGGCTCCTCCAGCAGGACCTTCCGCAGGGTCATCTTCTCCAGTTTGCCCGTCACCGTCTTAGGCAGAGTTTCGAAGAAACGGATGTACTTCGGCACTTTGTATGAGGCCATGTTCTTCCGGCAGAACAGGATGACATCCTCTTCGGTAGTTGTATTTCCCGGCTTCAGGGCCAGGCAGGCCACAACCTCCTCTCCCTTGACCAGATCCGGAATGCCGACCACCTGAACCTCGGCAATGGCCGGATGGGTATAGAGGACGTCCTCGAGTTCTTTCGGATAGATATTGAAGGCCGAGCGGTTGATCATGTCGTTCTTGCGGTCCCGGATATAATAATAACCGTCCTCGTCAAAGCTGACCATGTCGCCCGTGTAGAGCCACCCGTCCCGGAGGCTTTTTGCCGTCGCCTCCGGCTTGTTCCAGTACCCCTTCATGACGTTGGGTCCCTGGATGATCAGCTCGCCCGCCTCTCCGACGGCCACGGGCTTGCCGTCGTCGTTGACAACGCCGACTTTGATTTCCGGGACAATGGGAACCCCGCAGGACATCGTTTTCTGCACGCCCTTTCCGGGAAGCGGGTTCATGAACACCACGGGCGCCGCCTCGGTGAGGCCGTACCCCTCGCTCAATGGCGTGAACTTTGCGTTCCAGGCCTGGAGGATCGGCTCGGGCGTCACCGCCGCTCCGGTCACGCAGTACCGCAAGCGGATCTTCCGGGCGTATTCATCCACGTTGGGATGGTTCACCAGCGCGTAATACATCGTGGCCACGCAATGGCAGGCCGTTGCCCGATGACGGGCCATGGCATCCAGGAAGGACGTCGGATCGAAGCGCTTCAGCCAGGCCACCGCCCCGCCCTCGATGAAGAGCTCGCCCACCACGTGTGTGAGGGCGTAGGAATGGAAAAGCGGGAGGGCACAGACGGTGAGGTCGTTGTACGTTGTCTCCGCCCAGTCCGCGCAATGCCGCGCGTTGGTCCAGAGGTTCAGATGGGTCAGCATAACGCCCTTCGGCTGTCCCGTCGTTCCGGATGTATAGAGGATGGCGGCGAGATCGTCCTGTTCGACGGGAATCGCATGGAAGACCGGAGGGTATCGCTTCACCCACTTTTCGTTGGCCAACATTCCGTCTTCGTCTTTCCCGTTGACGACGATCATCTTCCGGATTCCTATCCCGGGCTGTCCGTAAACGTGGCGCGGAACCGCCGCCAGCTCTTCCGCGGTAACAAGGACCTTCGGAGTGCAGTCCCGAATCACGTATTCCAGCTCCCTCTCCTTGAGCATGGTATTGATCGGATTGACGACGGCCCCCATCTTCAGGGCTCCGAAATACCAGAACAGGAACTCCGGGCAGTTCGGAAGAAAGAGCGACACCCGGTCTCCCTTCTCCACGCCCAGATCCACAAGGCCGTTGGCGATCCGGTTGGCTTCGGCGTCAAGTTCTCTGAACGTCCAGCGCTCCTCTTCGAAGATCAAAGCCACTTTCCCGGGGTGGGCATGTACGGAATTCTCCAGATAGCTCGCTACATTGACTCCCTTCATGATTGTCTCCTCCTTTTTTTCGCTCTATGAATGCCGACTCGCCCGCCGATTGGGGGGTGCCCTTACGTAACAGAAACCAGGCTCTGAGTGATATATGAATGTGGGGCGAATCGGGCGAGGATGGGCTGCCAGGGAGATAGATCATGGGGAAGGTGACATTTTTATCCTTTACTGGCTCTGCCCAGGGGTCCGTCTTTGGAACCAGGGGTGCCGGCCTGGCGATCCCTCTTGAGTTCAAGAGTCTTTTGGAAACCAGGGAATGAATACGCTGGTCCTCCTCCTGTATTCTGCAAAAGAAGGATTGCTCTCCATCAGCTTTTCCGTCATGGGTATGCCCGAGACAAAGACGATCAGGAGCGTGATCGTTGCAGGGCCGAAAATGGAGACCCATCCCCAGGGAACAGACAGGGCAAGCGTGTAAATGCCCCACCACATGACCACCTCACCGAAATAATTGGGGTGCCTCGAATAGCGCCACAGACCGCGGTCCATAATGATTCCCCTGTTGCCGGGATCCCTCATGAAACGGTCCAATTGCCAGTCCGAGACCGCTTCAAAATAAAATCCCACAAGCCAGACCAGCACGCCGAATCCGTCCAGTAGCGTCAGGGCAGCCGCATCGCCCGCATTGATGAAGAGAACGGGGGATAGGTTCAGAAGCATCAGGAATCCCTGCAGCATGAATACCTGGAAATAGCTCCGCACGATAAAGGAACGGCCCCATTCTTCCCTCCAGCGGCGGTATCGAACGTCTTCCCCCTTCCCGCGGTTTCGCAAATAAATGCGGATGGAAAGCCTCACGCCCCAGATCAGCACCAGCACGTTGGCGATCAGATGCCGATTCGTGAACTCACCGAAGAACAGGAGCGTCGTCCAGGATACAAGGACAAAACCCATGCCCCACGCCACGTCCGCGATGCTGTTGTCACGGTGTTTCAAGGCCACGAAAAAGAGTGCGGTCATGTAGAGAAAGACAGACAAGGCCGCGAACCGGATGGTTTCTGCAATTTCCATTTTCGTTTCCTTCTGCACAAGGCCGAGGGCGATGCCGTTTCACGGGCTGCAGGGAAGCAACATCATGCCTCGAACCTGGCATGGCGGTCGATCCCCCGCTGGATGACGCCCCTCACATCCCGGATGAAATCATCAAGGCGGTCTTCCCCGTATTCGTCGCCGGGCAAGGGTTTGTGGACGACCAGCGTGACGCGGCCGGGAAAAAGATCCAGCGTTCCGGGTGGCAGGATGTGCCTCGTGCCGACGATGGTGACCGGAAGCACCGGGATTCCGAGGGCCAAAGACATGGCAAAGGCGCCTTTTCTGAACTCCCGCAGTTTGCCGTCGCGGCTTCTCGTCCCCTCGGGAAGCATGATCACGGAAACGCCGTTCTTCAGGATTTTGCCTGCACCTGCCAGGCTTTCGTGGGCAGACCTCCGGTCGCTCCGGTCGATGTAGATGTTTCCGCCCAGCTTTCCGGCAAGGCCGAACAGAGGGATCCTACGCAGTTCCTTCTTGATGACCCAGCGGGCATCAACGCCCAGATAACCCCAGAGAACGAAAATGTCATAGGAGCTCTGGTGATTGGCAACGACCACATAGGACTGGCCTTTCCGGATGTTCTCCCTGCCGACGAGGGTGACCCGCATGGGGGTCATGAAACCGTTGAATCGAGCCCATCCGCGGCCGGCGATGCGATTGGCGGCATCCGGACCGAAGAGGGCGATGATCGGCATGCCCAGGAGGAGGAAGGCGACCGTCGAGGTGACGAAAAGGGGCAGGTAAACGAGCCACTTGTAGGGCTGGTACAGGATGCGGAGGACGTTTCCGTTCATCGAGAGGCTCTCCTCCGGAGGACGCGAAGCTCAGGCCATGACCCACTTGCCGATGAAGAAACTTGCCGCGGCAACGGTGGCGGTGAGCACCATGCCCCAGGCAATGTCCACGAACACGACGTTGAGAGGCCAGTCCTTCAACGTCGCCAGGTTGGTAAGGTCATACGTCGCATAGGTGAAAAGGCCGAACAGACCTCCCGACACGATCGCCTGTCGCAGGGAGCTCTTTTCGAGGGCCGGCATGGTCGCAAAGATCAGGATGCCCGCGATGTACAGGAGGTAAAAGAGAAAGGCTGCCGCCCAGTTGACGTCCGGGCGAAGAAGATGACCCAGGTTGCTGCGGTAGAAGCCCCTGGCCACGAAACCCAGCCAGACCATGTCGATTGCAAAGAACACGGGCACCGTCAGCAGGTAGAGACAGATCAGGTTCTTCATCGCTTTCCCTCCGTTCCGGGCTTTGAAATACCCATGATATGCGGCAGGAAACGCAGAAAACCACCGCATCCGGATTGTTCGGTCGTTCGGGGTTTCTCGGACCTGTATGCTTATGTTGAGCGAGCCGGCATTCGGTGCCTATTGGAACAGCATATGTGTACCCGGGTCATCTGCCGGTATGCGGCCAGCGCTGCGGCACTTTCTTCAGCTTGTCGATATCGTAACCCTGAAGGGACACCTCTTTCACAAGCTTCCTGTAATCCTCATCGGGGATCGCCGGCGTCCGCGCCATGATCCACACGTAATCCCGTTTGTTGCGGCTGATGATTGTCCGTGTGTATCCTTCGTCAAGATAAGTAATCAAATATTCCGCTTTGATAGGCCACAAGAACTGCATCCCCCAAACGGCGTTGCTCACCTTGTCGAGAATGAAACCCCGTGGCCTGTATGTCTTAATCGGGCCATCAAATGAATTTTGTCGGAATGTAAAGGTTGTGGCAATGGTTCCGTCCGAATCGAGCCGATAGCTCTCCACGGCGTTGTGAGCCCTTTTTTCGATCATGGTTGGAATGCTCGCGATGACATACCAGTCGCCCATGAAACGGTTGATGTCAACGCAGGCAACTATCTTGATCGGCGCGAGTTTGGCACTGCAACCCGAGAGAAGGATTGCCGCCAGGAATGTGCTGATGATTTTCTTGGCAATGGACATCGCCACAGTGTGATGGTATCTTCCCATGACCATCCTCGTCAGTGATTGTCGGCGCATTATCTTCACTGGTGTATCCGGCTCGATTGCCGGCGGAATATGCTGTTTCCGGAAAAAGAAGAGAATGAAGGATCAGAAGAACGATCCTGATCTACCGCTGAGTCGGATTCCCTCCCGTCCGGATCACGGTTCTTCCAGGCAGACCTTCCAGCCGCCCTTTTCAAGGACCAGGTGGAAGGAGGTTGTGCCGGTCCGCGTGGGGACCGTTTCCCGACGATACTTGTCCAGGTAGTGACTGATCTTTCGGCACACGAAGATGTGGGCTTCCAGGTTGTCTCCAGGCAGGCCGTCCGTTTCCGCGTCCAGCATCGCTTCGTGCAGCAGCCCCGCGTAATCCGGCGCCGTGACGGAGGCGACGGCCGTCGCCCGGCCGTTTTCCGTCTCCGCCGTCTCGATGGTGAAGGAGACGCTGGGGGCGATCAGACCGGCGACCAGTCCGCTCCCCAGGGAGCGGCGCGCCCTGTACTCGGCCTGGGACTCCCGGGTGCGATCGGCCGCGGAGAGGAGTTGGTATGCCTCTTCCGTGCGACCGCTGATGAGGGCGTTCAGGTAATTGGCCAGGGTCTCCCCGGCTGTCGCATCCCTCCCCCTCCTGACGAGGAGGACGGTGAACAGCGCAAGCATCGTCGCCAGAATGACCAGTGACAGCATGGATCACCTCGCCTGTCTGCTGCGGGAAACAGTCCCGCCGATCGTTCCAAAAGTGTCAACGGCCGTCAGGACAGCCACGTTGTGATGCTGTCCACGGACTCCCGGGTGCTTTCCAGCCGGTTGGCGGGAAAGCCCGGGTTGGGATAGCCGATGGCGATGGCAATCACGATCATGTCCGCATCGGGGATCCCGCAGTGTTTCCTCACCACGTCCGGGTACATCACGCCCTGGTCCTCGATGCAGGTCCCCAGACCGTATTCCAGCGCCGCCAGGCAGATGTTCTGCATGACGGCCCCCATGTCGAGAATGGGGGAACCTTCCATCAGCGCCCGGTCGGTCAGGAGAATGACGGCGGCCGGCGCGTCAAAGAACCGAAACCCCCGCTCGATCCAGCGGGCCCTCTCCTCCCTGTCCTCCCGCTTGATCCCCATCAGCTGGAACAGCTGCATGGCCAGCTCCACCTGGCGCCGGCGATATACGCTGTCCTGGGACCATCCGACGATCAGGTGCTCCTCCCCGGGCATGATTCCCGCCCTCAGCCTCTCGATGTTCTCCCGCTTGATCTCCTCCAGTGTCCTGCCGGTTACGACCAGGAATTTCCATGGCTGCGTGTTCATGGCCGACGGTGCGCGGCAGGCCAGGTCCAGGATATCCCTCAGGATGTCTCCAGGAACCGGGTCGGGTTTAAAGTCGCGGATGCTCTTGCGCTTTCGGATCGCCTCCGAAACGTTCATGACGAACCTCCTTGGATTACGGGATCGACTGCTGATTCAAGACTTCCCCCGAATGGGGCACCGCTCCGGGACCATCGCCCCGGTCATCCTCCCGGGACCATCCCCGCAGGCTTCCCTTGTTCAAGCCATAAAACCGGACACGGTTCCGGTGTACCGAAGGTGGATCCGGAACCGCTGCGGAGCCAGGGACGGCTCCTGGAACAGAGGGACAAGTCGTGCTGCAAGGTTCACGATGATCAGGCGTGGCCCGGATTCCAGTCGAGCCATGCCGGATTTCCCTTATGCGAACGGACGTCCGAGCTCGGCCCGGATGGCCATTCCGATCTTTTCCATCAGGTAGGGCTTCCTGACGTAGATGCCCGCTCCCAGCCGCTGGGCCTCCTTCACCCGGTCCGTCTCCGAAAATCCGCTGACCAGGATCGCTTTCTGCCCCGGATGGAGCTCCAGGATCCTCCGGTAGGTTTCCAGGCCGTCGATCCCCGGATCCATGATCATATCCAGAACCAGGATGTCCGCCCTGTTTCCCCGGAGGTATTCCACCGCCTCTTCCCCGCTGGAGACGGTATGAACCTGATATCCGATCCGCTTCAGCAATCCGGAGGCAACCTCGCGCTGCTCCGCAATGTCGTCGACCACCAGAACCGATTCCCCGCTCCCCATGTATTGCTCCAGTGGCACCTCCTGCCGGGGGGTGGTCAGCTCCTCCCTGGTGACAGGGAAGTAAAGCGTGAAGACGGTTCCCTCGCCGATCCTTGTCTGTACGTCGATGTATCCGTTCTGATCTTTCACGGTTCCCCAGACGATCGCCAGCCCCAGTCCCGTTCCGCTCCTGCCCATCGTCTTCTTGGTGTAAAAAGGCTCGAATATCCTCGCCATGTCCTCGGCCGGGATGCCCATCCCCGTGTCGGATACCGTCAGGATCGCATAGTCTCCCTCACGGATCTCGTCGTAGCCCCGGACGGGCTTGTCGAGATAGCGGTTTTCCGTCCGGATCGTGACCTCTCCCTGGCCGTCGATCGATTCCGCCGCATTCGACACCAGGTTCATGAGCGTCTTTTCAAGGTGGACGAGTGAGCCCCGGATGTTCAACAGCCCCTCCCGGCACTGCGTCCTGAAGTTCACGCGGGGATGGAACTCCCTGATCTTTTCGAAGACGGCGGTTTTCAGGAAGCCGGAGACCAGGTCGTTCAGATTCATCACATCGGACGAAGAGACTCCCCGCCTGGCCAGGGTGAGGAGGTCCTGGATGATGGCTGCCGCTTTCTCCGTGGACTGCAGGATTCTCTCCACGTGGCCTCTGGCCTTCTGGCCTTCGGGAATCTCCAGCAGCAGCAGTTCCGAATAACCGGAAAGGGCTCCCAGGACGTTGTTCAGATCGTGGGCTACCCCGCCGGCCAGCCTGCCGAGGGCCTCCATCTTCTGGGCACTGTTCAGCCGGGCCTGAAGGGCCTCCCTTTCCGCCTCGGCGGCTTTCCGGTCCGTAATGTCGTAGATCGTAAAGATCGTGGCCGGCTTCCCGTCGTATTCGATGACCGCCGCCCCGGCTTCCGCCCAGCGGATGCCGCCGTTCTTGGTCAGGACGGAAAATTCATAGCGCTCGGGCACCGGTTTCCCCTCCAGTCGCGCCATGGCCCGCCGTCGGATCAGCTCCTTCGATTCCGGGGTCACAAAATCGAGCATGGGCCTGGAGAGGTATTCCTCTTCGCTGAATCCCGACATCTTTCGGGTCATGGGGTTGACGTAGATGAATCGCTCTCCGTCGATGATGGCAATGCCGACGTTTGACGCCTCGGTCATTTTCCTGAATTTTTCCTCGCTGTTGCGCAGCGCGTCCTCGACGCGCTTGCGCTCGGTGACGTTCAGGAGGATCCCGTCAAAAACCAGGCGATCCTCGTGGCGTGTCGGTGTGGACAGGCCCTGGAACCACAGGATCTCGCCGGACGGACGGACGTAGCGGCCTTCGAAATCCCATGATTCGCATTTCTCCACAGCTTCTCTGAGAGAGGAGGTGAATCGGTCGCGGTCCTCTTCGTGAATATGAGAAACGAAATCCTGGTACATGGATTCGACGTCAGCCGGAATCCCGAACAGCTTCATCATGCGTCCGCTGGCATGGCTTATGCTGTATTCACCGCTGTTCTTCGCATAGAACTGGTAGACGACGCCCGGCAGGTTCATGGTGATGCCGCGCAGCCGCTCCTCGTTCTCCCGCAGGGTACGCTCCGTTTCCTTGCGTCGGGTGATGTCCTGAAGCATGAAGATGATGCAGGGTTCGCCTGACAGGTTGAAGGTCCGGGCGGAATACACGCCGCTGCGCACTGCTCCGTCCCTGCGGCGGAACAGGAACTCCCGGTTCATGACGTCCCGGCCCGCCGACAGCTCCCCGGCCATGAAATCCCGATCGGAAGGATCGACCCAGAAATTCATCTCAAGGGAAGTCCTGCCGACGGATTCTTCCCGCTTCCAGCCGATCGTTTCTTCAAACACCGCGTTGACATCGATAATCAGCCCGTCCCGCAACCGCGTAATCGTGATGCAGTCCGGCGCCGTCATGAAAATGGTCGAGAATTTCTCCTCGGATTGGCGGGTACGCTCTTCCTCCTGCCTGCGCCTGCTGATGTCCCGGCACACATTGACAATGCCGAACGGTTTCCCTTCCTTGTCCAGGAGCACGTCTCCATTCACCTCGAAGGGGATGGTCCGGCCGTCCTTCATGACCAGGTTGTATTCCTTGGGCCCCAGCCTGTTGTCCATCATGAGAGTGACATTCATCAGCAGTCTTTCGTGCTCTTCGGGAGGCACGAACCGGAGGATGTTCTCGCCCATGAACTCCTCCCGGCTGTAACCGCTGATTTGAAGGGCATAGTCATTGATGAAGAGAATATTTCCCTCGAGGTCGGTATGGACGATCACGTCCGGGACCGTATCGACCAGCCTTGCATACCGTTCCTCGCTTGCCTCCAGCTCTCTTTTGGCATGCGCAAGTTCGGTTTCCGCCTCTTCGAGTTCGAGGATGCGCAGGCGCAATGCTTCCATGTCTTTTATAAGCTGCGCTTTCGTCTTCCTTTCATCTTTCATCGTTCATTCCCCGGTGAGGGCTGATGATCGGAAAGATCTTGACGCCCGATCCGTTCGGTGTATTCGCTGAACCGTGGAGGGTATCCCGGCACGGGTCGGATGGCCGGGCTTCGGTGACCCCGCTTTTTTCTTGAAAACCAACCTGTTGTATTGTGTGAATGAGAATCCGCAGGATGTCAAGAAAACAGGCATTCGACCGGATCGGCCAATATTGGGGAGGTGAATTCATCCGATGTGCAGTTGGCCGTTGAGAGGGATGCTGGTCCTGGCGGGGGCCGCGCTTCTTTGGTTCGGAGTCGCGGGGCTGCGCAGTGGAGTCGTCCGGGTCAAGGGTGGCAGGTGGATCGGGCGACAGGAATCCCCGCTCCAGTATTGGCTATTCGTGGGAACCTATTTCATAACCGGTGCCGGCGGGATCCTGTTTGCCGTCTTTGCGGGATTCGTCCGGTGAGAAGGACTGCGACCATGCAAAATCGTTTCGAGAGGTCACGAACATGATCATCCGGGAAATCCACGCCAGGTCCGTCCTGTCCAGGTCCCAGGTGTACGACTATGCGGTCAATCCTTACGTCGGGTGCAGCCACTCCTGCAGGTACTGCTACGCCGCGTTCATGAGGAGGTTTACCGGCCACCGGGAAACGTGGGGGGAGTTTGTCGACGTCAAGATCAATGCGCCGGACGTGCTGGCCCGGGAAATCGCCAGGAAACCGGTCGGCCGGGTCTGGGTGAGCGGCGTGTGCGACCCCTATCAGGCCGCTGAGAAGCGGTACGGGATCACGCGGTTGTGCCTTGCGCTCCTGGTGGAGAAGGGCTGGCCCGTGAACGTCCAGACCAAGTCGCCCCTGGTTCTCAGGGACATGGAGATCCTGGAGAAGTCAGACGATGCGGAAGTCGGGTTTTCCATTGCCACGGCGGATGAAAGGCTGCGCAGGCTCTTTGAGCCCGGCGCTCCCCCCGTCCGGGAGAGAATTCACGCCCTGGAGAGCCTTCGGGCAAGGGGAATCCGGACCTATGCCATGATCGCCCCAATTCTGCCCGGCGCCGCGGTTCTGGCCGGCGAGCTGGCGGGAAAGGTCGACTATGTGCTGCTGGACCGGCTGAACTACCATTATGCGGACCGGCTCTATGCGGAACATAAGATGGAATGGGCAAGGAAGGAGCCGTTTTTCATCAGTGAGGGCGGCAGCTTGAGGAAGGGCCTGGAGGATGCGGGCATACCCGTAACCGTTTTGTTCTGACGGTCGACCGGCCCGGGAAGGCTCTACGGACTCCGGGGTGCTCGCCGGACTGTTTTCCCGGTATTCCTCAAAACCTGTATTGCAGCTCCAGGGCCAATTTCTGGCTCGTCGTTTCCCGCCCGCGTTCCAGCCCGTAAGAGGCGGCCAGTGTAACGTCGCCGCCCGTCGTGAGGGTGAAGCCGGCGCCGGCGGTCCAGAAACCCGCCGGTCGGTCGTTACCGTAAACGACAAAGTCATCGGGCTGCGAGCGGAGTCCGGCTGTGAGGGAGCGATCGTCCAGGGGATGGTGATACGCCCAGCCGACCCGGAGCTGCGGCGTGAAAACCGATTTCTCCCCCAAAGGGATTTGCTTCGAGACGGCCACGTCCAGGTGACTGCGCAGCGTGCGGGCCTGGACGGAACCGACGCGCAGGTCGAGGCTGCCGGCCCCTGTTTCACTGAATCCCCTCCGGTACTGGTGCACGTAGTCGACGGCCAGGGAGGGCACGGCGTCCATCATGGCGATCGGCAGCCGGTACCCCAATCGCAGCCGGGGGTTCACCTCCCAGCTCTCGGGATGCGACTCGGCCTCGCGGGCCAGGTATGAGAAGGAGATGGGCCGGGTCGCGTCGCCTGTCGCGTATCCGCCGCTGAGACCGGCCTGAACAAAATAGTCTCGTGCCAGCCAGGCCGCGTACATGCCGAGCCGGGTGTAATCCGTCCGCGCTCCGCCTCCCCCGTCCGTCCAGGACTGGGTGCTGCGGATGAAGCCCAGGGACAGGCCGACGAGAAGGTTTCGCCCGGATCTCCGGTCGACGCCCCCGACGACGCCCCCGGAGACGGCGTTGAATCCCATGTCCCCCGCCCGCTGGATTCCTCCGGCCATCTGCATCCATGCCTGCAGGTTTTTCCCGTCATGGTCTCCCGAAGGAAGAAATACGGGTCCGGCGACCTGCAGGAGTGCACCGGTTTTCGTTCGATCTTCGAGAAAGGCCGCGGAGACACGCTGATCGACGGCGTCGCTGGTCATCCCGCCGGTCCTGAGCGCATCCGCCGTGAGGCGGTCGTAGCGGCCCGGGCCGATCCGGTCGAGTGCCTCCTGCAATGGGCCGGAGAGGGCCGGAAGGTAGAGCAGGTCCAGGTTGAGATACACCGTCTCCAGGTCGGACCAGGCCTCCGGGATTCTCGCGTCCAGGTACGTTGCGATCCGGTTGGCGTTGCCGGCGGTCGCCCGCGTCCGGTAGCAGAGAATGCAGGACTCGACGGCCTGCCGGTTGAAGAAATTGTCCGCCGGGACCCAGGGTGGACCGATCAGCTTGGACTGCTGTTCCCCGCCGGCCCCCCAGCCGGCGATGGGCGCTGCGATGCCGGTGTAGATCAGGGTGCCTGCCGGTACGAGCACCATCGTCATGTTGGTCGGGAAGGAGGGAAGCGCGAACAGATCGCGCACCTGGGCCGGCGTGAGGCCGCGTACCGTCGCCGTCCGCATGACCCACGACCCGACGGGATTCGAGGGATTGACGGGGTCCGCGGGATTGTAGAACCGGATGAAATACTGGGGTACGGTGGTCTGGATGGTGGTGACGTCGGTGCTGTTTTCGAAGGGGGGGATCCCGCCCAGCCTCGCGTTCACGGTTGCCGCCGTCTCCACGGCGATCAGGGTCCCGAGCGGCTGCACCAGGTTGCGCCAGTCCTCGCTCCACGCAGGGGAGAGCGGGGCGCAGAGGATGGCGGCAAGCAGGCAGAAGAGGAGAGATGTCTTCTTCAAAGCTCCCTGTCACCCAGGGGGGTGATCCGTACCGTTGCCACTCCCCGCCGGATGATGCCGAGATCGCGGGCCGCCGCGCGGGACAGGTCGATGATCTCGAAATTCCGCTTTCTGCAGCGGTCGTTGACCGTCACGACGACCGAGCGGTTGTTGGCCAGGTTCTTCACTCTGACCTTCGTTCCGTGCGAGATCGTCGGATGGGCCGCGGTCATTTTCCGCTGGTCGAAGATTGCGCCCGAACTGGTCCTCCTGCCATGGTAACGGTCGGCATAATAGGTTGCCTTGCCCAGCTTTCCTTCCGCTTTCTTCACCGTGGATGAAACTTCTTTTGTCCCGGCCGGGGATCCCGGCGCGTTCTCTTCCTCCGCCAGAGCGGGCAGGGCCGTGACAAGAAGGGCCAGCAGGAGGCAGGCAAGGGTCATAAACAGAAATGTATGCTTGGGATTTTCAGGTCTCATGGGGATCTCTCTTTCGTGATATTTTTCCGGGGTATTTGAGCGGGAAGATTGTCAACGTGAGGGGACCCCTTTACCCCGGACACACCGGCGAAGTCAAGTTTTTTAGCCTTTCTTAAGGAAATACGAGTGGTTGGTTTAATTATGGGCCGAACATTTCCTGCCTTGCAATTCAAGACGAAGTATCCCACATTACAATTCGGCCATTGGTTGTATCACCGGCAAAACCGGGAACGCGGCTGTTTGTCTATTCTATGTTACCGGGAGTGAGTCGAATGGATTCGATCGTTCCGTCGGACATCCGGTACCTGTTCCAGGAGCATGGCACGGAGCAGATTCTTGAGGCGGGGCAGGTCCTGTTTCTTCAGGGGGAGGCCAGCGACGCGGTTTACTACGTCGTGAGCGGAAGCCTGGATGTATATGCGGGATACGGCGACGATCCGGTCTTGCTCAATCATGTCGAGCCCGGCCACCTGGTCGGGGAACTGGGCGCCATCACGCAAAGTCCGCGCTCCGCCACTCTGGTCGCCACCACCCGGGTGGTCCTGTCCCGAATATCGACGGAGCATTTCCGGGGCCTTCTCGCCAATGCTCTGTCGCTGGTGGAGACCATGCTCTCCAGCGCGCGCGGGTATGTGATCTCCGCGGACACGGCGAGGATCGACCTGGGGAATACCTTTCAGCAGGTCCAGAAACGCTTGAATGTGCTGGGGGAAGAGAAGAAGCAGCTCGAGGAGCTGCTGCGGCTGCGCGACGAACTCGAGTCCATGGTGGTTCATGACCTGCGCAATCCGCTGAACACGGTCACCCTGGTCCTGGACCTGCTGGAGCCCCTGAAGGATCAGGTCAGGGACACCGAACGATTCACGCTCCTCGTCCGCATGGCGAAGACGGCCACGCAGAGCATGACGCACCTGATCTCCATGCTGCTCGATATCGCCCGGCTGGAGGCCGGCAGACTCGTCCTGGACATCAGTGAATTCGACCTCTCCGTGATGCTCGAAGAGCTGGCCGCCATGCAGCAGATGCAGGTGATACGCAAACAGATCGAGATCGTCACCCAGTCTCCGCCGGGCATGATGGTGAAGGCCGACCGGAGCATGCTGTGGCGCGTGGTGTTGAATGTCCTCGACAATGCGATCAAGTTCGCGCCCAGGATGAGCAGGATCGAAGTCGCGGCTTGTCCCGTGGGGAATCGGAATATACACATCCGCGTCACCGACTCCGGACCGGGGATACCGCCCGGAGAGCGGGAGCGCATATTCGAGAAGTTCACGCAGGTGAGCGACGCGGAGCATATGTCGCGCGGCGGCACCGGCCTTGGGCTGACCTTCTGCCGCATGGCGGTGGAGGCGCACGGCGGCTCCATCCGGGCGGACGAAGGGCCGTCCGGCACCGGAAACAGCATCCACATCGAACTTCCGCAGGACTGAGCCTCAGGATTCGGGGAGGGGATTCACATCCGCCCGATTGCCCTTCTCATGCCCCGGCGTACCGCCCGATGAGGCCGGACGGATCTTCGGCGGCAATCCGGCCCCGGTTTCACCGGACGTGTGAAAACCCTTTCCGGCGGGCAGCGTCCCATCGGTTCCATCCGGAAAGGCAACGGGCGGAGCGGACTTGTTGACCGCGTCGAGCAGCAGGGCGAATCGCAGGTGGCCGATGGCAGGCCGGTAGAGCGGATTCGATCCGGAGGCGTGGTTCGAATGAGGGAAGACGAGGACGTGGACGGAGTTCCTGCCGTGTCCGCGACGTCTCTGAATGGACGTCCAGTCACCGAAAAAAGCCATGTTCGTCGTGGCATCCAGCGTCATCCAGCCGTCGGAGAAGGCGGCTTCATTCATCATATGACCGTGGGCGATGACGACCCGGCGATTGGGAATTCCGGAACGATCGAGCAGCACCTTCAGAACGTGAGCCGAGTCGCTGCAGCAGCCGATCTCGCTCTCCAGGTAGTCCCGGATTCCTTCTGGGACATCGATCCGGAAACCGGTCTTCTCGTTCTGCTCCACGCAGCCCTCCCTGGTGTAGTGAACGGAGTTTCCAAATCCCCAGAGGGCGGATACGCTGTTCATCAGGAACAGGGCCTCCAGCTTCCGGGGATCTTCGATTCCCCATTGTACACGGAGGGTTTCCCGGACCTGGTTGAATCGCTTCATGCAGGCACGGTGCAGTTCGTCTTCGTCACGAATCCCGTCCACGGCGAGATTCGATTTGTTGAAAAAACCGGAATCCGCCATCGCGGGCACCGCCGTGACCTCGATCTGTTCCAGCAGCGCGGCGTGATGAACGGGGTATTGAAGAAACGCGTATACGGCGAGGTATGCCGGCACGAGCAGGGTGAGAACGGCCGTCCGCCCGGCGAGCCCCGGTTTGCGGGCGAAGAAGAGAAAGATCGCCGCGGTGACGGCGAGGCAGCAGCCCATGAGGATGGTCAGCAGCAGCAGTTTTTTCTCGCCGATGTTCGAGCTGTTGCCGATCGCCGCCAGGAGATCGATTCCGGTTGCATCCATCAGGAGCCGGCTCAGGGAGGCCAGCGCCGCCGCGCACAGGAAAACAAGGAACAGCACGCCGGAAAGAAGGGAGAAGAATATGGACGGGGAATTCAGGAGCCGTCTTCTCAGCGGTGTTCGGCGTGACGATGTGCGTGTCGTTTCCAATGAACGTTTCACGGGTCACTTCCCGCGGGGCTCCCCCGCCGTTGGATGTACCTTTCCTGATGGACCGGGCCGATGATCGCCCTGGGTGTTCCGATCATTCGGAGGGACTCTGGCAAAAAAAGATGAATGAATTCCGTACAGGAAAATGAAAAAGCTGTAACGCGGATCGCACCCTGCATGGCAATGCGATCCCATGCAGAAAAACCTTGAGCAGTTGCCTTCCTGACGGCTAAAGATGACAGCGTTGCCTCGTGAATCGGCAGCGGCGGGTTTCCTCTGCGATGCGCATCCGGAGCCTGTTCCCGTCGCGCATAACAGGAGACCGGGATTGTGCCGGACATGGAACAAGGCAAAATGACCGGAGTCCCCGCCGGGAAGATCGACACGCTGTTCTTCGACCGACCGGATCGACCGGATGAAGGACAGACGGGGCACAGCGGTTTTTCAAACCCCAATCCTCGAAAAGGAGTTACCGGCGATCCATGAACACACGTTACCTGATGGCGCTTGATGCCGGAGGAGGATCCGGCCGTTGCCTCCTCCTGGACCCTGAAACAGGGGCCAACACAACGGCCCGGCGAAGCTGGACCCACCCCGTCGCCCCCGGCACGAGCGGACTCGGCTTTTCCGTCGAGACCGGCGACGTCCTGAAGAAGCTCGGCGATGCCTCCCGGGAGGTCCTCGCCCGGGCGGGTGCTGTGCCGGGCCAGGTTGCCGGCATCGCCGTATGCGGGATGCGCAATACGACCGTTGTCCTGGATGCACAGGACAGCGTCCTCCTGGCAACGCCCAACAAGGACGCCCGGGCGCTGGGGGAGGGCATGCTGCTGGGCATGGAAAGGGGCGCGGAGTTCCACGCCGTCACGGGCCACTGGCCGACCCTCATGTTTCTAGGCACGCGGCTCCTCTGGATGAAGAACAACGCCCCGGACCTTTTCAACCGCGCCTCCGCCGCCCTGTCGCTCACCGACTGGCTGGCCTTCATCCTGACGGGGAGAATGGCGGCCGAGCGCTCCCAGGCGGGCGAATCGCTTCTCTTCGACCTGAAGCGGCGCGAGTGGGCCTTCGACCTGATCGATTCCCTCGGATTCCCCCGGTCGCTCTTCCCCGAGCCGGTGGACTCCGGAGCCCGCCTCGGCGAGCTGACGCAGCGGGGGGCCGATCTCCTGGGGCTGGTCCCCGGCATTCCCGTGGCCGCGGGGGGCGCCGACACCCAGTGCGGACTCCTGGGAGCGGGGGCCGTCCGGGACGGCGACCTGGCCGTTGTCGCCGGCACGACCATGCCCCTGCAACTCGTGACGGACGACCTGGTCCTGGACGGATCGGGGCGGCTCTGGAGCGGGCAGCACGTGGTTCCGGGGCGGTACGTCATCGAGAGCAACGGGTTGATGACGGGAGATGTCATCGACTGGTTCGCCCGGCTTCTCTACCCGGACTCCCCCGACGCGACCCTGAGCCTTTTCGCGGAATGTGCCGGATCCCTTCCGGGGGCCGCCGGCGTGTATTCCACCTTCGGCTCCGCCCTGTTCGACGGGAGGACCGTCGGCTTCCCCGTCGGCAATCTGACCCTGTCCCACATGATCACGGGCGACGCTGCCCGGAGCCGGCGGCACATCGCCCGGGCCCTGGTGGAGGGGATCGCCTTCTCGATCCGCGCCAACCTCGAACAGATCCTGGCCGTCTCCGGCAGGGAGATTCCCGTCCTCCGGGTGGCCGGGGGCATGTCCCGGAGCGCACTCTTCGACCAGATCGTGTCCGATGTGACGGGCCGCCCGGTCCTCGTTCCCCCCAACGCCGAGGTGTCTTCCGTCGGCGCGGCGATCCTGGCGGGGGTCGGGGCGGGCGTCTTTGCCGAGCCAGCCGACGGTGCCGCTCTTGTCGCCGCGGCCCTGCGCGAGCACCGGCCAGGGAAGGCGGAGAAGTACGGGAGCCTTTACGCCGGCTGGCGGCAGGCCTTCGACAAGCGCGCCGCGGCGGACGCCCAGGTCGGCGACCTGCTGACCGCCGCCCTCTTCGAACCGTCACCCGCGGCGGGCAGGGCGGCCGACCCGTCCTTTTCACCGAACATCCTTGTCACCGCCTCCATGGACCGGGCCGCCCTCGATGAACTGGAGGGGATCGGCCGCGTGGATTATGCCGAGTGGCGGGAGAAGGTCCGGATTTTCGACGGCGGAGCCGAACTGGCGCAGGCGCTCTCGGGCGTGCAGATCTTCGTCACGGAGATGGACGTGGTGGATTTCCCGGCCATCCGCGACGCCCGGGATCTGCGGGCCATCGTCACGTGCCGGGGGAATGCCGTCAACATCGACCTGGCGGCCGCCACCGCCTACGGGATCCCCGTCGTCAACACCCCCGGGAGAAACGCCGACGCCGTGGCGGACCTGACCGTCGCCTTCATGGTGATGCTGGCGCGGAAGATGCCGGAGTCCGTCGACTTCCTCAAGCACAGCGGCGTGACGGCAAACGACATGGAGAAGATGGGGGAGGCCTACCTGAAATACCGGGGCAACGAGCTCTGGAGGAAGACGGTCGGCCTGGTGGGAATGGGAAACGTCGGCGCCGGCGTCGCAGCGAGGCTCACACGGTTCGGGGCGAAGACGGTATTCTACGATCCGATTCTGACCGCCGAGGCGGGGGCCCTGCTGAACGCCCGGAAGGTCTCCCTCGACGAGCTGCTGGCGGAGAGCGATTTCGTGAGCCTGCACGCGCCGGCGATCGAGGCCACGAGGGGGATGATGAACCGCGAGGCCTTCGGGAAGATGAAAACGGGGGCCTTCTTCGTCAATACCGCCCGGGGCTCCCTCGTAGACGAAGCGGCCCTCCTGGGGGCGCTCGCGTCGGGGAAGGTCGCAGGGGCCGCCCTGGACGTCTTCTCGGCGGAGCCCCCGGCGTCGGACGATCCCGTCGTTTCCCACCCCAACGTGATCGCCACGCCGCACCTGGGCGGGAACACGAGCGAGATCGCGGCGCACCAGGGGGCCGTCGCCGTCGACCAGATCCGGAAGCTCCTGGCGGGGGAGCGGCCGGACCACCTCCTCAATCCCGAAGTGCTGGACGTTTTCACCTGGTCGGGACCGCGGCCCGAGCCGGACGGGAAGAAGCAGGAGGAGCTCGCCCGGAACCCGCGTCCCACCTTCACATCCTGAGATCACGGTACGGAATGCAAGGGGTTACACGATGAGCAAATACGATCAAAGCCGGAAGGAAGTGCTGGAGGCGTGCCTCTGGCTGTCGGACCACGGCTACTTCGGTTCCCTGCGGGGCACCGGGGGGAACGTCTCCATGAGGACGGGCGATGGGAATCTGATGGCGGTCACACCTTCCTCCGTGAACTACCACGAGATCGTCCCGGAGGACATCTGCATCGTCGATTTCGCCGGCCAAGCAGTGGAGGGGAGCCGGGCGCCCTCCGTCGAAGCGGGGCTGCACGCCGCGGTCTACCGCGAGCGGCCCGACGCGAACGCCGTGATCCATACCCACCAGGTCTACGGAAGCGCCTTCGCGCTGCTCAATCTCCCCATTCCCTCGCTTCTGGACGAGGTCTCCTTCACCCTGGGCGAGACGATCGACGTGGTCCCCTACGCCCTGTCCGGCAGCACGGAGCTGGCCGCCAATGTGGCCGGCAGGCTCGGGAACAACGCCAACGCCTACATCATGCAGAATCACGGGATCCTTGCCCTGGGCAGGAGCATGGACAAGGCGCTTCTCGCCGCGGAGCTCCTGGAGAAGGTTGCGCACATCTACTGGCTCGCGCTTTCCACAGGCAGGCCCGTCACGACCCTTCCCGGGGATATCCGGGACATGGCGCGCTCGCTCCGGGAATACGAGGTGGACAAGGTCAGGAAAGCGGCCGCGAAAGACCCGGCGTGACCGGCTCCGGCCGGACCGGTCCTTATCGCAGGGTCCGTATTCCCGATCACGGGATGCAAATGAAGCCGCGGCGGAGACGCCGTGTTCCCGAGGCGGAGGGAATCATGATCCGGAACGTTCTTGCAGCCGTTGCGGCCGTCGCCGTCCTCCTCGCCGGCACCCTGTCCCTGCATGCCGCGGAGCCGCGAATCGCCCTCGTCATCGGCAACAGCGGGTACGAGGTGGGGGCACTGAAGAACCCCGTCCACGACGCCGCCGACATGGCCGCCGCGCTCGAACGCCTCGGCTTCACCGTCGTCCTGAAGAAGGACGCCCGGCAGCAGGAAATGGAGGAGGCCGTCCGGGCGTTCGGCCACCGCCTGAAACGGGGAGGGGTGGGGCTGTTCTTCTACGCCGGCCACGGCATCCAGATCGGCGGCCGGAACTACCTGATCCCCATCGGCGCCAGGATCGAGAAGGAGACGGACGCCAAGTACAGGGCCATCGACGTCGAGATGGTCCTGGATGAGATGGCGAACGCGGGCAACCCGATGAATATCGTCATCCTCGACGCCTGTCGGGACAACCCGGTGGGGCGCTTCCTCCGGAGCGCCGGGAGAGGGCTGGCCATCATCTCCGACGCCCCCAAGGGCACCTTCATCACCTATTCCACGTCCCCCGGCAAGACGGCCGCCGACGGAGAGGGACGCAACAGCCCCTACACAACGGCGCTCCTGGAGTCGATCCGGGAGCCGGGGCTTCCCATCGAGCAGGTCTTCAAACGGGTCCGGCAGCGCCTGAGCCGGGAAACCGGGGACCGGCAGATCCCATGGGAGCTGTCCTCCCTCCAGGGGGACTTCTATTTCACGCCGGGCTTGACCGGGGCTGCCGCCGCGCCTCCGCGGAGATCCTCGGAGAGGCAGGTGCCCGCCGCCGGAGCTCCGCCGGGCGATCGGGCCTTCACCAGCCCCACCCTGGGAGCGACGTTTGTCCTGATCCCCGCCGGGACATTTACCATGGGGTCGCCGGCGGACGAACCGGGCCGGTTTCCTGACGAGACGCCGCACCGCGTGACCATCAGCAGGGCCTTCTACATGCAGGCGACGGAGGTGACCCAGGGCCAGTGGAAGCGGGTCATGGGGAACAACCCTTCCTATTTCCGGAACTGCGGCGACGACTGCCCGGTGGAGCGGGTTTCCTGGAACGAGGTGCAGGACTTCATCCGCAGGCTGAACGAACGGGAGGGAACGGACAAGTACCGCCTGCCGTCGGAGGCCCAGTGGGAGTACGCGGCCCGGGCGGGGACGGAGACCGCCCTCTACAGTGGTCCGCTCCGCATGCGGGGGAGCAACAACGCACCCGACCTCGACACCGTCGCCTGGTACAAGGGGAACAGCTGCGTCGATTACGCCGGCGGGTTTGATTCCTCGGGCTGGCAGGACCGCCAGTATGCCTGCCCCCGATCGGGGACGCACCCGGCAGGCCGGAAGGCCCCGAACGCCTGGGGGCTCTACGACATGATCGGCAACGTCTTCGAGTGGGTGCAGGACCGGATGGGAGACTATCCTTCCGGAAGCCTGACCGACCCGGAGGGGCCTTCTTCGGGATCCACGCGCGTGCGGCGTGGCTGCTCGTGGGGCAGCAGCGCCCGGTACTGCCGTGCGGCGTTCCGGCTCAAGGGGGGCGATCCGGATGCCCGCGGCGACGGCATGGGGTTCCGTCTCGTCCGGACACCTTGATGCCATGGCCCTTCCCGACAGGCTGAAAAATCCGCCGGGATCTCCCGGATGCCGGCCGCTTGAATCCGGGGCGGACTTCGAACGACGGATGTGATACAGGGTTCTTCATCGGGTCACCCGGAGGCGGGACGGCCTTCCGGCCGTTCTTTTCCACTCCGGACGCGAACCGTGTCATGGTCAATACGCTTCCTTTGTGGTTTCCTCTTGCCGTGTACAGACAGGGAGGACAGCACGGGCTATGGCAGCAGGCATCCCGACACGGATCATCCGCCACCTGGCAGGTTATGCCGGTCCCTGGTCGGCTTTTCTTCTCTGCGCCGTTGCGCTTGCCTTCTGCACGGGCGCAATCCCCGCGGTTCGTTTCACCGCCGAGGAGATCCGGGTGACCGTCCAGCCCCGCCATATCCTCGTCGACGCCATCTACCAATACCGCAATCCGTTCCCCTTCCCGGTGATCCAGGGATACGTCCTGCCCTTTCCGGAGGACGCGGCCCACTTGCCTCCGGCTGGGGTCGAACTGGTCCAGCAGACCCCGGAAAGAAAAAGGATCCCCGTCTCGCATTCCCTCGGCAGGCACCGCTTTTCCGTCGTCTTTCCGGGGAGCGGGGAGGTGACGCTTCATCTTCGCTACCGGCAAAGCACCCCAAGGGAGAGGGGCACCTACATCCTGACCACAACGGCGTCGTGGCTGCGTCCCCTGGAGAGGGCCGTTTACAGGCTGGTTCCGGACGGCGTCCGGATCACCGGCTCCAACTACCCCTTGGCCCCGGAGGCACCCGGGGCATTCCGCTGGACCCGGGAGCGGTTCATGCCCCCGGAGGACTGGCACTTTACCTGGAGGGAGGCATGAATGTCCTGAGCATCCTCCGCTGTGCGTGCCCAGCGGCCGCGGGAATGCTGCTCCTTCCCGCACCGGCCTTGGCGAACGCGGGGACGGGATTCCGAACGGCATCGCTCGTGCTTTTGATCTGGATCGCCCTGATGATCTTTTCGTCCCTGGGGGGCGTGTACGCGATCCGGAAGAAGAGACTGGCGGAGAAGGGAAGAAAGCGCTCCCTCGAGGGGGCTGTTTACACGCTCGTCGCCGCTCTCACGGTTGTGATCTCCATGGCCACCGTGGAGACCATGATCCTGTGCGTGTTCGCGGCCGCTGCCGTGGCGCTGGTCCGGGCATACAGGCTGTTTTCCTGGTCGAAGATGCTCCGGAAGAGGGATGCCGGAGCACCGGCAGACGAAGACGCCGCCGACGCCGGATCCGCTTCCGGAGAGAAGGCTGTCTTTCCCTGGCTGGAGGGAGCGAATCCGGGGCGGATGCTCCTCGCCTCCTCGCTCATCGTCGCATCGACGGCCATCCTGGTGCCGGTAACGATTGCCGTCGGCTGGCAGGAGGGCAGTTACCAGCTCCGTCAATCCCAGGGACAGAAAATCGTCAAGGATTTCCGGGAATTCGTTGCGGAGGAGATTCGCCTGCGAAAGCAGCCCCAGACGGGCGATGCGAGGGGCGGGCTCCTCTCTCTTCATGCGCGCTGCCGGGAGACGTTCGAGAGCAGGGACTACAGCCGCCACCGGTGCGAGCTGCCTTCCGATCTCGAGGCCATGAAGTTCACGATTCACCTGGTGCCTTCACGGGCGAGCCTGTTCGTACCGGCCATTTCCTTCCGGGCGGACGAGTCGGGGAAGATCCGGGCGGCAAAGGTCTATTCGCCGGGCGAGCGGTGCCCCGCGGACGCGCAGGTGGTCACGGATGCAACCAGGCCGGACGAGGGTTTCTATCCCCTGTACTCATTGTGAGTCGGGGCCTCGCGTCCATGCAGAAGACAGAAAGGAGGAAAACGATGAAGATCCTGGAGGGGAGCTGTTTCTGGCTGGCCTTGGCCGCAGCGCTACTCCTGTGGCCTTCCGCGGGGGAGGCACAGCAGCGCACGCGGTTCGACCGGCCCGCGATCAACAACATCCCCATCGACTGGTGCCTCACCTGGGCCCAGAACTGCGGGAAGCCCGCGGCGGACTACTTCTGCCAGACGAGAGGATACCAGCATTCGGACGATTTCGGCGTGGTGAACAACGTCGGGCGGACCGTTATCCTCAAGACGAGGCAGGTCTGCAACCACCCCACCTGTGACGGGTTCTCGTACGTCTCCTGTGTCCGGCGCGCCCAGGCCGCCCCTCCTCCTCGGGCGGGCAGGAGCTACGAGGAGTGCCTTAACCGCTTCTGCGGGATTTGCCGGCAGTCCATTTCCCTCTTGGATGTGGCGGCCGATCCGCGATGCGAAGACTGCAAGCGGAGAATGGCTCCCCAGATCCGGGCGTGCATGGAGGGCCGGTGACCCGTCCCGGGGCCGGTCCCGGTTCCGGGGTGAAGCAGGATGGAGGGAGGGAGCCGGCGGTGCCCCCTCCCGGTTGCCATGATATTTTGAACGGAAACCATTCGGGAAAGCGGAGCCTGTTCCCGCCCCGCGTTCCCGGAATGTGCTTTATTTGCTGAACACGTAGGTGTGCAGCAGCCTGTTGGCCAGGGGCGTTCCCAGGTCGACGAGAATGTGCTTCGCCTGGGTGAACTCCAGGAGCCCCTGGACCCCGTGCTCCCGTCCGATCCCGGACTGCTTGTACCCGCCGAAGGGCGCCATGGGGCTCAACTGGTGATAGGTGTTGATCCACATCGTCCCGGTGCGGACGCGCTTGGCGATTTCGATGGCCTCGGGGATGTTCCGTGACCACACGGCTCCGCCGAGCCCGTAGATGCTGTCGTTGGCCATGGCGACGGCCTCGTCGACCGTGCGGAACTTGATGATGCACACGACGGGACCGAAGATCTCCTCCTGCGCGATGGTCATCCCGTTGTGGACGTTGGTGAAGATCGTCGGCTCGACGAAAAATCCCTTCTTGAGGTGATCCGGCTTCTTCCCGCCGGTCGCCACGGTGGCGCCTTCCTTCTTCCCGATCTCGATGTACCGGAGGACCGTCTCCTGCTGACCCCTGGAAATGAGCGGACCCATGGTCGTCTCGAAATCCATGGGATCCCCGATCCGGACGGTTTGGGTGGCGGCGATGGCGCTCTCCAGGTACTCGTCGTAAATGTCTTCATGAACGAAGATGCGGGTTCCGGACACGCATACCTGCCCCGTGTGATAAAACACGCCGCTGAGCGAACCCTCCACGGCGACTTCCAGGTCGGCATCAGGCATGATGATCTGCGCGCTTTTTCCTCCCAGCTCCAGGGTGACCTTCTTGAGGGTGGATGAGGCCATTTTCATGACCTGCCGCCCGACCTCCGTCGAGCCCGTCAGGGCGACCTTGTCCACGAAGGGGTGTGTGCACAATTCTTCTCCCAGGGAGGACCCGGGGCCCGTCACGATGTTGACGACGCCGGGCGGGAAACCGCATTCGTCGATCAGCTTTGCCAGTTCGAGGGCCGCCAGGGGCGTCTCGGAGGCCGGTTTCAGGACGACCGTGCATCCCATGACGAGGGCGGGACCGAGTTTCCACCCGGCCATCATGAAGGGATGGTTCCAGGGGATGATGCCGCCGCACACACCGATGGGCTCCCGGTTGACGAAACTCCAGGAGACGTCGGGGAAGTCGTGCCAGGGGAGGGGCTCGTAGGAAGACAGGCACTCCGCCGTCCGGGCGGCTTTCTCCATCCAGTAGGCCGTGAAGGGGACCTCGCCCCCCGTCGACAGGCTGATCGTGAAGCCCGCATCCTGGGTCTCGATGGTGCCCAGTTTCCGGGTCATGTCCATGTCGTTGATCTTCTCCACCAGTTTATAGATCAACTGTGCCCGCTCGCCGACGGGCATGCCGCTCCATACGCCCGAATCGAAGGCCCGGCGTGCCGCCTCGATGGCGCGTTTCATGTCGCCTCGGGTTCCCACGGGCGCCAGGGCGACGGGTTCCTCCGTTGCCGGATTCATGCTGGCCCTTGTCTCCCCCGACTCCGCGTCCACGAACTGCCCGTCAATATACATCCGATACTGTTCCATGCGAATCCATGCCTCCTCGTCATGCAGGATGTAGGTATGTCATATTTGACATATCCGTCTTTCTTCCCCTGGGCAAGCGAAAAGCATTGAGGAACATCAGGGGTGTCGCATTGCCACCGGCTCAGGCGGGGCTACCCGGGGAATCCGGAAGGTCAAAGGAGTGCCGTATACGCTGAAGGCAAGCAGGACGACCCCTCCCTGTTCCGCTCGCGCAATTTCACGCCCTCTGCCCGGTTCCAGGAAGCGGGGGCGAGGGGGGCCTATCGTATTTGCTGAAACCCGGTCAAGGGTGTGATAAGAGAAGCGATAAGGCAAATCCGGCACATGTTCATGCCGGGAGGACAGGGAAAGGGAGGACCATCATGAAATATGGAACGCCCCCGGGAAGCCGGCGGGGTTTTGGCCTGATTTCGATCGTCCTTGCCCTGGGGATCCTGTGCATCCTGGCGGTGATGATGATCCCCCGTTATCTGGGCGATCCGGGAGGAAAAGACAAGGCCGCGGTTTCGGTGAAGGGTCCCGCCGGGCCCGCCGCGGTGCCGGAGGCTTTGGCGGGAAGAACCGTTGCGCCGGGCGACGCCGCCAACGTGGCGGGCATGGCCGCGCTTGCCGCCGCCGCGTCGAATGTCCAGGCGGCCTATACGAAGCTGGTGGTCGGCAATCCGTCGGGCGGGGCCGTCACGAGCGATGAGGTCGCCGCCCTGCTCAACTCCGGTTACACGGCGGTCGGCGACTACATCGTGTCGTACACGCCGTCGGGGCGCGATAAAATCATCGCCAGGCTCCAGCCAGGTTCCAGGGGCAAATACGGCACGCCGGATTCCAGGGAGATCGTGCTTGCCCGGTAACGCGGCATGTATGGAACGGACCGAACGGGACTCCTCCGTGCGGCATCCGCAGGGGACGGGCCTGCTTCCCCGGCCGGGCCGTTCGGGATGCGTCCCGGCCGCAGGCATGGCTGAAGACGGCGGTGAGGGAGGATGCCGGGATTGCCTGTCGGTTCCGTTTTCCACCGTGGATTTCTCGGAGGAATGGTGGTAGAAAACGGGCCGTGTGAACGACGTAGATCCGTCGGAAACCGATCCGATCCAGGCAGGACGCAACATGGGCTGATCCAGGAAGACCCCGTTTCTCAAATGAGCGCGGGGTCTCTTTCGTCCGGCCCCGGGTTCGATCGGCGCCGTTCGGGTTGCCCCTTTTTCCCCACCGGGCCTCTCTCAGGACCCGGTCCAGATACGATGTCCGCTTTTCCGTGGACACGGTAGACAAACGAGGAGGATAGAGACCATGAGTACCCTGAAAAAACTTCCTGTCATTGCGTGCGGGATTCTGCTGCTTTGCGCCGTCTTCATCACGGCCGTCCTGGCCGGCGGGCCGCCGCTGAAGGCCAATGTCTGCGACACCTGCCACAAGGACTACGCCAAGATCATGCCGAAAACCCATCCGGATGTCGGCAAGGGGCAGGCCTGCCTGACCTGTCACGCCCCGGATCCGGCCAAGAGCGAGCCGACCAAGTTCTCGACCGACACCCACAAGACGCACCAGAACGGAAAGGCGAAACTGGAGTGCGCGGCCTGTCATGCCCTGTAAGACAGACCCGTTTTTCTTATGAGCCGTTCCTGTTTTCCGACGGCTCAGGGACACCACCCGATAAGAACGCCGGGGCAGGAGCGGGGCCGTTTCCGCGTCCCGCGAAATGCCCCGGCGATTCCCACGATTCCATCATGAAACGGGCGGCCGCGATCCTTCTCCTGCTCGCCCTGCTTCCCGGCGGAGCGGTCTGTGCCCAGCCCCTTTTCGTGCGGGAGTCCGACACGCCCATTGCCTTGCACTATGCAAGGATCATGAACGATTACATAGCGTTTATCGAGCCGAAGCTGGCCGGGAAAGAAGACCCGGCAACGCTGTCCCGGGCGTATTTCGAGCGCCTGGGATACCGGCTGATCGCGGTGTCGATCCGGACGACCCGGGAGCCGCGGGTGTCCAGGTCATGGAAAATCCCAGGCTCGAAGCTGGCCGTACTGCCGCGGACGACCTGCTACGTCTCCGCTTCCGGGGCGACCGTCGAGCTGTACGACCAGGGCGACGACTACGTCCGCATCCAGAATTTCACGGACGGGGCACCCGGCGAACCGGGGCTATACGTATCGATTGGCATCACGCATCGCTGGAAATGACGGGAGACGATCATGCATGTCACGGTCCTGAACGGGAGTCCCAAGGGTGACGTCAGCGTCACCATGCAGTACGTGCATTTCCTCGCCGGGAAGTTCCCGGGGTACGATTTCAAGATCCACAACGTGGCCCGGCAGATCCGGGTCCTTGAAAAGAAGGACGGCTCGTTCCGGGAGGTTCTGGATGACATGGGAAAGGCCGACCTCGTCCTGTGGGCCTTTCCGGTGTACGTCTGCCTGGTTCCGTCGCAGTACAAGCGGTTCATCGAGCTGCTCTTCGAGCGGGGAGCGGCGGAGAAGCTGGCCGGCAGATACAGCGCCGCCCTGACCACGTCGGTCCATTATTTCGACCACACGGCCCACGGCTACATCGACGCCGTCAGCCAGGACCTGGGGATGCTGCACATCGGCGGCTATTCCGCCGACATGTACGAGCTCCTGAAGCCGGAAAACCGAAGGAGGCTGACCCGGTTCGCCGATCACCTGTTCCACACGGCACAGAGGCGGGATCCCGTGGACCGTACCCATGAACCCCTCCCGCCCCGCGGCTTTGTCTACGAGGCGGGCCCGGTGCGGGAGACGGTCCCGACGGACGGCAAAAAGGTCCTGGTTCTGACGGACGCCGCTCCCGGCCAGGACAACCTGCTGAAGATGATCGAGCGCTTCCGCCAGTCCTTCAGCGGTCCCGTGGAGGTCGTCAATCTTCACGATCTCGACATCAAGGGGGGGTGTCTCGGCTGCTGCGAGTGCGGCTACGACAACACCTGCGTCTACGCCGGGAAGGACGGTTTCGGCGACTTCTACCGGAGCCGCGTGATGAACGCGGACATCCTCATCTGTGCAGGGGAGATCCGGGACCGCTACCTGTCCTCTACGTGGAAATGCTACTTCGACCGCGTCTTCTTCAACACGCACATCCCCACCCTGGCGGGCAGGCAGGCGGGCTTCATCCTCTCCGGCCCCTTTCGCCGTCTTCCCCATCTCCGCCAGATTTTTGAAGGCTACATGGAGTTCCAGCAGGCCAACTGGGCCGGCGTGGTGACCGATGAAAGCGGCGACACGACCCGGATCGACGAGGGACTGCAGGCGCTCGCGGAGAGGTCCGTCAGGTTTGCCCGGGAAGGGTATGTCCGGCCGCCGGGTTTCCTCGGCGTCGCCGGCACGAAGATGTTCCGCGACGAAGTCTGGGGGCGCCTGCGGTTCGTCTTCCGGGCGGACCACCGGTTCTATCGGGACCACGGCCTCTACGACTTTCCCCAGAAAGACTGGAAGATGCGGGGCATCAACCTGGGGATGGGCGTCCTGACGGGCATCCCGGCGTTCCGGAAGGAATTCAGGAAGCGCATCAAGGATGAAATGATCAAGCCGCTCCAGGCGGTGCTCCTCCGCGAACGGGAGGGATCGGGGGCATGACGCGAAGACACGGAAGCGGCGGGGGCAAGGTTTCCGGGGAGCAGCGGAGGCAAACGGGCCGGATGATCCGTTTGCGGTGGATAGGGCTGTCCCTGCTCGTGGCATCGGTCCTGCTGAACGGCTGCGCCCTCTTCGACCTGAGGAAGGACAACACCTTCTCCAGGGATTCCTGCCTGATCACGGGAACGGTCTACAGCGGGGAACCGGCCAAGGGCCCCATCGTCGTCGTCGCCTGCGAAAAGGTTGATGGACGGTTCAGGGTCGCCCACCACACGGTCCTCCATGAACCGGGCCCGTACCAGCTCCTGGTGCCGAGAGGCAGGTACCGGCTCTTCGCCTTCGAGGACAGAAACCGGAACTGGATCCTCGATCCGGGAGAGCCGGCGGGAGTCGCCCTGGGGGACAGTGACGACCTGTCGATCCGCGCACCGGCGGGGGGCGCGGTTCTGGACATGGCCGTTGTGCTCTCCCGGGATCCGGACGTCCGCCGGAAGGTCCCCTTCGACATCCTGGCCAAAGACGCCGCGGGTGGACATCGCTGGCACAGCACGCAGGCGGGGGCGATCATGGACATCCGTGATCCGATCTTCTCCGGCGAGCAGGGCGTCAGAGGGTTCTGGTCTCCCCTCGAATTCTTCCGGGAGTACGGTGCCAATATCTATTTTCTGGAACCCTACGATCCGGGGAAGATTCCCATTCTCCTGGTCCACGGTGCGGCGGGCTCCCCCCAGGACTGGCGCTACTTCATCGACAACCTCGACCTCTCCCGGTACCAGGTCTGGATCTACTACTATCCGTCCGGGGCGCGCCTGAAGGCCATGTCCGGGCTGATGGCTGTCAAAATCCGCGAACTTCACAGAAAATACGGGTTTCAGAGGCTTTACGTGACGGCCCACAGCATGGGGGGCCATGTCGCCCGCTATGCCCTGGCGCATGAGAGCTTTCTCAAGAGCTGCGTGAAGCTCTTCGTCTCCATTTCCACGCCCTTCGGAGGCGAGGACCTGGCGGCGGCGGGGGTCGCCCAGTCGCCCGCCGTCATCCCGAGCTGGAAGGACATGGCGCCGAACAGCGAATTCATCCGGCTTTCCTTCTCCAGGAAGATGCCGCCCTCGATCCGGGACTACCTGTTTTTCGGGCACCGGGGCAGCCGGAATCCCCTGCGCCCCAACAACGACACGACCGTCACCCTGGCCAGCATGCTCGATCTGAGGGCCCAGTCGGAAGCGATCAAGGTATTCGGTTTCGATGAAGACCACGTGGGCATCCTGAACAGCAGGGACGTCCTGGCCCAGTACAAGACCGTCCTGGAATGGGTCGAAAAGGGGGACGCCGACCCCGGACGTCCGGAGAAGCGGGGGATGGTCCGGCTTCGTTACACCGTCGAGGAGGAGAGTGATGTCCCGCCGCTGTGGATGACGCTCCTGTTCCTCCCCGCCGAAAAGAGCCGGGTGGAATTCTACCTGTCTCCCGATCCCCTGAAGAAGAGCCAGGAGATGGGGCCCGTCCGGGCGGGGACCTACGAGGTCGGCCTCTTAGCCTGGGGGTATCGCGTGACACCCGCCCGCCTGAAGGTGGACGTCGGCGCGGACGCGGCGGCGGAGGTGACCCTTTCTCTGATGCCGCAGGGGATGGTGGGCGGCCAGATCACGATGGAGCAGGAAAAGGAGGACCTGTACTGGGGATTCATGACGCCGGTGGCGGCGGAGAGGAGGGTCACCTCCGTCTCCCTGACGGGACCGGGCGTGCAGCGAACCATCATGCCGCACGACATCGACCTGGGCGGGGCCATGCAGGAAGCCATGGACGGCAGAGAGTATTACTGGGAGGACTTTTTCATGTTCTACGACATCCCCAAGGGCCGTTACGAGCTCAAGGTCGAGGCCAGGGGATGCCGGCCGTTTGTCCAGGCGGTCACCGTCGATCCGAAGATCATCCACGCACCCCTGAAAATCAGCCTGTCCCCGGAGAGCAAACCGCATTGACGGACCCGCATGGCCCGTTCCGCTCATGATCCCCGAAGGAGGTGTGAACGCCGTGAAGACGAAACTTGCCGTCCTGTTGCTCTTCCCGCTTCTTTTCCTGGCCGTCGCCGGTCCGCTTTACGCCCAGACGGCCGCCGATCCCGCGCTCGCAGCGGCAATCAATGGAATCAGGCTCGTCGATCACCACGCACACCCGCTGGTGGTCCTTCCCTGGGGTGAAAAGGATGGGGGATGGGAGGAACTGGGAATGGGGAGCGAGGGAGGATCGGGAAGCGATATGGGCCTCATCCCGTACCGGCTGAATCCCGGCAGTCCCGATCTCCTCAGGACATGGCGCGGCCTATGGGGCTACCGGCACGACACCATGGACAAAGAGAAGGCCCTGGAGCTGATCGAGACCAAGAAACGCATCATGCGTGAACAGGGCGACCATTACCCGTCCTGGGTGCTGGACCGGGCCGGGATCGATGTCATGTTCGCCAACCGGAGGATCATGGGACGGGGTCTGCCGGCATCCCGTTTCCATTGGGTCGGCTATGTAGACATGCTGATGTATCCGCTGGGCAGCGAACGCCTGAAGATGGAAAACCCGAGCCTCAAAGGCTCCTATGCCAGCCTGGACCTGGCCCTGAAGGAATCCCTCGCGGGCATCCGCGTCGACGTGCTTCCGGAGTCGCTGGACGGGTACCTGGCGAAGGTTGTCGTGCCGGTGCTGGAGAAGCAGAAGCGGGACGGCGCGGTGGCCGTGAAGTTCCTGCTGGCGTACCTGCGTCCCCTCGACGTCGCCGATCCGCCGGCGGCGGAGGCGCGGAAGGTGTATGCCCGCTACGCCAAGGGGGGAAATCCTTCACCGGGCGAGTACAGGACGCTTCAGGATTTTCTCTTCCGCCGGATCTGCCGGGAGGCGGGACGCATCGGGCTGGTCGTCCACATTCACACCGGCTACGGCATCGGCGGTTATTTCGACATGGCCGGCTCCAACCCCATCCTCCTGGAGCCGGTGTTCAACGATCCGGCGCTCCGGGGCACCCGGTTCGTCATCATTCACGGCGGGTGGCCGTTTACGAGGGAGACAGCGGCCCTGCTGCTCAAGCCGAACGTGTACGCCGACTTCTCGGCCATGTCCTTCCTGTTTTACCCGCGCTTCCTCAGCGAGGTGATCCGCGGCTGGCTGGAGGTGCAGCCGCAAAAGGTGATGTTCGGCACGGATGCCTTCTACGTCGGCATGACGATCGTGAACTGGGAGGAATTCACCTGGCTGGGTGCAGACAGTTCCCGGAAGGCGCTGGCCCTGGCCCTGACGGGAATGATGAATGACGGCGAGATCACCCGCGAGAAGGCGGTGGAGCTGGCGCGGATGGTCCTCCGTGAAAATGCGATCCGGCTGTACAACCTGAAGATGCCGTAGACGGGCGGCAGGGGAGGGATTCGCCCGGAGATTGCGTGACGTGATGGAGGAAAGCCCCTTTCCAACGGCACCGGGCGCAGGGCAGGGAAACTCCCCGGGGCCTCAGGCCTGGCCTGCTCCGGCCTTGCCGGCCATCACCTTCATGGCGACGGTCTTCTCATGGAGCGCGTACGCCCGGATCCGGCCGACGGCATTGTCCTCATCGCCCTTCGTGGCCGACTCCAGGATCCGGAGCAGCTCCCCGTAACTGTCTTTCAGTTCTTTTTTCCGGAAGATCAGCGTTTCGTACTCGACCCACCGCTTGACCTGCCAGAGCTCCGTAATCGTGTGCTCCAGGAGGGAATCCTTCGCAATGCGAAGCAGGATCGAGATGACGTCGAACATGGCCTCGCCGTACCCCAGGCCGTCCTCCGCCTCTGCACAGGCCTTTATTTTTCCCACCCCCCCGAGAATCTCCTCCCGGTCGGCGGGCGTCATCCGGGTGATGACCCTGCGGATCAGGAGGCCGTAAAGCTCCGCCAGGATGTCGTACAGGGACTCGATGTAGTCGCTGTTGAGGGGAGTGACGACGGTCCCCCGGCGTGGCTCGATCGCCACGAGCTTCATCTTCTCCAGGATCCGGAAGGCCTCGCGGACCGTTCCCTGGCTGACACCGAGCTCGCCCGCGATTCTTGTCTCGATGAGGCGCTCGCCCGGGAGAAACTCCTTGCGGATGATCCGCCCGCTGATGATGTCGGCAGCCTTCTGGGATAGATTCTCCGTTTTGATCTTATACATGGATGCATGCCCTCCGGTTTTGAACCGGCATGAGGAACCGCAAAAGAGATAGCCCTTGACAGGCTTATTGATTATTGATAATCGATAAACGCATGTAACAGGGAATCCATCCGCTGTCAAGAAGAAGCTCGGGAGAAGCACCGGCCGGCATGGCTGCAAGGATCTTCTTCATGAGAGACAGCGGATTCCGGATGCCCCCCGGGGCCGCATGTCGCGGCCTGCCGATGGATGCAATGTACAGGCTGGAGGTCGTGAATGGCAAGCAGATACAAGGGTTACATGGGAAAGATCCTGGACGTCGATCTCACCGCGGGAAGGATCGGCACCTATGACCTGTCCGACCGCGACCGGGAGCGCTTCGTCGGCGGCCGGTTCATCTCCACAAAGATCCTCTGGGACGAGCTGAAACCGGGCGTGGATCCGCTTTCGCCCGAGAATGTCCTGATCGTCATGACGTCCCCCCTGACCGGGACGGGGGCTCCATCCACCAGCCGGTACGACATCTCCGCCAAGAGCCCCCAGACCGGGACCATCGGCCATTCCAACAGCGGCGGCCATTTCGGGATCCACCTGAAGCGGGCGGGCTGGGACGGTGTCATCGTCCGCGGCAGGGCCGAAAGCCCGGTCTACCTCGACATTGACGAGGACAGGGTGTCGATCAAAGACGCGTCGCATCTCTGGGGGCTGGACACGGAAGAGGCCAGGGAGAAGATGGGCGACCGGAGGGCCGGCAAGATGGTGATCGGCCCCGCCGGGGAAAAACTCGTCAAGTACGCCATCGTCATCTCCCAGGACCGCAGCCACGGCCGCTCGGGCATGGGCGCCGTCATGGGGTCGAAGAACCTGAAGGGAATCGTCGCCAGGGGAAACCGGAAGATCGAACTCCACGACCCGGAGGCGTTCAAGGCCTTGATCAAGCAGTGGATCGACATGCTGAAGGGGCACCCGGCCACGGGGGATTTTGCCCCCCGGTACGGGACGGCGGGCTTCCTGAAGAGCATCTCCGACCACAACGCCCTGCCGACGAAGAACTTTTCCTCCGGGACCTTCCAGGACGCCCACATGCTGACGGGGCAGACCCTGGCGGAGACCCGGCTCGTGAAGAACGCCGGCTGCCAGTCCTGTCCCATCCGCTGCGCCCGGGTGGTCAACCTCGACGGCCGCGAGATCAAGGGACCGGAGTACGAGGTCCTGTGCCTGCTGGGGTCGAACCTGCTCATCAACGACATGGACGCCATCATCCGCTGGAACTACGAGCTGGACCTCCTGGGCCTCGACACGATCTCCACGGGAACGGTCCTGGGCTTCGCCGCGGAGCTGAACGAGAAGGGCCTCTGGAAGAGCGGGATCGAGTTCGGAAGGAAGGACAACATCTCCGGGATCATCCGGTCCATCGCCGCCCGGGAGGGCATCGGGGACGACCTGGCGGAGGGCGTCCGCTTCCTGTCGAAGAAGTACGGCGGGGAGGACTTCGCCCCCCACTCCAAGGGAATGGAGATGGCCGCCTACGAGCCCCGGGGAGCCGTTGGGCACGGTCTCGGCTACGCCACGGCGAACCGCGGCGCCTGTCACCTGGACGGCGGTTACATGATCTATTTCGAGGCCACCGGTCCCGCCATCCTCAACCCGTACGACTATCGCTCGAAACCGGGATACACCATCCTGGACCAGAACCTCCTGGCCTCCATCAGCGCCGGGGGAAACTGCCTCTTCACGAGCTGGACGATGCTCCCCGCCTTTCTCTTCAGGATCGCGAACTCCCGGGTCGTAAGCTGGCTGGTTACGCAGATCCTGACCCATTCCTGGGCCGCCATCGAGCTCACCCTGAAGCTGCCTCCCTCCCTCATGCACTATCATCTCCCCATGCTCCCCCACACGAAGGCCCTGGAGACGGCCACGGGCATGGAGATGGATTTCGGGCGGTTCATCCGGATGGGGGAGCGCGGATTCACCCTGGAGCGGCTCTACAACATCCGCGAGGGGTTTTCCGCGAAAGACGACCGGCTGGCCAAACGGTTCACCCACGAAGAGCAGATCCCCGGCAGGAAGAAGACCGTAGTCCCCCTTGCGAAGATGCTGCCCAGGTACTACAGTCTCCGGGGATGGGACGAAAACGGCGTTCCGACCCGCCGGACGGTGAAGAAACTGGATCTGGAGTTTACCGAAGCCGCCCCCGATGTGCCCCGGGTGCAGAAGGGCGGAGAAGCCGGCGGGCTGCCGATCGCGGATGTCCCGGCAGGCGGTAAGACCGGGGCATGGAACAACTGCGCAAGCATGGAGGAAACGACATGACCGAACCGGTCAAGACCCCGCCGCCCCCGGAAGAGATCGAGCTCCGGCTGGCAAAGGTCCGCGGCCTCATGGCCCGGGAAGGGCTGGACTGCTACGTCAGCGGGCACACCGACAACGTCTATTACCTGACCAACTTTGCCTACATCCCCTTTGAGCGCCCCTTTTTCCTGGTGATCCCGCTGGAGGGCACTCCGGTACTGATTCTGCCGGGGCTTGAGGTGAGCCATGCGGAAAGCCGCGTCCTGCTCAAGGTGGACTACCGTACCTATTACGAATTCCCGGCGCCCCCGGGGCGGACCTTTACGGACGCGCTACGGGACGTCATCCCGGGTGGTGCCCGGGTCGGCGTCGAGTCCTCCCTGAGCCTCGCCCACCAGGCGGTCATGCCCGGACGGCTCAAGGTGGCCGACGTCATCGACGAGGCGCGCCTCGTCAAGACGGATTACGAGGCCGGCCGCATCGCCTACGCCTCCCAAATCGCGGATGCCGGGCTGGCCAAGTGCCTGGAGCTGAGCAGGCCCGGCGTCATGGAGCTGACCCTCTACGGCGACAGCGTCCGCCACATGATGGGAACGTTCATCATGGAGGTCCCCAACGCCAACCTCCTGGTCTCGAAGTTTCTCTGCGCCGTCTGGCCGGGGCGATCGTCCGCCCAGCCCCACTCCATACCCGGCCTGTTCGAGCAGCTGAAAGAGGGTGGCCCGAACGTCGTCATCGTCACGGCCCAGGCGGACGGCTATTCCGCCGAGGTGGAGCGCACGTATTTCCTGGGCGGGGTCCCGGAGGACTGCCGGCGTCCCTTCGAGGTCTGCATGGAGGCCCGCGCCCTCGGGTACGAGCTCGTCAAGCCCGGCGCCGCCGCAGCCGAGGTGGATGAGGCCGTCCTGATCCTGCTGAAAAAGAGGGGATACAGCGACGCCATCCTCCACCGGACCGGCCACGGCTTCGGAATCACCGGCCACGAGCCCCCGTGGATCGCCATGGGGTCCGGGGATATCCTCGAGAAAAACATGGTGGTGAGCATCGAGCCGGGGATCTACCTGCCGGATGTCGGCGGGTTCCGCCATTCCGACACGGTGCTGGTCACCGGCGACGGGTGCCGGTCCCTGACCACCTCACCGGACGGACTCGAAGACCTGGTTCTGCCCATCTGACCGTCGGGGCGGACCCCCGTCGGGGCGAGGATGCCCGGGGTCATTTCGAGGTGATGACCCAGACGCCCTGCCAGTCGGAGGGCGGATGCTCGATGAGCTCCCGGCATTTGGCGACGTAGAAGCGCGACGGGGCGTCGTCTTCCTCCAGGCTTTCGAACCGGACCAGGGCCTCGGTGAAATCGCCCCGGTAGAAAAGGGCGACGGCCTCGGAGAAGCGCCGGATGACGGACTGCTTCTCTGCGTCGAGGGCCTCAGGCAGGTACGGCTCGTAGACCACGACGGGCTCGCGGCGGCCGACCACGGCGACCCGCGATATCTCCCGCACCGGGAAGGCGCCGGCCATCTGCTCGTTCGTGGTCTGGGAAATCATCGTATAGGTTCCGAACTGCTTGTTGATCCCTTCCAGGCGCGCCGCCAGATTCACGGCGTCCCCGATCATCGTGTAGTCGAAGCGGGTGCTGGAGCCCATGTTGCCGACCACCGCGTAGCCGGTGTTGATGCCGATGCGCATTTTCAGGTCCTTGCCGATGCTTTTCTTGAAGCCCGGGCGCATTTCCGCAAGCTTTGCCTGGCAGCGGAGCGCGGCCCGGACGCAGCGGACGGCGTGGTCCGGCTGCTCGAGGGGCGCGTTCCAGAAGGCGATGATCGCGTCGCCCTCGTATTTGTCCACGGTGCCGCCCTCCTCGTGGACGATGTCGGTCATGGCCGACAGGTAGACATTCAGGAGGTTCGTCAGCGCCTCCGGATCCAGGCCCTCCGAGATCGTGGTGAATCCCTCCAGGTCCGAGAAGAAGATGGAGAGCATGCGCCGCTCCCCGCCCAGCTTCAGGCGTTCGGGGTGCTCGATAATCTGTTCGATGACGGCGTGGCTCAGGTATTGTTTGAAGGCGCTCTTGATGAACATCTTCTGGCGGCCCTCGGTGGTGTAATAGATCAGGCCCGCGCTGAACAGCGTGACCACGACGCCGGCCTCCTGGACCACTATCGGAAGCCAGAATCCCAGCCGGTAGGCGACGGCGCAGAGAATGAGCGGTGCGCAGATGACGACCGCGTAGACGAGGACGCTTTTGGCGATGCCTCTCGCCCGGGAAGTCGCCACGCCGGTCAGGAGGGCCATGAGCAGGGTCAGGACGGCCACCGGAACGGTGTGGACGGGCCGCATGAAATCGCCGGCCAGCAGGTTGTCGAGCATCGTGGCGGAGATCTCCACCCCGGGATAGATGCCGGAGACGGGGGTGGGACGGAGGTCGTAGAGGCCGGGAGCGGAAAAGCCGAAGAGGACGTAGGCGTCCCGGAAGTCCTCCAGGTTCTCGATCACGGGTTTTTCCCCGGCCTGGAGCTGAAGCTCGCTCCGGATGATCGAGGCGGCGTTGTAGGCCTTGTGGGTTCCCGAAGGCCCACGGAAGTTGAGGATCACCTTGCCCCTGCCGTCGACGGGAATCTCACGCTCTCCCACGGTGAAGCGGCCCGGGGCGATTTTCAGGAGCGTGCCCGGGTGGGCGGTGAGGTAGCCCGCCAGGGCCAGCGACGGGATCACCCGGCCGTCGAAGACCTCGAACATGGCCGCCCGGCGATAGACCGTGTCGAAATCAGGATCGTGCTGCACGTTGGCCAGGAGGGCGGAGGCGGACGATATCTCCGGCACTGGGAAGGACGCCCGGGGAAAGGGCCGATGCCCGGTTTCCGCAAGCCAGGCTTCGAGCCCCTCGATGTTCGACACCGGCGCCGGAGCGAACGGGGGCCAGGTTTCTTCCGTGCCGGCGGTCCGGCTGAGAAAGACGGCCCCCACGAAATGTTTGTAGTTCCCGATTGCCGCTGCGAATGCCTGGTCGTCCGCCACGCCGTACTTGGAGGGCTCCGTGAAAAGGACGTCGAAGGCGAGGGAACGGACGCCGGTCCGCTGGCAGAATTGAATAATCGTGCTGTAGACTTCGCGCGGCCAGGGCCAGGACAGGCCGTTCTCGTTTTTGCCCCAGTCCAGGCTGTTCTGGTCGAGCAGGATCACGCGGATCTTCGGGGTGGCGGGAGACGGCCTGGCCAGCATGTTGACCCGTGCGTCCCAGGTCTTCGCCTCCCAGCGGTCCAGCCATCCCGGAAGGAAAAAGAGCAGGGCGGCCAGGGCGCCGATGACGCCCGCTGCCAGTCCCTGCAAGAGCTTGCTGCGACGGAGCAGTTCTCCGAACGGCATTTCCCCGGTCCTACAGGCGGCTCATCGCCTTGGCGAATCTCTGTTTGCGGATACCGGGGACCTCGCCTCCGGCGCTCGACTTTCTTCCTGTGTCCTTCAGCTCGGCGATCCGGTTCTCCGGCGACGGATGCGTCTTGGCAAAGTCCGTTCCGCCCGGCTTGATCTGCCCGGCCATGACCTCCAGCATCTCCCGGAGCGCGCCGGGATTGTAGCCCGCCCGCCTGAGAATGGTCACTGCCGCCGCGTCCGCCTGGTATTCGTAGGAGCGGGAATAGCCATTGTTGATCATGGTGTTGGTGATGTCGGAAATCACTCCTCCGAAGGCGTTCGTCAACTGGGCGACTTCCTGGGATCCGAAGGACTTCGCCCCCTCCTGCGCCAGGATCGTCAGGGCTTCCGTCGTGCGCGCCTTCTCGATGGCCTTCATGCCGTGGCGGAGCTGGATGTGGCCGATCTCGTGCGCCACGACCGCGGCCAGCGCGTCTTCCGATTTGCAGCAGCGGACCAGGCCGCGGGTGATGAAAACGTGTCCGCCCGGGGTGGCAAAGGCATTGATGTCGTCGGAATCGAGCAGCAGAAAATGATACCCGGCGAAGAGCTCCGGCGTGTCCGAGGCCTGCGCCAGGGTCTGGCCCAGGGTGTTGAGGTAGGCATTGGCCTTCCCGTTCGGCAAGGGTTTGTATTTATCGAGCACGACGGCGCCGACGGTCCGTCCGATGTAGTATTCCTGCTCCGGGGTGAACTCCTCCAGGCTCTTCGCCACGGCCTTGGTGCTTTTCTTGATCGACTGCCCCTGCTGTTTGCTGATCTTGCCGGTTGCCACGCCCACTCCCGTGGCCACGTCGGTCACGGTCTCCATTCCCGCGCAGGCGATCAGGGACAGGATCATCAGGGAGATTGCCGCCGTCCGCCCAATGAGGGTTTTCATGGCTTCCCTCCTTCCGCTTCCGGGGTCAGGCGACCGATCCTGATGAAGTCGTCCATCTGCCTGGGCGACACCTTGTAGGTCTCCATGCGGTTGATCCAGGTGTAGTCGAGGTTTTTGTTGTTCTGGCGGTACTGGGCCTCCACCTCCTTGTTGAACCCCTTGCCGGCGAGGGCGATCTCGCTTCCGGAAACGGACGATCCGCCGCCACTCTGGCCGGCCCTCAGGGCGATCTGCTTGCTTGTCAGGGCTGAGTTGTGAATCCATCCCTGCGCTTTCCTGTTGAAGGAGACTTTTTTCCAGTCGCCCTGCTCCTCGATCACCGTCAGACGATCGCCGTAGGATACCTTGGCCACGATCTTGCCAAGATGGGACGGCGTCGCCCTCAACTGGCCTTCCTTGACCTGTACGCTCATTGCCTTCTGCGATGCCGCCGTGGCACTCACCAGAAGGACGCCGAGCAGCAGGAGGCCTATGATTGAAAAAAACGAGCGAACCATCTGAACCCTCCTTTCCGTGCTTCCAGGTAAAACGTTCCTGTTTTCCGAGGGAAGCATAGGGCAAGAATGTCTCCGGCGTCAATGAAATTGACCGGTCCGGAGGGGGAGGATCTCGATATTCTTTTGTTTTTCAAGGAGATTTGCGTTCAGGGAGCCTTCGTTGCGCCCTATTGGGGTGGGTGATGCCGATCTTCTTTCCGAAATCTCCAGTCACCGCCGGCAACCCCCGTAAAACCGGGATCGCCGGCGGCCGGACGGGGTGTCATTTCCCCTGGAACGACGGAAGGCGCTTCTCCCGGCGGGCGGCCAATGCCTCCCTGAAGTCGGCCGTGGTGAACGCCTCGTTCAGGCCTTTGTTTTCCAGGTTCAGGGCCGTCGTGAGGGCATCGATCAGCGGCCGGTGGAGGGTCCGCTTGGTCATGCGGACCGCGTAGCCGGCTCCCGCGGGCGGAATGAGCCGGAGCGCCGACTCGCGTGCGTAGTCCATCAGCCGGTCGTGGGGAAGCACCTTGTTGACCAGCCCCAGCTCCAGGAGCTTCTGCGCCGGGATGCGCTCGCCGAAAAACATGATCTCCTTGGCGCGCTGGAATCCGATCAGGCGGGGAAGCATGTAGCTGGAGGCGACCTCCGGGACGATGCCGAGGCGGATGAACGGCAGTTGGGCCCAGGCGTGCTCGGAGCAGTAGACAAGGTCGCAGCAGGTCAGGCACATGGTGAATCCGCCGCCGATAAACAGCCCGTTCACCGCGGCGATGATGGGCTTGTCACATTGCCACATCTTCAGGGTCATCCTGGCCTCCGCGATGTCCGTCATGTCGATCTCGGCCCTGGCCTCATCGCTCGCGGGATCCATGGCACTCGGGTGGAAATAGCCGCCGCTGCAGAAGGCCTCTTTCGTCGGATCGCCGGAGTCGGGATCGCGGGCGCCGGTGAGAATCAGGGCGTGGGCCGTCTCGTCCTTTTCAAGCGCCTCCATCGCCCAGAACAGCTCGTACGTGGTGTACTTGCTGAAGGCGTTCTTCCGTTTCGGCATGTTCAGCGTGATGGTGACGATGCCGCTGTCGTCCTTGCTGTAGAGAATTTCCTGAAACTCGTTCACCTGCATCATCTTCCCCTCTTTCCTCCTTCCTGTTGTGTCGAAGACGGGAAAGGCGGTTTCTCAATGCCTCGCGGTCCGGCCCCCCCATCATCGAACAGGGGCTCGCTCCGGCCGATCCTGTTGCCGATCGGTCCGGTTGCCTCCTTCCGGATGTACCTGATCCGCTTCAGCCACCACCAATCCGCGTTCCAGCCTTCTCTCAGGGATTGTGCTGCTTCGGACAGGGGACGAGAGCACGAAACATGCCATCCTTATATCCTTTGAATATTAAAGGATTATATTTTTCAATACGGTTTGTGGTGTTCAAATCTGTCCACATCTGTGCAAATGTGTTTTAATTGATTGTTCGAACACGATTGCGGAGAACAATATGCTGGAAAAACAAATACCTGTAGATGTCTATGCGTACCTGCCGGAGATCCTGGACTCCGTCTCTGACGCCGTCGTCATCGTCGATGTCGAACCCACGCCCCACCTGGTCCTGATCAACAAACTGGCCTGCGAGATACTCGGAATCAAGGCGGAAGACTGGCTGGGAAAAACGAGGGACCAGTACATCGGAGGCCTCGTGGACCGGTCCCTCATCGACGACAGGCTGCTGGAGGGGAAGGAGACCATGGGGCTCATCTATACCAAGGACGGTGTCGAGGTCCTGTCCAGGGCCCGCCCCGTTTTTGACGCCAACGGAAAACTGAAATTCGCCATCGTGACGACCATGACGCTCAAGGAGCTCTTCGGCCTCAAGGCGAAGCTGGAGATGGAGCGCTTCGAGAAGGAGAAGTACCGCCAGGAGATCGAGACCCTGCGCCAGTACATCAGCGCGGCGAACGACCACATTTTTCAGAAGGAAGGGATGAAGAGCCTCATCGAGTTCGTGAAGAAGGTGGCGCCCGTTGACTGCACGGTCCTGATCATGGGGGAATCGGGGGTCGGCAAGGAGGTCCTCGCCAACGCGATCCACTCCAGCAGCCCCCGCAGGCACATGCCGTTCGTTCCGGTCAGCATCCCGGCCATTCCGGAAAATCTGCTGGAGGCGGAGCTGTTCGGGTACGAGGAGGGCGCCTTCACCGGTTCGCGGCGGGGCGGGAAGAAGGGGCTTTTCGAGATGGCCGAGGGGGGAACGCTGTTTCTGGATGAGGTCGGCGATATCCCTCCGGGCATCCAGGTCAAGATCCTCCGGGCTCTCGACACCAGCGAGATCATCCGGGTCGGCGGAACGAAACGGAGGAAGCTGGACGTGCGGATCATCTCCGCGACCAACCGGAACATGGCGGATGAAGTGAAATCGGGCCGGTTCCGGGACGACCTGTTCTATCGCCTGAATGTTGTTCCCTTCGTCATTCATCCCCTCCGGGAGAGGCGGGAAATCATCATTCCCCTGAGCCTGGAATTCCTGCAGGCCAACAACAGGAAGTACAACTATAGCAAGAGAATGACCGAAGGAGCCCTCGAGGAGCTGCGAAGGCATCCCTGGCCGGGTAATATCCGGGAGCTGAAAAACGTGGTCGAGCGGCTGACGATCATGAGCGACAGCCAGCTCATCACGGACCTGCATGTTCGCGAGATCCTGTCCGCGCCGGGAGAAGGGGAGATGGTGCTGCGGGTTCCCGATCCGGAGCCGTCGAGGCCGGACGCTCTGGAGAACGGGACATCCATCCTGGGCGAGTACGAGCAGTACGAGCAGGCCATGATCCTCGATGCTCTCAAAAAGGCCCGGGGCAACAAGACCGAGGCGGCCCGGATCCTGAAGATGTCGCGGACGAGCCTTTACCAGAAACTGAAAAGGAACGACTCTTCCAGGCTTTCCAGAAAACGGACTCCATGAGGGAGGGCTTCATGATGCTATGGCGGGGAGGGACCTGATACAGGGCCTTCCAAAACGGGCGGCCGGCCCGGTGGAATCGAAGCCCCGGATGGATGAACCGCGGGGCGCGGGGTGGCCGGACGGAGAACTGCGGGGGGCTGCGGCATGTCCCTGTTCGGGGAAATCAGGCGAATCGCGAAGGAAGCCGACCGGATCGAGCTGTATCGCTTTCTCTTGATCTGGGCCGTTGTCTTCGGGGTCTTCCTGACGGTCGAGGTGTATACCGGGTATGTCCCCGCATGGTTCCTGGTCGTCATTCCGCCGGTCATGGCGGCCGTCGTCATGGGGATTGTCGCCGGGGCCGGGGACAAAATATCCCGCACGTTCCGTGGGGGACCGAAGGCGGCCTGGAGCGCCGGAGAGCGGTCGGCCGGGGATCTGGAGAAAATCCGGTTCAGCAAGAGGCAGGGGCGTTTCGACGAGGCCCTCTTTCTCATCAATGAGTTCCTGAAGCAGTTTCCCAAACACCCGGAGGCCCTGTTTCTGAAGGCGCAGATTCTTCACGAGGGGTTCGGCCATGACGAATCCGCAAGGAAGTGTCTCCGGGCTGTCCTGACGGAGGTTCCCGCCTCCGAGCCGCTGCACCGGTGGGCCGACCGCTACCATGAAGACATCACCGGGGCGGGACTCAAAGAAAAAGATCCGTCGGCGTGATCGCGGTCACGGCAGTTCTTCCCGGGGACAGGCAATCTTCCCGCAAGACCCCGCCGCCCCGGTACCGCTATGGAATCGCCGGATCGAACGCGGGGAATCCCCGGAATGCATGGAATTGGACAAAAACATATTGAAATAAAAGAAGCACTTCCCTATTCTCTACCTACAAAATAACTGTGTTTGCCGAGATGTTATGTGTAAGAAGCGTGTGCAAAGGGGTGCCGGGCAGGTCATGAATGCCGCGATTCCGGTGCACGTCGACCCCGCGAAGAGACCGCAGGTCCCTCGCGGGAGACTTCCTGCCTTGTACCACTGTTTCAAGTTTCCAGGATGAACGCCGGAGAGAGCCGACGAGGCTCTCCGCCAGGCGTCCCAACCATGACGATCCGTTGCCCTCCCCGCAACTCGGGAAAGGAAGGCGCAGGGCGCGGTCAACGATATCGGCCCGCAGCAGATGGGTATTCAAATACGCTGTTCCACGTAGACGAAGAAAGGAGACATCATGCATCAAAGAAGAATGCTTCAGTTCCTGCTGGTCGTGCTCGCGCTGGTCTTCCTGTCGGCGTGTGCCACCCAGAAAGCCAGCCAGGGCATCACGGCGGTCGATCTCAATCCGAAGCTGCAATCCAATCAGCTTG